>QFCE01002519.1_pt1 | contig 435425 bp, 396 predicted proteins | sample 5346091 | NCBI WGS metagenome assembly QFCE01 (sample SAMN09062252, study PRJNA434731) | Human gut metagenome, whole genome shotgun sequencing project. | isolation source: stool timepoint A chromium assembly | host: Homo sapiens | collected 2015 | reverse complement strand
CCCGGAAAGCATTTCCTCCGCAAGGCCCGCAACGCCGTCCGCCGAAAGGTTGATGCGATGCTTCAGGACATGATGGGGGATGCCCACTATGGCAAGCGCCGTTGATTTTGAAACTGTCCTGCTGCGGATGTTGCAGGAGGATGCGGGCTTGTCCGCATTGGTCGGTAGCAAGGTTTTCCCCTTGTTCATTCCGTCCGGGAATTATCTTCCCTGCGTCACGTTCCAGCGGCTCGGCGGGAGGCCCGCCAACACGCTGTCCGGGGCGTCCGGTCTGGAAGAAATCGACCTTCAGATTGACGTGTGGGCACGGGACTATGACGAGGCAAAAGCCATTGCCAAGGCCGTTCGTGCCGCCATGCCGCCAAGCGGCCCGCGGTTCAGCGCGCATCTGATCGAGGATCAGGATTTGTACGAGGACGGGACGAATTACTTCCGCGTGAACATGGAGTTCAAGGTCTGGTTCCTCGAAACCGAATAGGAGATTGAAACATGCCCAACAAACAGATTGCGGTCGGCGCCAGAACCAAAGTCCTGATGGACGTGGAAACGTCCTACGGCGTGGCGCCGACTACGCCGGGGGGTGTCCTCCTCCCCATCAACTCGTTTTCCCTGAAACCGTCCCGCGCCAAGAACACCCCGGGGACGCTGACGGGCCGCTATGACCCGGCGGAACCCTTTGACGGGAACCTTGAAGTGTCCGGCGGCGTTGTCGTCCCGGTTGACGCACGGGCTTTCGGCCACTGGCTCAGGGCCATGTTCGGCGCTCCGGCCACGACCGGGACGGGTGAACCCGCCGCCGCGCCGTTCACCCACGTCTGGAAGTCCAACAAGGACATGCCGTCCCTCGTCATGCAGGCCACCTATGGGGACATCTACGGCCAGTTTGTAGGTTGCAAGGTGTCGTCTCTGGCTATGCAGGCGGGCGGCGACGGGGAATTGACCGCCACGGTCAACATGCTCGGGCGCGATGCCGATTATGTGGATGCCGACTACAACGCCAGTGCCCCGTCCGTGGCCATGAAGCGGTTCAACAATTTTCAGGGTTCCCTGTTGAGCGGCGGCGCGGAGATCGGCGTGGTTACTGATTGCAGCCTCAATATTGATTTCGGGCTGGATTCGAGCATCCGCAAGCTCGGCGATAAGGGGCGGGTCTATGATCTGCCTCAGGGCGTCATGGCGGTTACCGGCAGCCTCACCGTGTTCATCACGGACAAGGCCCTGCTCATGAAGGCCAAGAACAGCGAGGAACTCAGCCTTGATCTGTCGTTCGCCATCGATGAGGGCAACAAGCTGACGTTCAGCGTCCCGGAAGTGCAGCTCAGCTATGACGGCCCGACCGTGGACGGCCCCACGGGGATCAAGATGGATCAGAGTTTTTCGGCATATTTCAACGACAACGCGGACAACGCCTCTGTCGTCGTTACCCTCGTCAATGACGTGGAATCCTATTAACCAGCAAACTCAAAAGGAAAACACCATGCGTACCGTTACTCTTTCCGGTCAGGACTTCATCGTGAACCCGCTCAAAGGCAAGGACATCAAGGCGCTCAAGGCGCAGGGCTTCGACCTCATGGGCGGCGGGTATTCGATTTCCGAGGGCATGGACGCCGTGTTCACCGTCGCCGGGTTCGACGCGGCCCAGACGGACGAACTGCCTTTCCCCGACATCCTCGCTCTGCACAAGGCCATCGTGAACGAAACCTTCGGCGTGGCGGAAGAAGAAAAAAACTAGCGGCGGTCTGGGAGTGGCTTTCCGGTGAGGGCGCGGAATACTGCGCCACCTGCCGGAAGGCCTCCCGGAACCGCGACGATCTGGATTGTGAAGAGTGCGAGGGGCGTTGCCCGGATCTCATGCCGGAGAACGCCGCCGCATGGGAACTGCTCCAGGCGGGTGCTACCCAACTCCGCATGTCCGGCATGGGCGACCCGGTGGGGTTCGATTACAACGCGCTGGCGCTGGTGGCGGAAGCCTTCGGTATCGATCTGACGCCCGGCATGTGGCGGAAGGTACAGGCCGTGGAAACAGTCATCCGCCGCAACGCCGCGAAACAGGCTGAAAAAACGCAACAGGCTTCCGCATCCACGCGGTGAGCGGTTCATTGACAACGGCATAGCGATTTTTGCGGATGGAAAGGGCCGGGTTCCTTTCGGTTCCCGGCCCAGTGTTCTTTAGTGGAGCTTGCGGACGGTTTCGGCCATCCACAGGATTTCATGTTTTGTGGCTTGCCCCATGAAGAGGAAGGGCAGGGCGTTACGGGTGAGGTGGAAGAAGCGTTGCCGGTTCCCGGCGGCATCGATGCGGGCGTCTGGGATGAAGACCGATGCCGCGAAGTCCGGCGGGAGGATGGAGCGGAGCCGATCTATGTCTCGCAAGAGCTTGGCGTGCCTGCGCTGCATACCTCTGGCGGCGTCGAGAGTGGTGAGCATGGCTGACCTCTCACCGTGCGTTCATGGTGCGGGCGCAAGCCAGCAAGAGCATTGCGGGGTTGTGCCTGTCGGGAAGTAGTTCGGCGAGCGAAGACAGGCTTTCGAGTAGGCGCTCCGAAAGGAACCTGTCGAACTGCCCTCGGATAGTCATGTCCGAGAAGGGCGCCGTTCCCTGCCCCAGTGCGGCCCGCTGTTCAAGCTGGACAAGAACAGGGGTACCAAGCCGGTAGAGTCGACCCCAAAAAAGCTGATAGCTACGGCGGTAGGTCTGTTGGGCACGGCGGATATCTTCCGCCAGTTCGAGCAAGGGGGCTTCATCAAACAGCGGCTCGGCGGCGGGCAGGGCGGCCTTCGGCTTTTGGTTCAATTCGTCAATTTTGCTTTGCACCCATGCGAGGGCATCTGGGAGCCAATTGGTGGGCAGGTCGTCGATGCGGCCAAGCTGGAAGCGGGCGCGCACCTGCGGCCACAGGTTTGAAGGGTGCACGCCGGAGAGCCTTGCCCAGACGTTGACCATATCGCGCAAGGGCTTTCGGTCGTCAGGCGTGGAAGGGGTGAGGGAAATGGGGCGTTCAACGGGCACCCTGTCGCCGTACCGCTCGATGACGTCGAGGCACCACTTGCGGAACGCCTTGGCGACGGGCGTGCGGGCGAACATGGCGAGGAGGTGGCAGCCGCGCAAGCTGAAGATGCGGGTTTCCTGCGGGCCGCCCTCCGTCGGGAGAGTGACCACGGCGGTCATTGCGGGGGTGAATTCGTCGGCGTGGCGGGTGTAAAGCTTGGAAATCTGAACGTCTGGGGCGGTGTATCCCAAGGCACTACCGATCTGGTAACCCCTTACCCAAGGCTGCTGATTTTGCTGGATTACGTCAAACTCTACTGATTGGAAGCAAAGAGCCTGTGACATGGTGAACTCCTCTAGAACTTTTCAAGGTTCTCACAGGCATTTTCTCCAATAGAAAATGCCGGGTGTTGAAAACAGCTAGAGGAGCTGCTCCCCGCCTTTGGGCCGAAGCCTTGGACATATCGGGGACACCCGGCATCAAGATGCAATTATAGCCCAAAACACAGCCAAGAGAAATCTTGACTTTGGGAAAAGGGCACAAAAAAGCGCCGAACTGTCGGGTGGCGTTGTCCGCCTCTAGGTGTTTTCAAGCACCATTGCGGACAGCAAAGCATGAAAACGGTTGAGTGTCAAGATCAACTGTCTTGTGGAATATCTCGTCCACAATGCTTACAAACGATAGCCGCTTTCTTTATTTCCTCAGCGCAAAATGGACATAAGCGAGTATCGCTGGGTACATCTTTCTGTGCATGTATAGCGTCCATGCATGCCAGTATGGTCGCATAAAATTCAGTAGAAATTTTTTCAATATCGTTTAAGGGTTCATAACCATTTTTTTGAAAGGTTAATATGTCCATAGGGTCGTCAGGGGTATTGTAATATACTAATATTTTCGCTTCTAACATTTTTCCTTTTTTGGAAGTTTTTGATCCTGTGAGTCCACCAATAACTGCACCTACTCCTCCAAATGCTACTCCTCCAATTGCCGCACCGATGACCTGACTTCCTCTATTCGTCGAATGGACTATTTCGTTATCGAATGATAATTCACATTTTATTATATCTTTTATGTTTCTATTTTTAAATATTGTTATTTTTTCATATTTATTTTTTCCGCAAAAAATATAAAGTTGTTTTTTGTTGGTGTCGATACAATATCGCTCTATTTCTGATTGATCTTTCCCATATGAATAACTTTTACATTTATTATAGTTTTCTATGCATTGATTAATAAATAGATCGTTTGACTTTTTGACTTTTTTAGAATTTATTAAAATAATAATTCCAATAATTAAACCAATAATGGAGCCACCAATTAAACAATCAATAAGATCCATATATACTCCAAAGGTTACAACGTCACAAAACGTATGATATTTTTACTTTCAGTTACAAGTTTCCTCTGGAAAGTCAAGACGGTCAATAAAAAAGGCGGCTCCGAAGAACCGCCTACGGGAAATCTTACGCGGGAACCGCCCGCAATTTCACATCAAGCGCGGTCAGAATTTTAGCGATGGTTTCATAACGCGGCTTCGCACCGGGGCGAAGCGTCTTGTACAGGCTTTCGCGGCCTAGCCCCGTGCTTTCCGCCAGCTTCGCCATGCCTCTGGCGCGGGCGACCGTGGCGAGAGCTTCCAAAAGGGCATCAGGGTTGGGATCCTGCATGGCCTCGGAAATGTATTCGGCAATGGCTTCTTCGCTGTCGAGGTATTCGGCGGCGTCAAAAAGCTGGAATTTGCTTTCGTCCATGTTTATTCCTCCATCATCTTTCTGGCTTTGGCGATGTCTTGTTGTTGGGTGGACTTGTCGCCGCCTACAAGCAGGAAATATACGATTTCACCTTCCCGCGTGTAGTAAAGCCGATAGCCGGGGCCGTAATGGATTCTCATTTCCGACAGTCCACCGCCCAACGCCTTGGCATCACCGAAGTTGTCGCATCTGGCATTGTCAATACGTGAGAGGATTTTGATTTTCCCCTTGGTATCGCGCAGCTTTTTGAGCCATTCGTCAAAGTCTTCGGAGCGTTTGATGATGTTCATGTGTAGAATGTATCCATAGGGATACAGAAAGTCAACCTCCATCCGCAAAAATCGCCGTGCCGCATCAAACAGGAAGTGAAGCATGGCAAGAAAAACACCCGGCATTTATATAGCGATCCGTGGTGATTACTCGGCGTTTAACACCGACATGCTTAAGGTAAAGCAGCTTGCCAAAGCGCAAGCTGAAGACATTGCCAAAAGCATCAATAACGCGGTTTCGGCGGCGGATCTCTCTAGCGGAATTTACAAGATCACGCGGGAATTGAAGACGGCGCAGGCCGCCTTGTCTGCCGGTGCGTTCAAGGGGCAAGTTTCAGGGTTGGAAGAGATTGCCAAGGCCGCCGGGGTCAGCTCGAAGCAGCTTGAGGGCCTGACCAACTCCATGCTCAAGTCTCAGGCCGCCGCGACTGCGAACCGGGCTTTCGAGTATTTGCAGAAGAACGCCGGGCTATCCACGCTTGAGCTTGCTAAATTGCGGGTGCAGTTGGGCGATACATCCGGGGCTATGTCTACGCTTTGGAGCGGCGCGAAGGCCGCCGCCGTTCCGGTCATGGCCATAGGCGCGGCGGCGATTTATGCCGGAAAAGCTTGTTTTGACGCCTCGCTGCAAATGGACAGGCTAGTTAAATCATACACCACCATTGAAGGCTCCACCTCAGGGGCTGTCTCCCAACTCGATTACATCTATGAGATCAGCAACAAGCTCGGGCTCGAATTCCAGTCGACAGCAGAAGCGGCCAAAGGGTTCTTTGCCGCAGGGAAGGGGAGCGCGCTCCAAAAAGATCTGAACGGCATTTTTGAAGGCGTATCCCAAGCCGGTGCCGCTTTGTCCCTGAGCACAGAACAGATGGACGGCGTATTCCTCGCGCTAGGGCAGATGATCAGCAAAGGGAAGGTGCAGGCGGAAGAGCTGCGCGGGCAGTTGGGTGAACGCCTTCCCGGTGCTTTCAATCTTGCGGCGAAGGCTATGGGCTTCACCACCGCACAGCTCGACGATATGCTCAAGAAAGGGCAGGTCACTGCGGAAGATATGCTTCCCAAGCTAGCCGCCGTTCTGAAGGATGAGTTCGGGCCAGCGGCGGAACAGGCCGCACAAGGTGCACAGGGGGCGGTGAACCGCCTGAGCACGGAATGGAATTTGTTCAAAGCGACGGTGATGGACAACGGCCCTATCATCACGGCTATTAATGCTATTACAGATGCTATGGGTAAGGCCAATGCCGCACAACGAGAACAAGAGCTTGAGAAAAGGATGGAGGCTGCGGGCTGGGAAAAGGCTACGACAGTGCCCATGTGGGGTGTCCCATTTGGTGAAACAGTTAAAAAGTATACTGAAGAACAGAAAGAAATATTCAGAGAATACGAAAAAGTTGTTTTAGCAGATGCCCAAAAAATGAAATCAGTACAGGAGGAAGCGAATAAAATTCTTGCAGAAGGGGAGGCTAGGACGGCAGATTTTCTTAAGAATACTACTGAAAGTAAAATCGCCGCATTGAATAAAGATTATGACGAAACGGTGTTAGCTCTTACCAAAAAAATGATTTTGTACCAGCAACAGGGACAGGATTTTTCTGGTCTTCAAAAAGAGCTTTTGAAGGTTGACGCAGAATATGATCGTCAGCTCGAAGCGTTGAACAAGAAAGGCATGAAATCCGCTGAAGATGCCGCGAAAAAAGCGGCGTTGTCGGCCACCAATCTTGATGAGCTGCGGAAATCCGTAGAGGCGTTGGAGGCCGCGAATATCCCTGCCGCCAAGTCCTTTGACCAGATGGCGGAGAAAATCCGGGAGCAATCCAAGCAAACTCAAATTGCCATTGAAGCCGATGCCGCCCGCATGGTGGCCACCAAGAAACTCACCGTTGCGCAGGCGGAAGAGTGGAAGGGCCTCAAGTTTCGTGAGGACGCCGCAAAGACGACTCAGAAGCTGGCTGAGGTGGAAGCCAAGCGCGGCGAACAGGATAAAAAATATGCCGATCTCCGTCTCGACTTCGAGAAGCGATATGCCGACATGGTGGGCCTGTCGTCTGAAGCCGTGTCAAAATCCATCTCGAAGCAGGCGGAAGAGTACCGGAAGGCCATAGAAGCCGGAGAGAACGCCGCCGAGGAGCTGGTACGCCTTGAAGAATGGAAGCGTGACCAGATCCAGCGTGCCAGCCGCGAGGCGATGGACGGCGCACAGGTGGCCTTGCGCGACTATCATGTCGAGGCCTCGAATCAGGCCAAGTCAATGAACGACGCTTTCCGTGGCCTGTTCTCCGGCATGGATTCCGGCTGGAAGTCGGCATGGGAGCAGATGATCGAGACGGGCAAGGTGTCCCTGTCTTCATTCCGTTCCGTGTTCGCGTCGTTCCTTGCCGATTTGATGCATATGGTCATCACCCGGCCCATCACGGTTCAGATTGCGGGCGTGGTGTCTGGTATGCTTGGCACGGGCGGTGTGGCGCAGGCGGCGGGCGGCTCGGGCGGGATGGGCGGCATCGGCAATCTTTCCGGCCTCAGTAACCTCATGCCGGGGTCGTGGTTTTCCGGCATCGGGGACACCATCAACAATACGATGGCCGGATGGTTCCCAAGCCTGTTCTCCTCCTCTTCCGGCTATATGGAAGCGGCGGGAACCGAACTTTTGAAGGCGGGCATAACCGGCACGGCTCCGTCCGCCGCGCCCGCGCCGGGGACATTCCTGTCCACCGTTTCCCCCTATCTCATGGCGGGTGGGCTCGGTTCGCTCGGTTACTCCGTGCTTGGCGGGGCGCTTGGGCTTCCTCAGAGCAAGTATAGCGGGCTTACCGCAGGGCTCGGCGCGGCTGGCGGCTTCGGCCTTGGTTCGCTTGCCGCCGGGTCTTCGATTATGGCCGGGACGTCCCTTGCGACCGGGGCGGCCTTGGGTTCCGTGGTGCCCGTGGTAGGCACCGTCCTTGGTGCCATCGGCGGCGGATTGCTTGGTTCCCTCTTCGGGGGCGGACGGCGGACACACGCCAGCGTGTACGGCAAAATGGAGGACGTGGGGTTTTCCCGGGATCAGCAGACGTACATCGACGCCTTTATGGGCGGGGCTTGGTACGACCGGGCCGGGAAGTCCGAGGCCGAGCCGTTCGCGCAGGGGATTGCCCAAGTCGCCAGCCAGACCGCCGGGAGCCTTCTGGATATTGCCGGGGCATTGCCTGAGCAGATCCGCCAGAACGCGCTGTCCGGTCTGGAAACTTCCACATGGTCCGCCGGGCGGGGCGTCTCCGATGCGTCGTGGAACTTCCAGTGGTGGGAAGAGGGCATGGCCGAGGAACGGCTTGAGGAAGCCGCCAAGGACATGCGCAACCAGATGACCGCCGTGGCGCAAAAGGTGTTTGCGGACGCGGGCATTTCCCAGTTCTTCGATACGTTCGACGTCACCACCGACGAGGGGTTGCAAAAGGCGTCCACGGCGCTTTCCGCTATGAGTGCGGTGAAGAGCGCGACCGATGCCATCACAAGCCCACTGTCCGAGATGGAGCAACAGGCGCAGTCGGCCAAAGTGCAGCTCGACGCATGGACGCAGGGCATGAAGGATTCCGGAGTGAACGCGCAGTACGCGGCGGGCCTCATCAATGAGTACCGGAACGCCTTCATCAACGACTACATCAAGACGCTGGACGAGTCCTTGCACCCACTTTCGGCCTACGCGCAGGCGGTGAAGGCGGCGAATGAGGCCGTGGACCAGCGCAAGAAGGCGCTTGAGATCATCGGGGCGACGGAATCGCAGCTTGCGCAGGTGGAGGCCATGCGCGCCGAGGTGGTGAAACAGGCCACGGAGGAAATGCTGCGCTCGTTCGACCAGTCCGTCGCGCAGCGGTGGGCGGCGGTGAACGGCAATGCCGATGAGGTGGGACGGGCTATCTCACAGGCCAACGAGTTGCGGGAGACGATCCAACAGTTCGGGGAAGGCTCCGCGCAGGTGGCGGAACTGTTGAAGCTCCACGCCGCCGAAACCGCAAAGGCCGCGCAGGACGCCGCAAAGTCCGAATACGATTCGCTCAAGGCGCAGATGGATGCGCTGGAACAGCAGCGGGTCCAGCTTCAGCAACAGGCGATACATGAGCAGATCAACGCCATCAACGAGCAGCTTTCCGCCGCGAAGACGCTCAAGAGCACATGGGAAGGGCTGGACAAGAGCCTTGGTCAATCCCGGTACAACCTGTTTGCCGGGAGCGCCAACCTCGACGCGGAGAACCGCCTCGGAACGGTGCAGACCGAATTCCGGCGGCTTTCGGGGCTGGCGCTTGGCGGCGACTCCGAGGCGGCGGGCCAGCTTGCGGGCGTGGGCAATTCCCTGCTCGATCTGGTGAAGCAGACGGCGGGGACGGAAGAAGAATACCTCGACGCTTTCTGGGCGGTGAACGCACAGTTGAAGTCCGCGCAGGACGCGGCGGGCGCGCAGGTGTCCGCAGCCGACAAGGAACTTGAAGCGCTGCAAGGCCAGCTTGATGTCCAGAACGCGGCGCTTGCGGAGTTGCAGGGCCAGAGCGCCACGCTTGAGGAGATCGAAAAACAGATTGCGGAATTGAGGCCGCTTCTGGATGCGGCCGGCGACAAGGCCGGAGTGAAGGCGTTCGCCCGGGGCGGGCTTGCCATGCCGGGCTGGTCCCTTTTGGGCGAGGAAGGGCCGGAGCTTGTGAACTTCTCGCAGCCGGGGCGCGTGTACACAGCCGCGGATACGGCGGCGCTGTTCCGCAGCGCGACGCCCCGGGCGGCTGACACCGATTCGGGAAGCCGCGAGGAAGTCAAGGCGTTGCGGCGGGAGGTCTATGAGCTTCGCCGAGACATGCTCATTTCCATGTCCGAGATCGCCAGATTTTCCCGCCGCACGTCCGACATGGTGGAAGCGTGGGACGCCGAGGGGATGCCGGGGGTGCGGGCATGAAGCTCATAGAGCCGCAGGCCATCCGGTTGCTGTCCAGCACCGTGCCGGAAAACGACGCCCCGGCGTGGAACGCGGGCACAGCCTATGAGATCGGGGATTCCGTCATCCATGAGCATAGGGTCTACAAGGCCGTGACCGCCAGCACGGGCAAGCGGCCTGACCAGAATTGCGAAGGGACGGATGCGGCATGGCGGCTCATGGGGCCGACGAACCGTTACGCAATGCTCGACCAGTACGTGTCCACGCAGACGGTCGCGGCTGAGGACGTCATGACGTTTGCGGCAACCTTCAACCGCTGTACGGCCTTTGCCCTCCTGAACTTCAAGGCTACCAGCATCCGGGCCGTGGTGAAGGACGGCGACGGCCTCGTCATGTACGACCGCACGGTGAATACGCTGAAAGACGTGGACGGCTACTGGAACTACTACTTCCTGCCCCTTGAGCGCATCGTGGATCAGGCCGTGACCAACATTCCCATGTCGCCCGTGGCCACGCTTTATGTCTCGCTCACACAGGAGGGAGGCCCGGCGCTCGGGCAGGTCATCGCGGGGCAGGCGTGGCCCATTGGCACGACGCAGTACAATACCCGGCTCGGCATCCGGGACTATTCCAGAAAGGACACCGACGAGTTCGGCAACACGCGGCTGGTCAAGCGGGCCAACGCCAAGCGCACGAGCCTGCCGCTGTATTTGCACCCGTCCCGGCTGGACAGCGTGCGGGAAATCCTCGCCCGGATGCACGGCCTTCCCGCGCTCTGGCTCGGGGACGACAACGAGGGCATCGGCTCCTACCAGTCGCTGACTGTCTGGGGCTGGCTTGAGGACTGGAGCGCAACCATCATCGGGCCGAATGAAGTGAGCATGAACATTGACGTACAGGGGTTGAAGTAATGGCAGTAAAGCAGCTTCCCAAGATTTCGGATCTCCCGGAACCGCCGGACAGACTTGTGGGCGATCAGGAACGGTTTGACGTGCTGACGTTCAACAGCCTGAAAGCGCAGAAGAAGATGGTCAACGAGGATCTGAACAAGACGCTGATCCCCGCGCTGAACGAATTTGCCGTGGATGTGAACGCCAGCGTCGACGCGGCGGCTCTGAGCGAACGGAACGCCCACGACTCGGAAGAGGTGGCGAAAAGGAAGGCGGGTGAAGCCTCGGGCTCGGCGGGGGCCGCAAAGGTTTCGGAAGACAACGCGAAAGTCAGCGAGACGAACGCCCTTGCCTCAAAGAACGCGGCGGCCCTTTCCGCCGAATCCGCCGAATCCGCCCGCATAGCGGCGGAAGCGGCCCGCGACGAGGCGCAGGACCTCGCCAATGTCGGGTATGTGTCGGAAGGCCACGCGGGGCTGGCGAAGGTCGACGGAAAGACCACGCAGGCCGACGCGGGCGGCGTGATCACCGCGAAGGACGTGGCGATTGGTGGGGATCTCGGGGATCTGGCGAGCGCGCGGGGGCAGATTGGAGACTATCGCACCAGGCTTCCCGTAGGGACCGATCTGAACGATATTATCTCATCCGGCACATACATTGTTTACTCCGGCAACTGTACAAATGTGCCGATGAATGGGATGGACGGATATTATGTCCTTCGTGTGTTCGGCGATGCTACAAACCCCAATGCGGCGGTTCAGAAAATCTACTCGCGTATGGGTACGGCGGGGCCTGAATGGTCGCGCCGACGCATAAGCGACGGAACATGGCAACCTTGGCAGCAACTTGTCCAGACAAACTACATTGGGGACGGCGTCAGGGTGTCACGTTCTAAAGCCCTTCCCGATGGTACGGGTGGTCTATGTATTCTTTCCGTGCCTGAGTACGAGGGCGCGACGGCATCAGCTGCCGGAACCAGCGGCCTTGTTCCGCCCGCAACCGCCGGGCAGCATGAAAGCTTCCTGACCGGAGGCGGGGAGTACAAGCCCGCGCTCTCAACTGGCGGCGGCGTCATGACGGGCAGCATCCAGATCAATGATCTTGAAAATGCGATCGGGGCTGCACCCTCTACCAATACTGAGCGCGGCCTGTTTCTTGGCGACAAAAACAGTGTGATCATGGGCGGGTTCGATGTCATACAGCGCGCATCGGATAACGCTAAATACACGCAAGTCTATTCAAAAAATAGCAGTGGACATATCACGTCCCTTGCTGCTGTGACTTATGAAGACGGCACGAGAGAACTTGTGGCGGATAGCCCTCTCCAAATCAACGACATACAAATAAAACAGGTTGTTGACGGCGGAAGAAGGGTAATCGTGCTCTCTGGGGCGCGTGGCAATCAAGGGCATTCATTTCGTTTTTCCCCGGACACGGGGGAGGCATATATGGATGGCCGTGTAATACATGCGAAAGCCGATACCGCCGGATACGCAGATACCGCCGGAAGTGCTCCGGCAAATGGCGGGACGGCATGGGCCGCGAACCGCCTGCGCAGGGAAGGGGGCGTCGATACCGTCTGGAATTGGGCGGGGCAGGGAGGCCAACCCGGTTGGCTGTGGGGAGGTAATGACGGCGTCAACATGTACGTCTACAACCCCTCAAATTTCAGCGTGAACTATGCCAATTCCGCCAACTACGCTAATTCGGCCAACTATGCGAACAGCGCGGGTTCCGTTTCGGGTCTTGGGGGTGCGCGGGTATCTGGAGTTGTAAGCAGATGTGGGGATGAAATTTGCGTACATGCGCCTGCGGGCGGGCAATATCTCATCTTGTACGGACAACGGGTAGCGGTCACGAATGGACGTAGGGGGGGTGAACTTTACGCGACATTGAGCCCCGGAATTTACGCTGGGGGGAGCCATTTGGGACAGACTGGAAACCGTGAAAACGACGACGCGCACATGGTGGCCTATGCGGGCGAACTCTACCGGGTGTAAAAAAGGAAATGTATGTACCAGATAATGGATAGCATCATGAAGGAAACGGAAGGTTCCGGCAGGTGGGACGTTTCCACAGTTTTTATCCGCCCCGACGGTTCCTATCTTATCCGGAGGCTCGATATCGTGTGCGGAGACGCCCTTTATCACGTGCCGAATGAAGGGAAGTGGAAGGGGATGTTTGATGTACTCACGGACTATGTATCAGAGCATCCGGAAACTCTCCGGGACATCCCCGTCCATACTCCGACGCTTGAGGAAGTGAAGACCGCCAAACTCTCCGAAATCAACGCGGCTGCGGACAGGGCCATAGCCACACTCACGGCGACCTATCCGGACCGGGAGATCAGTACGTTCGACAAGCAGGAATCCGAGGCCCGCGCCTATGCCGCCGACCCTACGGCTTCAACGCCGCTTCTTTCGGCACTGGCCGAGGCACGGGGCATTTCTCTGCCCGACCTTGTGGAGAGGGTACTCGCCAAGGCCGACGCCTTTGCCGTGGCTTCCGGCTCCATCATCGGCCAGCGTCAGGCACTGGAAGATCGGCTTGATGCCTGTACGACGCTGGAAGAGGTGCAGGGCATCACCGTCAACATCTCCATGCCAGGCGGGGGAGAAGCATGACGTACGGAAAGCGAACGTTGATCGCCGTCGACCAGCTCCTCAATACGCTCCTCGGCGGCTGGCCGGACGAAACCCTGTCCTCGCGCTGTTACCGCTGGGCGCGAGACGGGGTGAGAGCGTGGCCCCGCAAGCTCGTGGACGGGCTGTTCTTCTGGCAGAGGGAACACTGCAAGAGCAGTTATGAGAGCGAGAGGGAGGGGAGGCAGTCGCCGCCGGAATTGCGGCGCGTGACCCCGGAAACATAAACCGTTAGAGTATGTTCAGGCAGAGGCGGGGGAGATTGGACCCTCCCCCACCGGCCCGGTGTACGACCACCGGACCACGGCCCCACACGATGCTGTAATCATCGTGCAAGGTTTCCGCCTGCGGTTGAGTGCCCATAGCGAGGGGCGCGCAAAGGCTATCAGGCGATGCTCGGGGGCGCAAGATAGGACTTTCAACGAATGAGAGGGATTGAAAAAGAGATTCGGTGCGGCAACTGCGGGCGGTTGTTGGCGAAAGGAACGGCAATCGCCCTTGAAATCAAATGCCCCCGCTGTGGGGAGATCAAATACGTGAGGGACATGATCCCCGGCCTTGAGCCGCATGACGGCCGAGATCGCAACAGTGCAGACAAAGAAGGACAGCGGGCCTGATACCCGCATTATCGTCGGCCCCTATCGCATCCCCCTTTCCCGCGAACGGTTCCTTTTGCTTGAGCGGGACCTCATGACCACGGCGGGCTTTACGAAAGCCGAGATTCACGCGGAAATCCTGCGGAGGCTTGGCGTATGTGCGGAGTAGAGCTTGTGCCTGTCGAACGCCTGAAGCCCGCTGACTACAATCCCCGCCGCGCCGATGCGGAACGCCTTGCGCTGGTGAGGCTTTCCCTGTCCCGGCTCGGTTTTCTGCTTCCCATCGTCGCAACGCCGGACGGGGAAATCCTTTCCGGCCATCAACGCCACGCCGTGGCCATGTCCATGGGGGCGCGTCAGGTTCCCGTGATGTTCGTGGACATCCCGCAGGAGCGGCGGCGCGGCCTGAACATCCTTTTCAACCGGGCCACAAACGACATTCCCATGACGGCCGATGAGGTGCGGCTTCGGGCAGAGCTTCAGCGTGCCCACGTTCATGAGCTTGCCGAGCGCCTGCCCGACCTTGATCCGAATGGGCCGGAGTTTTGGCCGTGCCTGTCTTTGGCCACGCGGAACGTCCGGCAACTGGCCTGCCGGAATGTTGCCAGTTTTCAGCCGCAATCCGCCAACGTAGGCCGGACTCTGGCGCGGCTTGGCGTCCAGTTGCCCATTGTGCTGACTGAGGACGACGAGGTGGTCAACGGCATTGGGCGGCTTGAGGCTGCGGCGCGGAAGGGCAGGGAAACGATAGAGGCGATCACCGTATCCCCGGTGAAGGCAGAACTTGCGCGGGCAATGCTGAACCTGTTGAGCATGGATTTCCATTTTGAGGGGGACAACGCGGACATGCTGCGATATGGGGCCTTCCGCCGCAGCAGGATGAGACGCCGCACGTTGGGGACAGCCTATGTCATCCCTGTTTTCCGCAGCCGCCGCAACGCCGACTTTGACATTGCGGATCCTGAGCACAGGGCGAAGTGGCTGCACGTTTGTGGTGATTCCGTGCTCGATTTCGGTTCGGGGCATGGCGACGAGGCGCGTATGCTCCGCGAAGCGGGGATCGACGTTACGGCGTTCGAGCCTTACGAAAACGATGGGCACGAACGGATTTCCTTTGACCGTGGCAGGCGGTCAGCCGAGGGGTTCATTCATGCTGTACGTTCCGGGAAACGCTTTACCTCCCTCTTTCTTTCGTCCGTCCTTAATTCAGTGCCCTTTGTTTCCGACCGGGAACACATCGTTTGCATTTGCGCCGCACTGTGTGATGGGGATTCCACACTGTACGCTTCGGCGCGCTCCACCAAGGGGGCAAACTGGCAGTGCCACACTCGCGGCCCTAGCTTGAATGAGCATGGCATGTGTGAAGGCACGTTCCGCGTCGCTTGGGAGAGGGGGGTCACGATTGGGGATCTCGGCGTGGCTCCAAAAGTACAGAAATACTATGATCGCGCTGAGTTCAGGGAGCTTTTCCTTCAGTTTTTTGGTGAAGTGGAAATCTGCCCCAAGTCCACGTCAATCGCCGCAATCTGCCGCAAGCCCCGCCCTGTGAATCCTGAACGCCTCGCCGCCGCGCTCCGGTTCGAGTTCGATCTGCCGTATCCCGGCGGCCGCAGGCTCGGCATGGCGGAAGAGGCCCTTGCCGCCTTCAGTACCCGTCTGGGGGTGAGCTTATGACGCGGGCGGCGCGGGAGTTGAAGGACTGGACGTTTCGCGGCTTCTCCGGCCAGTTTGACGGGCATGTCCGCGAACAGCTTCCTTGGTACGACATGGCGACGGCGGCGGTGGCCATGATTGCCCGGCACTACATCCCACAGGGGGGCAAGGTGTATGATCTGGGGTGTTCCACCGGGAACATCGGGCGCGTGTTGGCGCCGACGCTGCATGAGCGGGAGGCGCGGCTTGTCGCGCTGGATGAGTGCCGGGACATGGTGGCGGCGTACCGGGGGCCGGGGAGGGCGATCACGGCGGACGTGGCACGCTATCCGTACAAGGCTTTCGACGTGGGGATTGCCTTTCTGACGCTCATGTTTCTGCCCGTCCCGGCGCGGCGGCGGTTGCTTGCGACGCTGCGGGGGAAGGTGAAGCCGGGCGGGGCGATCATCGTCGTGGACAAGGAAGAATCCCCCGGCGGCTATCCGGCTACGGTGCTGTCCCGGCTGACGTGGGACTGCAAGCTCAGGCAGGGCGCGGAGCCGGGGGCGGTGATGCGGAAAGAGCTTTCGCTGTCCGGCGTACAGCGGCCTTTGTACAAGGGGGAGTTGGGGCCCGACGCCGTGGAGGTGTTCCGGTTCGGGGATTTTGCGGGATGGTTGATTGAGACGAGCAAATAAAGAGCTGATAAACAGAGTTAAAATATAATGATTCTGGATGAATAAGTAATAGTATTCGATGGCTTTGAAGGTGATAGATGGCATCTATGCAAAATTGTTTAAATATTGAAAAATAAGACAAGCGTTTTTTTATATCTAGAAAATACAATATGATATGTTTTTTATTTTTGCATATGAAAACCTGCTTGACTTCTTAGTATCTCAGCTCTATAGAGGTGCCGATCTCGGATGGGTGTATTTGATGGCCTTTATCTGACAAGAAAGATTACTTATATTTATAGGTGATATCTTTTTATTAGTAGTTTTTTTATACAAAACAGTGTTTTTTAATGGAGAAATTTATGAGATATTTGATGGTATTATTATTTTTATCTCTGTATATTTTATTCTCTGGTTTGGGAGAAGCAGGCGCGAATTGTACAAACATTACTGACAGTGATCAGAGACTGTTCTGTTATGCCAAGCAAGGCCAAAAAACAGCCTGTACAAGTATTAGTGACAATGATTTGAAACAAAGGTGTTATGCTGAAACTGGGCAGAGTTCCAATGCTTGTACAAACATCACGGACAGTGATCAGAGACTGTTCTGTTATGCCAAGCAAGGCCAAAAAACAGCCTGTACAAGCATTAGTGACAATGATTTGAAACAAATGTGTTATGCTGAAACTGGGCAGAGTTCCAATGCTTGTACAAACATCACTGACAATGATCAGAGACTGTTCTGTTATGCCAAGCAAGGCCAAAAAACAGCCTGTACAAGCATTAGTGACAATGATTTGAAACAAAGGTGTTATGCTGAAACTGGGCAGTAATATTCTATTGTTGATTGAGGCGTGAAGCCAGAAGCCCCGGCGGGAGAGATTCCGCCGGGGCTTCTCGTTTATGCTGTGCGGCGGACGGTTTCGGCCATCCACAGGATTTCATGTTTTGTGGCCTGTCCCATGAAGAGGAAGGGCAGGGCGTTACGGGTGAGGTGGAAGAAGCGTTTCCGGTTCCCGGCGGCATCGGTCTGGGCGTCCGGGATGAAGGCCGTGGCCGCGAAGTCCGGCGGGAGGATGGAGCGGAGCCGGTCTATGTCCCGCAAGAGCTTGGCGTGCCTGCGCTGCATACCTCTGGCGGCGTCGAGGGTGGTGAGCATGGCATTACCCCCGCGAGGCGTTGAGGATGCGGGCGTATTCGAGCAGGCACATGGCGGGATTGTGCTGATCAGGGAGCCGCTCGGCAAGGGAACTGAGGCTACGCGGCAGGAGTTCGGTCAGGTAGTTGTCCATCTGGCTATACGGACGGAGTTCCGAGAAGGGAGGATACTTCTTGTTGGTGAGCCGCCGCTCAACGGCGCTTATGATTGGAAAGGCCAGCCGGAATACCCGGGGGAGCATATCCGCGTACATGTTGCGGTAGGTTTGTTGGGCGCGGCGGATGTCTTCAGCCAGTTCGAGCAACGGGGCTTCATCAAACAGCGGTTCGGCGGCGGGCAAGCTCAGCTGTGCCGGGGCGGGCAGGGCGGTCTTCGGCTTCCGGGTTGCTTGCCCCTTTGTCCAGTAGTTCCAAAGGGCGTCGTCGCATTCGTCTTGGTAGAGGCGGATACGGTCGCGGAGTTCGGGGCGTACCTTGTTGGGGTTGATGCTGGCGAAGAAGGCGGGGAGCTTGCGGACGGGCATACAGAGGGTGTCTTGGTTCCCCGATGCCGAGGGTATGATCATGTTGATCATACCCCACCTGTCCCTGTTGTCGCGTAACTTTCTGGCTTGTGCTTCCCATGTCAGCCCCATGTCTTCCACGATGGGCTTTATGGGGGCGTAGGGTTCGCCCTTGTGGGTGACGACGAAAATGGTTGAGCCGTGGAACTGGACGGGAGAAAGGGTAGCCTTTGCCATAATGCACCTCGTTACTGTTTGGGATTTGGAAACAAAAAAGGCAAGGTGACGCTCCCCGGCCAGTAACAGCCGCCGGTCCTCACGGATACCGGACGTCACCTCGCCAATATGTAACCAACACCCTGAAAAAAGGATGCAATGGTGGCAAGATGCAAAAAAATCCGCTCTTTTTCACCATGTGGGGCATGGCAAAGGCGACGGATACGCCTGTTACTGTCTGGGGAGGTCAGATCGCCAGAAAATGGGAGGAAAGTCAAGGGCGTTGCTTTTGGGGGTGATAGCGGGCTATAGGGGGACTGATAGATTCAATGAAAATGCAAGGATTTTTGTATGGATAAGAAAGAATATACGTTTCTTCCTGAGGGAAGTAGGGTGGATCCATTTAAGATTATACAGGCTATGGGAGGAGGAACTGGTATAACTGCTATTTTTGTGGCAAGTTCTTTTTTTATATCTATATGTTATAATGCTGTTTATTTTTTTATACTTTATATTGATATAAATAGAATTCCGCTTTGTCTTTCAGATTATATCATGTCGTTTGGAAGCTGGTTTAATGTACTATTGTATATGTTTTCTTATGTATATGTTATTTATATGATTGAAAAATATAGTGAAGAGATTCGAGATGATTATGTAAATATATATTCTTGGAATAGGATTTTAATTCTATTTTTTGTTAAATTGTTTTCTTTAATAATATTTAGTGTTGTAATACTTATTCTTTCTTATATATGGTGTAAAGATTTTTTTTATAATACTACAATGTATTTTTTTGTAAATATATCTTTTTTATTTATAATCATGACTATAATATATAGAAAACATATAACACTATTTTTAATATTTTTTATACTTTTTATAATTTCTTCTTTGGTTGTGTGTTTGTTAATATCTTTAAAGTATTCTTTTGATCTTAATAATAGTCGTATCAATGTTGGTCATAATGTTCTTAGGTGTTTTGAGAAAGGTATTTTGATTTATAGTTATCAAGATGATAAAATTTTATTTCTATGCAATGATGGTAAAAAAATAGCATATGCCTGTCCTGAATATTTAAAAATTTATGATATGGGAAATAGAAAAAACGAATTTAGGGGGAAGTTAGCTAAATAATATGAAATAATTTTTCCAGTTTTTCTTCTCCGAATCATACAGAATAGGGAAAGTCAAGGCAGGAGTAGAAAAAAGGTGTTTTTAAGAACCGTCTTGCTCATTTCTTGTGGGGTTCAAGTGCGGGCATCACTTCCGCTGCGTGTAGTTGTGCCCTTGGCACTACATGAGCGTAGGTTGTCGCCGTAGCCTGGGGGCTGGCGTGTCAACGCCCTATGGAAGCATTGAATATCTGTCAGGTTCAGGGCTTCTCGTTTATGCGGTGCGGCGGTTTTTCCTATTCCTTCACTAATTCATCAATCACAGACGAAGCCTTTTTCAGCGCCTCATCGTGCAGATGGGCATAGCGTTGCGTCATTTGCGGGCTGCCGTGGGTAAGCAGTTTTTGCAGCGTCAGGAGGTCTACCTTGCCGGATGACGCCAGCAACGAAGCGAAGGTATGGCGTAACCCATGCATCGGGCGGAAGTGCTCTGGGAGTCCCGCTGTAGCCCTGATGCGGGTAAAGGCCCGGCGGCAGTCGCGGCGCGGTTTGTCCCATCCATCCGGGGAGGGGAAGACATACGGCCCGCGTCGGATGATGGAGGCGAAAACGTTCCGTGCCGCTTCAGGCATGGGAATTTTTTCCGTTCGCCCCTTTTTGGCTGTTTCGCCGCGTAGCGTGATGAAACCGTGTTCAAAGTCCAAGTCTTCCCACTGCAGGGACAGTATCGCCGTTTTCCGCATCCCGGTGCAAAGAGCCAGACGCATGGCGTTTGCGGCCTGCTGATCACGCTCGCCGCGCAATACTTCCAGCAATTTGGCGATTTGCTCAGAAGTCAGGTTTTCCGTGACGATATTATCAACCTTGGGCATTTCAAGGTTTCGGATGGAGCGGGGGACTTCACAGCGTCCGCGGCGTTCTCCCCAACGGACGAGCCGCCGCAACAGGCTCAGGATGTTTTTGACAGTCTGAGGGGCCAACCCGGAAGAGAGCAGGCCGTCACGGAACGTATCAATCCTTTCGACCGTCATGTCGTCAGGCTTTTTGTCAGCGAATACCGGCTTGATGTGTTTCGAGTAGATGAACCTGTCTTCATCTATGCTTCGGTTCCCCGCCTTGCATTTGAAGAAATCCTCCCAAAGATTTTGGACAGTAACCCCAGAAGGGGAGGGGACGGTTGGTTTCCGTGCTTGTGCTTCGCGGAGTGCTTTTAAGGACGTAATGCCTTTTCCTGTCCTGATATTTTCGCGGATCCGGGAAAGTTGAGCATAGGCTTTTTCCGCCGTCCACCCTTCACTTGCCCACCCTATGGCCTCTTCCTTGTCTTTTCCGTCCAGCTTGTAGCGGATTGAAAAACAGCGATCGGGACGGATGCCGTGTTTCCGGGTAGGGTGTTCTCTGTAGCGTACTCCGAGGAACTTGGTTTTATACCACTGCACAGCCATCGTTGAGGCCTCCTTGTATCCCGCTCTTATCCCGCGCCGGAGAGAAAAGCGAAAGGAAACCGTAGTAACCTCTGGTAATGGTTGAACGTATAATATATTGTAAAAAAAGGATTTCAGGTGATGTGAAGTTATGCCGTATAATGTTGATTAGCAGTCTTCAAAACTGGTGGACGGTCGAAAGGTCGTTGGTAGGTTCGACTCCTATACGTTTCCGCCAAAAAGAATCTCAAAAAGCCCCGCAAAGCCTCAAAAGCCTTGCGGGGCTTTTTATCCAAGTTTCATACTCTCCAAGAGTCTCACTTGGTATATGGATATACCGTTATTTTGTCGGTATTTCTGACGGTATTTTTATATGCTGGGTGCCGTTCGCCATACGGAACACGGGGAGCCGTTGAGATGGCCTACCGGCTTGGTCAGCTTGCCGGGCAGGTGTGTCGGTAGCCCATCCGTGGGATAGTATGAGATATGACGCAGCCGCGGTTTCAAATGAAGCGTTGCTTCCCTTGAATCCGCCGGGAACCGCCGCGCCGGGGGGCCGTTCTTATTTGTGAGGCTGCTGCGGCTGGCAGTTTCGGTGCGCTCATCATGATGAGCGGCCCAATGTGAACTGTCGGGAACAGAAAAGAGGAAGCCCCCAACCGTGAGGAAGGGGGCTTTGTTGTGTGGGAGGTCGGAAAATTCTAGAATTTCCATTCCACAGCGAGGTTTCCGTAAACGGATGTTGCATCACGGCGGAAAAGTTCGCTCCCGGCGTTTAAGGAGAAAGAGACGTGCTTGTCCGTGTTGAAACGCACGCCCGCGCCGAGGCCAAGGCTGTCGCGGCCCGGGACTTTTACAGTGTTGGAGAAGCCCGCGTTGGCCGCTTCCACGAATGAGGCATGCATCGTGCCCGCCTTGTCGAGCAGTTCGTGGTTCCATGCGGCGGAGGCGTGAGCCTTCCAGGTGGCGTGTTCGCCGAGCTGCCTTTCATTCGTGCTCATGCGGACACCGAGGCTGGAGCGCAGCGAGTGGAAGGTTTCGGAATCCAGATGGAGTCGGCTGCCCATGCCCTTGTCTTCCGTCAGGGACGGGCGTGACGAGAAGGCGTAGTCCAGCGCGGCGAAGGGCCCGGCCTTGATTGTACCCCAGTCGGCCTCATAGCCGCCGCCCGCACGGACCGAGCCCGAGAACCCGGTCCAGTCCTTGTTGTTTTCGCGGTTGTAGCCGTTGAAGGAAACGGCCCGCTTCATGCGCCAGTTCTCCACGCCCAGACGTCCGATGCCGAAGACGTTCCAACCATCCCAGTCCGCCGGGGCGTACAGGCCCTGCGCGCCGAGATACAGTCCTTCGCCGCGCAGCTTTCCATTGGCATCGCCGGTCATGGATTGGTGGTTGAACACGACGTGCCCGCCGACGGTCAGCCCGCCGGGCGTGCTCCGTTCCGCACCTCCGATCAGGCCGACGTTCGTGGCGTCGTAGCCGCCCATGCCGCTGCGTCCCGGCTGGTCGAACGTCCCTGCGTAGGGCTGTGCGAAAACATGCCATTCCCCGTCCTTTTGCGGAGCGCGGGAGAATGTGCCGGGAAGAATCAAATCGGAAAGCATACGGTGCATATCGAAACTCGCCAGCGCCGCATTGCCGTAGGCGTCGGGCGAAAGCTGGGAAAGGGCGTCGCGGACGGTGCTCCCGTCAGCCGCGGAGAAGTCAAGCGCCGCGTAGAGGTTCCGCATGTCGTCCCGTACCCCTTCAGCAGAGGAGAGTGCCCGGCCTACGTTGGCGGCGTTGCCGTTCGCGGCGTATCGGCTGTAGGCGTCGGCGGCGCGGGAGGAGAGGATTGTGGCCGTCCCGCCTTGAGGTGTGGCGATCATTTCCAGCGTGGGCGAGTCCAAAAGAAGGTTTGTGGCATAACCTTCCGTCAGGTTTCCGGAAGCCGTGATCGGCGCGAGGGAGAGGCTTCCCGCGTAATAGCCGGGCAGGGGAGCAAGATACAGGGTGCCGTTTACAACGGCGTTCCCGTTGACGGCGAGTCTGTCGGACGTGCCCGAAGCGTCGAATTCTGTGAACAGGCGCCCGGTCGCGGTCTGGTGATAGTCGCCGTTGATCGTAATGGTACCGATGCTATTGCCGGGGGCGACGGTACCCGCGTTGGTGAAGGTGCCGTCTACGGAGACGTAGCCGTTGTCGAGGGCGTTCAGGGTGTACTCGGCATTGCCGCTCAGGGTCGCGCCCTCCCTTACGTTCACATCCAGCACCTCGGCCCGCCCGTTGAAGGACAGCGCGCCGCCGCCTACGGACATCCTGATGCTGTGCCTGCCGAGTATGTTGCCGTCGTAGCGCAGGCGGAAGTCCGGATCAGGCGCGTCCGTCGCCGATCCGTCGCCCGCCGCCAGACGGCCGAAACTCAGGCTGGTGAGCAGATCGTCGCCGTTGGCGGCCGCTTGATCTTGCTGCACGTCGGAGTTGCCGGGGTTCCAGTCCGAAATGATGTCCCCGCTCAGCGCCGCCCCGTTTACGATGTTGATGTTTTTTACCCAGGCGTTGCGGGAAATGTATATGGCGGCCGCATTCCCGGACAGGGGGCCGCTTACGTCGAAACGCTCCGCAAGCGGGCCTTTCAGTTCGTCGAGCAGCTCGTACCGTTCATAAAGCTGGGTGACGATGTTGCCGGACTCATCCTCTGCGGCTTCCGTCCGGCTTCGGATGTATGAGCCGCGGTATTCGGCGGTCAGGCCGGAGTCCAGGCCGAGCAGGCTGCCGCCGAAGTCGAAGCGCGCACCCGCGCCGCCGGTCCCTGTAGCCCGGATTTCTCCCCGGCTGACGACGTTCTGGCCTTTGCCGTAAGCTAGAAGCAGCCCCGTGCCATAGGCGCCGTCGGCGGACACGCGCACTCCGGGGGCGATGCGCAGGGTGTTGGCCTCGCCGTCCACGCGGATTCCGGTTCCGGCTGTGCCGCAGGCCAGCAGATCCGCGGTCTGGGTGATGTCGTTGCCGCTGCCGTAGATATGCAGACCCACGCCGTAGGCCGCGGTGTTGGGCTGCCCGGGCAGATACGCCGTGCCGCCGGCGTTGCGGGCAAAATATCCCTGTCCGTTGCTGAGCGTCAGGTTGTCCCCGTAAACGGAAAAACCGTAAAAATTTTTGCGGTCAATCGTGTACCCGATATCCTGAAGCGCAGCGAGTTCGGCTTCCATGAAAACCTGATAGTTGCGGTAGTCCTGATGGCTCATGAGGCTGCGGTCCAGCTCGATGTGCGACAGATCCAGGCTATCCCCTTCAAAGCCTTCTATCGGCAGCCCGCCGTTCAGCGCGCCCGCCAGCACCTCGCTCACATGTGGTCCTTTGAAGAGGACGCCGCTTTCCGTCATCTCGCCGACCGTGAACACGGGGTCGGCCCCCGGCGCGGTTTCTGGTTCTGACCGGACGACTTCCATGTCGGTTGTGGGGGTGACGCCGTATCGATCGACCAAGTGGCGATCCCAGGGAGAGATCTCCGTATCGAATCCATACACGGGGTTACCGCCATCGTCTTCCCCCACGAGGGCCAAGGAGGAAATGCCCAGGGCATGGCCCATTTCATGGTACAGGGTTCCGACCAGATCTATGCCGTTGCCCGTGGGCAGGGGCGACGGGATGTCCGGAATGCTGAAATTCATTTTGCCGATCCGTATCTGGGCCGGAGGATTCATGCTTTGATCGCCGATGAGTGCGCCCGCCAACCCGCTGGATCCCTCCCAGGGAGTCCCATGCCACGTCGGATTCGCAACGCTTATCGCATCGGCGTTTACCTCGTTCATGGTGCCCACGTTGATGGCGGCGGGCACGGCGTTGTTCGCTCCGGGACCGAGAATGTCCGCCCAGAGTTCCACGGCCTGGGTAACGGCGTCTTTTTGCGCGGCGCTCAACTGCCAGGTGGAGACTTCTCCTTCCGTTTCAGAAAGGGCGTTGCCGTACTCTTCCCCCTGATCAAAAAAGCGCAGTTGGAACAGGGGGGTGTTTGCATGGTCGGTTACGACGCGCGTTTCATAGGCCGACGCCTGCGTTTCCCAGAGCAGGAAAAACGCGGCGGCCAGCGTCAGGCAGTGGAAAAAACGGTTCCGGGGCATACATCTCTCCTTTTTACGAGGCCTTCTTGTTTGTACGTAGACCATATTCCTCTAGCATTCAATGGAGGCTCTTCATTATGTCGAAACATGTTCGGAGTGCGCTTTTTTATGTCTTGCGCCGTTGTGGGGACATATGTGTGAAGAGGGGGAAGAAAGGAGGGAGGGGGGGACTGAAATCCCCTTTACGGCCTGCCCCGTCGAAATGGCGGCGGTGATTCCATTGACAGAAACAGTTTTGTGTTAGAGCTTGAAAAGCGCTTTTCAGAGAGCCGGTTTTTCATGGAGACTAGACCGAACTATATGGGCGGAGGCTCCGGTCTGTTCACCTTTTTCTCTGCCTGATAGGGGCTGTTGCCCTGTTTGATGCCTGCGAAGAGAGGCATGTTCCGAGCGTTTCAGCTGAAAAAGACTGGGAGGGGATTATGTCGGGTCATCCTCGCACTCATCAGAATGCGATCTTGAGAACCTATGCCGGGCTTCTGTTGATTTCCATTTGCGTCTATACGCTGATGTATGCTCCGCAACCCATGTTCAACTCGGTGAGCAGGGATTTCGGTGTGGACAAAGGCTCCACGGGGCTGCTCGTCAGCGTGTTCATGCTGTCGCTCGCCGTCTCGCCTCTCTGCGTGGGGATGCTGCTCAGCCGTATCGGCGTGCGGCGTGCCATTCTGGGGGCTTCCCTCCTGCTCGGTATAAGCGGCGTGGGGATTTGGTTTGCCCCGTCCTTTCTTGTCCTTCTCGGCATCCGCGCTTTACAGGCGTTGCTGGTTCCGGTGGTGCTCACAGCCGTCATGTCCGGCATTGCCGTCATGTTCCGCCACCTGGATCTCAACCGTGCGCTTGCGGGCTATGTGACCTCCAATCTTGTCGGTTCGCTGTGCGGTCGAATTATCGGAGGCTGGGCTGCGCAGATGTTCGGGTGGCGTGCCACGCTCGCCGTTATCTGTTTTTTCTTTTTCCTTGTCCTCCTCTTCATCCGAAGCATTCCGGAAATGCGCAACGCCAGTGCGCGCCTCCACAGCCCACGTGAATACCTCGCCGTTTTCAAGGGCAGGGGGGTCCCCAGTCTCTTTTTCGCCGAAGCCTGCGGTATCTTTGTCTTCGCCGCCATCGGCAACCTTATCCCTTTCCGTATGGCGGAACTCGGGCAGGGCCACTCCGAGGGGCTCATCGGACTCATGTATTTCGGGTATTCCGTCGGCCTTGTCGCTTCGTTGTCCCTTGCGCCGCTCATGCGCGTGTTTAAGACGCCAACAAGGCTTATTCTTTTCGCGTCCGCCGTCTATGTCGCCTCCTGTCTCACGCTTGCGGTCCCTTCCCTTTGGGCCTTGTTCGGCGGGCTATGGCTCATAGCCTTTGGGGAGTTTGTCGTCCATTCCATCAGCCCCGGCCTTATCAACCATCAGGCCATGCTCTCCGGTCATGGCGACCGCGGTATGGTCAATGGGCTTTTTCTTTCCTGTTATTATTTCGGCGGGCTTCTCGGCTCCTACATCCCCGGAGCTCTCTATTCGGGGTTCGGCTGGTTTGCCTGCTACCTCTGTATTCAACTCGTCCAGGTTGCCGCGTTTTTCGTTCTGTTCAGACTGCACCGGACGGCACCTGACTTGCGGTAGAACGGCCTGCCCGGCTTGCGTTTCGGCTTCGGGATGTCATGCCCCGTCCGCCTTCACAGTCTTTTGGGGCTCCTGCGGGGCTGTTGACATGCCCGGGGGCTTGGGCTTCCCTCCCCAATAGGACCGCCTTTTTGCGGGAACGGGGCTTCTGTCCTGCGGAAGAGGAGAGAAACGATGAGCAGCGTGTATCGTATCGAAAATGAAGAAGGAATGGGCCCGTTGGGCCGGCGCGGTATCGAATTGACCCACGAGATCATGTATCGGCATTATCGGCGTGACGAGGACTTCGTTTACGCGCAGATGGCAGAGGGCGTCACGTGGATCGGGCCTTCACGCGCCCAGTACACCACCGGCGTGGACAAGCTCAGGGAACTCTTGCAGATCGAGCAGCTTGTCACCTTCACGATGGAGCAGGAAACCTATCAGGTCGCCTATGAGGATGAGCACTCCTGTCTCATCTTCGGTTGCTGTACGGTTACTTCCGATGAGGAAACCGGCCTGTTCATACGGACTCTGCAACGGGTATCCTTCTTTTATCGGTTGATTGGCGACCGACTCCATGTCGTGCACATGCATCTGTCCCACCCTTACGAAGTCGTGGATTCGGACGAAGTGTTCCCGTTCCGGTATGGAAAGGATGCCTTCGACTATATCCAGCAGACGCACCAGATGGCCTTTACGGACAGCCTGACCGAACTCGGCAACCGCAACGCCTACGAGACGAGCTGCGTGAGGATGGCCCATGATTTCGACTCTGTGCGTTCCCTGTGCCTCATCCTGTTCGATCTCAACGGCATGAAACGGGTCAACGACACATGGGGGCACCTCGCCGGGGATCGGCTCCTTAGGGATTTCGCCTCGCTCCTACGGGAAACCATGCCTCCCACCGCCAAATTGTACCGCTACGGCGGGGACGAATTCATTGCCGCCTTGCACGAGGTTTCGCTTTCCGATGTGAAAAAGTGCCAGCAAAAGTTGGAACAACGTATCGCGCGCTACAACGAGGAAAACGAAATACATCTGAGTGCCGCTTGGGGACATGCCTTTTTCAATCCGGAAACGGATCACGGCCTTTCGGAAATCGTCAAGCGGGCGGATGGCATGCTCTACGCCATGAAGCGGGCCATGAAACAGGCCGCCGAGAACGCAAGCTGACGGGCCCTTGGTCCCCTTGTGTCCTTACGGGGTCGTGTTCCTCTTGGGCCGCATGATGGAGTTTCAGGCCGACATCAAGAGGGCTTCCATAAAAGAGGCAAGGGAAAACCTTCAAAATTGAGGCATGACGCCAGAAGCCCCGGCAGGAGAAAGTCCGCCGGGGCTTTTCGTTTATGTGGTGCGGCGGGCGGTTTCGTCCATCCGGCGGAGTTCGTGTTTTGTGGCCTGCCCCATGAAGAGGAAGGGCAGGATGTCACGGGTGAGGACGGAGGAGCGTTGCCGGTTCCCGGCGGCATCGGTACGGGCGTCCGGGGAAGGCCGTAGCCGCAAAGCCCGGTGGGAGGATAGGGCGGGGCTATGCATCGCAGGCGAGGTTCAGTCTGTGGCGAAGGGGCGGGGCCTCTCTCGGTTTTTCTTTTTAAAAGATTTAAATACTGAAAGATAAACCACAAAGAGAAACATGAGTATCGTGCAAAAGTTTTGCGAAGTACAGAATATGTTCATCCATATGCTCTCTTCAGGTATTATGGCCTCTGTCGGTTGTGATAGGTAGTAGCTGTATTGGCCGTGTGTAAACGGTAGGAAAACGAGCATACCGTACGTAATGAACAGGATATTGATAACATACTTTAACGTTATCCATTTGAATTTAAAGAATCCCCAATTCCCATATAAAGAGTAGATGAGCCCTGTGGCTAGACATCCGCCGGCTCCGGGGCCGACTATGATAAAATCTATATAAAACAAAATTTTGCTGAATGTGATCTGTTCATGTGCGGTGCTGGGATGAAAGAGGCAAAACAAGAGTACCATCGTTGTTGCCCCGCCACCCCAGAGGGCGGCAAAAAACAGATGGGCAAATTTTAAATATCTTTTTTGTTGGATAGTCAGCTGTCTTTCTGGCATGTTTTATCCTTATAAATGGTATTTTGATTCCCCCTTGGGTATAGTTTACTTTCCGTGTTTGTACAATTTACAATAATATATTGATATAGTTGTTTTTTAAAAGTGGGCGAGATGGCACGCATTCCCTTTCTTGCCTCTTTTTCTTGTCTCCTTGTACGTATGCCGCTTCTTCCCTTCCCGCCGTAGCCAGGCACCGCTGACGCCGGGGCCATCGCCACTGGCGGATGCTACCTACCGGGGCGAGACGCTTACCGAGCGGGAGGGCCTGCCCGCAGGCAAGGCCGGGAGCCCCCTTGCGGAGCAAGGGATGGAGACGGCACAGTGAAGTGGCGGGGGCATCCAGCTTGCCCGCGAGGAAGACGCCTTTTCCGTATGTCCGGCCCGGCTAGCTTCCCACACTGCGTGTTCGGTAATCATAACTATCGGCGTAAAAGATGGAAAAAGGGAAAAGCCCCACACCCGCAGGAGGCCGAGGGGCTTTCCTTGCCCGGCATCTTGACTTTGCAGGCATGGTATGGTCTGGGAGGCAACAAGGAGTGGCTATGAGACTATTAGGTAATATCCTTTGGCATTTTCCCTGCTTTGGTTTTGTGACGTCTTTGTTTTCTTTTTTGGCGGGGATCCTTTTAACCGTTACCGTTGTCGGTGCCCCCATCGGGCTTGGTTTGATTCAATATGCCAAGTTCGCTCTCGCTCCGTACAGCTATTCCATGATAGACAAGCGGGAATTGCATCCCAATAAGAGCGGAAATATCCTGTACGCCATTCTTTGCCTCATTGTCCGGATCCTGTACTTTCCCTTGGGCGTGCTTTTTTTCTTGTGGGGCATTGCCCAGGTCGTTGTCATGTGCTGCACGATTGTCCTGTTGCCGATGGCGATTCCCTATGCAAAGTCGCTGTCCACGTTCTTCAACCCGGTGGGCAAGGTCTGCGTTCCCGTTGCGGTCATGGATGAGCTTGAACGGCGCAAGGCTGAAAAGGAAGTGGATGCCTATCTGAATAAGTAACCATTTTTTTGATGTTAAGACACATGGTTACATCAAATCGCAGAGCATGTTGCAGGATAGTTGCAATGAAAAAATTCTTTTTGGTTTTGCTGTTCTGCGTATTCCCTTTTCACGTGTTGGCGGGAGATGTCTCGTACTGGGCTGACGGGCAGATCAAATGGATAGACGGTCAGGACGTTTCGTATTGGTCGGATGGGCAAATGAAATCCATCGGAAAGGAGTTTCCGGAAAGGTAGTTGCCATAGGGATGGCTTGGAATGGTTCTGGCTGTCTTGTAAAGAAAGCCCCCAACCGTGAGGAAGGGGGCTTTTCCGTAAGAATCCTGAGGGATGGGGCGGTTCTCGTCTGGACCGTTTCACGCTTTGGAGGGGCGTATAGGGGGGGAGGCCCCTTCCAAAGCACAGCACAACGCTTCGGGGAGGAAGGGCAGCAGTTCCGCGATCTGCGTCGCGGGGGTCGGGTTCGCAAGCAGCCCGGTAATCCGGCTGGCCCGCGCGGCGGTCAGGCAGGCTTGGGGCATCTCCATGCCGCCGGCGAGCAGGCCCGTCACAAGGCCGGTGACGAGATCGCCCGTGCCTCCGATGGGCTCCAGAGCGGCAACCTGCGGTTCGGATACGTCGCCGAGGAACCGCCCGCCTTCCACAAGGTGATCGACCTTCCCTTTGATGAGCAAGAAGCGCGCGGCGTTTCCGTGCTGATAGGCGCGTTCGACGAGGCTTGGGATATCCTCATCCGCAGCCAGCAGGAACCCCCTGGTGTAAAAAGGGTGCGGCGCCTTTTCATCGGCAAGGAAGGCCAGTTCCCCGGCATCGGGGGTGAACAGATCGTAGGCGTCGGCGTAGCCGCTCATCTTGGCGACATACATGAAACCGGCATCGGCGACGAGCACGGGCTTCGGGTCCGCTTCTTCCAGAGCCATCAGGACGCGGTTGTGCCCATCAAGGTCGGGGAACAGGTAATGAAACGTGATGCCCCGAACCCCGGACAGGCTGGGGGAGGCCGCAAGGCGGCTGTAGAGCTTCCTGCTCCCGTCGCCGTTCCCGGTGTCCCCGGCGAGCAGTGCCGTGGGAGGCTCCACCCCAAGCGTTTCGCACGTCAGCAATGCGGTTCCGAGCAGGGCGGGTGTCCCGCGCTGTACGGAAAGCGGGGCGATGCCCCCACCCTCCGCATGGAGGAAGCCGCCATCCAGACGCCAGCGTCCCCCCGTCAGGGGAAAAGACGCATCCGGCACGGTACCGCAGATCATCCACGCCATAGCCGCCTCGCCTCCTCAAACGCGCGTTGCAGCGAATAGGAACACAGCGTCTGCCCCTTGACCCGTGGCTCCTCGGCCTCGCCGATGCATTGCCCCGTCAGCAGCGCCGCCAGATACGGCACATCGGGGCATCCGCCTCCGGACACGTTGACGATTTTTCCCGTGGCGCGTTCCACGGTGATTTTCATGTTCGCGGCCCGCACCATGAACCAGTCGCCGTAATCCTGGACATGGAACAGCGATACGGGTTCGAGCAGGGTATCGCGCATGGGGACGGACTGGATCGGCTCAAGGCGGGCGGCTCCCAGCGCGTTGCGGATAAGCGGCTCCTGCATCAGGTCAAAGACGATGATCATGTCGCATCCCGTACGCAGTTCGGGGGGAGGCCCTTTGACCTCCACGGCAAACCCCGCTTCCCGCAGTATCCGTTCGGCCCGGATGACCTCGCCCGTATGCTGGAAAACGAGAAAGCCGTATTCCGTGGATGTGCGGGAAGGCGGGGAAGCCCCTTTCCGGGGCTTCCCTTGAAACACTTCGGCTAAACGGGAAAAGAAGTTCCTCACTTGCGGAGTTCCAGCCGGAAGACGCCCTCGCCCTCATCTTTCGGGGTGACGTTCCAGCCCTTTTTTTCAGCGGCGCGGGTGACGTTTTCGAGGCTGGCCTCGTTGTCCACCAGCACATCCAGAGGGGTATCGGCGTTTTCCGCTATGGCCTGATGGAAGAGGACCAACGGCTGGGGGCAGGAAAGTCCCCGGGTATCAATGGTACGCATGGCAATACTCCTTTACGCCTTCTTGGAATGGACGAAGCCGATGATCAGGCAGGCGGCGAAACCGATGATCGTCGCCTGCATACCGTATACGCCGATGCCCGTACCGGAACTGGCCGTGCCCAGATTGTGGGCTATAGCCGCGCCGACCAACATGCCGAGGGCAAAAATGCCGGCGTCGCTGTCGCCTTCCCCCGCCATGAACAGCTGGCGGCCGGGGCATCCTCCGGCGAGTGCGAAGGCAAGGCCGGCGGTAACCATCCCAAGATAGTTCCACAGAAAGTCGCTGTGGGCCACGGGCTGGCCTTCAAAGCCGAACTTGAGGCCGCCCGTCAGGGCGTTCGCAATGAATGCGGCGGCGAACATGGCCGCCAGCCCGAGGAACAGGTGGGTGTAGCGGAAGAGGAAGAGGTCGCGGAACGCGCCCATCGTGCAGAAACGGCTGCGCTGCGCGAAGATGCCGATTATGAAGGCCAGCCCCAGCGAAGCGATGAAGGGGGCGTGCTGTGAGCCGGGGCCCTTCACGGAGTAGAACAGGGGGCCGCTTTGCGGCTGATCCGGGATTTGCGGGAAAATGAGGTAAAGAAGGAGCAGGCAGACGGCGATGACGGGGAAGAGTGCCCCGGAGACGACGCTCTGGCTGTTGCTGCGGCCAAGGGAATAGCCTTTTTTGAAAAAGAGCGTCCCGAACCAGATCCCCGTGGCCAGGCCGGCAAGGCCGAGGATGGCGTTTCCGTCGCCGCCGGCGAGGCGGAGTATCGCGCGCCACGGGCATCCGAGGAACACCAATGCGCCCATGGCGGCTATCATGCCGAGGACAAAACGGACGATGGGTGCGGAACCCCCGCGCGGTTTGAATTCCCGCGTGGCGATGGCGGCGGCCAGCGAGCCGAGCACCAGCCCCATGATTTCAGGGCGCAGGTACTGGACGATGGCCGCGCGGTGCAGGCCAAGCCCTCCGGCCACATCGCGTTCGAAGCACGCTACGCAGATCCCCATGTTTGCCGGGTTGCCGAGCTTTTGCAGCCATACGGCGATCAGGCCGATGACGGCGCCCACAATGATGATGCCCGGCGTTGTCGCAAAAAGATTTTTCCTCATCTCCTACTCCTTCCCAAACGTTTTGGCGGATACACCATGCGTACGATGGCTCCATCCTGAACGGGGAAAGAGAAGGAACGCCTTTACGGCCTCCCCTCGGCTGCACACTCAGAAGGGCGGCGAAAGGCTTCACGCTCTTTCCGCGTCCGAACAGACAATGAGAACCTCACACCGTGGGTTCTGTTTGTCCTCAATCAGTTGCGCGTATACAGCATTGGTACACCACCCTTAGAAATGTCGCCCATGAGCATTTCTCATGGACTGTTTCCTGTTACACCGCCGGGAAGTCCGGGTCAACCCATCCTCGCAAGTGCGGCGGGACGTATTCGGGGCACGCTTTTCCGCATGAAAAAACCTCCCGCCAGGCGGGAGGTTCCAAAACGCGTAATGCTTTTCCTTGCCTGCCGGGAGAGGACAGGGCGGCGTTCCGTCAATATCTGGGGCGGATGACGGATACGGAGCAGTGGGCCTTTTTCACGACTTCCGTGGCCACGGACCCGGCGAACAGCTGCCGGAACCCGATCCGGCCATGCGCGCCGACGACGATGCAGTCGATGTCGCTCTTGTGGGCGTATTTGACGACTTCTTCCGAAATCTTCCCCATGAGGAACGCACAGTCGTCGACGCCTTCCGGGAAGTTCGTGTTCAGGAAGTGTTCCATCTTTTCCAGCAGGGCTTGGGTGGGCGCGATTCTGTTGGGCTGGCCCTCGCCGGAGAGGTAGTTGGATTCATAGACCGTTTCGGAAGGGAGCACGTACACGATCGAAACGGAAGCGCCCGTCAGGGACGCCACCATCTTCACGTGTTCGATGGCCGGATGGGGGGCGTCTTCCAAGTCAACGGCATAAAGAAGCTTTTTCAGTTCCATAGCATGGCCTCCTGTGGTGCCCAAAACGGTTTTTATTGGGGGTACGATGCCCAAGGAGGAAGGCGTCTGTCAAGAACAATCCTCACGTATAAGGGAAGCAATGATGATAGTTTGTTGAATCTCAAGCTATTCCCTTCATAAGGGCGCCCCGTGAATGCCGACAGCAAAGCGCCCGGGGGCGCCCCCGCCGCCGCGATAGGCCCTCGCCGCGTCATAGGCCGCTCCGGAAGCCCGGCGGTATCTGGGGGAATGCCTTGGAGAGTCCCGGCTGATCGGGAGGAGGGTGGATGCCACAGGAGCCGTCGCCGGGCATCCTGATCGCCATGCGCCGGGACGTTCCCCAGCATGGACGTCGTAGCCAGCGAAGGCTGCCCCCTGATCGCCTCGTGCGTGGAACTCCCAGGAAACCGTCTATAAGGGGGCGACCGTGGATACCCTGATCGCCACACGCCGGGGCGTTCCCTTCCGATCCGCCGCCGCTTGCCGGGCGGCCTTGTCCTTGCGGGCCGTGTCACGTATGGTGGGGCGGAGACGGGTGACGGAGGCGGGCCGTGGGGAACGGCAGGGCCTCCGGCCTGTTTTTGGCATGGCGTTCTGCGGCCCCCCGAGGAGAAGGCGGGCCGCCCCGAGGAGGCCGGGACCCTTCCCGGCATGTTTGATGAAGAGAGAAGGAGTGGGCGATGTCCGCCAAGAAAAGCGATTTCGGATTGATCATCAAATTGTTGGTGGCACTGGCCATCGGCGCCTTTCTGGGGCGCATGGCCAACGTGGAGGTCATGGATGCCGTGGCGTCGGTCAAGTACGCCTTGGGCCAGATCATTTTCTACGCGGTGCCCCTCGTCATCGTGGGCTTCATCACGCCGGCCATCGCCCGCTTGGGACAGAACGCCAGCAAGATGCTGCTGACGGCCGTGGCCATCGCCTACCTTTCGTCCGTCGGCGCGGCGGCGTTCTCGGCGGCTTCCGGCTACGCCATCATCCCGCACCTGTCCGTGCCCACGGAGGTGAGCGGGCTCGTCGATCTTCCGAAGCCGTCCTTTGTGCTGGACATCCCGCCGCTCATGTCCGTCATGAGCGCGCTGGTCACGGCGCTGCTGCTCGGGCTCGCCGTGAGCTGGACCAAGGCCGAGATCATCAACAAGGCGTTGGCCGAGCTTGAAGCCATCATGACCAGCGTCGTGACCCGGGTCATCATCCCCATCCTGCCGTTTTTCGTGGGCGCGACGTTCTGCGAGCTTTCCTATGAAGGCCGCTTGACCGTGCAGTTCCCCATTTTCCTCAAGGTCATCGGCATCGTCATCGTGGGCCATTTTATCTGGCTCGCCGTGCTCTATAGCATCGGCGGCATCCTGTCGGGCCGTAACCCGTGGCGGGTGCTGCGCTATTACCTGCCCGCGTACCTCACCGCCGTGGGGACCATGTCCAGCGCCGCCACGCTGCCCGTGGCCCTGTCCTGCGCGCGGCGCTCCCCGGCCCTGAGCAAGACCGTCACGGAATTCATGATCCCCTTGGGCGCGACCGTGCACCTGTGCGGCTCCGTGCTGACCGAAACCTTTTTCGTCATGACCATCAGCCTGATGCTGTACGGCACGCTGCCGTCCGTGGGTACGATGGCCTTCTTCATCGTGCTGTTCGGCATCTTCGCCGTGGGTGCCCCCGGCGTGCCCGGCGGGACGGTCATGGCCTCGCTCGGCCTCGTGACGAGCGTGCTCCATTTCGATCCGGCGGGCGTGGCCCTGCTGCTGGCCATCTTCGCTTTGCAGGACAGTTTCGGCACGGCCTGCAACGTGACCGGGGACGGGGCGCTGGCCATGATGATGGAAGGGATTTTCAACCGTAACCGTCAGCTCGACGACCGCTTCGGCACGGGCGAGTAGTGCCGTCAACATATCCCCCCGCCGCGCTTGGCCCCGGCGGAAAGGAGGTGCCAGTATGCCGTGGGTGATCCTCGCCGCCGCGCTGTGTGTCCTGGTCTGGTTTTGGCCCCGGAACACGCTGATAGGCTTGGCCGTCGTCGGGACGGCCGGGGTGCTTGCCGGCATCGCCTTCTGGGGATACGGCGTTTACGATGAGCGCCAGCGGGAACTTGTCGCCATCACCGTGGAGCCCGCCGCGGAAGCGGCTTCGCGGACGTCGCCCGGCATCGCGTGCGGGGAGGGCGAACTGCTCGTCTCCATCACGAACGGGAGCGGGAAGACGGTGACGGGCGTGCGGTTCAATGTGGGCGCCTACCGTGAAGGCCGGAGCACCAACATCGCCAAGGGGAACTGGTTCGACGACGATCACATCATCAATCCACGGGGGACGGTGTCGGCCTGCTGGAAGGCCCCCGGCCTGACCCGCGATCCCGAAGGGGACAGGGTGGTCTGGAAGGCCAGCATCATCAAGCTGGAGTTCGCTGAATAGAAAACGGGCCGGGGCAGACGCTCCGGCCCGTTTTGTCTGGGCGGGCCTTGGGCGGCAGACACAAAAAAGCCCCGGAGGGCCGGGGCATCGGGGTTACTTCGCGGTCGTGGGCGCGGGGGCGCTTTCGAGATCCTTTTGCAGGTCTTCCTGGAAGGGGAGCTGCTTGTGGTGCTTCAGGTATTCGCGCTGGGCCTTTTCGCGTTTCTTCGCGTAGTCCTTCTGGGCGTCGCGGACTTCCTTCTGATACTTCTTCAGATCCTTGTCCCGGCGTTCCTGGAATTTCTGGGTATCGGTCTTGTCGTCGCCGGTAAGCTCGTCGACGGTTTCCTTCACCTCTTTCTTGATGTCCTGGTAGCCGTCCTTGACGGACTGGGTGAACGAGTTTTCCGCGAGAAAATGGTTGCTCAGGCCGGTGGCGTGGGCGGCGAACGGAAGGAGCGTCAGACCGGCGGCGAGGAGGCAGCCGTGCAGCAGCGCGTTATTGTGTTTCATGATAATCCCCCAAAGGTTAGACTGTGACTGATTGTCCTGAGTGTACCCAAGGCAAGGGAAAAGGCAACCGCATGAGAGAAAACAAATCATGCCTCACTGCAATGGACGCTTTCGCCTCTCATGCACTGTAAACCTTACTTCCTTTTTAGGGAATCAATGCATCGCATCTTGACATCGTGTGGAACGATCGCATCCTTAAAGGAAAGGAGATTTGAGATGTCACAGAAAGTCAAGACATGGGAATCGCACGTTCCCGGTTGCTTTGGTGGTTCGGATCATATCTTCGCCGGTCATCCCGCCGAGGAAAAACGCGCCAAGGAATTGCGCAAGGTGTGCTCGGAGCAGCGCATCCCGATGGATGACGTAGCCAAGGCCATTGAGCACTTCCTGAAATCCAAAAAGGTCGGAGACGCCCTCATTCAGGAGCAGGTGGAGCGGGCCAGAAAATTCTTGAAGCTGTCGTAACGGCCCTTTCAGCCCACCGGGATACTGCGGGCCGGAATCGCCCACAGCCCCGGCGGACTGTGCGGGCGGCGGCACCGGAATGCCGCATCGGAGCGCCTCAGAGGGCGCTTTTTTTGTGCCCTTCGTCCAATCCGGCGCGGAGGCGGTTTGCTTCTCTTGCATCCAGTCCGGGCATGTTCTTTCTGTTGCAACATGCCACGCCGCATCTCCTTTCCTTTTGATTGCCCTGCCGCCTCCCTTTTTCCCTTTCCATAAGAACGCCCCGGAAGCACTCTAACACCGCGCGCAAGCACTCTCATTACGTCCCGTTATGCGCTCTTTTTCACGTTACGATTTTTCGAGAACCCGATTGACACGGCCCTATCGTTGCCGTAGCGTTCGAATACCCTTATACTGGGCTGTTCCGAAGTGGAGGAGGGCGGCATTGTTCTCCCCGAGGGGGAAAATGCTTGCCTTGGGGCACGGACCTGAGGCCGCGCTCTGCAATGTGCGGCGTTTCTTCCGCAAGCATGGGGACATCGGCCCGGTTTCGTCGTCTTTACGGAGGAAACGCCGAGGGGATGCGGGAGGGGTTCCGACCATTTTGATCCACGCATGTGACCGACATCTTGCCGGCCGCTGAATAAGGAGAAGCGTATGCGTATTGCCGTTGGTCTGGGAAAAGAGAATGTCGAGGCTCGGCTGGAACGGCAGGGAGTATCCCGCCGAGATTTCCTGAAATTCTGTAGCATGGTCGCCGTGACGATGGGCATGGGGACCGGATTCGCCGAACAGGTCGCGCGGGCGTTGACCATGCCCCGCCGCCCTTCCGTGGTGTACCTGCACAACGCCGAGTGCACGGGCTGTTCGGAGGCCCTGCTGCGGACAGGGCAGCCGTTCATCGATGAGCTGATTTTGGATACGATTTCGCTCGATTACCATGAAACCATCATGGCCGCCGCGGGCGAAGCCGCCGAAGCGGCTCTGGAGCAGGCCATTTCCGCTCCCGAGGGCTTCATCTGCGTCGTGGAAGGGGCCATCCCCACGGCGAATGAAGGCAAATACGGCTACATCGCCGGGCATACCATGCTCGACATCTGCGGCCGCATCCTCCCCAAGGCCAAGGCCGTGGTCGCCTACGGCACCTGTGCCGCGTTCGGCGGCGTGCAGGCGGCCAAGCCCAACCCCACCGGCGCGCAGGGCGTCAACGAATGCTTCGGCGCGAAGGGCATCAAGGCCATCAACATCGGCGGCTGCCCCCCGAACCCGCTGAATCTCGTGGGCACGCTGGTCGCCTTCCTGCGCGGCGACAACATTGAGCTCGACGCCAACAACCGCCCCATGATGTTCTACGGCAGCAGCGTGCACGACCAGTGCGAGCGCCGGGAACACTTCGACAACGGCGAATTCGCTCCCTCCTTCGATTCCGAAGAGGCCCGCAACGGCTGGTGTTTGTATGAGCTGGGCTGCAAGGGCCCGGACACTATGAACAACTGCCCGAAGGTCAAATTCAACGGGACCAACTGGCCCGTGGGCGCGGGACATCCGTGCATCGGCTGCAGCGAGCCCGGTTTCTGGGACAAACTGTCCCCGTTCTATGAAAACTAGAGGGAGCACCCATGAGCGAAGCCAGAAAAACACCCCAGAGCCATTTCACCGGACCTGTCGTCATCGATCCCCTGACCCGTATCGAAGGCCACCTGCGCATTGAAGTGGAAGTGAAGGACGGGCGCGTCAGCGAAGCCCGCAGCGTCGGCACCCTGTACCGCGGCCTTGAAACGATTTTGGTCGGGCGCGACCCCCGCGACGTGCAGCACTTCACGCAGCGCACCTGCGGCGTGTGCACCTATACCCACGCGCTGGCCTCCACCCGCGCCCTCGAAGACGCGATCAAGGTGGAAATCCCCAAGAACGCCACCTACATCCGGAACCTCGTGCTCGGGATGCAGTATCTGCACGACCATATCGTGCATTTCTACCATCTGCACGCCCTCGACTTCGTGGACGTGACCAGCGCGCTTCAGGCCGATCCGGTCAAGGCCGCCAAAATCTGTTCCTCCGTTTCCCCGCGCCCCGCGTCGGCGGACGGCTTCAAGGCGGTGCAGGCGAAGCTGAAAGCCTTTGTGGAAAGCGGGCAGCTCGGCCCGTTCACCAACGCCTACTTCCTCGGCGGGCATCCCGCCTACTACCTCGATCCCGAAGCGAACCTCATCGCCACGGCGCATTACCTTGAAGCCCTGCGGCTACAGGTGAAGGCGGCGCGGGCCATGGCGGTGTTCGGCGCGAAGAACCCGCACACCCAGTTCCTCGTGGCGGGCGGCGTGACCTGCTACGAAAGCCTGACGCCGGAGCGCATCGCCGAATTCGAAGGCTTGTACAAGGAAGTCAACGACTTCGTGAATCAGGTCTACATCCCGGATCTGCTGCTTGTCGGCGGCGCGTACAAGGACTGGACCAAGATCGGCGGCACGGCCAACTTTATGACCTTCGGCGAGTTCCCCGGCGACGAGCGCAATCTCGAATCCCGGTGGTTCAAGCCCGGCGTGGTGTTCGACCGCAAGCTCGAAGCCCTGCCTTTCGATCCCTCGAAGATCGAGGAGCACGTGCGGCACAGCTGGTACGCGGGCGATGCGGTTCATAAGCCGTTCCAGGGAGTTACCGAACCCAAGTTCACCTTCATGGGCGACAAGGATCGCTATTCGTGGATGAAGGCTCCCCGTTACGACGGGCGCGCCGTGGAAACCGGCCCGCTCGCGCAGGTTCTGGTGGCCTATCTCAAGGGTAACGCCGAGGTCGTCCCGGTGGTCGACAGCGTGTTGCAGACCCTCAGCCTGACGCCCGGCGATCTGTTCTCCACGCTCGGCAGGACCGCCGCGCGCGGCATCGAAACCGCCGTCATCGCCAAGAAGACCGGCGAGATGTTGCAGGAATACAAGGAAAACGTGGCTTCCGGCGACAAGAAGATCGTCGAGAACTGCGAAGTGCCGGACAAGGGCGAAGGCGCGGGCTTCGTGAACGCGCCCCGCGGCGGGCTCTCTCACTGGCTGGTCATCGAGAACAAGAAGGTGGCCAACTTCCAGCTTGTGGTGCCTTCCACGTGGAACCTCGGTCCGCGCTGCTCGAAGGGCATCCCGAGCGCGGTGGAAGAGGCGCTCGTGAACACGCCCATCGCCGATCCCAAGCGCCCGGTCGAAATCCTGCGCACGGTCCATTCCTTCGACCCCTGCATCGCCTGCGCGGTGCACGTGATCGACGGCAGGACCAATGAAGTCAGTAAGTTTCAGATATTGTAAGTGAAAATGGGAGAACGGAAGATGGCTGAACAGGTGCTGGTTTTGGGTGTAGGCAATATTCTGTTCTCCGACGAGGCCATCGGGGTGCGCACGGTTGAGCATCTGCAGCAGTGCGCATCCCTGCCCGGAAATGTGGAGCTCATGGACGGCGGCACGCTCGGCATCCGGCTGATGGACGCCATCATGGGGTGTGATCTGCTGATTGTGGTGGATGCCGTCCTTGGCGGCGGCGAGCCGGGGACCCTGTACCGTTTGGAGGGCGAGGGGCTGCGCGAGAGTATGAGTTTCCGCGACTCCATGCATCAGACGGATCTGGTCGACACGCTGATTTACTGCGATTTGGCGGGGCACAGGCCGGATGCGGTCGTGATCGGCATGGAGCCAGCCGATTACCACACGATGGAGATCGGGCTGACCCCGGTCTGTCAGGCGCGTTTGCCCGATCTGGCCGGGAAGGTCGTCGAGGAGCTGCGCGCACGCGGGGTTATCGCGTAGTGTCAGGTTAGAGAAAAGATTGGGGAAGGGAGGGGAAACCTTTCTGGAGAAAGGTTTCCCCTCCCTTCCCCAAGCCCCATCCCTCCCTTTCCAAAGACTTTCGACTTTATCGAATCCCTGTTCGCAGTTTTTTCCAGCGCGGATGACCTTGGAATGGTGCGCCTTTCAAAGGGAATGCCTGCAAGCCGCGTTCGGGGGAACAATGAAGAGAGGGAAAGCCACCATCCGTAGCGCTTTTTTTCCAGCTCACGCCGGAACGGACTCCTTTCGCGCCGCCTCCCCATTTTATGAAAGTCTCGGGAGGTGGAGGGGGGACGCGAGCCTCGCTGGTGGGTTTGGTGGGGGGAGGGAGGAAGCCTTTCTTGAAAGGTTCCTCCTCATCATCAAGTCCATTCTGCGCAGCGCACAACAAAAAAAGGAAGGCCAACTGACCTTCCTTTTTAAATTTCTGGCTGGGCTACGTGGACTTGAACCACGATTAACGGGACCAGAATCCGTCGTCCTGCCAATTGAACGATAGCCCAACAACGTGAGAAGGTTTCTGTCAAAGAATGCCCGGGAAGTCAAGCGGAAAGTGCTTTTTTCCGTCAAAAAGCGGCGTCATGGGCGGCGCGGCGGGGAAAGTGGGCGGAAAAACACACGGTTGCGCCGTCCGGGGAAGGCGGAAAGGCTGCCGCCGGAGCGACAGCCTTTTTGGTTTTCTGAGGATATGGCGTTGCCTGTGGGGATCTATTCGGCGAGCTTCTTGCCGATCATGCCGAGGACGACGCAAATAGCCATGAAACCGGCGCAAATCAGGACGACCTTCAATCCGATGTCCATAAGAACTCCTTGTCGTTTGTCAGGGAATGCCGGAGCGTTGCGCCAAGGCGGGGCATAGCCGCCGTGGGTCCGGCGCGCCCTTTTGGGGCGTCCCTGACGCATGGGGGAATGTGCGTTACACGCAAGCCCTGAGAGTGGAAACGAAGGAGATCCTATGAAGAGGCGGCGCGCCGGGGAGAGGCAACATGCCCCGGATTTCGGCAAGCCGTGGGAGGAGGAGATCCGCCCATGAAAGCGTCCTGAGCGAACGCGTGCAGAGCGGATAGAGCAGAAGGAAAAGCAGGGTGAGGAGAGGGAACCCTGTTTCCCTGTTGAGGCCCCTTTCGGGGAGGAAAGCCTTGTTCGCCCGGACAACGGCGGTGGCCTGCTCCGTTTCCAGAGGCAGGTATTCGCTGGGGACGAAGCTTGTTGTGACTGAAGTGTCAAATGAGGCGTTTGCCTTCAGCGCGTCCGGCGTGCAGAACAGCATGAGCAACATCAGTATGCTCAGGAAACTCTTGATAAAGAGTCTGTTCTTGGCGAACGTGGACAACATCATGGCAGCTCCCGCCGTTTCATTTGGCTTCATCATAAGCTACGCAGGAAAAGAGGTCAATAGGGTAGAAAAAAAGCCCTGTTACCTTTTTCAAAAAGATGTTGACTTTTATCGTGAAAGAAAGAGCAAAAAGCGGCGCGCAAACGGGGGTAGGCTCCCGTCCGGGCACCGCTTGCGGGGCGGATTGCCAAGGCTGGGGCGATGGCTTATGGAAGGAGAGGGCATTGTTTCCTCTAACTCTTTGTACGGCATATCTTTTTTAAGGAATACGAGAATGGGCTTTTTGAATGGGAACGTGTTGCGGCGTCCGCACCTGTCGCTGCGGCGGGAGTGGCATACCCTGTTGGCCGCCACCATCGGCACGTTGTTGACGTGTTTCGCGGTCGTCGCGCTGACGGTGCCGTATCAGTTCGCGGGCGGCGGCGTGCTCGGGCTCGCCCTGATCAGCAATTATGCGTGGGGGATATCCCCGGCATGGGTGCTCAGCGTCGGCAACGCCGTCCTGCTGCTGTGGGGCTGGAAGGCGCTGTCCCTCCGGTTCGCGCTCTGGACGCTGTACGTGACGGTCCTGACCAGCGTGGCTATCCCCGTCTTCGAGCTGTTCCAGTATCCGGTCATCGGCAATACCATCCTCGCCGCGCTGCTGGCCGGGGCCGTGGGCGGGGTGGGCTTCGGGATGCTTTTCCGCGTGGGGGCGTCCAGCGGCGGGACGGACGTCATCGTCATGGTGGCCCGGAAGCGCTGGGGCGTGGATATCGGGTCGATGTCCTTTTATATCAACGTGGTTATCCTCTTCGCGTCCTTTGTGGTCGTGGATATCGAAAAGATCCTCATGGGCGGGCTCCTGCTGTACGTGGAGACGGTGACCATCGACAGGGTATTGAAATCATTCGACAGGCGCAGCCAGGTTTTGATCATCAGCAAGCGCACGCCGGACATCGCGGACTTCATCCTCAACGAGCTTGACCGCTCGGCAACCATCATCCCGGCGAAGGGGGCGTATTCGGATCGGCCCCATGACATGCTGCTCGTCGTGCTCACCCGGCGGCAGACGGTGGATTTGCGGCAGTACATCGCGGAAATCGACCCGGAAGCGTTCCTCATTTTCTCCGATGTGACGGAAGTGGTGGGGCTCGGCTTCAAAAACTGGGAGTGAGGCGGCACGAGCGCATGACGCGCCGGATCAACGCGCCGGGCGGACCAAGGCCGCATTGACTCCGCCCGCCTCTGCGACTATTCTATTCTCGGTGCTCAAAACACCTTCCGCAAGCGGCCCACGCCCGAAAGAATCGTGGTACCTTCACAAGAGTCCTTTGTGATCTCTTGCGTTGTATCTATGGGGAAAACCTCCGGGTGTGGACGAAATACAAAACCTGAAAGGGGAAATAGTCCGCTGTCTTGCGGCAGTTTTGAGCACCCGGAGTTTGCATATGCAAGCTCCCATCAAAAAAACCGCAAGAGGTGTCCTATGTCGTTGCAATCCAAGGCTTTTCCCCATCCCTGCCGCCGCCGTTCCGTTCCCCGCCGCCCGTTGCGCGCGGCTCCTCCGCCTTCCCCCGCATCAGACCTGTTTCCGCATCCCGAGGGTGAAATTCGCCGTTACAGCTTCCCCGCCTTGGCGATACGCTGCGAGCGGGAATTGCTTGAAGCGCAACAGGCTGAGGATATGAAAGAAATCCTTTCCAACGTTTCGGCGTCCGTGGATGCGTTCGCCTCGCTCATGGAGCTGATGGACGCCGAGGCCAAAGTGGACGGCGTGATCATCCATATTCTGGGAAGGGAACTGCAACGCATCGGCAAGATACTTTTCAAGATGCAGGACACGTACAGCACGGTTGAGCTTGTCGGCGCGTAACCTTCCGGACAACCGCACAGATTGCGTTCCAACACAAAACAGCCCTCGGTAGCGGGATTGCCGGGGGCTGTTTTTTTTCCATTTTCCAACCGCGTGCCGCTTCCCGTGCGCCGAGGGCTTTTGCGCCAAAGGCTTTTCGAGGGTACGGAAAAAGGCGCGTTTCCGGTTACTTCCGTTTTGAGGCGATGTACTTGCCGACGACGATGCCGATGAGCACCGCGCCGATAAAGGAGATGAGAGGGCCGATCAATCCTTCCATTGCTTTTTCTCCGGGTTATGGGTGAAGGCTTTCCGCATTGGAAAACCGGGGCCGGGCAACCCGGACTCGGGCGGCTGGCACCGGAAGCCCGCTCCGGCTGGGGGAGGCGGAACCACCAGACGGGATCTCCAAACGGAGCGACCAACCGGAGCCGTCAGGCGGAACCGTCAGATGGAGGTGGCGGGTTCGGGCCCGTCGGGGCCGGGGTCTTTGCGCAGCGCGTTCGCCAGCGGGACAAGGTACAAATACAACGCATACGGGAGGCAGGCCATCGTCACGCCGAGCGTGGCGCAGGGGAGGCTGCCGGCGATGCTCCACGGGATCAGCGCGGCTATGAGGATGGCGCTGTTTTCGAGGGGGATCGCCATGTCCTGCCTGCGGGCGTAACAGGGGCGGCATAACTGCGCGGTCAGGATGGTGGCGAGCGTCTGGTTGCAGCTTATGCCGGACACGGGGACGCTTGCCAGCGTCATGGCCCGGAACGTCCCGATGCGCTCCGCCAGACGCCGTATGAGGCCGCCGAAACCGCTCAGGAGGTCGGTCGCGTCGAAAATGCCCGAATAGGACGACGACAGCAGGACGATGCCCGCCACCTGAAGCATGGACCGGATGCCGCCTCCGGCGAGTATTTCCGCTCCGGGCGCGGGGGTGTAGCCGAAGGCGAGGCAGGCGAACAGTTCCCCGGGCTCCATGCCCTGTACGGTCAGGCAGACGGCACCCCCCGCGAGGATGCTCCAGAGCATGGCCTGTTTCACGCCGACGCGGAACAGGCTCAGGACGACGATACAGGCGGCGGGCAAGAGCGTCCAGCCGCTGAGAATGAAAAAACGGTCCAGCTGTCCGGCGGCGTCCGGTGCCGCGAGCCGCGCCGGGCCGGAGAGGGACAGCGCCAGATAGCCCGCGCAGGTCAGGGCGAAGGGGAGCGCCGAGGTTGTCCATATACGGCGCATATTGGCGTATATATTGGTATTCGTGAGCGCACAGACGAGCGCCGCGCTGGATGATACGGGTGAGCATCTGTCCCCGACGTAAATGCCGCTCATGATAGCCCCGGCGGTGGCAAGCTCGTCCAGCCCGGCGGAACGGGCCAGCATCATAAAAATGACGCCGAGGGTGCTGACCGAGCCGAACGCCGTGCCGAGCAGGAGGCTCAGCAGGCAGCACAGGAGGAAGACCCACAGGATGAAGCAGGCGGGATCGACCCATTGCAGCGTATGATGGATGATGAAGGGGAGGGTGCCGCTGGCCCGCCAGACGGCGGTGAGCATACCGATGAGCCCGAAGATAATCAGGATATTCCGCACGCTGCGGACGCCGGACCACAGCATGAGGGCAACGTCGCGCGGCGCGTGCCCCTGCCGCAGGGCGTACCCGGCGAAACAGGCGAGCCCGAGCAGGAGCGCCCACAAGACGCTGGCCCCGGTGAGGACGCACACGGCGAGGCCGCCCAGAAAGACGCTGAGGACAATGGCTTTCACATCAGGTTCCTTGGCATCCGTATGGATGAGAAGGACGTGATTCCACGCCATGCCGCGCTTGTCAATCCCGGCCGGACGGCGCGACGGCGAAGGCTGACGGCTCTTCCCGCACACAGGGCCGCTCCGCCGCTTATGATGGGTGGTTTTATTGATGAGGCCTCTGCCTGAAGCGCGCCGGACAACCGCCTTCCACGCCGCGCCTCTCCCATTCCGTCATCCGGCGGGGATTCCCTCCGCGCCGCCTCCCCTCCCCAAAACTCTCGCCAATCTTCCCATCCCCACTCTTTAACGCAACTGGCTGTCCTTGCTGCCGCGGCGGTTGTAGAGGCTGACGGCGCGCTGATCCTTGTCGGCTTCCTCCTGGCAGGCCACGCACAGCCGCACGCCGGGGAGGGCCTTGCGCCGCGCTTCGGGGATCGGCTCGCCGCACTCCTCGCAGAAATGCAGGCTCTCGCCTTTGGGCAGGTTGCGCCGCGCCCGCGCCACTTCGTCGTTGATCGAATCCTGAATCTGATCCTGTACCGCTCCGTCGCCAGCCCAGCCGCTCGCCATGTCCGCCTCCTTTCCGTATTTTCGCGGGATGTTTTCCTCTTACTATAGGCCTCGGCGGGGGCTTCGTCCATCCGGCGCGCCTCTTTTTCCCCGGTGTGACCCCGGTCACATCACGCCGGGGGGATGGGGGTACCGTGCCTTCATGCTTGCAACAGGAGCGTGCCCATGAACAGGAACATCAGTCTGGCTTCACGCGATCCCCTCCCGCTCGGCCGGGAGGACATCTACAAGGGGATGGAGGAAATCGGCGCGTATCTGGACGTCACCCCGCGCGATTTCCAAGAAATCTACGCCCATGCCTACAAGATAGCCCGGGGGAGGCTGCTCTCGTCCATTACGGCGGGGGACATCATGCATGTCCCGGTGCTGTGCGTCGCCGAGGAGCAGTCCGTGCGGGATCTGGTCATCTTCCTCGACGATCACCGCATTTCCGGCGCGCCCGTCGTGGGCGCGGAAGGGCGCCTTTCCGGGGTCGTCTCGGAAAGCGACATCGTCCGGTTCGTCGGCGGCGGGGAGACGGTGACGGTCATGCACCTGATGCACACGCTGATGCGGCAGGGGTGCGTCAGCGGCGCGGACCTTGAAGCCCCCGTCGGCTCGATCATGACGCGGGAGTGCGTCTCGGTCGGGGAGGGCGCCCATCTGGGCGACATGCTGGAACTCTTGCGGACGCGCCGGATCAACCGGATTCCCGTCGTCGATGCCGGGATGCGGCCTGTGGGGATCGTGTCGCGCACCGATATCATCAATGCCTTTGGAGTGATGCAGTGAGAGAGCTTTTGCTGAAAATGGCGGGTGGCGAGCAGTCCCCGCCCCGCGCCAAGGCCGGGGAAATCTTCTCCGCGTGGGTTGGGAGCTGTCTGGCCATCGCCTGCATCGCGCTGCTGGAACGCTACGCCACGGGCAACTCGGGCTTCCCGCTGCTGATCGGCTCGTTCGGGGCGTCGGCGGTGCTGGCCTTCGGAGCCATACGCAGCCCGCTGGCACAGCCGCGCAACCTGGTGGGCGGGCATTTCCTGTCCGCGCTCGTGGGCGTCTCGTGCTACTTCCTGTTCCCCGGCACGCCCTGGCTGGCCTCATGCCTCGCCGTCGCCACCGCCATCGCGCTCATGCATGTCACCAAAACCCTGCACCCTCCGGGAGGAGCCACGGCGCTCATCGCGGTCACGGGCGGGGAGGGCATCCACCAGCTCGGCTATCTGTACGCCTTCGTACCGTGCCTGCTCGGGGCACTGATCATGCTCGCCATCGCCCTTATCGTGAACAACATCCCCAAGGCGCAGCGCTATCCGCAATTCTGGTGGTAGTGGGGAGGGCCCTCCGGAAGCAGGGAAAACGGCGCGGAAGGGGCCGGGAAGCCCGGAAGCGGCAAAGGCGGGAAGGCGGCGTTCCCGTTATGATGAAGGCCGGAAGGCCGTACCCTTGAGGGGCGTTTCGTATGGAGCGCCCCTTTTTCCATGCTTTTTCCTCTATGGGGGCGGGGTTCCGTGCGTTGGGCGCATCCCTGCGCCGTATGGAGGAAAGGCGGCGTACGCGGGGCAGCGGCCCCGGCTGGCCCTTTCTTGGCGCAGAGCCATACACGGGCGCGGGGCCGCTTGACAGTCCGGAATGTTAGTTATACTAACTCACGCGCTGCGGGGATTCCCTGCCCGCCCGCCGGGTTCGCGGGGTTCCCCTCCGCCAGCTTGCAATGTCAGGATCCCCCGCGCGGCTCCCCGCCGGGGCGGAGAGCAAAACGTTTTTCTTTCAGGATGGACGGCATGACGGCGAAACCGGGTACCACTTCCACGGCGGACCGCATCCTTGATGCGGCCATCGGGCTCATGAATACGAAAGGCTACAACCCCGTGTCGGTACGGGAAATCGCCAAGGCCGTCGGCCTCAGCGAGATGACCGTGTTCCGGCATTTCCCTTCCAAGTACGCCATGCTGATGGCGGCCATGCGCCGGGCGCCGTATGCGGAAATGATCGAGGACGTCTTCACCACGCATGTCCGCTGGGAGCTTGAGCACGACCTGCGCCATTTCATGCGCCGCTACATGGACATCGCCGAGCAACGGATCGGCATCTGGCGGATTTATTTCAGCGCCATCGGGCAGATCGACGAGCACAGCACGGAGCTGGTCAGCGACGTCACCTCGTTCCGTGAGCGCCTGCGGGCGTATTTCGAGGAGATGATCCGGCGCGGGCACATCCGGCAGCTGGACAGCCTGTATGTTTCCTCGCTGTTCTGGAACCTCATTTTCGGCTTCGTCATGACGCTGGTGATCGGGCGCAAGCGCCCGGGGCTGGTCCGGGATGAATACATCGAAAACGCGGTGTCCGTATTCATCGGCGGCGTTGCCCCGAAGGAAGGCGAAGCATGGCGGTAAGCGTCAGAAAGCCCGTGCTGTATGCGTTCGGCGTGGTTTTGTGCGCGGGGATCATCGGAGGCATCTGGCTGTGGTACCGCACCCACTGCGTCCTGATCACCAACGACTCCCGCATCGAGGGGACGCTCGTCAGCGTGGCTTCCCGCCTGTCCGACCGGGTGGTGCAGGTCATGGTGAACGAGGGCGACACGGTGCACAAGGGGCAGGGGCTCGTGCGCATCGACAGCCGCAGCGTCATGGCCCGCAAAGCCAAGGCCGAGGCCGCGCTTGAGCTTGCCAAGGCCCGCTGGGAGGACGCCAAGGCCGGGTTCCGGCGGCAGGAGATCATGGCGGCGCAGGCCCATCTGGATCAGGCGCAGGCCATGCTGGAGCGGGCGGGGCGCGACTTCCGGCGCATGGAGCAGCTTGCCCGCAACGACGGCGGGGTGACGCAGGCCGACCGGGACGCCGCGAGTTCCGCCTACCGTGCGGCGCAGGCCAACGTCGCCGCCGCGCAGGAGGAGCTTGCCCTCAAGAAGGAAGGCTCGCGCCCGGAAGTCATCCGGGCCGCCGAAGCGCAGGTCATGCAGGCGCAGGCCGAACTCGACGAGATCAACGTGCTGTGCCAGGACAGCGTGATCCCTTCCCCGGTCAACGGCGTCGTGGCCCAGAAGCTCGTGAGCGCCGGGGAACTGGTGGCGGCGGGGCAGAAGCTGTTCACGCTCGTCAATACCGACGACATCTGGCTCAACGCCCGCATCGAGGAAACCCGCATCGGGCAGATCCGCGTGGGGCAGGACGTGGCCTTCACCATCGACGGCTATCCGGGCCGCACCTTCTCCGGGCGCATCTATGAGATCAACCCGGCGGCGTGCTCCGTGTTTTCCCTGATTTCCACCGAAAACGTCGCGGGCTACTTCACCAAGATCATGCAGCGCGTCCCGGTGAAAATTTCCCTGCCGCGCCTCGACAGCCCGGAAACGGACCCCGGCGAGCCCGAGGTGGTGTTCCGCATCGGGATGCAGGGAACCATTGAAATCCAGCTCTAACGCGACGGCCCGGAAGGTGATGCCATGCCTGCTTCCCTGATTGCGGCGGGGGACGCCCTCGCCCGTTTCTTCGCCGCGCCGGAAATCGGCTCGGTCCCGCACCGGAGCGCCCGGCAGGGCATCCTGATCCTTGTGGCCTTCATCGGCGGGATGCTGCCGATTTCCAACATGGCCATGCTCAGCTCGGCCTATCTGGCGCTTTCCGGCGACTTCAACGCGGATCTCATCGACCTCGGGCGGCTGGCGCTCGGCAACCTCCTGATCATGGGGCTGGTCCAGCCGCTGGTGAACCACATCCATGCCGGGCTCGGCCTGCGCGGGGCGCTCTTCCTCGCGCTGTGCGTGGTGTCCGTGGCCGGGGTGGGGGCGGCCTCCTCCGGCTCCCTCACGGAGATGACCCTGTGGTACGCGCTGGCGGGGTTCGGGGGAGGGCTGTTCCTGAGCCTTTCCGCGCGCATCCTGTTTGTGGCCGTGCCCCCGGAATCGCGCAGGCTCATGATGGCGATCTGGAGCTTCTTCATCGGGTTCGGGTCCAACCTGAGCCCGCTGCTCGGCGGGTTCCTCGTGGAGTTCCTGACGTGGCACTCCCTGTTCCTGCTCTCGCCCGTGGTGGCGCTGCCGTGCCTTGTGATCCTCTTCTTCCTGCTGCCGGACAGCCGCCCCGCCGGGATGCCGCCGTTCGACTGGTGCTCGTTCGCCTTCCTCGTCGCCTTCGCCGTGCCGACGCTCATCGCCGTGTGCTACGGGCAGACCTTCGGCTGGAACTCCTCGTTCATCCTGATCATGATCTTCTGCGCCGTCTCCGCGCTGTTCCTGTTCCTCGTCTCCTGCCTCAGCGCCGAGGCCCCGCTCCTGCACCTGCGCAACCTGCGCATCAAGGGCGTGGGGCCGGCGGTCATGGCGGCGCTCCTGCTCGTGATCAGCCATGTGGGGATGCGCATCCAGATGATCCTGTTCATGCGCAACGTGCTCGGCTACCCTCCGTCGGAGATCGGGCTCATGTTCCTGCTGCCGCTGTGCGTGTTCGTGCTGACGGTCGTCCCGACGGGCATCATGGTCGCCACGCACGGCAACCCCAAGCCCTTCCTCCTGGCCGGGATTGCCTGCATCGCCGGGGCCGGGCTCCTGCTCTCGCGGCTCGACGCCAACGCGGACTGGTGGCACATGGCGGTGCCGCTGGCCCTGCGGAGCTTCGGCTATGCGATGGGCAGCGCTTCGGCCACGCCCTTCCTGTTGCGCAACGTCCCGCCGGAGAAGCAGCCGCAGACGCTCCCGGCCATCAACAGCGTGCGTTTCTTCAGCATGTGCCTGTGCATGGGGTCGATCACCACCCTGAGCGTGCTCCTCAACAAGTGGTATTTCGCCCTCATCGCCGCGCAGGTGACGCAGGGCTCCTCGGCGGCTTCGGCTTCCATCTCGCGCTGGTCGGCGCTGTTCGCCGGGCAGGGGCTCTCGCCCTCCCAGTCCCGGCACGACGCGCTCCTCATCGTGTCCTCATCCATCAAAAAGCAGGCGTCCGTGTTTACGTTCGATCATCTCTTCCTCATCCTGTCGCTGGTGGCGTGCGTGGCTTTCGTGTGCGCCCTCCTGAGCCGTCGCGTGGACCCGCACCCCCACGCCGTGCGCGCCCATGCCCGGAATAGCCTGTCCCGCCTGTGGGCCGCCGTCCGGTCGCGGCTGCCGCGCCCCGCCTTCCCGCTGGCGGGGCTGCTCCTGTGCTGCCTGCTGGCGGCGGGGTGCACCCTCGGGCCGGACTACAAGCGCCCGGATCTGGATCTGCCCGCCGCTTCCGTTGCGGCGGACGAGCCCGGCGCGCTGTTCACCCGCGAACGCTGGTGGGAAGTCTTCCATGACGGCGCCCTGAACCGCCTTGAGGAGGCCGCCCTCGCGCACAACAGCAACCTCGCGCAGGCGATGGCCCGGGTCGAGGAGGCACGCGCGGCGGCGGGCGTCGCCTTTGCGGATCGCCTGCCTGCCGTGGGCCTGCGGAGTCAGGACGGCAAGCGCCTGATGACGGAAGGGGAGGAGCTCGCGCACCACTACGCCTCGCGGACGCAGGAGGCGTACAAGGCGGTCGGGTTCCTGAGCTTCGAGCTTGACCTGTGGGGCAAGTACCGCCGTCTGGACGAGGCCGCCCGCGCCGAGCTGCTGTCGACCGAAGCCGCCCGCGACACGATCCGGCTGGCGGTGGCCTCGGAAACCGCGCTGGCGTATTTCCAGCTCCGCACCTTGCAGGAGCAGGAACGGATCGCCGCCGACATGCTCAAGTCCTACGAGCGGACGTGCAAGGTCTATGAGACGCGCTACCGCCTCGGGCAGTCGCCGGAAACCACGCTGCGGCGGTTCGCGGCGGAACGCGACAAGACGCAGGCGCAGTTGTACGATCTGGAGGAACGGCGCATCCGCTGCGAAGGCGCGCTTGCGGTGCTCGCGGGGTTCAGCCCCGCCGGGATCGTGGACGGGGCGGGGCGGGCCTTTCAGGAAGGCCGGACGCTCGGCGAACTGGCACCGCCGCCGGACGTGCCCTCGGGCATCCCTTCGGATCTGCTCCAGCGCCGCCCGGACGTCCGCTCCGCCGAAGGCCGCCTCATGGCCGCCAACGCCCGCATCGGCGCGGCGCGCGCGGCGTTCTTCCCGTCCTTCTCGCTGACGGCGGAGGGGGGCTACTCCTCGACGCATCTGGATCGGGTATTCCTCGATCCGGCGCGGATATGGGGCGTCATGGGCGGGCTGGCGCAGCCGCTGTTCGAGGGCGGCAGGCTCACGGCGAAGCAGCGCATGGCGGAGGCCAAATACGAGGAAGCGCGGGCGGCCTATGTGGGGAGCGTGCGGAACGCCTTCACGGAGACGCGCGACGCCCTCGCCGGGAACCGCATCAGCCGCAAGGCCCTCGCCGCCAGCACGGAGCGGGTGAAGGAACTCACGCGCAGCAACGAGATCATGGAAAAGCAGTATGATGCGGGCCTGAGCAGCGTTATGGACCTGCTCGACGTGCGCCGCCAGCTCTTGGCCGCCCGGCAGGAACAGGCCGAGGCGCGCCGCCGCCAGCTCGCCGCCGTGGTCGGGCTGTGCAAGGCGCTCGGCGGGGGCTGGACGGAAGCGAAGGGGTTTGAATGAGGCGTCGGGGAGGGGAACCCTTCGGAAGGGATTCCCTTTCCCCGCCCGAACCAGCCGGCCTGTGCCTTCCGCCGCACGGGGCTTCCGTTCCATCACCGTTTCGGAATGTCCCGCCGGGGATGCGCCTTCCCGGGGGCTTCCGGCCGGGGCGGGCCGCTGGGCTCCGGGGAACGGGAACGTTCCGGCGGGGCGGGCAGCGGCCCGCGTGGGGGGAGGCTCTATCTGTCGAGGTTCAGGAAGATGGTCTTGGTTTCGGTGTACTGGTCGTGGGATTCGCGGCCCTTGTCCTTGCCGCCGAACCCGGAGAGCTTGTAGCCGCCGAATGGCGTGGTGTTGTCGCCCTCGCTGAAGCAGTTGACGGAGACGGTGCCCGCCTTGAGCGCGCGGGCGTACTTGTGGGCCTTGGTGACGTCCTCGGTGAACAGGGTGGCCTGCAAGCCATATGCTGTGGCGTTGGCGAGCCCTACGGCTTCCTCGTCGCTGTCGGCGGGGAGGATGGCGGTGACGGGGCCGAAGATTTCCTCTCGGACGATGGTCATGTCCGGGGTCACGCCGTCAAAGATGGTGGGCGGGATGAACAGCCCGCTGCCGATGGCGAGGGGCGCGCCGCCGGTGAGGACATGCCCGCCTTCGGCCTTGCCCTTCTCGATGTAGCCCATGATCGTCCTGAATTGGCCTTCGCTCACGATGGAGCCGAGGTTGTTTTCAGGATCGAGCGGGTCGCCGATGCGCCAGTTTTCAAGCTCGGCGAGCAGGGCTTCGGTGAAGGCGTCCTTGCGCTTGCGGGGCACGATGATCCGGGAGTTGGCGGTGCAGTTTTCGCCCATGTTCCAGAAGGCGGCAGCGGCGGCCTGCGCGGCGACGGCGGCGTAGTCGGCCACGTCGTCGAGCACCACGAAGGGGCTCTTGCCGCCGAGTTCCAGCACGATGCGCTTGAGGTTGCTCCGGGCGGCGTATTCAAGGAAGCGGCGGCCCACTTCGGTGGAGCCGGTGAAGGACACCACGTCCACGCCGGGGTGCAGCCCGAGCGCTTCGCCCACGGAGGAGCCGGGGCCCGTGATCACGTTGAACACGCCTTCGGGGATGCCCGCTTCGGCGGCGAACTCCGCGAGCTTCAGGGTGGAGAGCGAGGTGACGCTGGCGGGCTTGAGGATGACGCTGTTGCCTTCGGCAAGGGCGGGGCCGAGCTTCCAGCCCACCATCATGAGCGGGAAGTTCCACGGCAGGACGCAGGCGACCACCCCGGCGGGCTCGCGCACGATGAGCCCCAGCCTGCCGTCTCCGGAGGGGGAGATGCCGCCGTACTGCTTGTCCGCGCATTCGGCGTGCCATTCGAGGCACTCGATGGTTTCCGGCAGATCCGTGAGCAGGCATTCGCGGACGGGCTTCCCGCTGTCCAGCGATTCGAGGACCGCCAGTTCGACCTGATGCTTTTCGATGAGCCCGATGAAGCGCATGAGGATTTTTTTGCGCTCCGAAGGATGCATACGCGACCAGGCCCCGCTTTCAAAAGCCTTGCGCGCTGCGGCGACGGCCTTGTCGACGTCTTCGCGCCCGCAGGAGGCGACCCGGGCGATTTCCTTGCCCGTCGCGGGGTTGACGGTCGGCATTGTCTCGCCGGAGAGGGCGGGGGCGAATGTCCCGCCGATAAAGGCTTCGGTCGGGTAGGACAGGTTCGCGGCAATCCGTTCGTAGTCGGCGTGGGACAGCAATGTCATGGTGGCATCTCCTTAATCGTTTGAGTGGCTTTTCAGATCCAAGGGCCGGAGGGCGGTGCGGCGCGCGCTTCCCGCCTGCCGGTTCCGCAAAACTCCCCGCCGAAAGGCGGCGGAGGGTTTCGCTGTTGATGGTTGCCCGCCCGGTCGGAACCGGCGCAGGAAAAACGCGGCGGCCAATCCCTTGGGAGCATATGCCCGTGGGGGGCCGCATCCCTCTGTCCGGGCCGTTCCGGAACGGGGCCCCTCCTTGCTTTATTCCTTATGATACGGTCCGTTGGGGGCAGCCTTGAACGCCTTCCGGCAGGGGGCGGATCTTCCCGGCAGCCTCAGTAGCCTTTTTGCCGGACCGCACCGGAACGGATGCCTTCCGCGCGGCCCCCGCCGGACGAAAGCCTAGGGAGAGGGGCCGGGAGGGGAACCTGTGCGGGGGCTTCCCGCTCTCCAAAAGGCTCCCCCCGGCACGTTTCCCCTAACCTTCCGCCACGGCTACCAAGAAACGAACCCGTTCTTCAGCTTGTCGTTTTCTTCCACGATAAGGTGGTTGAACCCGGTGATGTGGACGTCCGAGCAGGACACGTAGGGGACGATCGCGGGCACGCCGCCCAGCGTGGTTTCCCGCAGCCCCTTGGCGTGGAACGCGCCGCCGCAGACGCTTTTCTGGACGAAGGTTTCCTCAAGCCCGATGAGGCCCCGGAAGTACCGCTGTGCAAGGCGGGTGGACGTGCCGGTCCCGCAGGGGGAGATGTCGGCCTGCGCGTCCCCGAAGATGCACTGGGCCAGATAGCCGCCGTCCTCTTCCGGGACGTTCTGGCAGAAGAGCACCTGATCAAGGTAGTTGATCGCCGGGTTCGTCGGATGGGCCACCTTGATGACCTTGTTGGCGGCGGCGAGGATGTCCTTGCTGAGGCTGCGCAGGAGGTTGACCGTGTCCTTGGTGATGGTCAGGCCGAGGGAATGCACGTCCGCCAGCACGAAGAAGTTGCCGCCATACCCGATGTCCACGGAAACGTCGCCGTATCCGGCAAGGTCGATGTGCAGATCCTTGCGGTACAGGAAGGCCGGGACGTTCTCCAGATTGATGCTGGCGACCATGTGGTTTTCCCACTTCACATAGACCGCCACCAGCCCGGTGGGGGTTTCGAGGACGATCTTGGTTTCGGGCTCCACGCGCTTGACCATGCCCGTCTCCACGAGGGCTTTGGCGACGGAGAGCGTCCCCGCGCCGCACATGGGCTGATAGGTCAGCGCATCTATATAGAACACGCCATAGTCCGCCTCGGGCGAGCAGGGCTCGGTCAGGATGGCCCCGACGAGGGACAGGAACCCGCGCGGCTGCTGCATGATGCAGGTGCGCAGCCAGTCGTGGTTCCGGCGCATGTCTTCCATTTTTTCAGCCACGGAAGCGCCCTTGAGCGGAGGGATGCCGCCGGTGACGACGCGGATCGGGGTGCCCGTGGTGTGGGCGTCCACAACGAAAACCGACTGGGATGCAAGCATAATAGGCTCCTTTTTGAACTCGTATTTTCCAAAAAGAATCTGTGTTGGAAAAGACCGCCAACAGGGATTCGATAAGAATAAAAGTCTTTGGAAAGGGAGGGAAAAGCTTTTCTTCAGAAAAGTTTTCCCTCCCTTCCCCAATCTTTCTACTAGCTCAGGCGCTTGCGGATGGCGAACGAGGCCGGGGTCTTGCCGAGGCCGCCGAGAGTGCAGCGCAGATCGAGGGGAAGCATGAGCCCCACGTCGTAGACGGCGGCGATGGTCTCATCGAGCGGGATGACCTTGTCGAAGCCCGCCAGCGCCATGTTGGCGCAGGCCACGGCGTTGAAGCCGCACATGATGTTCTTGCCGAGGCAGGGCACTTCCACGCGGTTCGCCACGGGGTCGCAGGCGAGGCCGGTGATGTTCTGGAGGGCCATCGAAGCGGCGTCGAGGCACTGGGCCACGGTCCCGCCGAGCATGAGCGCAACCCCCGCGGCGGCCATGCCGGAACCCGCGCCGCACTCGACCTGACACCCGGCGACTTCGGCGGCGAAGGTCGCGGACTCCGCGATGAACACGCCGATGAGCCCGGCGGCGAGCATGGCCTTGACGATCTCCTCGCGCGGCAGTCCCAGCGTGCGGCCCACGCCGATCAGCGTGCCGGGCAGCCCGCCGCACGATCCGGCGGTCGGCGCGGCGACGATGACGCCCATCGCGCTCTTCACTTCCATGATCGCGGTGATGTACTTGGTGACGTTGTTGAACAGGTCGTTGGGCAGGAGCGTCCTGTTCCGCTGTCCCGCGTCGATCAGGTGCGCCTGCGGGCCGAGGATGCGGTCGGCGTACTCGGTCCCGGCAAGCCCGTCCTCGACGGCCTTTTCCATGATGCCGACCAGCCGATCCATCTTGTTGAAAATGTCCTCTTCGGTGGTGTTGCCGCGCACGCTTTCATAGCGGGCGGCAAGCTCCCACAGCGGCCTGCCGTCCTGCTTGGCGTATTCAAGGAGCCCGGCGGCGTTGGAGAAGGGGACGGAGCAGCCCCCCCATGAGCGCGTGGGCAAGATGGGATCGAGCGCGATGCACCCGGCCACGCCGGGCAGCGCCCGCAGCCGGGCCACGGCTTCCGCATCGAGCGCGGAGGCGCGCTTGAGGTTGATGAGCAGACGCGCGCCGTCGCTTTCCGCCCGCAGTTCGTCGGAGGAGGCCACGGCCTTCACGGACGCGGCGGCCTGTTCGAGGGGGGCGGCGTGGGCGTCGATGAGCAGCAGGTATTCATGGTAGCCCCCGTCGATGCTCACGGGGAAGCCCTCGAAACGCTGCATCTCCACCATGCCGCCGCCCACGGAGACGGCTTCCCAATGGAGGGTGCGCCCGTCGCCGCCGGTCGCGGCGATGCGGTAGTTGTTGGGGTGGGAGGCCCCGTAGTCGAGGATGGAGAAGGCCACCTCGACGCCCTCGCGCTCGGCGATGGCGCAGGCATCGGGGACGCGGGGATCGGTCAGGTCGATGTCGAGGAGCCCGCTGACGAATCCGATGTCCGAGCCGTGCCCGTGGTAGGATTCGGCCAGCGAGCCGTTGACGTCGAATTCGACGAGGACGCTGCGGACATCCCCGCCGAGGGACTGGCGGACAAGGGCGCCTATGCGGGCGGCCCCGGCGACATGGGAGCTTGAAGGGCCGCGCATGACGGGGCCGATGACGTCGTTGAACAGGCTTGCGGGAAGTTTTGCCATAACGACTCCTTAAAGTAGTGCTTGAAAAAAAGAGCGGGGCCCGTCGAGGCCCCGCGCGGTACGGCTACATGAGGCCGGGGAGGGAGCTTGCGAACATGTTCAGGATGAGGAGGACGGCAAGCCCCACGAGGCCGGAAATCAGCGTGGGGATGGGGTAGACGAGGAACGCCTGCTTGGTGCTCAGGCCGGACATCTTGCAGATGGTCCAGAAGCCGGAGTCGTTGGGCAGGCCGAGGCCGATGCCGCCGCAGCAGATGGCGAGGCCCACGAGGACCGGGGAGGCGCCGAGCTGGGAAGCGACCGGGGCGAGCACGGCGGAGGCCGTCACGATGGAGACCGTAATGGAGCCGAGGCCGATGCGCAGGCACTGGCTCATGAGGAAGCCGAGCAGGATGACCGGGATGCTCCAGCTCTGCATGACGTCGACGATGGCGGTGCTGATGCCGCTCGCGCCGATGACGGCCCCGAACGCGCCGCCCGCGCCGATGATGGCGAGGATGGAGCCCACGGATTCGGCGCCGCGCGAAACCACGGTGTCGAAAGGTTCGGGGAGGTGCTCGCGCAGGGAGAAATACGCCACGAACACGGTGATCAGCAGCACGATGTTGGTGTTGCCGAAGAAGGAGACGACGCGGCTGGCGGACGAGGCCGGGTCAAGGAAGGCGTTCAGGAAGAAGGAGACGACGCGGCTGGCGGACGAGGCCGGGTCAAGGAAGGCGTTCAGGATGTTGGCAAAGAAAATCAGCATGATGGGCAGGAAGATGATGGCGATGCCGAGCGCGCCGCTGGGGTGGTCGGACTTGGCGAGGGCCTGCTCCACAAGGGCGGCGTCGGGCTCCTCGTCCGTGAGGAAAATGGGGGACTTCCTGCCGAGGAACTTGCCGTACAGCACGCCGCCGATGAGCGAGGCGGGCAGGGCGATGAGCACGCCGTAGACGATGAACCAGCCGATGTCCGCGCCCATGTTCCCGGCGACGGCCACGGGGCCGGGGGTGGGGATGACGAGGGCGTGCGTGCAGGTGAGGCCGACGACGAGGGCCGTGACCAGCGTGTTGAGGGCCAGCTTGCCTTCGCGGGCCATTTCGCGGATGAGGCCGATGAGGATGACGAAGGCCGCGTCGAAGAACACCGGGATGGAGATGATGTAGCCGGTGAGGTTCAGGGCCAGCGCGGATTTTTCCCGCCCGCACAGCCGCAGCATGGTGTTGGCGATTTCGCGGGTGCACCCGGATTCGTGGAGGATCTGCCCCATGGCGACGCCGAGCAGGATGATGATGCCGATGTCGCCCATCGTGTCCCCGAAGCCCTTGCAGGACGTCTTGATGATGGCCATCGGGTCAAGGCCGGAGCATACGCCCATCAGCAGGCAGCCGATGAACAGCGAGAGGAACGGGTGCAGTTTGAACTTGATGACCAGCGCCAAGACGACCGAGATGGACACAAGAAAGGCCAGGATGAGCGAGAGGTTACCGTCCATGAAAGGCTCCTGTGGAAGGGGTTGGGGGGTCCGGGGAAGGACAGCCTGCCGTGGGGAGGCAGGGGGCCGGGGGTGTAAGGGGTTCTTCGCCGTCGATGTGTCCGCCGGAGGTCGCGGGGGAAGCGCCTCCGGCGGAAGGCCTGACGAAAACGCGGGGGAAGCGCTTCCGGCTTGGCCTGCGGAGCACGCGGGGAACGCGCCTCCGGCTGACGGTTCAGGTACTCCGGGGGGAATGGAATACCCGCCCGCCGACGGCGCGCCGTGGTCCCCGTGGGGTGGGAACCGGGGCGCGGGCCGTGGCGGGAAAAGAAATCCCGAACGTTTATGAGAGATTACGGCCTGACGGCTATAATCCTTCGGGCGGAATGGACATGGAGGCCAGCTCTTCCAGCGGGAGCGGGAAGAGGGGCGGCTGCGCGTGGTAGGGCGGCAACGTCTCGATGGGCAGGCCGTGCGCGTGGGCGATCATTTCGGCTACGGCGGCGGAACACATCCGGCCCTGGCAGGTGCCCATGCCCGGGCGGGCCTGCGACTTGAGCCCGTCGGGGGAGTAGCACCCGGATTCGATGGTCCGGCGCAGCTCGCCCGCGGTCAGCTCCTCGCAGCGGCACACCACGGCGTCGTCGGCGGGCAGGAGGGCCGACGGGGAGGGCGCGAAAAAGGTTTCCATGAACGGCTGCATGGCGTCGCAGCGGTACAGCCGGAACAGCGCGGCCTTTGCCAGACGGTCACGGGTTTCCAGCGTCAGCGCGCCGATCTCGCGGCAGATGTCGAGGGCCACGGCCTCGCCGCTGGCGATGGCGGCGTCGGCTCCGCGCACGCCCGCGCTGTCGCCCGCGACCCGGATGCCGCAGACGTTGGTCTTGCCCCATACGTCCGTCTCGGCGTGCCAGTAGCGCTGGCGGGGGTTCCACGCATGGCGGCAGCGGGCAAGGCGGGTGATGCGGGTTTCCGGGACCACGCCTTCATGCAGGAGCACGGCGGTCCCTTGCAGGGACTTGCGCTTGCCGAAGCTGGTGAAGTCCACGGTCAGCGTTTCGCCGTCCCTGCGGATGGAAATGTCATTTGCGGCGGGGTGGCAGGGCGCGCCGAAGAAGGTGCGCAGGCCCATGCCCATGCCGTGCAGCAGGTACTGCGGGCGCAGGAGCGCGCCGGGCATACGCAGCGCGGCCTTGAACAGGCTGGCGGGGCTGCCCGTCAGCGCGACGCCCGCGATGGGGATGCCGAAATGCTTCAGGTGCACGACGGTCTGGAGGATGAGCGGGCCGTTGCCGCACAGCACGACCGGGCCTTCGGGCAGCATGGAGGCGGACTTGAGCAGCACGTCGGCGGCCCCGGCACCGAGCACGCCCGGCAGGGTCCAGCCCGGCAGGGGCACGGGGCGCTCCATAGCGCCGGTGGCGATAAGGATCTGCCGCGCCTGCATGACGTGGCTCGTCCCCTGATGGCTGACATAGGCCCGGCCCGGGGCAAGGTGCCAGACGTTCGCCCCGCCCAGGAATGTGGCGGGGGACTGGCGGAATTCGCGGACGAGGGCTTCGCCGCGCGCGTAATCGGCCCCGATCTGCTTGCGTTTGTCGGCGGAGGCGGAACCGGCGCTGCGGAAGATCTGGCCTCCGGGCTCGGCCTGCCGGTCGAGGACGAGGACGGAAAGCCCGTGCCGCGTGGCCTGCAACGCCGCGCTCATGCCTGCGGGCCCGGCCCCGATAATGACGATATCCCATTGCGTACGCATCACTTGTTCTCCTCTGTCCTGAAGGAAGGCGCTCCGGACTGCCGTTTCACCGACATGCCTTCCCGCACGGGGATGAGGCAGGACTGCTGGTTTGGGACGCCGTCGATCTCCATGAGGCATTCGTAACAGACGCCCATGTGACAGTACGGGCCGCGCCCGTCGTGTTTGCGGGCCGTGGTGCGGGTTTCGCCGCCCGCCCGGTCGAGGACCGCCGCCGCGACGGTCGTGCCTTCCTCAACCTGTATGGCCTCGCCTTCAAAGGTGATGGTGACCAGTGCGCGCTGGGGGGGAAAAACGGACTTGAACATGAAAAAACCTCTCTCCTGCGCTGTCGTTTCCGTGCCGGAACCGGCTGCGGCTGCTTGTCTGCGGGACATCCCGCGGCCTGCTTCCTAGGGAGGGGAATCCCTGAAGGGGAACCCCCCTTTCCGGGCGGCCTTCCGCCGTCCTTTGCCCCGGCATCGCCGCCCTTGCCCCGTTTCCATTGCGGGCGGCCTGCTGTGGCCTTCCGGCCCGCTTTCCGCCGGAGGGGGGACGGCCTCCGGCAAGGGCCTGCCGGAAGGCGGCCTTCGCAGGGGCCGGCGGTCCGCTTTCCGGGCCGGAGCCGGGGCCCCCGGTTTCAGTGCGGCGGGCTTTTCCGGCTGGCCCGCCTCGGGAGCCATGCCCGTTTCCGGGCTGCCTGCGGGACCGTTCCCGCCGTTCCGGTCAGGCCGACGGCAGCGACGGCGGGTTCATGCCGAACCGGTCGATGCACAGGGGCGCGAGATCGACCAGCGGGGTTTCGCCGCGCAGCATCTGGGATACGAGCTTGCCTGTGATGAGGGACAGGCCGATGCCGTTGCCTTCATGCCCGGCGGCCACATACACGCCCTCCACATGGGTGGGGGAGATGATGGGCTTGCCGTCCGGGGAGGCGGGGCGGACGCCCGCGTAGGCCCGGATGAGCTTCACGCCGCTGAAGGACGGGAAAAAATGCTTGGCGCGCTGCGCTATGGCCTGCATCACGGCGGGGTGGGGCGTCGTGTCCATGCCCACGAAGCGGCGGCTGCTGCCGATGAGCACCGTGCCCGCCGCGGACGGCTCAAGCACCATCGCCACGCCGAACTGCTCCATTTCCGGGGTCACGCCGGGGCGCTTCTTGCCGCTCTTGGCCGCCAGATAGCCGAATTCCGCGTAGTTCTTGCTCACAAGCCCGTCGAGGCGCTCGGTGACGAGGATCTGCCCCTGCCGGGGGCGGATCGGGACTTTCACACCCACCATGTCGCCGAGGCCGGGGGTCCAGACGCCGGAGGCCAGCACCACTTTCTTGGTGGCGATGCTGCCGCTGCTGGTTTCCACGCTCTGCACCGCGCCGTTCCTGACGGTGATCCCGGTGACGGCGGTGCGGTTGAAGGCTTTCGCACCCTTTTGGCGGGCCAGCTCCGCGAGGCCGAAGCACAGGCGCATGGGGTTGAGCTTGGCGTCGCCGTTGAAGTTGAGGCAGGCGATGACCTTGTCGGAGACGTGCGGCTCGTGGCGGAGCAGTTCGTCGCGGTCCCAGAAGGTCACGTCCACGCCTTCGTTCTTCTTGCCCTCATAGTTGGCGAGCACGGTTTCCATGTCCCGCTCGTCGTCGACCAGCAGGCCGAGGCCTTCGGGCTCGAACTCGATGTCGCAGGGCAGCTCGCGGCTGATTTCCGGGAACATGTCCTGCCCGATCTTGCAGAACTGGCTGAAGTAGCCGGGCGCGCTGTCGTAGGTCACGGCGTGGCCGTCGCAGCGGCGGCTGGAGCCCCAGGCGTATTCGCCGCGCTCGACGAGCGCCACGTCCGCGCCGTCACGGGCGAGGTAGCAGGCGACGGCGGTCCCTACGGCTCCGCCCCCTATGACGACGATTTCCGCGTTTTCGTGTTTGTTCATCGTTCGTTCCTTTGGCCTTTCAGCGGCGGGAGGCTTGCCGGGCGGTTTCCAGCCCGGCGCGGGGGCCCTCCGGCGGCGCGCCCGGGGGCCGGGGCCTGCCGGGGCGGTCGGGGAGGGCTCCCCATTCGGGGGATTTAGGCGAAGTCGGTCTTGCCGAGCAGTTCGTCGAGCTGGGCCTTCACGCCTTCGGAAATGGGCTGGCGGGGCAGGCGGAGCGTGCCGGTGCCGAAGCCGCGCTGCTTGAGGATGTACTTCACGATCTGCCACAGCTCGCCGGTTTCCTCGGTGAGGCGGAGCAGGGGGAGGATCTGGCGGTACAGCGCGCGGGCTTCCTCAAGCTTGCCCTGATTGACGATGAGGTCGTAGAGGCGGGCGGACTGGGCCGGGGCGACGTTGGCGAGGACGCAGACCCACGCCTTCGCGCCCATGACGAAGCTCTCGTAGGCGAGGCTCTCGCAGCCGCAGAAGATCACGAGGCGGTCGGCCAGCTCGTCCACGGCGCGGGTGAGGCGCATGATGTCGCCGGTGGATTCCTTCAGGAAGCCCATGTGCGGCAGATCAGCGATTTTGTCCAGCGTTTCTGGGAGGATGTTGACGCCGCTGCTGCCGGGGTTGTTGTAGATCATCACCGGCAGGGTGACGTTTTCGGAGATGTGCTTGTAGAAGGCGTAGATTTCGTCCTGGCTGGGATGCAGGCCGGGAGGGGGGAGGATCATGACGCCGTCGGCGCCGATGGAGGCGGCGTGTTTGGCGACTTCGAGGGTGACGTCCACGTTGGTGGACACCGCGCCGATGATGACCGGAACGCGCCCCGCCACTTCCTTCATGGCGAATTCCGCGAAGGCTTTGCGTTCTTCAAGGGTCAGCGCGGAAAATTCGCCGGTCGCGCCGAGGGGGAGCAGGCCGTGCACGCCGGATTCGATGAGCCAGTTGATGTGCTTGGCGCAGGCGGCGTAGTCGATCTCGCCGTTTTCCTGAAAGTGGGTGACGGTGACGGCGAAAATGCCGTGGATCTGTTTCATGAAGAACACCTCATTGTGTTGGTTGCGGCGGATTCCGCGCGCCGGCTCCGCGATGCGGGCGGCGTCGGCCGCCGTTGTCCGTTGCGGAAGCCGGGAGCCGGAGGGCGCGGATTCCGTGTTGCGTTGGTTGCTGCGGATTCTTCACTGACAGCAAGGAAAATGCCAAAACGGGACGGTTTCCCTATCGTATGAGAATCGTTTGGAAAGAGGAAACCTTTTTTGGCGGACGGCAAAACCGTGTCCGGAAAAGCGTGGTTCGAGTGTTGCGTTTCGCTCCACTTTTCCCTAAAAGGGCGTATGAGTGTAGCGATACACGACAGGCGGACACCGGCACGCTACACTTGGGGCGTCCGCTCCGCCGCCGCGCCGTCCGCGTCTACGGGACGCCGCCCCGTTTCCCCCTTTCGCCCGGACTTCCGGAGGCCCCGCATGGATACCTACGAAAAACGCAATCTCCTTGAAAAAAGCTACCAATCCGCCGTCCATGAGGCGTGGAAACAGTTCATCGCCAACAAGCCCATCAGGGAGAAGGACATCCCGCCGCACATCCTGCGCAGTTGGAAACTGAGCCGCGAGGCGGGCATGGACCCGCTGAACCCGCAGGTGCCGCCGGTCCTGAACAAGCGGGAACTGGCGAGCCTGTGCCGCCAGCACCAGACGCTCATCGACTCGGCCAAGCCCATCCTCGACATGCTGGAAGTCTCGATCCGCGACACCGGGTACATCGCCATCCTCGCGGTGGCCTCGGGGCACCTGCTGGCCGCCGTGGGCGACGACAACCTGCTTGTGCAGGCGCGGAGCCAATACAACATCCCCGGCGCGCAGAGGAGCATCAAGACCATTGGGGCGTCGGCGCTGTCCATGAGCATCGTGGAGCGTGCGCCCATCCAGATAACCGGCTATGAACACTATAATTGCTGGTTCCACGAGTGGAAATGCGCCTCGGCCCCCATCTTCAACGACAACGACATCCCCATCGCCTCGCTCACCATTTCGAGCCATATTTCATGCAAGGACATCCACACGTTGACGCTCACGACCTCCTGCGCCAACTGCATCAGCATCCGGCTGCGGGAGAGCGCTCTCATCGACACGGAAAAGCGCCTCAACGCCATGCTCCAGCGCGTGCTCAATTCGCTCCCCGAGGCGGTCGTGGCCATCGACGGGAACGGCTCCATCACCCACGCGAACAACAAGGCCGCCAACTACCTGCTCCCCAAGAACGGCGTCCTTGTGGGCAAGAACATTGACGATCTGTTCCCGAAGCCCGAACTGCCGCGCGTCCGGCAGTTCATGCGGCGGGGGGTTCCGGAGACGGGGGACGTGACCATCCTGACGCACGAGGGCGAGCGGACGCACTTCTGCCGCTTCGAGCCGATCCAGCTCAGCAACGGCGACTTCGGCATGACCCTCTCCATCAGCATGAAGAGCCAGATCATCAATATTGCCAACCATGCGGGGGGCAATTACGCCAAATATTCCTTTGACGCCATCAGGGGGAAAAGCCCGGAACTCAAGGCGCAGATCGACCTTGCCCGGCGCACGGCGCGCACGGCCTCGCGCGTGCTGCTGACCGGGGAGAGCGGCACGGGCAAGGAGCTTTTCGCGCAGGCCATCCACAACAGCAGCTCGGTGTGCAAGGGGCCGTTCGTGGCGGTTTCCTGCGCGGCGATCCCGCGCGACCTCATCGAGTCCGAACTGTTCGGCTATGTGGGCGGGGCGTTCACCGGGGCCAGAAAAGGCGGCATGATCGGGAAGATGGAGCTTGCCAAGGGAGGCACGCTGTTCCTCGACGAGGTCAACAGCCTGCCCCTCGAAATGCAGGCCAAGCTGCTGCGCGCGTTGCAGCAGATGGAGATCGTGCGCATCGGTGACACCAAGCCGACGCCCGTGGACGTGCGCATCATCGCCGCGACCAACGAGGATCTCAAGGACGCCGTGGCGCAGGGGACGTTCCGGGGCGACCTGTATTTCCGGCTGAACGTCATTGAGATCGCCATCCCGCCGCTGCGCGAACGGAAAGCCGACATCGGCTATCTCGCGGGCATATTCCTCGACCGGCTCAGTCAGGCCAGCGGGCAGGGCGCGCCGGAGATTTCCGGCCCGGCGCTCAAGGCCATGCAGGACTATGCGTGGCCCGGCAACATCCGCGAGCTGGAGAACGTCTGTGAACGCGCGTGGTTGCTTTCCGGCGGCGCGGCCATCACCAAGGCGCACCTGCCCCCGCGCATCCTTGAGGCGGCGCACGGGGCGCAGCCCGGCGAGGAGCGCGGCGGGCTTGGCGAGGGCTTCGATGCCGGGGCACGGGAGGGTGCGCCGGGCGATGCGCCCGCCCGGAACGAGGTTTTCGCGTCCGGAAGCGTGGACACGGTGTATTACGAGCTTATCCGCAGCACGCTGGACGCCTGCAACGGCAACCTGAGCAAGGCGGCGGAGCAGCTCGGCGTGGCCCGCAGCACGCTGTACAGAAGGCTGCGAAAGTTTGGGATTATTGAATGAGCGAGCGGATGGGGAGAGAAGGCTGGGGAAGGGGGGAGAAGCGTGGGGCGCTCCCCCCTTTCTTCAGAAACGTTTCTCCCACCTTCCCCCGCGTCTCTTTGTCCGAGAACGCTACAGTTTGGCCGTTCCTTGTGAAAAGTGTAGCGTTGCGCTACAGGTTCCGCGTGCTCCGCTACAGATACTTTGAGCGGACAAACAGGGCTTTGTGAAAAGAGATAAGCAATTTGAACGGATAGGAGTTTGGCACCGTTATTGCTCACTGAAAGGGCATGAGAACAAGGCGCTACGCCTCTGAAAACGCCAAACCTTATACGGAGCACAAAGCCATGATGAAGCGCATCGACTATTTCATCCCCACCCGGATCGTCTTCGGCGCGGGCCGCCTGAAGGAACTCGCCACCCTTTCCCTGCCCGGCAAGAAGGCCCTCCTGTGCGTCACCGAAGACAAGCTCATGGAAAAGCTCGGCATCCAGCAGCGCGTGATCGAACTGCTCGGACAGAACGGCGTGTCCGTGGCCGTGTTCGACAAAGTCACCCCCAACCCGACCCGCACCGGCGTCATGGCGGCCGCCGCGCTCGCCAAGGAAAGCGGCTGTGACTTCGTGATCGGGCTCGGCGGCGGCAGCAGCATCGACACCGCCAAGGCCGCCTCCATCATGATGGCCAACCCCGGCGACCTGTGGGATTACGCCTCCGCCGGAAGCGGCGGGCGCAAGCCGGTCTCCGGCGCGTTCCCCGTGGTGGCGATCTCCACCACCGCCGGGACGGGCACCGAAGCCGACCCCTATGCCGTCGTGACCAATGAGGAAACCAACGAAAAGCTCGACTTCACGCTCGACGAGATCTTCCCCGCCATTTCCATCATCGACCCAGAGCTGATGCTCACCCTGCCGCACAAGCTGACCCTGTTCCAAGGCTTCGACGCGCTGTTCCACGCTTCCGAATGCTACGTGAACAACGGCAACGGGAACCGCCTCACGGAGCTTTTCGCCGTCGACGCCATCGAAAAGGTCGCCAAGCACCTGCCCATCGTCTCCGAGGACGGCTCGAACCTCGAATCCCGCAGCAACATCTCCTACGCCGCGAATATCCTGTGCGGGTTCACGCAGTCCCTCGTGTGCACCACCTCCCACCACATCATCGCGCAGGCCCTCGGCGGGTTCTTCCCCAACGTGCCGCACGGCGCGTCCCTGCTGCTCATCGCCGACGCCTACTATAAGAAGGTCTGCTCGCTGCTGCCCACGGAATTCGACGCCATCGGCGAAATCATGGGCGAAAAGGCCGACCCCGCCAAGCCCGGCTACGCCTTCGTGACCGCCCTTGCCAAGCTCATGGAGCGTACCGGCATGGACAAGCTCGCCATGTCCGACTTCAACATCAACAAGGACGACCTGCCCAAGGTGGCCCATATCGCCGCCGCCGAAGTCGGGTTCGAGTGCGACCGCTACACCGTCACGGAAGCGGACGTGGTCGAAATCCTGATGCAGTCCTACAAGTAGCCGCCGTTCCCTTTCCGGGAAGCGCGCGGGATGCCGTTCCCCGCACGGGCGGCGGGGGCCTGGGTTTCAGCGGATGCCTCCGGCGCTCCCGGCCCCGTTCCTGTGCGGAGGGCGGCCCGTTCCCCGCACGGGCGGCGGGCTTGCGGAAGGTGGGGTTGCAGCCGTTCCCCGCGCGGGGCGGTGGCTGTATTCGCGCTGAGGGCGTCCCGGCGGCTCTTCCGTCCCCCGCTTGGTGGCTGGGACTGGAACCCCTTCCCCGTTGGTGTGTCCGATAGGCTTTGGATTTTGGGAATATGCCCGGAGCCCGTTCCCGTGTGGCGCAGGCCCGGCAGCCTTGCGGGGCGGAGAGTGGCCCGCCCCGCAAGGGGACCTTCGGGCAGGGGCGGCCCCCTCGGGCGGGGCCGCCCAGCCCGGCTGGGGCCGCTTGCCTCCGCACATGCCCGCTTCCCGAAGGCCGCCGCATCCGCAGGCGCGCGGAGGGAGGCCCGTCCATCCCCTTCCGGGGCGCCGCCATCCCCGGCGTGCCGCCTCCGGGCAACGTTTTTTTCGTGGAGCAGCCGTGAAGCTGAAGACCGTCCTTTTCGGGACAACGTATGCATTCGGTTCGATCAAGGAAGTCCTGAACAAGGCCGGTGAGTTGCGCTCCGGAGACGTGCTTGCGGGCGTCGCCGCCTCGTCCATGCGGGAGCGGGTCGCCGCCAAGCAGGTGCTCAGCGAGCTGACGCTCGGCGACCTGCGCGAAAACCCCGTGGTCCCCTACGAGGACGACGCCATCACGCGGGTCATTCAGGACGCCGTGCACACGCCGGTTTACGGGAGCATCAGGAACTGGACCGTCGCGGAGTTCCGGGAATTCCTGCTGGACGGGCGCACGTCCGCCGCCGACATCGAGCGCGTCCGCAAGGGCCTCACCTCCGAAATGGCCGCCGCCGTGTCCAAGATCATGTCCAACGCCGACCTCATCTGCGCGGCGAAGAAGATGCCCGTGGTGGTGCGCTCCAACAATACCGTGGGCCTGCCGGGGCGGTTCTCCTCGCGCCTCCAGCCCAACGACACGCGGGATGACGTTTCCTCCATTGTGGCACAGGTTTATGAGGGGCTGTCCTACGGCGCGGGCGACGCGGTCATCGGCATCAACCCGGTGACGGATACCGTGGAAAACACCAAGGCCATGCTCAACGCCCTGTGGGAGGTCATCGATCGGCACCGGATACCCGCACAAAACTGCGTGCTCGCGCACGTGACCACCCAGATGGAGGCCATCCGGCAGGGGGCCAATGCGGGCATGATTTTTCAGAGCATCTCCGGGAGCGAGAAGGGGCTCGGCGAGTTCGGCGTGAGCGTGGGGCTGCTTGACGAGGCGTATGACCTCGCCGGGCATTACTGCCAGGCCGCCGGGCCCAACGTCATGTACTTCGAGACGGGGCAGGGTTCCGCGCTGTCGGCGGACGCGCATTACGGCTGCGATCAGGTGACGATGGAGGCCCGCTGTTACGGGCTGGCCCGCCGCTACCAGCCGTTCATGGTCAATACGGTGGTCGGCTTCATCGGCCCGGAATACCTGTACAACCATCAGCAGATCATCCGCGCCGCCCTTGAGGACCATTTCATGGGCAAGCTGCACGGCCTGCCGATGGGGTGCGACTGCTGCTACACGAACCACGCCGACACCGACCAGAATTCCAACGAGAACCTGATGCTCCTGCTGGCCGTCGCCGGGGTCAATTTCATCATCTCCCTGCCGATGGGGGATGACATCATGCTGAACTATCAGACGAACTCGTTCCACGACATCGCCACGGCCCGCCAGCTGCTCAACCTGCGGCCCGCGCCGGAGTTCGAGCAATGGCTGGAGCGGCACGGCATCATGGAAAACGGCATGCTCACGGCGCGGGCCGGGGACGCCTCATTCCTCTTTTAAGGCGCGGCGTCGCCATTCGTAAGGAAAGGACATGCGGGAACAGGATGTAGAGCGTATCGCGGCGGAAGTGCTCGCCGCGCTGAGGGAAGGCGCTCCGGCCGGGGCGGATCGTCCGGTCGGTCACGGGGAAACCGGGACTGGCGTTGTTCCGTCCGCCGGGCGGGGAAGCCAGCCGGAAGCGGCGCATACCGGGATGCCTACGGCTCAGGACGAGGGCCGGGACGGGGGCGGTACGCTTCCCGATCTGGCGGGGCCGGAATTCCGCCGGGGGTGTTTCATCGCTTCACCCCATCGGCGTGACGTCATTGATGATTTCGTTTCGCACACCGGGGCGCGCATCGCCACCGGGACTGTGGGGACGCGGCCCCCGACGCGGGCCTGCCTGCGTTTCCTTGCGGATCATGCCCGCTCGAAGGGGACGGTCTTTAAAGAAGTACCTGAAGAATGGATCAGCGGACATGGCCTGTGGAGCGTTTCCACGCTGGCGGAGGACAAGGATACCTACCTCACGCGGCCCGACCTCGGGCGGCGGCTGCCCGAGGAGTCGCTGCGGGAGCTGAAGCGCCGCTATGCCGACGCCCCGCAGGTGGTGATCGTGCTTTCGGACGGCCTGAGCACGGACGCGCTGCTCGCCAACTATGAGGAAATCCTGCCCCCGCTCCTGAACGGGCTCAAGCAGGCCGGTATCCGGGCCGGGGCCCCGCTGTTCCTGCGGCATGGCAGGGTGAAGGCCGAAGACCGCATCGGCGAGGCCGTGGGCTGCGACGTGGTGGTCATGCTCGTGGGCGAGAGGCCGGGGCTTGGGCAGTCGGAAAGCATGAGCTGCTACGCGGTCTACCGCCCCACGGCGGACACGCTCGAATCCGACCGTTCGGTGCTTTCGAACATCCACAGGGAAGGGACGCCGCCTGTGGAAGCCGCCGCCGTCATTGTGGATCTTGTCCGGGACATGCTGCATTGGAAGGCCAGCGGCATCAAGCTGAACAGGCGTCAGGCCGGGGACGCGGGCGCATGACGCCGTCCGCAGGCCGGGATGCCGGGACGGGAAAGGGGGAAGCCCATGCCCAATGAGGCGGATACCGGGACGCGCGCCTATGTGCCGGGGAAGCAGGTGACGGTGGCGCACCTCATCGCGCACCCCGCGCCGGAAATCTGCGAAAAGGCCGGGATTCCCGACGTGGACGCCATCGGCATCCTCACCCTGACGCCGGGCGAGACGGCGATCATCGCCGGGGATATGGCGGTGCGTTCGGCGGACGTGAACGTGGCCTTCCTCGACCGCTTTTCCGGCACGCTGATCCTGTACGGTTCCGTGGGCGCGGTGGAGCAGGCCCTCACGCAGGTCAACGACATGCTCAACCGGCTGCTGCAATTCACTATTTGCCCCGTCACCAGGCACTGACGCCGGGCAGCGCTGGGCCCGCCCCCGTTCCGGAGTGGGGGCGGGCGGGGCGATGCCAGCAGAGCGATACGTTGCGTGCCTCCCGCCTTCCGGGGTGGGGGACGCCATGCCGCTTTCAATCCGGAAGCGGGGGGCATCGCTTATCTGCGGGCCCGGCGCGCTGAGGCCGCTGGAGCCGCTGGGGGCGGCCTTACGCCGATGCTGAAGGGGAGAGGCCGCTACGGAGGAAATCATGCCCAAACGCTGGAAATGCCTGCTTGCCGGGCCGCCCGAGGCCGGGAAGAGCACGCTCTGCGCCGCGCTTCTGGAGCCCGGTTCCGAAAGGCGGGTCATCAAGACGCAATCGCCCGTATTCCATAAAGATCTGATGGTAGACCTGCCCGGCGAGTACATCACCTACCCGCAGCGCCGCACGGCGTTCCTTGTGGCGGCTGAGGACGTGCGGGCCATCCTGTACGTGCAGTCCGCCACGGCGGAGCCCGCCCATGTCCCTCCGGGGCTGCTGCAAACCGTGCCGAACCTCCTCATCGCCGGGATCATCAGCAAAATCGACCATCCCGGCGCGGACATCCCGCGTGCCGAGCGGGGGCTGGCGCGCATGGGCCTGCGGGGGCCGTTCTTCACGGTGTCGGCATTCCGGCCCGAAACGCTGGAGCCGCTGCGCCGCTGGCTTGGAGAGAATGATCTCGTCCCGTGCGCCGGAACCGGGAAAGGCGCCTGAGCTGGAGGAAAGCCTTGTAAGGAAAGCCTGTTGGAAAGGCTCTCGAGGGGGGCTGGGCTGGACGGACGGCAGCGGGGCGGGATTTTTTTGCCACGGGGCGAAAAAAAGCTTGCCATTCCCGCATGGTAAGCGTAGGACTCTTTCCACACGACGCGGGGTGGAGCAGCATGGTAGCTCGTCGGGCTCATAACCCGAAGGCCGTAGGTTCAAATCCTGCCCCCGCAACCACAACGACATGAAGAAGCCCAAGGACAACCTCCTTGGGCTTTTTTTGTTGTGCGTGCGGTATGCCCGACGTGGGGCATGGCGGCTGGAACGGCAGGCTGTCCATCGCCGACGCCGCGTAGGGGAATGGCGGCCTGCCCGTGCCGTCGGGCCTGCGTGGAACGGGGCGGGGATTTCGGAGCGGGACCGGTCCTCCACGTGAAAAGGGCGCCGCTTTCCCTGGCAGGGACGCGCTATACCACAGGCCGCGCGCCGCCCGGCTGCCCGTACGGTGTACGGCGCCCGGCCGGAGGATAGGGGCGTGCCCGTGCGAAGCCCGATGCGGCATCCGCAACATGCCTCGCGGCGGGGGCTGAGGCGGCCCGTGCCGCGGCCTTTCCGTCCTGCTTGGCCCGGAGGAGGGCGTACCGGTCGATCAGCCGGGCACTTACCCATGCGGCGCAGTCGGTGATTTTTTCAGGTTCGACGGCGAATTCAGACCCGCCGAGCACGATGCCGAAGCGCTCGCGCAACAGCTTTTCCACCGCTTCGGGTACGTTGCACATCCGGTCGAAATCGAAATACCGGGCGCAGGTGGCGCATACGCGGGGCTCCTCAGCCGGTTCCGCCTCATAAGGGTTACGCATGGCATCCTCCTTGGATTGTTAAGGAAACCTGACGGGGATAAAAACCCCGGTCCCGGGGCTTCCCGTGCTAGGGGCGGCGGAGGCGTTTTGCGCACTCCGGGCATCTGCGGGCCAGTTCGGCGGCGTTGGCTCCGGCATCTATCCCCGTGCCCGTGCGCCCGTACCGCCGCGCCAGCGTTTCGCACTCGGCCTCATCCAGCGGCGACGCGTGCCTGTAGCCGCGCCGCTCCATTTCGAGCACAAGCTCTTCGTGCCGCCGGAACATGCGCCGGGGGTCCACCAGCTTCCCGGCGAGGAACCCGTCAATGTTTTTCCCGCGCCGTAAGCTTCCGAGAAGCATATGTAATTCAACATGTTCGCCCAGCAGGTGCTTACGGCACATCGTTTCCGGGGGAAGCATCCACATTCGCATAGCCGTACTCCTTTGCCGGGAGTCTAGCGGGCGGGGCGCTTCCATACAATGAGACTTGTGCGGGCTTGCGGCGCTTGGGCTGCGCCTTTGCAGCCGCCATTCCGCCGGAGAGGAACCGGGTTGCGCCGCCGTTTTCCCCTGTGCGGCCTCCGTCCGTTTCGCGGCGGGAAGGCTGCCCATGTGGGCGGGGCACTGACGTAACCCCGGGAGCCGGGAACCTTGAGCCCGGTGGAGGACGGGCCCTTCCCTGCACTCTGCGGGATTACGTCGGCAGCGGGCTTTCAGCTCCGTGCCGTGAAGAGAGCGTTCCATATATAGAGTATTAAGTCAAGATAAAATTCCATATATGAGATTAAAAACCGTCGTATGGATTCCAAACACAGCATCATGCATGGGAATCCATTTCCCAACCATGCGAAAAAAGATCAGAAGAAGGCGATAAGAAGGAATCACAGCCCGGTTTGGTGGGAAAGCCCGGAAAGGGGCGGCCGTGGACGGGGGAGGCGTAGGGGCATGGCCGACCGGAACGGGCTCCGGGCCGGGCAGGGAGCGGTACGGTGGGGCATCTGGGGCTTGAGGAAAGAGGCGGTTGGGGGGAGGCGGTTCCCGGGGGCGCAGGGCAGCCAATCATGGTGAGGCTTGCGGACACCGATAAGGGGGCTGCACGGGCAGGGGAGCGGAAATGCCTGATGGTACGGTTTCCCTAAAGGAAAGGCGCGGATACGGCGGGGAATCCCCTGCCATGAAGGTAGGAACGTGGAGGGGGAGGAGGCGGGGGCGGCAAAGGGTGCCCCGCTATCCTAGAGAGGGAGGGAAAGGGGCGCGGCAAGGGAGCATTGCCATCATTATGGAGGGGCGTTTAGGTCCGCTGGCCTTGCCGGGGGCGGCAACGGGGGATGGCTGCCTTGCGTAGCCCCGGCAACGATGGGCTGGCAGGGAGCGGGCCCAGCGCGGGGTGGCTGTGCCCAAAGCGCGATGCCCGCCACCGCCGAAAAGGAGGGCGTGCCCGCACTGGGCTGTGCCGGGAGGCGGCCCGTGCCTCCGAGGAGCCTTGCGCGGGCCGCATTCCGGGATATGTGTAGGTTGGCGGGGGCTGCAAAGGGGAGGGGGGAACTCCTCCTGTGAGCCGGGATAGGCGTGTGGCGGGTGCTTTCCCGCTGGAAGGGGCAGCCCTCAGACGACCCGCCCGAACCAGCGTACCCGCCCGTAGACACGGAAGGTTTCGAGATCCGGGCCTTCGACCACGATGTCGGAGAAATCGCGGTTTTCCGACTTGAGCAGCCAGCCGCGCGGGGTGCGCTGGACGCGCTTGACGAGCAGCTCCTCCCCGAAGCCCACGAGGAAGATGTCCCCGTCCCGCAGCTCCTTGACGGACTGATCGACGAGGATGGTGTCCTTATGGCGGATCATCGGCTCCATGCTGTGCCCGATGACGTCCAGCATGACGGATTCCTTGGCGTGGACGCCCACCCTGCGCAGGAAGTCGTCGCGGAAGGCATACATCCCCAGAACCTCGTCCGAAGTGATGAGCGACGACCCGGCCCCGGCTTGGGCCACGACCTTGGGGATCAGGGTATAGCCTTCCATCCGCTCGTCAGGGAATACGATTTTCCCGCCGAGCTGGGAAATCCAGTCCAGCAGCTTGTCGGCTCCGGGAGGCGATCCGCCCTTGAGCACACGGAAAAACGTCGAGGCCGGGGCTCCCACCGTCTTGCCCAGATTGGTGATCCCGCCCGCCTTTTCCGCCTTTTTGTTCAGCCATTCTATGGCCTTTTCGTAATCGGTCTTCATCCCGGAACCGTAGCAAGTTTTTTCATATATGGGAAGATTCCCATGTGGCATTTTTTTGTTGCCATTTATTTTCATATATGGAATTATCCATTCCGTACATGGGATAGAGCGCGCTTTCGTGAACCGGCCCGAGGCTGTGCCCCGGCGCTCGGCACCCCTTGCCCGGCCCAATCAGGGGCGAGGCCGGCATCATCGGCGCGCCGTTGCCGCTTCGCCGGCGTTTCATCGCGCGGGGCAAGGGAGCGGAAAAGTTGAAGGAACACTTGAGGTTTAGGGGGGGACGGCAGGGCTGCCCCGGACGCCATACGGGAGGAAAGGTGATGAAATACCGTAAGATATCGCCGTGCATCTGGAACGACGCCAAAGTCCGCGAGCTTTCCGACAAGGGCAAGCTCGCGCTGCTGTTCCTGCTGACGCACCCGCACATGACCCCGCTCGGCGCGATCCGGGCGAACGCCCCCGGCCTCGCCTGTGAGCTCGGGTGGTCCGAAAAGGTGTTCCGGAAGGCGTTCGGGGAAGTCCTCGCGCTCGGCATCGCCAAGGAGGACGCCAAGGCCCCGCTCGTATGGTTCCCGAACTTCCTCCGCCACAACATGCCGGAATCGCCCAATGTTGTGCGTTCGTGGGTGGGGGCCTTCAGGGACTTGCCGGAATCCCCGCTGAAGGGGGCCATGCTGGAGCGCACGGGTGAGGCCGTCCGGACGCTTGGGGAGGGGTTCCGCAGCGCGTTCGCCGAGGCGTTCCCCGGCGTGTTGGGCCGGGCCGCGCCCGGCGTTTCCGCCAGCCGTCCCGGAAATCTTGCCGGGGCTCCTTCCGAAGCCTTGCCCATACCCTTCGGGGAAGCCTTTCCGGAGGGTATGCCCAATCAGGAACAGGAGCAGGAACAGCGGCGGAAGGGGGGAAGGGGCACGCGCGCGGGCGGCGCGATCCGGGATGGGGAGGCCGGGGCTTTCCCGTCTGGCGGGCGCGGGGCTCCGGGCGGGGCCTTCGCTTGCGCCGGAAGCGTTTCGCCGGACGGAAGCCCGCGGGATGGGGCCCCTGCGGACGGGCGCTTGCCGGGGGAATATCCATCGGGAGAACGCCCACAGGGGGGAGGCGTTGCGGCGGGGATGCCCCTGCCCGGCGGACGGCTTCCTTGCGGGGCGCGGGGGGCGGCGCGCTCGGCTTCGCATCCGCTCCCGCATCAGGCCCCGTACCAGGCTGGGCATCCGGCAGGGCTCCGGGCTGGGCATCCGGCGCCCCAAAGGGCGGAGCGGCCTTTCCCCTCGTCGGGCTCCTTTCCGGGCGGGCCTCTCCTGGAAGGGCACCCGCAGCGGGAGGGGTTCCTGTCCTGCTGGTCGGCGTATCCCGTGCAGCAGGGGCGGGAGGACGCATGGCGCGAGTGGCTGCGGCTTTGGGAGCGCCGGGCGCTTCCCGAACCCTGCGCCGTGCGGGAGGCCATCCGGCTCATGCTGGCCGAGGACACGCGCTGGAGGCGGGGCAAGATCCCCAAGATGGCGAAATGGCTGGCCGGGATGGGCTGGAATGACCGCCCGTTCGTGGAGCCGGAGGGATGCGCGGGGGCCGGGCGTCCGCGTGTCGGCACGGCGGCGCGGCGGGCGCAGGACAACGACGACATGGCGAAAATGCTTTTGCAGGTGCGGAGGGCTCATGCACAATCTGGACTTTATGCTTCAAACGCTGGTCAATCTGGCGCTGCACTACCCGCAGGCGGGCAGGACGCCCGCGCAGCTGCGGATTCTGGCGGAGGACTGGGCGGAGGATCTTGCGGCGTTCCCGCGTGACATCGTGGAGCGGGCGGTAAAGGCACATCGCCGCGAATCCCCGTATTTCCCTACGGTTGCGGATATATGGCGGCGTTGCGAGGAATTGCGCCGGGGGCTTGAGGCGCGCCGGGAGGCGGAGCGGGCCCTGCCGGGGAGGACGCTGACGCGGGACGAGCAGATCGCCCTGAATACGGACTGGTGCGCCAAAATCCTTGCGAACCTGCGGGGGAAGATGGAGCGCGGGAAACGGGGAGGCTGCGGACGCGCGGGGTGACGCGCCTGCGCGTGCGGGGCCTTTCCGGGCGGGCAAGCGCGCGGCGGCGCGGTGGCGGAAGGCCGTGGGACCCGGGGGCTGGGGGGTGCGGGGCACGGCGCGGGATGGAGCGGGCTCCGGGGGCTGCCGGAGCCCTGCGGAACGGGGAAGCGGAATACGGAAACAAAAAGGAGGCGTGATGGGCGAGCTTTGGGTGAATTATGCGGAACTGGCTGATGCCATTGGCGAAGACGGGGCGGAAAAGCTGTGCCGCGCCGTGGGCGGGGTGTCCACGTACATTCCGCGCACGCAGCCGGAAGGCTCTCCGCTCTGCGGGGTCATCGGCATGGAACGGATGAGGCGGCTGTGTTCGGCGTTCGGCGGGTTGCGGGTGACGCTGCCCAACAGGAGGCGCAGCGAGCCCTCCAAGGTACGGATCGCGCGCCTGCTGGAATCCGGCAAGGCGCCGGGGGCCGTCGCCCTCGAAATCGGCGTCACGGAACGGTATGTGCGCATGATTGCAAGCCGCTGCAAGATCGGGAGCGGCGGAAGCGGCGGGCGGGGTTCGGTATGCCGCCCGGACTGAGAAGGGGAAGGGCGCGCCCCGCGTTGTCCGCGTTGTCCGCCGCCCGCTTCAATCGGAGCCCCTTCCGGCAGGCACGGCTTGCCGGGTTGGGAGGGGGGCGGTTCGGGGCTTCGCAAAGCCCCGTGCGCGAGGCGTGGGAGGTTTCCGCCGCAACCCCGGAAACGTCGCAAGGCAGCCTGTTGCCCGAGGCGCGGGGAGGTGCCCCTTTCTTTTTTCTTGCCGATCCACGGCGTGGGGCGAGCTTCCCGCGGGCCTGAACCTGAGGCTCCCCGGGGGCTCCTGAGCTGGCGTGGGCCGTACGTTTGGGGGCGTGGGGCGGGGCTCCGCCGGAAACTGTTCAGGGTGTGGCTTCCGGGCCGGACGCGCCAAGGTGGGGGGAGGAGGTTCCTATGGCTGGTTTTACCTTGCGTCATTTTTCCCCGGTCGAATTCCGCTGCAAGTGCGGGTGCGGCGCGGGCATGGAAAAAATGGACGCCGATCTGCTGCATCTGCTCGACGAGGCCCGCGATCTGGCGGGCACGCCGTTTTCGCTGACGTCCGCCTACCGTTGCCCCAAGCACAACAAGGCCGTCGGGGGCGTGCCCACGTCCGCCCACGCGCGCGGGTATGCCGTGGACATCCGCTGTGTGGATTCCCATTCCCGTTTCGTGATCCTTCAAGCGTTGCTTGAAGTTGGTTTCCGGCGCATCGAGCTGGCCCCGACGTGGATCCATGTGGACAACGACCCGGACAAGCCGCGCGACGTGGCCTTTTACCGGCATGGAGGCGCATACTGATGGAAACGGCTGTGATTGAGTTCCTTTTTTCGGCACTGGCCCAGCTCGCCGCCCAGTATCCCGACGCGGCGTGGCTTGCCGTCGCCCTGAGCGCGGTCATGACCGTCTGCGGGCTGTGCGCGGTGGCTACCGTCTGGATGCCCGTGCCCAAGGGAACGGCGGGGCCGTATGCCGCCGTGTACCGCTGGGCCCATGCCTTTGCCGCGCATTTCGGGCAGAACCGGGGCGCGGTGGCGGACGGCAGATCCGAAACCGTGCAGGCCGAAGTCAAAGCCGTGACGGGGAAGTGATGCGCGGGCCGTCGTATCCCCCAAGCGGCTCTCCGGGCGGCAAGGCCCGCGGCTGGCGGCAATCCCGGAGTTGGCGCGTGCCCGCCGTGGGGCGGCTGATGGCGCTGTTGTGCGCGCTGCTGCCGGGGGCGTGCGGCTGCGCCCAGTGGACGGGGCTGGCCTTGGCGGACGCCACCGCTCCGGAAGGCCCGGCACGTCCGGCCTGCACGTTCCCGGCCCCCGCATCGGAGTGGGGTATGCCGGCCCCGCTCTCAGATACATTGGAGGGGATTATGCCGGAACCGGCCCCGCTTCCGGGCCTCCCGGCTTCTGGGGCGGAGGGGCGGCTTTCGGGCATTTTGGCCCATACACCGGACCCGCCCTTGCCCTCTACGGGGGCGTTCCCGGAGCCGTCTCAGCCTTGCGTGGCGGGCTCTGCGGAGGGGCTGCCGTTCGTATGGGGAACCGTCTCCCCGGCAAGCCCCTGTTCCGGCGGGGAAGGGCTGGGCTTGGCGCGGGAAGCGGGCCCGGAGGCCCCGTATCCGGGGCGGCGGGCGCATCCCGTGCCCGGTTCCGGCGGGTGGGGGCTGCGGTTCAAGGGTATGGAGGCGGCGCGGTGAGCGAAGAAGAGAACATCCGGCTTGTCCGCGAGATCGGGGAAGTGAAGGCCGAGCTTTCCGGGCTCAAGGCCGAGGTCGCGGGCACGAACCAGCGCCTCGACGACATCGTGATCACCCAGCTCAAGGATCACGGCAAGCGGCTGGCCATGCAGGATATCCGCATCAGCTCCCTTGAGCAGGCCGAGAACAGGCGGGCGGGGGGGATTTCCGCGCTCGCGGCGCTCGCCACGGTCGCCGGAAGCGTCGGGGCGCTGCTCATGAAGGTCTTCGGCTGATCTCCGGCGTCCCGCATCCGGCACCCCCTCATCCCCGTCTGGAGGGGCCCTGCAAGCGCTTGAGGCCGAGGCGCAGCTCCGGCACCTCCCGTCCGGGGGAACCCTTTCCCACCCGTGGGGCGTCCTTACGATCAACATGGACAGCTATGGAATGGATACCCCCTTTCCCGTCCGCGGGGCGTTCCCATAGCCCGATCCGATAAGCTTCCCTACGCACGCCCTTTCCCACCCGTAGGGAGGCGTTCCGGCCTTTCCTTTGGCCCTCTACGGACAGGTTGCCCCTTTCCCGCCCGTGGGGAGGCGCTCCGGCTTTCACCCGTGCCTTCATCCCTTTCCCCTTGCCCAGCCCCCTGTTTCGATGCCCTTCTCCGGGGGCGGTTTTCCGCCGCAAACGGTTTCCCGCGGCCCGGCGTTTTCGGCTTTTTCCGTCCGCCGGAACTTGTTCAGGGTGCGCTTTTGGGGCGTTGCGCCGCATTGTGGGGACAGCCTCCCGATGGGGAGGCCCCTCGCCGCACAGGGGCAGGTCGATCGGCGCATAAAGCCGAGCCCTGATGACAGGCCCCTCGCCGCACGGGGGAGGGGCGCTCCGGAATGCGGAGGCCCCGGATCACAAAAGGAGCGTTCATGAACACTAGCGCTACAGGCGGCTTCCTTCAGCCCGAACCCGGTCTGGCCCGTTCGGACATCGAGCGGCTGATCGGGGACGTGATCGCGGGCATCACCGGGCTTCCCCGGGATCTCGTCCGCGAACGGATCGCCGTGCCTCAGGCCGATCCGGAAACCGGGGCCACGTGGTGCTCGTTCGGCATCACGAAGCGTTCCGAATCCAAATCGCAGGTGCGGCATTACGAAACCGAGGACGGGCAGGGCATGAGCCGCGTGCTCACCCTTGAGACGCTGACGGTCCCGGCCAGCTTCTTCGGCCCCGCCTGCGAGGACATGGCCCTGAAACTGAAGGCGGGGCTTCACATTTCCCAGAACCGCGAACCGCTCTGGCACGCCAACATCGCGCTGGTGCAGGCAGGGGACGTGATCACGCCTCCGGCTTCCTCCGCACCCGGCGTACCTGACGATCTGCGCTGGAGCGGGCGGGCGGATCTGACGCTGACCTTCCGGCGGGGGCCCTCGTCCCCGCAGGGCAAGGCGGCGGAAGGCACTGTGGCAATCACCCATGCGGAACAGCCCGATTGCGGCATCCGCGGCAACTGACAGGAGTTTTATCATGGCACGAGCTCTGAGCGTGGACCGCGTCGTTCGCGTCGGCATCAATCTCCAGCCGATGGCGGCGGCTCGGCGCAATTTCGGCACGCTGCTCATCATCGGCGCTTCCGGCGTCATCGACATGGAGGAACGCCTCCGCGCCTATACCGGCATCGACGGCGTGGCCGCCGACTTCGGCATGGACGCCCCGGAATACCGGGCCGCCGAACTCTATTTCTCCCAGTCCCCCCGCCCCGCGCAGCTCTGCGTGGGACGCTGGGGCAAAACCCCCACCCCCGCCATCCTCAAGGGCGGCATCCTCTCCGACGGCGAGGCCGACGCTTCCGCGTGGGCTTCCGTCAAGGACGGCAGCTTCGCCGTTTCCGTGGGCGGCGTCTCCAAGGACATCACCGGCCTCGACTTCTCCGGCGTGACCAACATGAACGGCGTCGCCGCCGTCGTCAGCGCCGCCCTCGCCTCCGCCGGGGCTTCCTGCGCGTGGGACGGGCAGCGCTTCGCCATGAAGACCAGCACGCTGGGCGCTTCCGCCGGGATCGGCTATCTGGCCCCGCTGTCCGAGCCCGCCGGGACCGACATTTCCGCCATGCTGCGCATGACCGCCTCCACCGGCCTGCCCCCGGTCGCGGGCACCGACGGCGAAACCGCCAAGGAAGCCGTGGCCGCGCTGGCCGACAAGTCCGGCGACTGGTACGGCTGCGTCTTTGCCGACGAGGGCCTGGCCGTCGAGGATCACCTTGACGTGGCCGCCTTTGTCGAAGCCTCCGCCAAGGCCCGCATCTACGGCGTCACCGTCACCGACAGCCGCGCGCTGGACGCCGGATACGCCGAGGACGCCGCCAGCAAGCTCAAGGAGCTGGCCCGCAAGCGCACCATCGTGGCCTACAGCCGCAACCCCTACGCCATCGTCTCCGCGCTCGGCCGCGCCTTCACCGTGAACTTCTCGGCCAACCGCAGCACCATCACCCTGAAGTTCAAGCAGCTTCCCGGCGTCGTCGCCGAGGGCCTCACCGAAACGCAGGCGCAGGCCCTCGAAGCCAAGCGCTGCAACGTGTTCGCCGCCTACGACAACGATACCGCCATCTTCCAGGAAGGCGTGATGTCCGGCCCGGCCTACTTCGACGAGATCCACGGTCTCGACTGGCTTCAGAACGCCATCCAGTCCGAAACCTGGAACCTGCTCTACCAGTCCAAGGCCAAGATCCCCCAGACCGACGCGGGCGCCAACCAGATCATCACCTGCATCGAGGCCGTGCTCGGCGAAGCCGTGAACAACGGCCTTGTGGCTCCGGGCACGTGGAACGCCGACGGTTTCGGCCTGCTGGAACGCGGCGATTATCTCGACAAGGGCTACTACGTATACACGACCCCCGTGGCCGAACAGGCGCAGTCCGAGCGCGAGCAGCGCAAGTGCCCGCCCATCCAGATCGCCGCCAAGCTTGCCGGGGCCATCCATTTCGTCGACGTGCAGATCGACGTCAACCGCTGATTGAGGACGGAAAACCATGGGACATTCGTATAGCTTTCTCGATGTGCAGGCTTCCATCTACGGGCCGGGCGGCAACGTCTCCCTCGCCGGAGACGAGGCCGGGGTCGAACAGGGCGGGATCACCGTCACGCCCGCCGGCGAGCGGAGCAAGATGACCGTCGGGGCCGACGGCTCCGTGATGCACAGCCTGCTCGGCGACAAATCCGGCACCGTGTCGGTCAAGCTGCTCAAGACCTCCAGCGTCAACGCGGCGCTCCAGATCATGTACAACCTCCAGACCACCACCGGCGCCCAGCACGGCATGAACACCATCGTCATCCGCGACGTTGCGCGCGGCGACGTGATCACCTGCCAGAACTGCGCCTTTGCCAAGCAGCCCGCCATCACCTACGGCACCGATGCCGGGGCTGTGGAGTGGACGTTCAACGCCGGGTCCATTTCCTTCCTGCTGGGGATGTAGCCATGCAGTTCACCATCAAGGACAAGACCTTCGATTCCGGCAGGCTGAACGCCTTCCAGCAGCTCCATGTGGTGCGGCGTCTGGCCCCGGTGACCGAGCGGCTCGTGGCCCTCGCCGGAAGCGCGGGCGCCCCCGAAGCCTTCCTCGGCCCGCTGGCCCGCACCGTGGGCGAGCTGCCCGACGCCGATGTGGACTACATTCTGAACGCCTGCCTCGACGTGACGCAGATCCGGCAGGATACGGGCGGTTTCGCCAGGCTGCGCGTGAACGGCGTGATCATGTTCCCGCTGGATCTGACCATGCTGCTCGGCATCGCGGCGCATGTCCTGAAAGACAACCTGTCCGGTTTTTTCGCAGACCTCCCCTCGGTTTTGAACCGTGCGGGGAAGGCTGCGGAATCCGATGGGTAACGCTCCCCGATGGGCAGGACTGGCTGATGAGGCCGGTCCTGCGGGGGCTGTGCCGGTATGAGGGCCTCAAGGACGGCACGCTTTCGCTTGAGGACGTGGCGCTCATGAACGACGCCCTGACCGTGCAGGAAGAGAACGAACGCCGCTTTATGGCGGCGAAAGAAAAGGAACGTGCGTGATGGCTGTAGCCGGAGAGCAGATACTCACCAGACTGGGGTTTGAGGTCGACGGGATCTCGCTCAAGTCCTCCTTGGAGAAGGCCGCGGCGTTCGGCTCCGCTCTCCGGCGGGCCTTTGCCGACGCGTCCGCCGCGTTCGTCGGGGTCGCCAAGGGGGAGGCCGAGGTCGCCGCGCAGGCGGACGCGCTCGGCGTTTCCGTGGAGCGGTTCGCGGAATGGCGGTTCATCGCGGAACAGACGGGCGCTTCGTCGGACGCGCTCGGGGCCTCCCTCAAGGCCATGCTCGCCAACAATCCGGGTTTGTCCGACGCGGCCTCGGAACTGGAGCGCGCGGGCGGGGCGATGCGGGAGATGGGCGATGCCCAGCGCGAGGCGTATGCGCGGGGGCTGGGCATCGATCCTTCCCTCATCCCCATGCTCACGCAGGACGTTTCCGGGCTGCGCGACATGTTCCGGTCGCTCTACGCCACGGCGGGGACGGACGCCGCGAAAGCCGCCGAGGACGGCAAGGGCTTCCTTGACGGCATGGCGCGGCTGGCGGGCCTGTGCGACCTGCTGGCGAAGACGGTGGCGCTTTCGCTGCTGGGCACGGCCCGGAGCGGCATCGAGGCGCTCGGGGATGCGTTCGTGGCGCATTTCGACGACATCCGGCGCGTGCTGGAGCTTGTGGTCGCGCTTGCCTCCGCCGCCGCCCCGGTCATCGGCGCGGCGCTCGGCCTGCTCGTCTCGTGGGGCGGGCAGCTCGCGGGCCTGCTCGGGACGCTGGACGCGGATCTCGTCGCCGGGATCGGCAAGGGGATCGCGGCCTTCATTGCCCTGCGCGGGGCCGTGGGCGCGGCGATCATCGGGTTCGCCAACCTCAAGGAAGCGTGGGCGCTGCTGACGGCGGCCTTTTCCGCCAACCCCTACCTCCTCGCCATCGGAGCCGCCGTAACGCTCGCGGTGGTCGTCATGGACAACTGGGGCGCGGTCAAGGCGTTCCTCCTCGGCGTCTGGGACGCCGTGGCGTCCGGCGTGCGGGCCGCCGTGGATGCGGTGGCGTCGGCCTTCGATAACGCAGTAAACTTCGTAACAGGGGCGGGGTCCGCCATTGCCGGGGCTGTCGGCCCGGCCGTCTCCTCCGCAATGGACTTCGCCGGCGCGATTGTTTCCGGCGCGGCGGATCTGCTTGCCTCGGCGTTCGGCGGCGCGGCGGACGTGGTGTCCGGCCTGTTCTCGGGCATGGGCGCGGCGCTCGGGATTGCCTTGCAGGGGATCATGGACGGCTTCCGGCTCCTCGGCGGGCTCGCCGCCGCGATCTTCTCCGGGGATCTTTCCGGCGCGCTGGATGCGGGGATCGGGCTGTTCCGGAACTTCGGGGAAACGGCCCTCGGCGTCTTCCCGGCGCTCGGGGAAGGCATCCTCGGCGGCCTGTCCTCCCTGTGGGGCAGGGTCACGGAGGCGTTCCCGGACTTCGGCGCGTGGGCGTCGGGCGTTGCGGAATCCGTGGGTTCGGCCTTCTCCGGTGCGGCTGAAGCCGTGGCCCCGGCGGTTTCCGGTTTAGCGGAAGCGGCGGTTTCGGCTTTCGGAGGCGTCGCGGACACGCTGGGCGCAGCCTTCGGGAACGTCGCTGGCGCGGCGTCCTTGGCCTTCTCCAGTGCGCTGGATGTGGTGGGGCCTGCGGCTTCGGAAGCCGCTGATCGACTTTCTTCGGCGCTGTCCGGCGCGGTGGCGTTCGTATCCGACCGGTTCCCGAGCCTCGGCGCGGCGGCTGAGGCAGTGGGGCAGGGGCTCGCCAGCGAGTTCCAGAGCATCCGCGATCTCGTGGCCTCCGTGTTCTCGGGGGATCTTTCCGGCGCGCTGGATGCGGCGCTCGGGCTGTTCTCGGGCTTCCGGGAAACGGCTTTCGCCATTTTCGCGGCGCTCGGGGAAGCCGTGCTCGGCGTGTTCGCCTTCGTGTGGGGACAGGTCACGGCGTCCTTCCCGGACTTCGGCGCGTGGGCGGCAAGCTCGGCTTCGGCGGTTGCCGGGGCGTTCGGCAAGGCCCTCGGCTGGGTGCGGGAAAAGCTCTACGGGCTCGTCGACATGCTTCCCGACTGGGCGCTGGAAAAGCTCGGCTGGAAGCGGCTCCCCGATGCGGGCGCGGAGGACGGTATGCCCGGATTCCGCGCTCCGTACGCCCACGGAGGGCAGGGCGCCCCCGCCGGGAACGGCGGTTCCGGATACGGCGGCCTTTCCTCCGGGAATGCTTGGGGGGCGGGTTCCGCTGCGGGCGTTTCCTCCGGCGGCGCTTGGGGAGCGGGCTCTGTGGGCGGCACGCCTTCGGATGGCGCTTTCGCGGGCGCTCCTGCGGGAGGCTTGGGTACGGGAGGCTCCGGGGCGGGCAGTTTTGGGGCGGACGGCCCCGGCGGCTCCTTCGGGGGCGCTCCGGGAAGCTCCGGACAGGGAAGGGCGCCGGGGGGCGGCTCCTCCCGCCCGGGCCTTTTCGGGCCCGGCTTCGGGACGCAGCCGTTCTTCTCCCCCTCCACGGAAGCCTACCTGATGGCCGCCCCGTGGCAGTCGGCGGCGATGGCCTCCGCCGGCGGCGCGGTTTCGCTGGAATCCAGGACGGAAATCAACGTCAGCGGCGCAAGCTCGCCGGATGAGGTGGCCCGCCGCGTCGCCGTGGAACAGGACAACATCAACGCGGATCTGATCCGCTACGCACAGGGGGCCGCCCGATGAACTGGCTGACCCAACCGCTGGAACGCGTTTTCCTGCGCCCGCTGCGCAGCCTCGGCGGGCTCTCCTTCGACGTGGTCGTTTCCGAGGAGCACGAGGACACCCTGACCATCGCCAAGCATCCCGTGGAGCAGGGCGCGAACATCAGCGATCACGCCTACCGCAATCCGTGCAAGGTGGTCATCAGGGGCGCGTCGTCGGAGAGCACCTACGGCCTGCCGGTCTGGGACCCGTACAACGCCACCCTCTACAACGCGCTGCTGGCGCTGCAAAACGCCCGTGAGCCCTTCGACATCGTTACGGGCAAGCGCAAGTACGGCAACATGCTGCTGGAGAAGCTGACGGTGACCACCACCCCGGACTCCGAGCACGCGCTCATGGTGACGGCGGAGTGCCGCGAGGTGATCATCGTGAGGACGCAGGTGATAGCGGTCCCGGCCGAACCCGGCAGGCACCGGAACCCCGCCAAGACCGGTGGGACGGCGAACAAGGGCCAGAAGCAGGCCGTCCCCGTGAGGTGACGTACTGCATCGCCTTGAAGATACAACCAAAGTGAGTGCGACAATGCGTTATGTCATTCCCCTGACCCCTGAGCCGCAGCGGTTCAGCATCGTTCTGGCGGGCCGCGAGCTGCTGCTTGCCGTCCGCTGGATGGACGCGCCCGAAGGCGGCTGGCTGCTCGACATGGCCGACGCCGAGGGCGTCCCCCTCGTTTCCGGCATCCCGCTGGTGGCGGGGTGCGACCTGCTTGAGCCGTATGCGTATCTGGGGCTCGGGGGCGCGCTCCTGCTCTCGGGGGACGAGCCGCCCTCCCCGGATACGCTCGGGCGGGGCGTGGACCTGCTGTTCGAGGTGGCTGATCATGGCTGAGGCAACAAGCCGTAGCGGGGAACGCCGCGATGAGGGCCGCCAGTGGCTGCGCCGGTGCTCGCTGCTCGTCGGGCCCAAGGAGGGCGACGCGCTGGAGCTTGGGGAACTGCGCGTTGCCTTCACCGTCAAGGTGAGCGAGCAGGAAACCCCCAACAGTGCCTCGATCAGGGTCTACAACCTCTCCGAGGCCACAGCCGGGCGGATCCGCAAGGAATTTACCCGCGTCATCCTTCAGGCCGGGTATCAGGGCAACTGTTCCGTCATCTTCGACGGGAACATCACCAAGGTGGCGCTCGGGCAGGAGGGCGGCCCCGGAGCCGGGAAGAACGGCGGCGAGGGCGAAGGGTTGGACACCTGCCTCGAGATCAGCGCCGGGGACGGCGACAGGGCCTACAACTACGCGCTGGTCAATACCTCGCTGGCGGCGGGCTCCACCCCCGACGACCACGTCCGCGCCTGCATGAAGGCCTTTTCCGCCAAGGGGATCGAACCCGGCTACATCCCTCTCCTTCCCGGCCAGAAGCTCCCCCGGGGCAAGGTCATGTACGGCATGGCCCGCGCCTACATGCGCGATACCGCGAGGCGCACCGGCACGGCGTGGAGCTTCCAGAAGGGCAAGATGCAGATGGTGCCCGCCAGCGGCTACCTCCCCGGCGAGGCCGTGGTGCTTTCCGCCGGAACCGGGCTCATCGGCACGCCCAAGGCCAACGACAAGGGCATCGAGATCAAGTGCCTGCTCAACCCCCGCCTGCGCATCGGCGGGCGCGTCCGGCTCGACAACGCGGGCGGGGCGGGGCTCAAGGCCGGGACGGGGCGGGAGCCGAGGGACGTCCACGACGGCCTCTACCGCATCCTTTCGATAACCTTCTCCGGCGACACGCGGGGTGCGGACTGGTACGCCACCCTGTCGTGCGTCGGCATTGACGATACCTCTCAGCTTCCTTTGGACGAGGCACGGTGATGGACAGACGAGAAAGATGGGCCGAGCCCGTCGAAGCCCTGCGCGCGGCCCTCGACGGCAGGCAGGCGGAAATGTGGACGGCGCTGCCCGGCATCGTCCAGTCCTTTGATCCGGCGGCGATGACGGTTTCCGTACAGCCCGCCGTTGCCGGGCGGATCTCCGACGAGGCGGGAAAGGCCGCTTCCGTGGATCTGCCCATCCTGCCGGACGTGCCGGTGGTGTTCCCGGGCGGGGGCGGCTTTGCCCTCACCTTCCCGGTGGCGGCGGGGGACGAGTGCCTTGTGGTGTTCGCCTCCCGCTGCATCGACGCGTGGTGGCAGTCCGGCGGCGTCGGCGAGCCGATGGAGCCCCGGATGCACGACCTCTCGGACGGCTTCGCCCTTGTCGGCGTGCGCAGCCAGCCGCACAGGCTGTCCCCCGCCGTGCACACGGGGAACACGCAGCTCCGCGCCGACGACGGGAGCGCCTACGTCGAGATCACGCCCGGCGGTGCGGTTACGGCGGTGGGGCCCTCGTCCGTCACCGTCAGAAGCGGCGGCTCCATCACGCTGGACGCCCCGCGGATCGTCATCAAGGGGCTGCTCTCCATGCAGTCGCAGGGCGGCGGCGCGACCACGGCCACGCTCGCCGGATCGCTCAACGCCACGGGCGACGTGACCGCATCGAACATCAGCCTCAACAGCCATACGCACCCCGGCGACAGCGGGGGGACCACGGGAGGCCCGCAATGAAATACCGCAAACTGACGGAAAACGGCGACTACGCCTTCGGGCGCGGCGGCGCGGACATGCACGCCGACACCCCGGAAGCCGTGGGGCAGGCCGTCCTGACCCGGCTGAGGTTGTTCGCGGGGGAATGGTTCGTCGACCTCAAGGAAGGGACGCCCTACGTCCCCGGCGTGCTCGGCAAGCACACGCAGGACACGTATGACCCCGTCTTCCGAGAGCGGATACTGGATACGGAAGGCGTGACCGGCATCGTTTCGTATGCCTCCTCCTTCGACGGCGAAACCCGCAAACTCTCCGTGCGGGCCGTCATCGGCACGGTCTACGGGGAAACGACGATACAGGAGGTTTTCTAATGGCGCTCGCCACCATCGACGAAACCGGGCTGCACCTGCCCGACTATCCCACGGTCCTTGAGGACGTCAAAGCCCGTTTCCGGGGCATTTACGGCGACGACCTCTATCTTGAGCCCGACAGCCAGGACGGGCAGCTCTGCGCCGTCTTCGCCCTCGCCCTGCACGACGCCTATACCCTCGCCGGGAGCGTCTACAACGCCTATTCCCCCGCCACGGCGCAGGGGACCGGGCTGTCCCGCATGGTCAAGATCAACGGCCTCCGGCGCAAGCCCTCGGGCCGCAGCACCGTCGACCTGCGCCTTGTGGGGCAGGCCGGGACGGTCATCCGGGGCGGCATGGCCGGGGACGCCGCCGGGAAACGCTGGCTGCTCCCCGACGAGGTGGCCATCCCGCAAAGCGGCGAGATCACCGTGACCGCCACGGCGGAGGAGAGCGGGGACATCCGGGCCGCCGCCGGGGACATCGTCAAGATCCTCACGCCCGCCCGGGGCTGGCAGTCCGTGGGCAACCCCGCCGCGGCCCTGCCCGGTGCCGCCGTGGAGACGGACGCGGAGCTCAGGCGGCGCCAGGCCATCTCCACCGCGCTCCCGTCCCTGACCGTGTTCGAGGGCACGCTGGGGGCCGTGGCGTCCATCCCCGGCGTCACCCGCAGCCGGGGCTATGAGAACGACGGAGGCGTGCCCGACGCCGACGGCATCCCCGGCCACAGCATCTGCATGGTCGTCGAAGGCGGGGATACGGCGGCCATCGCGGAGGCCATCGCCGCGAAGAAGGGGCCGGGGGCCGGGACGTACGGCACGACCGAGGCGCTCGTGCGCGACAAGTTCGGCGTCCCCAACGTCATCAAGTTCTTCCGCCCGGTGGAGACGCCCGTGTACGCCACCGTCACCATCAGGCCTTTCCCCGGCTACCTTTCCACCACCGGGGAAAGCATCAGGAAGAACGTGGCGGAACACATCAACGGCCTGAACATCGGGGACGACGTGTCGCTTTCGCGCCTGTACTCGCCCGCGAACGCGGCCAACGCCGCCTCCTACGACATCGAGTCCATCACGCTCGGGACGTCGCAGGGCGCGCAGTCCGCCGCAAACGTGGCCGTCGCCTTCAACGCCGTGGCGTCCTGCTCGGTGGATCGCGTCAAGCTGGTGGTGCGGCCATGAGCGGCTATCTCGGCCTTGTGACCTCGGAGCACCGCAACCGTCCCCGGTTCATGGCGACGGTCGCGGCGGTCACCGATCCGCTGTGCGGGCTGCAGGAGCTGCTGGAAACCATGCGCGCCGCCTTTGACGTGGATTCCGCCGTGGGCGGGCAGCTCGACCGTACCGGCGAATGGATCGGCAGGAGCCGCCACCTGCGGCTTGAGCTGGACGACGTGTATTTCGAATGGGGCCGCGAGGCCGTGGGCTGGGCGCGGGGCTCGTGGAAGGGGCTGTACGACCCCGAAACGGGCATGGTGCGCCTGCCCGACGAGACGTACCGCCTGCTGCTCAAGGCGAAGATCGGCGCGAACCGCTGGGACGGGACCGTGCCCGGCGCGTATGAGGTCTGGGAATCGGCTTTCGCGGACACGGGCAGCCTCATCCTCATGCAGGACAATCAGGATATGTCCGTGGTCATCGGGCTTGCCGGGACGCCGCTCGACGCGGTGATGCGCAACCTCCTCCTGCAAGGGTACCTGCCGCTCAAGCCGGAAGGCGTGCGGGTGGCGTGGTACGCCGTGGCCCCGGAGCGCGGACCGCTGCTCGGCTGGAACTGCGAAACGGGCGGCCTGTCCGGATGGGGCAAGGGGATCTGGCCCGTCAGGCTGGAGCCGCTGCCGTAGGTGCGGGGGCATCAGGGCGGAGATAATCGAAAGGGGGCATGGCGGACGGAAGGGCGTCCGCCATGCCCTTTTTGTTTGTCCGGAGGGGCCGGAAGCCGGGGGAGGAGCAGGAGGGGCGCGGAGCGGAGGAACTTGTTCAGGGTCGGAAAAGGCGGCATGGGCGGGCATGGTGGGCGGAAGAGGAGTTCATCATGCCCACATCCGTTATCAATGAAATTCTTTCGTTTTGCCCACAGGGGACCATAGCCAGCGGCGACATCATGGCGCTGGAGGATTACAAGAACGACGTGCAGCGCCTCCGGGGGCATCAGCCGGGGATCGCCAGACGCGAGCTGGAGAACATGGCCCTGCGCCAGTCGTCCTTCGTCGCCGCCGGGCTCGCCCAGTTCGTCGCCAAACGCTACGCGCCGGGCGTCCGTGACGATGCCGATCTGGACGCGCTGGAAACGGCCATCACAGCGGCCATCACGGCCCTGATCGCCGCGGGCAACGCCCAGACCGCCACCCGCCTCGCCACGAAACGCACCATCGGCGGCGTGGCCTTCGACGGCTCGGCGAACATCCATCACTACGCAACCTGCTCGACGGCTGCCGCCACCGCCGCGAAAACCGTTGCGCTGTCTGGGTTCGCGCTGGCTACCGGGGCCCGCGTCCTTGTGAAGTTCACCGTAACCAACAGCGCCGCCAACCCGACCCTCGACGTCAACGGCACGGGCGCGAAGCCCATCCAGTACCGTGGGGCCGCCATCGCCGCCGGGACGCTGGCCGCGAACCGGACCTACGAGTTCGTCTACACCGGCGCGCAGTACGAGCTTGTCGGCGACGTGGACACGAACACGACCTATCCCCTCGCAACGGCCTCCAACGACGGCCTGATGGCGAAGGGCGACAAGGGCAAGCTGGACGGCATCGCCGTGGGCGCGGAAGTGAACCAGAACGCCTTCGGCAATATCCTCGTCGGCTCGACCATCATTGCGGCGGACACGAAAACCGACACGCTGACCTTCGTAGCCGGGACCAACGTGACCCTGACGCCGGATGCTGCGAACGACAAGCTGACCATCGCCGCCAAGGATACGACGTATGCCGCGGCCACGCAGTCCGTAGCCGGCCTCATGAGCGCTGCGGACAAGAAGTCCGTTGATTATTGCGAAGCGCTCCGCCTGTCGATGATCGGCGTGCCGCGCTACTGGCGCTCGACGACCCTCCCCGCGAATCATGTCTGGGCGAACGGAGACCTCGTCCTGTTCTCCGACTGGCCCGAGCTGAAAAAAGTCTATGATGGCGGAGGATTCACCGGAATGCTGCTCGCCTACAACGCCACCAGTGCCACCATCGCCGCCAACCTCGGCAAATGGCGCCCCAACGCCGCTAACCCCACGGGATTATATGTTCCCAAGCTGAGCGACCAGTTTTTCCGAGGATGGACGCAGGGGACGGAAGATAATGCCGGGGGATGGCAAAATGATACGGTTAGAGAAATATGGGCAAAACTCTGTGACTTTTATGGGGGAATAAACATGAGCACTGACGGGGCTCTCCCCGCTGCCAGCGTGCTCTCCATGACGGGGTATGCGCCTAGAGAAGACCTGGTTATGCGCCGTACAGGAGTTGGATACTTTCGAGCATCAAATATTGTCCCGACAGGCCCCGTCACCGCCCCGCCGCACATCTGGCAGCCAGTGATCATGTATCTTGGCCTCCCGGCCTAAGCGGAAATGCCGAGATAGAGGATCACGGGGAGGTTGACTGATGCGGGCATGACAGTAGTAGACGAGCCATAGAGCGGGTTAGAGCGGGATGCCTTGATAAGTAATCTATCCCATACTCCGGCCTCTTTCGTTGCAGAAGCGATACTACCAGCAGCCTCCCAGTGTGATTGAAAGGCTCCGGCATTTTCGCCACCGGCGATTGACATAATGTTCCATCCAGACCAAGTGCCTTCTATCTCCGGCAACCCCGGAGCGTTGTACTCTCCCGCACTCCCGGCCCCCGTCCACCCTCGGAAAGGCGCAGTCCGTCACAAAAACTCAAGCAGGGAGGCCGAGATAGATGATGGAAGGTTGAGCGATATTTACAGGTCGTGTTTCCAATGCCTGACGCTGGTTAATATAGTATCTACGGTGAACGACTGGTGTACCAATATCTGTCATGTATACTATAATACTGTCTGCGTAGCCGGTATCATGCAGAGAGACATTCCCTTCTAGTGTAACTGTAGCAGGATAGTTATCCCCATAGCCTCCCATCGGCTCGCAATATATGGAGGTTATTCCCGTTTCAACAGCATCCTGTTGCCAGCTTCCCGCTTCCCGGCCCGCCCCAAGCGTCCAAGCTCGGAAAAACTTTTATCAATATAAAACCATTAACCACAGGAGATTGTTATGACCATCCCTCAGCTTCATATGTATGATTTGAAGACTGGCGAGTACACTGGCAGCCGTGATGCCACTCGGCGTCCCAATGGCGAGTATATGCTGGAGGCGACCGGTGCGACGCCCGTTGCTTTGCCTGCCGACATTCCTGCGGGGCACATTGCCCGCTGGACCGGGGACGCGTGGGAGGCGGTGGAAGACCATCGCCAGCATATGGACGAGCGCGGCCGCAAGGAAGGCGGGACGCCTTACTGGCTTCCCGGCGACACGTGGCGTTCCGAGCCCCGGTATACGGAGGAGCTTGGCCCGCTCCCTACGGAGGCGCTTTTGGCGAAGCCGGAAAAGTCGGCCGAGGAGCTGGCGCAAGAAGCGCAGGCGAAGATCAAGGGGCGGCTTGCGGCGCTTGACGCAAAGTACCTGACTCCCCGCACCCTTGCGGGCCTGGCCGTCGGCGACGAGTATGCCCTTGAGCAGTGGCGGGCGCATGAGGCCGAGGCCGAACCGTTCCGGATCCAGCTCGCGGCGCTGTAGACCTGCCTTCCTCCTGTACTGTATGCATTCCGTAAACAATACAGGAGGATCGCAATGGGGTTGCGTTTCGTGGAATATCGCCGTCGGCAATGGGTTCTCAGGTACCGTGATCCGTGGAGCGGCAAGCAGCGCATCAAGAGCTTTTCGACTGAAGGCGAGGCGCGGCAGTTCGAATCCGTACAGGCCGAGATGCATATCCGCGAGCGGGAGCTGATGCGCCGGGCGAAGCGGCGCATGTCCTCGGCATCGGCGACAAAGGCCACGGTCGCGGAGCTCCTTGAGCGGTATGCGGGGACACTGGAAAACCCCACCACAAGGAGCACGACGACGCAGCATGCCGAACCGCTGACGGCTATTTTCGGCCACCGCCGGGCGCACTGCGTCACTTGCGACGATGTGCTGGCCTGGTGCGAAGTGCAGCGCCAGCGCGGGGTGGGGCAGTCCACCGTGCACCGCCGCGTGAGCATCCTGCGGGCGGCGTACGGATGGGCGGTACGGGCGCGTCTGCTGCTTTCCAACCCGTTGGTATCGCTGCGTATCGCCAAGCCCAAAGCCCAGCGTATCGCGCCGCCGTCCGTCAAGGAGGCGCGTCTGCTGTACGACGCGGCAGCCCCGCATATCCAGCGGGTCATCGTGCTCGGCATGGCGACCGGGGCGCGCATAGGCCCGAGCGAGCTTTTCCGGCTCCGCTGGTCCGATGTGGACGTCGGAACGGGCGTGATCAGGATGCCGAACGCGCACAAGGGGGCGGGGGAGGAATCCCGCGACGTGCCGATCCGGGACGACGTGCTTGGCCTGCTCAGGCGGTGGCACGAGGAGGACAGGCAGACCGGGTGCGCCTATGTCATTGCCTATAAAGGGCGCCCCGTCCGGAGCATTTCCAGCGGCTGGCACAACGCCCTGCGCCGGGCGGGCATCGCGCGGCGCATCAGGCCGTATGACTTGCGGCACGCCTTCGCCTCGCTGGCGCTTGTGTACGGGGCGGACATCAAATGTGTGGCGGAGACTATGGGGCACAAGAACATCACGATGCTCCTGAGCGTCTATCAGCATACCCTTTTCGAACAGCGCAGGCGGGCCGTCAACGCCGCGCCGGGGCTCTTTTCGGGCACGGGCGCGAAACGGGGCAAGAAAAAACGCCTCCCGGCCGGCAGGGGGAAGGAGGCCAGCGCGTTCTTCGAACCGGCCCCGGAGCGCCGGGCGGCGCCTCCGCACGACGCGGCGGCCTCATGGGGCGTTGCCGCTTGCGTTTGCGCTGGAACCCGCGCGGCGGACAGGACGGATGCCGGGACTCCGGACGCACGGCAGCCGGACGGAAGCGGGGCGGGATGAGCGGGGATTCCCGGCGGGGTGGCCGTTTTGGCGCGTTGCCCCGCTTGCCTGAAGGTCCTTTGATGCCGGGGAAGCTTGCGGCGGCAGGGGCGGCTTGGGGCTGAACAGCCCACGCCACATCTTGGAAGCACCCGGGGCCTCCCGCGCAGGGGCCGCATTCGCCTCTTGCCGGGCTTTTCAGCCCCAAGCCGAGCCCTCACGCGGCGGGCCGTATGCCGGAATCCCCACGGCGGCCCGCTCCGCCAATGCGTTCATGCTGTCTTGGTTCGGACAGGGCGGGGCGTCAGCGCCGGGCCGGGGGAGGATAAAGGAGATAGGCAGCCGTCCCCATGCGGGGTCCCCCTCATGCCCCGGCTGGTTTCGCTTGATCCCGCAAGGAGGCGATCAGCACCTGATACAGGCGTTCGGGGTCGATCGGTTTGGAGATGTGGCTGTTCATGCCCGCCGACAAGGCCGAAACAACATCTTCATGGAAGGCGTTGGCGGTCATGGCGATGATGGGGATCGCCTGCGATTCCGGCGAATGGGACGCGCGGATGGCGGCCGTTGCCGCGTAGCCGTCCAGCACAGGCATCTGGATATCCATGAGTATGGCGTCGAATGTTCCGGGGGCGGACGCCGTGAAGATGTCCACCGCTATCTGCCCGTTCTCGGCGCATGTGAAGGACACTCCCTTCATTTTGAGGATTTCCTCAGTGATTTCGCGGTTCAGATCGTTGTCTTCCACCAGCAGCACGTGACGGCCGCGCAAACTGGGCGCTTGGCCCTCCGTGCCCGGTTCCAGTTCCGCCGCGGCGGAGGCGGGTTTCTTTTGCGATACGGCGGAGAGCGTATGATAGAGGGCCGAAGAGAAGAGGGGCTTGGAAAGGAACGCGTTTGCCCCGGCCTCGCGCGCCCGCTGTTCGATGGACGTCCAGTCGTAGGCCGTAATAATGATGATCAGGGTTTCCGGCCCAACCACTTCGCGGATGCGGCGCGTGGCCTCGATGCCGTCCATCTCCGGCATTTTCCAGTCGATGAGGCAGACGTCATAGCCGTTGCCCCGTTCGTGGGCGTCCACGACCTGATCGAGCGCCTCCCGCGCCGTCAGGACCCACTTGGCCGCAATGCCCATCCGCCGCAGGATGAGGGCCGCATATTCGCAGGTGTCGAGGTCGTCGTCGACGACGAGCACTTTCATATCCCGCGCTATCTGCTCTTTTTTCTGGATATGGCCGTTGGGGGGGAGCGCAAGCGGGAGCTCGACGGTGAAGCACGAGCCTTCGTGCTCCTTGCTCCGTACCCCGATGGTGCCGTTCATGAGCGTGACAAGGTTGTGCGTGATGGCGAGCCCAAGCCCCGTCCCCCCGTACTTTTGCGAAATGGAACTGTCCGCCTGCTCAAAGGGTTTGAAGAGCCGCTTTTGGAAGGCTTCGCTCAACCCGATGCCGGTATCGCTTACGGTGAAGCGCATCAGCACGCCGCCGTTTTTGCGTTTCTGGCTGACCTCAAGCTTGATGGAGCCGCCTTCAGGCGTGAATTTCCTGGCGTTTGAGAGCAGGTTCAGCAGGATCTGGTTGATGCGCAGGGGGTCCCCCACCAGCCTTTCCTCTTCGATGCCGGACAGCGCCACGCTGAAGTGCTGCCCCTGCGATTCCGTCTGGGGATACATGATGGAGACGATGGAGTCGATCAGATTGGGGAGATCGAACTCCTCGTGGTGGACGGCGAGTTTCCCGCTTTCTATCTTGGACATGTCCAAAACGTCGTTGAGCAGCGACATGAGGTGCTTGGAGGAAAAGCTGATCTTATGGAGGCAGTCGACCACCCGCCCGTGGTTCTGGATATGGGCGGCGGCGATGGTCGCCATCCCGATGATGGCGTTCATGGGGGTGCGGATTTCGTGGCTCATGCGGGAAAGGAAATCGCGCTTGGCGGTGTTGGCCTGCTGTGCGCTCGCCAGCGCGTCCTTGAGCGTTTGCCGGGTCTTCACCTCGTGGGTGCGATCCGACAGGGACACGACGTACCGGATGGTGCCCGCGTTTTCCTTTACGGGGTACAGATGAAGGTGCATGAAGCGGTCTTCGCCGGTCAGGGTATCCTTCATCGAAAAGTCGCATCCCTTCGGCGCGTCGAACGGTGCCTGTTTGGAGAAGTCGTCAAGCACTTTCTGATTCGCTGCCGAAAGCCGGGAATGCAGGGTGCTGATATCGTTGTTTCCAAGGCCGAGTATGCGGTCGGCGTTTCCGCTGATATACTCTATGCGTTTGTCCCGCACATGATAAATGACGAAGACGTCATCTATACTGTTGCACAGGATATCGAACAGCTTTTCCCGGTATGCGATGGCCTGTCCGGCCTTTTTTTGAAGCCGGTAGAAAAAGAACGCCACGGTCAGGACAACGAGGATGAGGAAAAAGGAACCGGCCGTCGCCATGTTGACGGTAAGGGAAGACTGCCCTACGAATTCACGTATCTTACTGTTGGCAAAAGAGATAACCGTTTTGAGCGAATCCTCAAGCTCGATATAGGCGGGTTCCACATTGGCATCAATATAGGAAAGGATCTCCGTTTTCGAGTGTGAAGGGGAATAGGAAAGCCCTTCCAGCAAGGCATTGTGAAAGGCGTCCGTGGCATTGAAAAGCCTTTCTATATCTTTTTCAGGCCCCAGATACTTTTTTTTAATTTTATCCCTGTCCATATTTATTTTGAGGAAGCGCTCATGGACGATAAGGGCAAGTTTTTTCTTGTCGCTCGTTTCGCTGCTCAGAAGTTTCCGATAAAAGAACTTCGTATCAAGGGCTCGTGAATGTATTTCGCGGGCGGTATTGGAGACGGTATAAGGATGTCTGTATGCGGTAGCAACTTTTTCTTTTGTCTCATAGAGCAGGAATGTACTCACTAAACAAAAAATGATAGATACTGCACATATTATCACTATTCCCAGGAATGAATGACGCATATTTTGCATGGAGTCCCCTTGCCCTTCTCCTTGTCTTGTGCCCAATCATCAAAAGTATCATGGCGTTATCTTTTTAATATACACCGTAGCCATGATTTGTGCAACTCGTGAAATAATAAATGTATGAAACATTCCTGAAAAGAATAAAATAGTTTTAATAATAGTGAATTGTTATCCTTTTGGGGAAAGAGGCTGTTTGCCGCACCAAAAGATGCTATGAAATGGAAAACATACTATCCTGATAATGTGATATTTACTGTTTTTGGATAGTGGATATGAAATGGCGGGTCATATTCTGTCAGCGTGTCTTATTTCCGATATCCGGCAGGAGATGATTGGGTAGAGGGCAAGTTGCCGGGTGCGCGGGGGCCGGGATAGGCCGGAGAGGGGGCCTCCCTTCAGGCCGTGGGGAGTAGGCATGGGATTGCGGGTGTATCTCCGCAAAAGCGCTTGAATGGGGCCGCCCCCGGCGGGAGACGGATGCGGGCCGTGCCCCTGTTCCGGCTTCTTGAGGCTACCCCGGCCCGTGGGGACTGATGGCCGGCGCGTGTACGTCATGCCGCCGTTCCTGAGGGGCACTCCCGCCGTGGGTCCGGACGGGCGGAGTTTGCCCGCTGTCCGGGGAGGACAGAGAGGGGCTGGCTGCGATCGCCGAAGTGCATCATGCCGCGCACGTCAGCCGTCGGCGTCCACTCTTCCCAGACGCGCTCGATGGCGTCTTGCAGCTCCAAGAAAAAGGAAGCGCCCGCACGTTCCCTAGGCCGTGGGGTGCGGAGGCAGCATGAGCCTCGCCCTGAGCAAGGGAACGTGCGGGCGCACATTCGGGATGGCAAACCAGAGTGGCGGCAGGGCCATTCTGTGCCGAAAAAGGGCCTCGGGACGCCATCATATGGATAAGACTGGCCGCAAAACGGGTAACCAGGGTTGACCAAGGCCGGAAACGACAAAGAGGATACATACGCTATGGCATGTATCCTCTTGAAATCTATTGGTGCGCCAGGGAGGAATCGAACCCACGGCCCGCAGCTTAGAAGAACATTGGCGGGGTGCGGATAGGAAACCTATCAACACCATAACAGATTGTGCTTGTATGTTTATCTGCTCTAAGCCTAGGATAGGGAATCCCATAAACATCCGTACAGCGGGCAACCAACGGGCAACCATATGAGCGACGAATCCAAGCGGACGTGGCTGACGCATCCCGGCAAGCCGGGGGTCATCTACCGGGAACATCCTACACGCAAAACCGCGCGCAAGCCAGATCGGTTCTGGGCCATCCGCCACCGTGCCGGGGGAAAGCGCCTCGTCGAGACGCTCGGCTGGACTTCCGAAGGCTGGACGGCTGACATGGCCCACGCGCTGCTCGTGGAGCTGCAGCACAACGCCAAGCTCGGCCTGCGTCCCCAGACGCTGAAGGAGAAGCGCGAGCTGGCGGCGGGCGCAAAGGCCGAGGCCGCCCGGCAATCCGCCTTGGAGGGCCTGAAGGAGATCACCTTTGGCGAGCTTGCCGGGTTCTATCGGGAGTGGGCGGCCGCCAACCGACGGAGCGGGATAGGAGTCGCCCGCATTCTGGACAGGCATATCCTCCCCGAGCTGGGGGAGAAGCGGGCGGCCGACATTACGCCAGCCGCCGTGAACGAACTTAAAGCGCTGCTTGAAGCCAAGCGCCCGGAGAGGGGTCGCGGCCAGAATGACCCGGACGCCCGCCTCAGCCCGCAAACCGTGCTGCACTGCCTCAAAACCGTCCGTGAGGTCTACAATTACGCCTTGGAGACGCCCCACCCGGACATGCCCGAGAGGATGCTGTACGTCGGGAAGAATCCCGCCATCCTGAGCCGCAGGGGGCGCGGCGTGCGCGTCCCCGTGAGCGACGCCCGCAGGCTGCGCATCCTGACGGACGCCGAGATAGCGCAGCTCCTCGCCTACGAGGGGCAGCACAAGGCGTTCGCGACGGAGCTGCGCGACATGATGCTGCTCTCGCTGGACACGGGCGTCCGGTCCGGGGAGCTGATCCGCCTGCGCCGCGAGGATGTGGACACGGAGCGGGGCACGCTCCGCATCCTGTCGGGTTCCGATTTCGGGCTGACCAAAAGCGGCCGCACGCGCATCGTCCATGCCGGATACCTTTTTCCCGAGGCCCTCGACGTGCTCCGCCGCCATGCCCGGGGCGATTCCCCCTACCTGTTCCCCGGACGGGACGGCGGCGTGCGCGACGGCACCGCCTTGGGCAGGGCCATGAACCGTATAGCCGAGGCGCTGGGCCTGAACAGCGGCGTGACGGACCCGCGCAACCGGGTGGTCTGGCATACCCTGCGGCACACCTTCGCCACCCGGATGCTGGAGTCCGGGGTCGACATCTATACCCTCAAGGAACTGCTCGGCCATTCCAGCGTCGCGGTAACGGAAGGCTACCTGCACCTGTGCGACCGGGCCAAACGCGAAAAGGCGCTGGCCCGGCTCACGCTGGAGCGTGCGGTCACATCTCGGGGACATCAATGATCCTTACGCCCTTGTTTTCGAGATAGGCGACGAAGGCTTCCCGGGGGTAGTAGACCTGCTCCCCGATGAGTTGCCGCTGGCGGGGGCCTCTGCCGAGCTTGTCGTCGTTGGCAAGCGTCTTGGGGCTCAACCCGCCCCCGGTGAACCACTTGACCGCTTTGCGGGCAATCAGGGGCGGGTAGAGCGGAATAAGATAGCCCAATACGCTGGATTCTGCATGTTCTCCCATAGTTGCTCCTCCCTCCGCCCGGCGTGGGCGGGAATGGTCTCTGGGGGGACGCCGTCGCGTGGCGGCGTCCCCCCGCCGTTTACGGCCTCAAAAAAACAAACCCGAAAACGAACCCGGCCACCAGCATCGCAAGCGTCCAGTTCATTGTCCCCCTCCATACTGTTCCGCATGCACGGCGCGCACCAGCTGCATCATGGAAGCGATGGAGGCCAGCGCCTCCTGCCCTTCCTTGAGGATGCTGTCATGCTGGTCGCGGGGCAGGCGCCCGTCCCTGATGTCCTCGGCGCACTCCGCCGCGTACTCGCCGAACTCTTTGACGCTGCTGATGAGCGTATCCATGAGGTCGGCGGTTCCCATGCAGGGCTTTACCTTGACGAAGACGCCGCCCATCTCCCGCGCCATGAATTGCAGCGGCTCCACCGAGCCGGTCGTGGCCATGATGGGGAGGAGCCAGTCCGCATCAAGCTTGTGCTTGGGCTGCCCCGAAACGCTCGACATGAACGTCTGGTAGTTGAGCCCCAGCCGCTCCGCGATGCCTTTGCCGTCCAGCGTATCGCAGCCAAGCACGCTGGCGTGCACGCACTGGCGCAATGAGGGAAAGCCGCAAGTGCCTCTCATGCTCTTTCACTCCGTTGAGTTGCGGTTTGTTGTGCGTTACCGCCGGAGACAGGCTCCGGCGGTCCGTTGTGTCTAGCCGCCTGCGCCGGAGTGTCCGGGCTCCGGCGCGTCCGGGGCCGTCCCGAACAATGGAATTTATTGCTGTTGCTTCCAGCCGGGTTTGGGGCCGGGAAGGACATCTTTTCCTTCCGGCAACAGTTCGGCAGGAAAACCTATGCTGATCAACTGGGAAAGGCGTTTTTTAGGAATGGTGTTGGCGTTCACCCATCGCCTGACAATCGTTCCCGACACGTCAAGGGAACGCGCAACTCCGGCAAAACTGACGCCGTTCTCACGCATCCAGAGCCAGAGGCGCGCTTGCCGGTCTTGTGCCGCGTGTGTTAGGTTTTGTTTATGTTCCATTATAAACCCCATGCGAGAAGAAAATGACAAGGCGTGAAGCTACTCTCCAGATTTTAATAGAGGTTACTGCGCAGCCAGAGGCTCATCTGAAGAAAGTAATAGAGCATCTTCCGGTCGGTGGGCCTGTGGATTGGGATGCCGAGATGACGACGGAAGAACGTGCCGGGCTGTTGGCGTCCGCTAAGCAGGAAGCGAGCGGCATTCTGGCGCTGTATGTGAAGGCCCTTCAGCAACATCCTGAGTTGATGCAGGATCGGATTGACTGCATTGCGCGAGAGCGCGACAAAACGACTCGCATTGCGCGCCGTTTTCATAGGCGATAGCGCAGGGATTGCATCGCAAAACGCTCGGATGGAATGCACCTGTCAGTAAGTTAATCCAGCCATTTTTTGCCAGAAGGATATGTGCGGCCCTTTTTAGCGTGGACATGTGAGTCTTCCTTAGTTTTATTCGTGTTTGGTTTTCTATACGATAAAATCTATCGCATATCAAGATAGATTTTATCTTGAGAGGGCTTTTACAGTATGCAGCTATATCAACGCGTTAAATTTATTGCTGAAAAACTTTCAGGCTCTCAAGCTAATCTTGCGCGTCATCTGAATGTTCATGAGCGGACTTTTCAGAACTATTTGAATGAAAAGAGGGAAGACAATTTATGGCCGCTTCTCGGCCCTATCTGGCGGCTTTACCCTCAAGTAAGGCGAGAATGGCTCTGGTGGGGAGAGGGCGAGGCTTTCGAGGAACAACCTGCTGGCCATGCAGTACCTTCCGGTATTGATGAACTTGTGACCCTCCGTGCCGAAGCCAAAGAACTCAAAGCGGAACTCATGCGCGCCTATCAGGATAATACGCGCCTCAGCCGTGAACTGGTGGCCATGAGCGAGGAGCGCCGCAAACTCGCGGAACGCCTTGAGCGGAGCGAGGTCGACGGGAGCGCGGAACGGGACAATCCCGGCCATGCTGCAAGCGCGTGAGGTGCATCTGGTGCCTCGCCTACGGGATGGGGCCGGGGTTGTGGCCATAACAGCCTGATAGCGGAACGGGATCATCCCCGTTCCGCTTTTTTCTTGCCCGCGTTCAAACGCCAACAGTTGTGTTTACCCTATCTCGGTGGAGAAGGTGCCGTTGCCGCGCAAGGCATCGAGGGCGCGTTTGGCAAGCGCCCGGCTGCGTTCCTTGTCGGCTTCGGAGAAGGGGCGGACAAGAGGCATTGTCTCAGCGTGCGGCCTGCCGCCAAATGCGCCCGGGGACGGCCTGCCGCCCGTTGAGGCCAGCGAGGGGCGGGCTTTCACCGCGTTGGACAGCCACGTCCGCAAAAAGCGCATCCAGTTGCGGCCAGGCTGGTTTTTCTTGGCCTGCCAGTCACGGATGTGGTTGATTTCCGCCTCCACGTCCACATCGGGGAAGTCGCGCTGCAACGCCTCCAGCAGGGGCAGGGGGATGGGCAGCGCGTTTTCATCAGGCGGATAAAAAGCTCCTCTTGCCTCCGGCTTCCCGATCTGATCTTCTTTTTCCCGTTCCTTTTCTGATTCCCCGAAGGGTACCGATACCCTATCGGAAGGGTACGGCACGGCCTCAAACAGGTGCGGGTAGCGTTCCCGAATGGCGGCCCGGATAGCTGCGGACTCGACCGTGGGGAACAGGGCCCGAAGCGAGGTCAGGATTTTGGGCGAGGTGCTGCACTGGTGCCGGATGAAGCCGCACACCCAGACATGCCCGCCGTCGCGCACGATGCGCCCGGAGGACTCGAAGGCCGCCAGCCCGCGCCGGATAGCGTCCTCGCTGAGTCCGGTCTCAAAGGCCATCTTGCGGAGGGAGACGGACAGCACGCCGAGGTTGTTCGCGTGCGGGCAGGTGAACAGGTAGAGGTACAGCAGCTTGTCGGCGGGCGGCAGGCTTTCGATGGCGGGGTCATTCCAGAACGACATGCGGATGGTACGGTAGGTTGCCATTACGCGCCCTCCCGGTCGGGGAACAGTTCCCTGATGATGTCGTTGAGGTCGTGGGCGGTGTCGTCGAGCACGAGGGCCAGCCCGTCGAGGGAGGCCGGGGCTTGTCTCGCGTCGTCGAGCAGGCGCAGGTGTTCGCCGGAAAGGATGACGCGGGAGATGATGCGTTCCAACTGGACATGCAGGACTTGGAGACGTTCGGACGAGAGCGTTATGGGGGTGGGGCGGCTGTTCATGACGCCACCTCCACGGTCAGGGAGGTGCCGTACATTGTCCAGCGTACGCGGGTGGACAGGGGAAGCCGTAGCCGGGCAAGCGCAAGCAGGGCTGAGGCTTCGCCAAAACGGGCCAGCTTGTGGGCCAGATGTTCAAGAGGGAGGAAACCGCCACACAATGCCGCAGAGCGAGAAAGGAGAATGGAGTGAGACATGGGCCACCTATTCGGTTTTGGGATTGGGAAACAAAAAAGGCGGAACAACGCTCCCCGGCCCGAATAAGGCCGCCTGAGTCTCACGAACATCAGGACGTTGCTCCGCCAATATGTAACCGCATCTATAGCATAAACCTATAGTGCATCGGTGGCAGAAGCAAAAAATCCGCTCTTTTTTGTCGTGTGGGGCACGGCAAAGGCAAGGGAAAAGCCTTATTCGGTTTTGGGGAACTCAGGAAGCCACAGAATGGGGTGAAAGTCAAGAAAAATATGTATTGATCTATTTCAGATAGGTTGATAAATAATTCATTAAGGAGAGTTATAAAACATACATTAATCATAAGAGAGGGTTAAGGCGCTAATGAATATAGTTGATAGTAATGCACTCAAGAATGCTATTGAATACAATATTACTATTCTCAATAAAAAAAAGGAATTGAATTCTGATACTTTTCCTATTTTTTTAGTAGAAAAAATCATAGATACGCTAAAAATTGTAGATTCTTTTGTACATGACTCTAATGTAATTGGCAGTATAATGCCTGATCTTGAGAGTATATTTACATATATTAAGAATGAGAAATATTTACTTGCTACTTATGATATCACTGAGTTGCTGAATAAAATACTTTCTATACTAAGTAAAGGAAAAGATGATGTTTATGTACAAGAACATGAAAAAATTAAAAATTTGATAGGGGAATTTGAACCTTTTATTGGTGGTGTCTTGTCTAGTTATGAAAATGATATAGCTATTATTCGCAATGATATAAGAAAATTAAGAATAGATAACATAAAAATTAAAGAAATAGTTGAACCTTTTAAAGATTCAGGTGATGAATTACAATATAGATTAGATAAACTTACAACATCTGAACAGTATGTGAAATATATTGTTGACACTGCACAACAGATTGTAAAAGATTCCCAAGAAATAATCACTGAAGTTCGTGGACTTGCGAATATCGCATCCCAATCAGGACTGGCAAAAGAGTTTGAAAAATGCATCAAGCAACTCCAACCGGGAAGAGTTTTCTGGCTCATCATGGTTATCATTTCCATATTGGGTATGGGATGGATACTTACATGGGATTTGTTACATATGCCGTCTCCGAGTTTAGGGTATGATATCGTAAAGAATTGGGCAGAAGGAGTTCTGCATCGACTTCCTATTGTTCTTCCTTGTGTGTTTGCTCTTTGGCTCAGCAGTCGCCGTTACCATGATACCGTTAGATTGATTGAAGACTATCGATTCAAAAGCAGGCTGTGCGCGACCTACAGCGGATTTCTGGATGCCTGTCGTCGGATTGATGGGTGTACTGAGATGGCCGCAACAGGAGAAGGCGGGCAGCCGGTTGTCCAGACCCGCCGAAGTTATGACGCCGAGATGGAGCTGACCCGGACCGTTTTGCGTGTCATCTCCACTGATCCGACGCGGCACCTGCGGAAGGACAAGCAGGACAGCGGCCCCATCTTGGGCCTGGCGGAACACTGCGTGGACGCTATCGCCGGGGTCGTCAAGCGGGACAGGAAAGGCGATTAAGCCGCCAGCATGAAGCGAATATTTCTGTTCGTTTCACCGCCAACGCCCCGGCAGATTTTTTCTGCCGGGGCGTTGGTGTTTGGTTGATGTACTCGGTAATTCTGTCTTAAACTTTACAGCTTCATGATGAAGCACAAGGCATAATAGGGCGGCAGAGTGCTGAGGGCCTGCGCCGTGAGCGTGTGGGTGTGCCCGCCATCGGTGAGGCCGTGGCTATGTTCCGATGAGCCGACCGCATGGGCATGGCCGGGATCAGAAACACCGTGGGCGTGTGCCCATGAGTTTCCCGTATAGCCACCATTTTTTTGTGTAGGGCTTCTAAATGTTATGTTGCCGCTATCACCCCACCCGTTGTCTCTATACTCAGCCGGCTGGATAGAGGTGTGTGCATGGCTCGGCAAGGTATTTCCGTCCAGCGTCGTGCCTTGAATGCCGATTCCGGTACCTGCGGCTCCGGTCCAGATGGAAAGGGCTGCGTTTTGAACGGCAATCCCTGTATGAGCGCTCCCGGCGGCGACGCTGGGGGTAGCCGTTGCCGCGCCGCCGGTTGCGCCGGGCTGATAGGCTTTCCCCGCCCCGAGGACGAAGCGGTCGGTCAGGTTGGGGGTGCCGTTGGTGCCGTCGCACAGCGCCCACCCTGTGGGGATGGTGCTTGCGGAGCCGGACCACATGCCGATGAAGCCGGAAGGGACGACTTCCTCAAGCCGGTTCAGGAGCTGCGGGAGTGCCATCAGCGCACCCCCCAACGGCCCGCCAAGCTAGGAACCGTCTCTCTCTCTCTCTCTCTCTCTCTCTCTCATGGGGGTATTTCCTTTTACAGTTTCATGATGAAGCACAGGGCGTAGTAGGGGGGCAGGGTGCTGAGGGCTTGCGCCGTGAGTGTGTGGGTGTGCCCGCCGTCGGTGACGGTGTGCCCATGCGCGGCGGTCGTGACCGCGTGCGTATGGCCGTTGTCGGTGATGCCGTGGCTGTGTTCGGATGAGCCGACCGCATGGGCATGGCCGGGGTCGGAAACGCCGTGGGCGTGTGCCCATGAAGCACCAGTAAATTCGATCACACCGTCTGCGATGAGATTACGATTTCCTGTCTGCCCCGGCATCCAGTTTCCACCCCCGCCTCCTTTCGTAAGGATATTCATATTATGCGCATGAGACGGAAGTGTATTTCCATCCAGCGTCGTCCCATAGATGCCGATCCCGGTCCCTGCGCCCCCAGTCCAGATATTGAGGGCAGCGTTCCATATGCCGATTCCGGTCCCGGCGTTCCCGGCAGTCCCGCCGGGCGCGGCGGTACCGAGGCCGATCCCCGTTTGGGCGCTTCCGGCGGCGACGCTGGGGGTAGCCGTTGCCGCGCCTCCGGTTGCGCCGGGCTGGTAGGTTTTCCCCGCCCCGAGGATGAAACGGTCGGTCAGGTCGGGCGTGCCGCCGGTGCCGTCGCACAGGGCCCAGCCCGTGGGGATGTCCGCAGCCGTCCCCGACCACATGATGATGCCCCGGCTGGGCATCAGGAAGCGGCGCACTTCGTCGAGCGCGCGCATGAGCATGGGGTTGGCCATCAGATCACCTCCACAAGGATATCGTAGTCCGTGGGGATCGCGTCGTGCCAGCGGATGACGGTCGAGGCGGCCCCGGCTGTCCCCACTTCCTGATACTGGTGCACGGCCTCGTCGGTCCCGGCCTCGCAGCGCAGGCCGCACAGGTAGACCCGCAGCCGCTTGTTCCCCACGGTATAGGCGGGCACCGTGTAGTTCGTGCCCTTGGCGATGAGCCCCGGGCGCGAGCCCGCGGGGGAGAATGCCGACACGACAGCCGCCGCGAGCAGGTCCCGCAGGTCTTGTTTCTGTTGCTGCAGTTCCTCTTCCACGCCCTGCAAGCCGTCGGACTGCGTTTTGAGGGCGTCGTCCTGCGTCTTGGCGTTGGCGTCGAGGCCCTGCAAGGTCTCGCGCAGCCGCAACACGTCGTCCTCGAGGAGGTTGTCCGGGTGCGGCAGCGGGAGTTTCAGGTACGTTGTTTTTTCATCAATCATGGCGGCTCCTAGATCACGGCCATGAGCCGGATGTTGCTGACGCGGGGGCGGGCCGTGCTCGTGCCGGTCAGGGTCAGCCTGACCTTGACCTCGCTGACGTTGGAGAGCGCCGCCTTGAAGCGGTACTCAACGAGCCCGTCGCCCTGATTGGTGGTGCCGTCTGCCGTGAGCGCCTCCCATTCGCCGGAGTCCTTGCGGATCTGCGGGGTGACGGCCGCCCCGGAGGGGATGACGGCGTCGTAGACGAGCACGGCCTTGGTCGCGCCGCGGGCGGGGATGGAGCGCGTCGCGTAATCGGCGGCCGCGCCCACGGCCCCGCTGATGAGCTGGGTGCCGGGCCACAGCACGGGGCTGGCCTTCGGCGTCCCCGCAAGGCGGGCCTTGATGCTGATCTGCCCGGTAGCGGGCGCGGCGAGGCGCAGGGGCTGGCCGTCGGCCACGGTCAGGATTTCCCCGCCGGGCAGGGCCATGTCGTATTCGACGCGGGTGTCGGCGTTCGGCGTCTCGGAGAGGGAGAGGAGCAGCAGGTCGGTGGCCCCGGCGACGGATACCGAGCCGAGTTCCTGCTGGCTCTGTGCGGCGCTGAAGGACGCCTCCAGCAGCCGGAAGGTCAGGTCGCGGTCCTGATGGGCCGTCCATGTGCTGGCGTTGCTGGAGGAAAGCAGCACGCCGACCTGATAGGGCTGGCTGACGACCCACTGTTGCGCGGTGGCGTCGAACTTGCCGAGTTCGGCCACGGAAAGGGCGGTCTCAGCGTCGTCGCAGAGCACCACAAAGGCGTATTCGGTGCCCGCCGCCAGCGAGAGCGGCGAGGGCAGGAGCACGCGGGTGTGGCCGCCGCCGGAGACGACGATGGAAGAGGCCGGGATAAGAGCCTCGGCCAGCACCGTGCGGGTGGGCACGCCGTTGGCCACGTCGCGGATCTGCAGGCGGGCGTCGCCGCCCTTCGCCGTGAACCACAGGTCGACCCCGGCAAGCTGGGTGGCCTTGTCCAGCACAAAGGTCTGGGCCAGCGGGTCCACCCAGATGGTGGTGATGGTGTTCACCTGCCGCAGGGTGTTGACCGTGAGCTGCCCCTGCCCGACGAAGACCGCCGAGGCCCGCGAGCCGCCCTTGCCCGTAAAGGTCACGGCCTTGGCCCCGGAGGGAACTTTGGCCGGGATGCGGAACGAACCGTCCAGCGTGCCGTTGCCGTCCGCAGTGCCGTGAAGGTCCAGCGGCACGCCGTCAAAAGCGGCGGCGGCAAGCTGTTCGCCCGCGCCGAACCCTTCGATACGGTAGGCCACGTCGATCTGGCGCAGGTACTCCAGCGCATTGGTCGTGGAACCCAACTGTTCGGTACGGGTCGCGGTGTCTTCCCCCACGACCCACGAGACGCCCGGCACGTAATGCCCGGTGTTGAACCGTTCGGTCACGGCGCTGGCCCATTGGGTCTGGCTTTCGGTCCAGCGGTCCAAGGCGGGGTTCAGGCTCGCGCTCCCGGGGAGCGGGTCAAAGGCCATGTACGGGTTGACCTTCATGGAGCCGGTGCGCAGGGGCTGGGCCAGCAGGGGGGACGGCGTCCAAGGGTTGGCCGTGGGCGCGGCCACGTCGTTGGGCAGGGCCGTTGCCGTGGCTTCGATGGGCAGCGTCAGGACGCCATTGACCACGGCGGCGGTCTGGGAAAGCCCCTGATCGCGCATGTCGTCGTTCAGCAGCGGGTCGACGAAGATGCCCGCCCGTGCCCCGGACTCGCGGGTGAACACGTCGGCCTCGAGGCGCTGCCGGGCGACTTCCTGCTGCACCGCGTCGATGCGGCGGTTGATGGTTTCGATTTCCGAGAAGGGGACCACGCGCACGCCGTCGGAGCGCACGGTGCGGGTGTCGCGCCACGTCTGGGCGACGGTGGCGATGGGCAGGAGCGACGCGGGCAGGCTGGGGCTGCGCGGGTTGCTTTCCGAGGCCACGCCCTGCAGCCAGACGAACTGCCCTTCCTGATTCAGCGCCAGCCGGTCGAGGCGGGGCAGGGCCTGCCGGTAGGTGATGAGGATGGAGGTGCCGCTGGCCGCGCCTTCGATGCGGAAGCCGTCGGCGTCCAGCCCCTTGGGTTCGGCGCTGGTCACGCACTCGTAGGTGCAGGAATAGGTCGACCCGGTGGCGGGCTCGTTGCCCGTGGGGGACCAGTCCACGGTGTCGCCGTTCTTTTTGTAGTCCGCGCCCGCCGTGTAGACGGTATCACCCTGACGGCATTCGACGATGGAAACGATGGAGGTATCCGGCAGGGTGTCGGCGGCCCCGGAGTAGCTGCCGTGCACCACACTGACGGTCTTGCGCGTGGTGATGCGCACGGCCTCGACATCGTGCAGCGGAGGGTGGGCCACGGTGATGCGCTGCCCGCCGGACTGCGTGGATGCGGCGTCGGCGGTATGCACTTCCGTATCGATGCGGCGCAGGTCGGGCACGGCGGCGTAGGTCAGGCGGCGGGAGGTGGGCATGTCCACGCCGTAGCCGTTGACGCGGGCGCGGCCTTCCGAAACCGTGTAGACCTGATGCCCGTCGGCGTCGTCCCCGGCCATGAGCACGGTCAGGCCGTCCACGATGTACGAGCCGCCCGCCGTGGAATCGCGGTCGTATTTGGCGATGCTCTGGGTGAAGGTGTCCAGCGTGGGCGGGGCTTCCTTGGCCCGCAATTCGCCGTCGTCCACGGTATAGACGACGTAGAATTCCCCGTCGCCGTTGTCGCCGTCAAAGCCCCACGCGGCGTTGGCCTGAAGCCGCCACGCGCCCGGCTCGCCTTCGCCGCGCGAGCCGATGGCGGGGTTGTACAGCGTGGGATCGTCAAGCTCGGACACCACGCGCTGCGTGAGCCGGATGCCCACAGCCACGGTGCCGACCACGGGGATGGTGAAGGTGGCCTCGGGCACGCCGCGCACCGCGCCCCGGAGATAGACGGCCCCGGACTGGGCCCGGACTTCGCCGGTCTCCTTGTTCACGATGATCCCGGCGTCGCGGATGATGTCGCCGTCCTTGAACAGCGCGTCGGCCACACCCTGCAGGCGGTGCATGGCGGCGGACTGCGCCTCGTTCAGCTCCGCGCCTTGCAGCGTGTAGCCGTCGCGGTAGAGGATTTTCTCGTAATTTTTCGATGCGTTGAAGTTGTCGTAATAGCTGTCGGGCATGTTGGGCATGAAAGCCTCCTAGAGGCCGCAGGGTACGGTGCCGAGACCCGGCCCCCGGAAAGGGGCTCGGAACGCGGCGCGGGCGGCGGCTGGCTGATGACGTAAAGGGGGGACCGAAACGGTGTCGCGGGGGCGGGAATGGCCCTAGATCGGCAGGACGAACTCGACGGTCTGGCGGACGGAAGGGCTGCGGTTGATGCGCGGCAGGATGATCTGCGCCGCCAGCAGCAGGCCGGGGCTTTTGAGGTCGGCGGGCGTGAAGTAGCGCTGGCCCTCGGGCAGGCCCTCGATGAACTCGGTGTCCATGAACAGCCCCATTTCCCTGATGATCGCGTTGGAGGCGTCGCTGTAGGCGTAGGCCGTCTGGACGTAGAGGTAGGGGGTCGGTTCCGTCACGAGCCGGTAGCGGGCCTCCTGCACCGCGCCCTCGGAGCCGGTGGCCACGGGGATGACGATGCCGCCCGCCTCGTCGGGCTCCACGAAGCCGATGTGCGAGGGGGTCCGGCGGCCCAGTTCGTTGAGCAGCGCAGTGCTGTCCACGAGGGAGGGCAGGGTTGCGCCGTCGGCGTCCCATGCGGGGTCGCCGGAGCCCCAAGCCAGATGCAGGGGGCGGGACGAAATCGCCAGCGCGATGGCGGCGCGTCCGGTTTTGGTCAGTGTTGCGAGTGCCATGTGGTTCTCCTTATTGGATGGTGATGTGCGAGGGGGTTTTCCAGTCCTGCCCCGTTTGGGTCCATGCCCCGGCCCACTGCGGCGCGAACAGCGTGAGCAGGCCGGATGCGGGCGGGGCGGGGGCAAGGGCTGGCGTGCCTGTGCCGAGGGCGGACAGCCCGGCGCTTTCGGGCGCGGCCCATGCGTTGGGCTTCATGCTCAGGGCCTGCGCGCTCAGGATGCCGTGTTCCGGCGCTACTTCGGGCAGCGGGCTGCCGGATGCGGAGAGCAGGCCGGTCCCGGCGGCGAACGGCGGGGCCGGGTCAAGGGCTTCAGCGGGCAGGGCCAGCGAGGACGGCAAGGCCGCCTCCGGGGGCGTCCATGCGTTTTCGGCCAGTTTCATGGCCAGATCGCATCGGGAGGCTTGCTGTCCCCGTTCCGGGTCCGGGATGCCTCCGGCCGAGGCCAGCCATGCCGTGCCCGCCGCTTGCGGGGCGGGCGGGTCGAGCCGGGGCGTTTCCGTGCCTTGGGTCACGATGGCCATTTCGTGCAGCCGCTGTTCCTGACGTTTGCAGTCGTGCCCGGACAGGGCGAACGAGCCGAGCCGGGGCGGGCTGTCGATGACCACCGCGAACGTCGCGCCGAGCCGCGAGTTGGTGTCGGCCAGCGCGGATTCCGTGGGCACGAGCTGCGCGCGGGAAAGGCTGCGGCGGCCCATGCGCCAGCGCGGGAGCTTGCGGTCGAAGCCGGTATAGTCGAGCCAGCTCCGGGCGTCCCATTCCCCGCGCCACGAGCGGCCCAGCGTCTGGCGGTCGGCCCACAGGATGCTGAACAGCGCGCCCATGACGAACGGGTGGTTGCGGGGCAGGGGCCCGGAGAGCCGCGAACGCCCGACGATGAAACGGTCGAGGTACGGCGCGGTGTGGCCGGACACGCATTCTGTTCCGAACGAGGCCGCATGGAGCGACGGCAGGTAGGCTTCCGCCTGAAAGCTCCTCTTTGTCCCGAACGAGACGACGATGTCACCGTCCGGGCCTTCGACGGAGACGCCGGAGTGGAAGGACAGCCAGCCGTCGCCAAGGGCCGGGCCTTCCGAGAGCACGATGGGCCGCCGGTCGTAGGCGTCGGTGTACAGGCGCCACAGGCGGCAGCGCGCCGGGGCCATCTCGGTGCAGATGGTGACGATGCGGCGCACGTCGTCCATGTCCGCAATCTGGGGCAGGCCAAGCTGGTACGTCGCCCAGTAGGCCCCGGGGCCGTTCTCCTCAATGGAGGCGGCATACCCGAACCGGCGCAGCGCCGCGTAGAGGCTCGCGGGCGTGCCCTTGATGCGGTGCCATGCGATGGCGTCGAGGATGAGGCCCGCCAGTTCCGCGTCCGTCCGGGCCGTTTCGCGGAAGTCGACGTGCAGCTGCCACGCGAGCAGTTCCAGTTCCGCCGTGCTCAGGGGCGTCAGCCCGCCGGAGGCCCCGGCCACCCGCCCGATGGGGGCGAGCATGCCGGGGACGGGACGCCCCGCGGTGAGCGCCAGCCGGTGCCACAGGAGCAGGTTGGGGACGCTGCGGACGACGCGGCGCAGGAGCGTTTCCAAGGCCGAGCCTGCCGCGCCGAACGCGGGGTCGTCCGCGAGGGCGGGCGTGAGCAGGCCCCGGACCTGCGGGTCTCCGAGCCTAATCATGGGGCCGCCCGCCACGGCTCGCGGCTGCCGAGGGCTTTACGGTGTTTGCCCGGCAAGAAAGGGTGCGCTTAGTCATCTTCAATCCCCATGAATTGCAGGTCGAGGGACGTTTCGCGGGCGATCTGGCGCTGCTCCAGCTTTTGATAGCGTGGGCTTTCCAGTTCCACGCGCTTGGCCCCGGCGCGTTCGAGCAGGCTGACGAGCCGGGTGGGGTTGATGTCGCGGCCCGGGGCGCTGCGCTGCCAGATCCGGTATTCTTCAAGTGCCGCTTCAACTTTTTTCGTCACGCTGGCGGCCAGCGGGCCGTTGTCGCGGTGCAGCCACCAGCCGCCGGAGATGGCGTACTCGACGGGCTCAGGCGCGGCCACGATGACCGTGTCCGTGAGCGGGCGCACGCCGTCGGCGCTCAGGCGTTCCCGCACCAGCTCCAGTACGCTTTCCGGGGGCAGTTCGCCGCCGTCCATGACCGGGCGCACGTCCACGGTTCCGGGCACGGGCGCGTATACCGCTACGTCGGCAATGCCTTGGTGGGCGGACAGGGCGTGGTAGCGGTAGGAGCCGGAAGGCCCGGCCACGGAAAAGCGTTCCGGGGCAAGCCGGATGCGGGCGCGGTAGCTGGCGTCGTCCTCGACGTCGGCCCCGAGGCGGGTGGTTTCGGTGTTGCGGACGGCGTCCACATAGGCCAGCGGGTCGACCAGCCTGTTGATCTGGCCGGGGACCAGCCCGTTGGCGTGCGCCCCGGCCCGCAGGCAGGTTGCCGCCACGTCGACGGAACGTTCCCCGGCGGGGATGATGGCCGTCTCGTCCGTGGCGAAGGTCAGCCCCGTGTCGCCGTCCCCGGCGTTGGCCCGGGTGCCTTGGGGGATGAGCACGGGCCAGCCCAGCGTTTCCGCCGTGCTGAACCGCAGCACGGTGCGGGACGGGCTGGCGGGCAGCCGGGCCGTGTCCACCAGCGCGCCGATGAGGTCCTGATGCGGCCCCCGGGCGTGGGCCAGATACTGCTGGTTCCCGGTTTCGTTGATGAAGGCCGCCAGCAGGCTGATGATGTAGGCGTTGGACTGGAGGAACAGCCGCACCGGGTCGCCGGGATAGACGGTCTGGCCCGAGGCTTCCTCGTAGGCGGTGATGACCATCCCTTCGATGCCGGAGGGCGTCAGTTCCGAAAAATCCACGGCGGTGAAGTCGTCAAGCAGGCTCACAATGTCACCCCTTCCCTGAGCTTGAAGGTCACGACGGGCCGGAGTTGCCCGTCGAGGGTTTCGGCCCGCAAAAGCCGGATGCTCACCACCTCGGCGCGGGGTTCCTTTTCTTCGATGGCGTCCGTCAGTTCCGCGATCCGGAGCGCGGCCATCACCGGGGCCGGGGCGTCGATAGCGCCGCCGTGCGAGGCGAAACGCCGGTCCAGCGGGACGGAATAGGCGAACGTGGTCAGGATCATCCGGATGTTCTGGACAACGGCGTCCAGCCCCGTGGCCCCGATGACGAGCGGGGCCGCCTCGCGCATGTCGACGACGGGCATCAGTGGTACTCCTTCAGGGCCAGCGTCAGGCCGATGGTGTGGACGCCGCCGGGGCCGCTGTTGCGCCAGTCCTGCGTCACGCTTTCGATGATGACCTTGCCCCAGTTGAGCCCCCCGAGGATGAGCCGGTTGACCTCGCCGCGCTTGCACATGGCCCCGAGGCTGTCGGCTTCCCGCATGGGATTGACGCCGAGGGCGGCGCTGAGGGTCATGGAAATGGAGAAGGTCCCCAGCTCCGGGGCGATGAATTCGACGCAGGGGAGCGCGCCCTGCACCTGATGCTCCTCGATGCGGGCCTTGCGTTCCCGGGTGACCTGCGACGGGGTGAACACCCGCGTGTCGGACACTTCAAAGACGACGTTGCCGAGGGTGCCTACGCGCATAAAGCCTCCGGGACGGATACAGGATGCAAGCGGAGGCCCCCGGCGCGGAAGGCGCGGGAGGAGGAAGCTCTATCGGAGAGGCAGAGTTGAGAGGAAGGAATGGAAGGCAGTGGGAAGGGCGGCTCTGCAGCATCCCGTCTCAGGGCATGGGATATGTTTCTCAGTATTTCATGTAGAGCGGCATATGGAAAAAGCCGACAGGCCGCCGACAGGCTACAGGCGCATGTCCTCAGCGCGTGCCGAAGGAATGGAGCAACAGCAGGCAAAAACCGGGAACACCCAGCAATACCGCCCCGGAAAAGACGAGAAGGATCAAGGAATACCAGCGCGGCTTCGTGAGCCAGAGCAGACAGGAAAGGAGTGTCAGGATTCCAGAAATTATCGTATAGGTGATGTATTGTGGGAGAAAGAAAATATCGTATGCGACGATAAGCATACTTGCGGATTCCTGTATCGAACGTCCTGAAAAAAGAACAGGTATACCGATGAAGTATGCAATTGGCCCGGCCAGCAGGATGAAAAACATCCAAAAGAAGCGGCGAAATATACTCATGGCCATACATAGCTTTGTTCCTCAAAAGTATCAACAGGCATAGGCATAGAGAGAACGAGAAAATCATTTCCGGTATTATATTTATCTCTAAATGATCTGAAGTCTTTGTTAGTTAGTAATATGCCTATTGGAATATATCCATTGAAATTTTTTGTTTCGCAATCCCAAAATCCGAGATTTGCTTCATCTTTGAAATTAAAAACGTCATAAACATATAAGCTGATACCTTCCACGACGATGACATGTCCGGGACCTTCTTCATTGGGATAAGTGTATCCGTGTGCCAGAGCCCGCAAAACAAAAGTGCCCATTGCGGCGGTAAGCCCATCGACAGGAATCATGGCGCTTTCACCGACAGCCACATATGTATGATAACCCCGTTGCCATTGAGTCCATTTTTCTTTTTCGTAATTAAAAAGTTCAAGTTTATCTGTTAACTTTTTATCCCGTTTAAGATTTTCTCCAAGTTGTTCCTTTGCCGCATCATTCAGAATTTTTTCTCTCGCTTCCATCAAATAACGATATATGCGATCAAAACTTAGCAACCACTCCCAATCTACCCAGTAAGGATCGGGATTTTTGAGCGCATCATCATTTGCAGTCCCCCCGAACCATTTGTAAAACATGTTTTGGAGGTGCAACCAGCCTTGCGTATCTTGCCAAGTGGTTTGGCCTAATGCTTCAGCTCCAGCAATAGCTGGCAAGCAAAGAAGCAATGAATCTGTAGGGGTAAGCGACTCAGGTAAACTGTTTTGCACGATATCGAACATGAGTTCCCAGAAACCGCTTCCGTTATCGTCGGTTGTGCCAGAACTTCCCCCACCCTCGGGCTTTCCGCTGGTGTCCGGGCCGCTCTCCACGCCTTCGTGCTGGTGCCCGCGCAGGGAAACGTCCCCGGCGCTCACGTCCCCGCCCGGCACGGACAGGGAGCCGTTGCAGATGGTCTGGTTGCCGCACAGGATGCTTGAGGCCGCCCCGCCCGCGTAGCCTTGCTGGGAGAGGTTGCCTTCCAGCCGGATATGGGGGGCGCGCAGGGTGATGCCGGTCTTGGATTCGGTGACGATGGCTTTTTTGGCCGTGGCCGTGATGCCGCCTTCGGTTTCGATGTCCGCGTCGCCCATGACCTTGGCGGTCAGCTTGTGGCCCTTGCGGTCGTACCAGAGTTCCGTGCCGTCCTCGTAGCGGACGTAGTCGACCTGCGCCTCTTGGTTGGGGGAAGGCGTCTTCGCCGTGTAATGCGCGCCGAGGATGACGCCCTGTTCCAGCCCTTGCCCGGAGAACAGGCAGGCCACGGGTTCCCCGATGTCGGGCAGGGCCTGCGCCTTGTCCTTCAGCGTGCGGCGCCCAAGGACGCGCAGGGGCATGGTCACCATGCCGTCCCCGTCCGGGAGCTGGACGCGGGCCGTCCCCGTCGCCGTATCCACCCCGGTCACAGTGCCGAAACGCAGGGATGCGCCCCGGTTGCTTTCCAGCGACGCGATCCGCCGTTCCTGTTGCGCGTAGTCGAATCCGCTCATGTTGCCCTCAATAGTCCAGCGTCCGGCGCAGTTCCACGCCGGTCGTGTATTTGCCTTCGATTCTGTGGGTTGCCGTGGTGACGAAATACTTGCCGTCGAATTTACCGAAACCGTCCAGCGTCAGCGTGCACCCGGCCACCACGCCGGGGTGCCCCATGATGTCGAGCGAGCCGGTGTTTTCGGCTTCGTTTTTGTTCCGCAAGGCGCTTTGGGCGAAGGTTTCCGCTTCGGCCTTCGACTCGACCTTCTGGTTGATGAGCGTTATTTTTTCCCGTTGCCCGTCAGCGCCGGGCTCGCCGAAGGAATAGGAGTGCATTTCCCCTGATTCCGGGTCCATGTACTGGACGTCGCAGCCTGTGTAGGCCGTCCCTTCCGATTTTTCCTTGAACGACCACCGTGACGGCGAAAACTGCCCTCCGGTTCTGGAGATGGCGACGGCGGCTGCGCGGGCGTCACCGCGTTTCGCGGCCTCGCAGACGAGCCTGCCGTCATGGACCTTGACGTTCACCCCCCGGGCGGAGGCCAGCCGCTGCAGGAAGGGCAGGTCGGATTCCTCGCGCTGATCCTGCCGGTTGAACGGAAAGGCGTCGGCATTGTAGAGCAGTTCAAGCCCGTTGCGCTGGGCGATTTCCCCGGCCACGGCCTGCAGGGAATAGCCTTCCCATGCCTGCGTTTTTTTCGTTTCCCGCAGCCCGTCCGTGAGCGCGGCGGACACGGCCTTGATGCTGACCTTGGTCGGCGGGCCGGAATATTCCACTTCATCGACCTTGAACGAGCCGCAGTTCAGGGAGGCGTCCTGCCCGGGGCCGAACCAGTCCGTGCACAGGATACGCATGGACACCTCGGTCCCTTTCTTGGGAGCCCACTCCCCGAGCCACTTGCCGTCGCGGTCGTGCAGATCGAGACGTACCTCGTCGGCCTTGCCCGCGGCGTTGTCGGTGTAGGTTGCGGACAGGAGCGAGGGGGCGAGCGCGTCCGTGGCGTCGTGGCCGCCGATGGTGACGGCGAGCCTCACGCGCCGGGCGTGCTCCTGCTCTTGTTTCCCGTTGGTTACATCCACGGCGGAAGCCCCATGTTGATTTCTGGTTCCTTAACGCCGTCGGGCACGTTCAGCCGGACCCCGGCGGGGAACTCAAGCATATCCATGTGTTCGATGTTGGCGGCGATGAGCCTGTCCATGAGGTGCTCGTCGCCCCACAGCCGGAGAGCGATGGCGTCCCAGCAGTCGCCTTGTTGCGTTATGTACTCAGTTGCCATAAGCCAACCTCCTCTGGTCTCCGACGATGTTGCCGAGCATGCGGGCAATCCGTTCCTCAATGGCGGCAGCGCGGCTGTCGATGCTGCGCAGCAGCGCGTCGCCCATGTCCGCGGAGGGGATGCCGTTGAGGGTGACGGGCATGGAAAAGTTCAGGCTGACGGGCTGGCGGGCGGACGGGGACGCCGTGTTCCCGGGGGGAGGCGTCCTTCGTGCCTCCCCAGACACGGCATATTCCGGGATGCGGGAAGAGGTGGGGGCTGTCCTGGTCTGCCCGGGGAGCTTGGCTTGTGCCGGTTTGGCGGCGGCTTCGGAGAGGGCGGGTTTCGTCGGCCCGGCAAAAGGCTCTGCGATGGTTGGGGGCTGGACTGCGGCCTGTGCCGGTTCCGTCTTTGATCCAAACCAGTCATCCCAGAACGAGGTTTCCCGCTTGGGAAGGTCGCCCATGCCGGGATAGGCGGCATAACCGTCATCAGCCACTCCAGATTCGTCATGAAATTCGACACCGTTGTCGACGATGCCCATCCATTGAGCCACGGTCTTGAGCTTATCTAGAACCGGAGTAAATAGTCCGCTTACCCATTGAAGTTTTTCACCAATCCATGCGGTACACTTGTCGACGGCAATTCTCAGCGGTTCCCATTTGCTGGATAAGGCATAAACGGCGGTACCGAGTGTAATGACGGACATAATGATGAAGCCAATGGGGTTGGATGCAAACGCCAAACCAAGCAGGCGAACGGCCCCTGTCAGCAGTGCAGTACCTCCGGCAAGGGCGGCTGAAACACCTTTTTGGACAACCAGTGCCGCTGTAAACACCCTTGTTTTGGCGGCGCTGGCCAGAGCGATCGCCGCGTGGGCCTTTTGCGCCACGGTTGCCGCGATGACGGACGGGCGCAGTGCGGCGAAGATGCCCTTGGCGATCTGCCAGCCGTCCGAGAGGATGGTCGCCGCGTAGCCGCCCGCCAGCGCGGATACCTTGAGCCCAACCAGCGCGATGCCGACGAACATGACCCCCCGTGTGACGCCGGGAAACGCTTCCGCCAAGGCCCGGACAGGCTTGATGACGGAGGTGACATGCTCGGCGGCTGAGGCAAGGGGCGGCAGGAGCACGCTGCCGATGGTGATGGCGAGGATTTGCCCGGAGGCCGCCAGCCGATCCAGAGCGCCCTGCGTCGTCTCCGAGCGGGTTTTGAACTCGGCGAGCTGGGAGCCTGTGGCTTCTTCGGAGTTGGCCAGCGCGAAAATCTCACGCAGTTTGTTGGGGTTGTTGATGAGTGGGGCCAATGAGGCGAGCGATTCCGTGCCGAACAGTTCCTTGGCGATGCCAGCCTGTTCCGCTTCGGGCATTTTCTTGATGGCTCCGAGTACCGTGAGCAGGGTGTTTTCTGCTTCCTTGCCGCCTTTTTTCATGCCTTCCGCTATGGCTCCGACATTGCGGAACCCCAACTGCTTCATAGTCTCCTTCTGGGCCTTGGTCATGGCGTTGCCCTGGCTCAAGGTCAGCAGGAAGTTCTTCATGGCCGTCCCGGCGGTTTCCTTGTTTTCCGAGGTCGATACCATTGCGGCGGCCAAGCCTACGATGGACTTTTCGGAAAGCCCCGCCGTTTTCCCCACCGCGCCCATCCGGGCTACGACTGAGGATGTGTCCGCAGCCGTGGCGTTCATTTTTGAGGCCACATAGTTCATGGCGTCGCCCATGCCGCGGGTCTGTTCCGCCGTGAGTTCCATGCGCGACTGGTAGGTAGCGAGGCGCTCCCCGGCTTCCTCGGCGGTGATGCCGTAGGCGACGGACATTTCGGCGGCGTCGTTGAGGAACCTCTTCATTTTTTCAGGATCAAGGTTGCCGTCCGCACCGTTGGCCACACCCGCTTCGGCGGCGGCAGCGGCTATCTTGGTGACTTCGTTCGGCCCGAGCCCAGTCCGTTCCGAAACGGAGAAGATGTCCTGCTTGATCCGTTTTTCGTCGTCATCTTTGGCAAAATTGGCCACCTTTTTGAGATCGGCCCAGTTGCTTTCGTAGTCGATGGCGAGCTTGACCGGGGCGACCACCGCGGCGGCTGTGGCCACAGTCTCCATGATCTGCCCGTGGTATTCTTTCCGTTTGGCTTGGTTGGCCAGCATTTGCTGCTGGCGTCCGAGGGCGGCCTCGGTGCGCCCGATGGCCGCAGCCGTTTCGGATTGTGCCTTGGCTACATTTTCGACGGTGACGCCGTATTTTTTGGCCGCACGTTCAGCATTGCGGTAAGACCGCTGGGCCGTCTCAGCCCTGTCAAGGATGCTTTTGGGGACCGGACCCGCCATGCGTGCGGAGCCGAGCAGCGCCTTTGACGCCTGCATCTCGGATTGGGCCTTGAGCAGCGCCGAGGATTTCTGGGAGACGGCCTGCAAATCCTTCAAGTTCGACTTGAGCCCTTTGACGCGGGAGGAAACCGTGGTAAAGGCGGAAGCGACGGAGGCCCCTACCGCGGCCCCCACAGCAAACGTCACGCCAAAAGAAGTGCCCATGAAAACCTACCAAGAGTTGATGGCCAAACAGTATGCAAGCTGGTGGCCGCTGTTCGTTCCCGTTGCGGCCATAGCCGCCTGTATCGACAAGTGGTTCCTCGACGCCGCAAGCTGGCCGGAGGCGGCGGGGCACGGCGTTTTTGCCGGGCTCTGCTTTATGGCCCTTGTGTACGCGGGAAAGGCCGTGCGGCCCTTCCCGTGGGTGATTCCCGTGGCCGCCGCCGTGACCTGCGCCCGGAAGTGGTTCTTCGGTGCCCCGACATGGACGGCGGCGCTGGACGCCGGGCTGGTCACGGCCTTTGTGCTGCTGGTCGTCCTCCACCTGATGAAAGGGTCACGCTAGGCGGAGAGCCGTTTTTCCAGCTCGCAGGCCGTGTCCAGCCAAGCCTCGGCTTCGTCAGGCGTCAGCGCCAGCACGTCCCGCAGGGGCCACCGGGTCAGCCGGGACAGGCTCACCGTCAGCATCCGCAGCCCTTTCTCCAGTGTCCCGTCCGGGTCTTTTCTGGCCCCGAAACGTGAGGAGCTGGTCCTGCAGCCGCTCATAATCCTCCATGTCCAGTTCGCGCAGGTCTTCAGGGCGCAGCCCGGTGAGGGCGGCGACGAGCGCGGCCTCCTCGTCGAGCCCGCCGTTCTTGATGGGGTAGTCCAGCATGTCGCCGACGGTGGGGCGGCGCATGGTGATGGAGGACAAGGTGCGGTCGGAAAGCTGCGCCGGATACCGGAGCGCGATTTTCGCGGTCTTTTCCATTGGGTTACTCCATGCCGAGGTCGCCGCGGACCTGGGCGAGGTAGTCGGTTCCGGCGATGGTGCAGATGAAGTTCAGCTTGTCGATCTCCACCAGTTCCTTGCCGCCCTGAGAGAGCTTGAGGTAGTTGACTTCAAGCTCGGTTTCCGAATCCATTTTCTTGCCCGGTTCGGCCTTGCCGACGCCGAATTTCTTGGGGACGGTGCGGGCCACCAGCTTCACGGCGTCGGTGCCGAACTCGCCGTTCCCGGCGTCGAACTTCTGCACGCTGGCCCGGACGTCGAGCTGGTGCGTTTTCGGCGCGAGCAGGGTGACGGCGTTCTCGTTCACCGTATTCCATTTCAATTTCAGGCTGATGGCCTTGAAGTGCCCGATGACGGGCGTGTCCAGTTCCCCGGCGATGCCGAGCCCGCTCATGGACTCGGTGACGTATTCGAGGCTCGGCAGCTCGATGTCGGCCACGCCGAGCAGGGCGGAGCTGCCTTCCATATAGACTTTGGCGTTGATGAGCTTGTCGGGGATGACGTTTGCGGAGGGAAGGTTCATGGCGTCTCCTTACTCGGCGAAGAGGTTGGTCAGGTAGGACGGGTCGTATTCCAGCGTGAAGCGGATTTCCCGGGCCGGGGGCGGGGGCGCGATGAAGACGTGGAACCGGGCGGTGCCGTCGATGAGGTCGGTGCTCGGGTTTTCCCCGGGGAGGAAGGCCACCTTGCCGCCGAGGATGTATTCCCGGGCCGCGAGGCCGTTGAGCCAGAGGTTGAACGAGTCGCAGATCTGTTCGATGAACCGGCGGCGCAGGGGCGAATCGGTGAACTGCCACGCGGTCAGCACCAGCGTGTTGCCGATGTAGTTGAACATGCGGCGCACGGGGATGAAGGTGTCCTTCACGTCGGTAACGGCGGGGTAGGCGGCGGTGCGGTTGCCCCAGACGGTCATCTGCCCGGTGAAGTTGAGCCCGGTGACGATGCCCTGCCCGTTGAGGTAGGCGGCCTCGGAGGGGGTGAGGGCCAGTTCCCTGCCCGCGTGGGTCAGGCCGTTGCAGAGCATCCGGCGGTTGGACGGCGAGCAGTAGGGCACGCCCTCGTTGTCGGCGTCGCGGCTGGCGACCGTGGCGGCCAGATGCACGGAGCCGTGCTCGACGGCGTTGCCGAAGACCGGCGATCCGAAGAAGATCTGCAGGGCCGGGTCAGTGAGGTTGTTGTCCTTCACCCATGCCGGGACGTCGGTGTACTTGGCCACGCTGGCCGGGACATCGACAAGGCCGGTCGCCTTGAAGTGGCCGTTGATGTTCGCGGCCTTCGCGCCGAGGACCACGGCCACCGCCGGGTCGTCGGAGAAGCCGGGGGCCAGAAGCTGGCCGGGGACCAGCCCGAAGCGGGGGAAGACTTCCTCCACGAGTTCCAGCCCGGTGCGGCTTCCGGTGGAAGCGTCGATGCCGCCGATGACGTCGGCCTTCGTGACCTTGGAGACGTCGGGCTTGGCCGGGGTTTCCCCCTGTGCGGGCGCGGTGTGCTTCGCCGGATCAAAGACGTTGATGCAGACGATGGGGGCCACCCCGTAGCGCGACAGGTAGACGCTGGCGGCTTCGTGCAGGGTGAAGCCGGTTTCGTCCTCGCCGGGCGCGCCGAGCTGGGCCGTGAATTCCGCCATCGAGAAGATGAGCAGCGGTTTGTTGACGGGCCGTTCCGTGCCTTCGGGCAGGTTATGGACCGGGGCCGTGCCGATGATGACCGGGAGGGAGACGTCCACGCGCACCGGCGCGACGATGCCGGTGGCGGTCTCTTCCCAGTAGACGCCGTGATTGTACATGGTTACCCCTTGATGTGGTTGCGCCTGACGCGCTCGTGGGTTGTGAAGAAGCCTTTCTTTTCCCGCATGCCGCGCAGGGCCTCGCCCGCCTTGTCCAGCGGGAGGAAGCAGGCCTTGACGTCGGGATCAGCGAAGAGTTCCCCAAAATGTTTGGGAATGCCGCCCCGGAATACGCTGCCGTACATGAGCAGCACAGGCTGGCGGAAGGTCGGCCCGAGGTAGATGAGCGTCCCGGGGGGCGGGGAGGCGGTTTTCGCCTTTTTGTCCGTGTCCATAGGTTCTCCTTTTATTCCCAGCCCTTCATGGTCCAGTGCGACAGCATGGCCGCCTGAAGGAAGGGCTTCGGGTTTGTTTCGGCCTTTTCCCATGCCAGCAGCCGTCCCCGGTGATCGGGCACGAGCTGGAAGCGCCGTTCCAGCGGCATCTCCCGGCAGGCCCCGAGCACGCGAACGATGCCGGACATAAGGATTGCCAAGTCCTGTTCCGGGCCCTCGGCGTCGCCCGGTTCCGGGTTGTAGACGCAGCAGATGAGCGCGATGACGGCGGTTTCTCCCCTCTCTTCATGGTGGCCGCTCACAGGCACGAGGATGACGCAGGGAAAGGGTTTCCGGCCATTCTCGGGCGGAGGCAGGTCTCCGATAAAGACTTGTACGGGCTGCACGGCGTCGTCCTCGGCGGTCTGGCCGAGCAGGTGCAGGTCGGCGAGGCCGTCCGTCAGGCAGGCTTTCAGGGCGGGCAGGATGCGCGTGTTCATTTCGCGGCCTCCAGAGCCAGCGTTTGCTGAACGTGACTGGCCAGCACGACAGGCAAGCAATCATCAATTTCTCTCATGCACAGTTCCCAGACTCGGTACGATGCCACGTGATATTGAATTGTTGGCCCATATGACTCTCGAATAACCTCTTTTTGATAGGCTCTCTTTGAGTTGGATACCTTCCAGTACTTCACGCCCATATGCCCGCCCTGCATTATTGCGATGAACGGAAGGCTCGCGCCTTCAATGCGACTTCTTCCGTCGCGTCGTTCTCCCTTGCGCAAGGCAAAGGTGAAATCCGGCCATTCCTGTGGACGCTTCCCCGGGCGTGCCGTTACAGCCTTCTCTTCGACATCGTAGTGAATGAGCGGCTGCGCTTTGCTGCGCACTGTAATGCTCCCAGAGACCGTCCCGCCTCGGCTTATCGGTTTTCCAAGAAGAACCGCCCTCTTAAGAGCCTTTTGAGGAAGTGGAATCTCTCCAATGAGATACTCAACAAGGACATCCCGTACATGCTGCATCGTCTCGGCAACAGCCGGATACATGGCCTTCTGGATGCCGTAGGGCACGCTCTTGAGCTGGCGCAACGCCCGCGAAAAATCTTCATCGCTGATGCTGATTTCAATCATGTCAGCTCCCGTTGCGGTACAGGTTGATCCTGATGAGCCCGTGCAGGTCCACGGCATCGTCGACGGTCCAGAGGGTGCCGTCGATCCGCATGTCCTGCCGGGGCCGGGGGAGCGGGACAGCCCCTTCCCCGGCGGACGGCACATGCAGCGTGCGGCGCAGCTGGTGCACGCCCCACGTTTCCACGTTGCTTTCATAGCGGCCTTCCGCGGGGGCCACGGCGTCATCCCAGATGCCGACGGTGTCGAGGCCGTCCACGTTCATGGGAGTGCCGAACTCGGTGGGGTTCAGGAAGGCATGCCGCACGTCGAAGGCGAGGGCTTCTTCAAAAAAATTCCGGCTCATGGAGTCCCCCTGACAAGCGACTTTACGTCGGCCTTGATTTCACGCAGGTCCAGCGACACGGCGTCCATCGTCGCTTCGGTTTTGGCCAGACGGCGCTCGTGGTCGTCCGTGCGGTCGCGCAGGGTCGTGAACATGCCTTCGTGCCGGGCCTGCGTGTTTTCGAGGCTCGACAGACGCTCGTCCATCCGTCCGATGTAGATCGCGCTGGTGACGGCGGAGGAGCCGATGCCGACAAGGATGGCGACAAGCAGCGGGATGATAACCGACTGGATATACTTCATGATCAGATGCTCTCTGCCTGTTCGATCCACAGTTGCAGCTCCCCGGCCTCCTGAGCCGGGAGGTGAACCCATTCCCCGGTCACGGTTTTCCATTGTCCGGCCTCCCTGTACGCCCATCCGTCAGTCACGAGGGCTCCCGGCGTCGCCGGAGCCGGGGGCAGGGCGCTTGTCCGTCCCGCCACGGCGTTGCAGCCACTGGTCAGCAGGGCCAGAGCGCACAGCGCGAGTGCGAGCCTGGCGGCGGTAGTCCCGAAAACCTTCAAGGAACAGTTGAAGGATGCGGACAAGCGCGGCCCAGACATCACTTGCCGCCATTGTCCGCGTCGTCGGCGTTCTTGGCCTTGCCCTTGTTGCAGCCGATCCAGTTGAGCAGGCCGTACACGAGGCGGTAGAGCGCGCCGGACCGTTCCGTGGGCGCGGGCAGGAACACGCAGATAAACGCGCATACGCCGGACAGGGCGGCCAGCCCCTGCGCGAAGACGCCGGATTGGGTATCCAGTAATGCCGAAAAATCCATGATGGCCTCCTAGACGGCGCGGGTCATCCAGCCCGCGAGGAATTTGCGCTGCGAGAAGCTGTTCGCGGCGATGTCGAGGTATTTCTTGCCCTGTGCGGCGTTCAGCGCGTGGACCACGTCCCTTTCGGCGCGGTATTCAAGCACCAGCGCGAGGGCCTTGACGGTCTTCGGCCCCACGGCCCCGTCTTCGTCGAGGTCGTCAAAGAGCCGCTGTTCCTTGCCGTTGCGCCGGACGTAGTTCATGGCGTTGCACACGCGCTGGAGGAGCTTGCCGGAACCGCCCCGGCCCAGATTGACGGCCTGTTCGAACAGTTCGTTGGCCACCAGCTGGGGCCAGCGGGCAAGGCCCATCTTGTCCCACCACTGGACCCGGTAGAACGCCGTGACGAGGTCCTCCAGATTGGGAAGGGTGGTCAGGTGGCGCGAGAAGGCGAGGCTGCCCTGCTGGAAAGAGGGGTGCGCCTTGGCCGCGTCGATGAAATGCCAGCCCGGCCAGTCCGGGAAGAACGCCCGGGCGATGCCCGCATACGTCTCCCCGCCCTTGTCGCCGGGGACGTCGCACCAGTCGCCCTCGAACGTGCGGACAGGGTTGTAGGCGATGTTGAAATCGGCGCTCATTGTTCGTCTCCTTGGGGCGTTCCCATGCAAGCGGAATCACGTTCCGCTTGCGCGCTTTCCTCACTCGAAGCGCCGCACGCGGCGCGACTGCCGTCGGCCATATGGTTTTCTTTTTTCTGGCCTTTCTTTGGGGCCTGCGCGGGCACGGGGGCCGCGGCATGCAGCGGCGTGGCGTAGCCCTCGCGGATGAGCGCGTCGGCTTTCCTCGCGTCCAGCGTGACCGCTTCTCCGGGAAGGAAGAGATGCTCGCCGTCATCAAGGGTGACGTGCAGGCGCACGTCCTTGGTCGTCTCGTCCATTACGCCACCGCCTTGATGAGCACGGTCGCGCCGGGCTGTCTGGGCCACGGCAGGGGGCGGGACTCGGCGATGGTGAAGATGCCGGAGGGGTCGTCCTGCTTGAACTGCTTGGAGAAGATTTCCACGGGGCCGGTGCAGTCCACGTCCATCGGCTGGCCGAACTCCATGACGTTCTCGGCGTCGGATGCGGCAAGCAGGGCATATTCGGGCGCGAGGTAGTATTGGACCTTGCCTTCGATGTCCTTGTAGGTGCCGGTCACCAGCCAGATGCGCAGGCCGTTCCAGATGCCCTTGAACTTGCTCTGGATGCTCGGGGAGAGCTGGCCGATGTTGATGTTGTTGCGGTCAAGGTCGTCGCGGACGTCGGGGTGCTTCCTGAAGGCGGCCCATGCCTTGCGACCAAGGTAGAGGTCGGTCGCGCCGAGGTTGGCCTCCTCCTGAATCATTTCGTCGTAGGTCTGGAGGGAGTCCTGCAGGTCGGAGGTATCACCGGTCCATTGGGCCGCGCCTTCGAGCACGACGGTGTGGGCCTGCGGACGCCGGAAGTCGACGGTGAACGTCTTGACCACCTTGCCTTCCACGGCGTCGAAGAGGTCGATCTTGCCGTGGACGATGGCCTGCGCGCACATGATCTCGACCATAGTGTCGATGTCGGCGCGGTGATCGTCCATGTCTTCGGCGATGGCGCGTTCCACGGGGTTCACGTTGAGGTCGTAGGGCGTCTGGCCTCCGGCGTGCTTGAGCAGGTCGGCGGCTTTGAACAGGCGTTTCGGGCGGAAGCGCGGGGCCTTGACCGCGAACGCGGCACCCTCGCGCCCACTGCGCATGGTGCCCCCGGCGGCGTTGGTGATGGAGGGGAGCATGGAGACGCCGCGGGAAACGACGTGCAGCTCGAACAGCTCGGTGGCCTTCGGAGCCTGACGGCGGAACATGTTGCCGAAAATATCGTATTTGACCGGACGCCTGTTGATGACGCCGGTGAGGACGCGGGAATCGAAGTAGTCGATGTCGGCCATTGGTTTCTCCTTATGCATCTCCGGCGAAGACGCCGACCTTGCGAAGTTCGGTGAGGGCCGCCTGCTGATCGGCGGCGGAAACGCCGTCGTCCCAGATAAGCTCGGAGGCGATGACGGCGGCGTGGACATAGACGAGCGCGTAGGCGTCGCCCTCGGCGGGGATGGCGACGTCTTCGGCCAGCACGCCGAGCAGGGCGGCGGTTTCACCTTCCCCGGGCTTGGCGTAGGCCCCCACGGTCGTGGCGGAGGTGGCCGTGACGGTCTTTGCGGCGATGACGGTTCCGGCGAGCAGGGTCTGGGCGGCTCCGGCGCTCGAAAGCACGATGCGCTGCGTGACCACGGGGTGGTCCTTCAGGAAGACCCGGCGCTTGTACGATGCGATTTCCTGCATGGTCGGCTCCTTACAGGGACGCGATGCGGTCGATGGTTGAGGCCATGCCGTCGCTCTTGAGCCCGGCGCTGGTGTCGAGGGGGCCGGGCGTCTGGGCGGACAGGTGGGCGAGGATGGCCTGTTGCGCCGGGGTCCCGGCGGCCTGCCCCGAAGCGGGCGCGGGGGAGGGGATCAACGCCCCGAGCGCCTGAAGCTGCCCGGAGGTGATACCGGCGGCGGCCAGCGTTTCCACGCGCTGGGCGGCTTCGGCTCCGGCAACCGCCGCGAACAGGGCCATGCGGTTGTCGAGGGCGGCCTGCACAGCCTGTTGCTGTTGCGTTTCCATTGCGGCGTTGGCTTCGGCGGCCCCCTGTTTCTTGGCGTCCGCTTCGATCTGCGCCAGCAGTTCGGGATGGCTGGACGCGAGTTCTATGCGATCCATAGGTTTCTCCTTGGTGGTGTTGATGAGCGCGATGAGCGCGTCCATGCCGGGCACGATGCCCGTGACGAGGCCCAGCTCGTGGGCGCGGGATGCCAGAAAGACCTGCCCGTCGCCCCATGTCTCCGGGGCGGACGCATCGACCGGCATGTGCGCGGCGACGTCGGCCCGGAACATCGTGTGCAGTTCGTTGATGGGCTGCTGCAGGTAGGCTTTGACCTCATCGGTCAGCGGCTCGGCGTCGTTGCCCGCGGCCTTCCATGCGCCGCCGGTAAGGTGGGTGACGCGGACGCCGCATTTCTCGAGGAAGCCGGACCAGTCCATATGCCGACAGATGACGCCGATGCTGCCGACGGTGGCCGTGGCCGGGGCATAGACGCGCCCGGTGGCCGCCGCGAGGTAATAGGCGGCGGAGGCGCACAGGCCGTCGGCGTAGGCGTACACGGGCTTCGCAGTTTGCGTGGCCAGCCACGCGGCCAGCTCAGGGACGCCGGAGGCCACGCCGCCCGGCGAGTTGAAGCGGAGCAGCAGCGCGGAGGCGGACCTGTCCTGCATGGCCAGCGAGACGGCGGCCTTGATGGTGTCGTGGCCGACGGCGTCCCATTCGGGATCGCCGTAACGGTGGATGGTGCCGGAAATATCGATGATCGCCACGCCTTCCCGCACGGCGTAGAGGAGGGGGCCGCCGCCATGAGAGGCGGTGGCGGCGGCCCGGGGCGCGGGTGCGGTGTCCTTGCCGTTGGAGGAGGCAAGCATGGCGTCGAGGGACGACAGGGCGTCGGGCGTGATGGCCCAGAGGCGCTCAGTCATCAGCTCGGCAAAAAGGGGATGGGATTCATGCATGTCACTGCACCTTTTCCGTGGCGGGGTCTGCGAACAGCGAGCTTTCGCGCTTGCGCTGCTTCACGACGCTGTCCAGATCGCGCCCGCGTTCGGCGAGGGCTTCCCGGCGGGTCTTGAGGCCGTAGTCGATTTCCTTGCACACGGCGTTGACTTCTTTGACGGGGTCGACATAGCCGCGGGCGGGGCCGATCCACAGCGCGGAGGAATAGAGGCGCGGGGCGTCGTAAAAGTCCGGGGCCTTGGCCGGGAATTGCAGCTTGCCGCGCAGCCACGCTTCCTCGATGACCATCTGGAAAATGGGCTGGCAGTAGTGCGACACGAGCCACTGGCGGTAGAGCGTGAAGACCTTCCACGCCTCAAGCATGGCGGCGCGGGCGGAAGAGTAGTTGGTCTGGGAGAAGTCCTTGGCGATGACCTCGTAGGGCATGTCCACGGAGGCGGCCATGCTGCGCAGGACGAAGCGGCAGAACTGCTCGAAGTTCGGGGACGGGCTCGAGGTTTCGAGCATGTGCGGCCTTTCGTTGGGGTTGCCGTACATGATGGTGCCCGACTCGACGCTCTGGTAGTAGCGGGGCGGCTCGGAGGCGCTTTTCCTGCGGGCGTGGACGTAGTCGGGGAGGATGTTGTTGCCTTCGTCCAGCTCGATGAACATGGTGAGGCTCGAGGTGATGACCTGCGAGAGCAGCTCGTTGTCGAGGGAGTCGGAGAGGTGCCGGAACAGGTTCATGCCCGGGGAGAGCACTGGCACGCCGCGCTCCTGCTCCTCATCAAGGTGGCGGAACAGATGGAACACGCCGGGTCGGTGCCCGATCCTCGCGGGGATGCGGGTGAAGTCCCGCGAGGTCAGGCTGGAAGGGGAGACGAAGCTCCCCAGAGAAGCCGGGGGCGGGGTGGCGAGCCAGTAGGCCGAGGGGGAGCCTGCCGCATCGTACTCAATCCCGTCCCGGATGGAGGGGGAAAAGCGTTTGTCAGAGGGCGTCATGAGCCGCGTCGGGTGGACGGCCTGGATGGCGAGGGAGAGCGGGCGCAACGGGTCGCAGGCCATGACCGGGACATGCAGCAGCTCGCCCTGCCGGAGCATGGACCGGAGGCCGAGGTATTGCAGATCGCCGAAGTGCATCATGCCGCGCACGTCAGCCGTCGGCACCCAGTCTTCCCAGACGCGTTCGATGGCGTCTTGCAGCTCCAAGGCTTCCTGTTCTGAGATGCCGAGGCGTTCCCAGTCGAGATCGGATTGCGGCTGCAATCCCTGCCCCACCGCGTTGGTGGTAATGGCGTTGACGGCGCTGGAGGCCGCCCAGTCGTTCGCCGTGAGGTCGGCGGAACGGCTCTGGATGAGCGCACGCTCCTGCGCGGCGTTCTCCGTGGTGGCGACGCCGGGCACGCGGTAGCCGGACATGCCGCCCCGGAACGACCCGGCGTTCCGCGAAGGGCGGGGCATCGGGCTGGCGGTGCCCAAGGGGGAAGCCATCCGCGCCTCGGCCTGTCCCGTGGGCGCGGAGCGGGCAAACTTGCGGGGGGTGCGTATCGTCCTCATCGGATGACCACCCCCTGCACACGGACCGGGCCGCGCGAGGCCCCGCCCAGCGTATCGACGATGTCCGAGAAAAACGCGATCTCGCGGTTGATCTCGCCAAGGTCATAGCGGGTGAGGCTTCGCGTGCCGACGGTATAGCTCTTGCCGACCGCGGCGTAACGCTTGGCGGTCTTCCAGACTTGCAGCTCGGACTGCGCTTCGGAGAGGGTGTACCCCCGGTAGGTGCGGGCATTCATAGCCTCGCAATCTAGCCGTTTCCAATTGCGGTGTCGTGCCGAATATGGGGAATGTGGGGAATGTGGGGAATAAAATGCGAAAAAAGATTGACTCAAGCGGTAACGTGTACCCAATATAGAACACAAAGAGGGCGCCATGAAACAGATTCACGCGATTTGCTGCCCAAATCGTTCATGGGGCCTCTATGCGTTCAGAATAAATCTGTCGAGCGTTCGGGGCACCCCGGCCTCGGTAAGAGGGAGGAGACATGGTTCTTGAAGGATTAACCCCCGGTGATGAGCTTGATAACGACCAATTGTGTGCGAAGTTCATGTGCTCGCCGCAAGGGGGAATGCGATACTCAAAGAGGACGGAATCCCTTGTATTGGTCTCCAACCATGTAAAATCCCTCTATGACGATAGATGGATTGAAAACGTATTGCATTATACAGGCATGGGAACCATAGGGGACCAAAGCCTAGCGTTTATGCAAAACAAAACATTGTATCTGTCCAACGAAAACGGCGTTGCCGTTTACCTTTTCGAAGTATTCCAAGAAAAGCGCTACACCTACACAGGAAGAGTGCACCTCAGCGCGCAGCCTTACCAAGAAATTCAAGAAGATGTTGAGGGAAGAGAACGTAAGGTCTGGATTTTCCCTCTCAAGCTCCTGAATGCAGCACCACCGGTCAAGGCAGTTATTTTAGAACAGCTTGCCCAGCATAAAGCGAAGCAGGCGAAAAAGCTGTCTGTTGCGGAACTGCGCAAACGTGTGCAGTCGGCCCCCAAGATACCGGGTTCTCAAAGAACAAAGACGGTTGCCTTTCAGCGGAACCCGTATGTTTGTGAGCTCGCCCAGCGTAGAGCCAACGGCGTGTGCCAACTGTGTCAGCAGCCGGCGCCGTTTTCACGGAAAGATCACTCCCCGTATTTGGAAGTACACCACGTGATATGGCTCTCCGCAGGGGGAGAGGATAGCTTGTCCAATACCGTTGCCCTCTGTCCGAATTGTCATCGAAAGATGCATGTCCTTGCCCGGAAAGAGGATGTTGAACAGCTTCAACAAAAAGCTCAAGAGCCTTACACAGAGTAATCGCTACGGCACGCTGACACACTCTCAGCGTGCCGTTTTTTCTAGGCATGGAAACGCATCAGGTGAGGGCCTCTTGCTGCTTTCCCCAATATTTGGCCATCACCGCCAGCCCGCGGAGGCGGTTTTCCTCAAGCTCGGCTTCCGTGGGCACCTTGAAAGCCGTATCGGATACGCAGGGGCGCTGCGCCGGGAGCGCCGGTTTCGGGGCGCTCGTTTGGGGCCTGTCGTTTTTTTGGGGCTTGGCGGCGTTGGCGAACCACTTTCGGAGAAAGAGCAGGACATTTCGGATGGCCTGCCCGCGCAGCACGCACCAGTTCCGGGCTCTGGCGATCTGCTTGCCATAGTCCACTTCCGGGAAATCCTGCTGAAGGATGCGGGCCACCTCGTCGGAGACGACCAGCGGGGCGGGGCTGCTCTCCGGGGCCTTCGCGGGCGCGCCTTCCACAGGCGCAGCGCCCGCTGATATCTTGTCTTTTTCTCTTATCCTATATCGCGAGGATACCGATACCGTATCAACACCGTAGGCGTTGGGCTTTGGCGGGCGCGGGCCGGAAGGCTCCATGATGTGCGGGTAGCGGGTGACGATGGCCTTGCGGATAGTATCCGACTCCACCTTGGCGAGCTGGCCGCGCATGGCCGCCACCATCTTCGGTGAGGACGTGCACTGGTGCCGGATGTAGCTGGCCAGCCACACCTCGCCGCCGTCGACGATGGCCTTGCCGTCCCGCCGGAAGCGTTCCAGCGCGGCGTCCACGTCCGGGCCGGGGCAGGCGGTCTGGAAGGCGATCATGCGCCGGGACGCCTGAAACACGCCCACGAGGTTGGTGTGGGCGCTGGAAAACAGGTGGATGTAGACGAGCTTTTCGGTCGCGCTCAGGGACTCCACATACGGGTCCGTCCAGTACCGCTGGTCAATCGAGCGGAGGGCCATCACTCGTCCTCCTTGGGGCAGAGGGTGGAGCGGACGTTGTCCAGATTGGTGGTCAGCTCGTCGAGGGCGACGATGATGCCGTCGCAACCGACGAAATCCTTGCCCACTTCGTTGAGCAGGCGCAGGTGCTCGGCGGCCATTACCGCGAGGGAAATGGAATCATCAAGGTCAAGGATCAGCATGCGGAGGGCTTCAGACGACTTGAGGACAGGGGGGATGGGGGGGAATTCCTTGCGCATCACGCCACCTCCACGGTCAGGGAAGTGCCGTAGAGCGTCCAGCGGACGCGGCATTCGGGGAGGGATTGCAGGGCGCGGGCGGCGAGGTGTTCGCCGGAACGGAGGAGCTTGGAAATAAGCAGGTGCAACGGGACACACCCGGCGCAACGACCGGGGCGGGAAAGGCTCACGATAGCCGACATGGGGAACTCCTGCCGAGAGTTACTATATTCGGAGCTTAAAAAACAAAAAACTCCGGGTGCTAGTAACTGTCGGCAGACAGCAGGCGTATTCCCCTTGCGGGTATTTTATTAGCCTACACCCGGAGTTGAATCTCCGATAGACCCTTTTCATCCACCGCTATCGTGAAAACAAGCTGGATGTCGGGCACAAAAAAACCACGTTTGGAGGACGGACGCGGTACCGTCTGCCGATGGTGTTACTAGCACCGGAGTCAGAATAGCTGATGTTTTGGGGGAGAGTCAAGAAGGGAATGAGAAATAGAAAACTTCGGGTGTTTCCCAGTTTTTAAAACAATACAATAGCATAGACATACACTATTGACGACAGCGTATGTCTATGCTAAAGTTCAAAAATTGAGTGAAAACTCAAAATTCATACTGAAGGAGAACTGTTACGTTTTATTCTTCTTATAAAAACTATTAACCGAGGTTATTTTTCATGATTAACAAACAGTTATTATCAACAAGTTATGATTGGCTTAAACTAGGCGTAGAATCAGGTGTTTTTTCATCACTGCCACATTTTGAATATGTTGTTTACGCACTTGTCTTATTTGAAGTATTCAAATATGTGGTTCAAGTATTTGAAAAAAAGTCTTTCAGTACTAAGGGTTAATCTTCAGCTGAAGGGTGTTGGCGCACCCTTCATTTCTTTCTTTACCTAAACATTACGTTGTACGCAAGCCTTTTTTACTGTTTTTCTCAATAAATTATTCCCGGGCGTCAAACCATCCTCTAAACGTTTCCTCCCCAACAGCCCGCCCCTCACTCACCGCATCAAGAAGCCCCCCGACCGTATCAGGCCCTACATTCGGGAAGCAATAAAGCCTCTCTTCCGTCAAAGACGCGCCATCCGGCACCACAAGGCAGTCCACATTTGGAGAAAAGCGGGCGCGGACTTTGGCCCCGGCGTTTTCAATGGCGAGACGCAGCGTGGGAAGGTCCCGCGGCGGCATCAGGAAGTAGACGTTCTTGACGGGCCGGGGCGGAGCGAACCTCGGGGCGGGCTGAATGCCTTTGGCCTTTTGGCAATCCAGCAATGCTTCGGCCCAGTCGTCTTCGTAGATGATGAAGGTCTTGCATCCCGCCGCCCTGCTTGCAATGGCTCCATCTATCTTGCTCCCCGAACTCTTGCTGCGCCACTGCGGATTGGAGAGCGTGCCCACGACGACGTAACATTTCCCCGTCTTCACGGGGCGCGGCTTGACCGTGGCCCCGAGCTGGGCCGTGGCCTGTTCGCAGGCTTTGCGGTCCCCAAAGGCGAATTCTCCAGTAAAACAGAAGGTCGCCGAAAAATCTATCGACTCAACATGGTCAAACATGGGGTCTTCACGAGAGATGGTTTGCTGCTCATGCATGGTTCACCTCCCCGAGGCCGGAGATGAGAACCCGGAGCAATTCCACATCCATCATCTGTTCGCTCCGTTTGAACTCATATCGCTCGCCCTCTATGCTGTACACAGACACGACTCCCGATGACGGCGCATCGCCTTTTTTCAACCGCCATTCAAGCACCTGCAACGCCGTTCCTGCATGTTCCCCCTGTCCATGAAAGGTCGTGTTTGAAAAATCAAAATTCTTTCCCTGTGTCCACAGCGCTGTCTTTTGGCCCTGCACGGAGCGCGGCGTATACAGGATATCCAGACGGCTTGCCATGCTGTCTTGTACGTCGAAGGCCCACCCCTCCGACCACGGCAGGTCTCTCAGCCCTTTTTCAATAGCTCCGCTGTCGCTCTGGGGGCAAGGAAGCAACCGGGTAAAACGCTTCGTTGCAGGTGCCGCCAGCAGCTCATCCAGCAAATCCAACGCCCTTTTCTGGAATTCATTCATGAGAGCCTCTCCTCATAGATTGATGGATATACGGTAAACATTTTAGCGCAAGGCGGTCAACGGAAAGGATGGGGAAAGGTAAAAGGGCTGGCGGCGTTGCTTTTACAACCTCAACCGCTTGATTGATTGGTTCTTCACCACGAAGAACTAAAAAACGGCCCCGGCAGTGCTAGGAACACTGCCGGGGCTGAATCTGGTTAAGACCTAACCGGAAAGAAGTCTTTGGCAAACTCTCCAAGCCTGCCGGGGCGGTAGGTGGTTACACACTTGCCGCCCTTCTTGTTTGGTCAGATAGCTATTTGCCGGAAGGAAGGCAAGTAGGGACGTAACCCCTGAGCCTCATGGATGTCTCTAAATGGCTCCGGTGCTCTTTGGTCTATTGACATAATACTAAGTGTGATATATTTCTATCACACAAAGCATGATGAAACGGCTTTCAAAGGGGTTCAGGAATGCGCCGATTCAAGACGAAGACTTTCAAACGGTTTGCCCGCCGCGAGGGCATTGAGGACAGCGCGCTCACCGAGGCGGTTGAGCGGCTGGAAAAGGGTTTGGCGGATGCCGATCTCGGGGCCGACGTCTACAAACAGCGCATTGCCCGCCCCGGTGGGGGGCGATCCGGAGGATACCGGACCATTATCTGCTTCCGGGTCAAGAGCCGTGCGTTTTTTGTATACGGTTTTCAGAAGTCGGACATGGCCAACATCAGCAAAAGCCAAGAAGCGGACCTGAAGAAACTTGCCACCGTTCTGCTCAACATGACGGAAGAGAAGCTGCAGGCCATGCTGGAAGACGGCTCATTTGAAGAATTCTAGGAGGACACACATGACCAGACACTATAATGACGATTTGTCCGCCGCCATCCACGAATTGGCTGAAGACCTGCATCGGCATGACGTAATCGACAAGAAGACCATGCGCGAGTTCGATGAGTCTTGTCTGAGCCCTGTCTCAGTCCTCACCCCGGCGGAAATCCGTACTATCCGTGAACGGGAAAGCGTTTCACAGCCTGTCTTTGCCCGTTATCTGAACGTCTCCAAAAACTTGGTTTCCGATTGGGAGCGCGGAGTCAAGAAGCCGGGCGGCCCGGCATTGCGCCTGCTCACGCTTATCCGAGACAAGGGGTTGGAAGTAATCGTTTAATGCGTATAACATACTTATGAGTGCCCCTTTCCCGGAAGGAAAAGGGGCACTTAATATTTTCTCCCATTCGAGCATGGACATTATTTATCTATCCAAATGAATAAATGGAGTATTATGGCATGAAGTTTTTTAATATGACTCAATGTATGTGATATAGTTTTTCCGTCCCTTGATGGAATTTTGCAAGTTTTCCCTTTCTCCTGCGTCCATTTCTTTCACTGATAATTCATGTTCAGCCGCACGCAAACGGCGTTTAAATTCCCGTGGAACTTTGGGTGTAGGGCCGGAAGTATTGATGCCTGTAACAAGTGGGGAGGAGTTACCTTGAGTAAACTCTTCTTTTTTGTCATTCAAAACAAAATTATGCTGGGTAATTATGCGTTTGATATTTCTTTTAAAGAATTCCGGGATGAATATTCCTGAAAATGTAAGGTCATCACCGTAACGGGAATATTGGAGGCTGTATTGATTGGCATAGGATTTCAATAATGCATCAATAGGCCGAAATACTAAGTTGAGAAGTGCGCCGCTCGTAGAAAAGCCTTGGGAAAGGCAAAAGTCATAAGTGGTTAGCCGCGTCAAAACGGAAGAAACTTGTGGGCTGCACCCCAATTCTTCTTCAAAAAGTCTACGGATTCTCATTGATGGGACGTTGGGATAACAGTCTTTTAGATCGAGGCAGAGTTTAGCAGGATTCCCGCAATGGGGTATTGCATTGGTTTTGATAGAGCGTTTTTTTATCCATCCATGAGCATTACTCGAAAGTGAGAGATTATTGAGCAAGCTTAAGATACGAGTTTGAATCTCTTTTAACCGCGGGTCGACAGCATCGACTACTTTACGCAATTTACCTTTTTTATTGATAGTTTTTACTTTGCAAGCCTGTTTCATCCCGTTTTTTAAAGCATCAAGTAGGGCTTCATTACAGCCTAAACGAGATGCGAGATGTTCCATACACTTAATGTTAAGGCGCTGCTTCATGGCGTCTTTGCGAGCAGATAGGCGAGCATTGCCTGTTGCATTTTGTCAAAGTGTTTTCGCTGTGAAGTATTCATTTCAGAAGGAGGCTCACTAGCAGCAATCAATAATAATTCTTTTGAGACGCCCAGCTGTCCTGCAATCTCTTCCAGTTTGGAAAAACTGACTGTTTTTTTGTCGTTTTCAACTTGCGACAGAAAATTAGCAGTTACATTCAACTGTTGCGCCATCTCAGATTGCTGGAGCTTCTGTTTCGTTCGAAAAAGCTTCAGAATAGTTCCTAATGATGGCATATATATTCCCCTATAACGGGTTAAAAACATAACGCGTTGGTCTACAATCCCTTCTGCTTGATTACTGCTTTACATCTCTTTGAATGAATCTTTGATAAAATTCCAAAGTTCATGCAGAAGAAGATGAAAGAGCATTTTCCACGGGAAAGGCACGTGGGTTCCAGAGATTTTTAGTGCTTTTACCTTTGCCAAACATGCATGCCAAATGACGGCTGCAAGAAGCTTCAGCTTGTTCATAGCTGCTCCTTTTGCTTTGTCCGTGTACGGATCATTGCTGAAAAAGGAAGCACGGTGCTTCCTTGTAAACCGGCTGAGTAAGCGTTTCCCACTCAACCAAGCCTTATCTTTCAGCTAGATATGCAGCCGCACACGAAAGCCATTCAGCAGCCGAGCGCTTTAGCTTCGCCGCTCGTTTCGCCGCGCGCCGACGACGCCACGCGGTTTAGATTCGGCAGCAGAGGATCCTTCTGCAACTAGAAGGGCAATCGGTTTCCCGATTCATAGTTCATAATCCATATACCGGTTTTTGAGATAGAGTGTTGCATGTTAACCTTTAATCTATTTACAATATTATAGATAGATTAAGATTCTATCTCTGACTCAAGGAAGCTATTTTCTCTCTGGACTTGTCAAAGAACGCTTGTACTGGCGGAGCACCAGCCTCATGAGAAAAGACTAATAGGGTATCTAAAACAAGTCAATGTTTTTTGCTGTAAAAGCAAATTAATTTGTTATAATATATTGTTTTTATTAAAATATTTTTGAATTTACACTTCTACTTTTGGCAAAAAGGAAATCCCTCTAGGGAACCCTTCCGGCTCACGCCAGCCGGTCAGGTAACGCAGGCAGTCCTCGCGCCGGACCCGGAAGCCTTTCCGTCTGCCGTTGCGCACGGCGGGGATGCCCCCGGCATTCACGAGGTTGTAGAAATGGGACTGGCTACAGCCGAGCAGGGCGCAGGCTTCGCGCCAGTCCAGATCAAAGCCTTCTTGTGGGTCTTCCATCGTTCACCTCCTCAATCTGGCCAGCCTGTCCGCGAGGCTCCGCGGGGCGGGGCGCTGCATGGGCATGGGGACGGCTGGGGCCGCCATCGGCGCGGGCTCCGTGTGCGCGGGTTCCGGCTCCGGGGTTTCCCAGTTGCGGATGCCGAGTTCCCACGCGCAGACGAGCGCCATTACTTCACAGTCCCAGAAATGGTTGGGGCGCTGGTGGGGGTTCTCCCAGATCAGCTTTTCGGGGTTGAACACCTCGGCGCACATTTCCTTGGCGTAGTCGGCGAGGATGCCCCCCATTTCGCCGATGCCCTGTTGAACCGTGTTCGCGTGCAGCCAGAAGGTGCCGGGGTCGCCGGGCGAGACGGAGAGCTTTTCCGCGAGGTCGCCCTTGAAGAACGTGGTGTCCACGCGCCGGAGCAGCACGCCGCCGGGGATTTTGATCTTGGAGCCCTTCGCGTCGGGGAAGAATTCGATGGGCGAGTAGCTCACCGGCGTGGCCATCTTTTGCTCGCCCTTGAAGGGCATGGCCCGGCCTCCCTGCTGTGCGCACCACGCGTAGACCTGTTTTGTGCGCCCGGGCGCGCCCATCGCGTCGATGACGCAGGCGCTGACGCGGTATTCGTTGCCCTCGGCGTCGCGGTAGACGTTGCGCCAGAGGGTCTGGGAGAGGGACTCGAACGTCGGCGCGGTGCCGCACTGGATGAGCCAGCTTTCCTCGGTGTCGCCGGGGGAGAAGGCCCGGATGACGTACCGGAAATACTTGGCCTGCGTGTCCACGCCCGCCACCAGCGCGGCCACGCGGGGTACGCCGTTGAGGGGGGCGGGCACGACACCGCGGGGGCGCATGTCGCACAGGGCGAGGAGGCCGTCTTCCTGCCGCTCGGCGCGGACTTCCTTCCACGGCTCGGCCTTGTATTGGTTCATGAAGTTCTTGAGGTCTTCGAGCCTGTTCGTCTTTTTCCACTTGAGGAAGGCGTGCGCCACTTCGGAGAGGGACACGAAATAGCTGTTCCACGCGGGCAGGTGGAAGCCGATTTTGACCGGCCTGTGCTGGTGCAGGTGGGCGAACAGCTCCAGCCCGGACGCTTTCTCCACCCAGAAGCCCTTGCGCACGGCCCGGTCGCGGTCGGCGTCCGACCACTGGCCGCCGCAGTGCTCGCACTGGTACACGGCCAGCCGCCCGGCGAGCACCTTCTCGGGGTCCCGCTCCCCTTCCGGCCAGCGGATCTGGTCGAACCTCATGAGCTGCGCGGCCCCGCAGCAGGGGCAGATGACGTGGTACTCGAAGCGGGCATGGGCTTCCTCGGTATAGGCCGTCCAGACTGGGCCGTCTTCCGTAGTCGGCGTCGAGAGCTTGAAGATGAACTTGCGCTCCTTCCAAGAGATGGTGCGCTTTTCGGCAAGGCTTTCCGACGTCGCCTCCTTGCGTGGGTTCTGGTACTTGTCCAGCTCGTCCAGCACGAGGATGCGGATGGGCTTGTTGCCAAGCCGGGAGACAGAACCGGACCAGCCCAGATAGATGGGCATGTGCTTCAAGTTGATGCGGATGCTTGAGGCGTCGTCGACGGCTCCGGAGAGGTAGCCGCGGAGGTGCCGGGAGTCCTGCAGCATGGGCAGGATGCGGTCTTTGGCGTTTTCCTTGGCCGTGATTTCGTCCGGGAAGACGACCATAGCCGGGCCGGGCGAGAGGTCGATCATCTGGGCGAGCACGTTGAGCGCGGCCTCCGAGCCGCCCGTCTGCGGCGTCTTGCACAGGATGACCACCTCCACGCCCGGGAAGCGGGCCGCGTCCATGACGCCGATAAGGTAGGGGGTGAAGACGTTTTGCCAGAGGCCGGGCAGGGACGACATGCGCACCATGCGGTAGCGTTCCGCCCACTGGCTGGGCGGCAGCCATTTCTGGCGGCGCATGACTATCCGTTCGGCCTTGGAGAAGGCAAAGCGGTAAGGGGACCCGCCCGCAAGAGCGCGGGCGAGTCCTTTGGGAAGCCATGAAGGGGCCTCCGCCAGCCGGACGCTGACGTCAGCTTTCTTCCTGTTCGGGGTTGAGGGACGGATCGTCAAGGTTGACCTCTATCTCCATCGGCTGGGCGTATTTGTTGCTCAGGCCGTCGATGACGGCCTCCATCTTGGCAAGGAAGCGGTGCGCCTGTTTGGGGTTGCCGTCCACCGTCTCGATGAGGTCCAGCGCCTGCGCTTCGACGGCGGACTTGAGCCCCGAGTTCAGCGTGACCGCCCGGGCAGCCAGTTCCTGCTCGACCATGTCCCGGGAGATGTACTTGCCCTCGGCGACGTCGGCGGCCAGTTCCTTGCGCCGGGCCTCGGCTTCCTTGATGCGGATGTCCGCGTTGTCCTTGCGGCGGACCCGTTCCTCGGCCTCCTGAGCCACCATTTCCGGCGTCTCGGCCATCGGCAGCGTGGTTCCGTACTTGTTGACGTTGCCCACGCTGAACGACAGGTCCGCGTTGCGACGCAGAATGCCCTTCCGTATATCTTGATACAGTTTGCTTTTTTTGATTTTCCTGCCGTTCTTGAGCAGGTGTTCGAGTACGTCCGTTGCCGTTTTCAGCGTTTCGCGCTTTTCCGTCGTGCCCACTTGTGCGTCCTCCAGCGATTAGGCCCTCAGTGCACAATCACGGAAATGTGAGGTATTGCTCTTCTGTGGCTCAAAGTAGTCCCGCAACGCCAAGGCCAACGACTTGCTGCCGGGGACAGGGCCATGTTCATTGAGTTCCCACCAGTCGTAAAAGGCCGAATAGATACGCATGAAGGGCAGGGTCTTGCCGGGCAAGGATGTGAGGTTTTTGTCTATGAAGCGTCGGATTCCTCTATTTTTGTTGTCGTTGTTTCTGGAGGTACCAGCCATTTGGCACAGCCGGACAAAATACCGTTCCGTTTCGTGAAGGCTCATAGGTGTTTTTTGAGCCAGCCGGACGGCCTGTTCCATCAGCATCACCCGCGTGTTCGTGTCATGCTGCGTCACCGCACGGGAAAAGAGGATGTCGTCAGAATGCGCAGTATGTGGCGACTTCTTCATGTCTGGCATCGCGTATTGGCCAGTCTTGCGGAGTGCGGGCAAGACCTCCGAGCGCACCCATTTGGAGAACGCCTTGGCTTGTGGTTTGCGGCTGCGGAAGATGAAAGCGTAGACGCCGGATTCGGTGATGAGGGCTAATGGCCTCCCCCCACGGCCCGCTTCCGGTATGGCCGTACGTGTGGAAAGTCTGCCTGCCTTAAAAGAGGCAACCATCCCAACATCAGCACGAATGATGTTGGGGTCGATAGAAGATTTTTCATCCTCATCAAGCATACTGATTGCCTGCCCTACGTTGTCCAACCCCAACACCTTGCATACGTCTTTGGCGATAAACCAAAAGCTGCCGTTGCTGTCCGCCAGGGTACGCACGAGGGTTTCGCCAAACATGAAAGGGGTGATCTGTGTATTTTGCATGAGATGCTCCTTAACTATACAGGATAAAAGGTAAGTATTGTGTGCTGGTTGGCTTCGGAAAGCCATTGCTACACACCGCCGCGTTGCGTGAAAAGTTCGTTCAGGATGTCGTTGAGGTCGTGGACGGTGTCGTCGAGTACGAGGGCCAGCCCGTCGAGGGAGGCCGGGGCTTGTCCCGCGTCGTCGAGCAGTCGCAGGTGTTCGCCGGAAAGGATGACGCGGGAGATGATGCGTTCCAACTGGACATGCAGGACTTGGAGACGTTCGGACGAGAGCGTTATGGGGGTGGGGCGGCTGTTCATGACGCCACCTCCACGGTCAGGGAGGTGCCGTACATTGTCCAGCGTACGCGGGTGGACAGGGGAAGCCGTAGCCGGGCAAGCGCAAGCAGGGCTGAGGCTTCGCCAAAACGGGCCAGCTTGTGGGCCAGATGTTCAAGAGGGAGGAAACCGCCACACAATGCCGCAGAGCGGGAAAGGAGAATGGAGTGAGACATGGGCCACCTATTGGATTTAGGGATTGGGAAACAAAAAAGGCGGAACAACGCTCCCCGGCTCCAATAAAGCCGCCGGGGCCTCACGGACACCCGGACGTTGTTCCGCCAATATGTAACCGCATCCCACGGGCGAAAGGCCCGAGGTGCATCGGTGGCAGAAATAGAAAACGCCGCTCTTTTCTCCAGTGTGGGGCACTGGGGAAGGCTCCGGCAAGCCTTATTGGATTTGGGGAAGCTCAGGAAGCCACAGAACGGGGTGGAAGTCAAGTTTAAGGACATGATTCACCCCCAGATAGACAGAAAATTCCGTGAACTTATCTCATAATCCCTGTGCCCTGACAGCCAGTCCCAGATAGCGGCGGACTCGCTTTGGAAGCTCATGAACGCCTGCATGTCATCCGGGTGTGCCGCCGCCCATCTGTGATCGTATCGCCATTCCCAGCCGCCGTTGCCGTCGCGGACGAACCGGATAGGCTTGCCGCGCCAGATCCGGGCGAGCGTGAGCACGTCAGCGGGGATGTCCCTTCTCTCTAGGTAGTCCGGAAGGATAAGACCATCCTTTCCCTCAGCGGCAACAGTTCCATCGGGCAAAGCTCCCATCGGCTCCGGTTCCGGCTGCGCTCGCGGCTGGGGGCCTGACTCTGGAGCCGTCAGCGGGCAGGATGCCGGACAGCCGCTGCGGAGCCATTCCCGGATGTCCACGCCCTTGGCAAAGGCTTCCCCCGGGTCCTTTCCGGCGGGGACGGGCCATAGCTTGGCTTGGGGGTAACGGTCGCGCCACCAGCGCCAGTTCGAGGCCGTGGGGATGTCGCCGCCGGGCTTTGCGTCCCAATCCATGACCATGAGGATTCTGGCCGCTGCGGAGAGGGCCGCGTGGGCCACGGCATCGGGTTTGCCGGAGGCCGTGAGGATGGCGAGCGCGCCGATCTTTCCCCCGCAGGCGTGGTGGATGAGCATGGCGTCAAGCTCGGATTCGACCACGGCCCATGTCGCCAGCTCTGGAGCGACGCCGATGGGAGCGAGTCGCAGCGGGGCCGAGTAGGGCGGCGCGGGCTGGGCGATGAGGATGTACTTGTCTTCGCCCTCGGCAAGGTCGGCATTGCGCTTGCGGATACGGACGCGCAGGGCTTGCGTGTGGCCGTCGTCGCTCCAGCAGGGGATGGTGATGCCACGGGGGATGCGTAGCGTCCGGACAGGCTTGCCGTCGCGTTCCTTGGGCGGCAGGCCGAACGCGGCGCGCTGGCGGTAGAGGTATTTCCCGGTGTTGTCCTCTCCCTCGATGTAGCCCAGCCCGTAGCGCTGGACGGCCTCAAGCGGCAGGCCGCGCTTGGCGAGATAGTTCAGGACGGATGGCGTCTCCAGAAGCCGGGCATGGGCTTCTGTGGCCAGCTTGGTGGCCTGTGCGAGCCATGCCTCCGGAGGCGGGGCGTAGGACGTCGGCGTCCACGTATCCGTGCCGTGGGCGGTCAGGGGGCGCAAAGGACGGTATCTGCGGCGCGCTTCCTGCGTGCGTTCGGGGAGGTCAATCCGCAACTCCTCGCACGCCTCCCGGAACGTCAGCCCTCCAGCCCACGTCAGCAGATCGATGGCGTCGCCGCCTTCTTGGCAGTGCCGGGGACAGGCCCACGTCCCGGTGATCCCGTGCTGCATGGCGAGCGCCCCGCCGGGCTGTTCGGGGAAGACGCAGAAGCGATCCGTCCCGCCGCATTTCGGACAGGGGGAATGGTACTCGCCGCCGGAGCGTGCGCTGGCCTTCTTGATCTTGGTTCCGTCCACATAGCGGCGCAGGATATCGAGTATGATGTCGCTCATCGGTTCAATCCTCCCATCCTCCCACGAAATTCCGGCGTTCATATTTTGTAACCATGCGATAAGGAATACTCTTTTCCCAGAATGGGAGTATGGGAGGATATACACACAGCACACAAATACGCACATGATCGCGCATGTGCGCACGGGGGGATGAAGGTGTGTATCCTCCCATACTCCCATTCTGGGAAAAGAGTATTCCTTATCGCATGGTTACAAAATATGAACGCCGGAATTTCGTGGGAGGATGGGAGGATAGGCCGAGCAATCATGACTTCCTCCGGCTATTCTTCTCCTGCTCTTCCAGTAGATCGTCGTTGTACTCTTCCAGAATTTCAGGCTTGACCACGACACCCAAGTAGTACATGACACTGCTCTTTTTGGTGAATATCCCCTTCTTTTCCAAGGCTGGAGTGAACTTTTTGGGCGTGTACGGGTAGGAGTTGCCCAGAATTTTCTTGCACCACCAGTTGCAGGCCTTGAGCAGATCGGCAGCTGGGGTTCTGGTTTCGTAGTCGCGAGAGCCGGTCGGCGGTTCTTCGATGAGACAGCACTCCTTCAGGAATCGCCCGATGTCGTCCTGAGCCGCCATCTGGGCCTCCGTAAAGCGCAACACCTTCTCCGGGATGCGTAGTCCGTTGGCGAGCACATCCATGCAGCCGCGCACCATGAGCGCAAGGATGCCAGAACGCTCGGCCTCCAGCTTTTTCCCCATATGACGGTCAATTTGCCGCTCCCATTCACGGGTCGGGTTGGGGACGAATTTGACCGGCCACTCGATGAACAGGGTACGGGCGTTGAAGCCGTCGTCATCCGTGTCCATTTTCGGCACATAGTTCGTGAGCAGGAGCATCAGCGCCGACTGCTTCCACGAGGTCATGTACTTGTCGTTGATGCCACGGGCCGTGATGAATCCGCCGCCGGTGAGGTCCTTGATCTTGGCTTGGTCAAGTGACTGGCGGGCATTTGCTTCCGAAGCGTAGGCGATTCGTGCTCCGCGCAGGGCCAGCAGCTCCGGCTCGGGGCGGCTGGGGTCTCGAGGAAACTTCTGTTCGATGAGAAGGGATACCCCCATACGGGCATGTATCTGATCGCCGAGGATACCCTTGATGGTGTTCATCAACGTATCCTTGCCGTTGCGCGACAAAGGGCCGTACATGATGGCCCAGATGTTCAGGAACTTGTCGCCGAGCAGTCCGTAACCCAGCAGGCGCACGATGAAGTCGGCCATCTCCTGATCACCATTCATGCACGAGAGCAGATAGTGCTGGAAATTGGGACAGGGCGTATCAAGGCCGGTCCACTCCGTCGGGATGGCGTTGAGCATGTACTGCTCGGGTTTTCCGGGACTGCATTCGCCGGTGCGCAGGTCCACGACGCCGGAGGGAGTCGCCAGATGGTAGTGCTGCTGATCAAGATCGTTGGCCGCAACAACCGGCGGATTGTAGATGGATGTCGCGCACTCAAGCACCTCTTTCCGACCGGCAGCCGTGCGGAGCTTGTCGATCCGGGAGCGCATCGTTTTGGAGAGGGGCGACTTGTCGTCCTGTCCCGTTTCGACGATGGCGTTCTGATAGGCCGCGCACACCTGCTCGATGTCGGCCAAGGCCCGGCGGGAAAGGAGGTCGATGTCCCAGTGATGTCCGGACCAGTACAGCCACTTGTCCCATTCGGGGACATAGGCATACTGGCCCCGGAAAAGGGTCACGAAGAGATCGGCATCGCCGACGCGGTTGCGCCGGAGCCGATCGATCACGAACCACGGGTCGAGCTTTTCTTCGGCCTTCACGTCGGGCAGTTCCGCAGCCTTGGCGATGGCTAGGGCGCGCTCCTCAACCAACTGTTGGATCTCTTTGGGGGACAGATCCTGCGTCATGCGATGGCTCCAATGGCAAGGTGTGCATTTTTCCATGAAAGAATTCCATAGATCGCGGCCAAACTCCGGGATGCACGCACCCTTGCGCCGGGCAAAAGCGGGGAAGGACCCAAAAGGCCGGGGGCCGCTTGGGAACTTTGGTCCGTTTTCGGGTGTATGGGGGAAAGGGGGAGCGTAGCGGAGACGGCTGCCGCGCAGCCTTCAGAAAAAGGAAGCGCCCGCAAGTTCCCTAGGCCGTGGGGTGCGGAGGCAGCATGAGCCTCGCCCTGAGCAAGGGAACGTGCGGGCGCACATTCGGGATGGCAAACCAGAGTGGCGGCAGGGCCATTCTGTGCCGAAAAAGGGCCTCGGGACGCCATCATATGGATAAGACTGGCCGCAAAACGGGTAACCAGGGTTGACCAAGGCCGGAAACGACAAAGAGGATACATACGCTATGGCATGTATCCTCTTGAAATCTATTGGTGCGCCAGGGAGGAATCGAACCCACGGCCCGCAGCTTAGAAGGCTGCTGCTCTATCCAACTGAGCTACTGGCGCAAATATGGCAGCGACAATCTATAAAGCAAGGCTTCCCCGAGGTCAAGCCTGATCTTGCGCGTTTTGCAAGGCTTGGGAAGGGCGGGCGGCATGGCCCGGAGCGGGCGGGGCATCCCGGCGAAGAATTCACGGGCGGAAAGGGGCGTCCGCCATTGCTTTCAGGTTGACTGTGGGCTATCCCCTCTGTACGCTTCGGCGCGTTTGGAGTATGGCCTTTACTTTTAGCGAATGAAACCAAGGAAAATTCATGCCCGCATACGGAGATCTCGTTATTATTGTTACCCCCAAGGGGAAGCGGAGCTTGCGCCGCGTTGATGAAAATCAGGACATGCACACGCAGGACGGCATCCTGCGCATGGCCGATGTGGTCGAAGCGCCGTTCGGTTCCGAAGTCTGTACGACGCTCGGCGTGCCGTACCGCATCCAGAAGCCCACGCTGAACGATATCGTCAAGGGCGTCAAACGCCAGACGCAGATCCTCTATCCCAAGGATATCGGGTATATCTGTATGCGTCTCGGCGTGGGGCCGAACCGCACGGTCATCGAAGCGGGCACCGGATCGGGCAGCCTGACCGTGGCCCTGTCGTGGTTCTCCGGCACGACCGGAAAGGTGCATACGTTCGAGGCCAGGGAGGAATTCCACAAGCTCGCCCGGAGGAACCTGGAGTGGGCCGGGGTGGGGCAGAACGTGACCATGCACTGTCAGGACATCGCGGAAGGCTTCGGCGACGTGACCGGCGCGGACGCCCTGTTCCTTGATGTGCGGACGCCGTGGGATTATTTGAAGCACATCCCCGCCGCCGTGACGCCCGGCGCTGCGCTGGCGTTCCTCCTGCCCACCGTGGATCAGGTCGGCAAGCTCCTCCTCGGGCTGGAGCAGGGGCCCTTCGACGACGTCGAAGTCTGCGAAATCCTCGTGCGCCGCTGGAAGCCCATCGCGGATCGCCTGCGCCCCGAAGACCGCATGGTGGCCCATACCGGTTTTCTCATTTTCGCCCGCCATCAGGAACGCTCGGCGAAGTGGGACGAATGCCGCACCGCGTCGCTCGGCACCCGTGAACGCAAGCAGGAAGCCGCGCGCCGTGAGCGTCTGGGGCTGGACGGCATGGAGACGGCCTCCGAACAGATCGACGAATAGCATTCCCATCGTATTATGAAAATAACAATCCAAAATCTTTCCAAGGCATTCGGCGGTCGGGACATCTTCTCCGACTTCTCTCTGGACATCGACTCCGGTGTCCGCTTGTGCGTGTGCGGGCCCAACGGCTGCGGCAAGTCGACGCTCATCCGTATGCTGGCGGACGCCGATGCCCCGGATTCCGGGCGCATCATCATGCCGCGCGGCTGCCGTGTGGGGTACGTGCAGCAGGATCTGGACGAGGCCGTGCTGGACACGCCGCTGCTCGAATGGGTGGTGGACGTCCTGCCGGACTGGCATGACTTCTGGTCCGCATGGGAAGCGGCGGCGGCCTCCAGGGACGAGGCCGAGATCGCGCGCCTCGGTGCGCGGCAGGCCGAGCTTGAGGCCCTGTACGGCTACAATCCCGAGCACAAGGCACAGGCCGTGCTGTCCGGTCTGGGATTCGACGAGGGCAAGTGGCACCTGCCGATCAAGCAGCTGTCCGGCGGCTGGCGCGAGCGTGCAAAGCTGGCCCGGGTGCTGGTCGCCGGGGCCGACGTCCTGCTGCTCGACGAACCGACCAACCACCTCGACATTGAGGCGGTGGAATGGCTGGAAGATTTCCTCATGGATTACAAGGGGGCGCTGGTCTTCGTGGCCCACGACCGCGTGTTCATGGACCGGATCGGGACGCACGTGCTGTACCTCGGCGGCTCGAAACCTGTTTTCCGCAAGGCGACGTTCAGCCAGTTCGTGGAATTGCAGGAAGAGCTTGAGGAGCAGAGGGAACGCGAGGCCCAGCGCCTGAACGCCGAAATCGAGCGCAAGATGGATTTCGTGCGCCGTTTCGGGGCCAAGGCGACCAAGGCCCGCCAGGCCGGATCGCGCCAGAAGATGGCGAAGAAGCTTGAGAAGGAGCTGGAAGGCTTCCGCCCGGAAGCCAAGCGCAAGGAACTCAGCTTCAAGTGGCCCGAGCCGCCCAAGGCCGACAAGACCATCCTGTCCGTGGCCGATCTCGCGTTCGCCTTCCCGGACGGCGTGAGCCTCTGGCCTCCGCTGACGTTCACGATCTACCGTGGCCAGCGCATCGCCCTCGTGGGGCACAACGGCTGCGGCAAGTCGACGCTGCTCAAAATCCTCGCGGGCCGTCTGGAGCGCAAGGGCGGGACGCAGGTCATGGGCTCGCTGGTCAAGATGGGCTACTACAGCCAGCACCAGACGGAGCTCCTGAACAGCTCGGGCACGGTGCTCGGCGAAATCCGGCGGCTTTCCGATCCCCGGATGACGGAAGAGGAGCTCATGAGCGTCCTCGGGCTGTTCCTGCTCGGGCAGAACTACTTCGACCGGCAGGTGAGCAGCCTGTCCGGCGGCGAGCGCAGCCGCCTCGTGCTGGCGTCGCTGTTCCTCGCGCGCGCCAACTTCCTTGTGCTCGACGAACCCACCAACCATCTGGATCTCGAAAGCCGCGAGGCGCTGGTCGAGGCGCTGAACGCCTTTGACGGGACGCTGCTGATGGTGGCCCACGACCGGTATCTGCTTTCGGAAGTGGCTGACGAGGCGTGGTCGATGGACGGGGACGGGATCACCGTCTATAAGGAAGGGTTCGCCGAATACGACGTTGCGCGGCGCGCGGCGCTGGCGGCGTCCAAGGCCGGGAAGGAAAGGGAGAAGGACGCCGGGCGGAAGGCCGAGGGCCCCGTCCCCGGCAAGGCGCTGGACCGGGAAGAGCTGAAGCGCCTCAAGCGCGAGCAGGCCGAGCAGCGCAATGCCCTCTATAAGAAGATGCGCCCCAAGCAGGAGGCGTATGCCAAGCTGGAAACGCAGCTTGAGGCGTTGCTGACGGAGCAGTCGGACGTCGAGGCCGCGCTGGCCGACCCCGAGGTGTACGCCGACGGGAACAAAACGACGGAACTGCTGAAGAAGTTCAGCCAGTTGAAGGAATCAAGCGAACAGGCGCTGGAGAAGCTCGGCGAACTGGAAGCCGAGCTTGCGGAACTGGAAGCGCAGCGCGCCGCCTTGTCGATGAACGGCGGCGGGGATGAATTGTAGGCGTTCAGCCTGAAGAGTAAGGAGAATCTTGTGGCCAGAGAAATCACCGAGCGCCGCCGGGCCAAGCTGGAACGGGTACTGCGCTGGCGTCAGAAGGATCTGACGCTGGTGTTGGCGAATATTCACGATCCGCATAATGTTTCGGCCATCTACAGGAGCGCCGACGCGTTTGGGGTTGCGGCGCTGCACCTCTATTATACGGATACGGCGTTCCCGGAGCTCGGCAAGAAAAGTTCCGCGTCCGCCCGCAAGTGGGTGGAAAGCGTCCGGCACCGCAGCGCCGAGGAACTGTATGCGGCGCTCAAGGCGGGCGGGCATCAGATCCTCGCCACGAGCTGCACGCCGGAATCGAAGCCCCTCGGGGCCTACGACTTCACGAAGCCCACGGCGGTCATCATGGGCAACGAGCACAGCGGCGTTCCCGCCGAATTGAACTCGCTGGTGGACGGCGAGGTGTACATCCCGATGTACGGCATGATCCAGAGCTTCAACGTCTCCGTCGCCGCGGCCGTCATCCTGTCGGAAGCCTCGCGCCAGCGGGTGCAGGCGGGCATGTACGACCGCCCGAGCTACCCGCCGGACGAGCTCGCCGCCCGCCTCGAGGCATGGATAGAAAAATGAGCCGGGTCTGTCATTGACCTTTCTCCGTTCTATTGGGTAGAAGAGGGGGAAGGCTTGGGGAAAGCGGGTCCCCCGGCCCGATGGGAACGGTCGGAACATGTCCTGCAAGATGGGGAACTTCATGAATCTTCGCGTGTTCGCTTTGCTTGGCGTCCTGCTGCTTGCCGGGTGTTCGGGGCTGTCCGTGCGGCATCTCCCGAGCAATCCGTGGAAAAATGAGGCGTCCCAGAACATCCAGATGCGTTACCTCGCCTTCCAGTATCAGGTGATACCGGTGGGCAATGAGCTTGGAATCGTTGCGGAAGCCTATCCGGTCATCGACAAGCTGCCCGACTGGGCCTCGTGGTACGGCGAGATCATGCTGAGCGTCTACGTTTCGGACGAGTACGGCAGGGTCCTTGCCTCCAAGGACACCGTGCTGGTTCCCCGCCCGCTGAACCGCGAAGCCGGGCTCCCGCTTGAAGTCAGCCTCGATCTGGGGACGAACCGGCATCAGCCGCTTTCGATCTCCTTCGGATACCGTCTGGTGCTTACGGACACGCAGCCCGACGGCACGGCGGGGCGGCGGATGCTGGTATCGGAAAGGGCGCTCGAAAAATAGGCGTTCCGCATATGCCATACGGAAAGGGGCGGGCCGGTGTTGACGGCTTGCCCCTTTTTATGCGAGGAGAGGCGGCTGTTTGTCCCGGCGAGAGGACATCGTGATGCCGGGATGCCGTTTTTTGTGAAAACGGCCGTATCGTTTCGGATGGGGAAGGGGGCTCAAAGGGGGGCCGGGCAAGGGTTGGAAGGCCGGAAAGCGGCTGGCGGAAGGGTTTTTCGCGGTATCCGGCCCTGATTTTTGCTTGCCAGTGCTCTTATTTTTGAGTAACATTTTCCGATTCCATTGATATGGTCAGTGTTTTTGAGATGCTGTACCTCATACGAGCTTCCCGGTTTCGGCCGGAGGCTCGATTGCGCGTTTTTCCGGCATACCGCGTCCGCCGGAAGGCGCGATGCGGAGGGGGGAGCGTCCTTTGTTCACTTTTAAAAAGCGATATGCGGGGTTCTGAGATGTTCTCATTCATCGTGGTATTGGCTTGCGGGCTGTTCGCCCTCTACTATGCGTATGATACCTCCAAGCGCGTCTTCTCCGCCGGTACCGGCACGGAAGAAATGCAGAAGATTGCCGGAGCTATTCAGGAGGGCGCTCAGGCGTACCTGAACCGTCAGTACAAAACCATCGCCATCGTGGGCGTGATCGTGGCCGTGCTTCTGGCTTGGGCCCTTTCCGGCCTTGTGGCGCTGGGCTTCGTGCTTGGCGCGGTGCTGTCCGGCGTCGCCGGCTACATCGGCATGAACGTTTCCGTGCGTGCCAACATCCGTACCACTGAAGCCGCCCGCCAGGGCATGACCCCTGCCCTCAACGTGGCCTTCCAGGCCGGCGCCGTGACGGGTCTGCTGGTCGTGGGCCTCGGCCTGCTCGGCGTGGTCCTCTACTATGGCCTGCTGACCATGTTCGGCGTGGAACAGAAGACCATGCTTGAAGCCCTCGTGGCCCTCAGCTTCGGCGCTTCCCTCATCTCCATCTTCGCGCGTCTCGGCGGCGGCATCTTCACGAAGGGTGCCGACGTGGGCGCCGACCTCGTGGGCAAGGTCGAAGCCGGCATCCCCGAAGACGACCCGCGCAACCCCGCCGTCATCGCCGACAACGTGGGCGACAACGTGGGCGACTGCGCCGGTATGGCCGCCGACCTCTTTGAAACCTACGCCGTGACCGTGGTCGCCACCATGCTGCTCGCCGCCATCTACTTCACCGGCGAACTCCAGCACCTCATGATGATGTACCCCCTGCTCATCGGCGGCGTGTGCATCCTCGGCTCCGTGTTCGGCACCAAGTACGTCCGCCTCGGCTCCGACAACAACATCATGAAGGCCCTGTACCGTGGTCTGACCGTCGCCGCTCTGGCTTCCGCCGGTCTCATCATCGTCGTGACCTTCCTGCTGTTCTGGGGCGCTCCTGAAATGCAGATCCAGGGCAAGACCTTCGGCGTGGGCAACCTGCTGATGTGCTCCCTGACCGGCCTCGTGATCACCGCCGCGCTGGTGTGGATCACCGAGTACTACACCGCCACCGCGTTCCGCCCCGTCCGCAGCATCGCGCAGGCTTCCACCACCGGCCACGGCACCAACGTCATTCAGGGCCTCGCCGTGTCCATGGAATCCACCGCTCTGCCGGTCATCGTGATCTCCATCGGCATCCTGTTCTCCTACAGCAACGCCGGCCTGTTCGGCATCGCCATCGCCGCGACCACCATGCTCGCCCTCGCCGGCATGATCGTCGCCCTTGACGCCTACGGCCCCGTGACCGACAACGCCGGCGGCATCGCCGAAATGTCCAACCTGCCCGGCGACGTCCGCGAAGTCACCGACGCGCTTGACGCCGTGGGCAACACCACCAAGGCCGTGACCAAGGGCTACGCCATCGGTTCCGCCGCGCTCGCCGCTCTGGTGCTGTTCGCTTGCTACACCGAAGACCTTGGCCGCTTCTTCCCCAATCTGAACGTGTCCTTCTCCCTGCAGGATCCCTATGTCCTCGTCGGCCTGTTCATCGGCGGCCTGCTGCCGTACCTGTTCGGCGCCATGGGCATGATGGCCGTGGGCCGCGCCGGTTCCGCCGTCGTGGTTGAAGTGCGCCGCCAGTTCCGCGAAATCCCCGGCATCATGGAAGGCACCGCGAAGCCCAACTACGGCGCCGCCGTGGATATGCTGACCAAGGCCGCCATCCGCGAAATGATCATGCCCTCCATGCTCCCGGTCTTCGCCCCGATCATCGTGTACTTCATCATCGACGCCTTCGGCGGCCAGAGCGCGGCGTTCGCGACCCTCGGCGCCATGCTGATGGGCACCATCGTGACCGGCCTGTTCGTCGCCATCTCCATGACCTCCGGCGGCGGCGCGTGGGACAACGCGAAGAAGTACATTGAAGACGGCCACCACGGCGGCAAGGGTTCCGATGCGCACAAGGCCGCCGTTACCGGCGACACCGTGGGCGACCCCTACAAGGACACCGCTGGCCCGGCTGTTAACCCGATGATCAAGATCATCAACATTGTGGCTCTGCTGCTGCTTCAGGCCCTTGCCTAAGCCTTAGAGTCTCAGGTCCATTATCGCGAAGCGCCCCGGTGGGATTGACCGCCGGGGCGCTTTGTGTTTTTCATACAGGATAGCCATTCAGGAAGGGTCGTCATGCTGCATATCGGGTGTCACTTGTCCAGTTCCAAAGGGTACCGCCACATGGGGGAGGACGCGCTCTCCATCAAGGCGGATACGTTCCAGTTTTTTACGCGAAACCCGAGGGGCAGCAAGGCTAAGAAGGCGGACCCCAAGGACGCGGAAGCCCTGCGCGGCCTGATGGAGGAGCACGCCTTCGCGCCCGTTCTGGGGCACGCGCCCTATACGCTGAACGCGTGTGCCCTTGATGAGGGGCTGCGGGCGTTCGCGCGGGACGCCATGCGCGAGGACGTGATGACGCTGGACACGTATCTGCCGCATATGCTGTATAATTTTCATCCCGGCAGCCATGTGGGGCAGGGGATCGACGCGGGCATGGCGCTCATCGTCGAACTGCTGGACGCGATCCTGCGTCCGGAGCAGACCACCCGCGTCCTGCTGGAAACCATGTCCGGCAAGGGGACCGAGGTCGGAAGCCGTTTCGAGGAGCTGGGGCATATCCTCCGCTCGGTATCGCTGGGTGACAAGATGGGCGTGTGCCTCGACACCTGCCACGTCTATTCGGCGGGGTATGATATCGTCAACGATCTTGACGGGGTGCTGGAGCAGTTCGACCGGCATGTCGGGCTGGGCAAGCTGTACGCCATCCACCTGAACGACAGCCTGATGCCCTTCGCCAGCCGCAAGGATCGCCACGCCCGCATCGGCGAAGGGACCATCGGGCTGGAGGCGATTGCGCGGATCATCAACCATCCCGCCTTGAGGCACTTGCCGTTCTATCTGGAAACGCCCAATGAGCTTCCCGGCTATGCCCATGAAATCAGCGTATTGCGGGCCGCATGGATTGAATGACGACGGATGCGGCGGCCCCCACGCCGCCTTGCCCCGGTCGGGTTCGTCCCGCAAAAAGAGGCCAGCCCCCTTGACTTCGCGCTTTCGTGAAGCACTCTATACTTCGTTCACCGTGCGTTTTCGCACTGTCCATTCATCAGGGAGAATCATATGAAATTCACGTATTCCATTCCCACCAAGATTCTGTTCGGCCCCGGCAGCTTCAACGATCTCGCCACAACGCCCCTGCCGGGCAAGAAAGCGCTCGTCGTCATCACCGCCGGAAAATCCATGCGCGCGAACGGCTATCTCGATCGCCTCATCGACATGCTGGACAAGCAGGGCATCGGGCACGCGCTGTTCGACAAGATCCTGCCCAACCCGGTGCTCCGCCATGTCCATGAAGGCGCGGCGCTGGCCCGCGAGCAGGGCTGCGACTTCGTGATCGGCCTTGGCGGCGGCAGCTCCATCGACTCCGCGAAAAGCATTGCGGTCATGGCCAAAAACCCCGGCGACTACTGGGATTACATCTCCGGCGGCTCCGGCAAGGGGCAGCCGCTGGTGAACGGCGCCCTGCCCATCGTGGCGATTGCGACCACGGCGGGCACGGGCACGGAAGCCGACCCGTGGACCGTCATCACCAAAGAGGACACCAACGAGAAGATCGGCTTCGGCTGCGCGGAAACCTTCCCCGTGCTCTCCGTGGTTGACCCGGAAATGATGCTGACCATCCCGGCGCACCTGACCGCCTATCAGGGCTTTGACGCGTTGTTCCACGCCACGGAAGGGTATATCGCGAACGTCGCCACGCCGCTCAGCGACGCCTATGCGCTGAAAAGCATTGAACTCCTCGCCAAATATCTGCCCGCCGCCGTGAAGGACGGATCGGATCTGGAAGCCCGCACGCAGGTGGCGCTGGCAAGCACGCTTTCCGGCATGGTCGAGTCGACCTCCTGCTGCACGTCCGAACACGGCATGGAGCACGCCCTGAGCGCATTCTATCCGAAACTGCCGCACGGCGCGGGGCTGATCATGCTTTCCGAGGCGTACTATTCGTTCTTCGCCGACAAGTCCCCCGAACGGTTCACGGCTATGGCCAAGGCCATGGGCGTGGTGACGGGGCACCTGCCGGAGGCCGAGCGCCCGATGGCGTTCGTCAAGGCGCTTGTGGAATTGCAGAAGGCGTGCGGCGTCGACGGGCTCAAAATGTCCGACTACGGCATTACGAAGGAAGACATGGCCAAGTGCGCGGCCAACGCGCGGCACACGATGGGCGGGCTGTTCGAGCTTGATCCCTACGCGCTGTCGCTCGACGAAACCACGCAGATCATGATGAACGCCTACAAATAAGCGGGCGGGACACACAAAAAAAGCGCGGGCCATACCGCGCTTTTTTTGTGCCCATGCCGGACGTTGCGCCCCTGAACCCTATGGCGGTTCAAAGGGAATCGGTTTCACGGAACGCGCTGAACGGATTCGATCCGCACGGAATTTCTTGAAGGGCAGGGTGATCCCCTTCGGCGGACTTGAGGAAGGGAAAACGCGTAAGACTCCCCCTTCCCAACGCCTTCCCGCCCGTCCCCCAACAAGCCGCTAGCGGGTACCGGCTTGTTGCTTTTCGATCCAGACGAGGAGTTGCTTGCAAAAGGTTTCGATGGCCTCTTCCGTGATCTCCTTGCCTTCTGTGATGGTGTATTGGTTCATGAGCAGGGCGGGCGTCGCGTTTGTGAAGCCTTGCCGGGCGATTTCAAGCCCGCAGCCTACGCAGGTGATGCGGGCTTCGACAGCGTGCTGTTTCAGGTGGCGGCGCAATGACCGCTCGGTTTGCGCCATGCGCGGGCCGTTCAGATCCAGAATGCGGATATTGATTTCAGGCTGACTCATCAGAGCGATCCTTCACGTTGAGCGTTTCCCTCCGCTATAGCGCTTCGATGGGGCGTCCGCAACCGTCGGGGCTGGCGGCGGGACTTTCCACGCCGCCAGCCCGGGATATCAGGCCTCCTGTTCCAAAGCCGGGGATTCGGACAGGGCGGAAACCGCGATCCAGCCTATCCACGAGAAGAGGAAGCCGATGAAGAAGGGCGGGATGCCCGCGGCTACGGAACCGAGCTGCGGCCCCCAGATGGAGGTGGGCCCGTAGGCGATCAGGTACCAGGCGAGGCAGGAGAAGAACCCGCACGCGGCGCTGGCCCATGCTGCCCCGGCGTTGCGGCGTCCGAAGCGCACGAGGGCGACGTAGGGCACCAGCGCCATTGCGCCGACGATGCTCCAGCTGGTGGTGCAGAGCAGGGCGACGAGCTGCCCCTTGATCTGGGCGCAGCCGCCGCTGACGAGCACGCAGATGGCGATGCCGGTGAACCACGAAAGCCGGTTGCTGGGCCGCCCGCGCAGGTCTTCGGACAGGGCGGAAACCGCGATGTGGTAGATGCCGGTGGCCGTGGACAGCGAGGCGGAGACGATGGCCAGTACAAAGATGTGCAGGGCGAACTCGGGGAGCAGCATTTGGACGAGCTTGGGCATGACCTGATCGGGGCTGGCGACTTCGGGCAGGATAAGCCGGGAAAGCGCGGCCGCGAAGTAGGCCCCGCCCACGAGTACCGTCAGGATGAACATGGCGAGCGGCGTGGTTTTCTTGAGCTGGCGAGGATCGGCGATGGCGAAATGGCGCTGCATCATCTGCGGCTGGGCCCACACCGCGATGGAGGTCACGACGACCAGCGAGAGGATGAACAGCCCCCGTTCCCCGCCGGACAGGGAGACGAACCCGTTGTTGGCGAGATCGCTTGGGGGAAGGGCCGCCAGCGCCTGCATACCTTCCCACGGGCCGCCGACCTTGGAGAAGATGGCCCCCACGAGCATGAGCATACCCACGAGCATGACGACGCCCTGCATGGCTTCGGTGTAGAGGACGCCGCGCAGTCCGCCGATGAAGACGGTGAGCCCTACGATGATCGCCACCAGCCAGATGAGCGCCCAGACGGGCACGGGGAGGATCTCGGCCAGCAGGAGCGCCGCCCCCTTGATGACCGCCGAACCGTATACGCCGAGGAACAAGGCGAAAACAAAGGCCATAGCCCTTGTCAGGCTGGGCGAGCCGTGGCCGAGGCCGAGCAGCTGCGCCGGGGTGCGCGCGCCGAGGCGTTCCTGCCATTTGCGCGTTGGCCACGCCAGGAAGCGGTAGACGGCCCACGTCCCGAACCAGACGTTGCCCGCGGCCACGAGCAGCATTTGCAGGCCGTAGGCATGGGCGAGGCCGCCGAACCCGACGAGCGCCACCGCCGAGATGTAGGTGGCGACATAGGCGAAGGCCTGCACGCCGAATCCTACGGAGCCGCTGAGCACGGCGTCCTTGCTGCGTCCCTTATGCACCAGAAAGGCGAAGACCGCGAAGTAGCCGGCCCAGAGCAGGATCTCAGTCATGGCTGCGCTCCATCCGGCGTTTCGCCGGTTTCACATTGCGGAGGAGCCCGAACAGGGACATCGAAAAGGACACGAACATGGAAACGAGGGCGACTCCAACGGCTCCATCCATAGGCAGGTTGGTCAGGGCGGCAAGCATCACGGTTTCTCCCGGCGGTAAAAAGGTACAAAAAAAGCCACCGGCCCTTTGAGGTCGGTGGCTTGTCCTTACTGAACAAAGCTCAATGTGCTACGGAACGTCTCATTTACGCACAGCACATCCGATCCGGGGCCAGCAGCTGGTGTCCCGAATAATAATAGTAAAAGTGCGCAAACGAAAAGATCATGGTATAACTCCGTGGAAGAAATGTTCCCACAAAAAGGGAGGCTCCGTCAAGGGGGCGGGGCCGCTTTTTTTGTCATTGCTTTCTTTCCCCGGAACAGGGATGCTGGACAAGCCAATCCCGGAGGCGGGCGAGTTCGGGGAGAAAGCGGGATTCCAGTTCCTTCACGGCGGCTTGGAGCGTTTCCGGCGAGTTGTCCCTCGCAAGCTGGCTCCTGCGCGCGAGCATGTCCATCCAGATGTGCCCGTCGAAGATGATCCGCCTCCGCCACGCGGCGGCGAGGACGGCGGGCGGGGTGGGCGTATCGGGAAGGTGCCCGGATGCCGCAAGATGGTCTTTCATCGCTTTCAGGCCCGCGTCGACGGCAAAACGCATACGGCGCACGGCCCCTTCCTGTTCAAGTCCGGAAAGTGGTGATAATAAAAAGGCTTCTTCCAAACGGCTCAACGTTTGGAGAAAATGTTGCAGAGAAGCCGAAGACGGCGTAAAAAAGGATGGCATCACTTTTCCTCTTGACAAGCCCGTAAAGCGGCTTAAACCGTTATTTTGCGCTGTACATCGGTTTTTCCATAGTGTAGTGGATTACTCGGTTTTCTGGCGTCGATAACGCGTTAGGAAAGCCGTTCATTTTTTGTAGAGCAGATTCGTTATAATGGAAAGGGGAATAGTGAATGAAATCTTCGCATTTGAGGATGCTGCTGCTTCTGGGGGCCTTGGGGCTTGCGTGTTCGCCGGAATCGGCCTTTTCTCAGGAGAAGGCCGCCGCTCAGGCATATGCGGGAAAAACGGTCACGGGGGAAGTGACCGTAAAGCAAACTGTTGAAGATACGTTGCAGTCGCACCGTGGCCTGAAGGTCATGCAGGAGAACCTTGACGTCGTCCGTCATGAGCTCCGCAGGGCCAAGGCGGGGTGGGGCCCGAGCGTCGACGCCGTGGGGCGTACCGGTGCCAGCCGGTTGAGCAATACGACGACGCGCCCTTTGAACGCCGATAAGGACATGTACGGGGCCAACAGCATCAGCCTTACGCTCACGCAGCCGCTGTGGGACGGTTTCGCCACGCGCAGCCGTGTCCGCACGGGCGAAGCGACGGTCGATTCCATGACCTACCGCGTCCTCGACAACGCCACGTCGTTCGCCCTGGACGCCATCATTGCCCATGTGGACCTGCTCCGCCGCCGCGAGATCCTGCAGCTTGCCAAGGATAACGTGAGGCAGCACGTGGAGATCCTGGACTCCCAGAAGGAGCGCGTGGAACTCGGGGCCGGCTCCTCCGCCGACGTGACCCAGACCAAAGGCCGCCTGGCCCGCGCCCAGAGCACGCTCACCGATGCCGAGGCCTCGCTCCGGGAAGGTGAGGCTTCCTACATCCGTTTGACCGGGAAGCCCGTGCCCGCTTCGCTGGCTGAAGTGTATGTCCCGGAACCCATGTATACCGGTTATGACGCCGTGATGGAGGTCGCCGACAAGAACAACCCGAAGCTGAAGGCCTATATGTCCGACATCAAGGCCGCGCGCGGGGAAAAGGAACTGGCCGAATCCGCCTACCATCCCAAAATCAATTTTGAAGTCGGCCCCTCCTACTCCGACCGCAGCGGCCCCGGCAGCCAGTGGACTTCCGGCATGGACGCCGGGCTTGTCATGCGCTGGAACCTGTTCAACAGCGGGGCGGACAAGGCCGGAACCGAAGCCGCCGAGTCGCGCACGAGGATGGCCACGGAGACGCTGTATAATTTCCACGACGAACTGGCTCTGGAAATCGAAAATACATGGACCCGGTATCTGGCGGCCAAGGAACAGAAGAAGTATTATGAGGAAGCCATCGGCTACAACACGGCGACGCGCGACGCGTATCTCGAGCAGTTCAAGCTGGGCGAAAGAAGCCTGCTCGACGTGCTTGATGCGGAAAGCGAGCTTTTCAACTCGTCCACGCAGTACACGACAGCCAATGGCAACGTGGTTGTAGGCGCGTACAGACTGTATGCCCTCACGGGTATGCTGCTTCCCGAACTGGGCATCAAGGAAGATCCGCTTTATGAATCGCCCAGAAATCAGCAGGAAAAGCGCTAGGTTCCTGCGTTGAGAGTGTCCGCATGGCTGATGTGATGCAACCCCCGAAGGGGGGAGAGCCCGATACGCCGGAACAGAAGAAGCCCGTCCCGCTGGTCAACGACGGTTTATCGCCTTCGGACGTGGATTTCATTCCGCCGCTGGTGCACAGTTTGGTTACGTTGTTGCGGCTTCGCGGCAAGTCCGTTTCCACGGCGTTTCTGATGGCGGGGTTGGCCGGGACGGGGCGTGTCTCTCCCGGGGCCTGCCTGCACGCGGCAAAGCGTGCGGGGCTTGAGGGGAAGATCGTTTATCGGAAGAGCCTTCAGGACATTTCCCCGCTGGTGCTTCCGTGTATCCTTCTGTTGTCCCGTGACCGCTCGTGCGTCCTGACGTCCCTGGATGACGGCAAGGCGGGAGTGATTTTCCCGGAAACGGGGGAGGGCGTGCAGCCCGTCCCCCTTCAGATGCTGGCGGACGAGTACACGGGATACGCCATTTTCGCCACGCGCGAGGCCCGGCTTGACCAGCGGGCCGACCGCATCCGGCTCCTCAAGGGGAAGCGCTGGTTCTGGGACGTCCTGCTCTACTACATGCCGATTTATCGGCATGTGGCCTTCGCCAGCGTGGTCATCAACCTGATCGGCGTCATCAGCCCCCTGTTCGTGATGAACGTGTACGACCGCGTGATTCCCAACAACGCGGTGGATACGCTCTGGGTGTTGGCCATAGGCATCCTGATAGCCTACCTTTTCGATTTCCTGCTGCGCAACCTGCGCAGTTACTTCGTCGACGTGGCGGGCCGCAACGCGGACGTCGTGCTTTCCAGCCGTCTGGTGCAGAAAGTGCTGACCATGCGGCTGGACGCCAAGCCCGAATCGACCGGCGCGCTGGTCAACAACCTGCGCGAATTCGAGTCGTTGCGCGAATTTTTCAGCTCCTCGACGCTTCTGGCGTTCATCGACCTGCCGTTCCTTGTTGTGGCTTTGCTCCTGCTGGGATATATCGGCGGGCCGCTGGTGATTCTGCCGCTGTGCGCCATTCCCGTGCTTATCATTACGGGCATCGTGCTGCAGGAGGCCGGCAAGCGCACGGCGGAGCAGGGCTATAAGCAGAACATGCAGAAGAATGCGCTGCTTGTCGAACTGGTCAACGGGCTGGAGACTCTCAAGGCGTGCATGGCCGAAAGCCGGATGCTGCACCTCTGGGAACAGGTGGTCGGAGTTTCGGCCAAAGCCGGCAGCGTGGCCAAAAAATACAACAATCTCGCCATCACCATCTCTACGCTGGTCACGCAGGCCGTGTCCGTGGGCATGGTCATCTGGGGCGTCTATCGGATTGCCGACGGCACCATGACGATGGGCGGGCTCATCGGCTCGAACATTCTGGTGGGCCGGGCAATGGCCCCGCTGATGCAGATCGCGAGCCTCCTCACCAGACTGCAAAATTCCCGCATGTCCCTGCAGGCGCTCGATCTGCTGATGCAGCTTCCCTCCGAAGGCCAGAACGACAACGAGTACGTGGAGTTCGGCAAGCTGGACGCCTCGTTCTCTTTTGAGGATCTGGCGTTTGCCTACCCCGGCGCCGAACGTCTGGCCCTCACGGACATTTCCGTGTTCATCAAGCCCGGCGAGAAGGTCGGCGTCGTCGGGCGGATGGGGTCCGGCAAGTCCACGCTTGGCAAGATGCTGATCGGGCTGTACCAGCCCCGGGACGGCGCCGTGAAATTCGGCGGCGTGGACATCAGGCAGCTTGCCGAAGCGGACCTCCGGGGCAGGGTCGGTTTCCTGCCGCAGGACGTGGTGCTCTTTTACGGCACGATCCGGGATAACATCGCGCTCGGCGATCCCACCATCAACGACCAGATGATCCTGCGGGCGTCCACGCTGGCGGGCGTGACGGAGTTCATCCGTTCCAATCCGGCCGGGTTCGGGGCGCAGGTCGGCGAGCGGGGCATGTCCCTGTCCGGCGGCCAGCGTCAGGCCGTGGCCCTGGCCCGCGCGCTGGTGCGGGACCCGGACATCCTGATCCTCGACGAGCCGACCAGCAACATGGACAATGCGTCCGAGCAGATGATCAAAAACCGCCTCAAAGCGGTGATGGGCAACAAGACGCTGGTCCTGATCACGCACCGGCTGAGCATGTTGGAACTCGTGGACAGGCTCATCGTTATGGAAGGTGGGCGTATCATTGCGGATGGTCCGAAGAACGAAGTGTTGCGCCGCCTGCGCGAGCAGCCCGCGCCCCGGACCGAACAGTAAGGATTGAGTCATGCCGCAGCAACCTGAAAAACCGCAACAGCCTCAACTCCCAAACGATACCCGCACCCAGGCCATCGGTTCGGAGGAGCTCCCCTACGTCAACGAGGTGGAAGCCGCACTGGCGCGCAAGCCGCGCCTCGGGGCGCGCTTCCTTTCATTGGCTGTCGGCCTCTTTTTCCTCATTTTGGGCATCTGGGCGAACTTTGCCGAAATCGATGAGGTGACCCACGCCAACGGGCAGGTCATTTCGTCGCAGCGCACGCAGATCATCCAGAACCTTGAAGGCGGTATCCTGGGGGCCGTCCTAGTCGGTGAAGGGGAAATCGTTGAAAAGGGCACGCCGCTTGCGCAGCTCGACAACAAACTTGCCGAGAGCCAATACCGCGACGCCCAGAACAGGATCTTGGAGAACGAGCTTTCGATCATCCGCCTTGACGCCGAGCTGAAAGGCGAATCGCCCGCCTTCCCGGAAGAACTGTCGGTTTCGCACCCGCAGGCCATCGCTGACCAGATGGCCATCTTCCATGCCCGCGAACAGCAGCAGAACGCCGAAATGGGCCTGCTGCAATCGCAGTATGAGCAGCGCTCGCGCGAAGTCGAAGAGCTGACCGGCAGGAAACGCCAGACCGAACGCAGCCTTGCGCTTGCCGTTGAACAGCGGAACATCGCCGCGCCGCTGATGCAGCGCAAGATTTATTCCCGCGTCGACTACCTGGGGCTTGAGCAGAAGGTCGTGTCGCTGCAAGGCGATATCGAATCGCTGGCGTCTTCCATCCCCAAGGCGCAGGCCGCCGCCGAAGAGGCGAAGCAGCGTTTGACGTTGCGCAAGGCGGAAATGGAAGCGGAAATCAACGCCGAAATCAGCAAGCGCCGCACGGAACTCAATTCGCTGAAGGAAACCCTTGCCGCCGGCGGCGACCGGGTGACGCGGACGGAATTGAAATCCCCCGTCCGGGGTACCGTCAAGCAGATTTACATCAACACGGTGGGCGGCGTCGTCAAACCCGGCGAAGCAATCATGGAAATTGTGCCGCTTGACGATACTCTGTTGGTCGAGGCCCGGGTTCGTCCCGCGGACGTGGCCTTCCTCCATCCGGGGCAGAAGGCGATGGTCAAGATTTCCGCGTACGATTTTTCCATCTACGGGGGGCTTGAGGCCGATCTCGAGCAGATCAGCGCCGATACGATTGAGGACAAGCGCGGCGAGTTCTTCTACCTGGTCAAGGTCCGCACGCACAAGAACGCCATTTCGTACCGCAAGGAGCAGTTGCCGATCATCCCCGGCATGGTGACGACCGTGGATATCCTGACGGGCAAGAAGACGGTTCTCGACTATATTTTGAAGCCGATTTTGAAGGCCCGGCAGAACGCCTTGCGGGAAAGGTAAATGATCCTCTGGAGGTGGCTTCGTGTCCTCGCGGGCCTGCTTGCAGTAAGTATTTTCGTCGGATTGCCGTATCCCGGCGCGTTTGCTGCGGATGATGACGACGAAATACTCCTCAAGCGGAGTTCCGTCGGTTCGCTTCTGTCGAACAGGAACAAGGCGGAGGGTGCCCGGGTTGCGGCGCCGTCCGACCCGCCTCCAGCCGTAACCCCGGCCGAGCCCGCGCGGGAACCGGAGGCGCAGGCGGCCCCGGCTGGAAAGCGGGGAGAGGGCGGCCCCATACGGCTGTTCGGGACGCTGGAGATGAGGAGCAAGATAGGGAAGATGCCGAAATGGACCTCCGTTCTGGAAAAGGAGCGGAAGAATCCGGGATACGTGGCTAACCGGCAGTTCCCCGGGCAGGGCGCATGGAAGGACATCAAGGCGAAGCTGTCGGGCATGTCCCCGCTTGAGCAGGTGAAGGCCGTGAACGTGTTGATCAACAGATGGCCTTACCGCACCGATATGGATGTATGGGGCGTCATGGACTATTGGGAGACGCCCGTGGAGTTCTTTCAAAAGTCGGGCGACTGCGAGGATTTCGCCATTGCCAAGTATTTCGCGTTGCGCGACCTGGGCTTTCCCGCTTCCCAGATGCGGATTGTCGTGCTGAAGGATACGCTTCGCAACCTCGACCATGCCGTCACCGCCGTCTACCTGGACGGGGACGCATGGATACTCGACAATTTGAGCAACGCGGTCTTGTCGCACAAACGGCTTTCGCATTATCGGCCGCAATTTTCAGTGAACGAGGAGTACCGGTGGGCGCATTTGACGCCTTCCGCTCCTAAAAAGACGGGCCGTTAGCCCGTCGGGCTCCGGCTGGAACGTGTAGTGAACGACCATGCAGACGAGTGGAACGGATAAAGAGAGGGGCGTTATGGAACAAGTCATTCCCCAGTCTAAGGTGGGAAACAAGTCCGCGGCGTACAGGCGCATGGGCTGGTTTATGGCCGTCATTCTTGTGCTTGTGCTGTGCGCTGCGGGCAGTCTGGCATGGTTCAACATCAACATGGCGGAAACGTCCCTCAAACAGGATGTGGAGCGCCGCCTGCAATTTACGGCCCAGAACAAGGCCAACGCGCTTTCGCTTTGGTTCAACTCCATGCAGAATCAGGCCAACCGGCTGATCAGCGCGGATCTTTTCCGGCTGTTCGCCTCGGAAGTCAACGGGCTGGGCAATGATCTCTCCCCGCTCCTGAAAGCCTCCGGGGACAGCCCCTCCGGGAACGACGACCTGTCGCAGCTGGCCTCCCAGCTTCCGCTCATGAAGAACCTTTTGCAGGAATTCATTTCCTATTCCGGATTCCTGCGCGCCCGTATCACCAATGCGGACGCCCAGACGTACCTTTCCACGGACGTCACGCCCCCGGCGCTCTCGCTGGAACAGCAGCAGGGCATCCGGCAGGCGGTCGAGTCGGGCAAGTTGGGCATCCTGCCCGTGCGCAAGACCAGCAATGGGCTGGTCCTTGACTTGGTCGTTCCCATCTTCGCCCCCCAGTATGTTGAAAACCGCTCGGAAAAGCCGGTGGCTACGCTTCTGCTGTCTCTGATGGTTTCTTCCCGCCTCGGTGAAACGATTGATACGGCGAAGGGCGAGAGCTCGTTCGGCGTTACCCACGTTTTCCAGATCGTCGGAACCAAGCTGCAAGATCTTTTGCCCCTGTCCGCGGATATCCAGAATTTGCCCGACTGGCAGCTGGGGCAGAACGACAGCCTGCCGTTCGGGATCCGGGGAGGGGAGGCCGGCTCGCCTGATGAAGTATACAGCATCGGCGTAAAGGTTCCCGAGCTGCCGTGGCTGGTCGTGCAGGAAGTGCCGGTGGCGGCCGCGCTCAAGCCCTTCCTGGCGCAGCGCAATGCGATCGTCATATGGGCGGTCATTGCGGTCGTGGTCGTGCTGCTGGCCCTGCTGGCCGTCTGGTGGTGGCTCGTGGGGCGCAACGCCCGGAATGTGAGCGCCGAACTGCTCCAGTTGTATCAGATTTCCAATCAGCAGAAGCAGCTCCTCGACGGCATCAACAGCGCGCTTGTGGACGGCATCGTCCTGACCGACAAGGGCGGCATGGTCCAGTATGCCAACCAGGCGTTCGCGCGTATGGTTGGGCGTTCCGACGAAGAGCTTGTGGGCATGGATTGCGCGGCGATTTTTGGCTATGACACCGCCTTGCGGCTGTATAAGCAGCTGGACGTGGCCATCCAAAGCGAGCAGTCTTTCATGTTCAAGGACGTGATGTGGCTGCAGTCGAAGAAGTACCACTATCAGATCACGTGCTCGCCGTACCGCAACGAAAGCGGCGTGATCACCGGTACGGTTTCGGTGTTCCGCGACATCACGCAGCTTGTCGATGCGCAGGAGCGCAACCAGCGTATGGTCCGGCAGACCATCGCCGCGTTCATGCACGCCATCGAGGCCGTCGACCCGTATTTGGGCGGCCAGTCCTCGTATATGGCGAACCTGGGCGGCGATTTGGTCAAGACCCTCGGCCTCAGCGAGGAAGACGAGAGCACCGTCCGCACGGCTGCCAGCCTGTCGCAGATCGGCAAGATGCAGTTGCCCCGCGAGCTGCTGACCAAGCCCGGCGCCTTCACGCCGGAAGAGCGTCAGGCTATGGAGCGGCATGTGGAATATGCCCGGGAGACCTTGAAGAACATCAACTTCGAACTGCCCGTCGTGGAAGCCATTTCCCAGATGAACGAGTTTATGGACGGTTCCGGGTATCCCGAAAAGCTGCACGGGGACGAAATCGGCATTTGCGGCCGCATCCTGTCGGTTGCGAATACGTTCTGCGCGCTGATCCGGCCCCGCTCGTATCGTAACGCCAAGTCCGTGGACGTGGCCCTGAACATTCTGGAATCCGAATCGGCTAAGTATGATCAACATGTTGTGCACGCGTTGCGTGAATACTTGAAGACGCCTGCGGGGGAAAAGTTCGTCAGAAGCCTTGCTGACGAAAACGCCTGACGAGGCGATACCAAAGGGACCGGTGTGGGCTATGCGCATCCTTTTTCTGCATCATACGTTTCCAGGGCCGTTTCGGCAGTTGGCGGCGCGCTTGGGTGGGCTTCCCGGCAATGAAATCGTGTTCCTTTCGGAGCGGAGCAGGCGGGATGTGTGGATTCCCGGCGTTCGGAATCTGACGGTTTCCGGCGTCCAGCCGGTTATGGCGAAGGACAGGGCCGAGCGGGAATTGCTGCAGATGATGCGCTACGGTTCACGTTTTGCCAATGCGCTGTTGAAGCTGCAACAGGGCGGCTTTGAACCGGATATCGTCTACGCCCATCCCCGATGGGGATGCAGTTTTTTCGCGCAGGATATTTTCCCTCAGGCGTTCCATGCCGTGTATGCGGAATGGTATTATACAAAAGGGGCCAATTACACCTTTTTCACGCAAGGGGCGGCCCGGCCCGCCGTGGAGTTTGCCCAGAGCCGCGTCCGTAACCTCTGCCAGCTCAATGCCCTTGCGGAATGCGATCTGGTGGTCACGGCCACGAGCTGGCAAAAAAAGCAGTACCCGCAGCAGATTGCAAAACATATTCACGTGATCCACGAAGGCGTGGACACGGATTTCTTTTCCCCGAAGCCCGAGCGCTTCCGTATCGAGGGATGTGATCTTTCCACCGTCAAGGAACTGGTGACGTTTTCGGGCCGGGGGCTGGAGCCTTTTCGTGGTTTCCCCCAGTTTTACAGGAGTTTGCCCCGGTTGCTCGCGGCGCGTCCCGAGTGCCATGTGCTGATCATGGCGTCGGAGCGGCAGGGGAGCGACGAGACCGTTTCGCTGGAGCGCCTGCGGGAAGAGGTGCCTGTCGATTCCCGCCGTGTCCATTTCGTGGGGTTCCGCCCTTACGAGGAGTACCGGCTGTTGCTGCGGGCTTCCACGGTGCATGTGTATTTTACGGCACCGTTCGCGCTTTCGGCGGGGCTGTTCGAATCCATGAGCTGCGGCTGCCTGCTGGTCAGTTCGGATACGGAACCTGTCCGGGAAGTGGTCAGGCACGGCGAAAACGGGTTCCTGTGTGATTTCTGGGATCACGATATGCTTGCCGATATGACGACGGAGCTGTTGGCCCGCTCGGATGCCATGGGCCCGGTGAGAGCGGCTGCCCGCCAGAGCATTGTGGAGGAATATAACCTGAAAGTGCAGATTCCGCGCCACATGGACTTGCTCCTGTCGACGTATGCCGACTGGAAAAAAGCTCGGCAGACATCGTAGATAAGGAAGGCTCCCCCATAAAGGAGCCTTTTTTGTCGCTTTTGCGGGGAAAGACATAGTAAAGGGCATTTCAAAATGTTTCTAAGACGAATCTAATGCACCTAGTTTAGTTGAATCAAGGTGTACCCAGAGACGTTCAAAACGGGTCACCAAACGCCGAAAATTACCCGCTTCTTAGTTTCCCTCTGTTTCATATACTGCTTTGTTTTCAGGCCGATGTCGTTCGCGAGCTTTATCGCCAAATTGGAATAGGTTGAAGGAACGGGTAGGGGCTTTTAAACGTCTCCATCAGTTCTCCCGAGCGCATCGGCAATGCGAGCAAGCGTCAGGATGTGGCGTCCTGAATGCCCTCGTTATATCGGGCTTTACTGAGAGTCCGTGTGGATATGCCTGTATTGGCCCTAAGGAAGAGACAAACCAGCAGTGGATCGCCGACAAGCTCTTGACGAGGGGCACGGCATGACCCCGATCACCAGCCTCTAAACCTGGATGTATGGCTATATGCTCGGCATCGTGGCGATGCCCATCAGGGACATGGGAATATAGGAGAAGCCCCCGACCGGAAGGAAGGGGGCTTTCTCATGAGCAGGATAGAATTCCTTACGCTGTGTAATTGCTTAAAAATGAAGCAAAGATGTGTCTAGTCATTTCCTTTTCGGGGGAATTTTGCACCATTGGGTATGGATGGGATGCCACGATTCGCTCGCACACTCTTTTGGCACATACCCATCCCATTTTTACCTATCTCTTATCCACCACATCATTTCTATTAATAAAACACATAGATGCCATCCGGATGACGGATTTCTCCGCGTTTTCGCAAGCCCTCGGCGTGTTGACAGCCAGCTTTGATTTTGTTCACCTTTATTTTAGATAACATACTATAAACAAATATATTTTTAATAGATAACTGTATATTTATAGCTCTGTGAAAGCATGTGTAGCCCGTAGTAAGTCGATATTTCGACTCCTGCGGGCTCTCTGTACACAAAAATGCACATAAAAGCATTTTTTGTGTATTTTTTGTAACTTCAAAAATATTTTTTAAGGAGAAAAAACGATGCCCTAATCAATATAATGAAATGAAATTTATTCACTTTTTATTTTGAGTCAAAGAGATGAAGAACATTTCACTCTACGTTGACAGGAAAGGAACCATTTTCCATACACTCAAAACAAAGAGGGAACTATGTCTTTTGGAAAGCGGCTTAAATCTCTTTTGGCAAAAAAGCGTCAATCTCAAATGGATTTCGCTTTGCGTCTGGGTATAACCCGCTCCCGGCTCTGCAACTATATCAATGACAGGAGCGAGCCGGACTATGCGACGCTTTGCACTATAGCCGAAGCGCTGCAGGTGAGCGTGGACTATCTTCTTGGCCGCAACGGGATACAGGATTCCGATTTTCAGGGAAGCAGAATCTTCTCGGACTTCATTATAGGACGGGAAAAACCCGCTTCGGAGGGGATGACGGTTTGGATTCCCCTGTATCTCTCCCGTTCAGAGACGCTGGAGGAACCTCCGGTCCCCTCCGGGTGGCTGCGCGAAACGAGTTCATTCGTTCAGACTGGAGAATTCCGCCAGCCCTACGCCATTATCGTCGGTGACGACAGCATGGCCCCGGAAATCATGCCCGGTGACATTGCCTATATTCAGCCGTGTTTCATCTACCATCCGTTCATGGAACAGAACTTGGGCAGGGATCTGTTTGGCGTGCGCCTTGATGCGGGCGATGCCGTGGGTACGTCCCTGAAGCGGTGCTGCGTCCAGAGCAACCTGCTCATCTTTTATTCGAACAATGTGAAATACTCCCCGGTCATTCTGGACATGAACAAAATCCTTTTCGTCCCGCTGATCGGCAAGGTCGTCTCCATCTGGAGGAGCTATCTGGACAGCGACATGCTGGAGCGCATTCGGGAGGCCGACGATGATTGATGTCATTCCCCTATCCGCATGTCATACGGAACAGTACGGCACCATCAGCGTGACGAGCCTTCTGTCTTTCAACAACTACTTCGATCCCCGCAATGCCGCGTTCGGTTCTCTGCTCGTGTTCAATGACTACCGGGTTCCTCCGGCGGCCGGGTTCAAGATGCATCCCCATCATAACTGCGAGCAGCTTTTCTTCGTCGTCGAGGGGACGCAGAAGTGCGTAGATACCCTGAACAATTCGCTTGTGCTCAAGCCTGTGACCGTGCAGCGCGTTACGGCCGGGACCGGCTATGCCCGGGAAACGGCCAACTACGGCAACTCCATGCTGCGTTTCATGAGCGTGCGCTTTCAGCCCCGTTGCCTGCACACCCATCCCTATCACGAAATGAGGACGTTTTCGCCTTCGCTCATGGCGGATCATCTCCTCAATGTCGTCTCCGGCAGGGCAGAGTCGCCCTCGAAGGGCCTTCCGCTTCCCTTCGATGTGGATGCCGACGTCTATCTTGCCTCTCTGGAGCAGACGCCGCTTGAGCATTTCGTTCCCGCTGGCTCCAAGACGTTCATCTATGTGGTCAGCGGCCGCATCCGCATGGATCGGCAAATCCTCCAACCCGGCGATCACGTGCGTGTCTCCGGGCCCGAAACGGTGTCTCTGGCCGCCGCCCCCAGGGCGTGGCTCATAGTCATAGACATGCGCTGATCCGGCGTTCCGGTTCGGTGTTTCGTGCAGGGAACAGTTTAACCGAGGAGTAGGGTTATGTTCAGAACGTTTTGGAAATTCGTGGGCGTCGCCGTTATGGCTCTGGCCGTTTCCGCTCCGGTCTCTCACGCCAAGCAGCGTCTGCTTATGGGCACGTCCACCGGAGGGGGCTCCTATTACGTTCTCGGAGGCACGTGGAGCAACGCGCTGAACGGCAGGCTCGGCGACAAGGTGGATCTCTCCATCGAAGTGACCGGCGGTCCTGAAACGAACATCATGCTCATCGAAAACAAGGAAATGGACCTCGGCATGGTGACTGCGTGGCAGGCTGGGGACATGTACAATGGCAAGGGAAAAGTTCCTCAGAAATTCCAGGCCATGCGCTCCTTCATTCCGTTGTACCCCAGCTACCTCCAGATTTATGCCTTGGCGGACTCCGGCCTCAAGACCATCCATGATATCGACGGCAAGCATGTCGCCTCTTCTTCCGCCGGTTCGAGCAGTTTCCTCGCCGCGCGGGCGATCATCGAAACCCTTGGCCTGAAGCCCGCCAAGGTCAGCGGGATGCCCGCCAGCCAGCAGCTCAATACCCTGCGTGACGGCCAGACGCAGGCGTCCTTTTCCGTTATGGGCGTCCCCGCTCCCGTCATCATGGAAATGGAAGCATCCAACGAGATCAATCTGCTGACCATGACGCAGGAAGACTTCAGCAAGCTGCTCAAGGCTTATCCCTACTGGACGCAGGGCGTTATCCCCAAGGGCACCTACAAGGCCACCAAGGAGGACATCCACGTCATTTCCTTGTGGAACTTCGCCGTGGCCCATAAGGATCTCCCCGAAGATCTCGTCTACGACATGACCAAGGCTACCTTTGAAGTGTTGCCTCAGCTCGCCAACGCGGTGAAGGACATGGCCAAAACCAAGCCCGAGGACATCCTGTACAGCAGCGTGCCTCTCCATAAGGGCGCCATCAAGTACTACCGTGAAATCGGGCTGACCATTCCCGACAAGCTGATTCCCGCCGAAGCGAAGTAAGGCACTGTTGCCGCACCGGGACGGCCGTCCGCCCCGGTGCTTGCCCCAAGATTCTTTTTGGAGACAGCCATGAGCACCACGGATCTGCCCGATGACGACACTCTGGAAACGTTGAGCGAGGAGGGGTACACATCCCGGAAACCGACCGGAGCCCTCAAATATCTGTATTATGCCATCGGCCTCGGCATGGCCGCCTTCCACATCTGGTTCCTGGGGTACAGCTCAATGGAGCCTTGGGCGCTCTATTATTCCCACATCTGCTTCGGGGTTGTGCTGGCCTATTTCCTGTACCCCTTTTCCCGGCGCTCCAACAAGAGGATGCCCACGCTGGGCGACTGGGCCTGCATGTTGCTGGCGGCGTCGGCGTGCATCTATTTCATCCTTGAGCTGGATACGATCATCTACCGCGTCGGCGTGGCCCCCACCAGCCTTGACCTGTTCTTTTCCACGGTTATCGTCGTCCTGATCCTCGAGATGACCCGGCGCACCAACGGCTGGATTCTTCCCTCCATCGCCATCTTTTTCCTCGCCTATGCGCTGCTCGGAAAATACCTTCCCTATAGCCTTGGCGGGCACCGGGGCTACAGCTTCGCGCGTGTTTTCAGCTACATCACCGGAATGGACGGTATGTTGTCCACACCGCTGGCGACGTCGGCCTCGTTCGTATTCCTCTTTTTCCTGTTCAGCGCGTTCCTCGCCAGCACCGGGGCAGGGCAGTTCTTCATCGACATCGCCATGGCCGTTGCCGGCGGCAAGCGCGGCGGGCCGGCCAAGGTGGCCGTCATCGGCAGTGCCCTGTTCGGTACGATTTCCGGCAACTCGGCGGCCAACGTGGTGGCCTCCGGGACGTTCACCATCCCCATGATGATCAAGGTCGGCTACTCGCCGCGATTCGCCTCCGCCGTGGAAGCCGTGGCCTCCACGGGCGGGCAGATGACGCCTCCCATCCTCGGGGCGGCGGCGTTCATCATCGCCGAGCTGACGGGCACCCCGTATCTCGACGTGGCCCTCGCCACAGTCATCCCGGCGATCCTCTATTTCGTCTCGATCTTCTACATGATCGACCTTGAAGCCTATAAGGAAGGGCTGCACGGCTACGCCAAGGACGAGTTGCCCGACGCCCGCAAGGTGCTGTTGGAGAGGGGGCATCTGGTCATCCCGATCTTTGTGTTGATCTTCGTGCTCATCGGCTTGAACGCCTCGGTCATCAAGGCTGCCATCTGGGCCATCTATTCCACGATTCTCTGCACGTTCCTGCGTAAGAGCACCCGGCTCACGCCCGAGCAGTTTGTGGCGGGTTTCGCGGACGGGGCCAAGCAGGCCGTGGGGCTTATCGCCGCCTGTGCCACCGCGGGCATCATCATCGGCGTCCTGAACCTCACCGGGACAGGGCTGAAGTTCGCCAGCGGGATCATCGCGCTCTCCGGCGGTATCTTGCCCATAGCCCTCATCCTGACCATGGGTTCGTCGCTGCTCCTCGGCATGGGCCTGCCGACCGCCGCGGCCTATCTCATTTGCGCCGCGGTCATCGTTCCCGCATTGACCGGGCTCGGCGTACCCGCCCTTACCGGGCATCTGTTCATTTTCTATTTCGCCTGCCTGTCCGCGATCACGCCGCCCGTTGCGCTCGCGGCGTTCACCGCAGCCTCGCTCGGCAAGACGAAGCCGATGGGCGTGGCCCTGACCGCCGTGCGCCTCGGAATCGTGGCCTTCATCGTCCCGTTCATGTTCGTGTACGCGCCGTCGCTGCTCTGGCAGGGCAGCCTTCCCGAAATCCTGGGTACGCTTGCAACCTCGCTTTGCGGGGTTTTCTTCCTCGGCTCGGCGCTTCAGGGCGCGTTCCGGGATCGCGTGCTCAACATGGGGCAGCGGGGGTTGTTTCTGCTCGGTTCGCTGGCTCTCATCCAACCGGGCCTTGTTACGGATCTCATCGGCGTCGGCCTTGTGGCTTGCGCACTCCTCTGGCAGTGGCTCGGGTCCCGTCGCGGGTAACCCTCACCTTTCTTTCAAGTAATTGGAGAAACGACAATGGCTGACACTTCGCATTCCCTGCTGTTCCTTTCCCAGCGTGAAGTCATCGAAGCGGGCGTCCTGAACATGGAACAGGTCGTGCCGCTCATGGAAAAAGTCTATGGGCTTCACTGGCGCGGGGAAACCGTGCTTCCGAGCAAGGGGGTCATCCGCTGGGGCGGCGTGGAAACGGAATGGGAAAAGGGCCGCATCAACGCCTTGCCCGGCTGGATAGGAGGGGACATCCGCACTGGGGGCATCAAGTGGATCGCCGTCTCCCCAGAAGGCGTCCGCGCGCCGGGTATGCCCAAAGTGGCGGCGCTGGTGATCATCAACGATCCCGTCACGCTCTACCCGGTGGCGATCATGGACGGCGTGCTTCTGAGCGCCATCCGCACCGGGGCCAACATGGGGGCGGCGGCCCTGCACCTCGCCAAGGAGGATACCCGGACGATCGCCATCGTAGGCGGCGGGTTCCAGGGACGGACGCAGCTCATGGCGCTGCTCGTGGCCCGCCCGCAGACGCGGGAAATCCGCATCTACGATGTGAATCGCGCGCAGGCCGAGAACTTCGCCCGGCATATGGAAAAACGCACGGGCAGGAAGGTTGCCGTCTGCGCCACGGTCGACGAAACCGTCAAGGGCGCGGACATCGTCGTGACCGCCACGGGAAGCACCGAGCCCCTGCTGCTGCGGCGCCATCTGGAGCCGGGGATGCTTTACATCCACGTGGGCGGCAACGAATGCGAGTACGAGGTCATTTCAGCGGCGGACAAGCGGTATGTCGACGATTGGGAACAGATCAAGCACCGCGACGTGTCGAGCCTCGCGCACATGTTTTTCGCCGGGAAGCTCAAGGATGAGGACATCACCGCCGAGATCGGGGCTGTGGTCGTCGGCGACCGCCCCGGCCGCGAATCGGACGACGAGATCATTTACGTGAACACCGTCGGCCTCGGCGTGCAGGATGTGGCCCTCGGTTCCCTTCTCCTTGCCAATGCGCGGGAAAAGGGCCTCGGGACCACCGTCAAGATGTGGGACGAGCCTTTTGTGCTCTAATGTGCAGGGGGTGCCCCTTCATTCCCTTTCAGCAGGATACCAAGCCCATGCGTATAGAAAAAGATGCCCTTGGCGAAATGCCGTTGCCGGACGGGGCGTATTACGGCATTCAGGCGTTCCGTTCCCTCTCGAATTTCGATGTGACGGACAAAACCTTCAACGACTATCCCGCCGTGGTTCGCGCGCTGGCGGAAATCAAGAAGGCCTGCGCGCTGGCGAACCGGGACATCGGCGCGCTCGGCGCAGATAAGGCCGGCGCCATTGCCCGCGCCTGCGACGACATCCTTGAAGGCCGGATGGAAGGGCAGTTTCCCGTCAACATCTGGCGCGGCGGCGGCACTTCCATCAACATGAACCTCAACGAGGTCATCGCCAACAGGGCCAACGAACTGCTCACGGGGCACAAGGGATACGAGCAGGTCCATCCCAATACGCACGTCAACATGTGCCAGTCCTCCAACGACGTCTACCCCACGGCGGAGAACATCGTTCTGTACCGTGAGACGGGCCGCGCGCTGGAAGGCGTGGCCGCGCTCGAAAACAGCTTCGCCCGCAAGTCCAAAGAGTTCGGAGGCGTGGTGCGTCTGGGCCGGACCTGCCTTCAGGACGGCGTGCCCATGACGCTCGGCCAGGTGTTCGCCGGGTTCCACGGGGTCATCCGACGCAGCCGGGAACGCCTTGAAGCCTTGCGCGAGGGCTTCCGCGTCGGCGTGCTCGGCGGCACGGTCATCGGAACGGGGCTCGGCGTGCTGCCCGGCTATGTGGAGGCCGTCTATCCGCACCTGAGCGCCATTGTCGGCTTCGAAATGCGCTTGCCGGATACGCCGGAGGGGAGCCCCGTCTCCGATGCGGGGCTGTTCGACGCCATGCAGAATGCCGACGGCCTTCTCACATTGTCAGGCGCACTCAAGGTACTCGCCTGTTCCGCCGGAAAGATCGCCAACGATTTCCGCCTGCTGTCCTCTGGTCCCCGGTCGGGGTTCGGCGAAATCCGTCTGCCTGCCGTGGCCCCCGGTTCTTCCATTATGCCCGGCAAGATCAATCCTTTCATGTGCGACCTTGTCGTCCAGATCATGCATCAGGTGGCGGCAAACGACTGGGCGATCACTATGAACGCCTCCGCAAGCGATCTCGATCTGGCCAGCAACGCCACGGTCAGCTTCTTCGCCTTGTTGCAGTCTCTGGAAATGATCGGCAACGGCTTCGCCCTGTTCAGCGAAAAGTGCGTCGAGGGTATTGTCGCCAACGAGGCGGTGTGCCGCCGTTACGCCGAGGAATCCACATCTCTCGCCACCATCGTCAGCACGTTGTATGGCTATGAAACCGGAAGCCGCATCGCCGGGATAGCCTACAGGGAGGGCATCACCTGCAAGGAAGCGGCCCTTCGCGAAAAACTCATCCCCGAGGATGCGGCGGAGGAGCTTTTCGACGTGGAAGCGCTCGCACACCGTGCCGGGAGCGTTGCCCTGCTGAAAAAATATGGCGGGATGCGCTCCATCGGCTGACGGAGCCTCAACGATTATTTGCCACTTGAGGAGAACGTTCATGCGTAAGGAAACCGACGCGCTCGGTGAAATGCTGCTGCCCGATGACGTCTATTACGGCATTCAGACGGAACGTAACCGACAATGTCTTGCCATTACTGATGATCCGCTGTCAGCTTATCCGGCCTTCATCAAGGCCGTCGCCCAAGTGAAGAAGGCGTGCGCCCTGACCAATAAGGAAATCGGAGCGCTCGATGCGGGCAAGGCGGATGCCATCATGCGGGCCTGCGACGAAATGGCGGACGGAGCCTTCAATGCAGATTTTCCCCTGTGTATTTTCCGGGGATCGGGTACCCCCTTCAATATGGCCGCCAACGAAGTGCTGGCGAACCGGGCCAATGAGATTCTTACCGGATACAAGGGCTCTGATCAGGTTCATCCCAATACCCACGTCAACATGTGCCAGTCCTCCAACGACGTGGTGCCGACCGCCAAGGGGATCGCCATCCATAATGAAGTGGGCCGGGTTCTCAAGGCCGCTGCGCACCTTGAGGCGGCTCTGGACGCCAAGGCCGCAGAGTTCGCCGATGTGGTCAAGATGGGACGTACCTGTTTGCAGGATGCCGTACCGATCACGCTGGGGCAAGAATTTTCCGGTTATGCTGCGGGAATACGTCGGAATCGGCTGTTGCTGGAAAGGGAACGGGCGCGCTGGTGCACCGGCGTGCTCGGCGCCACTGCCGTGGGTACGGGCATGGGATGTATGCCCGGCTTCTCGGAGCATATCTACAAGAACCTTTCAGCCGTCTGCGGGCGTGAGATTCGCCGTGACGCCAATCTGTTCGACGGCCTTCAGGCTTCCGACTCCTTCATCATCCTGCACGCGCACCTGCAAGCTCTCGCCACCGTGGCGGCGAAGGCGGCCCTCGATATCCGCCTGATGGGTTCCGGCCCGCGCGCGGGATTCGGGGACATCGTCATCCCCGCAGTGCAGCCCGGCTCATCCATCATGCCCGGCAAGATCAACCCGGTCATGACGGAAGTGATGATTCTGGCCTGCCACCGCGTAGCGGGCAATCAGGCGGGCGTGGGCTTCGGAGCCTTCTCCGGGGAACTGGACCTCGGCGCCTCCTCCGCCGTGCCGATCCGCAGCATCCTCAACAGTATCGACATCCTGAGCCGCAGCATGGTGCTCTTCGCGGACAAGTGTGTGAAGGGCCTTTCCGCCAATGCCGAAAAATGCCTCCATACGGCCGAACGCTCGACCTCGCTGGCGACGATGGTAAGTGCGCTCTTCGGCTACAAGATCGGCAGCCGTGTGGCTAACCTGGCGTACGAACACAATATTACCTGCCGTGAAGCCGCCGAACGGGAACACCTGCTTTCGCATGAGGCTGCGGACGATCTTTTTGATCTGTTGTCGTTGACCGACGTGAAAAAAACCGAGGCCCTTTTCGCCAAATACGCCGGAATCCGCAACGTCTGATCTTGTCCCCAACGGAAAGAGGGCTGGTTTCCCCCGCTGGCTCTCTTTTTGTCCGCCGGGCCGTCGTTTTCGGAACGCACGGCCCGGATTTGCCTTCAAAGGAGGGAACGATGGAACACCGTTCACCCCGCACTGCTGCGGGCGGCCTCTCTCAAAGGCAAGGCATGGGCATCCTTTTCGGCGTGTACCTGTCCTTCGGCCTGAGCCCGCTGTACTGGAATCTGCTGCACGGGGTTTCGGCCCTCGAAATGGTCAGCCACCGCTCGCTTTGGGGAAGCCTGATCATCGCCGCCTTCATGGTGTGGAAGGGGCAGTTTCCCGCGTTTTTCCGCGCGATCAGGGATCGGCGCGAGATCGCGCTTATCGGTTTGTGCAGCCTCGCCCATCTCTGGAACTGGTGGATATACATATGGGCCGTCACCAACGGCAAGGTGCTCGAATGCAGCATGGGACACTACATCGTCCCTATGATCAGCACGATACTGGGCTTTCTGTTTTTCAGGGAGCGTCCGGGCCGCCTGCAATGGATGGGCATCATCTTCGCAGGGATCGGCGTGCTTATTCTGCTGATGGGATATGGAGCCGTCCCGTGGGCCTCACTGAATGTGTCCCTTTCCGCGGCGTTGTTTGCGTTCTTTCGCAAACGCGCCACGGTCGGAGCCGCTCCCGGTATGCTCATGGAGCTGCTGTTTTCCGCGCCGTTCCTGTGGGGTTACCTGATCTGGCTGGGAGAAAGAGGGGAAGGGCATTTCCTCGCAGGAGGCGCATACATGGATCTGCTGCTCATCGGCTGCGGATTCGTCTCCGCCATTCCCCAATTGGGCCTGAGCCTCGGCATCCGCAGCGTGCCGATGATCTCGCTGGGCATCATGCAATACATTTTGCCGACTACGGTTTTCATGCTCGGCGCATTCGTCATGCGCGAACCCATATCGGCGAGCAAGCTGCTGGTGTTCCTGTTCATCTGGGTGGGTGTTGGGTGCTTCCTGTCCGGTACCGTCTTTTCTACCGGAAGAAAAAAGCTCCGGCAGGTAACGGAAATAGGGCGGGTGAAGTATTGAGGAATGAGGGGTTTATTGAGCCCTAAGCCATGACTGGAAGAAGGAAGGATCCTCAGGTGCGCGCTTGTCGAGGACACCGGAGATGGCAGGGGAAGTGGCGGAAATAGAAGTATGCCCCTGTACGCGAAGAAGGAGAAGACAATATTGCCTGTTGCCTTCTCCTTCTTTGTTTTTACTCCAGGCTTTCCGGCACGCCGTAGTCACGTTCGGCGGCGTTGAGCACTGCCCTGACACGGGCACATGCCTCCTCAGAGAGGGGTTCCGGTTCCCATGTGGCGAGGAGTTCCTTCGCGGCAATGAGCGCGCGGCTTTCCATGTCGAGGTGCCCCGCTTCGTTCCAGCGGTCACGGGTAAGGCGGTCAATGAGTTTGGGCTTTGATTGGATATACATGTTTTCAAAGGTATTCATATGCGCGAGGAAATCACTGCGCGGGCCGACCTCCTTGATCACGTCCACGGAAAGCGTTTCATCGTTCACAACAATGCCATCCATGCTGAAAAGCATCATCTCGGCCATTTCGGCGTCCATCAAGAGCTGGCTGTAGCTGATGGTCATTCCCATCTCCAGCATACCGAGACCATAAATGATGTTGGCACCTGCCAGCATCGGCAACAGTCCGGTCAGCGTCTTTTCATGTCCGCTCTGGGCATCCCCGCATTTGCTATCCCCCTATCCGCCCGCCGCCCAAGAGGGCAGCTTGTAATAGCGGGCCATAGCCGCGACCCCGGCGTTGAGCACGGCCAGTTCCGGCGTACCCACTACAGCCGCGCCGTAGCGCAAATCCATTGCCGTTGAGGAACTTCCATAGATGAACTTGGCGCCCCGCCGAGTGGTTTGCGCAAGGACAAGCCCGGCGAGGGCTTCGCAGTTGTGCACGACCAATGCCCCGGCGAGGTTCACCGGAGTGGAGCCCCCCGCCATTCCCATTGAGAGCACGTTGACCGTCGCGCCGTTCCTGGCCGCCGTCATGATGACTTCGCATACGTCCGCCGTCAGTTTGAGCGGGCTGATCGGACAGGTATTGAAGGTCACTGGGCAGCGTTCCTCAAAGTTTTCCTCCCCCACAGCGGCCTTCGCCATATCGATCATGTATTGGGTGAGTTTTCCGTTGCCGCCGCCTGTGAACACATGCTTGGTCGTGTTCATCAGCAGGGCTTCGTAGTTATGCAGTTCAGCCACCTGCTCGGGGTAGTCCTGCGCCCCTGCCATACGTTCGCAAACCGGGATGACGTCGAGGGCGTCCACAACACGGGTGAGCTTCTCGACGTCTTTTTTGGTGGTGTTGCGTACCTCGCCGGTATCGGGATCGATAAGGTACACCGCCTCGCCGAAATTTGTGAACATGACGCGCGTGCTGTCGAGCACCACGTCACGGTCCGGGGTGCGCCCTGCGAGGAGCAGGGTTTCGGGCGCACATGATACGGCATCCGCAACCATCCACTGAGGGAATCTGACGATGTCCTCGTCGATGACGGAAGCACCTGCCTCGACAAGCAGCGCACGGGCTTCGGGCGAGCCGATAAGCACTCCCGTATGCTCCAGCACTTCAAGGGTAGCCCGGTGGATAGCGTCCATCTCGTCCTGCGTGAAGACGTTGAGACTCATCCCGCCGGTGGTGAGGCTACCTGCTTTTTTCCAACGCTGTGCCATATGACCTCCTTGCTGGACTGTGAAGCCTTCCGCAAACAGTGGTATGCGGGAACGGCTAAACTAAAAAAGTATTATTTTTTAATATGTTAAAAGATATATTTAAAATATAAAAGATATTTCTGTTTATGATGTGCCTATGCTAGCCTAACGATGGGCCAAGAGCAAGTTCTTTTTAAAATTTTATTTAATCATTTGAAATATAAAAATATTAATATGCATCCTTCCTAAGGAAAACTCTTTTTTCGGGTGAGGTATGCTTGCAAAAAAAGAGATAGTGATATATTTATCGTGCGTACATATATAAATCAATTCCATTCATATATGACACCGCATCAATAGCCAATAATATAGAATTATTGAATAAATTTATGTGTACACATGTTTTGCTTGTCCCCTGATGAACACCTTTACGCAGTACGAAGGAGGTTTCCATGCATCGCTTTATGCGATTCCGCACATGACCCAACCAACGCCGTTCAAGGAGGTTCCACGCATTCCCCCAAAAATTGAGGAGCAGTTTTTATGGAAAGCGCCAACGATCCAAAGAAGTTCAGCATTCTTGGCAACTACGACAACAAGATTTTTTGGCCAGTGGCCATCTTGTACGGATGCATTATCGCCTATGCCATCATCGATCCCTCCGGAGCCGGGGCGACCTTCAGTTCCATCCAGCGTTTCATCATTGCGCATTTCAGCTGGCTCATCCTGCTTACCGGAGCGAGTGCCATCTTTTTCTCGGTCTGGATGGCTTGCAGCAGCCGTTTTGCAACAGTGAAGCTCGGTGCGGCGGACGAAAAGCCGGAATTCTCTTTCTTTGCATGGGTCGCCATGCTGTTTTGCGCAGCCCTCGGCACAGGTTTCGTCATCTTCGGGGCTGCCGAGCCGCTCTATCACCTGTTCACCGCCCCCACGGTCATGGATGCCGGGAGCGCTGGGGCCGTTCGGGGCGTCCCCGAGGCCATCCGGCTCTCCGTAGTGAACTGGGGCCTATTCGGCTGGCCGCTGTTCGCCGTCGGTGGATGGGCTATCGGGTATGCGGCCTATCGCCATAATAAACCTCTCCGTACTTCCACCGGGCTCTACGGCCTTCTTGGCGAACGCTGCAACGATACCCTGGTCAGCAAGGCTGTGGACGTACTCGCCGCCATCGGCACTATCGGCGGCGTATCCATGATGATCGGCCTTGGGGTAGCCTCCATCAGCTACGCTTTTCAGATCCTCTTCGGCATTGAATTGGGCGCGACAGGCAAGTTCTCAATCATGCTTTGCTTCATCCTCACCTACATCATCAGCACGTCCACCGGCCTTGCGCGCGGTATGCGGTATCTCAGCGAATCCAATGGATACATTACCCTTGGCTTGCTCTTTGCGGTGCTCATTCTTGGCGCCACTCCTTTTACTTATGTGATCAACATGCTTATGCAGGTCGCGGGAGAATTCCTTTTCCGCTTGCCTCAGAACCTGCTCTGGACGGATGCCGGGAATTTTGAGCCGCGAGAGTGGTCGGGCTCATGGTTCATTTTCTATATCCTATGGAATATTTCGTATGTTCCGTTCACAGGCGGCTTCATCGCCCGTATCTCGCGTGGGCGCACCATGCGTGAATTTGTCTGTGGCACGGTACTTGTGCCCCTGTTCATGACTTTGCTGTGGTTCTCCGTATGGGGGAGCAATTCCTGCTATGAACAGCTCAAGGGCTTCCTGCCCCTTTGGGAAACCGTGCAGGGCAGCCCGGAACAGGCCCTCTACATCCTGCTCGGCTCATTCCCGTTTGGCTCGGTGCTGTGCTTCATCGCCTTTATCTGCTTCTGCCTGTTCGCCATCACTACCGCCGACGCCGCTTCCCACTTCATTGCCCAACAGACGACCAACGGCATTGAAGTACCCCGCCTGACCATGCGTGTCTTCTGGGGCTGCACCATCGGGTTTACGGGCATCCTCTTCCAAGTCACGGGAGGCTTTGCGGCCATCAAGTCCCTTGCCATCGCGGCGGCGGCTCCTTTTGTACTTGTTACGTTTGCCTACATCATCTCCATCGTGAAGATGATGAAGCACGACAGGCAACAGGAGGAAACGGAGTAGGCGGGAACGTAGGCGGGGCAGCCCTTCCCAAAGGGGCGGCTGTATCCGCCTGCCATTCCGGTGCGGTTCCCCTTATGGGCTGCCATACTGAAAAGGAGTTTGATATGTCCTATTTCAATAGAGAATTCAAAGTATTGAGCCGTGAACAACTGGAACGGGTCCATGCTCTGACGCTGGACATCCTGCGGGTCAAGGGCGTGTTGTTCCATTCGGAAGTTGCCCGTGAGATCCTCGCGGCACACGGTGCGAAAGTGGACGGAGCGTGTGTCACATTCCCGGCCTCCCTTGTGGAGCGTTGCCTTTCGCAATGCCCGGCCGGTTTTGTGTGGCGTGCCCGTGATCCACAAAAAAGCATTTATACGGGAGAAGGGCAGACGGATGTATTCGTCATGCAGGATCATGGCCCGGTCTATGTGCAGGAGCGCCACGGTGAACGCCGTCACGGGACCATGCAGGATGTGATCAACTTTTATAAGCTCGGGCAGACCAGCCGGGTCAATGCCATCGTCGGTCAATGTACCGTCGACCCCCATGAGGTGGATGGACCCAACAAGCATCTGCTCGTCACCCATCAGCTTCTCAGGCATACCGACAAGCCGATCATGTCGTGGCCGGTAGCGACCATTGGAGAGAACGAAAAGGTCTTCAAGATGATCGAAATGGTCATGGGTGAGGGCTACCTCTCTTCCCACTATTTCGTTACGGCTTCCGTGTGCGCCCTTTCGCCGCTTCAGTACGCACAGGAGTCAGCCGACACCATCATAGCCTACGCCCGTGCCAACCAGCCTGTTACCGTGCTCACCGCTCCGATGACAGGAGTGAGCACGCCCATCAGTGACATTGGCGCTCTTGTCGCCCAGAATGCCGAACTCCTTGCGGGCATTGTCCTTGCGCAACTTGTGCAGCCCGGTGTTCCCGTTATCTACGGGACTGCCACATATGCCGCCGACATGCGCTCCGGGGCATTCATCACCGGTTCCCCCCTTTCCAACCTTATTGATCGCGCCGCGCTGCAGCTTGCCCAATCGCTTTACCATATGCCCACCCGTACACTCGCGGGCAATACCGACGCCAAGGTGCCGGATATCCAAGCCGGATATGAGACAATGCAGAACTATATCCAGCTGCTCATGGGTGGCACCCATATGATTAATGAATGCCTTGGCATTCTTGATGGCATGATGACGGTATCTTATGAGAAATACATTATTGACGAGGAAATGCTGCGGCGTGTTGGTTGTATGATGCGGGGGCTTGACACCAGTGAGGCTTCTTTTGACATGGGTGTGCTCCTCGAAACGCCGCATATGGAGCCTTTCCTGATGCACGAATCGACCCTCGCCGCCTGTTCCGGGCAATGGCAGCCTGATGTGGCTTGCTGGAGCAACTACGATACATGGTTTGCGGAAGGTTGCCCTTCCATTCTGGATAGGGCTGCGGAAAAATGCCGCGAGCGCCTGGAGTCCGCCCCTGACGATCTCCTGACCCCAAAGCTCAATCAGGAGCTTTCCGCATTTGCGGAGGCAACTGTTTAAGATGAATAGGTGACTTTTTGAGAAGAGCCCCGGACAGCCCATACTGCCGGGGCTTTCGCATTACTCTGTGCCTTTCTTCGCGGGCGTTTGGCTCTTGTTTATATTGCGGCATCCGAAGATGGCAAAGGGAGCCGATGCCTGGGCACAAGGATATCACCACTACGAGAGCATTTTATGCTCATGCTTTGGCATTGTCTCAGCGCAGGGCGCTCTGGCTCTCCCAAACTGCCCCAAATGGTGTAAGATGGTGGGCAATATGGGTGGTTCAATATTTTTTAGCATAGGATATAAAATGAACGCCTTTTGCGGGGAAAGGGGTGGGGCGTGAGTTGTCTTTTTGTGAAGAGCGGGTCATACTCGGAAGAACAACAAAAAACTCAGAGCCCGTGTGCTCGCCGGTACCCGTTCCTGAAGGGGACGGACGGAAGACTGTGGAGAGGAGTGTGGAATGGAGACGAAAGGGAATAAGCCTTCTTTAGGATGGGCGATCCTGTCGTTGGTGTTGCCTGTTGCGATGATCCTGTACGGCACGCTCGTTGTCGGCGTGCGGCCTCCCGTGCTGCCGCTCATCGGCGCCGTGGCGCTGGCCGGTCTTATGGGGCTGAAGACGGGCTACCGTTGGGAAGAATTGCAGGAAGGGATGTTTGAGGCGCTCGGACGCATCCAGATCGCCATCGCCATCCTTGCGCTGGTAGGCATGATCATCGCAGCGTGGCTCGCCTCGGGGACCATTCCCGCCATCATTTATTGGGGGCTGAAACTGATTGCGCCCGAACATTTCCTCCTGTCCGCCATGGTGCTGTGCTCGGTGGCTTCCATCGCCACAGGCACTTCATTCGGGACCATGGGGACCATCGGCGTGGCGCTGCTCGGCGTTGGGCAGGCGCTCGGCTATCCCCCGGCCATGACGGTTGGGGCCATCGTTTCCGGCGCGTACATCGGCGACAAGATGTCTCCGGTATCCGACTCGACCAACATTACTGCGTCCGTCTGCGAAGTGCCGCTTTTCGATCATATCCTGTCCATGCTCTGGACGACGGTCCCGGCGTTCGTCGCGGCGGGGATCGTGTACACCGTGCTTGGTTTCTCCTTCGCGCAGGAACAGACCGCTTCGCTGGAAAGCCTTAACGCGATCCTCAGCGGCCTTGAAGGGCATTTCAGTTTGGATTTTGTGGCATTCATCCCGCCCATCCTGATGATCGCCTTGGCGTATAAGCGCTTCCCGGTCCTGCCGGTCATGGTGGCGTGCCTGCTCAGTGCCGTGGCCATCGCTGTGTACGAGGGCGTGGCCTTCAACGATCTCGCCAAGATGATGACCTCCGGCTACGTTTCCAAGACCGGCATCAAGCAGCTTGATCCGTTGCTGTCCCGCGGCGGCCTGCTCAGCATCATGCCGACGGTCCTGCTGCTGTGCTCGGGCATGGCCTTCGGCGGTATTCTGGAACGCTCCCGCGTGCTTGAAGTCTTGCTCGACGCGGTGCTGAAGGGTGCCCGTTCCGCTGTCCGTCTGGTCGCGTCCGTGCTGGCGGCGGCTTACATCATCAATTTGGGCACGGGCAGCCAGATGCTGGCGGTCATCGTGCCCGGTCGCGCCTTCCTTGACTCGTTCAAGAAGGCCGACATCAGCCCGCTCGTGCTGTCGCGCACCTGCGAGGACGCCGGGACCATCGGCTGCCCGCTGGTGCCGTGGAGCGTCCACGCGTTTTACATCGCGGGCGTGCTCGGCGTCAGCGCGTTCGATTTCGCGCCGTATGCATTCCTGAACTGGTTCGTCCCCATTTTCTCCATCCTGTGCGCCCTGACCGGCTTCGGCATCTGGCGTTTGAACGGCACGCCGGTTCACGGCTCCAGAAAAGCCTAAAGAGGACAACATGTCTCCGATCAAGAATGTGATTTTCATTATGCTGGATACGCTCCAGTTCAACTATTTGGGGTGCTACGGCAACACGAACGTCAAAACGCCCAATCTGGATCGTTTTGCCAGACAAGGGTTCCTGTTCGAGAACGCCTATAGCGAAGGGCTCCCTACCATTCCCGTCCGCAGGGCGATAATGACCGGGCGCTTCACTTTGCCCTATGCCGGGTGGAAGCCGCTGGATCTGAATGACACCAGCCTGACCGACATGCTGTGGTGCCGGGAAGTGCAGACGGCGCTGGTGTACGATACGCCGCCCATGCGCCTGCCCAAGTACGGCTATTCGCGCGGGTTCGACTATGTAAAGTTCTGCAACGGGCATGAGCTGGACCACGAGACGTTCCATAACGTGCCTCTGGACCCCGCCGTGAAGGCCGAGGACTATCTGTCGCCTGGCATGTTGCACAGGAACGAGGACGGCGAATACGACAGTTCGTCGCAGTCATTGATCCGGGAAGCCGAGTGCTACCTCAAGCAGCGTCAGTTCTGGAAGTCGGACGCCGACAACTATGTCAGCGTCGTCGCCCGGGAAGCCGACGACTGGCTGCGGCGCAAACGCGATCCGAAGCGGCCTTTCCTGATGTGGGTGGACTCGTTCGATCCCCATGAACCTTGGGATCCGCCGTCCGTCTGGGAAGGGAAACCGTGCCCGCATGACCCGGACTATCAGGGCAATCCGATGATCCTTGCCCCGTGGACCGAGGTCAAGGGGGTGATGACGGAAGAGGAGTGCGCCCATATCCGCGCCCTGTACATGGAAAAAGTGGAACTCGTGGACAAATGGATCGGCAACCTGCTCGATTCGATCCGCGAGCAGGGGCTTTGGGACGAGACGATGGTGATCATCACCTCGGACCACGGCCAGCCCATGGGCAACGGCGAACACGGGCACGGCATCATGCGCAAGTGCCGCCCCTGGCCCTATGAGGAATTGGTCCATGTTCCGCTGCTCATCCATGTGCCCGGCCTTGAGGGTGGGAAGCGGATCGAAAGTTTCGTCCAGAATGTGGATGTCACGGCGACCATGATGGATGCGCTCGGCTACGGGCAGTCCGCGCTTTCCGAAGCCGGACATGAAGGCATCCAGACCTACGGCGCGGACGAGATGCACGGCATCAGCCTGCTCCCGGTTATGCGCGGGGAGACGGATACCGTGCGCGAGGTCGCCATAGCCGGATATTACGGCATGTCGTGGTCGCTCATCACCAAGGATTGGTCGTATATCCATTGGCTCAAGAACGATATCGACACCGACGAGATGAACCGCCTTTTCTATGACGGCTCGGGCAAGGGCGGCAACGCTGGCCGGCAGTCCGCCGAACTGGAAATGAAAGAGGAAATGTGGACGTGCGTTCAGGGGGCCGAAGTGACGGTGCCCGAGCAGGACGAACTCTATGACAGGCGGGCCGATCCGTTCCAGCTGAACAATCTGGCTGGGGAGCATCCCGAAAAGGCCAAGGAACTGCTTCAGCAGTTGAAGTTGTATATCGGTGAATTAAGGACCCTGTAGTTTAGGAAAAGGCGGGGGATTTCCCCGCCTTTTTTGTTTTGGGAAGACACGATGGCCGACCCCGTATATGTCGCTCTGGATTTTGAAACCGCCGACTATCAGCCGGACAGCGCCTGTGCCGTAGGGTTGGCGAAAGTGCGCGGCGGCGAAGTCGTCGACACGCTGTATAGCCTGATCCGTCCCCCGAGGCGGCGTGTCCTGTTCACATGGGTCCACGGCATCACGTGGAAGGACGTGCAGGACAGCCCCACGTTTTTGGAATTTTGGCCGCAGATGGCGTCGTTTCTGCAAGGCGTTACGCATCTTGTCGCGCACAACGCCCCTTTTGATCGGCGGGTGCTGGAAGCCTGCTGTCAGTCCAACGGCATAGCCCTTCCGGAGCTTCCTTTCGTGTGCACGCTGCGGGAGTCGCGCAGGAAGCTCAAGCTTCCTTCCCACAAGCTTGATGCCGTTTGCCGTTACTGCGGCATCCCGCTTGATCATCACCATGCTGGTTCGGACGCCATCGCCGCCGCCCGGATTTTGATATATCTTCAAGGAGAGTCGCAGGGGGGAGAGTGAGAAAAGAGTAGGGAACTGCTGGCACGGCCCACACCTTCCCTTTCCCCCTTAAGCCGTTTGACCGATGGGGGCAATACGGAAGGGGATTCTGCCGCATGGTCGCTCTCACGGTCAGATGGATTGTGGAGCTGTTCCATGTTTATCGGGATGCGGCTTTTCTGTGCTTTTTTCCTCATAGGCTGTTGTGGCAGTGGGACGGTACCAAAGAAAACGCGCCACAGGATCAAGGGGATTCCCTTGTCCGTGTGGCGCGTGTTTTTCGTGTGCTGTAATGTCGGCCCGGGGGAGGAACGCGTGGCGTTTTCCGGAGTAGGGCGGCTTATCAGTACACTTTGGGCATGGGGCCCGTTATTTCGATGTTGGCCGTCGTTTCCCAGTGGATCGTGTTTTCGATGCAGCGGGAAAGCGCGTTGAGGCCGTCCCGGGTTTCCGCCGAAATGGGCAGGGCATCGGGCCATCTGTCGCGCAGGATATCGCGCATCTCGTCCTCCAGCCGGTCCCACTTGTTGAGGATGAGGACACGCGGAACTTCGTTCAGTTCCATATCGGCAAGGATGCCGTCCACAGCCGCGATCTGGCGGTCGAGCTCGGGATGCGAGGCATCGGCCACATGCAGCAGCAGATCGGCGGCTTCCAGTTCCTCAAGGGTGGCTTGAAAAGCTTCGGTCAATTCCTTTGGGAGGTTGCGGATAAATCCGACCGTATCCGCCAGTACAAGTTCGTGCTCTTCGGGGAAGCGGAGCCGCCGGGTGGTGGGGTCCAGCGTGGCGAACAGCTTGTCCTCCGCCAGCACCTCCGAACGGGTCAGGGCGTTGAGGAGCGTCGATTTTCCGGCGTTGGTGTAGCCCACCAGCGCGGCCACCGGCAAACCCTGCCGGGCGCGTCGGGCACGGGTAAAGGCCCGCTGCTGGCGCAACCCATCAAGCTCTTTCTTGATCTTGGCGATACGCTCACGGATGCGGCGCCTGTCCGTTTCCAGCTTGGTTTCCCCCGGGCCACGGCCGCCGATGCCGCCCATGAGCCTGTCCATAGCCCGGTTTTTGCCCACAAGCCGGGGCTGCGTGTACTTGAGCTGGGCCATTTCCACTTGCAGCTTGCCCGCCCTGGTCGTGGCGCGCTGAGCGAAGATGTCCAGAATAAGCTGTGTCCGGTCGAGCACTTTGCGCTCGGTGACTTCCGAAAGGCTGTTGAGCTGGGCGGGCGTGAGTTCGCCGTCGAAGATGATCAGCGAGGCCTGGCCCTGCAAGGCCAAAATCTCAAGTTCCGTCAGTTTGCCTTTACCCAAAATATGCCGGGGATGGATGTCGGCTACCCGCTGGATAAGCGTCCCGGTCACCACGATGCCTGCGCTGCGCGCCAACTCCCGGAGCTCTTCGATGTGCGTTTCCTGTATGGCGCGGGGGAGGGGAGAGACGGATACGAGGATCGCCCGGGGGCTGTCCCCCGCCTCCGAAGCTTCGGAGAGCACGCGGCCAAGCTCCTCTTCCAGAGAGACGGCTTCGGCGTTAAAATCGATGTCCACGCGATCCCATGCGGTCATGGGGTGGATGCGGTAAGGCTTGCTGTCCGCGTTGGGGGGAAGCAGGTGCCCGCTCTGAAAGCTGACGGGATCGCCGTAATCGTTGACGGTCAGCACGGAAACGCTGTCCAGGCGCAGGAACAGCATGTCCATCAGGTCTTCTTGCGAAAGCCCGTCCGACGAAAGGTGCGTGTGCATCAGGCGGATGCCGCGCAGACGGCCCGCCGCGCCGCGCCCGCGCGGCAATTCCGGGATCAGGATGGACGCGGGATCGCCCACGATAACCATATCCACCTTGCCCTGCCGATCGATGACGAGGCCGACTTGACGCCCGAGCGCACGTGAAAGGAGCGCGAGTTCGCGGGCCTGTTCCGTTGTGTAGCCGCCCTGTACGGGATATCGCCGTTGCCCCAGACGCGTCAGCGCCTTCATCTGGCTGGGCTTCAGGCCCGCCGTGTTGCCTTCCAGTCGCGTAGCTATGATCAGTGCCTCGTGTTTATGGGTGAAAAACGGAGCTTGCCTCTTTCCAAGGTGCTCCCCTGTGATCCGATGGCGCGTGTTTCGGAGGCGTTGCCATCAACGGACACGCCGTATGATGCGGAAAAGTTACCTTTGAGTCAAACACGGAAATCCCGTCTCCCCAGCCGTACCTCGGAACGAACTCCTTCCGTGCGGCCTCCTCATCAGTCAAACGTCTTGGGAGGGGAAAGGGAGGGGCTTGGGAAGGGAAAGGGGAACCTTTCTGGAGAAAAGTTCCCCTTTCCCTTCCCCATATTTCTCTAGAACGGCACGTCGTCCATGCCGCTGGCCTCGGAAGGAAACGCCGGGCCCAGATCTTCGTAATCGTCCTGCCGCTGCTGCGGGCGCTGCTGGGGGCGGCTGCCGCCTCCCTGCTGAGCCGCCGCAGGACGGCGGGGAGCGCTGTAGCCGCCTTCGCTGCCGCCCGCGCCGCTGGGCATGCCGCCCTGTTCGCCGCCGCGCTTGTCGAGGAACTGGACGCGCTGGGCCTTGATTTCGGTGGTGTAGCGGTCCTGCCCCTGCTGATCCTGCCATTTGCGGGTTTGCAGGCTGCCTTCCACAAACACGAGGCTGCCCTTGGTCAGGTACTGGGAGCAGTTCTCCGCCGCTTTCTGGAACACCACGACGCGGTGCCACTCGGCACGGTCCACACGGTTACCGTCGCGGTCCGTGTAGGATTCGTCCGTGGCGATGTTGAGCGTGCAGACGGGGCTGCCGCTCTGGGAATAGCGCAGTTCGGGATCGCGGCCGAGCCTGCCGATGATCATAACCTTGTTCAGCATAGTAACTCCTTGCAGGACGCCCTCTAGGGCTTGGGCGCCCGTTCGTTCAATGTGGCAAGTTCCTCTTCCAGCGTTTCGCTCAGCTCGTTGGCCTTGCGCGGTTCCCACTGGAAAAGCGCTTCCTCCAGATCCTTTTTGACGGCGGCGGCGCGCCCGATGCCTTCCCGAAGGCCCTCGGCGACGGCTTGGGGCCAGTCTTCGAACGAAAGGCCGTTTTCCAGCGCCGTCACCAGTTCCAGCACGCCGCGTTTCTCGTCCGGGTACTGGGGGCGGGGCCATGCCAAGGCCGTCAGAGCGGGCCATGCCCGGACGACGTCCTCTTCGCGGTACGTCCATGCGCTGACGCGGATCTGGAGGAGTTTGCCCATGTTATTCCTGCTCCTGCCATTCGGTCTGGACCTTCAGCACGACTTCTTCGATCTGCTGGAGCTGATCCGGGGGGCAGACGCCGATCAGCGGGCTTCCCGCATCCACGTTTTCATTGTGCTCGAAATACACCGTATAGATGAGCCCGTCCGGGCCGGTGTAGTACAGCGGCATTTCCCGCTTCATCCGGGAAACGATGAAGAGTTCCATGCCTTCGTAGACGGAGACGGAACGGCAGCCCGACACCTTGATCTTGGTGTCGATCTGGGGAACGAAATAATACTTGGCCCGCTCGGGAGCCACAAAAAGGTTGAGCGCCTGCTTGAGCAGGATGCGCAGCACCTCGTCCTTGGACAGGAAGTGGCGGATGGTGGCGAGCGGGGTGCCCGCCTGCACGTATGTCCCTTCCAGTTCGCTATGGATGGCGCAGACTTCGCCCTTCTGGACCGCGTTGAGCGGCTTTGGGTTGCGTTCGCGCGTGATGGTGGCGATGAGCGTTCCGGGCCGTTCCTTCCATGTGCCGTTCGGGCCGATGACCTTGTCTCCCAGTTTGAGCGAACCGAAGGTCACCACGCCGGTATGCGGAGCGACGATTTCCTGTTCCTCAAAAGGGGAAGCCTTGATTTCTTCGAGAAGGCTTGTGACATCTAACATGCTGTTGACTCTCTTCTTGCAAAGGGGAAAGGCGGGGGACCGGGAATCCCCGGCCCCGAAGCCCCACGGCGGTTAACGGTAGTAAAGGTTGCGGCCGCCCATCGTCAGCAGGACCTGCTTCAGATTGGCGCGCGCCTCACGGCGATCCCATACACCCTGAATGTGCCCCCGCGCCAGTGCCTTATATGCGCTGTGGTAGTGGGGCTCGATGTCTATGCCCGTGGTTTCCTTGATGACGCCGCGTCCGGCGAACCCGAGGTTCGAGGAGCGCATGGCGTACTGGTAGGGCGAGCAGCCGAGGAAGCTCGCCACCGGCCCGGCGTAGGAATTGGTGTCGTACAGGACCGTATACAGGCCTCCGGCATTGATGTAGCGGCGCACCGCCACCGTGCAGCGGGGCATCTGGATGACGCCGTGCGTGCCTTCCTGAATGCGGATGCCCGCCGTGCCGTGCACATAGGCGAGAAGCGGGTAGCGCTTCTTCATGGCCAGTTCCGCGGCTTCCACAAATTTGGTGCCTTCGGCGGAACCGACGGAGCCGCCGCGGAAAGTGCCCGCGAACAGGGCGACGATCATTTTGGTGCCGTCCAGCTTGGCTTCGAAGGTGATGCAGCCGCTCTTGAGCTTGGTACGTTCCCGCGCTTCGGCGAGGCGGGCGTCGAAACCTTCAAACTGCAAGGGGTTGCTGGCTTCCACTTCGCCGTTGAATTCGCGGACGGAATCCTCGTCGAACACGTTTTTGACGAACCACTGGTATTCCATCGGGAAGTGGTGGCCGCACCACGTGCAGACGCCCGCGAATTCGCCGTACAGATCCGGGGACCACAGGTCGAGGCAGCCATGCGTGCCGGCATTCGGGCAGGTGATGGCGCGGTCTTCCTTGGCGCGGGGGCTGATGTACGTCCATTTGCCCTTGCGGGATTCGCTTTCCTCGTCCCAGTCGGAAAGCGTGGTCAGGTTGCGCACGGTTTCCGGTTCGATGGAGGGGCGCTGATCTCGCGGGATGCGGCAGAAGGGCGCTGTCAGGCGGCGCTTCAGCAGGTGCATCTCGGACGTCATTTCGTCCATCAGATAGGCGAATTTGCGCTGATGCTTGGTGATGAGCGCATATTTGATGCGGGCGGAGATGTTGCCCCACGACTCGCGCATACTGTTGCGCATCTTGTTGAGGAAGGGGCGGCGGTCGATATAGGCCCCGCGCGAGAGGCGGAGGAATTTTTTCTGGCGGCGCAGGACAAGGCGCTCGCGGGCTCCCTGGCTGAGGTGCCAGCGGATATACATCTCGTCGAGGTTGATGTCGTCGCGGCTCATGCGGCGGAGCAGCGCGCCGCGGAACATGCCCGAGCGCACGGACAGGACAGTCTCGTCGGTGGCCCGGATGATTTCCTGCCGCAAGGTGCGGAAGAAGTCGTAATGGTACGGGCGCGCGCCGAGGCTGGGTTCCTGAATGACCCTGTCGATATAGCCGAACTGGAGGTTGTCCTCGGCGGTGATGTGCAGCTGGGTGGCGCAGCGCTCGATGAGCTCGGGGGTGGCGCGCTGGCCGGGCTTCAGGCGGCCTTCGATGGCCGCAGCGCCTTCGGGGGAAATGACCGAGTAGTAGCCGTGCGAGAGCATGAGGCGGCGGTCCGCCAGCGAAATGGCTTCGGCGCCGCCGGAACCGCCTTCGGAGAACACGGCGACCATAGGCACGGTGAGCCCGGCCATTTCATAGAGGTTTTTCGCAATCTGCTGCGCCGCGCCGGGCGTGTCCTCGATGGGGAAGGAGCCGGGCGTAAAGACATAGGTATGGATCGGGATGCCTTCGGTTTCCGCGACCTTCATGTACTGGAGGGCTTTGGAGTTGCCCCACGGCTTGACGGAGCCGCCGTTGCGGAATTCCTCGCCGTGGCCTTTTTCCTGGCCGATGACCATGATGAGCTGGTTGTAGGTCTTCTTGCCGCGGCGGCGGGTGATGGTGGCGCGGGCGATGAGCATACTCGGATCGATGCTGTGCTCTTCCTGACCGCCGATTTCCGTGAAGTTGTCGTACACGTTCTCAAGGATGTCACGCAGGCAGATACGCTGCGGGTGGCGGACGATGCGCACCTTGTCCATAGGCTGGATCTTCGTTTCCAGCTTGCGCTCCATGAACGTGAACAGTTCTTCCAGCGTGGTGAGCTCCGCGTCCGGATCGGACTGGATGCCCTCCGTGGCGCGGCGGAAGAATTCGTTCAGGCGGTTGTGCAGCAGCTCGATGTCTTCCGGGTGCTTGCCGTCAAAGATATCCCGGATATAATTGAGGCGTTCGCTCAGATGATGTGCTCTTTTTTCGATATCCATGCTGTATCCAGTAATCCGCTAGAAGCGGAGAATGCGGCCCGTATTGGCCCGGAGGAAGTTGACGTTGGACTTCAGTTCGCCGGACTGGTTCTCACCCTGCAGGGTCAGCTCGTCGAGGAACTGCATACCACGTTCCTTGGCCTGTTCGAGGTTTTCGCCCCAGATGATGGCAAGCGCGAGGTTCGGGTCGAATTCCGTGGGGATTTCGTACGACTCGTCCGTGGGCACGTGCGTGTGCATCTTGAGCCAGGGATGGCTCGGCCAGCCGAAGGCGTCGATACGGCCGACCCACGGCGTGAAGCGGTTGTCGGGATCTTCGGCGATGAGGCGGTATTCGATGCCCACGCCTTCAAAGGTGATGTCTTCCTGCGTATAGCCGAGGGGTTCGCCGAGGCCGATGCGGATCTGCTCGGCGATGATGTCGACGTCGCCCTGTCCCTTGACCTTGGAAATGCGGGCGGAGACGCCGTTTTCCACCTGAATGCGGGTGTTCACTTCCATAAGGAAGGGGCTGCCGTCCTTGGTGACGATCCATTCCCACGTGCCCACGTTGTCGTAACCGACCTTGCGGGCCAGCGCGAGGGAGTGGCGGGTGATGTCTTCCAGCAGCTTGTCCGCGTCGAAATCGTATTCGATGGACGAGGAGTCGAAACCGGGCGCGACTTCGATACGCTTCTGGAGGCCGGTGGACTGGATCGAGCAATTGCGGGTGCCGAAGTGGACCGGGTTTTTGCCGCTCCGGTCGGAGACGATCTGCACTTCAAGGTGGTTGAAGCCGCAGATGCGCTGTTCGATGAGTACGCCTTCGTCCTTGAACTGGCGGAGCGCGTAGTTGCGGATACGCCGGTACACGGAGCGGAACTGATCGATGTCGTACACTTCCTCAATGCCCATGCCGCCGCCGCCCGCGGAAGCCTTGACGAGGACCAGCGGGCGGGTGATGCCCTGCTGGAGCTGGAAGTCGTAAAGGCTCCTGGCGATTTTTTCGGCTTCCATTTCGTCGTAAATGGGGCGGTCGGAACCGGGAACCGTGGGCACGCCGAGGCTGCGGGCAAGGCGTTTGGTATTGATTTTATCGCCGAGCTCCCGGATGACCCGCCATGAGGGGCCGATGAAGATCAGCTTGCGTTCTCTGGTAGTGACCCGGCGGGCGAAGCGGAAGTCTTCCGCGAAGAAACCGTAGCCGGGGTGAATGGCCGTGGCGCCGGCGTCGTCGGCGACGGACAGGATTTCGTTGGCGTCGTGATAGGAGGACACCTGATAGAGGGATTTTTCCCCACCAAGTTCTTTGGCGATGCGTACGTGACCGGAATGGATGTCCTCGGCCGTATGCACGCAAACGAATTCCAGGCCCAGTTTACGGCAGGCCTGAACGATGCGCACGGCGATTTCTCCTCGGTTGGCTACGAGGACTTTATGTTCTGTTTTCTCCACCGTTGTACCTCATGCATGATTTGTAGGCTTCGGAGCGGCGCGCTGCCCGTCGCCGGGCGACTGGCCCGGTATGGATTTTCTCCTGCTCCGTTCCCAGCTTGCAGATGCGGAGAGCTCCTGCGGGTCTGACAGTATCGCCTAAATCAGGGCCGTTAGCAATCGCTCTGCTAGGGGATTCAAGATTTTTTCGGAAAATGGAAGCCTTTTTGCATGGGCTAGCTTCCGGTTTCGAATGACTATTTCCGGAATACGCCCTTAGATGCGTAAAAAAAGTGTACGAACAGGGTTTACTTTTGGTATTGGTGACCCCATGTTGATGCCTGAATCGTTGCGCGTGCCTCCGACGGGCGTTCCGTTTGCCAGCGGGATGCGGCGGAGGGCGCTTCACTTTCTGCCCTGTAATGAGGAAATGGCATGGAATCGATGTCTGTATTGGAGCGTTTGTCCGAACTGTTGCCCGCCTTGCCGCCGGGCCTCATCGAAGCATGGGGCCAGCTTGTGCTGTTCGCCGTGCCGGTATGCTTATATCTCGCGGCTGTCGTTTTGCCTTTTGTGGTGCTCTACGGACTGATCCGCGCCTATTTCGGCAGGAGGAGCCTGCTGGAGCGCTGTTCCCGCCAGCAGGCGCGGTTCGCCAATTTTCTGAACTGGCTTTTCCTTGTGTGCTTCGTGGGCCTCGGGCTGTCCAAGGTCGTCCCCTACGAGACGTTCCCCCCGCTGTATCAGGCGGGCCTGTACCTTTCGGCGGGCCTTCTGCTTGGCGGCACCATCATCTGGACCGTCGTGGTGGCGGCGTGGAAGCCGCTGCGCGGCTGGCCCGTGCTGCACGGTTTCCTCGCGTTCCTGACCGGAAGCAGCCTTGCCTGCCTCCCCATCATCGGGCTTATTCTGGGCCGCGTGGCCTTGCAGGGCACGGAGCTGCCGCAAGAGAACGACCTTCAGACGCTGATCGGTCTCCTGCTGCCTTCCGCCAGTGATCCTTTCTGGCTGTACTTTGGGCTGATCCACTTCCTTGAGGTCGCCTCCGCAGGGGCTCTGGGGCTGTTCTGGCTTCTCGTCCGGCGGAAGAGCGACGATTTCGGGCGCGACTACTACGTCTTCGCGGCCAACTGGTGCGGCGAGTGGGCCGCGTGGGGCGGCTGGTTCTCTCTGATCATGGCGGGCGTGCTGTGCTTCATGCTGCAAACGCAGGATCTGCTGACGCTTGAAAATCAGGGGGTGCTCCTGTTCGTCGCCGCGTTGTTTGCGGTGCTGCTCATCCCCTCCGTCATCTGGACCGTCATCGCCCGGAGCGCGACGCCGATGCGCCATAAGATCGGCATGATCTTCTCCCTCCTGCTTCTGGTCGTCGCCATCGCCAACAGCGGCGTCCTCGTACTGCTGTAGCGGGCCGGGAAGAGCCTTTACTCTTCCCCGCAAGAGGCCCCGTCCGTCTTCTCCCATCAACTACGCAGATCATCCACTTACGAGAATGAGAAAGCCCGTGCGGAACAGACCAGCACGGGCTTTCTTGCCTGTTACGGCAACACATTTGAACAGGGATTCGATAAACGCGAAAGTCTTTGGAGAGGAAGGGGGAGAGGTTTGGAGAGGGGGAAGAGGAACCTTTCTCCTGAAAGGTTCCCCTTCCCCCTCTCCAATCTTAAACTTTATTTCCCAGGGCTGGCGATCTTTTTCTTGCCGGCGGACTGGTAGCGCTTGAGCGCATTCAGCTCGGCTTTGCGCAGACGGATGGAGTGGGGGGTCACTTCGACCAGCTCGTCTTCACGGACGAAATGCAGGGCGTGCTCCAGCGTCATGGGGCGGACGGGCGTCAGGACAACGGCTTCGTCCTTGCCGGATGCGCGCATGTTGGTGAGCTTCTTTTCCTTGGTGGGGTTCACGTCGATGTCGTTGTCGCGGTTGTGCTCGCCGACGATCATGCCTTCGTAGACGGGATCGCCCGGCACCACGAAAAGCTGGCCGCGCGGCTCAAGGTTGAAGAGCGCGTAGGCGACGGCATTCCCGGCGCGGTCGGACACGATGGAGCCCGTGAAACGGCTCGGGAAATCGCCGCGATGGGGCTCGTAGCCCTCGAGCAGGGAGTTCATGATGCCCGTGCCCTTGGTGTCGGTGAGGAACTCGTCGCGGTAGCCGATGAGCCCGCGGGACGGAACCGAGAATTCCAGACGGACGCGGCCCGTGCCGTTGTTCACGCAGTTGACCATGCGGCCCTTGCGCTGCGCGATCTTGTCGGTCACGACGCCCATGAAGTTTTCGTCGCAATCGACGTAAAGCTGCTCGATGGGCTCAAGGAGCTGCCCGTTCTCGTCCCGCTTGAAGATGACTTCGGGGCGGCCCACGCAGAGTTCAAAGTCTTCGCGGCGCATGGTTTCGATGAGGATGGCCATCTGGAACTCGCCGCGGCCCTTGACGATGAAGCTGTCCTTCTCGTCGGGCTCCTCAATCTTGATGGCCACGTTGATGAGGGCTTCCTTGAGCAGGCGGTCGCGGATCTTGCGGGACTGGACGTTCTTGCCTTCGCGCCCGGCGAGAGGCGAGGTATTGATGGTAAAGCGCATGGCTACGGTGGGCTCGTCAACACGGAGGCGCGGGAGCACGCGGATGTTTTCCTTGGTGCAGATGGTGTCGCCGATGGCCACGGCGTCCATGCCCGCGATGATGACGATGTCGCCGGGCATGGCTTCCGTGATGTCGACGAGGCGCAGGCCCTCGTAGGCTTGCAGGCGGGTCACGCGCAGGGGCACGGGGACGCCCGCTTCATTGACGCAGACCATCGCCTCGTTGGAGCGCACCGTGCCGTGCAGGCTGCGGCCCACGGCGAGGCGGCCGAGGTATTCGGAGTAGTCGAGGTCCGAAACCAGCATCTGGAAAGGTTCCTCGGGATCGTAGGACGGGCCGGGGACCACTTCAAGGATGGTTTCGAAGAGGGGGGAGAGGTCCACGCGGGGGGCGTCCAGTTCGCGCATGGCCACGGCGTCGCGGCCGATGGCGTAGAGCACCGGGAATTCAAGCTGTTCTTCCGTGGCGTCGAGATCGATGAACAGGTCGTAGACTTCGTTCAGCACTTCCTGCGCGCGGGCGTCCTTGCGGTCGATCTTGTTGACGACCACGATGATCTTGAGGCCGCGTTCCAGCGCCTTGCGGAGCACGAAACGGGTCTGGGGCAGGGGGCCTTCCGCCGCGTCGACCAGCAGGATGGCGCCGTCGGCCATGGACAGGGCGCGCTCGACCTCACCGCCGAAGTCGGCGTGGCCGGGGGTGTCGATGATGTTGATTTTCACGCCGTTCCAGCTCACGGCACAGTTCTTGGCGGAGATGGTGATGCCGCGTTCCCGTTCCAGATCCATACTGTCCATGACACGGTCATCGACCTGCTGGTCGCTTCGGAAAATCCCGCTCTGGCGGAAGAGTGCGTCCACGAGCGTGGTCTTGCCGTGGTCAACGTGAGCAATGATAGCGATATTACGAAGCTTTTCGTTACGAACGAGATCTTTCAAGAAAGTATCCTCATGGAGATTGGCCGGACGAGACCGGAAGGGCAGGCCGGAAAAAGGGGCGCGTCAACAATGACGGAATCGGTATCTGTACACCGTTTCGCCTTGTTACGCAAGCGGCTGTAAAAACGCATTCCCAAATGGAAAGGGAGGCGGGGTGTTCCCCATGCACCCGGAGCCCGGAAAACGTCCCGCATACGGAAGGCGTTTCCGGTGGAAAACGCCGCGCCTGTACGCCGGGGCCGAAACGCGGTAGAGGGGAAGCATACGGCATCGGGCCGTATGGGAGGATGATATGAACGTGGAAATCGAGCGAAAATTTCTTGTCAAAAGCGAGGCATGGCGCGGGCTCGCCGAAGGCGTGCGGTTCCGGCAGGGCTACTTGCAGACGCACCCGTGCACGGTCCGCGTGCGTACGGAAGGCGAACGCGGCGTTTTGACCATCAAAGGGCAGACACGGGGCTTTTCCCGCGAGGAGTTCGAGTACGAGATCCCGCGCGAGGACGCCGACAGGATGCTCGACACGCTGGCGCTGCCATCCCTCATCGACAAGATCCGCTATAAAATCCCCTATCAGGGCTTTGTCTGGGAAGTCGACGAGTTCCTCGGGGACAACGCGGGGCTTGTCGTCGCTGAAATCGAACTTTCCGACGAGGGGCAAGCCTTTGAGCGGCCCGGCTGGATTGGGGAAGAGGTGACGGGCGACCGCCGGTATGCCAATTCCGCGCTGGCGAGCCGCCCGTTTTGCATGTGGTAGGCGGATTCCCCGGCACCATGCGGAAGCTTTAGGGGAGGGGCTTTTCCGGGGAAAAGCTTTTCCTTTTGTTCCCCAAAACCGCCGGACGGATCGGGTCCGTCCCCTTTCCCAAAAGCTTTCGCGTTGGTGGAATCCCAGGGCGCGGCGTTTCCTGAACCGGGCTATTTGCCCTCTTCGTCCTCCAGATCGAACTGCTTGATCTTGCGGAACAGGGTACGGCGGTCGATGCCGAGGATATCCGCCGTTTCCGCCCGCTTCCAGTCGTTGCGGCGGAGCGTTTCGAGCAGGTATTCCCGCTCGAAGCGGTCCAGCGCCGAGGCCAGCGGTTCCTGCGGCAGGGCCTGGCGGTGTTCGGCCTCGCCGGTGCCTGTCTGCCCCCCTGCGGGAAGCTGTCCCGAGCCGACCTGCAATGTGCCGAGCTGGACCTTGCCGAGCGTCAGATAACGGTACAGCGTATTGTGCAGCTCGCGGATGTTGCCCGGCCAGTCGTACTGCATGAACGCCTGCATGACCTCGCCGTTGAGGGCGGGGAGATCCCCGACGCGGGGATAGGCGTTGAGGAAGTACTCGATGAGCAGAGGGATGTCCTCCTTGCGCTGGCGCAGGGGGGGCAGGTGGATCGGGATGACGTGGATACGGTAGAAGAAGTCCTCGCGCATCTGCCCCGAGGCGACCCGTTCGGCCAGATTGCGGTTGGTGGCGGCGATGATGCGGAAGTTGGGCTTGTGCAGGTCGGAGCCGCCGACCGGGGTGAAGCCCTGCCCCTCGATGGCGCGGAGGAGCTTGGTCTGGGCGGAAAGGCTCAATTCCCCGAGTTCGTCGAGGAAAAGGGTTCCGCCGTCGGCCCGGTCGAGGCAGCCCTTGCGGTCGGCCAGCGCGCCCGTAAACGCGCCTTTCTTGTAGCCGAAGAATTCGCTTTCAAAGAGGTTTTCGGGGATGGCCCCGCAGTTCACCGCGATGAACGGCTTGTCGCAGCGGGCGCTGCATTCGTGCACGGCACGGGCGGCCAGCTCCTTGCCCGTCCCGGATTCTCCGAACACGACCACGCAGTCCTCCGTGGCCCCGGCGCGGGCGATGAGTTCAAACACCTCGCGCATGGGCGGCGAATCTCCGACGATGTTGTTGAAGCAGCGGGCCTTGAGGCGCTCGCGGAGCTCTTCGTTTTCCCTGCGGATGCCGAGCTCGTTCTTTTGTTTTTCCGTAATGTCGTTGACGAGCCCTTCAATGGTAATGAGCGTGCCCGAGGCGTCGAACGCGCCCGAGGACTGCTCCCACACCCATTTTTCCTCGCCCCACGCCGTGATGATGCGGTAGACGAGTTCCCAGCGTCGGTGCTCCTTGAGGGCCGTTGCGATGGCGCTGCGGATGGTTTCGCGGTCCTCTTCGTGGGCGATGTCCAGGAGGCCGAGGCGTTCCTCGCCCATGAACCTGTCCGGTGCGTACCCCGTCAGGCCAAGGACGCCGTCGCTGACGAAGCTGACCGCGCGGCGGGCGTCGGGGATGCCTCCGATGACGGTTTCCCGGTAGGCGAGGCCGGGCAGGTTGTCGAGCAGGGCCAGCAGCTGGCGGCGGTGCTCGTCCAGCTCCTTGCCGATTTCGGCGTTGTGGCGTTTGAGCTGCTCGCGCATCTGCTTGTTCATGATGTGCGTACGCACGCGTGCCAGCACCTCGGCGTCATGGAACGGCTTGGTGATGTAGTCGACGCCGCCGACCTCGAACCCCCGCGTTTTCTGGCTGGGATCGTCCACGTAGGAAATGAAGACCACGGGGATGTCGCACAGCCGGGGATCCCGTTTGATATGCTCGCAGACGGCATAGCCGTCCATATCCGGCATCATGACGTCGAGCAGTACCAGATCAGGGATCTGTTTGCCCATGTATTCCAGTGCTTTTGTCCCGCTTTTGGCGACGCCGAGCCGGTATTCCCGGTTCAGCTTGCTGACGAGTATCCGCAGGTTGGTGGGATCATCGTCCACGACGAGGACAAGGGGCTTTTCGTATTCCGTTTCCATAAGCAGAGGCTCCATCACAGCGTATCCGGGGGAAGCAGCGCCAGCGCTTCGTCATAATCGTAGAAATCGATCGCCTGCTGTAGTTTTTCCATCAGAGCAGATGGAAGGAAAGCCGTCAACGGCATGAGCGCCTCCGCGATCCGCTCGGGATCGGCAAGGGCCAGCATCTCCTTAAAATGTTGCAGCTGCGCTTTTTGATCTTCATCCAGCGTTCCGGCCTGTACGGGCTGGGGCGGGGCTTCCTGCGGCTGCGGCGTTTCAGGGAGGGCTTCCAGTACGGATGTCTGCACGGTGGCGAAGGCCTCCTCCAGCGCGCCGAGCAGCGGGGAGAAGGTCTGCGCCAGCGCCGCCGTTTCGACGGCGGCGTTCCCCGATTGCCTGACGAACTGCTTGAGCGCGAGCTCCAGAGCGTGGGCGTCCTGCTGCACGGCGATGGCCCCCACGTTGGCGGATGCGCCTTTCAGGTTGTGGGCCTCGCGGATGAGCCATTCCCACGCCGGGCGGCACAGCGCCTGTTCGGGCATGGCGGGATCGAGGTACAGCCCCTTGCGCAGGGCGGGCAGGGCTTCGGAGGTGTTGCGCACATAGCCCCGCAGGATTTTCTGGTACGTCTCCGGCGAAACGTTGAGGCGTTCGATGGCTCCGGCGTCGAGGCAAGGGGGCAGGGCCGTGTTGTTGAGTACGATGGGGGCGGAAAGTGCCGCGGATTCCGATCTGTGCGTGGCCTGTTCGGGCTTGCGCGGCAGGATTTTGTTCGGGAGCAGCGCCCGCAGCGTGCCGAACAGGGCTGCGCGGCTGAGGGGCTTCGAAAGGTACCGGGCGATCCCGGCGGAAAGCGCCCGCATTTTGTCCTCGTGCATGGCGTGGGCCGTGATCGCGACGATGGGCAGCCCTTCGAGTTCGGGCATGGTGCGGATGATCCGGGTGGCCTCGTAGCCGTCCATGACCGGCATCTGGACGTCCATCAGGACGAGATCGAAACGTTCGCCCCGCTGCGCGCCGACCCTGAGCGCGTCGAGGGCCTGTTTGCCGTTGCTGACGATGGTGAGCTGGACGCCCGTGTCCTCAAAGAGCGCTTCCATGATTTCCTGGTTGGTGGGGTTGTCTTCCGCCACCAGGATGCGGACGTCATGGAACAGCGGCGTTTCCATCGGCGAGGGCTGGGGATGCAGCCGCCCGGAGTAGGCCACGAGGCAGGGCTCGTTGAGCGAGACGATGGATTCGTGCAGCCCGCGCAGGGTCACGAGGGACAGGATGGCGACCTGCCCGTCGTGCTGGGCGGCGTCCCGGTTGGATACGGAAAGGATCTGCTCGCCCGCGTGCTCGTCCATGAGGATGGCGGGGATGGTGCGCCCGAAGGCCGTGCGCAGCGCGCGCAGGGCATACAGCGTGTTGGGCTCCGAGAGCTTGCGGTCGAGGAACAGGAGGTCCGGCTGCTTCTTGGGCAGCTCCTGCGCCTTGCGTACGGCTTCCTCCGTGTTTGTGGCCGTAAGCGCATCAATGCCGAGGGCCGAGAAATGGCGGCAAAGGATTTCCGTCTGGAGCGGCGAGGCGCTGAGGACGAGTGCGTGGATGGGCTGGGCCGGCGGGGGCGGCAACTGCGCGGTCGCTCCCGAGTCGGGCTGGGTGCACAGTGGGATGGAGAACGCGAAGGTGCTGCCGACGTTGGGTTCGGATTCCACCCAGATTTCGCCGTGCATCATTTCGACGAGCTGGCGGCAGATGCACAGGCCGAGGCCGGTCCCGCCGTGGCGGCGCGTGGTGGAGGCGTCAACCTGCCGGAAAGGCTGGAAGAGCTGGCCGAGGAACTCGGGCGCGATCCCGACGCCCGTGTCGCGCACGAAGCAGATGATCTGCACGCGCCGCTGTTCCGGGCAGGTGTCGGAAGGCAGCGGTTCGGCATGGCCCTGCTTGAGCGTCACGCAGATCTGCCCGCCGGGGCCGGTGAATTTCACCGCATTGGTCACGAGGTTCATGATGATCTGCTGGAGGCGCCCGGCGTCGCCGATCAGCGCGATCTGCATGTTCGGGTCCATGTCTACGACGAGCTCGATGCCGCCCGCGTGGGCGTTGTGCAGGGCCACGGTGCAGACGTGGTGCACCACGTCGTCCAGCATGAACGGGGCCTGCTCAAGCTCAAGGTGCCCGGCTTCGATTTTCGACACGTCGAGCAGGTCGTTGATGATTTCAAGAAGCGCCCGCGAAGACTGGAGGATGGCCCGGAGGTAGCGGTGCGGCGGGGTCTTTTCCTTGAGCAGGGCGAGCTCGGCGAACGCCATGATGCCGTGCAGGGGCGTGCGTATTTCGTGGCTGATGTTGGCGAGGAACTGGCTTTTCGCCGTGGTGGCGGCGTCGGCGGCTTCCTTGGCGAGCTGGAGCTCGGCGTTGATGGCCTGCAGGTCGCGCGTGCGCTCGTTGACGCGGTGCTCCAGTTCCACGTTGGACTGCTCCAGCATGGCCCGGCTTTCCCGGAGCTCCTTTTCGGCTCGGTCGTATTTGGCCAGCTCCTGATTGAGCTGGGCCGTCCTGCGCGATACCTGCCGCTTGAGGGAGAAGTTCCAGTAAAGGACAAAGGCAAACACCGTGAACAGCACTTCCGCCGCAAAGAGCATCATCCAGATGGTCTGCTTGGAAAACGCCTTCTTCTCGTAGGGCTGGAGCCACTTCTGGGCAATGATCCTGCGCTCTTCCGGCGTGATCTTGCTGAGTGCCTTGTTGATGATGCTGTGGAGCTCGGGCCAGTCCTTGCGGATGCCGAAGGCGTGCCCGTAAGGCGCGTCGATGGAACCGGCGGCGCGGAGGTTGCGGATGCCGCTGTTGTTGATTTTTTCCGTGATGTTGAACTGGTAGTCGATCATGGCGTCGACTTCGCCGAAGGCGACTTTCTGCAGCCCCTCCAGCGTGTTTTTGACGGGCACGGGCGTTATCTCAGGGTGCAGCTCCTCAAGGAAGTCGTGCCATGAATACCGGTTGACCACCGCGACCCGTTTCCCGGCCAAGTCCTTGATCCCGTCTATGCTCGGTTCCGTTTCGTCCGTGGCGGCCCCGCGGGTTACGCTCTCGCCCTTGGTGGGCTGCCTGGTCACGATGATGCCGGGCAGCACGATATAGGAGGGCGTGAACAACATATATTGGGAGCGGTGCTGCGTCTCGGCGGCGGCGATGTACATGTCCACCTTGTGGGACGTGGCCATGTCGATCGTGTTGGTCCAGTCGGAGGGGGGCGCGATGCGGAAGGAGAGCCCCGTCATCTTGTGGAGGATACGGAGGTAGTCCGGGCCTATGCCGGTATAGCGGCCTTCGGCGTCGAATTTTTCAAGCGGGTAGAAGTCGGGATCGACGCCGACCCGGACCGTATGGTTCTTGCTGAGCCACAGGCGTTCCTGGGGTGTGAGCTCGTCGGAAATGGATGCCTGCCGTTCCATGACGGCATCCACGGGATCGACGTCCCGTTCGAACAGGTTGTCCTGCATGGCTTTCAGGACGAGAAAAACCTGCGTCGCCACGAGAAACACGCCGAAAAGAAGGACTGTCAGCAGACGCACGCGAACCTCATACAACTCGGAGCGGGTGAGGGAGGATCAGCGGGCGGGGAAGATGCCCGCCGTTCCTCCAAAAAAAGAGACAAGCCCGGAACGTCCCACATCGGCGTACCCCGGGCTTATGGATCATGCGGGAATCCGGATCAGTTCTTGCCGAGGCCGGAAAGGTACTCATGGGCGGCGGTCAGCACGTTCGGCATGAGTATTTCCCCGGCTTTGGGGTTGCACTGGGCCATGGCGATGCACGCGGCCAGATTGTCCCGGACGCGTTCCGCCATGTGGCGGGCCTGCGTCTGGGGCGTCAGGGTTTCCATATGGGCTTCAACCTTGGCGAGGGCTTCTTGGGCCTGTTCGAGCTTGTTGGGCATGAGAGATCATCCTTGCGCAAAAGTGTTTCAGAAAGGCGACTATAACGCAGGCCTTGCTGCTTTTCAAATAAGATCATTCCGTGGGCTGTCGAGGCCCCTTTTCCCTCCCTTCCGCCGCGAGTTCGCGTATCGCCGCGGAAAGCTTTTGGATAATGCGATCATAGTTGTCGGGCTGATGCGGGACGCGGCAGAGGGTGCAATCCTTTATGCCGTTCGCGTTCCAGCGGGGCGTGCCGATGCATTCCGGCAGGAAATAGAGGGGGCAATAACAGAAAAGACAGTTGAATGTCTCAGGATCCGCGTTGGGATGGCACGGAAAGTGGGCGCAGGACGTGTTCCTGAAAAAGCGTGAGCTGTTCTTCATGGCTGTTTCCTTAAACAGTACCAGTGTTTTTCGGGTGACCGCATTGACAGAATGCAGGGCTTCTTATATGCACAAATAAACATATCCGCTCTTCCAAGCAGGGCGGGATAGGTGCACGTCATCGGGAGCCGTTTTTGTACGGAACCGTGCCTCAAGGGTGCGGAGTATCGGCTTCCGAATGTATTCATCAAGCAGGCTACAGGGGAACCGGCGAAAAGGGAACAGTCTCTTTCGCCCGGGTATCCAGAAACCCTCCGGTTGGGCCCGTCTGGCGGGCTGGCCGTGGAATCAAGGAGTGGCACATGATTTCCAAGACTCTCATTGTGAATGGCATGACGAAAACGCTGCTGGTGAATCCGGAAGATTCGCTGGCCGACGTGTTGCGCGGACAGCTTCTGCTGACCAGCGTGAAGGTCGGATGCGGCACGGGTCAGTGCGGTGCCTGTAATGTGATTCTGGACGGCAAGCTGGTACGTACCTGTACGCTGAAAATGAAACGCGTTGAAGACGGGGCCGCCGTCACCACCCTTGAAGGTATCGGCACGCCCGAGCATATGCACCCGCTGCAGCTTTCGTGGATGTTCCACGGCGGCGCGCAGTGCGGCTTCTGCACGCCCGGCTTCATCGTGTCCGCCAAATGCCTGCTCGACAACAACCCGGCCCCGACCCGCAACGACGTGCGCGACTGGTTCCAGAGTCACCGCAACGCCTGCCGCTGCACGGGCTACAAGCCGCTGGTCGATGCCGTCATGGACGCCGCCGCCGTCATGCGCGGTGAGAAATCCGTCAAGGACATCGAATATAAGGAACCCGTGGACGGCCGCACGTGGGGTTCCCGCCGTCCGCGTCCCAACGCCGTCGCCAAGGTGACCGGCACGCACGACTTCGGTGCGGATACCGCCCTCAAGATGCCTCCGGACACGCTGCATCTGGCGCTGGCTCAGGCCAAGGTTTCCCACGCCAACATCAAGGGCATCGACACCTCCGAAGCCGAAGCCATGCCCGGCGTGTACCGCGTGCTGACCCACAAGGACGTCAAAGGCAAGAACCGCATTACCGGCCTCATCACCTTCCCGACCAACAAGGGTGACGGCTGGGATCGTCCCATCCTGAACGATACCAAAATCTTCCAGTACGGCGACGCCCTCGCCATCGTGTGCGCCGACTCCGAAGCGCACGCCCGCGCCGCCGCCGACAAGGTCAAATTCGATCTCGAGCTGCTGCCCGAATACCTGAACGCCCCGGACGCGATGGCTCCCGACGCCATCGAAATCCACCCCGGCACCCCGAACACCTACTTCGAGCAGAAGGAAGTGAAGGGGCAGGAAACCGCTCCCTTCTTCGCCGACGCCAATAACGTGGTGGCGGAAGGCAGCTACTACACGCAGCGCCAGCCCCACCTGCCCATCGAGCCGGACGTGGGGTACGGCTACATGAATGAAGAAGGCAAGCTGGTCATCCATTCGAAATCCATCGGCCTGCACTTGCACGGCCTGATGATCGCACCCGGTCTGGGGCTTGATTTCGGCAACGACATGGTCATGGTGCAGTGCAACGCGGGCGGTACCTTCGGCTACAAGTTCAGCCCGACCATGGAAGCGCTCATCGGCGTGGCCGTGCTCGCCACCGGCCGTCCCTGCCACCTGCGCTACAACTACGAACAGCAGCAGCAATACACCGGCAAGCGTTCGCCGTTCTTCACGACCGTCCGCTACGCCGCCGACAAGGCCACCGGCAAGATCAAGGCCATGGAAGCCGACTGGATCGTCGACCACGGCCCGTATTCGGAATTCGGCGACCTGCTGACCCTGCGCGGTGCCCAGTACATCGGCGCTGGCTACGGCATCGAAAACATCCGCGGCCTCGGCAAAACGGTCTGCACGAACCACGGTTGGGGTGCGGCGTTCCGTGGCTACGGCGCTCCGGAAAGCGAATTCGCCTCCGAAGTGCTCATTGACGAACTGGCCGAAAAGCTCGGCATGGACCCGCTGGAACTGCGCGCGGTCAACTGCTACAAGCCCGGCGACACCAATCCTTCCGGTCAGGCCCCCGAAGTGTTCAGCCTGCCGGACATGATCGACATCATGCGTCCCAAGTTCAAGGCGGCGAAGGAAAAGGCCGCGGCGAACTCCACCGACACCGTGAAGCGCGGCGTGGGCGTGGCCATCGGCATCTACGGTTGCGGTCTGGACGGTCCGGACTCGGCGGAAAGCTGGGCGCAGTACAATGAAGACGGCACGGTCACCATCGGCGTGTGCTGGGGAGATCACGGTCAGGGCGCCGACGCCGGCGCGCTCGGCACGGCCCACGAGGCCCTGCGTCCCCTGAATATTGCCGCCGACAAGATCCGCCTTGTCATGAACGACACCTCCAAGGCCCCCGTGGGCGGCCCGGCCGGCGGTTCCCGTTCGCAGCTCGTGGTGGGCAACGCCATCCGCGTGGCCTGTGAAACCCTGATCGAGGCCATGAAAAAGCCCGGCGGCGGTTTCTATACCTATGACGAAATGAAGGCCGAAGGCCGCGAGGTCCGCCAGTACGGCAAGTGGACCACCCCGTGCACGTCCCCGGACGAAAACGGGCAGGGCGAACCCTTCTGCTGCTACATGTACGGCCTGTTCATGGCCGAAGTGGCCGTGGACATCACGACCGGCAAGACCGCGGTGGAAAAACTGACCATGATCGCCGACATCGGCAAGGTGAACAACCGCCTCGTGACGGACGGCCAGCTGTACGGCGGTCTGGCGCAGGGCATCGGCCTCGCCCTGACCGAGGACTATGAGGATATCAAGAAGCACTCCACGCTCATTGGCGCCGGTCTGCCCTACATCAAGGACGTCCCGGACGACATCGAGCTGATCTACCTCGAAAACTCCCGCAAGGACGGCCCGTTCGGCGCATCCGGCGTGGGCGAGCTTCCGCTCACCGCTCCACATGCCGCCATCATCAATGCCATCTATCAGGCTTGCGGCGCCCGCGTGAGGCATCTGCCCGCACGGCCTGAGAAGGTGCTGGCCGCTCTGAAGAAGTAATCGATAGTGAGACGTGACATGTCCGGCCTTCCAAAGAGGGCCGGGCGTTAAAGCCCTCCCGGTTCTTGTGTAGCGAGATGCGTTATGCGGGCCGGGAGGGCCGTTTGGTTTTGACGGTTTTCGGGAGGCGTTATGGAACAGGCGGATCTGCGAAGCTGGGAACGGCAGTGTACACAGGATGATATGCCCAAATGCCGGGCGGCCTGCCCGCTGCAGATGGATGTGAGGCCGTTTCTCGAACGGATGGCGCACGGGGATACGCCCGGGGCCCGCAAAGTGCTGGAGCGGCATTTGCCTTTGCCCGGCGTTCTGGGACGGATTTGCGAACACCCGTGCGAAACGGCCTGTGTCCGGCAGGAGCTTGGCGGGCCGCTCGCCGTTGGTGCGCTGGAACGGGTCTGTGTGTCGCAGTGCGCTCAGCAGACGCGGAATCTGCCGCGTCCCCCAAAAAGCAAAAAGGTCGCGGTGATCGGTGACGGCATGGCGGGGCTGGTCGCGGCGTGGGATCTTTCCCGAAAGGCATATCCCGTCGATTTGTTTTATGCGGGCGGACGTCCTGCGGAAGGTTTGATCGCCGCATTCCCCGCGCTGACGCCGGAAGCGCTGGACGGCGAACTCGAAGCCATGCGGAAGAGCGGCGTGACGCTGACCCGCCGAGAGCCTGACCAAGCCCTATTTCAGGAAGTAGAAGGCTATGACGCCGTTTTTGTGGATGTTTCCTGTGCCCCGGGCTTGGCCCCGGCCTCACGGGATGCCGTGGATTCCGTGACGCTGAATGTGGCGGGCGGACCGGAACATGTCTGTTTCGGTGGCTGGCCGTCACCGGATGGGACGGGCACCCCCGTCGCATGGGCGGCGGAAGGCCGCCGGGCCGCCATGACGCTTGAGCGTTCCATGACCGGCGTTTCCCTGACGGCATCGCGCGAGAATGAAGGCGCGAGCGCGACCCGGCTGCACACTCCGCTCGACGGGCTGGCTCCGCTGCAGCGGCTGGAACCGGAACACCCCGGCGAGGGCTATTCGCTTGAAGAGGCCAAAACCGAAGCCGGAAGATGTTTGCAGTGCGAATGCCTCATTTGCGTGCGCGAGTGTTTGTACATGCAGAAATACAAGGGGTACCCGCGCGTCTACGCCCGCCAGATGTACAACAACGCCGCGATCGTGAAGGGACACCATCAGGCCAACACGATGATCAACAGCTGTACGCTGTGCGGCCAGTGCGAGGTCTTGTGTCCGGAAGGCTTTTCGATGGCGGATCTGTGCCTGTCGTTCCGTGAGGATATGGTTCGGCGCGGCATGATGCCCCCTTCGGCGCATGAATTCGCGCTGGAGGATATGGCCGCCGCCAACGGTCCGGAGTGCGCGTTGTCCTTCGCCGGATCGGGAGCGGACGGGAAGGCGGCGGAACGGTGCGGACAGGTGTTTTTTCCCGGCTGCCAGCTTGCGGGCGCACGGGGAGAACAGGTTTTGGCCGTGTACGAGACGTTGCGTAAAGATCTCGGCAGCGTCGGCCTGTTGTTGCAGTGCTGCGGCGTTCCCGCGCAGTGGGCCGGAGAGGAAAAACTGTTTGCGGAAACCGTGGAGGCGCTCAAGTCCACATGGGAATCGCTCGGGCGTCCTCGCGTGATCGCCGCTTGCGCCTCATGCTGCAAGACGCTGCGTGAAGCCTTGCCTGAAGCGTCCGTGGTGTCGCTTTGGGAAGTGCTCGATACGGAATGCCCCTCCCTGTCCTTCCGTGAGGAAGCCTGTTGCGGCGGCGTCCCCACGTTGAGCATCCATGACCCCTGTTCCGCCCGTCACGATGAGGCGTGGTTGCGGTCGGTGCGGAGCCTCCTTTCCAAGCGGGGCGTCCCGTTCGAGGAGCCGCGTTTGTCCGGCGAAACGACGCCCTGTTGCGGGTACGGAGGGCTGACATGGGATGCCAATCCGCAGCTTGCTTCGGCTATCGCGGCGGATCGGGCCGGCCAGCTTGAACACGACGCCGTTACATCCTGCATTATGTGCCGGGAACGTCTTGTCGCGGAAGGCAAACCTTCCCTGCATATGCTCGATCTGCTGTATCCCGGTGAATCCCTTCATGCGGCGGCGACCGCAAAAGGAAGCGGGCTTTCGGCACGGCGCGCGGGGCGTGCCGCGCTGCGGACCGAGGTGCTCCGGCGATATGCCGGGGAAAGCGTAGCGGAAACGGCCGATGACGGCATTCCTGTCCGTATTGCGCCGGATGTCTTGGAAAAGATGGAAGAGCGCCATATCCTGCGGGAGGACGCCGTGCGTGTCGTGCGCCATGCCGAGGCCTCCGGCGACACGTTCCTGAATCGGGACAACGGGCACTTCCTTGCGTCCTTACGCCCTGTGCGGGTGACGTTCTGGGTGGAATACAGCGTTGAGGACGGCGTGTGTGTCGTCCATGACGCCTACTGTCACCGGATGGAAGTGCCCGGCACATCGACCCCAAAAGGCCGTTACGAGGCTGTCCGCAACCCGTTCCACCTTTAGGGAATGCCGCCGAAGGGACATGGGAGGCTGCCGCCCCCAACCCCGTTGAGGTGGAATGGGGTTTCGGACCTCGTATGAGTGGGATGCCTTTATAATGGGCTCAGTGATAATCTGCTATGTGCGAAAGCAGGAATTCCCGGCAGGAGGATCATCATGGCTATGGAACCGAATTATGCGCCGGACCCCGGCGACTGGGTATGTGCCCGCTGCCAATGCCCTCTGGAGCAGGTCAAAGTTCAGGTCGGCTATCTTGGCAGTGCGTTTGACGTCTCTTTGCCCCGTTGCCCGTCCTGTGGGCTGACGATGATCCCAAAGTCGCTGGCTGAGGGAAAAATGGCGGAAGTGGAAGCCCTGTTGGAAGACAAATGATCCCGCAGCATCGGGAAGAGCCCTTATACCAGCGGGAGCTTTTCCGGCTGGCGTCGGCGGATTGCCTCCGTCCCGGCGGCGTGGAGCTTACCGAGCGGGGGCTCGCGCATTGCGCTTTCGGCGTCGGCGAGCGGGTGGCGGATTTGGGCTGCGGTCCGGGCGTAACGCTGGCTTTGCTGGCGGAACGCGGCCTGAGCCCCGTGGGGATGGACCGTTCCGCCGCCATGCTTCAGGAGGCGGAAAGACGGTTATCCGGAGTGCCGCTCCTCGCGGGGACGCTTGAAGGCCTTCCGTTTCGGGATGCTTGCATGGACGGCATAGTCTGCGAATGCGTCCTCTCCCTGTCGTACACCCCTGAACGGGCTTTGGGGGAGATGGGGCGTGTCCTGCGGCCGGGGGGACGGCTGTTGCTTACGGACATAGTGGTCCGCGAGGGCAGCCACGGAGCGGGCGGGCAGGGCTGTGCGCGCGGTGCTGTGCCTGCTGACGTTGTGGCGGAACGGCTGGCGCGGCAGGGATTTCGGATTTTGGCCTCGGAGGATCATTCCCGATTGCTCGGTGAACTGGCGGGCAGGCTCCTGTTTCAGGGGGTTCCCCGTTCGGCGTTGCTCGCATGGATGGGAGCGTGTCCGGGGAGCGGCGATTCGGCGTGTTCGGGAAAACGGTTCGGGTATTGGATGTTCGTCGCGGAAAAGGGGAACAAATGAACGCATTGATGTTGGAACTCATACCTCTGATTCGGGAAGGATATTGTTGCAGCCAGCTCCTCGTCCTGCTCGTCTTGCAGCAGCAGGGTGTGGAAAATCCCGGGTTGGTCAGGGCCGCTGGCGGGCTTTGTCACGGAATGGGGCAAAGCGGCGGTGCGTGCGGGCTTTTGACGGGAGGCGCGGCGGCGCTCGGGTATCTGGCGTGCAAAGGGGCCGCGGGTGAAACCGCCCATCCGATGGCGGAACCGCTGATCAACGACTATGCGGCGTGGTTTGCCCAGCATGTATGCACCGGAGGATGCCGGGATGTTTCCTGCCCATCGATTCAGGAAAAAACGGGCGGCGGCGCTGACATGACCTTGTGCGGGGATCTGCTCGCCGAGTGTTGGGACAAACTTGTCGATTTGTGCGCCGAGTACGGGATCGACATGACGGAGCCCCGATGACGCCCCCGGCCCGTTCCCTGCCGCAGGCCACGGAGAGCGTCTGCCCCGTCTGCTTGCGGCGCATTCCCGCCGAATATGTGCTTGATCCGGCGGAAGAGGGTATCCCCTCCGTTCTTTTGCGTAAGGAGTGCCCGGAGCACGGTGTTTTTTCCGTTCCCGTATGGCGCGGTATGCCGGATTTCCGGTCTTGGGTCCGCGACAAGACGCCCTCGCATCCCCGGCATCCGTTCGTGGAGCGGGAGCGCGGTTGTCCTTTCGACTGCGGGTTGTGCCCGGATCATGCCCAGCATACCTGTACGGGGCTGATTGAAGTGACGGGACGGTGCAATCTGCGTTGCCCCGTCTGTTATGCCAGCGCCGGAGAACAGGTTGCGCCGGAACCGTCCCTTGAGCGTATCGCCTTTCAGATGGATCGCCTCAGGCAGGCTTCCGGGGCGTGCAATGTGCAGCTTTCCGGCGGAGAACCCACGGTACGGGACGATCTTCCCGAGATCATCCACATGGCCAAAGCACGCGGTTTCGCGCTGATCCAATGCAACACCAACGGATTGCGTCTAGGGACGGAGCCCGGATACGCGGTGAGTCTGCGCGAAGCGGGGTTGGATTCCGTTTATTTGCAATGCGACGCGGCGGATGATGCGGCCCATGAGATCCTGCGCGGAAGGCGTTGCCTTCCCGAAAAGCTGGAAGCAATCCGGGCGTGCGGCGAAGCGGGAATCGGGGTCGTGCTGGTGGCGACCGTGGCGGCGGGCGTTAACGCCGACCGTTTGTGGTCGCTGGTGGAAATGGGATTGCGTCTGGGGGCACATGTCCGAGGCGTGCATTTTCAGCCCATGTCTTCGTTCGGACGTTGCCCGTGGCGATCCGATGGCGCGCCGCGCGTGACATTGCCGGAGATCGCCGCGGAGCTGGAACGGCAGTCGCAAGGGCAAATCCGATGGACGGATTTTCATCCCCCGGGATGTGAAAACGCGCTGTGTTCTTTCAGTGCCGTCTATCGGAGAAACGGGGAAACATTGGAGCTGGTGCAGGGCGCTTCTTCCTGTTGCGATTGCGGAGAAACGCCGTCCGCCGCTGAGGGGGCCCGCAAAGCCAAAGCCTTCGCCGCCCGGCACTGGAGCGCGCCCGCGTCCCCGGCAGCGGCTCGGGATGGGGATGCGTTCGATCGGTTTTTGGCGTCGGCGGGGATAGAGCAGCGCTTTACCGTGTCCTGCATGGCGTTTCAGGATGCCATGACGCTGGATCTGGAGCGGGTCAAAGGGTGCTGCATCCATGTCGTCAGTCCATCAGGAACCTTAATCCCATTTTGCCTGTACAACCTGACCTCGTTTGACGGCACCACGTTGTACCGGGGCCGTGTATGATGAAGCGCCCGTTTCTGGATGACTGGATCGCGCGTTGCTGTGGGCTGGAGGTGCTGAGCGAAGAATCGTTGCGGCGGTATCAGTTGAACAAAATCAACGAGGTGTTGCGCTATACGGAGCGTAACAGCCTGCTGTACCGGAAACGTCTTGCTGGCGTTTTTGAACGTCACGGTGAGGCGATCCGGGCGGGAATGTGGCCCGCGTCGCCCGACGATGTGACGCAATTGCCGTTTACGACGGCGCGGGATCTCGAGGACGGCTGGAAGCGGTTTGTCTGCGTTCCGCTGGATGCCATCGCCCGGATGGTGACGCTGAGCACGTCCGGAACAACCGGAGAACCCAAACGGCTGGCCTTCGCTTCCGCTGATCTGGAGCGGACGCTGGATTTTTTCGCCCACGGCATCAGCGTGCTGGTGCGTCCCGGCGATACGGTGCTCATTCTATTGCCCGGAGCGGAACGCCCCGATGGGGTTACGGATCTGCTCATCCGGGCATTGCCCCGGATCGGAGCCCGGGGCGTCGCCGGAAATCCCGCGGCTGAACAGGCTGGCTTTTGCCGGGAACTGGAACTGCATCGCCCGGACTGTCTGGTCGCCGCGCCGGGACAGTTGCGCCGTCTTTTGGGTGCGCATCCGGCCTCCCCGGGAATTCGGGCCATTTTGTCGAGCGCGGAACCTTTGCCGCAAGATTTGGAAGAAGCGCTTGTCCACGGCTGGCATTGTGAGGTTTTCGATCACTACGGCCTCACTGAGACAGGCTACGGCGGCGGGGTCGAGTGCTGCGGGAAACAGGGGTACCATCTGCGCGAAGGCGATTTGTTTTTCGAAGTCGTCGATCCGGTTTCCGGTGAGCATGTGCCCGACGGGACGCCGGGTGAAGTGGTCTTCACCACATTGACGCGTCAGGCCATGCCGCTGATCCGTTACCGGACGGGAGACATGGCGGCCATGTTGCCCGGCCCGTGCGTTTGCGGGAGCCCGCTGAGACGACTCTCGCGGATAGGGGGGAGGTTCCGGAAGGTCGGGGGCAGGCTGGAAGTGCTCGCTCCACGCAAGGGTTGGATGGAAGATTCCGGCTGACATGAGAGGGGGTTTCCTCCCGGCGGGGTTTGGGCTATGCTGGCCCTCGGTACGCCATCCGGGTGTTGCCGCTCAAACAGGGAGAGAACACCCCATGATCGCTTATATAGAAGGGCGGTTGGCGGAAGTGTGCGCCAACGCTTGCGTCGTCGTCACGGAAGGCGGCGTCGGCTATGAAGTCTACCTGCCGCAGCAGACGCGGCTTCAATTGCCGGAACGCGGCGGCCATGTCCGTTTCTACATTTGCCATATCGTCCGGGAGGACGCGCAGGAACTGTTCGGTTTTGAGACATGGGACGAACGGCAGACGTTTATTGTGCTGACGTCCATTTCCAAAGTGGGCGCACGGACGGCCCTCGGCATCCTTTCCGCGTTCCGCCCCGACGACCTGCGGCGCTTGGTGCTTGAGGACGACGTGCTTGCGCTCACGCAGGTTTCCGGTATCGGCAAGAAGAGCGCCCAGCATATTTTCCTTGAGCTCAAGTATAAGTTGAAGGTTGAGGACATACCGGCGGCGGCCTCGTTGCAGCTGGGCGTGCCCGGAAGCGTCTACCGCGACGCGCTGACGGGTCTCGAAGGGCTTGGTTATGCCGAAGCCGAAGCCGCACCCGTTTTGAAGAATATCCTGCACGAGGAGCCTGATCTTGAAGTCAGCGAAGCCCTCCGTGCGGCCCTGAAAGCCCTTGCCCGCGAACGGCAGAAGTAATGTCCGATTCTCCTAATACGCCATCATTCCTTCCCCCCGCAGACTTGGCGAAAGAACTGTCGGCTCCTGACTCCGGCTCTCCCGGTGACGAAAGCATCCGTCCTTCCCGTTTGGAGGATTTCATCGGACAGGAGGAGCTGAGGGCCAATCTGCGCGTCTTCCTGAACGCCGCCCGTGAACGCGGGCAGGCGATGGATCACGTCCTTTTTTATGGAAACCCCGGCCTCGGGAAAACGACGCTCGCCCAGATCATGGCGGCGGAATTGGGGGTCAACCTGATCTGCACGTCCGGCCCGGTGCTGGAACGGAGCGGCGATCTGGCGGCCATCCTGACCAATCTGTCCCGACACGACATCCTGTTTGTGGACGAAATCCACCGGATGCCCATTGCCGTGGAGGAAATCCTGTATCCGGCGCTTGAGGATTACAAACTCGATTTGGTGATAGGGCAGGGGCCCGCCGCACGCACCGTCAAAATCGATCTGGAGCCGTTCACGCTCGTGGGCGCCACGACGCGCATCGGCTTGCTTTCCTCTCCGCTGCGGGACCGTTTCGGCATCATCAGCCGTCTGGAGTTCTACACGCCTGAGGAACTGTCCCGCGTGGTCATCCGTTCCTCCCGTATTCTGGGGGTGCCGATCACCGAGGGCGGCGCGCTGGAAATCGGCCGCCGTTCGCGGGGAACGCCGCGTATCGCCAACCGGCTGCTGCGGCGCGTGCGCGATTTCGCCGCCGTCTACGGTTCCGGCGTGGTGGACGAGGAACAGGCGTCCCACGCGCTCCGGCGCATGGATGTGGACGAGAACGGGCTGGACCAGATGGACCGTAAATTATTGCGCGTCCTTGTGGACATTTATGGAGGCGGGCCCGTGGGCGTGAAGACGCTGGCCGTGGCTTGCTCCGAAGAAGTCCGTACGATTGAGGATATTTACGAGCCGTATCTTATTCAATGTGGATTTTTGAAGCGCACCTCACGGGGCAGGATGGCTACGGCGAAAGCGTATAAACATTTAAATATGCTCGGATAGCCGGAGACCATATGCCCGTAGTCCAACCTCGTGTCGAATTGCTTGCCCATACGCCGGAACCGCTTTCCTTGGTGTATGCGGCGTTTCGTCAATGCTATCACGCCGGATTTGTGGCCGATATGTGGCCCCGCCTGCTCGCCGGGGACATCGGCCGCGAAAAGCAGGCTCAGTTTGTGGCTTCCATCATGGAGTCCGGCCATGCCAGCCCGGTTGAGCACGTCAGTTTCACCTTTGCGCTCGGCGGCGTGTCCCGCGCCTTGACGCATCAGCTCGTGCGCCACCGTATCGCCTCCTATTCGCAGCAGAGCCAGCGCTATGTGGACGGTTCCGATTTCGACTATCTGATCCCGCCGGAGATCCGGAAAAATCCGGAAGCGCTGGCGCGGTTTGAAGGGATCATGCGGGAAATTGGTTCCGCTTACCGGGATCTTAAAGGATTGCTTGAAGAAGCAGGTCGGACCGGGTCCAAGGCGAATGAGGATGCGCGTTTTGTCCTGCCGCAGGCCACGGCGAGCAACATTGTCGTGACCATGAACTGCCGCGCGTTGCTGAATTTCTTTGAGCACCGCTGTTGCCGCCGTGCGCAGTGGGAAATCCGGCACGTCGCGGACGAGATGCTTGCGCTGTGCCGGGGCGTGCTGCCCGAGGTGTTTGGTCTGGCTGGTGCCAAGTGCGAGCGGCTGCGGTACTGCCCCGAAGGGGAAAAATTCTCGTGCGGGCGTTTTCCTGCCAAAGCATAGAGAGGGTTGTAATGGATAAACTGATACTCGCCTTTTGCCGGCTCGGTTTTGCGGGGCTGTCTCCTGTCATGCCGGGGACATGCGGTTCCGCGTTGGCGGCGGTTCTGGCTCCGTTTCTGTTCATCCCGCTGCCGTTCGTCGCCCGGATTGTGGTGCTCGTGCTCGTGTTTTGGATTGGCGGGATGGCCGCGACCCGTGGCGAGCAGATACTCGGCTACAAGGATCCGGGTGAGATCGTTATCGACGAACTGCTCGGCATGTGGCTGGTCCTGTTGCCGTTTTCCAATCCTGGTTGGGCGAAAATCGGCATTGCCTTCGTCTTATTCCGTATTTTCGATATGTGGAAGCCGTGGCCCGTCCATGCGTCCGAGAGCTGGCTACCCGGAGGCTACGGCATCATGATCGATGATGTCATGGCGGGTCTGCAGGCGCTGCTGGTCATGTGGCTGTTGCAGCTGGTCGGTTTTTGGGGTGTCTGAACAGTGTGATGCCCCATCAGGGAATGGGATTTTTTCGCAGAGCCTCTATTGGGGAAGGCTTCCAAAGGCGAAGGCGGAAATTTCCCCTACGGCGGAATCTGGCGGAAGCATTTTTAAGCACCATAAGAGAAAAACGCGGCAGGTCCTTTTTGATGAAGGCTTTGCCGCGTTTTCAATATAAGAGGGGATGGTTAAAAAACTATCCTCTTTTTTTGATGGCCTTGCTCCAAAGGCCGTTTGTGCCGGAAAACTGCGGGCAGGTTTTTGGTATGCACAAAAGGTTTTGGAGGGAGGTAGAGGCGTTTCTTTTTGGAGGGTTTTTAGGGGAAGTGAGGGAGCCTTTCCCGAGAAAAAGGCTCCCTCACTGATACTTTCAGAGTGTTTCGAGGAATCTGATCTAGCGAACGGTCTTCACAGGGGTCAGCGCGTAGGGGAAGGCCATGAAGACGTTCCGAGCCACCAGACGCCAGCGGTACGCCGCCGCCTTGGTTTGCGGGCAGTAGGTAAACGCGAACCGCGTTCCCGAATCCGTGGGGACGGCTTGCTGCGGCGTCAGTTCCTGCGTTTCGCGCGGGGTGAAGGGGCAGCCTTCGCAGGAATCCTGCGGCGTCTGCAATTCCTTCGGCAGGGTGGAATCGGCGGACGCGGCCAGCGGCTCCAGCTCGATGGAGAAACCGTCCACGTTGCGCGCCGCGCCTTTCATGAGCGCGGAGATGGCGAGGCAACCGTTTCCGGTGAGGGCGGCATCAGCGCTTTCCCACGAGAAAAGGTTTTTCTTGTCTTGGGGGACCGGATCCCCTTTCTTGCCGCATCCCGCCGCGATCAGCAGCAGGCAGCACAGTATCGGCGTGATCCATGTTTTCATTGCTTTGGGGCTCCCCATAAAAGTTTCCATTCCGTGATTCGTTTCAGGGCCTCAAGAGGGGTTAGGGCATCGGGATTGGTGTCCCGCAGCGCCACGAGCAACGGGTGCTCCGGTTCCGCAACGGCGACTTCCTCGACGGCCTTCTTGGGCTTGGCCTCGGGAAGCTGGATGCCGGGCAGAAGGTTCGGCATGACCTGGCGGACGGGCGAGGAGCCTTTGTTTTGCTCCAGTTGGGCGAGGATTTCCCGGGCCCGCTGGACGACGGGCTGTGGGACGCCCGCCAGACGCGCAACTTCGATGCCGTAGCTCCGGTCGGACGGTCCGGGGATCAGGCGGCGGAGGAAGACGATTTCCCCGTTCCATTCCCGGATGGCGATGTTCATGGTGTGCACGCCGGGGATCTTGCCTTCCAGTGCCGTGAGTTCGTGGTAATGCGTGGCAAAAAGGGTTCGGATGCTGCCCCCGGCCCGCCTTGCCAGCTCTTCAGCAACCGCCCACGCTAATGCCAGCCCGTCGAACGTGCTCGTGCCGCGTCCGATTTCATCAAGGATGACGAGGCTGCGCTTGGTGGCCTGACGCAGGATGCGCGCGGTCTCCATCATCTCCACCATGAACGTACTCTGGCCTTGCGCCAGATTGTCCGAAGCGCCCACGCGGGAGAAGATGCGATCGCACAGGCCAAGCTGCGCTTCCCGGGCCGGGACGAAAGAGCCCATCTGCGCGAGGAGGCAGATCAGCGCGGTCTGGCGGAGCACGGTCGACTTACCGGCCATATTGGGGCCGGTGATCAGCAAGAGCCGTCTGTCCTCATCCATATGAAGATCGTTGGGCACGAACGCGGCTTCCCCGATGATGCCCTCGACGACAGGGTGACGTCCTTCTCTGATCGTGATGGATTGCCCGGTATGGAGCACGGGGCGCGACCAGTTGTGGCGCACCGCCGTTTCCGCCAGCGACTGCCAATAGTCCAGCTGCGCCAGCATGTCGGCCATGAACAGGATGCGGGGGCGGGCTTCCGCCAATGCCCCGCGAAGCTGCTGGAACAGCTTGTACTCAAGCGATTTGCGCCGGTCGGCGGCGGAAAGCAGTTTTTCTTCCAGCTCCTTGAGGCGGACGGTCGTGAAACGTTCGGCGTTGGCCAGCGTCTGCCTGCGGATAAAATGCTCGGGAGGTGTGCCGCCAACGGCTTTGGACAGCTCGAAGTAGTAGCCGAAGACCCGGTTGTAGCCAAGCTTGAGCTTGCTGATGCCCGAGGCTTTCTGCTCCTCGTCGAGCAACGCCTTGACCCTGTTTTCCCCGTGCTCGACAAGATCCAGCAGTTCGTCCAGTTCGGCGTTGTAGCCCTGCTTGAACAGCCCGCCTTCGGTGATGAACTGCGGCGGATCGTCGGCAAGGGCTTTTTGCAGCGTGGCGGCGTGGTCGCCGAGATCATCCCAATGTTCCGTAATGGAGCGGAGCACTCTGGGCGTATCGGCATCGGAGGACGTGATAGCGGACTTGACCGGAGGAAGCGCCGCAAGGCTCTGCCTGAGCGACAGCATGTCCCGGGGGGAGGTCCGGTTCAGGGCGATACGGGTAGACAGCCGCTCAAGATCATAAACGCCGGAAAGCGTTTCTCGCAGCTTTTTCCTGTTTTCGGGATGTGCGATAAGCCATGCAATGGCATCCTGCGTTTCCTGAATGGGCGCAAGCTCGCGCCAAGGGTTGCGCAGGCGCTCCTCAAGCAGGCGGCCGCCCATCGGCGTCTGCGTGGAGTCGATCACATGGCGCAGCGTACCCACGCCTTTACGCCCGTCGAGGCGGCGGAACAGTTCCAGATTGCGCTCCGTAACGTCGTCGATGAGGAGGTGCTGGCCGAGATCCAGAGGCTCGAACGGCGCAAGATGTTTGGTGTCCTGCATCTGCGTCTGTTCCAGGTAGGCGAGCAGTGCTCCGCAGGCCTGCACCAGCTCTTTGCGGCCTTCCAGACCCAAGGCTCCCAGTTCGGCGACGGACTGGGCGGCAAGGACGCGCTCGGCGGAACGCTTGTAGTCGAAATGGCTCCGCAGCGGGACGCGGACGGCCTGAATGTCCGTGAGGTGCAGCGAGGCCGGGACGTCGGCGTCTTCCGGCAACAGGAGTTCGCGCGGGGCGATCTTCTGCGCCCACTGCCAGAGTTCCTGACTCTTTTTGACGTGCAGCCCGGCCCAGTAGCCGGTGGAGACGTCCACCCACGCGAACCCGCCGCGATCCGTGTCGGCACTCCAGAACAGGGCCCCGAGATAGGTATGCCCCTTGGGTTCGAGGCTGACGTCCTCGACGGCGGTCCCGGGCGTGTAGACGCGGGTGACGGCACGCTCGACAAGCCCCTTGGCGGCTCTGGGGTCTTCGACCTGATCGCAGAAGGCGATCTTGTAGCCCTTGTTCAGGAGCTGGCTGACGTAGCCTTCGGCGGCATGCCACGGGACGCCGCACATGGGGATGGGGGCTTCCGCGTTGGGATTGCGCGAGGTCAGCGCGATTTGAAGCTCACGCGAGGCGACTTCGGCGTCCTCGAAAAAAAGTTCATAAAAGTCGCCCATGCGATAAAAGAGCAGGGCGTCAGGATAGCCCTCCTTGATGCGGAGGTACTGTTCGAACATAGGAGTAAGGCGGGGAGATGCGGGCTGTTGGCTCATATGCTGCAATAATGCCCACGCACGGTCCCGCGAGGGACCATCCGTGGGCATTATGAAAGATTAAGGGTTACGCCTGTTCGGTGAGCGCTGAAGCGGACTTTTTCGCGTTTTCGACATCTTCGGCGAGCTGGGCGGCCTTGGCTTCGGCGGCGTCAAGCTTCTTCTGAAGGGCCTCGTTGGTCTTGAGGGCCTTGGCGACGTCCTTTTCAAAGCCGCGGGCACGCATGTTGGCCATCGTCAGCTTGGCGGACAGGGAAACCCGGTCCCACATCAACATGGCGAGGATGCACAGGGCGCCAAGGACGAAACAGATGATCAGCAGGGTGTAGAAGGGCAGAGGAGCGGATTCGACCGGAGGGAGGAACAGAAGGTCGAGTTTCAGCGCGACGGCCTGCGAGAACGCACTCTGGTTCTGCACGAAGAACATCATGACCAGGAAAAACAGAATGACCAGCAGCAGCACTTTGATGTAACGCATAGACCTCTCCTCATGCGGGTTGGCCCGGGCGCAACCGGGCGAAAAGGGGTTTGAGTTTGGTATAGGTCGAAGCCAGATGATCGGGGATGACCCGCGTTTCACTCATCACGGCCATGAACGAAGAATCGCCATTCCAGCGGGGGACGAGATGGAAATGCAGGTGGTCGCGGATGCCCGCTCCGGCGGCTTCGCCGAGGTTGAGGCCTACATTGATGCCCTGCGGTTTGAAAAACTCCCTGAGAATGGTCGTGCACTGCTTGAGCAATTCCATGATTTCCGTCGATTCCTCCGCCGCCAGAAGCGGCAGATCCATGACGTGCCGCAGGGGAGCCACCATGATATGCCCGTTGTTGTACGGAAATTTGTTCATGATGACGAAAGCGGTCTTGCCACGGTACAGGACGAGCCGTTCCTCGTCATGGGAAAGATCATCGGGAGGGAGACACAGAACGCACGAATCCGGTTTCGGCCCCAAAATATAGTCCATACGCCACGGGGCCCACAGAGGATGTGTCATACGACAGCTTCCTTATCTTGAGTGAAAATCGTTTTTCCTCTTCTACACGGCAAGGGCGCTCACGGCAAGCCCTTCCCGCTTGCGGAGGAGGCTTCAGCGCGGCTTCTTCGGGGCGGCGTCCGCCGTCCCGTTTCCCGGAAATCCTTTCCTGATCAGTTCCTCAGCCAGTTTCAGCTGCGCTTCTCTCGTTTCGGCCTTCCCGTCCAGCTTTGCGGCGAGGACCATGCGCATCACGCTGCCGAACTGCGGCCCGGGCTCCAGGCCGAGGCGGTGCAGGTCGTCGCCGTTGATGTCCACCTTGATCTGCCGCCATTTGTAGATGTACTGGGAAACGCTGCTGTTGATTTCTTCGTTGTCGGAGCGGGCCATCAGGTAGAGCGTGCTTTCGAGGGGCAGGGGAGCAAGCAGGGCGCACAAGCGGCTTACGGACTGTTCCGCCTGCCCCTTCTTCTGCGTATCCCGGTGCCAGTTGATGAGTTCCACCAGCGTCATGCGCACGCTTTCCCGCAGGCTGAGGATTTCTTCGCGCATCGTGGGCGTCAGCCCGAGGCGGTGCAGGATGTCCGCCGTCTCGATGGCCGGGACGGCACTGCACAGGGCCATGAGGTACAGGGTGGAGAGTTCCGGCGTTTCCTTGAAATAGAGGAGGCGGTACCAGTCGATGACTTCGCGCAGGGAGTCGAGGAGTTCGTTCTTGTCGGCGTTCAGGACGAGGCTCGGATGGATTGCGGCCAGTACGCCGAGTTCGTTGAGGCGGCGCAGGCAGGTTTCCGGTTCGTCCTCGCGGAAGATGAGGTTCAGCTCGTGCAGGATGCGCGCGCCGGACAGTTTTTCCACGAGGTTCAGGGACAGGGCGTTCTTGATGAGCTTTTCGCCCTGCGTGCTGATGTGGAAGCCGTACCGCTGCTCAAAGCGCACGGCCCGGATGATGCGGGTGGGATCCTCCACGAAGCTCAGGGCGTGGATGATGCGGATCGTCTTGCGCTGGATGTCGCTCTGGCCGCCGAAGAAGTCGACGAGGCAGCCGAACTGCCCCTTGTTGAGGCGGAGGGCCATTGCGTTGATGGTGAAGTCGCGGCGGAACAGATCCATTTTGATGGAAGAGAGCTCCACGGTGGGCAGGGCGGCGGGGTATTTATAGTATTCGAGGCGCGCCGTGGCCACGTCGAGGCGTTGTTCCTCGCCGTTTTCGTCATGATAGATGATGAGGGCCGTCATGAAGGTCCGGTGCTCGCGGACGCGGCCTCCAAGTTCCTGCGCCAGCGCCTTGGCAAAGGCGATGCCGTCGCCTTCGACCACCAGATCGACGTCGTCGAACTCCACGGCGGGGCGGCTGAGCATGATGTCGCGGACGAAACCGCCCACGGCATAGACGCTGACCTGCAGGCGGTCACCGAGTTCCCCGGCCCTGTGGAGCATGTGCAGCATGGGCTGCGGGAGCCGGGTGGACAGCAGTTTCGCCAGATTCCGTTCGCGTGCGCTGGTGTTGACCGGGATGGGCACGCCGGAAGGATCCTCGACGAACATGTTGATGAGGTCGGTGCGGGTGACCACGCCGATGACCTCGTTCTTTTCGACGACGGGAACCAGCCGCTGGTGCGCGCCCACGATGATCTTCATGAGGCGTTGGAGAGGGGCGTCCGGCGGGACCGTCAGGATGGTGCGCTGCATGTATTCGGAAACCGGCATGTCGCCCAGTTCGTGGGCTATAGCCTTGGAAGCCGTCTGGCATTCCATATAGCCGATGCAATGGCGCGTCCCCGCCCGGAAGACGGGAGCGGCCTTGAGGCCGTAGCGGTTCATGAGCTGTTCCGCTTCCCGGATGGTCTGCCTGTCCTCAATGCCGACGGCGGGCGAGGACATGAGATCCCGCGCCTGCTTGTTCGGGTTTACCTGCATGTACAGCTGTTGGAAGATGGCGTCCTTGAGTTCGGGGATGGGGATGCTCTTGACCGAAGCGGACGCCGCGAAACGGTGCCCCCCGCCCCCGAGCGCCTTGCAGATCTGGCCGACGTCCACGGCGTCCACGCGGCTGCGGGCCACGACCTGTACCTTTTCCTCCATGTTGGCGAGGGCGAACAGGACGTTGCAGGATTCCATCTCCATGAATTTCTGGGCGAGGTAGGCGAAATCGCCCATGAAGCTGTCCAGCGTGGCTTCGGCGAGGACCACGCTGTAAGGGCCGATTTCGTGCGCGGTGGCGGAGTCGAGCAGTTCGTTGAGAACCTTGATGTGGACGCTGGTCATGCCCGTCTGGACGAGATCAGCGATGAAGGGCAGATCCATGCCGTGCTGGCGCAGCCATGCCCCCGCGAGGAAATCTTCCGGCTTGGTGGACGTGTAGGTGAACGCGCCCGTGTCGCCGTAGATGCCGAGCCCGAGAAAGGTGGCTTCCTGACAGGCCGGGGTGATGCCCCGTTCCTGCAAGGCTTGGCAGATAAGCGTGCAGGTGGAGCCCGTGGTCCCGATGTGCGTCACGTCGGCATTGATGACCTTGTTCTTTTCGCCGGAGTAGGGGGTGGGGTGGTGATCCCATACCTCCACCTCCACGCCGGGAAGATCGAGCAGATCCTGCACCTGCGGCACGCGGGAACGGATTTGCGTGTCCACGACGACGACGCGCTTCACGCTGGCGTGATCGATCTCTTTTATATTTTTAAAGGTATACAGAAATACGGCGGTTTCGTTGAAGAACTGGTTCAGCGGCTTTTCCATGCTGCCCGGAAAGATCATGATGCTGTCGGGGTAGATCATGGACATGCCGATCATCGAAGACAGGGCATCCCAGTCGGCGTTGCTGTGGCAGGTGATGACGGTGGGGGCGGAGGCCAGGGAAGGTTTCATGCGGTTTCCTTATGCAGCTTACGACAGGTCGTCTTCGGGAGAGGAGGCGTCATCCGGGCCGGGCTCGGCGTGCTGGGACCGGGGATGGTATTTCCTGTGGATCTGGAGCAGACGTTCGGACTGGACGTGCGTATAGAGCTCCGTGGCGCTCATGTCCGCATGGCCGAGGAGGATCTGCACGGAACGGAGATCCGCCCCGCCTTCCAGCAGGTGGGTGGCGAAGGAGTGCCGGAACGTGTGCGGGGAAATGGGTTTTCGGATGCCCGCCTCCAGCGCGTAGCGTTTGACCAGCTTCCAGACGCCCTGCCGGGAGAGGCCGTTGCCGGAGCGGTTGAGGAACACCCGGTCCTCAACGGGGGTGAAGAGGGGGCGCACGATTTTGAGGTATTCGGCCATGCGCATGACCGCCGCGTCATGCAGGGGGACAAGGCGCTCCTTGCTTCCCTTGCCGAAAATGCGCACGACGCCCCGCTGGAGATCCAGATCGATGGGTTGCAGTTCGATGAGCTCGGAAACGCGCATACCCGCGGCGTACAGCAGCTCCAGCATGGCCCGATCCCGGAGCCCGAGCTTGCTGGTGGCGTCCGGCGCGTTGAGCAGCCGGACGATCTCATCTTGCGTCAGCACGTCGGGCAGGAGGGAAGGGAGTTTGGGCGTGTCGATGAGGGCGGCCGGGTTGGAGGCCAGTTCCCCCCGTTCGACGCACCATGCGAGGAAACTGCGCAGGGACGAAATGCGCCGCGCGAGCGTGCGGGTCGCGTCGCCGCGTTTGCGCAGCCAAGCGATGAACAGCGTGATGTTTTCGTCGTCTAGGCCGCTGAGGGGCGTTTCCAGCTCGTCGAGGAAGTCTCGGAGCGCGTCCAGATCTTGCCTGTAGGCGGCGACGGTGTTGCGCGAGAGCCCCCGTTCGGCTATGAGTCCATCAAGCCAGCGGGAAGCCAGTCTGGCGGGAAAATCTGCCGGAGTATCGGGGCGCTGCCCGTTCTTGTCGGAAACGGGAGATGCATGGATTCGCGTGGTCGTCTTCATGTTCGCAGAATACACCAGAGCATGGGGAATCGCAAACCGGTCGCGGCTTTTGGAGTGATATGATGAATGAGCGGCATATGGCGTATGTGTGCATGGGTTCCAATATGGGCGAACCGGAAACGAATCTGGCCCGGGCGCGTGAGGTTTTGGGGTCCCTGCCGGGCTGGAAAATCGAGGCGTCGTCGCCCGTGTATTTTACGGAGCCGCAGGATATGCGCGACCAGCCCTGGTTCGCCAATCAGGTTCTCAAGGTATCCTGCGCTTTAGACATGACAGCCCCCGATTTTTTGGATATGCTGCTTGATGTGGAAAAGAGGTTGGGCCGCGTCCGGGAGACGTCGGACCCGGCGATGCGGTTCGGCCCGCGCGTTATCGATCTGGATCTCTTGTTGTTTGATCAGGAGCGCTGGGATACGCCGCATCTGGCTCTGCCCCATCCTCGCATGTCGGAACGGGCTTTTGTGCTTGTCCCTCTGCGGGATATCGAACCGAATCTGCTCCTCTCCGACGGACGGACTCCCGGAGAGGCGTTGCGTTCCCTCGCTCATGCCGTGGAAGGGAACCGCATCCGCCAGTAACGGCAATGCTGGAGTTGAACCATGTGGAAATGGTTGATCCTCATCCTTGTGGGCTATGCCCTGTATCGCATGTTCATGAACGACCGCAAAAAGAGCGGCGAGGATACCAAGAAGGAAAAGGAACATCTTATCGCTACCGGGGAGATGGTCAAAGACCCGGTTTGCGGAGCCTATATTGACTCCGACAGCAACATCACCGTTCGGGACGGCAAGACGGTTCACCGTTTTTGCAGCTACGACTGCCGCGATGAGTTCTTGAAGCGCATCGGAAAGCTGCCCGAGAAGACCGGCGGGGATGACGACGAATAATCTCCCTTGCGAAGGGCGGTTGCAGTCTTACAATAAAGAGGAGGCGGATTGTCCGTCTTCTCTTTTTTGATCATGGCGGCAGGGGCTCAGCCGCCCGCACAGCCTCTCCGAATAGTGGGGATTTTTTGGCTTTTTCGTGTCCCTCCGCATGGAGGAGGTTTTTATGGTTGAATGATTCTAGCGCCAACTAATAATTGAAGAAAAGGGTATTCCGTGGTGCATCATGGAAAGCCGCCTTTACTCCGGGAAGGGGTGTGAAGGCGATATTTTCGGAGGTTAGTCATGGATGCAAAAGCCGTTTTGACTTCGATGCTTGCTGAGGCGGATATCCGGGTTGGGGGAGACCGTCCCTGGGATATCCGGGTTCATAATGAAGGCCTGTATAAACGGGTGCTTCGGGAGGGGACGCTCGGAGCGGGCGAGGCCTATCTCGAGGGCTGGTGGGACTGCGACCAGCTGGATGTGATGTTTTGTAAGGCCCTTCACGCGCATCTGGAGGATAAGGTACGGCGCAACCTGCCCAACGCGCTGATCGTGGCGAGCCAGCTCCTGTTCAACCTGCAAAGCGTAGCCAGGGCCCCAATGGTCGCGGAACAGCATTACAATACGGACAATGCCATGTTCGCGCGTATGCTCGGGCCTACGATGAATTACAGTTGCGGGTATTGGAAGGATGCCGAGACGCTGGACGAGGCGCAGCGCAACAAGATGGAGCTGATTTGCCGGAAGCTGGATCTCAAGGAAGGGATGTCCGTGCTCGACATCGGGTGCGGCTGGGGTGGCCTTTCCTTATATATGGCCAAAGAATACGGGGTGAAGGTCACCGGGGTCACGATTTCCACGGAACAGCTGGCCTATGCCCGGGAACACGATGCCGGGCATCTCGTCAACTGGCTGCTGCAGGATTACCGTTCCATGGAAGGGCAGTTCGATCGCATCGTCTCCGTGGGGATGTTCGAGCACGTGGGACGGAAAAATTACGATATTTTCATGAAGACGACCAAACGGCTGCTGAAACCTTCGGGGCTGTTCCTGCTGCATACTATCGGCAACAGCAAGAAGAAGACGGGAACCGATCCGTGGATCAATAAATATATCTTCCCCAACGGGATGCTTCCCTCTCCCGTTTGCGTCGCAAAGGCCATCACCGGGCTTTATGTCATGGAAGACTGGCACAACTTCGGCGCCGATTACGACAAGACGCTCATGGCATGGCACCAGCGCTTTGAGGAAGGCTATGCGGAAGGCGCTTTCCAGTGCAGCGAGCGCGTACGCCGCATGTACCGGTACTATCTTTTAAGCTGCGCGGGCGCTTTCCGGGCGCGTGACATCCAGCTCTGGCAGATCGTGCTGAGCCCGGAAGGTGTGGAAGGCGGCTACTGCTGCCAGCGCTGAACGGTGCGGCGGGGAGCCCTGCCGCACCAGAAGCTGAAGCTTAGGCCCGCCGGTTACTGTATTCGCTGAACTTTTTCTCGCTTACGCGGCGGTTGCGGCCCAGCGCACAGAATACCTCATAAGAAATGGTCCCCCACCATTCGGCAAGTTCCTCGGGCCGGATGGCCAGCGGGCCCGAGCCCCCCAGCAGATAAGCCGTATCGCCGGGTTCGACGCCCGGGATATCGGTCACGTCGACGATGCACATCTGCATACACACCCGCCCAAGGATAGGGGCGCGCTGTCCCCGGATCAGGACTGAGCCGCGCATGGACAGCGAACGCGGGTAGCCGTCGGCATAGCCGGCCCCGACGACGGCCGCCCTGATGTCTTTGGGGGCGGTGTACAGGCAGCCGTAGCTGACCGTGGCGCCTTTCACGACGGGGTGGACGGAAAGCACGGGAGCCGCCATCTCCATGACGGGAAGCAGGCCCATGCCCAGCTTGGCCCTATCCGTGCCGTGAAGCGGATTTCCTCCGTAGAGCGTGACGCCGGGTCTGGCCAGATCGCCGACGTAGCTCGGCCAGCAGAGGAGGCCCGGAGAGTTTGTCAGGGATGTTTTGAGGCCCGGGAAAACGGCCTTCATGCTTTCCGTCGCTTCGTGGAAGCGGCGCGCCTGTTCGTGGGTGAAATCGTCGAGTGCCGGAGTATCCGAAGCGGCGAGGTGCGACATGACCAGCACGGGCCGCACTTCCTTGAGCGTACGCAGATAGTCGGCCAGCTCCGCCGCTTCATCCACGCGGAACCCCAGCCGGGACATGCCGGTGTCGAATTTGATGGCAACCGTCAACGGCTTCGCCCGTCCCGTCAGATGGCTTTGCGCAAGGATCCGCTCAAGGCTTTCCCGGCTATGGACCAGCGGCGTGATGTCGTAGCTCGCGGCAAGAGCCGTATCTTCATCCCTTGCCAGTCCCATCAGGGCGAGCAGGAAAGCCGTATGCCCTTCCTGCCTGAGCAGTGCGCCTTCCCCCACGGAACCCACCGCCATATGCTGTATCCCTTCTTCCGCCAGCACGCGCGCCACGGCGACGACGCCGTGCCCGTAGGCGTCGGCCTTGATGACCGGCATGAGAGAAGGGTGGCGGGCCAGCAGTGTTTTCAGGTTATGCCTAAGGTTTTCAAGGTGGACGGTGATGATGGCACTGCTCAAAAACATGGGACCTCCACGCTCAAGCGCTTTGCTGGTGAAAAAAACAGGGACAAGGATTCTGGACGGTAAACGGGCGTGGAAACATCCCCCATTTCGTATCTCGGGAAAGTTATGGATGAATCGGAAAAAGGATCCTCTTTTTTTCGCCGCCCCCCGGCGGCGGGGAATAACCGAGGGTTTTTTTTGTTTGAAAAATGGGCTAGAGTACACTCCGCACGAACCAGAGCATGAAGCCGCGTTGTTTTTCAAAAGGCACCCCCGCGAGGGAGGCAGGCATTGAGAGGCTTCGGGATAGCGCCCGGCAATTGGTTCGAGTGATACAAAAGAAACGTTGCTGCGGAGTTATCCTTTTAAACACGCTCCTGTGCGGAGCATTTTTATAGTGCGTCCGAACGCTGGATGCAACAGGAAGTTTACCGTGCCCATGATTGTGCCCCTGCCTCGCGGAATGTTCCGGCTTGTGACAAAAACGGTTTGCGCACCCATAGCTCTGCTGGCGCTTTTTCTTTGTTCGCCGGTCCATTCGTATGCCGCTACGGATGTGCTCACCATACCGATGGAAGACACGAAGGAGGCTTCGTGGAATCTTGAGGCGGACAAACTGGTCACGCTCAGCGACAATACCATCGTTGAGGCGCAGGGCGGGGTTGTCCTTCAGCGGGGAAACGACATCCTGAAAGCTGATTTCGCCCGGTACTATTCCGCGACAAACTGGGTTTATCTGAAAGGCAACGTGTTCGTCCGCATGGGCAAGGACGACATCCATTCAGATGAAGCCGAGTTTGATCTGCACTCCAAAACCGGCTGGCTGACGAATGGCCATGTTTTCATGGAGGGGCCGCACATTTATTTCAGCGGCTCGCGGATCATCAAGCATTGGGGTGATCGCTATACCTTCAACAAGGCAAAAGTGACGACCTGCGACGGAACCAGTCCCGCGTGGTCGATGAATGCCGAGCAGGCCGTCGTGGAGATTGACGGCTATGCCCAACTTTTCCACTCGACTTTTGACGTAAAAAATACGGGAATCTTTTACAGCCCCTTCATGGTATTGCCGGCAAAGACAACGCGCCAGTCCGGGCTGTTGCCGCCAGACTACGGCATCAGCGATAAGCGTGGTTTTTATTATACCCAGCCGTATTTCTGGGCCATTGATGAAAGCCATGATATGACGTTCTACGGTGGCTGGATGACGAAGATCGGGCCGTCGCTCAGTGTCGAATATCGGGCGAACGAATTTACGGATCAAAAGACATGGCTCGCCGCCACCGGCATCTACGATAAGGATACCGTGGCGATTCCAGGGACGAGCCGGGTAAGCGAAAATAAGCAAACGCTGCGTACCAACAACGATCGGTACTGGTTGCGCGGAATGGCCGACGGATTCCTTGGGGCCTCCACGTGGCGTTACCGCTCCAATATCGATTATGTTTCGGATCAGGACTTTCTTCGTGAGTTCAACCAAGGGCCTACAGGTTTTGACAGGACCCGTGACAATTTGTTCAGGATGTTTGGTCGTGATTTGCAGGAAGACGATCAAAACCGCGTGAGCGCCGCTTTGGTGAGCAATGATTGGCAGCGCGTGGGCATCGTCGCCAGTATGCGGTATGAGCAGGATCCTGCCCTCGGCCACGGGAACAGGGCGCAAAGCCAGGATGAACTGGTCCAGCGCCTGCCGCAGCTTGACTTGTTCCTGTATAAGGGAAGAATCGTTCCGCAGATTCCCTTGGAACTGGAAGCGCAGTTCCAGTCCGGATATATGTACCGTGCTTCGGGAACAACCGGCGGGCGTACGGAAATATATCCGAAGCTCTCTGTTCCTCTCGATTTTGGTTTTGGTTCCGTCATCGGTACGGTCGGGCTCCGTCAGACCTACTACAATACGGATCGCAAGGAGCATACCAGCCCATTGGCCATGTACATGGACAATTCGGCTTCCCCACGTCAGACAGGCGAATCCCGTACCATGATCGATATGGACATCCAAGGGTATACGGAAGCCAGCCGCATCTGGCAGCTTGGAGACGAATCGAGCATTCCGCTCAAACCTGAAAACGCCGGAAAGAAAATGTGGACGGCGGTTCGTCACGAAATCCAGCCGCGTATCCGGTATTCCCGCACGCCGCATGTTGACCAAGAAAAGAATCCTTTCTATTTGATGGAGGATAGAATCCTGCCCCGGGATGAACTGACGTACTCCATCACCAATATTGTAACGCGGAAGGGTTCCATTGTTTCGGTAACCGGAGAGGGGGATAAGCAGGAAGCCCGGCGCAGTACTTTTTATCAGGATCTTTTGCGCTGGCGGATTGAGAGCGGTTACGACTTTGAAGAGGCCCGCCGGGATCGGTATCGGGATGAATATGGGCGCAGGCCATTCATGGATATTGTTTCGGATTTCGAGATCTATCCTTGGCCGTGGCTCGGGTATCATGATAAAACGTATTTCTCGGCGTATGATGGACAAGTTACACGCCATGATCATGATATCAATCTGCGCTACAAGGATAAGATATCATGGTACACCGGTATGAGCTTCCGTGATAAGTATTACGACTACAGAAAAAAATTCCAGTATGAAAACTGGAACAATGTCCAGCTTACTTCGGATTTGCGGCTTATCCACAATGACTTGACGATCAATTTGACGCCTGAGTGGTCTATCAGGTTTGATGACTACCGTAATATGCGCCAAGGTGGAACGTTCGGAAAAACCTACGATCAAAGTATTGATATTGCCTATTCGGCGCAATGTTACCGCATTATAGGCCGGTATAATTACGATGGTTACGACAAGAGTTATTCTATCATGGTAGAGCTCCCCGGCATTTTTGATTGATCGCCGGGAACGATAAAATCGAAAAAACGGTTGACAGGTACGGGAAGAATCGCTAGAAGAATCCACGAAACGACGCATTGACGTCATTTCCACGGAGAGGTGGCCGAGACGGCCGAAGGCGCTCGCCTGCTAAGCGGGTATACGGATAAAACTGTATCGAGGGTTCGAATCCCTCCCTCTCCGCCATATTTGTATCTCATGAAGGCTCCTGACGACTCATAACGTCTCGGGAGCCTTTACTTTTTCCCCTCTCTTTCGTCTCACGAAGTCTCATATCGTCTCATATTATCTTTTGTCAGCTCACTCTTTTTTGGGGTATATTCGAGGGTATCTTCACCAAACGGGGAATCCATACCCCAATTGGATACCCCACATACCCCAGAGTTCCCTATGCTGACAGACACAAAAATCAAACAGGCCAAGGTCACGGATAAGCCCTACAAGATTTACGATTCAGAGGGGCTTTACATAGAGGTTGCGCCGACCGGATCAAAGCGGTGGAGATGGCGCTATCGGTGGAACGGAAAGGAAAAGCTTCTGAGTTTTGGAATATACCCCGAAGTCCCCCTGAAGCTGGCCCGTGACAGGCGGGCAGCAGCGAAGGAGCTGCTTGTATCCGGGGTGGATCCTTCACAGGCCCGCAAGGAAGAGAAGGTTGAGAGCCGCGCGGCGGAGAACTCTTTTGCGGCGATGGCGGAGGAGTGGTACTCCCTGTACTCTGTGCCGTGGTCGGAGCACTACAAGGGGCTGGTGCGGCGCAGGATTGACGAATACTTGATCCCACGCTTGGGCAAACGCTCACTGTCGGAGATAACCCCCATCGAGATCATGGGTATCCTGACATCATTGGAGAAGCGGGGTGTCATTGAGACGGCAAATCGGGTTTTGGGGATTTGCTCGCAGATTTTCCGAAGGGCAGTGGCCACGGGAAAAGCCAAGAGCGATCCCTGCCGGGATTTGCGCGGGGCGCTGGCTCCGGCACAGGAGAAGCACCATGCCGCCCTGACCACGAAAGACGGTGCGCGTGCTGTGATGCGTGCCCTTGATGCGTATCAGGGCAGCTTTGTGGTGTGTGCGGCGGTGCGTTTCACGGCCCTGACGTTTGTGCGGCAGGTCGAATTACGTTTTGCTACATGGGATGAGATCGATTGGGAAGAGAGGATGTGGCTGATACCAGCCGAGAGGATGAAGATGCGGCGGGAGCATATGGTTCCGCTGTCGCGGCAGGCCATTGCTGTGCTGGAGGAGATGCGGCGCGTCAATGGGACGCAGCCTTACATCTTTACGGGGCAGGGGAGGCGGCGACGCCCGATCAGTGAGAATACAGTCCGGTGCGCGCTCCAATCAATGGGGTTTGCCGGGGAGATGACCGCGCATGGATTCCGCAGCATGGCATCCACCTTGCTCAACGAAATGGGCTGGCGCTCGGATGTTATCGAACGCCAGCTCGCACACGTTGATAAAAACAAGGTCCGTTCCGCGTATAATCGGGCGGAATACATCACCGAGCGTCGGCAGATGATGCAGACGTGGGCTGATTTTCTTGATTCCCTGTGATGACTTTTTGCAAGGCGGACATCCGCCAGAGGGAAGAGCGGCCATGTTTTTCCGGCTGAGGATAGAATCCCGCCCAGACGCCTCGATACCATGTCGCCCGTGAAACGGGGATGACCTCAAGTACCTCTTTCAAGCGAAGGAGTCTGTCTTCCATTTTTTTCTCCAATTATCAGGTAAAAAAGAAAAATCCCGGTCAAAAAGCATACCGGGATTTTTTGTATATATGGGAGTGATGGATGGTATTTCTTGGGATTCTAGCCATTCCGCGAGCTAGCCCCGATAGATGTAAGGTTTTTGGGGTTTCGATAGGTTTGTTTCATTCTATCCTCCTTACTAAGCCTTTTCCGACACACGTGTCCCTATTTGGGCTGGTTGCGTATTCACCTTTTCGAGCGCGCGCACTGGGAATATAAATCATCTCATAAGCAAATACGGCACGAATATAAAGTAACTCTAGACTTTTTCATGAGCATCCAGCACAAAGTGGTAATGGACATCACCAATGAGCAATGGGAGCGCTTCGCGCCCCTTCTTTCAGTCAACCCCAAGGGAGGGGAGCGAGAGGGTAATGTAGGCCGGCGTTCAATGAGCCTCGTGCCATCCTGAATGGAATTCTTTGGATTTTGTGCACAGGTGTGCCGAGGAAGGATTTGCCAGAACGCTATCCACTGAGCTTCCAGGTCGTTTGCTCGGCGACAAGGCCTACGACAGTGATGCCCTTGACGGCAGACTGGAAGAAGCTTGGGTCATCGAAATAATCGCCCCGAATCGAAAGACGCAGGCCAAGACGCAAGATGGCCGTCCCTTGCGGGGACCGCCGCCGCTGGAACGTCGAGCGGCTGTTTGCTTGGCTGCAAAACTTTCGTCATATTGTTTTACCATATGAATTTTCTGAAGAAAATTTTCTAGCCATGACACAACTGGAGTGTATCATGATCTTGTTCAGGTTGATTGTGAGATGACTTCTAATTTTCTCATGTGTTACTCATAGTCTATAGACTTATCGTCTGTATTGCGCACAATATAATTTATGAATATTCTAAAAATATTTGGCAGTAATGTTCGTAGGATACGGGAACAGTATGGATGGTCACAAGATCATCTTGCCGATGAGTCTGGGCTACATAGAACATATATCAGCGGAATTGAGCGTGGGATCAGAAATCCTACACTTAGTGTGGTTGCAAAAGTATCCCAGGCCCTAAATGTCGCTCCTGAGGTACTTTTAGCCTTTCTTATTGAACAGGATAAAGACAAATGATTACTAAGAATCAGCGTAAACAGTACACACTATATAATGAAGCAAGAAAATTTTGTATAAACAACCCTCATATTTTAATTGCACTTGAAGAATATTTAGCAACTAAAATAAACAACATTGTATCTGACTCTATTGAATCAATAAAAAATGATTATAATGAAGCGTCTTTTTTATATCCGTTTTGGAAAAATTATCCACCAGACGATAGAGGCAATCAGCCAATAAAAGATCAATACCCCTGGTTAGAAGTTGGAGAGCATGCAGTCGGTGTAAAGTTGGCCAGATTAATTGGGAATTTTTTTACAGTGCATGACACAGGATTCCCTACAGGGGCAGATCAAAGACTTGTCGTTGAAAATGAAGAAATTTCAAAAATTTTAGCTCAGAGAACTAAGGCGGCATGGCTTTTTATTGATATTAAAAGTGTTGGTCCTCGAGATGACCATCCGCATACGGTAATGAGTCACAACCAAATATCTGGAGATGGATCATGGGAACAATTGCATGAAGGAATGCAGAACAGTGTTCTGAAGGCTATTGGACCACGAGCTGAGCATGATTTTTATGCAAGTTTACCACCATTGGTAGTTCTCTCTAATGGAACTTTTGCACCTCTGGTCACTATCGCATTAAAGCCTGTTTATCAAATGCTTCCTGCAAATGATCCAGGAACTCGTAATAATGGACAACCTCTATCTAGAATTGACATCGCCTGTATTCCAAATGGACTGTTATTAACAAGATCACCGAATTATCTCAAACAATATCCATGCTTGCTATTTCCAGGAAAAGACGATAAGAGCAAAAATCCGTTAAAATTACGGGCAAGAGTGAGTTTTGATCTGCTCAAAAAAATAGCCCCATGGCGAGTACAATCTATTTCTGTTTCATTTCCCTAGTGAATCAAAAAGATTAACAGGATTTGTTGTATACTCCGCTTTTATATTTGCAGTTGCCAACTGCACATAACGTTTTTCTTTCTCGATTCCTATAAAACATCTTTTGTTGCGAATAGCAGCAATAGCTGTTGTGCCTGAACCCATAAAAGGATCTAACACAATATCTCCTTTTTCGGAAAAAAGGCGTATCACTCGAGATGCCAACTCTAGAGGGAATTTTGCTTCATGGTCATCGTTTGAACGTACACTATTGATATACCACGTTCCCCTAATCCCCCATTCTCGCCATTCTTGTGTGCTTAATTTACTCTTATTAATTACTTGTTGCCCTGGTTTCCAAAATATATATAGGTCTTCATATTCATCAACTGCCTTTAGTGAATTTGATGTCCACTTGCAGTTTGCCCAGGCAGGATCTTTTATCCAAATTCTGTGATCATATACATATAAACCACATTCTAGGCCATATTCTTGTAAAAAACCACCTACCAAGTTTACTCTTGTTTGTGTTTCATATTTACCACCTCTAATATTATTGCCATTTAGTCTGCGATCTATTGTCTGCTCACTACAGCCAAGATGTGCTGCGAGCTGGTATCGATTATAGTTTGGAAATTTTTCTTTTGCCTCTAGCACCATTTCTCTTGTGACTTTAGAGCGATGTAGAGATAAGTTCATTGCTTGAAATTTCGGAATGCTTTCATCCTTAAAACACCTAATATCTGCAATATTAATTACTAAAAATCCTCCTGGTTTAAGAATGTTATAGTGGTTATGAATAACCTCACGCAACATTGATTTCCAAGATTCGTAAGAAACATTTTTTTCGTATTCCTTACCAACGAAATATGGTGGTGACCAAAAGCTAAGGGATATTGAGCTTGGTTTAATAGAACGCATAATTTCTTCAGAACGTCCATGATATATTGTGTTTGTATCAAGATAATTCATTTGTATTACCACAACATTGATAATATTTTTTCTCAAAAAGCTGTCTTTGTTGTAAAGCGCCTATCATCCGTACAGTGAAATTATTTCGCTAGTATGCCCAGAATTAGGTGAAAAAACAAGTCTGAAGAAAGGCATAAAGAGCAGTAAAACGTCTTTAGAGTATGTTTACAAACTATTGAATAAAGATGAGTACTAAAGCAAAATGAACGGAGCTCACGAATTTTGCCACAATGTTTTCATAACATATGGTACTAAATAGCATTTTAAAATTTTGTTGAAGAAGTTTTGGATAAGGTGTCGCCCTTTTTTCAAGTTCTTTGGAGTGGGATAGTGTGGCTTTGTTCTGCACAAGGAGGTTAGAGATAAGGAGGAAAACGAATTTTCTGGATTTTTAGTTATAATATCACATGGTATTCTCGTTATCTACCGCATAGTCGGAATGTGTCTTTCAGCAGATGGACCCCTTCAAGCAGATGGTCAGAAAGAAGGCGACCCACATCAGTGTGAGCCGCCTTTCGTTTGGGGTCATTCGTCGCCTTCGTATGGTGTTACATCCAGCACGTTGTATGCGTACCTGTGCCTTCGGGATGGTTTGCCCCCTTCCGTGATGGGGCGCACGCGCAGGTAGGGGTAGGAGGGGGTGAAGAGGATTTTATCGACCTTTGCCGGACTGGTGCCGTCGCGATCCCATCCGGATACGATGTCGCCTTCCTTATATGGACAGGCGGCGACGGCGGCGTCACGTTTGGCGACTTCAAGAGCGTTCTTCGCCTGTTGCACGGCGCGTTCGCACCTTCTGACCTCATCAACGAGTTCCATGATTTCAGCGTCGTTCATTACCGTTCCGTGTGATGCGTGTTGAGGTTATGGGTTCATCTTTTGCCTGAGCTGGTCGGCAAGCTCGGGAACCACGCCGAGCAGGGCCGCCCGGAGTATCGGCTCAAGGCTCTCTGCCGCCTGCTGTTCCGACAAAACAGGCGTCGGGGGTGTATCCGTTCCCGCCACATACTGCGGGCCTTCGCCGGTGCGGATCCACGAGGGATTGAGGCCTTTCTTATTGAAAAGCGTCAAGATCCAAGAATCGGGGATGTGGTTGCGCCGTTTCGCATCCGAAATACTGCTCTGCTTCACACCGAGCATAGCGGCGATATCCGTTTGCGTGCGCAGGCCCGTGGACTGAAGTATCCGCTCATAGGCGTCTTGGAAAGGCATGGCAAGTTCTCCTGTGAAGCCCCCGGTCTGATGAAGCCAAACCGGGGGCGTGGGGTGCTACGCGATGACCTTCACGCCTTCGGGCAGGTTTTCAATCAGCCATGTGCGGATGTTGGCGATGGCTTCCAGCTTCCACGCGCCGCCGTCGCATTCGATGAGCTTTTGCAGGCCAGCGGGCTGGACTGGAGCCTGAACACGACCTTGTGCGCGGGCTGCGCGACTTCCGCAAAGGTGCTGAACGGGAAGACGACCGCAGGGGACGGTACGGGAACTTCGGCCTTGCGTGCCGCGCCCTGCCGGATGGACACTTCCTGTGACACACCATCGTCCTGTACGCGAACTTCCGAGGTATCCACAAGATTGCCGCTGATCTTGATGAGCGCGTCGAGATCGTCCGAGGGGACAAAGCAGGACTGGAGATAGGGGACGAACTCGTCAGGAGAGATCCATCTTCCGAAACAGTGAACAGGAATGACGGCGTTGGCCTGCATGTACATGGTACGCTGCTTCCATCCCCCAAAGGGGGCGGACATGACATTCACGATCGTCACATCGTAGACGTGGACAAGAAGCTTTCCGAGATCCAACCCGTCTGGGTTCTGGTTGAGGTAATCCACCACGGCCTGCAAGGTGCCAACGCTGAGCGTGTCCTGTTCCGATTCATACAGGGGTTTCCAATTGTCCCTCTGGTCAGGCTTGTAGAAACATAGCCCGTCTTCCGTGACGTGAACGGGAAGCGTAGCCTTGGCCTTGCCGTCAAGGGATTCGAGTTCCCGGCCTACGCCGATGAGATGCTTATCAGCTTCGATACGGTTGATTTCCATGTGATTCCTTCCTTCGGTTACTGGTTGATGGGATGTTCCTCAGCCTTCTTGAACGGGGTGACGTTCACGGTCACGCTGCCGCCTCCCCTGAGTTCCGCCGGGGACGTGCCGCCAAAACGGTACTGGTCGGGGCGGTTGTCGGTGAAGGACTCGAACAGCATGGGCGCGCCGTCCAGCTTGTCGAGCACGACCGGGATGGTCTGCGGCTCCTGCGGCTGGAGGTTGGTCGTCACGACCGCCTTGGATGCGATCAGCGTCCGGCTCTCGTCGGGCTTGAAGGTGATCTTGAGGGTGACGGTACGGGGCTTGTCCGGCGGCGTGTTCACGTCCGCTATGTTGTCCGCGACCTTAGCAAGCGCGATGTTGACGGCTTCGACCACGCCGCCGTTGTTCATGGTTCGCATGTCGAGAGGGCTGCTCATGGCTCTTTCTCCTTTGGGTAAAAGAAAGCCCGCTGTGATGCGGGCGGATTGGCATTGTGCCGGGGTACATGCCCCCCGGCGGGCTCTATGGGGACAGCGCGGGAGGTGGGCGCCGGTTACATGACGGTGACGGTGGCCACGGAACGGAGTTTCGCGAGGAATTCCTGCACGGCCTGTTCGCGGGCCGGTTCGTAGGCGACGGACAGGATCAGGGTTGTCGTGACCGGGGGGGCCGTGGGGAAGTCGTCCTCTTCGATAAAGGGGGCTGCGGGCGGTGGCGTCGGCACGGCCTGCCGGGCTTCCTCGGCTGCGGCTTCGCGCGCGGCCTTGTCCTTTGCCTGCCGCTCGCGCAGGCTGGCCTCCGCCGCGAAGACCTGCCCGATGACGCCCGCGGCTTCTTCGCTGGTGATGTCCAGCGACAGGCAGGGCGCGAACTTGCCCATCGGGAGGCTGAAGCCATACTCCTCGGCCTTGGCCTTCAACGCGGCTTCAACCTTCGTGGCGCGGTCGGCCCTGGCCCGCTCAAGCTGTTCGGCGGCGGCCTTGTCCTGCTTGTGCTTGAGGATGATGTTCTGGATTTCGGCGTGCAGTTGGGCCTGCTTGATGCTCTTGTTGAGCCACGGTTCCTTGATGGGGATGTCGAGTTCCGGCACGCCCTCGCCGTCCTTCAAGGCGTCAATGACGAGCTGGACGTTCTGGCGGCGGCCTTCGCGGTCGCGCCGTTCGAATTCCTTGACCTGCCTGTTCAGGCCTTCACGGACTTCGACGATGCGGGCGGTCACGTCCTTCACGTCTTCATCGAAGACCGCGAGCGGAGCCCCGACTTGCCGTTTGATGTCCTTCCGGGCCGTGTCGAACCTTTCCGCCAGCTTGTTCAGCCCGGCCATTTCGGACTTGATAGCGGGCACGTTCTCTTCCCGCACCACCAGCCCTTCGTACTGCGCCAGTACGGAGTTGAGCATGGCCATCACGGCGGCCTTGTCCCATGTGATGACCAGCGGCGTCGCGGTGACGGCAAGGTCGAACTGCGCCAGTCCGGTGGGTTGCATCTGCGCGGGCGGGAGGGCTTCCAGTATTTCTGCGGTCTGTGTCATGGTTGTATCCTGTTGGTTTTGCTAGAAAGGAACATCGTCCATGCCGGAGGCCTCGGACGGGAAGGCGGGGCCGAGGTCTTCATAATCGGATGGGGGAGGGGCGTGGCGTCGGCCTTGCTGCCTACGCCCGCCTTCCTGCTGCTGGCTGGACTGCCCGTCCGCCTTGCGGTCGAGGAACTGGACGCGCTGCGCCTTGATTTCCGTGACGAAGCGGTCTTGCCCCTGCTGCTCCTGCCACTTGCGGGTTTCGAGCTTGCCTTCGATGAAGACGAGGCTGCCCTTGGCGAGGTACTGCAAACAGTTTTCCGCCGCCTTCTGGAACACGACGATGCGGTGCCACTCGGCCTTTTCGACCTTCTGCCCGCTGTTGTCCGTGTAGGATTCGTCCGTGGCGACGCTGAACGTACAGACGGGACTGCCGCTCTGGGTGTATTTGAGTTCCGGCTCACGGCCGAGCCTTCCGATGATCATTGCCTTATTCAGCATGGTTGCCTCGTGGTTGAAAAGAGAAAGCTCCGTCCACGTTTTCAGACGGGGCTATGGTTATGCGGCTTGGGTCTTTTGCCGTGCGCCTTCAATCTGCTTCCGGCGTACCCGGAAGGCTTCACGGATGGCGGCAATCTCCGGGTGGTTTTCCGGGACGGCAAGGCGGGTTGCTGCCGCATACAGGGCCGTGATCGTCTCGCAGGCGTTGAACTCGGCAATGACCTGAGCCGCCGGGATGATGTTCGGGATGGATGACGTGGGGCGGGGCTTTTCGGGAGACGGCGTTTCCCGCTTCGGCGCGAGTTCCTTGCGGCGGTCGAGGAACAGCCGGGAAAGCTGGTTGAAGTGGCGGTGTTCCTTTTCAACCCGCACCTTCTTCCAGTATTCCTGCAGTTCCTCTTCCGTGGTCATGCGGGCGAGTTCCGCGCGTACCTTGTCGAAGTCCACGGGGCCGCTCATGACCTGCGGGCGGGCGTCCTGCCTCGGCTGCACGGGCTCAGGCGTCTCGGCGTCGGGGGCGTCCTGTCCGATGTCCTCGGTGGGGATGCAGAACGTCTGGAGCAGGGCATACTTGTGGGCCACAGCCATAGCCTTGTTGGTGGCCTTGTCCGAAGTGTCTCGGCCCTCGCCCATGACCGTGCAGGAAATGGACGAGCCGTCCGCATGATGCAGTCTTCCGGATGATAGCAGGTTCCAAAGGCCCCCTCACCTCCGCAGTTCGTGCCGTAACACATAGAAATCCCCTCGTTTTGATGTTTGGCTTGGCGTCCCAAACCCAATGAAAAAGCCCGGCGCATGTCCGGGCTTTTCGATGGGGCTAGGCATGAAAAAAGGCTCCTCGTTTCCGGGGAGCCTTTCGGGTGTGTTTTTGCAGATGGTCAGGCGACCTTGATGGGAGTTCTCGTCAAATCCCCCTGACCGGCAAGGAGTCCTTCGACGGAAATGTCTTCATCAAGGTGTTCCCAGTGAATACCGAACGCGCTCAATTCAAACCGTTCGCGTTCCGCAACCGTCGCATTGAGCAGACGGGGGAACCAAGCAAGAGGAATGCCGATGACGCGGGCGTCATTCAGCCCCACCCACAAGGAATCCTCGTCGAACCAAACCTTTTTAGGCGAAATAATCATGATACGCCCCCTTCAGGATATCCCGTTTTTCCTGAACGAGCTTGCATATTTTGCGTAGCTCCTGCGCGGAAAAACCGGCATTGAGCAGAACCCCGAACGGTTCAACAAGCGAAATTTTCGCTTCGCCGTCCTGACTCCTGACATGAATGTGCGGGGCCTTTAAGGGGTTTCCTTCGTTGGAATAGAAGAAAAAACGATAAGGCCCAATGATAAGGATAACAGGCATTAGTCCCTCATTTTTCTGAAAGAATAGCGGGTTTCACAGACTCTGTCCATATGCTTCGGCCATGTTCCGTTTCGATTCCACAGCGGGGGTTAATGTTCACCGCTCCAGCCCGGCTCTCGCCGTCTCTCAACACGTCTGCCCTTGGCGGCATCCCGTTGTGTTGAGAATGCGATTAACGCTGAAAGTTAATCATATCAACAAAAATAACGCCTAGCATGAAAATAAAAATCACACTAGGCGTTATGCGCTAAAAATGAAGAGCGTTAGCTAAATCTTTGTTTCTTCAAAATGTTGCAAGATTGCCGTGAGGGTATGGCCCGGATCAAGGCCAACAGCTTTGGTCAATTCGACGTATTCACCAAGATCCATTTTACGGGGAGGCTTGTCTCCCTGTGGGGCACGAAGGCGTTGAATCATCATCCTTGCGGCAGGTAAGTTCTTTTCAGGATAGAGACACTTTGCAAGGTCATCTATCGTTAATCCTTGATGTTTCCTCTTCTCGTCAATGACGCGCATGGCTTCGCGCTCTATCATGTTGCGTAGTTCCTCTGGCATAGGCCCTCCCAAACTTTTTGAGGGGCATACTACCATGTTATTCAGCTAATCATGAGCGTGAATCTTTATTGACATGATTAACGCTGACAGTATATCCCAGACGAAAGCGCAATATTCGCTCTTCGACAACCAGCCCCGACGAACCCGCCGCCGCGCCCGGACGTGAACAACGCCGACCGCCGCCGGGGGAACAGGGGGAGGGATGCCCGATAGGATCGGGCCGCGCTTGTGACGCCGTTTTCGAGCTGGGCGCGAAACCTCAAAGCTCAAAAAGGATTTTGATTCCTTTTTGAGTTCTTGAGCAAGATGTAAAAACTGAAATGATTACACCGTTGAGCCGTGCCTTGGACATGAAAAAAGGCGGCTCCGAAGAACCGCCTATGGTAGAGCCGCCGAACCTTTTTAGAAGCTTGCCGCTGTTTGCGGTTCCGTAAAACCGCCTCCAAGAGTTGGTAGCCGCCGAACTTCCCTAGAAGCTTGCCGCTACTTGCTATGAAAAGTAAAAAAATGGTTTTGTGTCAATTAAATATTAAATATAAACAGAAAAATATTAAATATAAAGTGTTATATGCGTTGTGCACAAATTGATTCCTTTCCACAAAACCCGGCGGGGCCATCCCCGCCGGGGGCGCACATCTCCATGCGCCTCAGGTCCACGCATGGGTTGGGGAGACGGGAGATCCGCAGCCACTTTTATGCAATGATCATCAATTGATAGGAATAAGTTTGTAACCGAGTTCCCGCGCCATGACTTCAAGAGGCTGGGTGTTCCCTGTGGCTTTGAGGATTGCCATGAGCGTCTCTGCGCTGAGTTTTGCACCTTTGCCATAGGGGTTGCACTCCCTGAGCAGAGTCGAGTAGGGTTTTCCAATGGCGGATGCTATTGCTTTTGCAGGCATATCGCCATCAATGACAAGAGCGTGGACGGATTCAATGAGTTTGCTCATGATTTTTCCTGTAGTTTTTTGTACTAAAAAACTATAAGGCTTCCCTTTTCCGATGAACTCTATCCTCCTAATAGATATGAAGTAGTTTCCTCTCTATCTAATTTCATCCTAAAAGTGAATCCTTCTTCCTCTCTCTTCCCCGCCCTTACCAGATGCGGTCAAGCATGGTTTGGGAGTACGATTTTTCGTACTCGACCTCGTGCTATGTGGTGAATTGTCGTTTTTTATCACGTGTTACGGCCCGATATTCGCCACACCTTCGCATGTCGGGGCTGCTCCTCCCGGCTTTTTCGAATGGTTTCATGGTCTGTCCTTGTGCGCTGTCGGTCTGGTACGAAAAAGCCCGGCGCCTATCTAGGCTTCGATGATTCAAGGCAAACACTTGGCAGAGCCAATCCCCGCCGGGGCGTGCACATCCATACGTTTCAGGTCCCGCATGGTTCGGGGCGACGGGTGTTCGCCGCCCCCTTTCATGTGGGGCCCGTCAATTCACAGGGGCAAGCCTGTAGCCGAACTTCGCCTGTCATCGAGAGGGGGCCTTTCCCGGAGCCGGGTCTAGTAGGGCTTCTTGCCAATGGTCCAAGGGGAGAGCATGAAAAAAGGCGGCTCCAAAGAACCGCCTTTGCAAAAAAACAGCCACCCGTTATCGGTAGCTTGCCACTATATTTTTATGTTAATATATATGGTTATCTTATAATGCAGCCGAGTCCCCCTCTCCTTCATCTTTTGAGACAGGGACAAGCCTGTACCCAAGCTCTTTCGCCATGAATACAAGGGGGCTTATGTCTTTAGTTGCCCTTACGATATCCATAAGGGTGTCGGCACCTACTTTTGCACCTTTATCATTGGGGTTCACTTCCCTCATCATGGTGGAGTAAGGTTTGCCGATTTTTACAGCAACAGCTTTGGCTCCGATGGGACTCCGTGATACAGTATCTTGAATAAGTTGATAAAATTCATTCATGACCACTCCTTAAAACTATTTTTGAAATTTGAAGAATGCCCTATGAATTTTATGTGAATATATATTGAATAAAGTAATTGGTCAATTGAGTAACGATTATGCACAAATTGGTTACCGATTTATAGAATATACGTTAAATTAAGCACAATATAGATCGTATTGAGTTTTTATATCCGCCAAATGGAACAATAAAATCCAATACCTTTAAACAATACACGCCATATGGCGCTCGTAGGCTCACACAGCCAAGGCGGGAGAAGCGTCAACCTCCGTCACGGCGGCGAAAGCTTCCGAGAACGCGGCCAAGGTCAGTGAACAGACCGCGACGGAAGCCGCGAATACGGTAATGGCGAAGCCTCCGTTTCCGCCGCTGCGCCAGTGTGAGTGAGATGAACGCCGCATCCAGCGCCACGGCTGCCGCCGATTCCGCCAATCACACATGGTTCCGTCAAGCCTGATGGGCTGACGATTTCGCTCACCGCGAAGGATGTGGCAGTTGGGGGGAATCAGAGAAAACTGGCGAACAAGAGAGGGCAGATTGGCGATTATGTAAGTGGCGGTTCTTTTGATTTCAATAATGAAATCCTTGATACAAAAAATATCTTCTTTGGCAATTCTGAATCAACAGACAAGCCGTTTAATGGGCCTTTTGCGCTACAGGTAATCTCAAGAGGCTCTAGTGTCTATAAATGGATCTCATATGCGGATACAAAGTCATTTCACAAGTTGCAATAAAACCAAGCTACACAACAGATGGAGTCGTAACATACGGCACGGCAGGTTGGTCTAGAATGCTTGATGAAAAGCATGTCGGAGACGGCCCCAACTCCGTCCCCGAGACGCAGGGCTCTATCTCATTCCGGCTGCGGCTGCTGTGGCAACATCTTCGCTGAAGGTGTTGGTCGTCATGGCAATAATCGGGATAGTGGCTGCGTCCGGGTGATCCGGGGCACTGCGGATCGCCGCTGTTTGATATCCGTCCATCATCGGTATTTGGATGTCCATCAGGATGATGTTATAGGTTCCGGGAGGGAGGGTGAGGATTTGAACATGTCCACCGCAATCTGTCCGTTCTCCGCGCAACTGACGGATAACCCTTGTGTCTTGAGGAGTTCCTCCGCGATTTCCCGGTTCAGCTCGTTGTCCTCCGCGAGCAGGACGTTGTATCCATGGTGTCGGACAGTTTTTGAATATCTTCGGCGGGGCCGAGATTCCGTTCGGCAATGACGGCTATGGCCTTTTCCTGGAGGCTATAGCGTTCTGTCTGGAACTCGATCGGTTCTTTGCTCTCTTGTGAGTTCCCTGCAGGAACACCTTGAAAAACGATCGTATATCGAGCAGACGGGAACGGATTTCCTGGGCGGTTATGGTCACTTATCTACGCGCTCTTATGCCCTTTTCAAGTGTCGTTTGAAAAATGTTCCTTTGAAACAATCCTTGTTCAGCCGAGAGGAGTATCCTGTTTACAAGAATTGATAACGTACCTTGGCTATACACTATATTATCCTTTGCTGGTTTCTTGAGGTGAATTCTTCCGAACAGGGCATTCATACTTCGATTGTTTACCCTCTTCGTGGCGAAGACGGAGGAGTGATATTCTCTGTATTCAGTGTCAGAGTCTGAATACTGCGCACGGGATTGGCGATTACTTGATCGTTCGTTTGGCAAGTGCTTTTTTTCTGAAATACCCCTCTCGAAATCATGGGTACCCCGGTATCATGTATTATTTGCGGTTAACTTGTTGCGTCATCAGATCAAAATGCTGAAATCCGGCGTTGCGGATTGCATCGATGATTGCCACAAGTTTACCAACTTCTACCTCTTGATCTGCGCGTACCTGTACGGCTTGTTTTTCATCAATCTTCCGCAGGCTGGCGAGTTCCGTTTCCAGAGATTGTGATGGGACATCTTTTCCATTCAGACGGATCACCCCTTCCGGGGTTACTGTCAGGATAATCTCCGTTTCCGATTGTTGTTTTGCCGATGAAGATGTCGGCAGTTCTACGGAGATGGCCTCCTCAGGAGAAAAATGAAGGGTGAGAGCAAAAAACAGCAATAAGAGGAATACCACATCGACAAGCGGCGTAATGCTCATGCTGTTGCGTGCCCGTTTGCGCCGTTTAATGTCCATGGGATATCCCACAGAAGGCAATGCGGCGAACGTCAACGATTTCTTGAACAGTCTGGATAAGTTCAGACAGACGGTTCTCAAGGAAATGATAGGCGACATGCGCGGGAAGGGCGACCAGTAATCCTGCAGCCGTCGTGATCAGGGCTTCCCATATACCCCCGGCGAGCACGGAAGGATCCACCCGTGATCCGTGTTCCCCTATCGCTTGAAATGTGCTGATCATGCCGGTCACTGTGCCGGTAAGCCCCAGGATGGGTGCGATCGTCGTGATCAACTCCAGGACGCCGAGCCCCCGCTCCAGCTTCCTGACCTGCCTGTTCGCTGTGAGGGATAAGGTTTCTTCGTCGGCTGTCCCCAGTCGTTCGCAGATGGGTGCCAAAAACCAAGGCAGGGGAATGGAGTCTCCCCGTTTGATTTTTCCGAGCGTATGCAGGGCTGTCGTATATTCCAACGTCTTGAACAGGACTATGGCGAGAGCGAGTACGGAACACAGGAGAATGGGCCACATGAGCGGGCCGCCTTTGGCAAAGAAATCGGCAAACGACATGAGAAAATTCATGAGGCATCCCTCAGCGTAAAGTGGATGGGAAGGAGAACAATACAGGTTGCCGGGCGTCCGTTATGGGTCGCGGGGCGGAAAATGGCCTTCCGGACGGCTTCAAGGGCCGCTTCATCGAATCCGTTCCCGCCGCTTTTTTTTATGGACGCACTCATCAAACGCCCCTCCGCGTCAATCATCAATTCCATGAGCACCTGTCCCTCGATACCTTTGCGTTGCGCCAGCCGTGGGTAACGCGGTGCTGGCGGCTGGAGGAATTTCGGCCCGTCCACGGCGTCGAATGACGTGTGCCGAGGGGCGGCTGCTTCCGTTTTTCCTTGTGCCGGCTGTACGGTGTGTTGTGGAGAGGAAGGTGAGGGGGCCTTTGCCGATTGAGCCTGTGGTGCGCGGGAATGCTCTGGCGGTGTTGCTGTTTTTTGGGGGGCTGTTCTCCGTTTTTCAGTTTTGGCCTGGTGGGTGGAACGCTTTTGAGGCGGCGGAGGTTCCTGCTGGGGCGTTGGTCGGGGAGGCGTTTTTTCTTTCGGAGCAAGCGGAGGGGGCTGCGGGCTGGATTCCGCTGCATTGGTCGGCGCGGGTGGAGCTGGCGTTACGGCGAGGCGCAGAGAGAGCGGAGCTTCTTTAGATTCGGAGAGACGTGCCAGCGGCGAGCGATTGAGGAAAAGCCCTCCGTGTGCCAAAAGCGACACGCCCAACATGAGGCAGAAACAGCGCCCTCCTGACAGGTTCATCCCTGTGCGCTCCTGACACTGAAGATAGCCCACGTAAACGCGGCGCCGGCACCAAGAAAAAGCAGGCCGCAGGAAAGAAAACGCACGGGTTGTCCGATAGCGGCGGCTTGCATGGCTTGCGCCGCATGGGGAAGAGGGAGGAGTTCCAAAACATGTTGAGCCCAACCGGGGAGGCGATCCAATGGAAAGAACGTGCCGCCGAGAAAGGCCATGGGTGTAATGACGAAGTTGGACAGCAGCGCCTGATCCGCATGGGCTTTGACATGCAAAGCAAGCGCTACGGCAAGGCTTGAAAAGAACCACGCGTTCAACAAGAGGGCGAGCCAGAGCCCCGGTGCGCCATAGGCGATCTGGATACCGCCGAGCAACCCGATTCCCATAACAACAAGACAGGCCAATACGGCACGGGTCATCCCCGCCAATACCTCTCCAGTAACATAAGCTGCAGCATGGAGGGGGGCCGTCTGAAATTCATCAAAGGTATGCCAGTAAAAACGGCTGATGTTGATGTCGCTGGCGATGGCCCAGCTTTGGGTCATGCTGCTCATGGCTACGAGCCCGGGCAGGAGGAAATCGGCATAGGGACGCGAGCCGACGAGCGTATCGTTCATGGCGTAATGAAAAGCCACCAGATACAGAAGCGGCGAGACGAGCCACGAAGCAAACTGTTTGAGTATGCGGCGTCTGAGGATGAGCATTTCCCGCAGGTATACGGCCGCCATGCCGCGAAGGGGTTTCACTGTGCGCTCCCCGAGACTTTACGTCCCGTAATGCTCAGAAACACATCTTCAAGATTGACCCTCCTCACCGTGCTGGTCCCCTGTTCCTGAGTGGTTTCTCTGGCGGCTTCATCGCGTTCATTGAAGTAGCGGGTCGTCAACAGACCGTTGCACTGGACATCAAGAGCCCATTGGCCGATTCGGTTCATGAGCGCGTTCGGCGTACCTTCGGCAACGATGCGCCCCTTGTCGAGAAAGATAACCCGATCGGCAAGAAATTCCGCTTCCTCAATGTAATGCGTTGTCAGGAGGATGGTTGTGCCTTCCTGCTGGATGCGTTTGATCAAGCCCCACAGTTTTCGGCGGATGAGCGGATCAAGCCCTACCGTGGGTTCGTCCAGAAAGAGGATGCGGGGTTTATGCAATAAGGCCCGCGCCAGCATGATACGCCGTTTTTCTCCCCCCGAAAGCGTTTTCGTCAGCACGTCGACCTTGTGTGCCATTTCGACGGTTTCAAGCAAACTGGTGATCCCTTCCTTTCTCTCGGATGCGTTCATGCCGAAAAGCCGTCCGTGGATGTCCAGATTTTCCCGTACTGAAAGTTCCGCATCCAGATTGAGATGCTGGCTCACGACGCCGCACAATGCCTTGGCTTCCAACGGGTGTTCGGTGAGGTTACGCCCGGCAAGTTTGACGGTGCCGCCGTCTGCCCGGGCCTGACCGGACAGGATACGTACGGTCGTTGTCTTTCCGGCTCCGTTCGGTCCGAGATAGGCCACAAGTTCCCGATCCCTCACATGCAGGCTTATGCCGGACAGGATGCGGGTTCGGCCAAATGATTTGGTGATATGTTCAGTCTGAATCATCAGTCAGGAGCCTGTCGCTGGGTGTATTTGGAAGAGATGAGGGCGTAAGGAACCTCGTCGAACACGAAAAAAGAAGTAGCACAATCGTAAAGAGTGTGCTACCTATTCTGGTGACATTTTTTTTATAAAAATAATACTCAAATGAGATTGAAGAGATGCATGCCATTCCTGCTGCTCGCTACCTTGCTCGCCGTAAACGGCAGAATCTTCTTTTGGGGCTGCTCGCCTTGGTGGCGTTGTGTATGCTCCTTTTGGGGGTGAGTGTGGGAAACGGTGTGGTGCGCCTTCCCTTGGGGCTCTCTGAACACGAGTTGGCGCTCTTTGTTCGCCTGCGCCTTCCCCGAGTGCTCATGGGGGCGCTGGTGGGAGCCGGGCTTGCCATGAGTGGAACGCTGGCACAGGCGGTACTGCGGAACCCGTTGGCCTCTCCTTTTACGCTGGGCATCTCCTCCGGTGCGGCCTTCGGTGCCGCGCTGGCTATTCTACTGGGCGGGGCATCGCAATGGGGGATGGCGGGGAACGCTTTTGTATTCGCCGCATTGACGGCGTTTGCGGCACTGGGCTTTGCCCGACTGCGCGACAGCCGTCCTGAAACGCTGATCCTCGGCGGGGTTGCCATTATGTTCCTGTTTTCCGCCGCGACCTCGTTGCTGCAATATGTTGCCACGGAATATGAGGTACAGGCGATTGTCTTTTGGGGGTTCGGCAATTTGGGACGCGTGGGATGGTCGGAGTTGGGGATGGCCGCTGTCATGATCTTGCTTCCGGTACCGTTCGCACTAAAACTGTCATGGGATCTCAATGCGTTGCTTGTCGGTGAAGAAACCGCTTCGTCGCTGGGCGTCAATGTGCGGCGTTTGCGTATCGGCGGGATTCTGGCCGCTTCGCTCATGGCGGCGGGGGCTATATGCTTTACCGGAGTCATCGGTTTTATCGGACTGGTTGCCCCGCATATCGCACGTCTTGCCCTTGGCGCCGAACACCGCTTCCTGATTCCCGGTGCGGCGTTGTTTGGGGCGTCCCTTGTCACCTTTTCCGATGTGCTCGCCAGAAACATTTGCCCTCCTCAGATCATACCCATCGGGATTTTGACCTCTTTTCTCGGCGTTCCTTTCTTCTTCTGGCTGTTGATGCGGAAAGGGCAGAATCATGCTTGAACTCCGCGATCTGTCTTTTGCTTATCCGGCAGGGAGGCCCCTCATTGAGGGCCTTTCCTTCACGTTTCGAAGCGGTGGGATCTGTGCCGTTCTCGGTCCCAACGGAACCGGAAAAACGACGCTCCTCAAGCTGTTGCTGGGAATCTTGAAACCTTCCTCTGGCGAAATGCTCCTGTCGGGTATGCCGATAGGACGCATGACCGCCCAGAGGCGTGCCCGCAAGCTCGCCTATATCCCGCAGGATGTGTCCCTGCGTTTTCCGCTCAGTGTATTTGAGTTCGTATTGCTTGGACGCAAACCGTGGTTTGTGTGGGGGCCTTCCCCTTCCGATGTGGCGTTGACGGGGACGGTTCTTTCCCGGCTGGATCTGGATGCGCTCGCGGAGCGTCCTCTTGCCAACCTTTCCGGAGGGCAGCGCCAGAAGGTTGCGTTGGCCCGCGCTCTTGTTCAGGAGACGGATTGGCTGCTTCTTGATGAGCCCACCAGCAGCCTGGATCTCCGTCATCAGGTGGAAGTACTGACAACGGCTCGCCGTGTTGCCACGAAGCAGGGCAAGGGCGTCATCCTTTCCATGCACGACATCAATCTTGCCGCCCGCTATGCCGATACGATTCTCCTCATGAAGGATGGGGGGATCGTGGCTTCCGGCGCTCCGGCGGATGTTTTGACGGGCGAACGCATCGCCTCGGTTTATGGTCTTCCCATGCGCGCTTTCCATGCCGCGGACAATCCGCAGGTTTCCCTGTGGTTTCCCGATACGACAGAGGAGGGGGCGGTTTTTCCGTCCCGTTCAGGGATTTTTCAAGAAGAGGACATGGAACAGTGAAGAAGCAAGGAACCTGTCTGGCCGCGTTGTTGGGGGCTCTGTGTTTGTTCCCGCAAGGCGTACTTGCGGAGGAAACCGTCAGCGCGACTATGAAGCCGGTCGTCGTCACAGCGACCAAAACGGAACACAGCCTTGGTGAAACGACGGCAGACGTTTCCGTGGTGACGCGCGAACAGATCGAAAAGATGCCCGCCAACAACGTGTTGGACGTCATGCGCACGATGCCGGGCGTTACCGTCGATTCGGCACGTTCCTTTTATGGTACGAGCACGCAGAATAAGGTGATCATCCGTGGTATGGGCGGCGACGACGTCAACGGGCGCGTCCTGGTACTTATGGACGGCCTCCCTGTTATGACGGCGGGGAACAATATCTTCAACTGGGACACCATCAGCCTCGATACCGTGGAGCGCATCGAAGTGGTGCGTGGGCCCGCTTCCGCGCTGTACGGTTCCAGCGCGATGGGCGGCGTCATCAACATCATCACGAGAAAACCGACGGAAGAAGGTTTCAAAACCACGGTCGGCACCAAGTTCGGACGCTACAACACATGGCAGAACAAACTCTACCATACCGGGGCTATCGACAAATTCAGCTACGCCATTTCCGGCAGCATGTTGAAGTCGCGCGGTTTCAACGTCCTGCCGGAACACAGTCCCAAAACCAGTTCAAACCGGAACGAATTCAACAGTGCCCGAGAGAAGATGGAGAACTACAACGGGGCGTTGGCGTTGAATTACCGTTTTGACGAAACTGCGGATCTCTCCATACATGGAGAAATGTCCTCCTTTGAAAATACAGGTAGATGGCACATCGAAGACTTTAACCTGTACAGCAATAAGCATCAGGGCATCGGTGCCAGGCTGCATAAGGATTTTGGCGTAGTGGACAGCAGTTTCTCCGTTCGGGGCGACTTCACCAAGTCCGATTATGACAACGCCAGCAAAACGCTCAAAACGTCCGAAGCCCCTTCCAGGATGCGGACCGTTTCTTGGGATCAAAGCAATACGTTTGCCCTTGGCGACATGCATTTGTTTACGGTCGGGGTCGCTGGCTCTTGGGGAAAATTCGATTCGGAGTCCAACTACTTCACTTCGACCCGCTATACTCAGAAGGGCGGCAAGGAGCTGAACCTGAGTGGCTATCTTCAGGATGAAATATCGATTTGGGACGGCAAGCTGACCGTCGTACCCGGCGTTCGTTACGACTACTGGCGGAGCAAGGGATACCTTCAAGACACCAATGACAGGGTGAATCCCGACAAACAGGATTTCGCTTCGACCAGCAACGTGCGTTTTTCTCCCAAGCTCGGCGTACGCGTGGACCCATGGGATAACCTTGTGGTGTTCCGGTCCAACTACGGTGAGGCGTTCCGCGCGCCGACGCTCAACGATCTTTTTGGCGGTTCCATCATCGGTTCGAGCCGCTATAAGAGCAACCCTGACCTGAAGCCCGAACTGTCCAAGACGTGGGATGTCGGTGTGGACGTCAACCCCACGGACAGGCTGACCCTGAATGTGACCGGCTACAAGACGTGGGCCGAGGATTACATCGCCAACATCCCGAAGGGAAAGGAAGACGGCTACAACATCAAGATAAAGGAAAACATCGACAAGGTGACCATCACCGGCATCGAAGCCAACATCCACTACCAATACAACGAGTATTTGAAGCTTTTTGCCGAAGGGACCGCGCTGCGCCCGGAAATCCGCTCCGGAGCCAATCAGGGAAACCATCTGCACAATGTTCCCACGCGCAAGGCGAGCCTTGGGTTTACGTTCTCACATCCCGACTGGTTTACGTTGCAGGCCAGCGCCACATGGTTGGGCCGCATCTGGCAGGATCAGACGGACAACGGTGATATCGCCGAGGGCAACTTCTGGCTGGGCGAGTTCAAGCTGTCCAAGCGGTTTGATTACGAACGATACTGGCTGGAACCTTTCATCGAAATGCAAGGTATCACCACGAAGGATGAAATCCGCTATACGAACGGTTCCCGCGTTCCGATCAACATGTTTTTCGTTGGTCTGGAGGCCGGGTTCTAAAAATTGTAATGGGTCTCCCTCCATTACATGACAGGGAAGGGGCTGCGAGTGTTGCCGCGCCCCTTCCCGTATCCTTTTCAGGAGGAATGCATGTCCGTTGTCTGTGTCGCCTGGTCCAGTCATGTGGGCGCATTGATGTCCGCAGCCTCTCGCCCTGGGATGCCCTCGGTGCGCGTCCTGTCTTCCCGTATGCTGGAGGAGCCGGACGGCGTGGAGCGCTGCCTTGAAATCATGCGTTCCGCCACAGCGCTTTTCGTGTTTCGGACAACGGACGCGCTGTGGGATCAGCTTGATGAAGGCATCCGCCTGATAGGGAAGACGGTACCGGTGGTCTGCGTCAGTTACGATCCGGCTGCGTGGGCGTTGTCCTCGGTACCCGTCGAAACGGCACAGACGGCTTATCGCTATCTGACCTATGGCGGCGCGGAGAATCTCGGCAATCTGTTCCGTTTTCTGGACGCATTGCCGAATGCCGCGGCGGTTCCGGAACCGGTTCCCGTTCCTTGGGAAGGGCTTTGGCATCCCGATGCGCCGGTCCGCGCCTTTGCCACAGTGCGGGGCTATCTGGAGTGGTATGCGGGGTATGCGTGTGAACGCGGCCTGAGCTTGGATCCGGAACGGACGGTCGGATTGCTGTTCGGTCGGCATTACTGGGTCAACGACATGCCCGACGTGGAAGCGGCACTTGTCCATGCTCTCGAAGCGAAGGGCTTGGGCGTGTTTCCGGCCTTTACGAATACGCTGCGGGACAAGGCGACGGGCAACAAGGGGGCGACGATCTGGTCACGTGAGGTCTTTCTTGGGGAGAGCGGGAGCCGGATCGGGGCCCTCGTCAAGTTTTTGCCGTACTTCACCAATAACGGTAGGAATATGCCCGCGTTTGTCGGAGACGATTCCCCGGCGCGGGAAAGCGTGCGCGTTTTCCGTGAACTTGGCGTGCCTATCTTCCAGCCTGTTTTCGCTTCCTCAAAAACACTTGAGGAATGGGAAGCCGATCCGCAGGGTCTGAACAGCGAAGTGTCGTGGGCCGTCGCCATGCCCGAATTTGAAGGAGCCATTGAGCCGTTTTTCCTCGGTGGCGGCACCTTGTCCCAGGCCGGCGTGGGCGGAACCGAAATCGAGCGCCGTACGCCCCATCCCGAACGGGTGGAGCGTTTCGCCTCCCGCATCGCCCGCTGGCTGCGTCTCAGAAATAAGCCCGTGGCGGAACGCCGGGTCGCCTTTCTTTTGAACAGTGATCCCTGCGCGTCCGTGGAGGCATCCGTAGGCGGAGCCGCCAAGCTGGATTCTCTGGAGTCGGTGAGCCGTATCCTTCGGGCCATGCGGCAGGCCGGATATGCCGTGGATGTCCCCGAGTCCGGTGCGGCGCTCATCGAAACCATCATGGAGCGTAAGGCGATTTCCGAATTCCGTTGGACGACGGTGCAGGAAATTGAGGCCAAGGGCGGGGTACTCGCCCATGTGGATCTCGCAACCTATCGGCGATGGTTCGATGCCTACCCGGAAAACGTCAGGCAAAAGGTTGCGGAGGCATGGGGCAATCCGCCGGGGGAACCGATGAACGGTGTCCCCGCCGCAATGGTGCTCAACGGGGATATCCTCGTTACCGGCGTCCGATGGGGCAATGCCGTGGTTTGCATCCAGCCCAAGCGCGGATGCGCCGGCTCCCGGTGTGACGGGCAGGTCTGCAAAATATTGCATGATCCCTCCGTGCCGCCTCCACATCAATATATAGCGACCTACCGCTGGCTTCAGGACGGTTTCGGGGCGGATGTCGTGGTGCATGTGGGAACGCACGGCAACCTTGAATTTCTTCCCGGGAAGAGCGTCGGCCTGTCCGGTGCCTGTTTCCCCGATCTTGCGCTGCATGAAGTTCCGCACGTCTATATCTACAACTCCGACAATCCTCCGGAAGGTGTTATCGCCAAGCGGCGGAGCTATGCGGAACTAGTCGATCACATGCAGACGGTTATGGTGCAGAGCGGCCTCTACGACGCATTGGAAGAGCTGGATCGCCTGCTTGGGGAATGGGAACAGGCTCGCGCCGGGAATCCCAACCGGGCGCACCAGCTGGAACACCTGATCCGGGAAGGCATCGCTGCCGCCAATCTGGAATCGCAAGTCTCTCCTGAAACGTCCCCCGACTTCGCCACCCTTGCCTCCCGTATCCATGCGGCTCTCGGCCTTCTCCGCAATACGCATATGGAAGACGGTATGCATGTTTTTGGGGAAACGCCGCAGGGGAAACGGCGGGCGCAGTTTATCGCGTCCATTGTCCGGTACGATGCGGGACAGGCCGACTCGTTGCGGAAAAGGTTGTGCACAGCCCAAGGGTTCGAGCTTGAAACACTACTTGCTGAACCGGGAGGAGTGGACAAACTCCTTGGGCAGAGTCATGCCAGCCTGTTGGAAAAGGTGGAAAAACAGCTTGTTGCCGTATGTGAAATACTGATGGAGGGTACGGATCCGGAGGTTCTCCCCGCATGTATCCGCTCTCTGCTGGGGGATGCGTGCCTCGTGCCGGACGCGCTGGGGGGCCTTGTTTCGGTGGGGCGGAGGATTCTCGGCATCATCGAACGGATGGAGGCCACGGACGAGACGGGTTCTTTGCTGAGCGCCTTCACGGGCAACTATGTGTTGCCGGGGCCTTCCGGCATCATTACGCGGGGGCGTGAAGATATTTTGCCGACTGGCCGGAATTTCTACACGCTTGATCCCCGACGCCTGCCTACCCGTGCGGCGTGGCGCGTAGGGCAGAACCTCGCCCGCGCGCTTATCGCCAAACATCTGAAGGAAGAGGGGCGCTACCCCGAGAACGTCGCCATGTTCTGGATGTGCAACGACATGATGTGGGCCGACGGCGAGGGGATGGGGCAGCTCCTCTATCTTCTCGGAGTGGTTCCGCGTTGGCTGGGCAATGGGGTGGTGGAAGGGTTCAACGTCATCCCGCTGGAAGAGCTGGGCCGCCCGCGTATTGACGTGACCGTCCGCGTATCGGGTCTGCTTCGGGACAGTTTCCCTGCGGCCATGCACATGCTGGATGCGGCGGTACAGGCCGTCGCCGCGCTGGATGAACCTCTGGAAAGCAACTTTGTCCGCAAACATACGCAGGAACGTCTGGCGGCTATCGAAGCTGATGATCCCGATGCGTGGCGTTCCGCGACCTTTCGTATTTTTTCTTCGGAGCCGGGAACCTATCAGGCCGGGGTCAATCTCGCCGTCTACGCGTCCGCATGGCAGACGGAGGCCGATCTCGCGGACATTTTTCTCCATTGGAACGGGTACGCCTACGGCAAGGACGCGTTCGGGGTCAAACGCCCGAGGGCGCTGGAGGCCAGCCTCTCCACAGTGGATGTCACCTACAACAAGGTGGTCAGCGACGAGCACGATCTGTTCAACTGCTGCGGCTACTATGGGACGCACGGCGGCATGACGGCTGCGGCGTCGCACTTCCGGGGAGGGCAGGTTAAAACCTATTACGGAGACACGCGCGAACCCGAACAGGTGCAGGTACGCGATCTGACTGATGAGGTGCGCCGCGTCGTGCGGACCCGTTTGCTCAATCCCAAATGGATAGAGGGCATGAAGCGGCACGGATACAAGGGCGCGGGCGATATTTCCAAGCGTACCGGGCGCGTGTACGGGTGGGAAGCCACCACGCAGGCCGTCGATGACTGGATTTTCGACGATATCGCCAAAACCTTCGTGCTGGATCCCGAAACCCGGGCTTTTTTTGATGAAAACAATCCGTGGGCACTGGAAGAAATCGCCCGTCGGCTGCTTGAGGCCGAAGCCCGGCATTTATGGAAAGCCGATCCCGATGTGCTCGCCGAATTGCGCGAGGCCTACATGGATATAGAGGGAACTCTGGAAGACCGTACGGAGGCGTTCGGTGGGGAATTTCAGGGAGGCTCCATCGACATCGTCACGTCCGACGATGTGGCGGAATGGAAACGGGCGCTGGAAGTCGTGCGCGGAAACAACCAGTAAGATCGAAGGAGAAGCTATGAAGACACTTCGCCAGCGTTACCCCTTTTCCGCTATTGTCGGGCAGGAGGAGCTGAAACAGGCCCTGTTGCTGAATCTGATCTATCCCGGCATCGGCGGGGTACTTATCCGAGGCGAAAAAGGGACCGCCAAGTCCACGGCTGTGCGGGCTCTGGAAGCGATTCTCCCGGAAATCGACGTGGTGGATGGGTGTCCCTGCGGATGCGACCCCCACGGCGACGCGTTGTGCCCGTGGTGTCTGGAGCAGGAAGCTCTTGAATCCGTTTCGCGTCAGGTTCGTGTGGTCGACTTGCCGGTCGGTTCCACGGAAGATCGCGTCGTCGGCTCACTGGATATGGAAACGGCCCTCCGTGAAGGCAGACGGCGTTTCGAACCGGGGATCCTTGCGGATGCCAACCGGGGTATCCTGTATGTGGACGAAATCAACCTGCTGGATGACCATCTTGTGGACGTATTGCTGGATGCGGCGGCAATGGGCGTAAACACGGTCGAGCGTGAAGGCGTTTCTTGGTCGCATCCTTCCCGTTTTGTACTTGTTGGAACGATGAACCCGGAAGAAGGGGAACTCCGCCCGCAGCTTCTCGACAGGTTCGGTCTGTGCGTGGAGGTCAGGGGCATGGCGGAACCGGAAGCGCGGCTTCAGGTGATGACGCGCCGTGCGGCCTTTGAAGATGATCCGGTGGGCTTCCGTGCCGCATGGCAGGAACGGGAAAACGAAATAGCCGAACGGATTGTCGCCGCCAGACGGAAACTCGGGAGCGTCGCTGTTCCGGAAGATGTCATGCGCGCCATTGTCGAACTTGCTATTGAAACGGAAGTGGACGGGCACAGAGCGGATATCGTCATGCTGAAAACCGTCAAGGCCATCGCCGCATGGCGTGGGGATGGCGAGGCCGCCAGGGAAGATGTCATGCAGGCGGCCCGGCTGGTTCTGCCGCACAGGATGAGGAGAAAGCCTTTTCAGAATGTCGGGTCCGCGAAGGCGGTGCGGTGATGTCCGGCAAATGGCGAGTGTTTCCTTTCACCGCCCTTGTAGGGCAGGAAAAGATCAAGCGCGCCTTGCTCGCCAATGCCGTTTTGCCGAGCATTGGCGGCGTGTTGCTGCGGGGTGAAAAAGGAACGGCGAAATCCACGGCTGTGCGCGGTCTGGCTTCGCTTCTGCCACAATCTCAAGCTGTTGCGGGCTGCCCGTGGCACTGTGATCCGCTTGCCCCGGAAGAATGGCTTTGCCCCTCCTGCGCGGGGAAAAAACGGAAGGGGGCGCTGCCATCAGTGGCCTTTGCGCCCCAGTTGGCGGATGTTCCCTTGTCCGCCAGCGAAGACAGGGTAGCCGGAAGCCTGGACATGGAAGCGGCGTTCCGCGAGGGTGTGCGTGTCCTTCAGCCCGGACTGCTCGCAGCCGCGCACCGTGGCATCTTGTATATAGATGAAGTCAATCTGCTTCCTGATCATGTGGCGGACGTCATCCTCGAAGCCTGCTCCGAGGGCGTGAACCGGATCCGGCGGGAAGGCATCTCCGCAGAACATCCTTCGCGTTTCGTGCTTGTCGGTACGATGAACCCGGAAGAGGGAGAGCTTCGGCCCCAGCTTCTGGATCGCTTCGGGCTGGCGGTTTCGGTATCCGCGCCCGGCGACGTGGAAGAACGGCTGGAGGTCTTGCGGCTCCGCGAGCGGTTTGACGCTGATCCGCAAGGATTTCTCCTTCAATACGAGGAACGGGAGGCCGCGCTTGCCGTCCGCATCCGGGAGGCGCAGCGGCTCGTCGCGCAAGTCCGTATCCCCAGGCTTTTGCTGAAACGGATGGCGGAGCTTGCCGCTGAAGCGCATTGCGCCGGGCATCGTGGTGAGCTGGCCCTGGAGCGGACGGCCCGCGCATTCGCGGCACTGGCCGGAAGGCTGGATGTTCGGGAAGAAGACGTGTTGGAGGCGGCGGAGTTGGCGCTGGCGCACCGGCGCCGTATAACGACCCCGCCCCCGCAGGAACAGAAGGAGCAAGAGCGGAACGAACGTTCCCCCTCGCAAGAACAGGAGCAGTCCAGACGCGAGACGGATGGAGACGAACAAAGAGAGCACTCCCATTCACAGGAGCAGCCTTTTGATACAGTTCCGCTGTTGCCCTCTCAGGCCAACAGCTCAGGAGCAGCAGGGCTGGGAGATGTGGAGCAGGTCTTTGCCATTGGAGATCCGTTTACGATCAAGCCTATCCGGCTGAGAAAAGATCGGGTGCAACGCAAAGGAACAGGACGGCGCTCCCGTACGGCCACGCTGCAAAAGGCAGGGAGGACTGTAGGAAGCCTTCCACTCGTGGGGAGTGAAATGAAGTATGCCGATATCGCGTGGGATGCGACGCTTCGAGCCGTAGCCTTGCGCCACCGCGTCGGCGAGGGAGGATGGACCCGCCCCGTCATTACCCTTGAGGATATCCGCACCAGACGCCGCGAAAAGAAAATCGGCAACCTGATCGTCTTTTCCGTGGATGCTTCCGGCTCAATGGGGGCGGCCAGACGTATGGAGGAAGCCAAGGGCGCCGTGCTGTCTCTTCTTATGGACGCCTACCAGAAGCGGGATAAAGTGGCTTTTATCGCTTTTCGCGGCCAACAGGCCGAAGTCCTGTTGGAACCCACGGGGAGTGTGGAGCAGGCCTACCGGAGGCTGGAGGAGCTGCCCACGGGGGGGAGGACTCCCCTTGCGTCGGGACTTGAGGAAAGCCATCGCATCATCAGGAACCAGCTTCGGAAAGATCCCGATACCAGACCTATTCTGCTTGTCCTTTCCGATGGAAGAGCGAACGCCGCACCGGACGGGATGAAACCCATGCCCGCTGCGCTGGAGGCCGCCCGGCGTATTGCCGCCGATGGCCGCACTCATTCCTTGGTGATCGATGTGGAGCGGCAAGGCCTCGTCCAGTTTGCAATGGCAAAGACGCTTTCTGAAGGCTTGGAAGCCGAATATATGCACCTTGAAGAACTCGAGGCGGATACGCTGGTGCGTACGCTCAAGGATATATTGTGAACCGCATTCTGGGATGGTTCGCCGTTCTTGTTTTGGCGATGTGTTCGGCGACTTGGGCACAAGGTCCGGAAACCGTCGTTACGGATTCCTTGGGAAGAAGCGTCCATATTCCCGTTCCGGTTCGCAGAGTCGTGTCGCTCTCCGCTTCCGGCGTCGAATGTATCCGGATTATGGAGAGAATAGACACGCTCGTCGGAATCACGGAGCACACGAAGACCCGAAAGGAACAGTTTCCTGAAGTGGCGAGACTGCCAAGCGTAGGGCGCGGCTTCATGCCGAATTCCGAAGTGATCGCTGAACTTCGCCCGGACGTTATCCTTGCATGGAAAACAAACCCAGGCCCGGAACTGGAACGGCAGTTGGAACCTTTGGGGATCGCCGTACTGCGGCTTGATCTGACGGAGCCCGGAAAATTGCCTGAAGAGATGCGGACGCTCGCATCGATTTTGGGCCCGGAAGCGCAAAGGCGCACGGAAGCCTATTGGGAATGGGTGGCACGTTGGACGGAGCAGATACAAAAAAGCATAGCCGGTCAGCCAAAGCCAACTGTGCTGGCGGAGCATTTCACGCCCTTGAGAATAGCGGGGCCGGGCTCAGGCCTGTATGATCTGACGCAGATGGCGGGGGCAAACAACCTTGCCGATGATATTGGCATACGCTCCATGCCGGTGGATTCCGAATGGGTTCTTGAAAGGAATCCGCAGTTTTTTGTGAAGAGCATTCTCCTGGGCAAACGGAATGCCGAAGAGGACACCCGGAGAACCGATGAATGCTTGCGCAGTGTCTTGGAACGGGACAACTGGCAGCTGCTCGATGCCGTCAAAGAGAATCGCGTGTATATTCTCGATTCGGATATCGCAAGCGGGCCTCGTTATCTTGTCGGCCTCGCCGAGCTTGCAGCATGGTTGTATCCCGATGCCTCCGTCCCTTCTGGCAAGCGGATTCATGAGGAATGGGCCAATGCGGCATGGATGCCCATGTATAAGGAAAATGATGGTGGGCAAGATTGATAGCAGCTTATTTGTGTGAACTGTTTTGTTTTATTATGTTTTTAAAGGTCCGATCATCACTGGCGCAGTACTAGAAAAGAGCGCTGAAAGCACGAAAGCCATAGACAGCTGAACGGATAGGAGACGGTCACGTGCAGTATCAGGTTTCCTTTTGTGTCCATATGACATCTTATATTCGGCGATATCATTTGGTACACCACGTTTAATATGTAATAGCTTATATAAAAACTTGAATTGAGGAGTAAACTATTATAGTGATGGACCACATGCAGGAGGACGGGTATGTGGAAATATTTTTTGTGTCTTATGAGCATGTTGCTCACTTTGATCGCTTGGGGATGCAGCCTTGCGCCTCAACCCGTCGCCCGGCCTGTAACAGGGCAACAAACCCTTGAGGCCGTCGATCACTGGCGCATCCTTGCCCAGCAAATCGTTAAAGAGATGCAGCTCACCACTGGAAGTTCCGTCTATGTCTCAGAACAGGATCGTTCTCCTTTCGGACGAGCCTTTACGACACTTCTCCGGCATGAGGTAGCTGCTTCCGGGGCGCGGCTCAGCGGAGCCCGTGAAGGCTCCCTCTGCATTGATTGGGGTGTTCAGATCATTAAGTATAGTGAACCCCGGCAGACCATTCATGTTTACCCGGGGACTATCGCCGCGATTACGGGAGGCGGAATCGGCGCTGGCTACATTATCAAGAACCGGCCGAGTTCATGGCCGGTTGTTGGTGCCGCGGGAGCCGGGCTTTTAGGTGAGGCGGCGAATTTACTGGATATGGCTACTCCAAAGTATCCTATTGATACCGAAGTCCTCATAAATATTACAGGGTCAGTGGATGGGGCCGTAACCTACGATTATTCAGGTCTTTTCTACATGCGTGCGAAAGATTCCGACCAATATTGGGAACGTCCGCCATTTAGAGGAAAGGAGCAGCCCATGCAGGCCAAAACATACAGAAGCGTAGGGAATTAGCATGAATACTGCAAAGATCTGTGTGTTTGGGCTTGCACTTTTTTGTTTATGTGGTTGTACGGACAGCCACTATGAGATGAAACAGGTTCCTCCGCAGCTTTCCCAAGCGGAGATGTCGAGGACGGATATCGTAAAGGTCGGATACGAACTTGCGGATGGCCTCATCAAAAATCTACATGCTCCCCTCAATGAAGGGGAGACGGTCATTGTTGCCAGTTTCGCGGATGTGGACAATTTGACGCAGTCTTCGACGGTGGGAAGGCTGCTTGGGGACATCGTGGGGTCACGCCTTTCACAGCAGGGATTTACCGTTGTCGATATACGTACTCGGCAAAACTCTATTTTTATTCAAGAGCAGGGTGGGGAGTTCGTACTCAGCCGAGATGTGAGAGCGTTGAGCAAAGCCAATAACGCCGCTTGCGTGGTAGCTGGTACCTTTGGGCGCCTCGGCAAGTCCACAGTTGTCTCCGTGCGCATGATCCGTGCCTCCGATAATGTTATTTTGTCCTCCGCTGATGGTGTGTTGGTTCGCGGACGATAATCCGCAAGAGCAGAGGGTGAGTACTTGAGCTGAACGCGCGGGACTGGAAACGGCGGAATGAGAACATTGCACGAATGCCGGGAACTGGAGTGGTTAACGGTATTTAATCTATTGAAGTCACACGAGTTTCTTTTGGGGCTTTCGTTAATATGGCTTTCTCAAAACGGTTTATCCCTCTGTTCCTTAGATTGAGCGTTGGGAACAGGCTTAAAACAAAGACCCGGCCAATGACCGGGTCTTTGCCTCTATTCTCCTGAGAGGGAAGGCAGAGTTTCCTTATGCGGCGGCGGTGCGTGGGAAGACAATGCGGTAGCCAGCCCACACGGCGCAGATGCATATTACGGCATTGAGGAGAATGTTCAGACTTGCGAGCATGAGATCGCCGGTATGGTAGAGGTTAAACGTATCGAGCGAGAAGGTGGAGAAGGTGGTGAAACCGCCGAGGAAGCCGGTTCCAAGCAGGCTGTATCCCACCGTGAACGGTTTTCCGCTGCGTTTCATGGCTCCTTGCAGCAGGCCCATGAGAAAACCGCCGAGCACGTTGATGCAGAGGATGCCGAGAGGGAAGGCCATGGTCAGGCCGCTCATGATTGCGGCATTCAGCTTGAAGCGGCAGACCGCCCCCGCCGCGCCGCCGCACAGGACAGCAATGGTGTTTTCGATATACGACATGCCTTCCTCCTACTGAACCATCAGGAAAAAGCCGAAAGCGGTCCCACAGAGGCACAGGACCATATTGACGACGACGTTGGCGATGGCCTTTCCGGGCTGTCCGTCGCGGAAGGCGGCGAACGTATCCATGGAGAATGTGGAAAACGTGGTCAGTGCTCCGAGAAAGCCTTCGCCAATGAAATCGTGCCACGGGATAAAGGGAACGGCATTCATCTTGATTGCCCCTACAAGCAGTCCCATAATAAAAGAACCGAGCACGTTTACAAATAGGGTACCGTAGGGGAACCCCTTGCCGAGCCATGCGGCGAACCACGCGGAGATCTGGAAGCGGCAGTAAGCGCCGAGCGCGCCTCCGCCCGCGACCCAAAGTGTTCCGGCCAATTCAGTCATGTTGTTTCCTTTCGAAAAAGGCCGGGTAGCTGGCCCGGCCTTTGAGAGTTACATCTTGTAGGCTTCTTCGCCGTGCAAGGACTCATCAAGCCCCGCCTCTTCCTCTTCCTTGGTGACCCGGATCGGCCCCCACGCGCTGATGACCTTGAAGATGATGATGGTCACAACGAAGGAGTAGACCGCCACGATGATCACGCCGAGGAGCTGCATGAGGAATTGATGGATGCTGGCGTTCACCTTGTCGATGTTGCTGCTGGCGAGAATGCCGAGGAGCAGGGCGCCGGTGACGCCGCCCATGCCGTGGGCGCGCCATACTTCGAGCGCATCGTCGAACCCGAGGCGTTCCTGCACATACTTGGCGTAGTAGCATACGGAGGAGCCCACGGCGCCGATGATGATCGCGGCCCACGGTTCCACGTACCCGGCGCAGGGGGTAATGGTGGCGAGGCCGGCCACGGCGCCGACGAGCACGCCGGAGAAGGAAGGCTTGCGGTCATAATGCCAGTCGTAAAGCATCCAGACGATCATGGCGATGGAACCGGCGATGGTCGTGTTGGTGAAGGCATAGGCGGCCAGGCCGTCGGCGGCGTATGCGCCGCCCGCGTTGAAGCCGAACCAGCCGAACCACAAGAGGCCGGCACCCACGGCGACCAGCGGCAGGTTGTTGGGTACGGTCGGTTCGCCGGGCTTCATGTCGTCACGCCGTCCGAGGAAAATGACCGAGGCAAGCGCCGCAAAACCGGCGCTGACGTGGATCACGATACCGCCCGCAAAGTCCATTACGCCGATCTTGGCGAGGAAGCCGCCGCCCCAAATCCAGTGGCAGACGGGAATGTAGATGAAGATCATCCACAAGATGAGGAATTTCAGGTAGCCGCGGAAGTTCAGCCGCCCGGCGAACGCGCCCGTGATCAGCGCCGGAGCGATGACGGCAAACATAAGCTGGTAAGCAAAGAACAGGATGAAAGGCACAGTGCTCGCATAGACGGGGCTCGGAGCGATCCCCACCTTATCCAGCGCGAAGTGGTAGCTGATGTCGCCGAACAGGCCGCCCACATCCGGCCCGAAAGCGAGGCTGAACCCGCCGAAAATCCAGATGATGGCCGTAACGCCCATGGAAATGAAGTTCTGCATCATGATGGTCAGCACGTTCTTTTTGCGGACCATGCCGCCGTAGAACAGCGCAAGGGCGGGCGTCATCATGCACACCAGCGCGGTGCAGAGCATAACAAAACCTGTATCGCCCGTGTTGAGGGAAAGCATATGGCTACTCCTTGTTGAGGTTGAGGATGATCAGCTCTGATAGTTCTTCGGGAGCAGATCGATGTTGGGCAGCAGGAAAATCCATGCCGCGACCACAAAGGGGAAGGTCAGGGTCGGAATGCCATAAACGTTCAGCAGCACGTTGAGCGCACCCTGCGCCACCACGGTAAACACGGTGCCGAGGAAGGTGTAGCAGACGACCCGCCAGTTGGGATTGTAGAAGGTTGTGCCAAGGCCGATGGCGGTCAGCACCGCGCTGAACTGGAACAGCCCCGCGATGATGGCCGTGGAGCCGCCGCCTAGGATGAGAGCCGTGCAAATGGCGATGATGGAGCCTACGAAGGCGAATACCGCCGCCCAGATGGAACTCACCGCAAGGCCGATGAGGAACAGGATGCCCGTGATCACGTTGTTGATCAGGAACACCTGTGATACGCCGGCGAACGCCGCCCTCCAGAACTGTTCCATGTTTAGGGCGAACAGGTCGGACGCTGCGGGCTGCACAGAGATGGCGGGATGCGGAAGGCTGATGATCTGAATGTTGCCGAAATTGTAGGCGGCAAGCATCAGGAACCATGTGGTGATGACGAAGGGGCCGGTCATGGCCGAAACCTTCCACGTCCGCAGCATGCTGGAGACGGCCATCATCAGGACGGTGGAAAAGATCGAGCCCGCCACGATGTACCCCCACAGCAGGGGCGTGGCCGCAAAGAAGGTCGGCAGCGCGCAACCTACGAGGATGCCGTTATAGCCGTGCAATCCCATGTTGATGTTCTCTCTGGGGGCTCTTAGAGCGTAAGCGGTAAGCGTACCCATGATCGTCCCGAGCACCGCGCCGATGCCTACGGAAATCATATGCGCGGAGTAGGCGCCCCAAAAGATGCCGACCAGGAAAAACAACCCGGTCAGCGGGTTGTTTTGGAACATGACCTGCCCGGCACCGCGCAGGCAGACGTCAATGAAGTGCACGACCGGATTCTGGGACGCGAGGGCGTTCCACGGGTTGGGTGAGTCTTTGGCGACAGCGTTCATGTTTTCCTCCGGATGATTGCCGGGTTGAATGGTGGCCTTGCGGCATAAAAGGAGGAGCCCGCTTGTTGGAGCGGGCGTCCGGACGCGGGCGGCGGAAACCGCCGCCAGTGTCCGTCGGAGCTTCCTATCGGTCCGCGTCACTGCCACAGGAAGGCTTGCGGCAGATCCCGCCCGGCGACGGCTTTGCGCGCGATTTGCCAAAACTCCCGGATTTTGCCCCGGACCGATTCCGAGGTCATGCCGAGAACCTTGAAAATCAGCCCACATTCTCCCGGGAGCAGGGACGCCCCGTAGGCGAGGCGCGCCTCCCGATCCACGCCGGCCTCTACAGCCTCGCGCACCTGCATAGTCTTTTCCTTCGTGGTCATGAGGATGACGTTGCCGAACACCTCATAGCCGTTCATGATTCCGGTCCGGGACAGATCCGTTTCGCGCGGGTCTATGATGAACTTCTCCACGAACAGCTTTTCGCCGCTCTCGCGGCGGGTGGCCTCAATGGTCGAAGAGTAGAGGTCGAATCCGAACATTTCGTCTTCATGGTGGTATTTCCGCCCCGGCAGCACCACTTCGGCGTAGAGCAGGCTCCCGGTTTCCGCGACGGAAAGCCGGGTCTTGCTGAGGAAGCGCGAAGTACGGTGCGGGATGAGCGGATCGGGCATGTACTCCAGATAGCCTCCTTCCTCCACGACAATGTCCTGCAGCTGCGAGGCGTAGTTGGCATTCATCATATAAACCTTGGTCGCAGACTGCGTGGTGACGTGGGCCTGCGCGTTCTTGCCGACCTCGATCTCCAACGCCATCCGGTCGCCCTGTAATACGCAACCCGTTGTCGTGATGATGAATATGCAGGGCATCTGCGGCATGGCCTCGTCCCAGTACAGCGCGCGCTGGACAAGGAACGGCACACGCCGATCCATAAACGCCATCACGCTGCGATCGCCCCGATCGGCGAACTCAAGCCGCAGGTACCCGTCTTTGCCGACCGTGCCGCTGGGCATCTGCGCCGGCTCATCCTGATAGGGGCGCAGTTCCGGAGATTCGAGCCCGATCCGCGAAAGGGCCGCCTTGGCGAGCTCGACGCGGGCCCGGCTGCTGAGCTGACTCATGGGCAACCTCCTAGGCCGTTTTTTCGGCGGGCTTGAAATCAAACAGGGCGTCACGGATGATCATGTCCGTGAGTTCTTCGATGTTCTTGCCTGTCATGCAATTGGTAAAAATGAAGGGCTTGCCGTCGCGCATCTTCCTGGAATCGCGGTCCATGACTTCAAGGCTGGCCTTGACGTAAGGGGCGAGGTCTTCCTTGTTGATCACGAGGATGTCCGACTGGCATACGCCGGGGCCGCTCTTGCGCGGGATCTTGTCCCCAGCGGCCACGTCGATGACGTAGATGAAGAAGTCCGCCAGCGCCGGGCTGAAGGTCAGGGTGAGGTTGTCGCCGCCGCTCTCGATGAAGATGAGATCGCTGTCGGGGAACTTGCTTTCCAGTTCTTCCACGGCGGCGAGGTTCATGCTCGGGTCCTCGCGGATGGCGGTGTGCGGGCACGCCCCGGTTTCCACGCCCACGATCTTTTCGGCTTCAAGGATGCCGTCCAGTTCACGCTGGACGTGCTTGGCGTCTTCGGTGGTGACCACGTCGTTGGTGATGATGAGCGGCTTGATGCCTCTGCGGATAAGAACGGGGGTGACGGCTTCGATGATGGCCGTCTTGCCGGAGCCGACCGGGCCGCCCACGCCGATGCGAGTGATTTTTTTCATTGCGTATTCCTTTTCAAAAAAGAGGTGGAGGAGCTTTCTGGAACGGATGGCCGGATCAGCCCATGAACAGACGCACGTGCGCCTTGACGTGGCTGGCGGCGAGGATGTCGGTCATGGGAGCGTAATTGGACATCTGTTCCAGCGGCGTCCGCATGGCGGTGCGGCACATGGCGTCGAAATCCCGCGTCAGGCTGTAGAGCACGCGCTGCATGTCAATATGGCTGATGCGCATGATGCGCATGGATGCGTTCAGGATGGTCATGGCGACGCCGTACTGGTGGACGGTGAGGACTTCGTCGAGCGTTCCGGTGTCGAGCTTCTCCTGCGTGGAGAGGCCCATTGCCACGAACTGCACGGCGAGGGAGACCGGATAGGTCCCCGGAGCCCTGCCGTCCTTGATGGCGTCCCGCCAGCCGATGACGAGGGGATTCTCGGTGATGTCCGCCCCCATCTCCGCGAGCTTGCGGCCCATGCGGGTGGCCATAAGCCTGGTTTCTTCGTTAAGCTTGCGGCACAGGACCTCACGGTCAACGCGAATCAGATCTTCCAGATCCCCGGCGAGGGCCGCGCGCGTCGCCCAAACGACGGCCACGGCATCGCCTTTCGCCGCCTGCTCGAGAGCCGTATGCGTATATTGACGCAAGGTTTCGGCATCGTGGACCACGCCTTTCTGGACGGCCGATTCCAGGCCGTTCGAAAAGGCGAAGGCCCCCACGGGGAGCATGGAGTCGCCGAACTGCATCATTCTGGAGAGGGAAAGAATATTTTTCACGGTATGCTCCGGGGCCTTAGTTGTGGCAATGGCCGTCGTGGCAATGTCCTTCGTGTGCGTGCGTGTGGTGATGGTCATGGAGGTGCGCATGTCCGCCGGGAGACGCGTGGGTGTGACCGCCGTCCATGGGGCGCTCCGTTCCGCCGAACAAACGGCGGGCCTGCGTAGGTTCGAGGAGATCCACGATCTCGGAACCGGGCGCGAAGCGGAAGGTGATGTCTTTAAAATGATGTGTGTTCATGACCGAATTCATGACGAGGCGGTTCACCGCCATGGGCACGTACACGAAGCCGTTCTGTACAATGGCTGGCCAGTGTTGGTTGCCGAGGGCATGTCCGAGCTGGACGCAGCGCTCGATGAGCTGATCGGCGGGCAGCTTCTGGAGGCCGCTCAGATCGATGATAAGCACCTCACACAGGTCGATTTTGCAGATGACGGCTTGTTTCGTTTTTTCGTCCCAAAGGAGGATGTCGCCGTCGTGCAGGAACGCGTTGCGGTCAAGGGATACCGCGATGGCTTGTCCATTGCGGGTATCCTTGCGGAGCCTGTTTTTCTGAGCGTCCCATTGGCTGAGTTCGAGTGTATCGATGGTGGCGTCGGCCAAGCGGGCCTTCCACGCGGGATCGTTGCTGTTGCCAAGTACATTTTCTACAAGCTGCATGGGTTTTCCTTTATTGTGATGCCTCCGGCGACAAGGACCACCGGGGCAATGATTTCCCGGCTCCCTTGGAGCTGCCGCAACACGGCCTTGCAGCCGTATCCCGGCGGCTCCAAAGGCGTCGGGGAATTGTTTGGGAGTCCGTCGGAACGGACTCATCTCGAGCAGCCTCCCCACCCTTCAAAGTTCTTACAGGTGGGGGCTGGGGGAGGGCACTTTTTCCCAAAAGCGTCTTCCCCCAGTCTTTCAACATTTAACTGAAGAAGTAGAGCTGGCCGAGGGCAACCTTCTGGGCGGGTTTGACGGTGGCGTGCACGCCATCGACCTTGACCGCGAAGGTTTCGGGATCAACTTCGATTTTCGGCAGGTTGCCGTTGCGCACCATGTCGTGCTTGTTCAGGCCACGGATGTTGCACACGGGTTCGACGCAGCTGCGCAGGCCGAGCTTTTCGCGGATGTTCCGTCCCATAGCGGCCTGCGAAATAAACGTGATGCGGGTGCGGGGCTTGGCAAGGCCCATGCCGCCGAACATCGGGCGGTAGTAGGTGGGCTGCGGCGTGGGCAGGGAGGCGTTGGGGTCACCCATGTTGGCCCAGCTGATCATGCCGCCCTTGATCACCATCTTGGGCTTGGCGCCGAAGAACTGCGGTTCCCAGAGCACGAGGTCGGCGTATTTGCCCACTTCCACGGAGCCGATGAGGTGGCTGACGCCCTGCGTGATGGCGGGGTTGATCGTCAGCTTGGCCACATAGCGCAGGACGCGGAAGTTGTCGTTGCCGGGCGCATCTTCGGGGAGTTTGCCGCGAGCGGCCTTCATGGCGTCGGCCGTCTGGATCACGCGCAGCCAGTTTTCGCCCACGCGGCCCATAGCCTGCGAGTCACTGGAGATCATGGAGATGACGCCCATATCGTGCAGCACGTTTTCAGCGGCGACGGTTTCGGCGCGTACGCGGCTTTCGGCGAAGGAAACGTCGGAAGGCACGTTGGGGTTCAGGTTATGGCAAACCATGATCATGTCGAACAGTTCCGACTGGGTGTTGATGCCGAAAGGCAACGTCGGGTTTGTGGAGCTGGGCAGCACGTTGGGATGGCTCGCCACGCGCAGGATGTCGGGAGCGTGGCCGCCGCCCGCGCCTTCCGTATGGAAGGTGTGGATGACGCGGCCCGCGATGGCGTCGATGGTGTCTTCCACATAGCCGGATTCGTTCAAGGTGTCGGTGTGGACGGAAACCTGAACGTCCATGTCGTCGGCGACGCTCAGGGCGGCGCGGATCATGGAGGGCATGGCACCCCAGTCCTCATGCACCTTGAAGCCGCACGCGCCGGCCTCGATCTGTTCGACCAGCGGAACGCTGTTGTAGGCGTGCCCCTTGCCGAGGATGCCCATGTTCACCGGCATGGCGTCGATGGCTTCGAGCATTTTGCTGATATTCCACGGGCCGGGGGTAATGGTCGTTCCGTTGGTGCCGTCGGTGGGGCCGACGCCGCCGCCGAAGAAGGTGGTCACGCCGTTGGAGAGCGCGGCGTACCCCTGTTGCGGGGAGATGTAGTGAACGTGAGAGTCGATGCCGCCGGCGGTGAGGATGAGATGCTCGCCGGTGATGGCGTCGGTGGAATTGCCCACGATAAGATCAGGATCGACACCATTCATCATAGACGGGTTGCCGCTCTTGCCGATGCCCACGATCCTGCCGTCCCGGATGCCCACGTCGGCTTTGATGACGCCCTGCACCGCGTCGATGACGGTGACGTTGGTGATGACGAGATCAAGCACGCCAGCATCGCGGTTCAGGCGGGCATCGCCGCCCATGCCGCCGCGCAGGGTTTTACCGCCGCCGTACATGGACTCGTCGCCGTAGTGGCGCAGGTCCTTTTCGATTTCGACAAACAGATCCGTGTCCCCAAGCCGGATTTTGTCCCCAACGGTCGGGCCGAAGAGGGCAGCGTGTTCCTGACGAGAAATTGTCGGCATATGAAACTCCTTTCCGCCGCGTCGGTGGCGCGGGGATTACTTTTTGGCGTTCTTGAAGCCGAGCTTGTCGGCACGTTCTTCGTTGATGACCCGTTCGTGTTCGTCCCCGGTCCAGCCGTCCACGAGGTTGTTGAACCCGTAGGTGCCGGAAGTCCCGCCGATGGAGACGAGGGATACGGTTTTTTCATCGCCCGGCTCGAAACGGATGGCGGTCGTGGAGGAGATGTTCAAACGCATTCCGTAAGCTGCGTGGCGATCGAATTCGAGGGCGCGGTTCACTTCGAAGAAATGAAAATGGGAGCCGACCTGAATGGGGCGGTCGCCGGTGTTACGGACTTTGAGGGTGATGGTTTTGCGCCCCGCATTGAATTCAATGGGATCGGAACCAAGGATCAGGCCGCCGACCGGCGTTTTGGTCTTGTTCGGAGTCTTGTTGGTCATGGGAAAATCCCCCTTTAGTTGATGGGGTTGTGAATGGTGATGAGGCGGCTCCCGTCGGTGAAGACGGCTTCCACCTGCACGGTGGGGATCATTTCGACCACACCTTCCATGACGTCGTTGCGGGTGAGGACTTTGCGGGTTTCGGCCATGACTTCTTCGACGGTCTTCCCGGCGCGGGCTTCCTCAAGTGCGGCGGCGGAGAGCACGGCCACGGTCTCGGGATGGTTGAGCTTCAAGCCTTTGGCTTTCCGCTTGAGCGCGACATCAGCCAAGGTATGAATCATGAGCTTGTCGAGCTCGCGAGGAGTAAGGTGCATATGGACCTCCTTTGCACTGTCTGTAACACGCATTGTATGAATGTAACACGAATGTTTCATGACGAGTACATCACGTCATGAAGTAACCAAAGGTTAACAATGCAGAGAAAATATGAACAATTATAAAGTGTATTATATTGTATAGATATGTGTTATATCTATTTTTATTGTTAAAAATGAAATACGATGTACGGTAATGTCATAATATGTATTATTTGTGTTATTATAATGGTAAAAGTGTATTGTATACATAAGTATTAACGAATTGATTATTAAATTATAAAAATCAGTATATGAATTTTATGGTTAATTTATGTATAGAATAATAATTGTACATTGTTTATAAATTAAAAAAGAAAAATAAACAGAAAATACAGTAGGGCATGATTCAGTAGTGTGGATCACGCGGTGTACCGCGTGCTGGCGAGAAAAGACATCGCGGAGGGGCCATGCCGGGAAAAAGAGACTTGACGTTGTTGTTCGGAGTCCGTTTGCTAAGCGCTATGGGGGTCACGCTGATTCTGCCGGTCATGCCGGCAATGGCGCGGACATTCGGCCTGAGCATTGCGGAGGCGGGCATGGTGGTTGTCTGCTTTACGTTGGCGGAAGCCACAATGACGCCTGTTGCGGGCGTACTGTCCGATCGGTTCGGGAGAATGGCGGTTTTGCTTCCGGCTCTGCTGGTATTCGCAGGAGGGGGGATTTTGTGCCTCTTTGCGGAGAGCTGGCGAGATGTGTTGATCTGTCGTGTCATCCAAGGGATTGGTGCTGGCCCGCTTGGCGTGCTCTACACCATCCTTGCGGCGGATATGGTGGATGAGAAGCATCTGCCGCGTATCATGGGGCGGCTTACGGCAGTTTCGAGCCTCGGGACCATCGTCTACCCCGTCATTGGCGGCCTGCTCGGAGAATGGTCATGGCGGGCGCCGTTTTTCGTCTTCACGCTGGCCCTGCCGACAGCGGTTTTGTCCCTCATGGTGACGCTGGAAAAACCGCAAGGGGCGATGGACTGGCGGCGCTACTGGAAGCAAACGGGGAATATCCTACGTGAGAGGCGGGCCATTGGCTTCTTTGTGCTGGTATTTTTGTGCTACTGCGCCATCTATGGGCCCATCAACACCTGTTTCCCGATGATGGCCGAAGCGAAGTACCACGCATCTTCGTCTCGTATCGGCCTTGTCTTTTCGTTCGTAGCCATCGGTTCCTACTTGGCGGCCGCAGGGCTTCCCCGCCTCCATGCAAAGTGGTCTTTCCGTACGCTCATCTTGGTTGCGGGATTCTGTTATACGCTGCCTCTGGCTTTTCTGGCCTCCGTTCCGGGTTTGTGGCTTTGCGCGGTGCCTCTGTTCGTTTCCGGTGCGGCGCAGGGGCTTTCCTTACCCATCATCAACGATAATGTGGCACTGCTCGGCACGCCCGATGACCGCGCCGCCATCCTTGCTGTAAGCGAGACGTCCGTTCGCGTAAGCCAGAGCGTATCACCGCTCCTGTTCAGCATCATTTCCATGAAGTGGCTCTGGGATGGCGCCTATGCCTCCGGTTTTGCCGTGGGTATATTGATTCTGCTGGTAGCGTTTTTTGTGTTCGAACCCCGTACCGCTCCATCGCAGAAATAAAAAAGCGTTCACCCTCCAGCTCTCAGGGCAAACAAAAGGGCCGGGAAATGCTCCCCGGCCCTTTTGTTTGCAAAGAAAACTTTCCGTTAACCAGCATATTCTCAAAATTTAAAATTTCCGTATGTGCGGCGTCTTGACCGTTGCGGGGAGTACCGTCTGAGTATGGTCCCGTCGTTGGTTTTGGGACTGTGAAACGGGAAGGCTGTAAACAGACTGAGGCGTGCCTTGTTTATACGATATTCAGTTATATGCTATAAATATGGATGGCAATAGTGCTCTATAAAAAACTATATCAAAAAATAAAGCTGTATAGAGCATGGCAATGGCGTATTGTGCCGCTTTTCGTATGATAGCTTCTTGCTTCCAACGATGACCGTATGATAAAGAAATGTATCATTGATAAGAGAATGTCCATACTTTTACGGGGCCGTACATAGGCGAACAGGTTGTATTCCGTTTGTCTCGTTCTTTGTTATCGTTGGAGTATACGATGCCCAAAAGGCTTCTGTGCTGTATTTTTTTGGTATTGATGTGTGTCAGCGGCTGTGACGATGCACCGAAGCCGAAAATCGGCATTTCCTTTGGCGTGGGTGAAGCGAAGCGCTGGCCCGCCGAGAAGGGCTACATGGAGGAAAGGGCTCAGGAACTGGGGATGGAAGTGGAAACCCGTTTCAACAAGGCCGATGCTCCCAAAACCCAGATGCAGGATTGTTTTGAGCTGATCGACAGCGGTATCTCAGTGCTCATCCTTATACCGCGCGACGCCAGGAAAGCGAACGAAATCCTCGCGTATGCGAAGAAAAAGAACGTTAAGGTCATCTCGTACGCCAGGGCGGTGATGGGTGAAGACATCGATTTTTTTGTGGGCTACGATACCTACAGGATCGGGCAGAGTTTGGGGCTGCATCTTACAGAAAAGACCTATAAGGGAAATCTTGCCATTTTGAAGGGTGACAAGAACGATTTTAACTCCCCCTTGCTTTATGATGGCGCGATGATTTCTATCAGGCCCTTGGTGGAACGGGGGGCTATCCATATGATTCTTGATGAATACGTGAACGGATGGTCAGTGGATCTTGCGAAGCGTATGCTCACTGACGCCATCATCAAAAACGATTACAAGATCGACGCTGTTTTTGCCCACAATGACATTTTTGCCGGAGCCGCTGCCGAGGTCGTCAAGGAGCTTGGCATCAAGAATCCGGTGATCATCACGGGGATGGACGCCGAAACTCCCGCGCTCAAGAGACTGCTCGAGGGAACGCAGGACGCCACCGTGTACATGGACCTTAAATCGATGGCGTATACGGCGGTCAATGAAGCCTACAACATGGCTACCAAGAAGAAGCCCAACGTCAACTCCGAGTTCGATAACGAGAGCAAGTTTAAGATCGACGCTTTCCTTATCAACGGGAAACTCATTACACGTGAAAACATAGACAGAGTGCTCATCGCTCCGGGCCACTTCACACATGAACAGATTTACGGCAACTGAGTAGTCTTCCGATTGCTTTTTGCAAGAAGGCCGGGACAATCCCGGCCTTTTCTCTGCCTTTCGTGAGTCAAGAATAGGGATGGCTGATGAAAACATGAAGCTTTCGACTTAGCCATCTTAGCCATCGGAGCATCGGCTATCGAAGGGCTTTGAGGTAGTCGTCCGTAACGGCGTTCATGCGCCGCAGGCGCTGCCGGTCTTCCTTGCGTACCATGCCGATGCTTTCATAGAATGCGGCAATGTCTGTAAGCCAGTTTTGAAGTTTGCTTTTGCCTTGTGCTTCATCAAAGAGGGCAAGCTGTTCCTCGAGATTGAACACCGCATGATTCGCCAAATCCTTTGCGGCGATTTCGGAGGTAAGTTTGCGTCCCGTCCATTCTTCATAAAAGCGGACATAATCGGGGACGAGCGTTTCGACGGGCGTTTCCTGCATGAATGTGATTACCCTGAGGTACATCTTCAAGAACGCCTCGACCCGTTCCGGATACTGGATAGCGTACTCATGATTGGCGACGATGAGGACGGGCTGAGAGACGCCGCAATTGCTGGACAAGGCGGCCGGTTTGAATCCCTTGGCGTCAGCATCGTAGGTCAGAGGAGCCCACAGTGCCACAACGTCGCCAAGTCCGCCCGCGAAAGCCCCGAGCGCCTGTACCGGAGACATATACTTGACACGCACATCTTTTTCCTCAAGGCCCAATGACTTGAGCCATGCCGCCATCATATAGTGGGCGGAAGTGCCTTTCGGACAGAGTATTTCTTTTCCCTTGACCGTGGCTTGATCGCCGTAGATGTCAGGATAGGCCGGGTTTGTTCCCTTGATGCTGAGGAGCGGGCTGTCGGCGCGGACATAGAGGGCGTTGGCGGCGGATTCGTCATTGGCGACGGCAATGATGTCGAGGCGCTCGCTCAGTGTTGCGGTAAGCGCGGGGACAGCCCCACAACCGGCAATGGCCCAATCGTAGGCAAGCACGCCCTCCACAATGGCCTTGCCCGAGTCAAAGCGGAGCATGGTGAGATCCAGCCCGGCTTCCTTGTCCCATCCTTTCTGCTTGGCATACCAGACGGCGAAGGTTTCGTGTTCACCCAGCCATGCCGTCTTCATGGGGATGGGTGATGCGGACCGGGCGGGAGTGCTCCAGGCCAGCGCAAGAAGCACCAGACAGATACCGACGAATGACCGTTTGAATCCCATAACGCACTCCTCTCAATGGTCCCGGACCGCCGCGATGGCGATCCGGGAGAGCCGTCGCTAGTTGAACTTGTTTTCCCGCATGATGTCGCCGATGGTCTTCCACATATTGTCGAGAGCCTTCTGGAAATCCTCGGCGGACAGATAATCGGTGGTCAGGCCGGCCTTGGCGAACTTGGCCTGCACGTCGGGATCGGCGAGGGCTTCCTTGACGAGATTCTGCATGGTCAGGATACGGTCTTCAGGGACGCGCTTGGGGGCAACCAGGCCATGCGAAGAGGCAAAAGTATACTCGGGGCCGATCTGTTCGGCGAAGGTGGGCACGTCTGTGAATTCAGCGAGGCGTTCGGGGCTGGATACGCCGATCATGGTGAAATCGCCGGAAAGGACATAAGGCTTTTGGTTGGTGGTCACGCCAAAGCCGCTGGTAACATGGCGTCCGAGGAGGGCTGTGGAGACTTCATGGCCGCTGGTGTAGCTGACATGGGGGAGATCGACGCCGGGGAACGCCTTCAGCAGGCGGCTCATGAACAGGCGCTGCGTGGAGAGGGCTCCGTGGGTGGCATAATTGTACTTTCCGGGGTTTGCCTTGGCTGCGGCCATAAGCTCGTTGATGGTCTTGATGCCGGAGTCGGCGTTTACGGCGAGGCTCAGCCACATATTGGTGACTTGCACCACAGCGCGGAAGTCGGCCAGCGTATAGCCGGTCTTCTTGATCTGCGGCGTGGTCGAGAAGGTGGCTATTGCCGGGAAGCCGAAGGTATAGCCGTCGGGACGGGCCTTGGCCACGTCGAGCATGGCGGGGGCCCCCGCGCCGCCGGCCTTGCAGACGATGTTCAGCGTGATTTGGTGCTTGTTTTGAAAGTACTCGGCCAGGATGCGGGCTGCGATATCCACGGCTCCGCCGGGGCCGAACGGGATAATGATGGTAACGGGCCGATCGGGATACGCGGCGGAAGCGGTGCGAGGCAGGCCGGACAGCAGCAGGGTGCAGACGAGGAGGGCGCAAAACAGGGCTTGAAGCTTCTTCATGGTCTCTTCCTTGCGAGGGTAAAGGTTACAGGGAAACCTTCGCGGCGGGTGCGAATGCCCGTGCGGCCTGGATGGCCGTGAGCGCCGCGAGTTTGCACCGGGGAACAAAGGTAGATGGAATCATGTATTCATCCGCGGAATGCAGGTTGGAGCCTTCCGGCCCCATGCTGCATATCGCCGGAACGCCGAGGACGCTGGAGCAATAACCGGACTCAGCCGTCCCCTTGGAGGGTGCCGAGTGGACGGAATACCCGATGAGTTCCCCGGCCTGTTCAGCCAGGGAAAAAAGCTTCATGACGCCGGGAGTGGGGACAAGCGGAGGAAGGCGTACGCCGCCGCTGATGTGTGAACTCGTGCCCGGGATATGGTTCTTTGCGGTTTCAGCGCGGAGCGCTTCAGCCAGTCTCCGTCCGGCTTCAAGCGTCTTGAACGTAATATGGATGCGTGCGGAAGCATTGGGAGCGACCGAGTTCGCAGACGTTCCGCCGTTGACGAGCCCCGTGTTGACCGTGGTGTCGTGGTCAAGATCCACATAGGCATCGAAAGCGAGGATCTTGTGGGCCAGTTCGAGGATGGCGGAAGCGCCGTCCTGATAACAGCGCCCCGCGTGGGCGGATATCCCCATGATTTCAAGGAACATGTGGCCTGAACCTTTACGTTCCAGCGTCACCCCGCCGCCGGGATAGCCCGGTTCGGTACAGATGACGGCCTGCGCGCCGTTGAGCTGCTCGCCCAGAATGGGGGTTGTGGAAGGGGAACCGAGTTCCTCGTCGGGCGAGAACGTCAGCGTCATGGGGACGTCCATCAGGCCGAGTTCCTTGAGGGCTCTGGCGACAAACATGTTTTGGACAATACCGGCCTTCATGTCAGTCACGCCGGGACCCGTGGCGCGATCCGCCGCACGATCAAGCCGGAAAGGACGCGCTCCCGCCGTACCCGCAGGGAAGACGGTGTCCATATGCCCAATAAAGGCCACGCCGGGTCCGCATTCCACAGAATGGGTACGCGCCGAGAAGACATTGCCAAGGCCATTCATCCACTGCTCGTCAGCCGGTGCGGGCTTTTTCGGAAGTTTTGCCGTGTGGAAACCGGCCTCCGCAAGCCATCCTGTCACCACTTCGCCTACCTTGTTCACGTCGGCGGCATCGTTGGTGAAGGAATCCATGTTGACGATGCGTTCCAGCATGGAGAGCATTTCCGGTTCCTTATCGGAAAACCATGCATTAAGCCGTTCCTTACATTGAGAAAGTTCCATAGCTGAGGCTCCTTTTGAGGATTACGCCGCTGCCTTGCGACCGGCGCGGAAGTCGTCGTAAATGGGCTTGAGGAGGACGAGCAAACTGACGAGCAGAATGATGCAGGCCACAGGGCTGGTATAGAAGATGCTGTAGTCGTTCTGGGAAATCGTAAGCGCCCGGCGGAAATTGGCTTCGGCGATGGGCTCGAGGATCATGGCGAGCAGGAGCGGCGGCTGGGGAAAGTCGCACTTGATCATCAGGTAGCCGACCGTTCCGAAGATGGCCACGACAAGCAGGTCGAAGGTGGAGTTGTTGACCGCATAGCCGCCGACCACGCACAGGGTGATGACGATGGGCATGAGCACGGCGCCGGGGATGGCAATGATCTTGCCCGCGCCGCGTACTGCAATGAGCCCGCACACCAGCATCATAATATTGGCGATGATGAAGGCGGCGAAGATGCCGTATACGGTAACGGGATGTTCCACGAACAGGAGCGGGCCGGGGGTGAGCCCCTGAATCATGAGCGCGCCGAGCATGATGGCGGTAATGATGTCTCCGGGCACCCCGAGGGTCAGGAGAGGGATCAGCGCGCCGCCGCATACCGCGTTGTTGGAGGATTCCGTTGCGGCGATGCCCTCCACACAGCCCTTGCCGTACATTTCCGGCGTCTTGGAAAAGCGTTTGGCCTCCGAATAGGCGAGGAAGGATGCCGCACTGACGCCCGTAGCCGGGATGATGCCGATAAGCGTGCCGATGACGGAGGAACGGATGAAGTTCACGACGTTGCCCGTCAAATCCTTGAGCGAGATGCCGCGCTTCGATACTGTGCTTTCCTTAAGGGACACGCCACGGACTACGTCTTCAACGGTTACGAGCACTTGAGAGACGGCGAATAAGCCGACAAGCACGGGAACCAGAGACAGTCCGTTGAAGAGGTTGGGGTTGTCGAAGGTATTGCGCATGTCCCCCGTTACGGGATCGAGGCCGATAGTGGCGAGGAACAGGCCCGCAAGCGCGGAAATGAGCCCTTTGACGAGATGCCCGGACGACAGCGAGGCCACCACGGTAAGGCCGAACACGGCCACCGCGAAATATTCGGGAGCGCCGAAGGACATGGCCGCCCGGGCCAGCATTGGAGCGATGAAAATCAGAGCCAGAGCACTGACGATGCCGCCGACGAAGGAGGCTATGGTAGCCATGTCCAAAGCCCGGCGGGATTCTCCGCGGGCCGTGAGGGCGGGGCCTTCAAGCATGGTCGCGGCGGCGGACACAGTACCCGGCGTGCCGACGAGAATGGCGGTGATGCAGCCGCCATAAATGGCTCCCACATACATGCCGAGCAACGCGGAAAAGGCTTCCACGGCGGGCATACCGAAGGTTAGGGGGATAAGCAGGGCCACCCCCATGGCTGCGGTAAGTCCTGGAAGCGCGCCAAAGATGATGCCAAGGGTGACGCCCATAAGGTTTGCCAGCAGGGAGCCCATGGAAATGGCGTTCATGATGCCGTCAAGAATGTTCGCTAACATAAATCCTCTCCAATCCGTCATAGAGATTATCTGTAAAGGAGTTCCGGGCGGCTAGGGGAGCAGAACCTGAAAGAACCAGCCGAAAGCGAAGACGAGTACCGCCGTCGTCAGGACGGCTACGGACAGGATCTCGATGGGCTTGCGTCTGCCCAGCAGTGGAAGCGCTATGAGGAGGAAGAGGAAGGTGCTGATGCTGAATGCCCCGTTAGCCTGAAAGGGCGGATTTTCCATATTCAAGAAGAGCTCGCCGAGTCCAGTCAGGGTAACCAGATATAGGTAGAACAAGCCGATGAAGGCGAGGATCTTCTTGAAAACCTTGGATTCGGGCCAGTAGACTTTAACGGGGGAGCGGCGGAACCCCTGCACGATGAGAACAAGGCTCAGCGCGGTCAGGAGCACGAGAATACCGGCGGGAAACGCGCCGGGGCCGACATGCTCCATGCCTCCGGCATCCGGCAGGGTAGCGACGCTATAAGCGCCGACGCCGCACAGCCCAAGCAAAATGAAACCGCTGACGACATCTGTGGGACTCTTCATGGCTGTTCCTCTTGGTGGTTCAAGTAGGGGTATGGTTACAGGGCATTCGCCGACATACGCACACCGGCGGCAATAGCCGTACGGCGGAACACTTTCTGAGCTTAGGAACGGATATATGGATTAGGTACGTGAGCCCCTATGGGCGCTGCGGCGCGCTCACCTCCTTGATGTCGAAGGGTGCTTAAGCTTTCAGCAACGGTTCCCCGCAGGCAGAGGGTGGAGATGGCAGTCATCTTGCTAGTCCCTTGCTGTGACGAAAAGGTGTTTGTGAACGATGGTATCGAGATGTTCTTCGACGGCTTTGCGGCAATCTTCAGCGGACTGCCGCTCAAGAGCATCAATGATGCGCAGGTGGGAAGCGACTGAGAACTGGTGCCACGATGCGTCGCGTAAGTCCGCGGTCCGACCGCTGGCGTACTGCTCGTTCAACAGAGCCACGGTATTGATGAGCAATCTGTTGCCCGAACACTCCGCCAGGCAGAGGTGGAATTGGGCGTCCAGCTCGCCGTCATCCCCGTCGATGAGTATGCGGCGCTGTTGATCGCAGGCAATGATCTTCAAGCGGTCGAGCTGCTCGGGGGTGCGGCGGAGCGCGGCAAGTTCGGCTACCGCGGGTTCGAGTATCCGGCGATATTCCATGACTTCGTCGAACAGGTGTCCTTCCGAATCCACCGCCTCAAGAATGGCGCTCCTGAGAGGTTCCATGTCCGGCACTCTGACATATGTGCCGTCGCCATGACGGCTCTCAAGGAGCCCCCGCTCGGCAAGGGCATGGATGGCCTCACGGACGCTGTTTCGGGAAACGCCAAAGGACTCCGCCAGAGCCCGCTCCGGGGGGAGCTTGTCGCCATCCCGGAAATGGTTCTCGGCCATGAATTGCCGGAGGCGCTCCGAGAGCTTCTGGTAGTGCCGGGGGCGGACGGTGGTAGGCAAGGGTGTCTCTTTGAGCATCTGAAACCTTTCCTGTTAATTGGTAAGACCAAAATGTCCGATTGTTCTTTTCTTGTCAACCATTTTGAAAGTATCAAACCAATGTGTTTATGTATAAAGTATATATAAACAATATGTTATTGATAATAAAGTGTGGGCATATTTTTCTGCTTTGTAGAACAGTCGGCACAGTGGAAGGAAAAGGGCTTCTTGGTGGCTTGCAAAGATAAGGCCAAAATACAGCTGATTGGTTGGGTGACTCAAAAAGTGAATTCAATTGGTATGATTTTATGTAATACTTTACGAACAATGAGTATATTGCAAAAGACAGAAGAAGGGAGCGTGATGCCGTGACGTGTTTTTTTTGTTGTGACGATGTAAGATGGTATAAATTGGTTTGATAGTATTGTGTACAATATTTTCACTGGGATAGTATGCTTAGTTGGATAGTTTTATGAACTGATGTGAGGTGCTTTCCGGCTTTTGAACCTCTTCAAAAAGACATTACCCTGCGATTACAGACCGTTCGTCCTGTGTGACTGGCTTTGCTTATGGCCAAAAGCTCTCAGCTGGAGGCGCGCCTTTTCTTGAAGGGATGTGCTTGCGTTCATGTGGGCGGGCGCGTAATCTCCTCAAACAATAGTCTATTGATACCTTGCTATAGCCCTTCCCGTTGGGAGGAAGCCGTAGAGGAAAGGAGTGCCCCATGTTTGAGTCCGCGGCATTGGGCCGGAGTTATCCGGCAAAGGAATATGCAGCTCTTGAAAACGACCTGCGCATGAAGCTGTTCAAGGCGCAGGGGACCTGCATTGAGCACAAACTTCCCGTCTTGATTACCATAGCCGGGGTGGACGGTTCCGGGCGCGGCGCCGTCGCCAATATGCTTTCCGAGTGGATGGACGCCAAGACGATCCGAAATCATGTCTTCTGGATGCAGACGGATGAGGAGCGAACCCGCCCTGAAGCATGGCAGTTTTGGAACAAACTGCCTGCCGGAGGCGAAATCGGGGTCTTCTTGGGTGGTTGGTATGGTGGCACCATCAGGCGTTTTTGTTGCGGAGATATCGGCGAGAGGGAGTTCAATGCGTCGATGGAACGCTGGAGGAGGCTTGAGCATACGTTGGCGTCATCCGGGACTGTCATCGTCAAGCTCTGGCTTCATCTCGGTAAGAAGGTCCAGAAGGCCCGTTTGAAAGATCGCCTGAAGCATCAGGAGATCCACCACTTCACCCCTTATGACAAGAAGAGTGCCGAGAACTATGACGGCCTTGTGAGCGCGGCAGCCAAGGCCATTACTCTGACGGACAGGGTGGATGCCCCTTGGACCGTCATCGACGCATATGACGGCAATTTCCGTAATGCGTCGGTAGCCCGGGCCATTATTGCGGCGGTTGAAGCGGCGGTCGCCGTGAAACGGCAGAATGCGGTCCCAGTGGTTCCAACAAAAACGAGTGAAGAAGAGATAGGGCAGATTTCCGCTCTGGATGCCATCGATCTTTCCAGGACGTGCGAACGCGGCGTATACAAGAAGGAATTGGCCGAATTACAATCGGAATTATACGATTTGACGTATAAAGCCTACAAGAAGGGCATTTCCAGCACGATTCTTTTTGAAGGCTGGGATGCGGCGGGCAAGGGGGGCGCTATCCGGAGGCTGACGGCGGGCATAGACGCCCGGATTACCCGGGTCATCCCTGTCAGCGCTCCGACTGACGAAGAACTCGCCCATAATTACCTGTGGCGGTTTTGGCGTCACATTCCGCGGGCGGGATTCGTCACGATTTATGATCGCTCATGGTATGGCCGGGTGTTGGTGGAGCGGGTGGAAAAACTGACGCAGCCGGAGGATTGGAAGCGTGCTTATGCGGAGCTGAATGACTTTGAAGAACAGTTGCAGGAACATAACAATATCCTGCTCAAATTCTGGCTGCACATTTCCCCGGACGAGCAACTGCGGCGGTTCAAGGAGCGGGAAGAGATCCCGTGGAAAAATTATAAGATCACCCCGGATGACTGGCGCAACAGAGAAAAATGGCCCGCCTATGTGGAAGCCGCCGATGAGATGTTCCTCAGGACAAGTACGGAATACGCGCCGTGGCATATCATTCCAGCCGAAGACAAAAAATGTGCGCGGCTGGATGTAATACGGATATATCGGGACGCCCTCAGGAAGGCCTTGGAACAGAAAAAGAAGAAATGAACCCCGTAGGCGGATTGTCTCGGGAGTGCCGGAAGGATGAATGGCTCCTGAACCTTCCGATCTAATAGAAAAACGCGCCCTCCGTTCTTAATGGAACGGAGGGCGCGTTTTTTAGACTCAAAAGTAAGGCTTCATCGCTCCATTGTCCTTGCCTCTATGCAAGGAAAGGCTCTGTTATGAGGAGCGATGTCTGATTTTTTTCTGAACAAGGAGGTTGACGCCTATGGTCGTCAGGACGGAAAACGTCATCCAAAGCACTCTTCCAAGGGGGGACCATTCACTGAGCGGCGTATACTTCCAGAACAGGAATACATCAAACATGAACCAGAATACCGCTGCAAGGGCAAAAACAATCAAAAGAAGAAAAAAGTAAAAGATACGTTTGATGATAAACTCGAATTGGGGAAATTCCATAGCGTTTTCTCTGAAAAAATACGTTTATGAATGTCTAACTGAATACAACGTCCAGCCTAAAGTCACTTTTCAACAGGCCGGATTGAAAAGAAGGTCAACATCTGTAAGGCGTTTTCACTCGCAATGCAGTTTGCCCGATAGGCCGTACACACGGCTATATCCCTTCATGGACACTGATCTGTCATATACAGAATACCAGGAACTGTCTAGAAGGTACCATCATTTTTTAGGAAGGAATGGGAACTTTCGAAGGGCAGGAGCGCGCATAGCCAGAACCCATCCCGGATAGCGGTTGCGTCCCTTACGGCATCGCGCTATCACCGTCCGAGCATAAGCCTAGGGAAAGGAGATGAGCATGGACTTCATAAAGGTATACGAGCGGATCAGAGAGCGCGGCATGGAGGCGGAATGGGGAACCCTGAACAATGGCTTGCCTCAGATCAGCGTGCGGGTTTTGGGGATTACCTTTTTCGTCGTGCCAGATCATTTCCCCGGGTATGAGAAAGCGGAGAGCAATTTCATCTGCCTCAGGACCTTCATGCCCATGGAAACGGTCAATGTGCGCCACAAAGCGTTCCTTGATGCCGCCTTCAATAAAATTGCCAGCAATATCCGAATGGTAAAAATATACAGTGTGGAAAATGATGGTATCCTATACGCCTTTTTTGAGGTACAGGTACTGAGTACACCCGAGGATTTCGCCCAAAGGCTATCCCCGTATGCGAATGAGTGTGTGCGTGCCATCAGAGAGGTGGCGGCATTCGTCAACAGTCATCCTTCGCTTGCGGAAAGTTGAGCGAAGCTGCCGCTGACAAAAAAAAGCCCTATCCGGTCATTCTCGGATAGGGCTTTTTTTCAAGTGCGACACAGCCCTTTATTCTTCAAAGGTTCCCTTTTTGCACAACGATCCTTCCCGCATCATGCACTCGCCGCGCGCGATAACGGTATGCAGGGCCAGATCGGGCGCGAGCAACAGGATGTCGGCATCGGCGCCGACCGCGATATGTCCCTTCCGGGAGAGTGAGAAAGCCTGAGCCACGTTGCGGGTAATGGGGCAAAGCGCTTCGGAGAGCGGCATACCTTCCTTTACACAGTCAGCAAACTCCGTGTGGAGGCTGCCGAGATCAGAGGCCACAAGCCCGCTGACACTGCCGTCGTCTCCATAACGGGCCGCGCTGCCGTTGCCGTCCGAACTCATCAGGATACGTTCCTTGGCGACTCCCTGACGCATGGCTAAAGCGATGGCTTCCGATGGTTTCAGCGTGTCCGGCCCTAGGGTTTGGACGTTCAGGCCGGAAGAAATATCCATGAAGCCGCCTTTGGCAACCAATTTGGCAGCTTCGGAAAAGGCGAAGGGGCTGCGGTTGATGTGCGTGGCGATCAGGTGGCGCCCCAAGTGCGGCGCGCGTTCCAGCGCGGCGAATACACAGGAAAGCCCTTCCGCCGCCGCGCCGATATGCATGATCAACATGCCGATGAATCCGCGGAGCATCCCGCCTACGCGGGCTTCCGTGGCAACGGCAAGCAGGGTTTCGGCGGAAACGGGAGCGACTCGGTGGTCCGCAATGGCAATTTTGCCGCCGCGGACCTTTTCGATGAAGGCAATATCCGAACGGATTGAACCGGTCAGCGTCGGAGATGGTACAGGATAACCTCCAGACATGATAAAGGAACTGATGCCTTCTTCTTCAAGGGAGTTCGCTTTGGCGAGTACGGCGTCAACATGCCGGGTTACACCGTCCGTGCCGAGAAGGCCACCGACAGTCGTCACACCCGAGCGGATAAGCTTTGAAAGCGGAAGGGGAGGGACCTGAGAAGAAAACCCCGCTTCACCGCCTCCTCCGGTAATGTGAACATGCGCATCGATGAATCCGGGAACGGCAAAAAGCCCTTTGCCATTCATTTCCTGCACCGGTCCGAGCCATTCGGGGACGGAAACATTCTGTGCGATGGCGGCAATGCGATCATTGATGATCAGGATATCGTTGGTTCCAAGGGGGTCGGGAGAAAAAAGGGAGGCATTACGTATAAGAATGGTGGCCATGATACTTCCTTTGGGAGGAACCGCCGCCCTGGATAGGCGGCGGTTCAAGGGATAGGATGCGGGAGGGAGGATTACTCCGCTACGAACTCTTTGTTTTCTTCCGCCATTTCCTCGGGAGTGAGCCGGGTCATGTTAATGTTAAAGGCCGCGTAAAGAATGGACATGAGGGGCGTAAGGTACAGGACGAACGCCCACGGTGCGTAATCCATATACGAGACGCTGAGCATACTCATGGGGAAGAGGGCATTGGAGGCCCAGGGCACAAGGGGGCCGCCGAGCGTTCCGGCGTCTTCAACGACGCGGGAGCAGTTTTCGGGGCGGTAGCCGCGTTTGCGGAACAGGGGAGCCATGACGGTACCGTTCATGACGATGCTGAAGTAGGCGGCGGCCGTCAGCATAAGCGTCCCGTAGCCGATGAACAGCGTGGCGAGTACGAGAGAAAGGCCGGAAGTCGCACGGCGGGCCACGGGTTCCAGCACGACGTCGATGATGCCGATGTGGCGAAGCATACCGCCAAGCCCGCAGGCAAAAATGACCAGTGCGGCGATGTCGAGCATACTGGTGATGCCGCCGCGGTTGAGCAGCTTCGCCAACATGGGATTGGCGAAATCAGCTTTGTAGCCGCTCCACATGGAGTTGAAGGCGGTCGTCAAATCCATACCGGCATACCCTACGGCGATGAGGACGCCGAAAAGCGCGCCGCTGACGATGGCGAGGACCGGGTTGGTCTGGCGGATCAGCAGGCCGAGCACCAGCAGCATGGGCAGGGCAGGGATGATGCCGATTTGGAAATGTTCGCTGATCCCGGAGAGGATGGCATTGAGCTGGGACGTATCGGCTACGCCAGAGCCCTGCTTGAACCCGATGATCGCGTATAGGATAATGGTGATGATATAGGCGGGCGTGATCGTATTCACCATATGGCGGACATGCCGGAGCAACGGAACCCCGCTGACCGCAGCGGCCATATTGGTGGTATCGGAGAGGGGGGAAAGCTTATCGCCGAAGAACGCACCGCAGATAATGGAGGCCGCGGTAATACCGGGATCAAAGCCGAGGCCGGCGCCAATCCCCATGATGGCAAGGCCGACCGTTCCGATCGTACCCCATGAAGTCCCTGTCGTAAGTGACGTCACCGAACACAGGATAAGGCTTGTCACGAGAAACAGGCTGGGGGAAATGATTTGGAGGCCGACATAGATCATCACCGGGACCGTTCCGGCGGAAATCCATGCCCCAATGAGCGCGCCGACGCACATCAAAATGATGACGGCGCCCATAGCTCTCTGGATGAGCTCATAGGCGCCGACTTCGAGTTCCGTATACGTATAACCCAGACGCCGGGCAAACAGGGCACAGACGACCCAGCAAGACATCATGAGCAGGTGAAGTTTCAATTTGAAGAAAATCATCCCGCAGGCAATGATCGTGACGATGGAAAGCAGCGTGAAAAGGGCGAAGGCAAGTGTCGGTTTTTTATGCGTGGTCACAGTCGGTCTCCCTGTAGTTGCATTGTCGGGTTTGAAAAATCTGGAAGGCTCTTCCTTATTCCCGCAAGATACAGAGAATCCGATGTCATACTCGTCGTCCCGGCATTCAAAGTCGGAACAACTCCCGAGTCGTACGAGCTGAAGTCTGTTTTTGTCAGGTTTTCTATAGATAAGGAAAAGATTCGATTGCAGCTGGCATTCCAGATAATCGCTCCATTTGCCGGGTAGCGTGTGCGCCGGCATACCCACCATGAATTCAAGATCACGCGCCAGAATGGAGAGCAGGTCCTCAACGGTTCGTTTCCGACCCGGATCCTGGCAGACTCTTTTCAAGTCCTCCTTGAAGGTTGGTGTTGCTTCAATTGTTCTCATCGATGCTGGCCATAAGTGCTGTGACAGACTCGAAGGATTCCAGCGTACCCACGTTCACGTCTTCCATAGCTCGGATTGTGCTTGTGTTGGGAACCCTGATTTCGAAAGGCAAAGCCTTTTCTGCCGCTACACGAACAAGGAGCAGACGCACAGCATCGGAAAGAGACAGGCCCATGCCGTCCAAGGCGGCACATGCTTCGCGCTTGAGCTTTTCGTCAACACGGATGTGGACCATTGTCGTACTAGCCATACTCACCTCGTATCGTATTTGAGTTATAATGCATCTCAATTGAGATACTGTCAATCTAACGTCCCGAAAAAAAGGACTGCCCAGAAACATTTCTTGTGTCCGTCTTCCGGATTTTTTATTATACCGTATTTACAGGATAATAGTTCTATTTGATCCCATGCGCGCACAAAAAAGAGGGCGGACCCGAGCCCACCCTCCCATATACCCGATTTTTTACGCGGACTATCAGGCATTTCCCCCGATTGCGGCCGTTTCTCTAGCAGCAGCCCTTTTATTGCCCAGCATGTGCAAAATGAACACACTGATGAGCAGCAGGACAAGGGAAGAGCCAAGGCTCCACCACAGATTGGCCTTGGTAAATCCGGCGACAACGTAACCGACGAAGCAGCAAAAAGCCACGATGCACGCATAACCCAGCTGTGTCGATACGTGTTCGATATGATTACATCCGGCACCGGCACTGGAGAGAATGGTCGTATCCGAAATGGGGGAGCAATGATCACCGAACACGCTGCCAGCGAGGGTCGCGGAAAGGGAAACCACCACGAGATCCGGATCGACAGCCTGAGCCACGGGGACGATGATCGGGATCAGGATGCCGAAGGTCCCCCATGCCGTGCCCGTGGAGAAGCTCAAAAAGCCTGCAATCAAAAACACGATGGCGGGGAGGAACGCTCCGGATACGCCTCCGTCCGCCACAAGGGACTGCACGAAAATAGGCGTTTGGAGAAGATCGCGGCAGACACCGCTGATCGTCCATGCCAGCACCAGAATGATGTTGGCGGGCAGCATGGCCTTCATGCCTTCAACGGCCCCGTCCATAAATGTCCTGAAAGACAAAAGGCCGCGAGGAACAAAAAGCAGGAAGGAAACGGTAAGGGCTCCGACGGATGCCCAAACAAGTGCCTTGGCGGCCGTACAGTTGCCGAAGGCCGCGCCCATGGTGTGGAACGCCGGATCCTTGCCCCAGTAGCCGCCGCTATAGAGGAGGCCGAGTACGGCAAAAACGATCAGGCTGCCGATGGGGAGCAACATATCCCATACGGTTCCACGTTCCGCCGGTTGAACCTGCTTCTCGGAACTTCCATCAACGGCGCCAAGATCACCGTGCTGAGCGCGTTCCTCAGCTGTGCGCATGGGGCCGAAATCCGAATTGGTCAGGCAGATAAGGCCCACCATAGCGATGGAGAGCAGGGCGTAGAAGTTATAGGGGATAGTGGAAACAAACGCGGCAAAATCGCTGGAGAACGCCCCGGTTGTCCTGAGGTTGCTTCCCACCGCGGCGGCCCAGCTGGAAATAGGCGCGATGATGCAGATGGGCGCGGCAGTGGCATCAATGATATAGGCCAGCTTGGCGCGAGAAATTTTGTAGGAATCGGTGACAGGTTTCATAACCGTACCGACGGTAAGGCAATTGAAATAGTCATCGATGAAAATGAACGCACCCAGACCGCCGGTGGACAGCAGGGCGGCCTTTCGGCTCTTGATCCTGCGCGTAGCCCATTTCCCGTACGCTCTCGTCCCCCCCGCCATGGAAATGGTGTAGACCAAAGCCCCAAGCAGCGTACAGAAAACCAGGATGTTGAAGTCGACCTTGTTGGCCATAGTGTCAAAGGCCGATTCAATGGTTCCCATGAACAGGACATCACTATTCATCCCGACGGAATAAATGAACGTTCCCGTCAATATGCCGATCAGCAAAGAGGAAATGACTTCTTTGGTCAGCAAGGCCAAGGTGATGGCGATAACTGGCGGCAGCAGCGAGAGCCATCCTGCGTAATACGGTTCCACGATCTCATCCTCCATGCAGCCGATATGAATCCGGCAACATCTTTTTATGCTCCTCTAAGCTCCGCAACGTCCATGTCGGCAATCGACACAAGCCGATCCGTTTCTTGCCTGGTATGAACATTCCCCTTATGTCGGGCAGAGTGAAGCAGTATTCAAGAGAGCTGTTTAGGGACAAAAACAGCATGGAAAATATGCCATTCGGGGGACTATAATACAGGCTAAGGGGGGTTGTATACCTGTTTTTGTTTGGGATGAGTGCCGCTGCGTTACGGTATGAATACGTTGATTTTCGAATGGGATGTTTTGTATTTGAGGCTACCCATGCGTAGCCCATAATTATAATATAATTATGTAAATTTTATATACTCAACACACAAAATTTTCCACATAAACAAAAACAGTTACGCAAAAATCTTCAAAACCATAACCGTACTCGAAACAAATTCCGCGCCAAGACCTAAAGTGAGAATCCTGCCGGTCCAAATGGTTTTTCAGCATAGCCCACTTGACAACGCGTCCATTTTTTATACCGTAAGCCTATGAATTGCGGATACTATCACAGGATAGCTTCTCGGTTGCCTTCAATCATATCGAGGAGAGTGCGGCATTCAGCCGTATTTTTTGATAGAAACAGGATGATGCTATGAAACGATTTGGTGTGATTGGTGCTGCGTTGTTGTTGCTCTCTGGTTGTGCCGCGAATGATACGGAAACCCCCTCAAACCTTGAAGGGGCCGTTTCTGAAGCCCCTGCAGCTAACGCTTCCGCTCCTGCCGTAACCGATGGACAGCTGCATACGTTAAGCGTCGAATTGATGACGTATCAGGGCGGAACGAATGGCGCTCGGGAATACGTTGTAGCCCAAGCGAAGCAAGCTTGCGACAGCATCAATCAGGAAGTGTACATCGAAAAACTTACTTCGGAAACCACATGGCGCGGGGGCAGGGCAGAGTTGACTTTTGCCTGTGTCGATAAAAGCGATTCCCGCCTCAAGCAATAGCGGGCAGGCCCGCCACGCAGCTTTTGTGCGTTGTTGTGCCAATAAAAAAACTCCCCGGGGCTACCGGGGAGTTTTTTTATTGGGTTCATGAGTTGCGATTACCCGTTGAGCGCAAGCGAAATCCGCTAGGCCCTCATAACAGGGAATTCAAGGACAATGGATGTCCCGCCCCCCTGTGCCGCTACAGCCCGGATGGTGCCACGGTGATCGGCGATGATGGATTTGACAATGGCTAACCCCAGTCCCGTGCCCCCTTTCTTGCGGGAAAAGTAGGGCTCAAACATACGTTCCCGTTCTTCCGGCTGCAATCCCGGGCCATTATCGGAAATGATGAGCCTGAGGCTGCCACGTCCCCGGTCGTGGACAGCCGTAATGCGCACCCGCTTGGTGGCTTCGGGCGGCAGGGTATCCAGCGCTTCCGCAGCATTGGTAAAGATATTCAGCAAGGCACGGTGCAATGCCGCGGGATCCAAAGCTATCTTGGGCAGGCGTTCGGGCAGATGCAAATCCCACATGACGCTGCTGTGGCTTGTACGGAAGAGCGTTGTGAGTTCGTCCAACAGGGGGGCTACATCGTCTGGTGAAAGCTGCACTTCCGGAAGCTTCGCAAAAGAGGAAAACTCCTGCACCATTTCCTGCAGCCGCTCGACTTGTTTGACGATAAGATCGGTACATTGACCAAATGCCGGATCTTCTATCTGTTTGCCGAATTTTCTATCCAAACGCTGCGCCGATAGCTTGATTGGAGTAAGCGGGTTCTTGATCTCATGGGCGATGCGCTTGGCGACTTCGCGCCATGCGGCCATCCGCTGCATTTTCTCGAGTTCCGTAATATCTTCAACAACAATGACATATGCCCGGATGCCGCCAGGCCCGGAGAGCGCAACCGCGTGCAATATGAGCTTCCAGCTCCGATCCCCAAGCAGAAAATCTTCCTGGCGCTTCCAATTTTGCTCGGGGTGTTCGCGTAGCGTTTCAAGCATGGAAACAAAAATATTGGAGTAGCTTCTGGGAAGAAATTCCGCGGGGTTTCTCCCTTCGAGCCTTTCGGGCTGGGCATCAAAAATGGAACTTGCCGCTTTGTTCATTGTCCGGATGCGCCCATCCGCATCCAACGTGATGACGCCCGTGGTGATATTGTCGAGCACCGTTTCGATATAGCGATTGTGCTCGGCCAGCATCGCGTTGGCATGGGTCAGGCTCATCCGGCCTTCTTGGAGATCTTTAGCCATATGGTTAAAGGACTGCACAAGAAGCCCCAGCTCATCAGCGCCTTTATCCTCGAGACGGAAATCGAGATCGCCTTGCGCAATGCGCGTGGTCCCTTGCGCCAAAGCCAAAATGGGGGCCGTGAACTCTTTGGACAGGCGGAAGCCAAACCAGACGGAACCGAAGATGGTGATCATTCCCAGCACGCCCAAAATAAGCAAAAAAGAAACCTTGAGCGGCTTTTTGAGCTGCTTCAGCTGAGCGTATTCTTCGAAGCCCTTTGAAATCCGTTCGAGTTTGGCCAGCAAGCCCTGCCCAATGCTCTCCGCCGTGATCAGGTAGCCGGTTTTGCCTCCATCAATCGCCAAAACGCCGATAACGTAATCGGCATCATCCGTTGCCCAGAGCAAGGAGCCGAAGGTCGCCCTGGCCACATGGGTCCAATCGATTCGCGTGCGTGCTTCCTGCCATCCCTCGGTAAAGGCTTTGGGGGCGTGCCAATACAGTTCCTTCTCCTGCGGCGTGACAAAGCCTACCAGGGTAAGGCCGTATTCTTTTTGCTTTGTTTGAAGAAGCGTGTTGGCGCTGGAGGCCGTCCAAGCGATGCGCCGTTGTGCGGCTTCCTGAGCGATCGCCTCGGAACGGCTGTGCAAACGTTCCGCCGCTGCCGCATAAAAACTTTGCCCCACATCAAGGGCCGCTTGGAGGGATGTTTCCGTCTGCCGGGTAAACCAGTAGTCGACGCTGGTTGCGACGACACGGTTGGATGCCAGAAACATGATGACTGTAGGAATCAGAGAAAGAGAAACAAAAACGACGACAAGGCGGGTACGGATTTGGGCGCCGAAAACTTTTCTGCGCCGCTCCATGATCAGCTTTACGACATTCCGGGCGACAAGGAACAGGATGATGAGCATGAAGATGGAGTTGATGTTCAGCAAGGCGATGAACATCCATGAGTCCACGCCATAAAGCGTGAGCTGCGTCCATGTTCCCCCCAACACCAACAACAGCAGAAGGAAGGCCGCCAAGAGTTCATAACGCCTGCGGCGCCGTTCCCGTTCATCGGGAACGCCAATCTGGACAACCTTCTCCTGTTCCGTCATGCGTGCCCCCCAGCCTTAGAAAATAAAGTCCTGAGAAAAAGATAAGGGCGGAGTGACTTCCCATGACCAGAAAAAGAGAGCTTTTTCCAGCCACGGCGGAACTTCGGCGTGTTCCAGAGTGATCTTGAGCTGGACGCGATAGGTCTCCCCGGAAACGAGCGGCGCCTGCAAAGGAAGGAGAAAATCCAGATGCTGAAAAGCTGAGGCGAGCAGGGTATCAAACTGCTTTTGCCGCACAATGGGGTGCCCCGGAGACGACAAAATGAACTCGCGGGAAAGCAAATCATGGCGCAACTGGTATGAGCGCGATTCCTCGGAAATGACTTCGTTGGAGAGCAGGGTGCGCACACGCTCAAGAGCAAGTTTGCAAGTCAGTGTCATTACGGCGCCATCCCGCAGCTGGGACCGGACCACTCCGCCGTTTTCCAGCCCTATTCCCGTACTGACATGCACGCCGTCGTTAAGCATCTCAATCGTAAAAGTACGTAATTCCAGCTTTGGTGTCTGCCCATTAGAGAGTGATCCGTCTGACGTTTTGAGTTCGACGGACGTGCGGCTCCCCCGTTCCTCCCCTGACGCTGATCGGGCATGGGCTTCCGCAAGGAAAAAGAGCAGAAGGGCCAGAATCAGGCAGGCCGAAAAACCGTATGGTATGCGCTGGGGTAATGACATAGGGCAAATGCTGTTGAAGATGTAGAGCCTGAAACGGACGATAAAAAACACAAACACTGTTGTTTGGCACAGGAACCAAAACTTGGCAAGCTCGGTGGAGGCACGCCGTCCCAAAAGAAAATGACAAGACACGAGAAAAGAGCCTTGTCAGCGGTTAAAAACTGGCTATATAATCGGCAGTCATACACGGCACGACGTCAGAATGGAGTTATCCCCTTATGCCTATGTACGATTTTTATTGCTCTTCCTGCTCTTGCGAGTTTGAAGACATGGTCGGCCCCGATGAAGCCTGTCCGCCTTGCCCCAATTGCGGAAGTGCAGACACCGAACGGCTGCTTTCGGCCGCAAACCTGAAACACGGGGCGAAGCCTTTCAAGGTGGGCCCTGTCCGGCCAATGCCTCCCAAACCCTTGCGCGGAGGCGGCCCTTGCGGGGGCGGAGGCTGTGGCGGCTGCGGTATGTAGCCAAAAGCCGCTTGTATCATGATACAGGCGGTTTTTTTATGGAAAAAAGGCCCCGGACGTGTCCTGTCCATCCTTTTGCGTTCGTACCATGCCGCATGGCTCCTGTAAATAAAGGGAGGGGCGAGGGGACAGCGTTTGGGCGGGGCGAATGTCTTTTTTGAAGCGATTTTCCGACACAATATACTGAAAAACAAAGGCGATCCGGAAGGATCGCCTTTGTTTTATGCGTACCGTTTCAATCAGGCATACATTTGATCGATGGTCGCCTTTACAGCCCGATGATGCTCGGTATCGGAATATACAGAGGCATACCGCTCATTGATGGCTGAGAACCAATCAAGGATATCTTCACTCAACAGCGCAAAATCAGAGGAATAAACGCCGTCGAACATCAGGTTCTTCACAAACTGGTTCCCCGGATCGACGATTTCGATGAACCGGACTTGCTTCCAGAGATTTACCATTTTTTGTCTTCTTGAAATCATGTCTCCTGCCCCTCGCAGTTATTGTGAGTTAGTTCCTGTTCGCATTACTATAGGATTTCCTCCTGAAAGGGAACCCTTCACCACGGGATGGGGCAAGAATTTCGCTTTGGAAAAGAGAATCTATTTTATTGATAGATGGATAACGTTGCCGCATACCGCCGCATCATGCGAAAAGAGCCGAGTCGAGGGTGGGGTGGCGAAAGACAAACCCATGCTCCAGCAGACGGACAGGAGAGGCCTTTTGTCCGGCAAGGAGCAGTTCATCGGCCATATCGCCGAAACCGAGCCGCAAAAGAGGCGAGGGGACGGGAAGCCATACGGGCCTTTTCAGCACTTTTCCGAGGGATTGCACAAAATCATTCATGGTACTGTGCTCAGGGGCCACAAGGTTGAAGGGGCCGCTCAGCTCTTCATGATCGAGTAAAAAAAGAATCGCGGCTACTTCATCGTCAAGATGAATCCAAGCGAACGGCTGCCTTCCTGTCCCCACCGGCCCTCCAAGCCCAAGCTGAAACACCGGGAGCAGCTTGGCAAGCATACCTCCACCCAATCCCAACACGGGCGCTGTCCGGATGATGCACCGGCGGAGTCCCAAATGCTCCGCCTGCTGTGTTGAACGTTCCCATTGGATGGTGGTGGTCGCCAAAAAACCTGAACCGGCGGGACTGTCTTCGGTACAGTCGGGAGCCGAAGCGCTTTCGGGCCAGAATCCGTAATAACCGATTGCCGAAGCCTGTATCAAGACTTTGGGTTTTACGATTGGCATTTGCAGCGCGATAACGAGCGCCTGCCCCGCGAGGAGCCTTGAGCTGATGATGCGTTCTTTTTGTACAGAACTCCAACGTTTCGCCGCGATGTTTTCACCAAGCAAATTAATGACGGCATCGGCCCCATTGAGGAGTTGGCTCAGGCTCGAGTGATCCTGCCCATCCCATAATTGGTATTCGGGGCCGGTGGAGGGCGTTGCGGCTGGGACATGCCGAGTCGGAACAACCACCTCATCGCCACGGGAAATGAGCGCCTGCGTCAGGGCTCTACCTATGAAGCCGGAACCACCCAAGATAATGACCCGCATACAGCACTCCTCATCGAAACTGATATCCCTCAGCGATAATGAAAATGAGGGGAACTTTATATGATTACTTCGGCGGATACAAAAAAAGCCGGGCTGTGTCCCGGCTCTCGGCTGTGGAGAGAGGTTATTTCATCTGAAGAAGCCGGTTGGAAAACTGCATACAATCAAAATTGGAAGGCTCCAGCCCTCGATCTCGCAAAAGGATTTTCCCAATGCCAAACGCAAACCACAAATGCTTGGCTTCATCCATACCGACCTCAGGGACTTCCGCAATGCGTTTGTCTGGGATCTTGTCAAAGAGCTCGTCCGCCACTGAACTGACAAAGACCCGCTTGATATCGTACGTTTCGGCAATTTTTAGCAAAAATTCCTCGTTGGAAACGCCTTTCTCCTGAAATTCCGCGCGCAAGTTGTCAGCAAGATCAAAAACATCCATCATGCTCCTCCTCTATGGGTATCATTGAACGCAAAAGGTTTCGGATGACGTGTCGTTTCCCATTCGCTATCATGCTGTATCCATTCTGTAAACACAGAAAAAAAATTCAGACTGTACCGTAATCTATCCACGACGTCCCGTTCGAGATGGAGCAATGGCAGCCGGAAAGGATACACACTCAAGGGGGTTGCTGAAGAAAGGGGCATGGCGGGCATACCACAAGAGAGAAAAAGCCCCACCCCAAATATTCCGGGTGGGGCCAGTTCCTCGAAGGCGCTTACATGGCGCTCTTAATACCGATGCGTATGAGCCACCAATTCATGGGGTACGCGGTGATGAAGCCGCAAACCATGCTGATCTGCATCATGAGCCAAAAAACAGGCTGATCGGGCGACATGGGGCCTACCAAAAGGAACACAGCTATGGCCATCCAGCCGTACATCCCCACCTGCCAAGCCGTAAGCGACAAGAAGTCAACCTTGAAAGCCCTGAACCAGAGGGAAAGGCCCCGGTCATGGCTCATCGAGGCCAATCCGGCATATTGGAAGAAAACGCCGATGATCAGGGCCAACACATAATCCACCGCCCATTCTCCATACAGTGAACTGCCAAAGAGAACGAAGGGCGCCATGCGAAAGAGGAAGGGGCCTGTCAAGTCGGCAAGTGTGCATCCCGCCCCGCAATGGAGCGTTCCCGTCATGACGCTCTTCCAGTGAGGGGTATGTGAATGCATCGGCTGCATGGGCATTTCCATATGCATGTCGGACATGTCATGCCTAGCTCCACCGTCACCGTCATGGGAAGGCATACGCCGATTGGATGTTTCATAGGCCCAGATCCCCAAGGGGCCGGCCCACAGCGTGATGATGGGCCAGACCAGCAGCATGACGCGCATCATAGGGGCAGGGCGCCGCCGCTGTTTGGAGATAATGAACAGGCAGCACAACACGCAGATGCCGATGTACGTTTCAGCGATCAGGTCGAGCCAGTACGTGCTTGATTCCATGCGTATCCTCCAGATTGTTTCACCGCTTTCAATGATGCTCTCCAAAAAGAAAGGGGAGAGGTTCCCCCTCTCCCCTGAAGAACCGGTGCTCGCGCATCGATTCCCGCTCCTGTATGGGCTGACGCCTCATGCAGGAGCCCCGCACCTCCTTTCTAAGTAAGGAGGCCATCCGAAAAAATGATTATCACAAAAAACGGCGGATCTTCTCACTGGAGTTTGCCGCCAACCAAAAGACGGCGGACACTCTTTTTGCACGGCAGGCAATTTCAACGTATTGTGCAAAGACGGAAATCACCCTCCTCCCACGGGGGGGAAAATCCCCACGCGATCGCCATCATGGAGCAAGGCATCCTTTTCTACGCCGATGCCGTTCACAAAAATGATCCTGGCTTCTGACTCCGGGATACTGAGCTGCCGCAGCAGGTCACAGATATCCGTACCGTGAAACTCCAAGCTGCCGCCCGGAGGGGTCAGAGGCATAAGTGTGGCAAAACATTTGACGGTGAGTTTCATCATGGCCTCCGGTCGAGCACTACCTGCGTGAAGGTTCCATCTTCAAGATCAAAAAACAAGGCTTCCCGCCGGACGGGTTTTCCGGTCAGGATTTGGAGCACGAGCGCAGCCTGTAAGGACGCCGCAAGAAATACCGTGGGCGCGAGGTTGCCGAGGATTTCGTCGGGAGTAGGGCGATCGCCTTCTCCGGCGAGAAGAGACGCGGGCCCCGTCTCTCCCGGAAAGATGGCCTTGCACCAGCCCGTCAGCCCGGCTATGCCGGCACTGACCACGGGAACACCCTTTTCCGCGGCGGCCTTCTCGAGCGCCTGCCTGTCCGCAAGCCCTCCTAGCGCATCGACGACAACGTCAGCATCCCGGAACAGATCGCACATCGATCCGAAGTCCTGTTTTTCCGTCACAGGGATGAAGCGGACGCCCGAATTGATTTGCCGGGCACGTAAACGGGCCGCTTCCGCCTTATGAAGGCCGATATTTTCTTCCGTAGCGAGGAGCTGCCGGTTCAAGTTCGAAAGTTCAAAGACATCCATATCAACGCCGGTAATCGTACCGATGCCGAGCCGCAGGAGCTCCTCAAGAACGGTCCCGCCCAAACCGCCAAGCCCTATGATGACAACATGCGCTTGCAAGAGTTTCTCTTGATCCGTCCGGGAAAGGAAACGGGCGTTTCTCCAATAGCGTTCCGGTATGGCGTCGAGTGCGGCGGGAGTGTCCCTGTTCGTGCGTTCAGCGTCTTTCATTGCCTTTCCTATGCGAAATGGGGACGAAGCGTCGTGCGTGTCGTCCCCATTTCCATGAATATGCCTTAGCGGGCATAATTATTAAAAATTGAATACGGAATCCAGATCTTCGTCGGAAACATCCCAACGCACATTGTGGGGGGCAACCGACTCACGGCTGAAGTACAAAGGCAACCGATCGTGGGCCTTGGTGAACCCGGCAGCGGCATTGAATGCCCGCTCCTTTCTGAGGATATCCTTGCCGAGCTCCGTCACGTCATCAAGGGTCATGTTCAGATCATACATGGCATTGATCGTATCGACAAGAGCCTGCATGGTTTCAGGCTGATCGAGCAGGGCAAATGCCGTAAAGAGGCAATAGCCCGTGGCATCGATAGCGGCCGTAGCGATCTGCAGGTTCCGGGATATTTCAGCCTGCCCCTCTGCGGAAAGAGGATCGGTCTTGCCGCCGCATCCCAAGATGTTGGTCGCCACGGCATAGCCCGCCGTGTGGTCCGCTCCCATGGTCGTCGTGGCATACGTCACACCCTGCCCCTTGACCGCACGGGGATCATAGGCGGGCATGGCCTGCCCCTTGACGACGGGCGCGCGCTCAATGCCAAAGCAGCGGGCCGTGGTGGCTGTTCCCGCACCAAGGATACGGCCCATAGGCGTACCCTTGCCGATTTCATGAATCATGGCGATGATGCCGTCGATGTCCCCCCATTTGAGGGCGCCGGCTTCCATAAGCACGCCGAGAGCCGCGCCGGTCTCGATGGTATCAAGCCCATAATCGTCCTCAAGACGGTCACAGAGGATGATTTTGTCCAAGTCATCCACGCCGCAATGCGCACCGTGCGACCAGACGGTTTCATACTCAGGCTGCTTGGACACGAATTCGCCGTTTTCATCCACGCAAATACCGGAACATTTCATAATGCAGCCGCGGTGACAGCCATGAGTGGGATTGCCGCCGCGACGTTTCTGGATTTCCACCATCGTCTCGGCACAAATCTTATCCGCGCCTTCAAAACGGCCGACCGAGAAATTTTTTGTGGGCAATCCGCCTGCTTCATTCAGGATATTGACGAGAACGTTGGTTCCGTACGCGGGAAGTCCCGTTCCGCATACGGGATGTGACGAAAGCCCCTGTGCGAAGGCCCGGCTCGCCGCTTTGAACGCTTCAGCGTTCTTCGGTTTGCGGATTACCGGAGTACCCGCCGGGTCCAGCACGATAGCCTTGATTCCCTTGGAGCCCATGACGGCTCCAACGCCGCCGCGCCCGGCATGGCGGGTAGCCCGGCCTTCAGGATCGGTAAAGCAGATGGTGGAATTGCACATGAGCATTTCCCCGGCAGTCCCGATGGTCACATATCCGGGTTCCATGCCGTATTTTTCCTGAAGGGCGGCAACTAGAGGATAGTTGGAAAACATACGGTATTCATTACATTTTTCAAACGTTACCGCGTCTTTCGTGATGACGATTTTCCACAGGTCGTCTGTTTTCCTTTCGCCTTCAATGATAATGGCCGCATAGCCAAGGCGGGCCATGAACTGGCCGCCGGTGCCGCCCGAGTTGGATTCCTTGATGGTCCCCGTAAGCGGGCTTTTGCATCCGACCGAGATACGGCCCGACGACGCCGCAGCCGAACCAGCCATCAGGCCGGGAGAAAAAACGAGCTTGTTTTCAGGACCAAGAGGATGGCAATTCGGGGGGACTTCGTTGCATACGACGGTCGTCGTCATAGCACGCCCTCCAAGGCCCGCGTACGCGCCGAGTTCCTCTATAGTAGCCACGGGGCCGTTTTCAGCGCCGACATTGATACGAAGCACTTTTTCCATGCCGCTTCTCCTGTTTTTTCTTTGAGCATAGCAAAACGGGAGCGTTGCGCAATATGTCATGGAAAACATAGGTGAAACATCTTTCCCTTTCGATGAAGGCAGAGGCATATGCTCATCCGGACATGCCGGAACAGGACGACGGCGGGAAATAATACATTGTACCAAGTAACCTATTCGTTTATCTTCTTATCCCGAAGCAAGCTCTCCTTTTGAAGAGAACATGTCTGTGGCTCATCAGGGAGCTAAGACGACAAAACGCGTCTATTCCATCCACCGGACTTAGTAATTTTTTATGAATCCAATAGTTCCCTCTATCAGAACGCTTCTTGCTCCGTCCCCGGACTACCGATGGGGGGAGCATCTTTGCCTGTTGGCACCGCTTGGTGCCATAATGGCGTTCGTTATCCTCTGCCTCGGCTGGTGGGGAGAACCCGTCCGCCAATTCTTTTCTCCGCTAGCGACAGCCGATATTCACATTACCCGCTTCATGAGCGTCGTTACCCATATCGGCAATCCGCTCATCTATGTGTTTTATCTTGTGTTACTGCTTGTTGCTCTCACCAAGCGGGACTGGCGGGAAACAATGTTCGTTCTGCGTTGCGTTTTGTTCAGCGCCTTCTTTTTGTGCTTCGTCATGCAGATCATGAAATACGGGCTGGGTATGCCGAGACCGGGATTTCCTTGGCCGCCATACCCTTTGGGCTTTATCAATCAATATGCTTCGTTCCCTTCAGGGCATACGGCGACTATCATCACCGCAGCCGTGCCTCTGGCACTTTGGTTCAGAAACCGTCCTTTTTCCCTTTTCCTCTCGGCAGTAATCGCGCTCATGGGTTTTTCCCGAGTGTGGTTGGGGCAGCATCACCCCATAGATATTGTTGGAGGAATGCTTTTAGGGAGTATTGCCGCCAGGTGCATTGCCTGCGAGCGGCTCCCGATGGGAAAAGAAGAGCAACAGGCGCTTGGCGAACAAAAAATACGAGAAGAAACGGGTAAATAAGATTACATCGCTGAAAGATGCCTGCTCGCTGGCTTTGCTTTTGAAGCAAAGAGAGTATTGAGCCACAGGCCTCTCACCGAACTCCTCCTTGAAATATGGAGCGGGTTCACTTATCCTTATCGGATTCGCACGGGTTGTGCGGTCAACGTCCTTCGCTGATGCACGCCAGACTGTGCGCAGGAGAATTGAGCTCATGGAAGAAAAAGCACGTATCATTCAGGAACTCGTACCAGGGAAACAGGTTACGATTGCTCATCTGATCGCCCACCCTGACGAGGATCTCGCAAAAAAAATGGGCGTTCCCGGCGCTGAAGCGGTAGGGATCTTGACGCTGAGCCCTCGTGAAGCGGCTATGATCGCAGGCGATTTCGCTACAAAAGCCGCTTCCGTCCAGATCGGATTTGTGGATCGCTTCACCGGCGCACTGGTCATTCAGGGCTCCGTAGCCAGCGTGGAAGAAGCCTTACGCTATACGGTAAAAGCCCTTCACGACGTACTGGGCTTTGCCGCATGCGAAACGACCAAGAGTTAACCCGATGAAACGTTACGTTCTTCTTGGCACGGTCGGCGCGGGTAAAAGCACATTATACGCGGCCCTTCACGGTATCGCGTGTGATGAGGCGAAAAAAACGCAGGCCATGCAATATGATCTGGACGGAGGCGTCGATACCCCCGGCGAATTCTTCTGCCACCCCATGTACTATCCGGCATTGCTCAGTACCACTGTGGATACCGACGTGCTTATCTATGTCCACCCCGCCAACGATCCGCTGTGCCGTCTGCCCGCTGGTTTTCTGAATATCTATACGCAGCGCGAGGTCATTTGCGCCATCACGAAAGTGGATCTGCCCGACGCCGATTTTGAAGCCACCAAGGCCATGCTCATGGACCACGGCGTTTCGGGGCCTTTCTTCCCTCTCGGAAAAGATCGCCCCGAACTCCTGCAGGAACTGGTGGATTGGCTCCGGAAGGAATAAGTTCCAACTGGTGGTGAGTAGGGAGTAGGGCTGTATACGGTATTTTTAAAGATGGAAATCCCCCTTGAGTTTATGCTCAAGGGGGATTTCCTATTTTCTAAAACTATTGTTCGCAGCGAAAACCGGACTTTCCCACGATGTCATAGTGTCACTGGCGAACGTGAAAAAAGCAGGAACGTTACTTTTTGGGCTTTTCGTAGGCTTTTTGCACCGCTTCACCGGCGGCATTGATACCTTCCTTGGCCTTGTCCTTAACCTTGCTGAGATTATCCTTGGCTTCGTCAACGAAATCACCCACGTTTTCCGTGACGGAATCCTTGGCTTCACTCAGATAATCTGTGGTTTTGTCGAATGCATCCTTGGCTTTCTTCTTGAGCGTGCTGCTTTCCATTGAAAACCTCCTTTGGTTTCCATAACCATGCTCAAGAAGATGTTATACAAAAATGATTTTCCTGTGAGTCTCTAAATTATATGACTTTTTAGCGTAACAACCTCTGAGTTCCGAACTTCCATTGAATGGAAGACAGGGACTGAGGAATTGCCCGCCTTGTCCGCTGGGAAGCATAGGAACGCAACATGTTGGCGGGATACGTATATGTGTATGTTCGGCGAAAGACTCTAAAACATATGTGAGGAGGACAATTTTAAAAATATGAAGAATCTAGAAACAAGACTCCCCCTTCTCGGTTTTATTGAGAAGGGGGGTGTTTCTCCACATAGGCAGGGCATATTTTGACAATACTACTGAAACTCAACTCGATCATTTTAATATGTTAAATCATTATTCCTCTTCCATGTACGTTGCGGACTGGATGCCCTTTTCGGCTACCGTTACGCTGTACATTTTCACCGTTTCGGGAAGAGAGGGTGCCATTTGATTCCAGATATAGCGCGCCAAGTTCTCTGAAGAGGGGTTCACGGCATCGAACGGGGGCACATCATTGATATAGGCATGATCAAGAGGCTCGAGGGCCTGTTTGAGGAGGGCCTTAAGGTCGCCAAAATCCATGAGGAGTTCCGTATTCTGCGAGAGGGTATATCCTTTGACGACGACTTCGACAGCGTAGTTATGGCCGTGGAGGTGTTCGCACTTTCCTTGATAGTGCCGAAGGGCGTGCGCGGCGCAGAATTCGGAACGAACCGTAAGCTTCCAAAAAGGTCGAGACATGGTATTCCTTTCTTTCTGTATGTTATTAGATAGGATTAGCTGAACACCAGCGATGCATATCCTGCTGGAAGGCCGGGCCGGGAGTGACCATCCACTGTGGGCCAAGCCGTACCCGGCAGAAGGTACCGTCAAGGCAGAAAGCCAACTGCATTTCAGTGTTTCCTTTATGCCTTTCGAGAATGGCTTTGAGCGATTCCATCCCTTCAGCGTTCAGGCGGCGGGGATCCAGCTCCCATGAAATGGGCGCGTCGCTTGCGGAGCAGGCGTCGTTCAAGGCCTGTACCGAAACGCCCCGCAGTTTGATTTCTTTGACCGGGGCCTCATCGTCCGAATCGTCATCCGAATCAGGAGAATAAGACGAGCTTTCTCTATTGTCGATAGTCGCGGTCAGTAAAAGCGGCTGTTCCGAGTTGAGCAGCTCTCGGCTGGCATTCAGCTCTTCCGTAAAGAACGTCACCTCACCGGAAGCCGTAAGATCTTCCACAGCGACGAAGGCCATGCGGTTTCCACGTTTATTGAGGATTTCGCGGATACTCGTGACCAACACGGCGCACTTGATCGTCGCCTTGTCCGCCATTTCCCGGCAGTCTTCCAACGGGCGCAGATCCAGCCGATTCAGTTCATGCCGATAGGGCTGCAAAGGATGACTCGTCAAAAAGAAGCCAAGCGCTTCCTTCTCAAAGCGGAGCTTCTGATCCTCGTCCCACTCCGAAATACTTTCTTCCTCGCAGGAGAAGCCTATCCCCGACGCCTGATTTTCTTCAATTTTCTTGGGGGAAAGCGTCAACAAGGATATTTGGTTGGATAGTTTTTCCTTGATCTTCTTTTGAGCACGGGCGACCACTGGATCAATGGCCGCAACCATAGCGGCGCGGGAACAGCCGAAGCAATCCAGCGCTCCTCCCTTGATGAGGCTTTCCAAGACCCGTTTTGTAACTTTCCGCAGGCTGACGCGAATACACAGATCCAAGAACGAAAGGAATGGACCGTCCTTCTCACGGGCTGCAACGATTTCGCGGATGGCTTCATCACCAACGTTTTTGATCCCTCCCAAACCGTAAACCACCGCCTCGTCGCGCACGATGAACTCGCGGCGGCTGACCTGGACATCAGGCTGCCGGACTTCAATGTCATTGTCCTTGCAGGCGGCAATGTACTTGAGGATCTTATCCTGATTGCCGATTTCCGAAGTGAGCAGGGCGGCCATGAATTCCACCTTGTGGTGGGTCTTCAGATACGCCGTATGGTAAGAAATGAGCGCATACGCGGCGGAGTGCGATTTGTTGAAACCGTATTCCGCGAATTTTTCCATCAAGTCAAAGATTTCCGTCGCCTTTTCCTTACTGGTGCCATTCTTGACGGCACCGTCCACGAAAAGGGTTCGTTCTTTGGCCATGGCTTCGGCGTTTTTCTTCCCCATCGCTCGCCGGAGCAGGTCTGCGCCGCCGAGGGTATACCCGGCGACAATCTGCGCGATCTGCATGACCTGTTCCTGATAGACGATAACCCCGTAGGTGTCTTTCAGGCAGCCTTCCAACGACGGCAGCGGATAGGTGACGTCCACTTCTCCGTGCTTGCGCTTGATGAATTCATCGACCATGCCGGAACCGAGCGGGCCGGGCCGGTACAGCGCCAGCATAGCGATGATGTCTTCAAAGCAGTTCGGGCGGAGCATACGCAAGTACTGGCGCATACCCGAGCTTTCCACCTGAAACACGCCGTCCGTATCGCCCCGGGAAAAGACATCGTAGGTATCGGGGTCCGTCAAAGGAAGGATGTCAAGGTTGGGAGCCTTCTTTCCTTGTTCTTCAATGGCTTTCAGGGTGTTGTCGATCAGGGTCATGGTCCGCAGACCAAGGAAGTCGAACTTCACGAGCCCCACTTTTTCGACCATTTTCATATCGAACTGGGTGACAAGTTCGCCTTTTTTCCCCCGATAGATAGGCAAGTATTCATCCATCGGCTTGTCGGAAACCACCACACCCGCAGCGTGCGTCGATGCGTGACGTGACAACCCCTCCAGACGCATGGAGATGTCGATCAGTTTGCGGATGATCTGATCTTCCTTATAGAGGGTCGCCAGCTCGGGCTCCGCGTCCAGCGCCTTCTTGATGGTCATCTTGAGATCATCAGGGATGAGCTTGGCGATACGGTCGGTTTCCTTGAAGGACATGTCCAGTGCACGCCCTACGTCGCGGACCACCGCTTTGGCTTTCATTTTTCCGAACGTCGTGATCTGCGATACGGAATCAATACCGTATTTTTGGCTCACATACTGGATCACGCGGGTACGCTTGTCTTCGCAGAAGTCAACGTCGATATCGGGCAGGCTGACGCGTTCGATATTCAGGAAGCGTTCGAAAATGAGATTGTAGGGCAGGGGATCAAGGTTTGTGATACGCAAAGCCCACGCGACGATCGAACCGGCCGCGGAACCACGACCGGGACCGACCGGGATGTCGTTCCCCTTCGCCCAGTTGATGAAGTCCTGCACGATCAGAAAATACCCCGGAAAGCCCATCTCGCAGATGACCTTCAGTTCCATTTCGAGACGATCCCAATAGATTTTGGGATCAATCGTGTCCCGATCGGGGTGCAGTTCCAGGCGCTGTTTGAGGCCTTCACGCGCAAGGCGCTGGAACTCCGTCGACAGGGTCATCCCTTCCGGAAGTTCGTATACGGGGAAGTAGTGGTGCGTGAAGTCCATCTCCACATGGCATTCTTCAGCTATGCGGACCGTATTGGAAAGGGCTTCGGGAATATGCTTGAACGCCTGTTCCATCTCCTCAGCGGATTTGTAATAGAGATCCCGCGCTTCAAAACGCATCCGTTTTGCGTCATTGACTTTTGCCTGCGTCTGAATACACAGCAGGACGTCATGGGCCTCAACGTCGTCCGCGTTCAGGTAATGGCAGTCGTTCGTCGCAACCAAAGGAACTTTGGTATGCTCCGCAAGCTCCAACAACTTATTGTTCAGAGTCGCTTGATCAGGCAGTGTATTGGCTTGGACTTCCAGATAGAAACGCCCATCGTAGATATCCATGTACTCTTGCGTTTGCCGGATGGCGTCGTCAAATGTCCCGCCGTTCGTGATCAGCTTGTTGGCTCCCATCAACGTGCGGGGGATTTCACCGGCAAGGCACGCGGAAAGCGCAATGAGCCCTTCGCTGTGCTGGCGGAGCAGGGCTTTATCCACGCGGGGCTTATAATGGAAGCCGTCCAGGAAGCCCTTGGAGACAAGACGAACAAGGTTATGGTACCCCTCGTTGTTCTTCGCCAGCAAAATCAGATGGTGCCGGACACGGGAGAATTCGGAATCCTTATCCCGGTGATCCTTGGTAACGTAGACTTCGCACCCGATGACGGGTTTGATGCCGTAACTCTTGCATGTCGTATAGAAATAAGCCGCGCCGTACAGGTTGCCGTGATCGGTAATCGCGGCGGCAGGCATCCCGAAATCTTTGGCGCGTGCGCATAAATCGTTCAGACGAATCGCGCCGTCGAGAAGACTGTACTCCGTGTGACAATGCAGATGCACAAATTCGGACATGGAACAATCCCGTGGAAGAAAGAGTGAAGAGATATGGGGATAAGCCTATCAAAAGACGCGGGGAGGCACAATGAACCTTTCTGGAAGGTTATAATAGGGCAACCTATAATAGACGCTTGTCGATCGCCTTGCTTCGGGGTATGAACAAATCCATGATGCATACCTATGAAAACAATACACCTCAGGCTTGGGACGACATCAGGAATCACGAGGCACTCTTCGAATCGTTTGCCTCCATGTACCTGCGTGAACACCCTGGCGACATGCTCCGGCTCAAACGGGAACACACCTATAAAGTTTTAGCTCATGCCCGTACCATCGTCGCTCAGGAAGGGCTTGCTTCCCAAGAGGGAAGGGCGGCCCTGCTTGCGGCACTCTACCATGATACAGGACGATTCCCCCAGTATGTCCGGTGGCGCACGTTCAGCGATGCCGAATCTGAAAATCATGGCTATCTTGGCGTCCATGTCGTGAAAAAAGAGCATTTTTTGACGGGCGAACCCCCAAATATCCATAAATGGGTGCTCACGGCCATTGCCTTGCACAACAGATTTGCACTCCCTGCCTTGCCGGAACCGTACCTCACCATTACACATGCTGTTCGAGATGCGGATAAGCTGGACATCATGCGCATCATGGCCCAGCATCTTTCACGGCCCATTCCGACGCGGGACGTCGTTCTCCGTGTTCAGGATGCCCCAAAACTGTGGTCTCAATCCATTGTGGATACTGTTCTTTCCGGTGGTATCCCCAGTTATCACGATCTTCGTTATGTAAATGATTTTAGGATATTATTGGGATCTTGGATCCATGATCTTCACTTTACGTCTTCAAAGAAAACATGTGTGGCGTCTGGATTTCTTCAAGAAGTCCTTAAAGGTTTGCCTTCCACACCGGAGCTGCAGCCCGTAACAGCGTATCTGCTCAATGAGTTCTCGACTGTGAGGAATCTCTGTGGCTGACTTCCTCCACCCATCGCTCCAGCGGGACATCAAGCGTTTTTGTTTACGGTACGGGTTGAACGTATCTCATGCTTACCATACCCCCACGGACTTTTGGAATGACGAAGGGGCAGGGGAGCAGGCTGCTTTTGTGTGCCTGCTGCACCAAATGCCTTTTGGGGAGGCCTTGAAGCTGGTAAGGGCTGCACGGCAACGTTTCCGGAACGTCCTCCTTGTGGACTACAAGCTGCCGGAAAGGAACTTGGATTTCCCTGCATATTGGCTCGGGCATTGCTGCGAACGGATGGGAGCACATTATGGTTTGTACGACCGCTTTATGCGTCATGGCGGTATTGAAGGCGTTATCCGTCAGTTAGGGGTTGTTCCTTTGAGGAGGGATGTTTTTTGGGGTGGAGGGATTGGCGCGGTGTGGATTGTATGAATGGAAGTAAACAAAAGTTTACATAATTCACATTATGCGCTATTTACACACTTGCCACAATATACGTCCTTAGCGTAAAAAATACATTCTTTCGTTACCCTCATTCAAGGACACGCTTATGGGCATTCTCAGTGCTAGCTGTAGTTTTACACGGTTCAAAATCACGGAACCGGTTCCCAAAGAACTCTGGATGGAAATTCCCGCAAAACTCCGGCAATTCGCCTTTCAGGATATCGACGACATCGCCGAGGAACGCGGATGGGGATGGACCAGCTTTGAGGATATGCTCGATATGCAATGGCGCTCTGCTCCACCGGAAAAAGGCGCGTACCTCGCTTTTGCGCTCCGTCTGGACACGCGCAGGATTCCTCCTGCGGTCTTGAAAAAATATGTTACGATCGCACTCCGTGAAGAAGAAGGCCGCATCAAGGAACAAGGAAAAAAGTTCATCGCCCGGGATCGGAAAAACGAACTTCGGGATCAGGTCAAACTGCGCCTCATGGGGCGTTTTCTCCCCATTCCGGCCGTATTTGACGTGGCGTGGGCAACCGATACCAACATCGTCTACCTGGCATCCACACAAACAAAACTCATTGAACTTTTCATGAACCATTTTACATTGACTTTTGATCTCCACTTGGAGCCGATGACGCCGTACGCCTTGGCAGCTTCCATGCTGGACGAGAAAACTTTGGCCCGTTTGGATGATCTTGAACCCACCAGCTTTGTATAAGAGGCCGACAATGAACGAACCTTATCTCGGCCAGACGACGGACATGGTGCTCGGCCAGGAATTTCTGACGTGGCTCTGGTTTCGCAGTGAAACGCAACCTATGGGCTTTAAAGATAAAGAAGGCGTGCCCTTTTCCATGAACCTTGAACAGAGGATCGTTGTCCAAGGTGGCGAAGGCGACAGTCTGGAAACGGCCTCCGTGTCCGGTTCCCTTTCCCAACTGCGTGAGGTCCGCCTTGGCCTGCGGACGGGCAAAAAGGTGACGAGGGCCCTTGTCCGTTTCGAACGGGAAGAATTGGCTTGGCAAACCACTATAAAGGCGGAAGATTTTTCTCTTGGCAGTTTCAAGACGCCAAAGGTGGAAAGAGAAGAGGACGATGATCCCGATGCCGCTTTCCTTGAAAAAATGTATTTGATGGAACTCTGCCTGGGGCTCTTTGACGCTTGTTACAAGCAGTTTTTGGATATCCGCCTTTCCAGCCTTTGGGATAAGGAAGTTCAAGACATGTCCGCATGGATGAGTCAGCAGGCATAGCCCACAAGCGCTGGAGGCGACCATGTTCACGAACGAGACAACTTCCTTTATTCTCCGCTGCGTTCGCAAAACAATCTGGATGCTTCTGGTGCTGTGGGGGATCACCCTCGTCAGCTTCTTTGTTATCCATCTGGCTCCGGGGACGCCGACGGACATGCAGACGACGCTGAACCCACTTGCGGGGGAAGCGGCGCGGGCTCGTCTTGAGGCGCTTTATGGGATCGATCGTCCTCTGTACATCCAATATTTCGACTGGTTGTCGCGGATCGTACAGCTCGATTTCGGAAACTCCATGTCCAGCGACGCCCGCCCTGTTATAGAAAAAATAGCGGAGCGCCTTCCGCTGACCATCGGCATCAACTTGATTTCCCTCCTGTTGACGCTGCTCATCGCCGTTCCCATCGGAGTCCTTTCCGCATGGAAACAGGGCTCGCTGTTCGATAAAGGAATGACGGTCCTCGTCTTTCTCGGATTCGCCATGCCGGGGTTCTGGCTTGCGCTGCTCCTCATGCTGTATACGGGCTTGGAACACCAATGGCTGCCTATTTCCGGTTTGATGTCCCTTGATTATGAGTCGCTGTCCTTCTGGGGAAAGCTGATGGATCTGGGCAGGCACCTTGTTTTGCCCATTACCGTCATCACAGTGGGAAGCGTCGCAGGCATGTCCCGCTTCATGCGGTCATCCATGCTGGAAGTCTTGCGGCAGGACTTCATTCTTACGGCCAAGGCCAAAGGACTGCCCGCACGCGTGGTTATTTTCCGACATGCCCTGCGCAATGCGCTCCTCCCGGTCATTACCCTGCTCGGCCTCTCCGTGCCCGGCCTTATCGGGGGCAGTGTCATCATTGAAACCATCTTTGCCCTGCCCGGCTTGGGACAGCTTTTCTACGCCGCGGTCATGGCGAGGGACTATCCTTTGATCATGGGGAACCTGGTTCTCGGCGCCGTGCTTACGCTCGCGGGCAATATGCTTGCGGATATCGGATACGGGCTCGCCGATCCCCGAATCCGCGCTCAGGGGAAACGCCAATGAACGCAGACAAGACGCTTTTGACCCCGCTCTGCAAGCGCCTCGGCGCCACCCTTTCCCGGCGTGGAATGCTCTTTGTCGGCCTCGGCATCGTCATCATCATGTCTGCGGCCGCCCTGCTCGCTCCGTGGCTCTCCCCCTATGATCCCACGGCATTACACCTCAAATCCATCTTGGTGCCGCCGAGCGCGCAGTTTCCTTTGGGGACGGATGCCTTGGGCCGGGATGTGCTCTCACGCCTGCTTTACGGCGCACGTGTCTCGCTCTGGGTAGGCTTCGTTTCCGTGAGCATCTCCATAGCCATAGGCATTGCCTTGGGGCTGCTCGCCGGATACTTCAGGGGTATCGTCGATGAAATCATCATGCGCGGCGTCGATGTCATGCTCTGCTTCCCTTCTTTTTTCCTTATCCTTGCCGTTATTGCGTTTTTAGAACCAAGCCTCAATACGATTATGGTGGTCATCGGGCTGACCTCATGGATGGGGGTGGCCCGGTTGGTCCGCGCGGAAACCCTCTCCCTGCGCGAACGGGATTTTGTCGCGGCCGCCCGGTTGGCCGGTACCCGCCCTTTCCGCATCATGGTCATGCATATCCTTCCCAATGCACTCACCCCTGTTCTTGTCTCCGCCACACTCGGTATCGCCGGGGCCATTTTAGTGGAGTCTTCGCTCAGCTTTCTCGGGCTAGGCGTCCAGCCGCCGGATCCCAGTTGGGGAAACATGCTTATGGAAGGTAAGGACGTCCTCGAAATCGCGCCGTGGTTGTCATTGTATCCGGGGCTTGCGATCCTGATTACCGTCTTAGGATACAATCTGTTGGGAGAAAGCCTGCGGGATACGCTTGATCCTCGGCTCAAGCGTTAAACGGCAAACCAGCCCTTCCCTCGCGGCTTGCATCATTCGAGTAATCCCCCTATGGTAGCCCTCGTTCGCAATGAAGCCTGCGTACGGCTTCGCAAGTCATGACCTTTCTTCGTTACGAGTATTCCTTATTATGCTTGAATATTTGCATATTCGTGATCTCGCCCTGATATCCGACATGGAACTGGAATTTGCCTCGGGCATGAATGTTCTTACCGGCGAAACGGGGGCTGGGAAAAGCTTCATTCTGAAAGCGCTCAACTTTCTGATGGGAGAGAGGCTCGGCGCGGACATGGTCCGTCCGGGGAAAGAGCGGGCTCAGGTTGAGGCCCTTTTCATGCGTTCCGGGGAAGAACTCATCGTCCGCAGGGAGCTGATTGCGGAAACCGGGCGTAGCCGCCTGTTCATCAATGACACCCTGGCCTCTCAAGAAACCATCAAGGAACTGCGAACCACCCTTCTCGTCCATACGAGCCAGCATGGGCAGCAGAAACTGCTCCAGCCGAATTTTCAGGCCAAGTTGATTGACGACTGGATGAACCAGCCCGATCTTTTGGCAGCACGCAATACTCTGTTGAAAGAACTCAAGGAAGCGGCCGAGCGTAAGGAAGCGCTCCGGACTCGTTTCAGAGAGCTTGCGGATCGCCGGGAACTCCTTGAAATGCACCTCACGGAGATCGAAAAAGTTTCTCCTGCTGAAGGCGAAGAAGAACAGCTTGAAGCCATGCGTGCGGAGTGGCGCGGGACCGAGCAGTTGCGGCGGCATTACGAACGGGCGCAGATGATTCTGCGTGGCGAGGAAACGGGACTTCTTGAACAGATTGGCCATCTGGAACGGGCGTTGGAGCTGCTGGCCGAAGACGATGAGGATATGGCCGCGTATCTTGAGTCGGCGGTCTCTTTTCGCCAGACGATTGCCGAGCTGGAACGGAAACTGCGCCGCCCTCCCCTGCCTCAGGCTGATATCGATCCGGAACAAATAGAAGCCCGGCTTTTCGAATTGGCGCAACTCAAGCGCAAGCTTCATCGGACGCTTCCGGAAATCCTTGCCCTCAGGGAAGAAATTCAGGACAACCTTTCGTTTCTTGACGCCTGCACGCTCGACATCCGGCAAGTGGAGAAACGGGAAAAACAGCTTCAAGAACAACTCGCGGGCGTATTGGCCCTTCTGAATCCCGAACGCCGGAAGGCTGGGGAGTCTTTCACCCGAAAGCTGGAAAGCGAGTTGCAGGGATTGGGCTTTTCCCAGTATGTCCGCGTAAGCGCGGATTGGTCGGAAGTGGCATTATTCCCTGGATGCGTGGAGGACCGCGTCAGACTTTTGTGGTCCCCTAACCCCGGCCAACAGCCGCAGCCTCTGGATAAGATCGCCTCAGGCGGCGAACTGTCCCGATTCATGCTCGCGGTCGTTTCCGTGCAGGAGCACGATGAAGAAGCCACGCTCATTTTTGACGAAGTGGATGCCGGTGTCGGCGGGCTCACCCTCAACAAGGTTGCGGAACGGCTCGAAGCTCTTGCCCAACGCCGCCAGATGCTTTTGATTACGCACTGGCCACAGCTTGCCTCCAGAGCGTTCCGCCACTTCCGGGTGACGAAACAAGTCAAGGACGGCAAGACATTTACGCAATGCATCCGTCTGGATGAACGTGAACGGAAAACGGAATTGGCGCGCATGGCCGGTATTGAAAGCTGACTTTCCTTTGACAGCACATAAAAAAAGGAAGAGGAACATTCCTCTTCCTTTTTTTACATCAGAAAACAGATGTGTTACGCGGCGGCTTTGGCAGCGTTGAGAGCCTTGGCAAGGCGAGAAATCTTGCGGGCGGCCTTCTTCCAATGGATGACGCCCTTGGTGGCGGCCTTATCCAGAGAAGAGGTGGCGGTGCTCAGGAGCTGCGTAGCGGCAGCCTGATCATCAGCCTTGATGGCGGCGCGAACAGATTTCACCACATTCTTGATGCGGGTCTTGACGGTACGATTGCGAGCAGCGCGCTTCACGCTCTGCTTATGACGCTTGATAGCAGACTTGTGGTTGGCCACGATTTCCCTCCGGGGTACGTCTTGCTGCGTCCGAGACGCGGCGTGGTTGCGGTTTGAATTGATGTCCTTATCTTCTTTTACGTATTCAGTCAAGTCTTTTCAGGAAGACAAGTTCCCGTGCAGCCGCGCAGAACCGTTCCGAATGCGTTATGGCGATGGCTCCCCGGCCGGACCAAGCCGGGGAGCCATGTGGGGCTAAAGTTGCAGCGCCGAAAAATCGGCAAGCCGCTCCATGCGCAGGGTCAATGCCTTAAGCATATTGAGGCGGTTGGCGCGAAGATCAGGATCTTCGCACATAACCATGACCTCATCGAAAAGCTCATCCACGGCTGGCCGAAGTGCGGCGAGCATAGAGAAGAGCGCTTCAAAATCGTCGTTCGCCCATGCTGTCTCAAATGCGGCAAACATTTTTTCCAAGGCTTCCGCAAGCGCCATTTCCGCCGGTTCCTGCAACAGTTCACGTTTCCACGTGCCCTGAAGATCCACGCCAGCTTCATGGCCTTGTTTACGGATGATGTTGGCGACTCGCTTGAACGTCTGTGCAGCCTGCGGAAAATCATCCTGCCGGCTCATGGATTCCAATGCGCCGAGACGTCGGCCGAGGGCCCATACGTTGTCGGGATCGACGGCGGTTACAGCCTCGACGAGCAGTGTTTCCTTGCCCTGAGTCAGAAAATAATTCTTCACGCGGGCAATGAAAAAGTCATTCAACTTTGCGATTGCTTCAGCGGGGGCCAGCTTCCATTTCCGATCGCCGTACAGCCTCTGCGCTTCTTCGAAAAGTTCCTTGACGTCGAAGCGGTACCCACGCTCAAGCATGATACGGGTGATGCCGAGCGCGCAGCGCCGGAGAGCATAAGGGTCGGCCGCACCTGTGGGAATCATGCCCAGACCGAAACACCCGACAAGGGTATCCACCTTATCCGCAATGGACAGGATGGAACCAAGCCCCGTACCCGGAACGGGCGAATCAGGACCGGACGGCAGATACTGTTCGGCAAGAGCCGCGGCGACAGCTTCCGTTTCTCCCTTTTTGCGGGCATAAATCCCGCCCATAATACCCTGCAGCGTATCAAATTCGCCGACCATAGCGGAGACCAAGTCAGCTTTGGAAAGGCGCCCCGCCCGCGCGGCCTGTTCCGGATCCTGCTGAACCTTCTCGGCAAGCCAGCGGCACAGCGCGCTGATACGGCGCGTCTTTTCGCCCATACTCCCCAAAGGAGCAAGGAACGTGACCGCATCAAGCGCTTCCAGCCATTCATCAAACGTGGCTTCAAGGTCGGTCTTCCAGAAGAACCGCCCGTCTTCAAGGCGTGCACGGAGCACACGTTCCCATCCCTTTTTGACAAGGGAAAGATCTTTCGGGTGCAGATTCAGAACGGTCAGGAAGTGCGGCATGAGGTTGCCCGAAGCATCTTCCACGCCAAAACTCTTCTGGTGTTCCTGCATACTGGTCAACAGGACTTCACGGGGCAATTCAAGGAAAGAAGGATCAAAGTCGCCCAGCAACGGCACAGGACACTCAACCAGTCCTTGAACTTCATCAAGCAGACCATCGATCCAGATGATTTTGCCATTGACCGCTTCCGCGATTCTGTTCCCTTCGCTGACGATATAGGCGCGCCTTTCAGCCGCCTTCAGCTGAACGGCCCCTTCCTTCACGATGGTGGGAACGTAATCGCCCGCGGTCTTGATCGTGAAGGGACCGGGACCAAGCACGCGGTGCCCCTGCGTAACCCGCCCGGAAGCCACTTTACCGACTTCAAACGGAACGACAACGTCGCCAAGCAGCGCAAGAACCCAACGGATGGGACGGGCAAAAGCAAACTCGCCGTCTCCCCACCGCATACGCTTGGCAAAGGGCAAAGCAGCGATAATCGCCGGGCACAAGCCAGCCAGCACGTCCAACGTAGGCACGCCGCCGGTTTTCTTCATCCCTGAAAGGTATTCCCCTTTCTCGGTCTGCGTTCTACCCAAAACGGAAACGTCGATACCAAGCGTCTTGGCAAACCCCTGAGCGGCCTTGGTGGGATTCCCCTCGGCATCGAAAGCAATGCGGGCGGGCGGCCCCATAACCAATTCTTCCCTGACAGGCTGGGTATCCTCCAGACCTTCCACGATGACCACGGAACGACGCGGCGTAGCACAGGTATCAAGGAGGGAAAACGTATAGCCAGCTTCTTTGAGCCCAGCCGTGAACCGATCCGCCAGTTCTTTTTCAACATTGGACAAAAAGCGGGCCGGCAGCTCTTCCGTGCCGATTTCAAGAACAAAGGTGGACATTATCGGTTCCCTCCGAGCATGGGATACCCCATTTCCTTACGCTGCTCCGCATACAGATGCGCAACGGACGAGGCCAACGTGCGCACGCGCCCGATATAACCGGTGCGTTCCGTAATGGAGATAGCCCCCCGAGCGTCCAACAGGTTGAACGTATGGGAGCACTTCAAACAATAATCATACGCGGGCCAAAGCAGTCCCTGTCCGGTGAGGCGAAGGCATTCGGCCTCAAACTGGTCGAAGTGCTCACGGTGCATGGCGGCGTCACTCTCATCAAAATTATAGCGAGACTGCTCGACTTCGTTCTGATGGTAGATCTGGCCGTAGGTCACATGCTCGTTCCACTGGATGTCATAGACGGAATCTTTCCCTTGCAGGTACATGGTCAGGCGTTCCAGACCATAGGTGAGCTCCGCGCTGACGGGCGAAAGATCGATTCCGCCAACCTGCTGGAAATAGGTGAACTGCGACACTTCCATGCCGTTCAGCCACACTTCCCAGCCAAGCCCCCACGCGCCGAGGGTCGGAGACTCCCAGTCGTCTTCGACGAAGCGGATGTCATGCTCTTCCTGATGGATCCCCAGTGCACGAAGGCTGCCAAGGTAGAGATCCTGCACATCGTCGGGAGAGGGCTTCAAAATGACCTGAAACTGGAAATAGTGCTGAAGCCGATTGGGGTTTTCGCCATACCGCCCGTCCGTGGGACGCCGAGAAGGCTCCACATAGGCCACACTCCACGGCTCCGGCCCGATAACCCGCAGAAACGTCGAAGGGTTAAACGTGCCGGCACCACATTCTATATCCATCGGCTGAGCGACGACGCATCCCCTGCTCGCCCAATAGCGTTGCAGAGTGAGAATCACATCCTGAAAATACATGCTTCCTCCATGACAATAGCGGCACTCACCAGACAGGGTATTTCCTTCCGAAAAAGCAGCCACAGCAGACCGTTTTTTAGTGCTCGGAATCCTCCGGATCACATTCTCCGGAAGCGCCCCCTGTCCCAAGTCAGGCCCAAATGATACTGCACAAAGCCATCCACCGCTCTCGCGCACTCACGTCGTTCCGCCGGGAGCAATACTTCGCCCGTCTCTTCCGAAGAGCCGGACGTTAAAAAATGCCAATGCAGGGGTGATACTTCCTGTACTTGGCGCAAAACGTCAAGGCTTTTGCCGCTGATTTCCACAATATTTCCTCGCCCGGAAACACAATCCGGGCAAACGATGGTCCCTTCCGAGACCAGAAATCCGGCATGATCAAAATCTTTTTTCCCGCAGGAGACACATGCCGTCAAAGCGGGAGCGTACCCCTGCTGAGACGCCAAGCGCAACCGAAAAAGTATCGGGAGAATATCCTGAACGGTTTCAGACTGTTCAAGAAGTTCCAACGTGTCCTTGAGAAGCAGGAACACTCCGGCCGCACCATCCTGAGGAACGCCAAGCGCTTCAACAAACCGGACACAGTTCATAAACATGCCCAGCCGATTCCAGTCCGTCCGCAAACGCCGGGGCCCCCGAATCAGATTACCTTCCTGCAAGGAAAGGTACATGCCGTTTCGGGTCGTTTTGGTACTGATCTGGAGTTCGTTGAAAAGATCCAGACAGCCACAGAATCGTTTACGGCTCCGGCTGCCGCCAAAGGCAAACGCCGATACGATTCCGTGGCGGCGCGTCAGCATACGCAGCCAGAGGTCCGATTCCCGAAAGCGCCCTACCCCCAAAACGAGGGCCGTGTCGGACCATTCCATAGACTAATTCTGAGCGTCATTGGGGAACGTGACAGTCTTGACCTGACCGATTTTCCCCACAGGCGGCAGTTCCTTGCCGTCATACGTGATCAGCATGGCTCCCGCGTTGCCCAGCTTCATAACGAGCTTTTCCTGAAAGTCGACATTCAGGGTGTCCCCCTTATGCATGACGCGCTGGCTGTTTTTGCCGTCCGCAGTCGTCGAAACCCAGCAATCGCCCTGCGCCGTCAACAACATACGGTGACCGGTGGCGGGAAGAGCCGCTTGCTCTGTCGGCGTCTCGGTTTCAGCGGGAAGAGGCGTTCCACCCAAAACAATCGGTTCCTCCGATGCCGCAGGAAGCGTGGCGTTCGCAGCCGGCTCCACAGGGATGGCAGGCGTCGTGACGACAGTATCCGCTTCAGGGACAGCCGGAGAAGACACAGCCGGAGAGGCCGTTTTTTCCCGACTCACCGTATTGCTGGAAAGTCCGGGGATACTATCCCGAAAATACCATGCGCCTCCCGCAAGAAACAACGCGCACAAAAGGATGGCAAGCCAAGGCACATGGCTTTCCTCGCGACGTGCCGCAGCGGGGACAACACGGATTTCCTGTTCGCGCAGCTCTTCTTCCGGATCTTTGAGCAGTGCGCACGCAGCGTGGGTAACGCTATCGTCGACGGCAAGAAGCTTCGCATACGCCCGGATAAATCCCCGGGCATATACGGCATGCGGCATGGATTCCATGTCTCCTTCCTCTATGGCTTTAACCAACCGAGAGGTGATCTTGAGTTCCGCGGCGACATTTTCTTCCGTCAGCCCCTTATGGATACGCCTCTCACGAAGCAGGGCTCCAAAGTCTGCCAGCGTCAAAACAGTTTCCGTCTCTTCCATGCTGTGTACCTTTCGGAAATCGAATGCAAAAAGGGATAGTTATTGGCGGATCTCAACCACAGCCCGCTTGCGAAGCTGTTCGCTGTATTCACGGAAGCGCTCTTGGAGCTTCGGTTCGCGCAAAATCCTTTCGATCTGAGGCGTGGCTTCCTCCAGCGTCTGTCCGTCTCCGGATTCCATAGAGAGAAGCTTCAACTGTCCTTTCAATCCGTTATTCACTTCAAACAATCCGGAGACATCTCCCGGCTTGAGCTGCGAAAGGCGGTCCTGCCATGTAGGATCAAGGCTGTTCCAATCCACGACGCCCACATCACCGCCTTCCTGAGCGCGAGGACCCACGGAAACCTGACGAGCGGCTTGTTCAAAGGAAAGCTTGCCGCTACGGATACGGGCGGCCTGCGCCTCGGCATTTTCCGTCGGCGGATATACAATAACCGCAAAACGGACTTTCTGGTTGTTCATGAACGTCTGCTTATGCTGATTATAATAATCGGCGATCTCTTCTTTCGTCACGATGACCTTACGGCCGACCATGTTGGCAAGGAGGCGGTTCCGCAAAATGCTGCTGCGGATACGCTCGCGGAAATCCTTCTCTGTCGTGCGCTGGATCTGGAGCTGACGCTGGAATTCTTCCGGCGTCATTTTATTGCGCGACATGATCTGCTGTATTTCATTATCCACTTCGCTGTCGCCCACCGAAATTTTAAGGCGCTGGGCTTCCTGCGTCAGAATAATGTTGTTGATCATGCGTTCCAGCGTTGCCTTGGTCAGTTCTTCTATCGCAGCGGCCTGATTGGGATCTTTGGGATTCAATCCCCGCCGCATGGCTTCGGGGGCCGTTTCAGCCTGCAAGTCAAACGCCGTTATCATTTCGCCGTTCACGACCGCGGCAACGCCATTGATGGCGGCGCGTACGGGAGACGTAATCAAAAAAAACAAAAGAAACGCAGTACTGACGATGCGCACGCTATGCTCCTTGATATTCTGGCTCTGGGACTGAAACATTCCCAGCCTTGTTTTTGCAACACTGAGCACACAAAAAGATTTCCTCGGACGGAATGTTTCTCAAGATGCGTTCAGCCCAATGGAAAACGTCTTTGGAGTGCTCTCTGTGCGACAATTTTTTGGCAAGATACGCTGATTCCCGCCAACTTGCAACGCCGGGACTTTCTAACCCTCTCAGGCATATCAGTCCGTCAGAAGTGTCCCCAGCGCCAGTCTGGCGGCATCAAGCCTGCGCGGGGTGGGCAACTGCATATCCAGCTTCAATTCAAGGCTTGATGGAGGAATCAACTTGGCATTGCCTTTTTGCGCACTCAAGAACGGCACCAGTTTCTCGGGGGCGATGGCGTTCTGCTTCTCATCCCAGAGGACACGGAGCCGATCCTCGTATACGTCCGCCTTCAAGGCTTGAGCGCCGCTCAGGAATTGCTTTAGCGCCAGTACAGCCATAAAGATTTCCAATGGTTGCGGCAAAATGCCAAAGCGGTCTCGAAGCTCGAGTTCAAGTTCCTGGCGGGCCTGAGCGTCCGGAGCAGCGGATAGCCGCTTATACCAACGCAGACGTTCCCGTCCATCCGTAATATAGTCCTCGGGGATATGGGCGGTAAGCCCTAAATTGAGTTCCGTTTCAATCTGCAACGATACGCCGCCGTTTTTAATCTTGCTGACGGCTTGTTCGAGCATTTCAAGATACAGTTCAAGCCCCACACGTCCCATATGGCCGGACTGAACCTCACCAAGAATGTTTCCGGCACCACGCAACCGCAAATCTTCCATCGCAACTTGGAAGCCCGCGCCCAAGTAATCCATATCAAGAATAATGCGCAAACGTTCTTTTGTTGCAGCAGGCAGCCGCTCCAGATCAGAAACGACGAAACAGGCAAAAGCCTGCCGATCGGACCGCCCCACCCTGCCCCGCAACTGGTACAACTGCCCCAGACCGAAAAGATGCGCCTGATCGACGATCAGCGTATTGGCCCGAGGGAAGTCCAGCCCCGACTCAACAATGGCGGTACAAACCAGAATGTCCAACTCGCCATGCCAAAATGCGTGCATGGTTTCTTCAAGCTTCTTTTCCGGCAGCTGCCCATGCGCCATGCCGATACGCGCATTCGGAGCCAGTTCCTTGACGAACCCGACGACCCGTTCCAGCCCCTGCACCCGGTTATGGACCCAAAAAACCTGCCCCTCACGGGCTAGTTCCCGTTCAATCACCTGCCGAAGCGTTGCCTTGTCCCGCTCCAGCAGCGCCGTAGAAACGGGTTTACGCTCAGGGGGGGCCGTCTCGATGACCGAAAGTTCGCGGACTCCGGACATGGATAGCTGAAGCGTCCGGGGAATCGGAGTGGCCGTCAATGTGAGCGCATCAACGTTCTTTTTGATTTTCTTGAGTTTCTCTTTGTGCCGAACGCCGAAACGCTGCTCCTCGTCAAGGATAAGCAAGCCAAGATTCGGGAGAACCACATCGTCCGAAAGGAGCCGATGCGTACCGATGAGGATGTCGATCTGTCCGGAAGCCGCCGCTTTGAGCACTTCTTTCTGCTTGGCTGAAGAAACGAAGCGGCTCAGCAGTCCGACATTGAGCGCAAAGCCCGAAAGCCGGGAGCGGAAGGTCTGGTAATGCTGCTCGGCAAGAACTGTCGTGGGACACAAGAGTGCGACCTGACGCCCTTCCGAGGCGGCCCTGAACGCCGCCCGCAGAGCAACCTCCGTTTTGCCGAACCCCACGTCTCCGCATACAAGCCGATCCATAGGTTCGGGCTTTTCCATATCAGCCAGGACGTCCTGTATGGCTTTCGCCTGATCAGGCGTTTCCTCGAAGCCGAAGGACGCTTCAAATTCACGGTACAACTCCCCAAGAGGAGGATACCGGAACCCCTTGGCCACCTTACGCCACGCATACATTTCAATCAGGTCTTCGGCGATTTTTTCGATAGACTTGCGGGCTTTTTCCTTGCCGGATTGCCAGGCTCCGCCGCCCAGACGATCCAGCGACGGCTGCGCTTCTCCCCCGCCCTTAAAGCGTTGGATGAGGGAAAGGCGATCCACAGGAACATAAAGCCGATCATCTCCGGAATAGTGCAGCAGCAGGAAGTCGTTGGCAGTGCTGCCCGTTTCCATGCGCAGCAGCCCCCCAAAGCGGGCAATGCCGTAATCCCGATGGACCAGCAAGTCGCCGGGCTTCAACTCGTCATACCGATCAAGCCCCTTGAAGGCTCCTGTAGGAACGCGGCGGCTTTTCTCCGCATGTGGCTGGAGGAGATCTTCCCCGAGTATGAGGCTCTGATCCCAAATCAGTTCAGCGCCGGCCCGAAATGGCGCCACCAAAGCGAACAGGCCATGCTGTTCCCCGGAATACCGCAGCAAAGGGGACAAGCCATCCTGAGAGGCCAGATTCAAAAATTTCGTACGGCTCTTTTCGGAAGCAAAGCACAAAATCGTCTGCCGCTTGTCGTTCTGCCACCGTTTCAGTGCTTGAACGAGCGTCTGCCAAGGGCGATCCTGCTCCGCAGTCGAAGGAAACAGATCCTCGAACGAAGAAAGGCTCCGTTCCGGCAGATCATGGATTCCTTTGGCGATGCCCATCACCAGCGGTTCTGCGTGAACACAGGCGAACCGCTCGCAAGCGCTTTCCACATCGCTTGCTTCGCGCATGGCCAAACGCTGCGGCTGAGGACGGCCCTCCACATCCTGTGCTTCGAAGGCTTCCGTCCAAAGACGTTCCGCTGAGGACAACATATCACGAAAATCGGAGAGCCCCGGCAGAACCCATACGGTATCGGCAGGGAGCCATGCTTCCAGATTGGTCGCCGTGTCATAGCAGCAACCCGGCAATAAGCGGAAATCGCCCTGTTCCTGTAAGCGGGTCAACCCGAACCGTTCATTTTCGGTCAGCATGTTTTTCTGGAACAGGCTTTTCCAGCGTGCCTGCATCTTCGCTTGGTCAGCGGGCGACTGTCGAATGGGTGACACGGGAAGAACACGTACCTCAGAAAGATTTGCCTTCGAACGCTGGCTCACAGGATCGAAAAGACGGATTTCCTCTATGAGATCTCCAAAAAAATCAAGGCGTATGGGCTTATCATAACCGGGAGGCATGATGTCGAGAATATCACCTCGCCTGGCGATCTCGCCCGGATTCGAGACCATGGAAACACGCTCATAGCCCCATTCAACCGCCTGTTCGAGTATCATCTCCAACGAGACGTCTTCACCCCGTATGAGGGTAAACTCCCGGTTCTCGAAGAAATCCAGAGGCACCAGCTTGGGGAGCAGGTTATCGGCGGTCAGGAGAAGCCCTTTGGCCTGCCCGCTGCGCAATGCGTACAGAGCGGACAAGCGTTCCGTCCAGCCCTCACGGTTGGCCGAACGAGGAGAAAACGGCGGCAGAGACGTCCAGCCGCCCTTATCAAAGGCATCCGGCAAAAAGTCGCCGCTGGACAACTCGGGAGAAAAAAGCCGCATCAAGGCGCGGGCGGTAAGCAACTCATCCCTGTTTTTTACGACCCAAGCCATGCCACGGCCCTGTTGGAGCATATCCACGCAAAGCCGCGCCTGCGTGGCCAGCCCCGCGCGCGCAACGTGTATCCGCCCAGCCTTGAAACGGGCGATCTCGGTCATCACATCTGTATACACGAAAGTACCTCGTCAACCATTGAACGTCATTCCCAAAATCACATGGAATCAATGAAGCTTTCCCACCCATTGTCAAGTCTCGCTCCGTATGCCGCCGGACAGGAACAAGAGCGGAAGGAGAAAACTGCCGCACCTCTAATGCATCCTAGCCAACGGATAAGCAGGGGAATAAAATGGGTAAAGGCCTCCACAAGTCCCTGCCCAAAGGCAAGAGGATTGTGGAGGCGAACAATCCCGCTTCTGAGCGGCATCACAATCATATCGGCAGGACACGGGGTATGAAAGGGAAATCAACCGATCAGGATGATTTGTTTTGATGTCCCCGTAAGCGGACGAGCCCCTGACGCGGTGATTTCCAGCGTATGCTCAAGGCCGACCATCCCTGAGCCGGGGATGCCGATCTTCGGCTCAATGGCCACAACCATGCCCTGTTCGAGCGGAGCGGTAAAGCCTTTGGCAAAAACCGGGGTCTCATCGACAGTCAGGCCTATGCCATGCCCCAAGAATGGAACCTTGTCACGCCCTAACCCCATAAACCCGTCCATTTGCCCTTCGCGCTGGGCAACGGCACACGCTTCCGCCCATATCTCTGCCGGAACGGCTCCCGGTTTCAACGCGGCTGCGGTTTGTTCAAAAATCTCAACGCACACGGCATGTGCCCTACGAATCGGGCCGGGGATCGTATCGGCCGCGCCACTCCAGTACACCTGTGTCCTATCCGTATTATACCCTTCAACATTGAACCCCATATCGATGGAAAGCAAGGCGCGCTTCTGCCAAAGGCGTTCGGCATTTCCCATAAACGGAATGGCCGGACACATGCCTTTGCAACCAAGAGGTCCATTGTAATAGGTGGGATAAATGCCAGACGTATCAGCCGAGGCATAACCAAAAAAGTTTTCCTCACCCGGCGCATTCATCCGCAACATTCCGCTTCCGCCGCACGCGAATACCGCTTCCACATACGTTCTCGCAACATCAAATTCACTCATGCCGGGGTGTATGCGTTCCGGAAGCATTTCATCCAGAACTTTTGCATGTAATGCCCCGCATCGACGGAGTTTTTCGAGCTCCCACTCGGATTTTACGGCTCGGGCCTGAGCAAGGACGGCATCACAGGAGGTGAACCGCACACCTTCCATACGGCTTTGCAGCATCTCCGCCATCGACCAGTTGAATCCGTTTTTATCCACGGCAATGGCGGAAGAAAGCGGGCTTCCGCACCCAGCGCAGAGAGAGGTGATTTCCCTATATGACTTGAAGGGAAGAATGTGACGCAAGGGGGATTCCAGTTGTGCGCGTTCCACTCCCTTGCGAAGCAACAAAACGGGCTCCCCTTCAACGGGCAACCATACGAGCCCCCACCCCAGCGTTCCCGTCAAATAATAAATGCCAAGCCGGGAAGTAACGAGCATCCCCCCTGCATCAGGGGCGAGCGTGCGCAACAGACGGCGGCAGCGGGCATACCGGAATTCTATCTCTCCAAGCGGCAACAGATCGGGGCTCGACATGATCAGCTCTCCTTATATACAGCAGGTTCGTTTGGGTCCATTTTGACAGGTTCCCTTTGAATCATTGATCTTTGGAATTTTCCTTATTTTGTCTTCCATTGCAACAGAGGATTTGAAAGATCTCCTTGTAATCCGGTGAAATATTTTTTGCGGTTTGTTTTGGTAGGATGTTTGGTGTTATAAATTTACATAATTTTAAAAGACTATGAGCCATAACATGCTTTAAAAACGCTCGCAGCAACTCACTGAAAAGCAACTCTTTCCGTGCTCTCCTAGACGAAGAGTACACACCCAAAACCTTTTCGTTGCCTTTATTGGCATAACCAACTAAACTTTCCTGCACTCTTTTTGTGAGGTCCATCATGTTACAGACATTTCTCTCCGACGGCAGAATGCGCGAATTTCTGACCCAAGCCCGCACAATCGCCGTCGTTGGTGCAAAAGATAAAGAAGGTCAGCCTGTTGACCGCGTCGGGAAGTATCTCATCCAAGCAGGCTACCAAGTGATCCCGGTTCACCCCATACGTAAAGACGTGTGGGGCCTGCAAACCTATCCTTCGCTTGCCGAAGTGCCTTTTCCCGTTGACATCGTCAATGTATTCCGGGCTCCTCAATACTGCCCTGATCATGCGCGGGAGACCGTGGCACTCTCCCCCCTGCCCCAACTGTTTTGGATGCAGCAAGGCATCGTGAGCCCCGAAGCTGCTTCTATCGCTGGGAAGGCCGGGATCGCCGTCGTTGAAGATTTATGCATCATGGTCGAACACAAACGCCTCTTAGGAAATTGATATCATGAAGAAAACTGTCTTTGACTGCCAGATGTGCGGTCAATGTTGCGAAGGGGAAGGCGGCATTGTCCTGAGCCCCAAGGATCTGAAACGCCTTTATGAAGGCCTGAATCTCGAAAAACAGGCTTTCCTTGATGCTTATGGCGTTTTCCGGAACGGGAAATGGCAAGTGCGGACGGGCGAAGACGGCAATTGTATTTTTTTCCGGGCCGGACAAAGCTGTACCGTCCATGCCATCAAGCCCGATGTTTGCCGGGCATGGCCGTTTTTCCGGGGGAACATGGCCGATGCCGAAAGCCTCCATCTGGCCAAGGCGTTTTGCCCAGGTATACGCCCTGATGCGACGCATGAGGAATTCGTGGAGGAAGGCCAGAGCTATCTGGAAGAAAATGGGCTCGTAGCCTCCGATCCCGAACATGAAGGGCACGCCCTTCTGCCGGTTTCCAAAACGGATTCTTCCTTTTAACCTTTCAGGATCCCTGCCCAAACCTTCTGGGCGGGTTTTGTGCTTCCGCCTCAGATCGTTCTGAAGACGCCAGCACCATACGACCTCTTACACAGGAGACTTTGGATCATGAATATCCTTATGTTCGGTCCCAACGGCAGCGGCAAAGGCACGCAGGGCGCTCTCATCAAGAAGGCGTTTGGTTTGGCCCATATCGAATCCGGAGCCATTTTCCGCGAACATGTGGGCGGCGGAACCGAACTCGGCAAAAAGGCCAAGGAATATATGGATCGCGGAGAACTCGTCCCTGACTCCATCACCATTCCCATGGTCCTCGAAACCTTGAAGACCAAAGGGGCTGACGGCTGGTTGCTTGATGGTTTCCCCCGCAATATCGCCCAGGCCGAACAGCTGCACAAGGCGATGCAGGAACAGGGCATGAAGCTTGACTATGTGGTGGAAATCGATCTGCCCCGCAACATCGCCCGCGATCGCATCATGGGCCGCCGGGTGTGCAAGAACGACGGCAACCATCCCAACAACATCTTCATTGATGCCATCAAGCCCAATGGCGACGCCTGCCGGGTCTGTGGCGGCGAGCTCACGGCCCGTGCTGACGATCAGGACGAAGCCGCGATCAACAAGCGCCATGACATTTATTATGATGACAAAACGGGGACGCTGGCTGCAGCCCACTACTTCAAGGCGTTGGCCGAAAAGGGCGAAACCAAGTACATCGTCCTCAACGGTCAGGGCACGATCGACAGCATCAAAGAAACGCTCATCAAGGAGCTGGGACTGAACTAGTCTTTGCTTTCCAAGCGGCAGGCTGGTTGAATTTTTTCGGCCAGCCTGCCGCTGTAAAAAATGCGCTGCCGTTTATGGGAAAGCCATGAGCAGCTCTGTGCGACCGGTCACTTCTTCGATCCGTTCACCGGTTATACGGAACCCGTTTTTTTGGTAAAAGGCGACTGCCCGTTCGTTTTCCGCATAAACGGAAAGATCCAATGTGCCGCGCATCTTTTTGGCCAGTGCCAGCAAACGGGACCCCACTCCCCTCTTTTGGTGCGCGGGGGCAACAAAAAGCGCCGCAAGATAGTCCTCCACGAAGGCCATAAAGGCCACCACTTCTCCCGTAGCCCTGTCCTCATCCACAACTATTTCGCTTAATGGAAGATACAAGGTCCGCATGGACTCGGCCTTTTCTTCCCAATATGCCTTATCAATAAAAGAATGGGAACGAACGGAAGCCGCCAGCCATATTCGGATAACGGTCTCCGTGTCTTCTTCTTTGAATGCCCGGATCATCTTCCCTCCATGCGCACGCACCGGACAAAGGGCACCCGAAAGCCCCCATTCCCCCATCTGTGGACGAAGAAGCGTGGTCGTGCTATGCTTGATAATTCGTAGGTTACGAATATGTTTTCCGTTATAACCCTATCGGACGCCTTATGCATTACTATCCAGTTTTTTTGGAACTTTCTGGGCAGAGCTGCCTTGTAGTCGGCGCGGGCGCCGTCGGTTGCCGCAAGATAGCTTCCTTGCTCGAATGCCCTATTGAACGGCTTCACGTCATTGACCTGGCTGAACCGGATACAAATCTTCAAGTGTTGCTTGAAGATAAACGCGTCAGTTTTACGAAACGCCCCTTTACACCGTCCGATGTGGAGGGGTGCGCATTGGTTTTTGCCGCCACCAGCAACAGGCAGACCAATGATGCCGTGGCGAGGGCCTGCGCGGAACGCGGCATCCTCTGTAACTGCACCGATGCCCCTAAGGACAGTTCCTTTATCGTACCAGCCCTTGTCGAACAAGGAAATATCGCCATCGCCCTTTCCACAGGCGGCGCCAGCCCGGCGCTTGCCCGGAAGATCCGTGAAGATCTGGAAGCGTGGCTCGGAGAGCGTTATACGGGGATAAGCGAACTTTTGATGCGGCTCCGCCCCTTGGTTCTTGCCTTGCATCACGAGACGAGGCAGAATACAACCCTCTTCCGGAGCATTGTGGATTCGCCCCTGTCCGAAGCCCTGCAGCGTCGGGATCGGCAAACGTGCGAATCTTTGCTCAGGGAATTGTTACCCATCGAACTGCATCCGTATATCATGGAGTTGCTGCATGATCTTGCCTGAACTGTTGCCGGTTCTGGCCATTCACCTGTACGCCCTTGGGACGGCGGCCGTCGTGGCGGGCATCCTTGCCCGGAACGAATGGCTTAAGCGCGCCGCCCTCGTGCTTACGGTGCTTGCCTTCACCACCCACACATTACTGTTGATCGCCACCTTTATGGACGACGGATTCACGGGCCTGACCCGCTCCGTGTATGTCCAGCTTCTGGCTTGGTGCATTACCCTCAGCGGGCTTGTCGCGTGGCTCCGGTGGCGCTATGAGGCACTGCTCCTGACCGTGGCGCCATTCTCCTTGCTGACGTTTCTGATCGCCCTCTTGCTGCGTCATGCCGAAACACCGCTTCCCCCCGTGCTTTCGGGGATGACCTTTACCATCCATATCGCAGCGATATTCATCAGTATCGGCCTGATGGCCCTTGCTTTCGGCGCGGGCGTGCTTTTTCTCATCCAAGCGAAGAGCATCAAGTCGAAATCAAAGCTGGCGGGCTTCCAAAAGGATCTCCCTGCCCTCTCCGCATTGGACAAGATCAATGCGTTCACGACGACGGTCGGCTTTCCGCTGTTCACGGCGGGCGTGCTTTTTGGGTTCATCTCGGCCCGCATCAATTGGGGCACAATCCTTTCCGGCGATCCTAAAGAGTTTATTTCGCTCGTTGTCTGGGGCCTGTACGCTTGGCTTTTCCACCAGCGGTTCACGCAGGGCTGGCAAGGACGCAAACCGGCAATTCTGGCAATATGGATCTTCACGGTTTGCGCGTTTTCGCTCATCGTGGTGAACCTCTTTATGACGACACACCACAGTTTTCTGACCACACCACGCTGATATGGAACAACAAATCTACCTTATTGGGCTCAACTACCGCACTGCCGGCGTTGAGGTGCGGGAACGCTTCGCGTTGACGGATCATTGCTCCAAAGACACATGGGCCATTCCGTTGCGCCCTTCGGGGGAAAACGATTCGGCCGAGACGACGCTGGACGAGGCGCTGATCCTCTCAACCTGCAACCGGGTTGAGATCCTTGCCGTGGGCCAAGGCGACGTGCCGGGGCTGATTCTGGAGGCGTGGGCCTCCGCCAAAAACCGGAAGGCCGTCGAACTCGCGCCGTATGTGTACATCCACAAAGGCCGTGAGGCGATTGCACACCTGTTCACCGTTGCCTCCAGCCTCGATTCGATGGTGCTCGGAGAACCGCAGATCCTTGGGCAGCTCAAAGGAGCCTATCGCAAGGCAACCCTGGCCGGGACGACGAAGACCATCATCAATCGCCTCCTGCACAAATCGTTCAGTGTAGCCAAACGGGTACGCACGGAAACTGGCATTGCGGCGAGCGCCGTTTCCATCAGCTACGCGGCCGTGGAGCTTGCCAAGCGTATTTTCGGCGACATGGGCCAATACCAAGCCATGCTCATCGGCGCTGGCGAAATGGCGGAACTCGCGGCCACGCACCTGATTCAAGCCGGGATCAGCAACGTCAAGGTCGCCAACCGGACCTACCAGCGCGCCAAAGAGCTTGCCGCCGAATTCAAAGGAGAAGCCGTTCCCTTTGAGCACTTGTTCGAGCATCTTGCCGATGTGGACATCATCATCAGCTCCACGGGCTCACCGGAAGCCATTATCCGCGCACGCGACATCAAGGACGTCTTGAAACGCCGCAAATACCGGCCGATGTTCTTCATTGACATCGCGGTCCCCCGAGACATCGATCCCGACGTCAACAACGTGGATAACGTCTACCTCTATGACATCGACGATCTGAAAGAAGTGGTTGAAGAAAATCTGGCCCATCGGCGCGTCGAAGCGGAAAAGGCGCAGGGGATCGTTGACGAAGAGGTCAATGCCTTTGCCTTTTGGCTGGAATCGTTGGAGCTCCAGCCCACTATTGTGGACCTGCTCTCCCACTTCGAAACCCATGCGCAAGAAGAGCTCCAGCGGACCTTAAAACGGCTCGGTCCCGTGAATCCTGAAACCCGTGAGGCGTTGGAGGCCATGCTGCATGGTCTGGTCCGGAAGCTTTCGCATGAGCCCATTACGTTCCTGAAGGAAGCCAAGTCCGAGACAGCTTCCCGCAACGTGGAACTGATCAGGCGTATGTTCGGACTGGATGACGAACACCCGATGGGCCGATGTACGCGCAGGGTCCACAGAAACGAATCTCAACTGCCATAGGGAGCGGTCATGCGCTGCTATCTTGTAGACGAACTCCAGCCCGAGGTCATTGCCAACCTTGAGGCGCAGCTGACGAAAAACGGCTGTCAGTCCGGTATTGAAAGATTGTATTGGCTGCCTCTAGAGAAAGAACGCCTGCTTCCCGTTCAGCGTGAGCACGAATCCTCGTGCGGGCCGCATTGCCTTGCATTGGAGATCCTTGACGATGCCGTCAGGCTTGAATTCCTCGTCCGGGCTAAAGGGCGTATGCGCTGCGAATGTGTATGCTATCTCTCTCCGGAAACGGAGCGCCACATGATGGACTGGCTTGACGCCCGCATTATGGAAGCGGAAATCGAACAAGGGCTCATCCAACAGTAAGCGAACCGGTGTTCCTTTTTTCGTACACGCAGGACCGGCAAAAAGGCCTCCCCACATTTCCGTGGGGAGGCCTTTCCATAAACAAGCTTTCAGAAGGCGGCTAGAACAGGATCTTGACCTGCTCTTCGTCCTTATCCTGACGGCGGCCGATCGTCCCGATGACCCAAGCCCCCTTGTGCATGGCCTCAAGACGGCCCATCGCCTCTTCCGCGACTTCGCTGGGCACAATAAAGACATAGCCGATGCCGCAATTGAAGATCTGCAGCATTTCAGGCCATGTCAGGCCGCCTTCTTCACGCAGCCAATGAAAAACGGGCTGCACATCCCATGAAGCGAACTTGATATCCGCAGTGACCGAATTGGGCAGGACGCGGGGAATGTTATCGTAGAAGCCGCCACCCGTGATATGGACCATCCCCTTGACGGGCAGGTCGCGCATCAGGTTACGCACGACGTCGGAGTAAATATAGGTGGGCTCCAACAGAACATCTTTCACTGTCCGGTCGGAACCGGGCATGGTGTCATCGGGGCCAAGGCCGCTCTTGTCAAGGATCTTGCGGACGAGCGAATAGCCGTTGGAATGGATGCCGGAGGAAGCGAGGCCGATGAGCACGTCTCCGACACGGATTCCCGAGCCGTCCACGATCTTGGCATTGTCGGCCATGCCTACGCAGAAGCCCGCGAGATCATACTCGCCGTCAGCGTACATATCGGGCATTTCGGCCGTTTCACCGCCAAGGAGGGCGCATCCGGCCTGCTTGCAGCCTTCCGCGATGCCGGCGATCACCTGCGTGGTCTTGTCCACATCAAGCTTACCGGTCGCAAAATAGTCGAGGAACAACAACGGACGCGCGCCCTGAACCAAAATATCATTGGCACTCATAGCCACAAGATCGATACCGACCGTATCATGCTTGTCGAAAGCGAAGGCCAGCTTCAACTTGGTGCCGACCCCATCGGTGGAAGCAACCAGCACCGGTTCGGCCATTCCGGACATATCCGGCTTGAAAAGCCCGCCGAACCCCCCGATATCCGAAAGGACCCCGTGGATATGGGTCTGGGATACGATGGATTTGATACGGGAAACAAGGGAATTGCCGGCATCAATGTTCACTCCGGCTTCGGTATACGCTTGGGCTCGCGTCAGGGACATGATCCTCTCCTAAACTAGCATTGGGTAACTTGTCCGGTGAGAATAGGCTTTTCCCATTACTTGCGCAAGAGGCCAGTTTCCTTTCTCGAGTACTCCGTTTCCCCATTCCCGCCCTTGCGGTCCGTCCGTTCGGAGACTATTCTAACCGATATCCGATTGTTCCCAACACACTGAAGGTTGCAAATCATGAATGAAGAAAAACCCTTCGAGGGCGAAAACCCCTTTCGAAAGCTTGATAAGAAACGTTTTCTGTCTCATGACGAAAAGAAAAAGGCGAAAAGCCTCAAGAAAAATGGCCTCATCTCCAATAATGACGGTGAGGCTTCCCCTTTCTATGCGGAATTCGTCTCTCCTCAGGATGAAGGGGAGACCAGAGCCTTTTTGAATGCCGTCTCCGGCGTGACCAAGCTGGGCGCTCCGGCAAACGCAAAACGCGAAAAACGGCCTTCCGTTACCTCCTTGGATAACCCTGTACTCGGCAAACAAGCTCTCTGGGAGACCGATCGTTCGTTGTCAAAAACGAAAAAAAACAATCCTACTCCTGAAATAGCCGGCAAGAATGCTGCCCCCTCCACTCCGAAAAAAACGGGGAATGAAACAGGCGAGGAGGACATCAATTTCTTTGCGGCCATGCAGGATGTTACCCCGCTTTCTGGAAAGGGGCGGGAAGTGGCGGCGGAAGCGCCGGCATCCATTCCTCCCGTGCAGACGCCGCCTAACCCGCTTCAGGAATTCATCGACGGAAAGCTTGAGTTCGCGCTTGCCTTCACCGATGAATATGTGGAAGGACATGTTGTCGGCCTCGATCTGATGCTTGTAGGAAAACTGCAGGCGGGTCAATTCAGTCCGGAGTCACATCTGGACTTGCATGGAATGAACGCGCAGCAGGCTTTTGACGCTTTGGTGGTTTTTTTCCGTGCGGCGTATTTCAAAGGGCAGCGCACGGTCCTCGTGGTGCCCGGACGCGGCCTGAACTCTCCTCATGGTATACCCATCCTCAGAGAGAAAGTTCAGGAGTGGTTTACCCAAGAACCGCTTAAGCGTGTCATTCTTGCGTTCTGTACGGCCAAACCTTCCGATGGCGGAGCGGGAGCCCTCTATGTCCTCCTCCGTAAATTCAGAAAAGGCGAAGGGAAAATCCATTGGGAACGCAAGCCCGTAGACCCTGATTTGATTTAGCGGTTTTTCTGTAACCGGAATACGGGGTATACATAAAATACATGATTGAAATTATTATTAAAAAATCTTTAACCATAAAGAAAACGTTGTTTGTGCAAAAAGATTTTTTGCGTGTTTGATGGAAATAGACTGTTCAACCAAACAAATCCATGCTACTGTCTCTTCGCACGCGGAATTTTGTCTTTCATCTCAAAAATGTGTGGAATGACATCTTCCCTGCGAGAAAACGAATGTGTCAGGTTTCATTGCCAAAGCGAGGGAGGGAGTTGCCTTGCGGGGCGTACGGGGCCTGAACGCCAGAGCCGGAGCGGCAACATAACAATAGACACGGATGCACAAGTCGGTATTCTCTGCAAGGGGGCTTTTTTCCCCCGAGAGTACACATCCGATGAATGTTATGGGAAAAGCCTATTCATAATGGCTCGCCGTATCTGGGAACAGTACACGACTTTGCCGTATTGGCCCATGCGTGACCACACGGCTAACACGTATCTCGTTATGCTTCTTGAAGGCATGACAAACAAAGTCCGCCGGGGGGCGGAAGGGAGTCTTCATGGCTAAGAAAATGAAAACCATGGACGGCAACACGGCAACCACGCATATCGCGTATGCTCTCAGCGATGTCGCTTGTATTTATCCTATCACGCCGTCTTCCGTGATGGGCGAACTCGCTGACGACTGGGCCGCCGCCGGCAAAAAAAACCTGATGGGCCAGACCGTCACCGTACGTGAACTGCAGTCCGAAGCCGGTGCCGCCGGTGCCGTGCACGGTTCCCTGGTGGCTGGTGCCATGACCAGCACGTTTACGGCTTCTCAGGGCCTCCTGCTGATGATCCCCAACATGTACAAAATCGCCGGTGAACTGCTTCCCACCGTATTCCACGTTTCCGCCCGTGCCCTTTCCACGCACGCGCTGAGCATCTTCGGCGACCAGCAGGACGTGATGGCCGCGCGCCAGACCGGTTTTGCTTTCCTTTGCGCCAGCTCCGTCCAGGAATGCATGGACATCGCCCTGGTTGCCCATCTGGCCACCATCGAATCCAGCGTCCCCTTCTGCCATTTCTTCGACGGTTTCCGCACCTCCCATGAAATCCAGAAAATCGAAGTCATCGACTATGAGGACATCCGCAAGGTCGTCAATTGGGACAAGGTGAACGAATTCCGGCAGAACGCCATGAATCCGGAACACCCCCATCAGCGCGGCACGGCCCAGAACCCCGACATCTACTTCCAGAACACCGAACGCCGGAACCTCTTCTATGATGCGGTCCCGAACGTCGTTGTCGAAGCGATGAAGAAGGTCGAGGGCATCACCGGCCGCAAATACCGTCCCTTCGACTACGTGGGCCATCCGGAAGCTGACCGCATCGTTGTGGCCATGGGCTCCGCCTGCGAAACCATCGAGGAAGTCGTCAACCTGCTGAACGCCCAGAGCCAGCGCGTCGGCCTCGTGAAGGTCCGCCTGTTCCGTCCCTTCTCCACCGAACACCTCCTGCAGGTCATCCCTTCCACGGTGAAGACCATCACCGTCCTCGATCGTACCAAGGAACCCGGCTGCCTCGGCGAGCCGCTGTACCTCGACGTTTGCGCCGCCTTCATGGAAAAGGGCAAGACGCCGGAAATCCTCGGCGGCCGCTACGGTCTGGGTTCCAAGGAATTCACGCCCGCCATGGCTGAAGCTGTTTTCGCCAATATGACCACCGTCGGCCCCAAGAACCACTTCTCCGTGGGCATCACCGACGACGTGAGCTACACCAGCCTTGAAGTTGGCGCCGACATCGACACCGTGGCTCCCGGCACTGTACAGTGCAAGTTCTTCGGCCTCGGCGCCGACGGCACCGTGGGCGCGAACAAGCAGGCCATCAAGATCATCGGGGACAACACCGATCTCTACGCTCAGGCCTACTTCGCTTACGACTCCAAGAAGTCCGGCGGCTTTACGGTATCCCACCTGCGCTTCGGCAAGTCTCCCATCCACTCTACCTACTTGGTGAACCAGGCCGACTACATTGCCTGCCACAAGTCCGCGTACGTACACCAGTACGACGTGCTCGAAGGCATCAAGGAAGGCGGCGTGTTCGTGCTGAACTCCGAATGGAACACCGTTGAAGACCTCAGCCGTGAACTGCCCGCTGCCATGAAGCGCACCCTCGCCCGCAAGAACATCAAGTTCTACAACGTGGACGCGGTGAAGGTCGCCATGGAAATCGGCCTTGGCGGACGCATCAACATGATCATGCAGACCGCGTTCTTCAAGCTCGCCGAGGTGATCCCCTTCGAGCAGGCCGTCGCGCTGCTGAAGGACTCCATCAAGAAGACCTACGGCCGCAAGGGCGATAAGGTCGTGAACATGAACCTCGCCGCCGTGGACAACGCCATTGCCGCGCTGACCGAAATCAAGATTCCGGCCGAGTGGGCTGAGGCTGTTGACGAACACGAGGCTGAAGCCTGCTCCTGCGGTTGCGGTTGCGGCCACAATCACGAACCGGCCTACATCACGGACGTAGTCCGTCCGATCCTCGCCCAGCAGGGTGACAAGCTGCCCGTGTCCGCCTTTGAGCCAGACGGCCTTGTTCCGCTCGGCACCACCGCTTATGAAAAGCGCGGTGTGGCGGTGAACATTCCCGAATGGATTTCCGAAAACTGCATCCAGTGCTGCCAGTGTTCCTTCGTTTGCCCGCACGCGGCCATCCGCCCTGTTCTGGCTACCGAAGAAGAACTTTCCTGCGCTCCGGATACGTTTGTCACCAAGGACGCCATCGGCAAGGAACTCAAGGGCCTCAAGTTCCGCATTCAGGTGTATGCTGAAGACTGCCTCGGCTGCGGCTCCTGCGCCGAAGTCTGCCCGGCCAAGACCAAGGCTCTGGTCATGAAGCCCCTGCACACCCAGATTGAAGATCAGGTCGCTAACTTGAAGTTCGCCACCGAATGCGTGGAACCGAAGGACAACCTGGTTGCCCGCGATTCGCTCAAGGGTTCTCAGCTCCAACAGCCTCTGCTTGAATTCTCCGGTGCGTGTGCCGGTTGTGGCGAAACCCCCTACGTGAAGCTGATCACCCAGCTTTTCGGCGAACGGATGCTTATCGCCAACGCCACCGGCTGCTCCTCCATCTGGGGTGGTTCCGCTCCCACCGTGCCTTACACCACCAACAAGGATGGTCACGGCCCGGCTTGGGGCAGCTCCCTCTTTGAAGATGCCGCCGAATACGGTTTCGGTATGTTCAGCGCCGTCAAGCATCGTCGCGAAAAGCTCGCCGATATCGTTGCGGAAGCGGCCAAGCTGCCCGGTCTGCCCGAAGGATTGGTCGACGCTCTCAACGGCTGGCTGGAAAACAAGGATGACGCCGAAGGTTCCAAGAAGTTCGGTGAAGAAATCCTTGCGGCGCTGTCCGACGCTCCGGAACATGAACTGTTCGAGCAGATTTGGGATATGAACGACCTGCTCACCAAGAAGTCCGTGTGGGTCTTCGGTGGTGACGGTTGGGCCTATGACATCGGCTACGGCGGCCTGGACCATGTCCTCGCTTCCGGCGAAGACATCAACGTGCTTGTCATGGACACCGAAGTGTACTCCAACACCGGCGGTCAGGCTTCCAAGTCCACCCCGCTCGGCTCCGTCGCCAAGTTTGCCGCCGCCGGCAAGCGTACCGGCAAGAAGGATCTGGGCCGTATGGCCATGACCTACGGGTACGTGTATGTGGCTTCCATCTCCATGGGCGCCAACAAGCAGCAGACCCTCAAGGCACTGAAGGAAGCCGAAGCCTATAAGGGACCGTCCCTTATCATCGCGTACGCCCCCTGCATCAACCAGGGCATCCGCAAGGGCATGGGCAAGAGCATGGAAGAAGGCAAGCTGGCCGTCGACAGCGGTTACTGGCCTCTGTACCGCTTCAACCCCGAATTGGCCGAACAGGGCAAAGCGCCCCTGACTCTGGAGTCCAAGGCTCCCGACGGAACGCTGCGTGACTTCCTGGCCGGTGAAAACCGTTACGCCCAGCTGAAGAGCATCGCGCCTCAAGATTCCGAACGTCTCCAGAACGACCTGGAAAAGGCGTATAACGATCGTTATCAGCTGTTGAAGTACATGGCGGCGTTCTCTGGTTCTGCCGAACAGCCGAAGGCCGCTGAAGAACCCAAGGTAACGGAATAACACTCTCTCCCGGGAACCGGTTCTGCCGGTTCCCGGTTTTGACTCTGTCGGCGGAGTGCCTTTTGACAGAAAGGGGCACTCCGTCTATTATTATGTGGATTTTACTGCTTTGCGGAACAAACTGTAATCCTTACATCCCGGAGTACCTCTTTATGGCCCATTCTCTTTATATCACTGGTACGGAAGGCTCGAGTGGGAAAACCGTAGTCACCTTGGGGCTGATGCATTTCTTGCAGTCTCAGGTGCGCAAGGTCGCCTTCTTTCGTCCTATCATCGACAGCGAGGACGAAGCCCGGCGCGACTCCAGCATCAATCTGATCCTCAAGCATTTTGAGCTGGATATGCTGTATAGGGACACCTACGCGTGTACCTATAAGGAAGCGCTCGAACTGGTGACTTCGGGGAATATGTCCCTGTTGATCGAAAAGATTTTTCAGAAGTACAAAGCTCTCGAAAACGAGTATGATTTCGTTTTGTGCCAGGGCACGGATTTCCGGGACAAGGACACGGCCGTCCAGTTCGAGCTGAACTCCGAGATCGCCGCCAGCCTCAATATTCCGCTCGCGCTCGTCATCAACGGCAAGGATAAATCCCTGGACGCCATCCAGGCCTCCGTCAGAAGTAACCTGGAATTGCTGAAGGACAAGCGGCGCGAAGTGGGCTGCGTGTTCGTCAACCGCGTATCGTTCACCACCGAAGACTGCCCCACCTGTGCGAGCACGATCATTGAAGGCTCCGGAGCTTTCACTCCGCTGTTCTTCATCAGCGAAACCCCCGCCCTGTGCAATCCGAGCGTCGGTGAAGTCCAGAAATGGATGAACGCCGACGTGCTTTTCGGCAAGGAAGGCCTGAACAACCTTGTTCACGACTACCTTATCGCGGCTATGCAGGTCGGCAATTTCATGAACTACCTTGAGCAGGATCTGCTGATCGTCACCCCCGGGGACCGTTCCGACATCATCCTCGCCAGCCTGACCTCGCACCTTTCGTCCACCTATCCCAACATTGCGGGCATCCTCCTCACCGGCGGCATCGATCTGCCCGAGAGTATGCAGAAGCTCATGGAAGGCTGGACGGGCATCCCTGTCCCCATCCTTTCCGTGAAGGGCGCCACCTATGATACGTGTCAGGAACTGCTGAAGCTGCACGGAAAGATCTCCCCCGAAGACTATCGGAAGATCACCGTGGCGCTTGACGCCTTCTCCGAAGGCGTGGACAAGGAAACCCTCGTCAACAAGATTTTCAACTTCCGCTCTGATCGCGTTACCCCGATGATGTTCGAGTTCAACCTCGCGGAGCAGGCTCAGAAACATCGTATGCGCATCGTCCTGCCCGAAGGGGAGGAACTGCGGATTCTGCGCGCCGCCGAGTCCCTGTGCGAGCGTGGGATTGCGGATATCATCCTGCTTGGCGATACCGACGCCATCCAGGAGAAGATCAAGAAGTTTGGCCTCAAGCTGCAGGATGCCACGATTATCCAGCCCACAGCCTCCCCGCGTTTCAATGCCTATGCCCAGCAGTATTACGAAATGCGCAAGAGCAAGGGCCTTACGTTGGAGCAGGCGCAGGAGCGTATGCAGGACTCGACCTACTTCGGCACGATGATGGTTCAGATCGGCGACGCCGACGGCATGGTTTCCGGCGCTGTGAACACCACGGCCCACACCATCCGTCCCGCCTTTGAAATCATCAAGACTAAACCGGATACCTCCATCGTTTCGAGCGTGTTCTTCATGTGCCTCAAGGATCGCATCCTTGTGTTCGGCGACTGCGCGGTCAATCCTAATCCCACAGCCAGCCAGCTTGCGGACATCGCCATCAGCTCGGCGCATACCGCCCGTGTCTTCGGCGTCGAACCCCGCGTCGCCATGCTGTCCTACTCCACCGGTTCTTCCGGCAAGGGCGAAGCCGTGGACGAAGTCATCGAAGCGACCAAGCTTGCGCATGAACGGGCTCCCGAGCTCCTTCTTGATGGCCCCATCCAGTATGACGCGGCCATCGATCCCGAAGTGGCCCGAACGAAGGCTCCCACCAGCCCCGTCGCCGGTCACGCCTCCGTATTTATCTTCCCGGACCTGAACACCGGGAACAATACGTATAAGGCCGTCCAGCGCGCCGCCAATGCGCTTGCCATCGGCCCCGTCCTGCAGGGCCTCAACAAGCCCGTGAACGATCTGTCCCGCGGTTGCACCGTGCCGGACATCATCAACACGGTCATGATCACGGCTATCCAGGCTCAGGCTGAAAAGGGTTTAATCACCCTTAAGTAAGGCGCTCTTGGAGGATCCGGATCCACCTCTTTCGTACTGATGCCTTTTTGCGGAATATGCCGGATCCTTCATCTTTTTATTGTCACAAGACTCTTCAACTTTTTTAATCAGCTGGTAGAACAATGAAAATTCTGGTCATCAACGCGGGTTCTTCTTCTTGTAAATACCAATTGTTCAATATGGACGACCAATCCGTTCTGTGCTCCGGTGTCGTCGAACGTATCGGGCAGCCTATGGGCAAACTGAGCCATAAGATTGCTCCCGGTAGCGACAAGGAAGAGAAAATCGTTGTCGAGCGTCCCTTCCCCACGCACGTTGAAGGGATGGAAGACGTCATTTCCTTGCTTCTGGACTCCGAAAAGGGCGTTATTCAGGACAAGTCGGAAATCTCGGCAATCGGGCACCGCGTGCTGCATGGCGGCGAAGCGATCACCGATCCCGTGCTTATCGACGAAAAGGTAAAAGAAATCATCCGCGACTGCTTCCCCCTCGGCCCGCTGCACAACCCGGCCAACCTGATGGGCATCGATGTTGCGGAAAAGCTCTTCCCCGGCGTTCCCAATGTGGGCGTTTTCGATACCGAATTCGGCATGACCCTGGCTCCCGAAGCGTATCTGTATCCCCTGCCCTACTCGTTGTACGAAGAGCTGCGCATCCGCCGCTATGGCTTCCACGGCACCTCCCATAAATACATTGCGAAAGCGACGGCGGCCTTCCTCGGCAAGCCCCTCTCGGAACTGAACTCCATCACGATGCATCTCGGAAACGGCTCCTCCATGAGCGCTGTTCAGAACGGCAAGTGCATCGATACTTCGATGGGCCTGACGCCTCTTGAGGGTCTGATGATGGGTACGCGCTGCGGTTCCATCGACCCCGCCATTGTTCCCTTCATGATGGAAAAGAAGGGAATGACGCCTCAGGAAGCCGATACTGTCCTGAACAAGCAGTCCGGCCTGCTCGGCATCTGCGGCACCAGCGATATGCGCGACGTACACGCGAACATCGAAAAGGGTGACGAAAAGGCCGCCCTTGCGTTCAAGATGCTGACCCGCAGCATCAAGAAAGTGCTCGGCTCCTACTTCTTCCTGCTCGGCAACGTTGACTCCATCGTGTTCACCGCCGGTATCGGCGAAAACGATGAATTCGTCCGCGAAGCCGTCTGCGAAGGCCTTGAGCCCTTCGGCATCAAGGTGGACAAAAAGGAAAACCATACCCGTAAGCCCGGGGCCCGCGTCATCAGCACACCTGACAGCCGCATCCCCGTCCTCATCATTCCCACCAATGAAGAACTGGAGATCGCTACGACCACGATGCGCATCGTGGAAGAAAGCCAGAAGTAAGGTTTTCTCCTGAAAAGACTAGAGCCGTCCTCCCCTGTATGGGAAGGACGGCTCTTTTATGTGATTCGAGCCAAGGGCAGACCTGTCTGGTCACTAATCCTTTTTCCGCTGCTGCCACTCGCTGACGAGAGAGAGGATCTCTTTGCCTTCATTTGGGGCAAACCACTGGATCCGGCTATCCGCGTTGAACCACGTCAGTTGCCGTTTCGCGTACGCCCGCGTGTTTTTGATCCACAGCTCCCGTGCGGCATCCAACGACAAGACGCCCGAAAGATAAAGATGAAGTTCCCGGCATCCGATACCGGACCATCCCGGCAGCGTCCCCTCGGGGAATACAGCATACTCGGAACGGGCTTCCTCAAGCGCGCCTGCCTCAAGCATCAAGTCGATGCGGCGCGCCAACAGAGGCGTCAACGTATCAAGCGGAAGGCGCAAGCCTATACGCAGCACATCCGCATCCCGCGGGGGCGGCGTTTGGCTGTGCCACCATGAAAAGGTTTTCCCTGTGGCCTCATAGACGCAAAGGGCTCTCACAATGCGCTGCCGATCGTTCTCATGGATACGGGCGGCGTATGCCGGATCGATTTCCTTCAGTTTCCGATGCAGCACCAACGAGCCTTCGATGCGGCACGCTTCCGTAAGTCTCGTGAGGATATCATTCGGTATGGGCGGAATATCCACAATGCCGTCAAAAAAGGCCCGGAGATATAACCCCGTCCCTCCCACAAACACAGGAAATGCCGTGTGTTCGATATGCTCCAGGGCCTTTTTCCCCCAAGCCCCGGCGGAAAAACGGGCGTCCGTTTTCAAAAAACCATAAAGGCGATGCGGGAGCACGGACTGTTCCGCCTGAGAGGGTTGAGCCGTGATGATCGGAAAAGCTTCAAAAACCTGACGCGAATCCGCATTGATGATCTCTCCGTTGAACTGCCCGGCAAGGCGTAAAGCGATCGCGGATTTTCCAACGCCCGTAGGGCCGACAAGACAGACGACGCGTGGTTTCGTCATTTATCAGTATCCCTGTCGAGTGACGCTTCCAGTTCCTGTAAGCGCGCAAGTTCCGAGAGTTCCGGTACGGGCGGCAGCGATACGGGTTCGATCTCTCCGTGCGTGAATCCGAAGCGCTCGCGCAAGCAGCTGAGAACATGGTCAGGGACAAGCCCGCGTACATCTCCGCCCAAACTTGCGACGGTCTTGACGATGGTTGAACTGATATACAGCCAGCGGTAATCGGAAATCAGAAACAGCGTCTCAATATCCGGGCGCAGCTTGCGGTTCATGAGCGCAATCTGAAATTCATATTCAAAGTCTGAAACGGCCCGAAGCCCTCGAAGCACAGTATGGACATTCCGGCGTGCAACATACTCCACAAGCAGCCCTTGAAACGGCTCAACGGAAATATTCTGCTCCTTGGCGAAAACTTTCTCCGCCATGGCCACGCGCTCTTCGAGGGAAAACAGGGGCGATTTTCCCGTATCGGCGGCTACCGCGACGATGATGTTGTCGAACATGCGCAATCCTCGCCGGATGATGTTCGCGTGTCCGTTCGTCAGGGGATCGAACGTTCCGGGATAGATCGCTACTCGTTTGTCTTGTGCCATAAGATGATCCGGGTTTGTCCGTAATTTCGATCGATTTCCAATTCAAGTTCCTCATGGGCCGCTGCGGCGTCAAAACGCAGCAGGCCTTCAATCTCGGCAAGCAAATAGCCGTCGGGTGCGAGCCAGCCGCCCTTCATAATGGCCTTGAGCGTAGGGACCAGCCGATTTTCACCATACGGCGGATCGGCAAAAATGACATCGTACGGCTGATACGCCCTGCCCCGCAGAAAACGCAGGACATCGCTCTCCGCCACACGGCACCGATCCGACACATCCAGCGCTTCCACATTCTGGTTCAAGCATTGCACAACTTTCGGCTCGCGCTCGACAAGGCAAACCTCTTGCGCTCCCCGGCTGAGAGCTTCAAAGCTCAGGCTTCCGCTTCCGGCAAACAAATCCAGAACGCGCAAACCGCTCCATACAACGCCCCGCGAGGAAAGCATGGAAAAAACGGCTTCGCGTACCTTGGCCGTAGCCGGACGATACCCCGGCCCTTCAACCGTCTTCAGATTCCGGCCTCCAAGGGCACCGGCAATGATTCGCATGAAAACTCCAGTAGGAAACGGTCGGTTTGTCACCAACGTTGAAGTGAACGGATTCTATTCAATCAAAAACGGAGAAAAAGAGGCCCATTGCGGGCCCCTCTTCTTCACTTACAGCTGAGTCAGGACGGACAGCAATTCCTTGTTGAGCTCAAGGATACGATCCCGGATATCAACCTGTTCATCCCAAGGCCGTTCCCCAGCCTTTTCAAGGCGCGTACGGAGCTTGGAAAGCTTGCCTTCCGTTTCTTCAAGCAGCAAGTCCCAGTCCACATGCGCATAACTCTTCGGTTGGGCGGTAACGACCACTTCGGGAGTAGCTCCCGCCGCAAGAGCCATTTCTTCCAAATAGCCGGGAGCATACACTGAAAGATGGAACTGGTCTTTGATAAGGCCGGAAAGGATCTGCTGTGCTTTCTCCTCGCCATGCACCAGCACGACCTGCATGCCGGGATGCGCCATTTTCCGGATCCAATCCAAAATCTGGCTCTGCCCGGCGTGCGCGGAAAACCCGCCAATCGTAAAAACTTTGGCCTTGATGGCGACATCTTCATTGAAAAGCCGGATGGAGCTTGCGCCATCGACGATCTTACGGCCCGGCGTGCCGACACCCTGATACCCGACAAAGACGATGCTGGCCGTGGGACGCCATGCGTTGTGCCGGAGGTGGTGCTGGATGCGCCCGGCATTGCACATTCCGCTTGCGGAAATGATGATCGCCGGCCCTTTCATCACATTCAACGCCTGGGATTCCAAAGCGCTCAAGGTAAATTTCAGGTTGGGCAGCAATGCGGACATATTCCCTGACAGGTCGATCTCGGGCGTGTCCAAATAGTCCTTGAATTCTTTGAAGACTTCCGTTGCGCGGATCGCCAGAGGGCTGTCAACGAATATGGGCATGTCATCCGGGAGCTTCCCCTTCTGCCGCAGCAGGTACAGGCAGTACAAAATCTCCTGCGTGCGCCCCACGGCAAAGGCGGGAATGATGACCTTGTCATGGTTATTGTAGCTGTAGGCGATGGCTTCCGCCAGTTCGTCAAATGTCGCTTCTTCGTTCTTATGATTACGATCGCCGTACGTACTCTCAATGAACAGATAATCAGCCTGGCTGGCGACGACCGGATCATGCATCAGGAGCGTGCCCGGACGCCCCAAATCCCCAGAGAAGACGACACGGGTCGTTTTGCCGTCTTCCGTTACGGTCAGCTCCAAGAAAGCGGAGCCGAGGATATGGCCGGCGTCCTTATAGGTGACGGCAATGCCCGGATGGGGTTCGAAGGTTTTGTTGTATTCCACCAAACGGAATTGGTCCGGGACTTTACGGGCGTCTTCAACCGTGTACAGCGGTACGATCTCTTTGCTTTTGCCGTTTTGTCCGGTGTGCCGCTTTTGCTTCTTTTGCCTCCATTCAGCTTCCATTTCTTGAATATGCGCGCTGTCCTCAAGCATCAGCCCGGCAAGGGCCGCTGTCGGTGGCGTGCAGTAAATGGAGCCTTTGAACCCCTCATGCACAATGCGGGGCAAGAGGCCGGAATGATCGATATGAGCGTGTGTCAAAAGGATAAAATCAATATTTCCTGATTGGTAGATATCGGTATCGAAGTTACGGGCCTCGATCTCGGAGTTCCCCTGATGCATACCGCAGTCCACGGTAAAACGAATCCCGCAAGCCTCAATGAGATAGCAAGAACCGGTGACCGTCTGCGCCGCACCGAGAAAATGAACTTTCATAGAACCTCCTGATGCAGAGTAAATTCCCAAACAGGGTCCCATACTACCTGTAACCGGTATCCCATGACAAGAAAAACTATGCGCTCCCATAAGCCGGAATTATTCTCATCATACCGACATGATATGAAGAAGAAAAATTACGCGCCCTCATCGCGCGCACGGTTTCTCTTGGAGCGCTTGCGCCATTATGCACACCGGGCTATAGTCCCTTTCATACCTCAAAAGGAGCTATCTATGAGCCAATCCCCGATAGACATGCTATCTATCCGTGAATCATGGCGAATGTTTAGGATTCTCGCTGAAATTGTCGATGGGTTCGAAACGCTCAGCGATCTTGGTCCTTGCGTGTCCATTTTCGGTTCCGCCCGGGTCAAGCCCGAGAACCCGTTGTATGCCGAGGGCGAGACCATCGCCAAGTTGCTGGTCGAGTCGGGTTATGGCGTCATCACCGGCGGCGGTCCCGGCCTCATGGAAGCGGGCAACAAGGGAGCCACCGAGGCCGGAGGAACGTCCGTCGGCCTGCATATCCAGCTTCCCCACGAACAAGAATGCAATAAGTATGTAAAAATACGCAGTGATTACCGCTACTTCTTCCTGCGCAAGCTCATGTTTGTAAAGTATGCGCTCGCGTATGTCGTCATGCCCGGCGGCATGGGCACCATTGACGAACTCTCCGAAGCGTTTGTGCTCGCGCAAACCAAACGTATCCGTCCGCTTCCCATTATCCTGTACCAGAGTACCTTCTGGAACGGCTTCCTCGACTGGGTCCGCAGCACAATGGTTTCCGGGGGCTACATCAGGGCTTCCGAGGTGGACGATCTCGTCACGGTCTGCGATACGCCCGAACAGGTCGTTCAGCAGATTCGCAGGCGGGTCATCCTGTAATGACGCCATCCAAGAGGCCGCCCTCCGGATCGGAGTATCCTTGGGCGGCCTTTTCCGAGACAGTCTGCGACCCCCGCGTCTATACGGCATGGGGCCCCGTCCCTCCCCCTCCTTCCGGCTGGTCGTGGGAGGGGTTGATGCTCCAAGCGATTGCGAAAGCACGGCAAGCGCCCCAGCAAGGAGAAGTCCCCGTAGGGGCGCTCATCGTCGATCCGGCGGGGACGATCCTCGCCGCCGAGCACAATCAGCCCATTACCCTGTCCGATCCGTCAGCCCATGCCGAAATCATGGCCATGCGTTCAGCCGGAGCCGTTTTGGGCAATTACCGCCTCGAAGGCTGCATTCTCGTCGTTACGCTTGAACCTTGTCTGATGTGCACGGGCGCCATCGTTCATGCCCGCCTTGCCGGTGTCGTCTATGGGGCTGCGGACAACAAAGCCGGAGCTGTGGAATCGTGCTTCAACGGGCTGGATCTGCCTTTCCACAACCATCGTGTATGGCATATGGGCGGTATCGCCGCACCGGAATGTGCATCCTTACTGCAAAAATTTTTTCAAAAAAGCAGATAACGCCGTTTCTTTATTCCCATTAAGTTTTTTTGACAGATTGTGTATCACCCTCTCTTCTGATTTGCCTTTCTCATGGACAAACGGCGTTTACCGCGCTAATTTCAAAGGAGGAGGAATACGTATGAATCCTACTCTCAATATTCTCGGCATCTCTGGAAGCCTGCGCGCCCAGTCCCGCAATACGGGGCTCCTGCGGTTCGCCAAGCAATGCCTTCCCCCCACGGCGAACTTCCAAATCGCCGATCTCACCGATGTTCCTTTTTACAATGCCGATCGTTGTGATTCCAAACCTGAATCAGTACAAACGCTGATCCGGCAGGTGACCGAGGCCGATGCCCTCGTGCTGGCTTGTCCCGAGTACAACTACTCCATCGCCCCGGCCCTGAAAAACGCTCTTGACTGGGTATCACGCGAACCGGACTGTGCGCCTTTCAACGGAAAACCGGTAGCCATCATGGGAGCCGGCGGCGGCATGGGGACATCGCGCGCGCAGTATCATTTGCGGCAGGTCTGCGTTTATTTGAACCTCCGCCCAGTGAACAAACCGGAAGTCTTTTCCAACGCCTTCTCCCCCTCTTTCAACGAATCCGGAGATCTCATTGATCCCTCCTTGCAGCAGCAAGTCACGGCGCTCATGAACGCCCTGCTCGCTTGGCATAGCCAGCTCACCAAGTAATGCCGCTGCAACAGTAACAAAAAAGGCACCCGGATGAGGTGCCTTTTTCTTTTTCTGTCAAAGAGAACTGGCTATTTCATTGCCCTAAAGGGAGAAATCGCACGCAACTGCTCAATGATGGGCGGCAGATTTTCAAGGACGTAATCGATTTCAGTGTCCGTTGTATACCGGGACAGCGAGAAACGGATGGAGCCATGCGCGAAGGTGAAGGGAACGCCCATAGCACGCAGCACATGCGAAGGTTCCAAACTGCCGGAAGTGCAGGCCGAACCGGAGCTAGCACAGATGCCGAGCTGATCCATGAGCAACAGGATCGCCTCGCCCTCAACATACTGAAACGCGATATTGGACGTATTCGGCAGACGGTTCTCCACATCTCCATTCACGATGGCATCGGGGATAGCCGCCAAAAGGCCTTTTTCCAGCTTATCGCGGAGGGCGGGCACTCTCGTGTTTTCATCCGTCATGTGGTTCATGGCCAATTCACATGCGGCACCGAGGCCTACGATGTACGGCGCATTTTCCGTGCCGGCGCGACGCCCCCTTTCCTGATGCCCGCCGCGAAGAAACGGGATGAACCGCGTTCCCTTGCGGACATACAGCACTCCGATCCCCTTGGGGGCGTGGAGCTTGTGCCCGGAAAGCGCCAAAAAGTCCACCGGCATCTTGGCCAGATCAATAGGAAGCTTGCCGGCGGCCTGTACGGCGTCGGTATGGAACAGGATACCCCGCTCCTTTACCATTTCAGCGATCTTCTGAATCGGAAAAACGGTACCGGTCTCATTGTTGGCGAACATGATGGAGACAATGGCCGTATCTTTACGCATAGCGTCCGACAGTTCGTCCAGATCCAGGCGCCCTTTGGAGTCCACGCCCAGATACGTCAGCTCATACCCCTTCTGCTCCAGATGCTGCCCGAGGGCGATAAGCGCCGAATGCTCAACACGGGTCGTGATGACATGCTTTTTTTCAGGCTGCGCCTGCAAAGCGGACATCACGGCAGTGGAATCGCTTTCCGTGCCGCAAGAGGTGAACACGATCTCTTCAGGCTGCGCACCAAGCATCGCCGCAACCTTTTCCCGTGCATCCTGAATGCTCTTGCCCACCTGCCCGCCGAACGTGTGCATACTCGAGGCATTACCATATTTTTCCGTAAAAAACGGAATCATGCTTTCAAAAACTTCCGGCGCTACGCTGGTCGTGGCGTTGTTATCGAGATAGATGACGCTCATGCCTTCACCTCTTCAACCACAATTTCCGGTTCCACCTGTTCACGGAGGATCTTCTCAACCAGATCCTTCAGCGTCACCGTGCGGGAACTGCAGTTCGAGCACAGGCCGCGCAAAGCGACGACGACCCGATGGCCATCGACATCCACCAATTCGATATCACCGCCATCCGCAGCGAGACGCGGACGGACTTCATCCTGGAGGACCTGCATGACCTTTTGCATACGCTGCACATTGGTCATTATGGACTTCGGAGCGGGATTAAATTCCTTCAGCTTCGGCTTCCCCAATTCCTCATCAAGAATATCCTGAATGGTATCAAGGCATTCTCCGCAACCACCGCCAGCCTTGGTGTAGTTTGTAACCTCTTCCACCGTCTTGAGGTTGTTTTCCTCAATGGCACGGCGAATCTGAACATCGGTCACACCAAAACACTTGCAGACCAGTTTGCCTTCATGCTCATGCTGCTTCTCGGCGGGTTCGCCGCGCCAGTTACGCAGAGCCGCTTCCAAGGCTTCCTGTCCCATAACGGAGCAATGCATCTTTTCACGGGGCAATCCACCAAGGTATGTCGCAATATCCTTATTGGTCACCTTGGCCGCTTCTTCCACCGTCTTGCCCTTGATCATTTCAGTCAACGCAGAGCTCGACGCAATAGCGCTGGCACAGCCGAACGTCTGGAAGGAGGCATCTTCGATGATGCCTTTGTCGTTGATCTTCAAGAAAAGCTTTAAGGCATCGCCGCAAGCAAGGCTTCCCACCTCGCCAATGGCGTTGGCATCAGCAAGTTCACCCGCATTACGCGGCTTCAGGAAATGCTCCCGAACGGTATCCGTGTATTCCCACATATGCTGTCCTCCAAAAAAGCTGGTCACCAATCCGGGGTGCAACCGGAGTCACGCCCGGAGAGCATAACGATTCGTTAAAGGGACTTCTCCCGACAGAATACCATATAAGCCCTAACCTCCATAATGGAAGGGGGAGCAAGGTATTTTCTTGTCATCCGTTCTACTCGGAAATCTATGCACCGCTTCACTGGGCAGGTCAAGCTGACATCACATGGGGATATGCATCCGTATCTAGCTATCGTATATGGATATTATTAAAACACCCCCTCTATCCGTTTTAAAGAATAAGCTTTCCCAAATCACAGAAACGGACATTCCCTTCACAAAAAGGCCGTGAATCTCGTCAGGGAGGAATCACGGCCAGCAAACCTTGCTTTTCTGGCGTAGCCTTACTCAATGCGCAGGAGCATCTTGCCCGGCTTGCCGCCGCGCGCAATGATGTCCTCATGTGCCTGAGCCGCCTTTTCAAGGGGCAGTATGTCGCCAAGAACAGGACGCAAGGCACCGCTCCGCAACGCGGCCGCAACCGCAGCTTCCGCCATGCGCGCCTCTTCCGGGGCGCTATGCCAGATGGCCATGCCCATCACCACGGATTCCTTGGCCATGAGCAGACGCGGCGTCATTTCAACGCTGCCCCGGCTGCCTATGACGACAATACGCCCATGCTTGGCTATCATCCGCATGTCATTTTCCAGATTCTTATCCGCAAGCATTTCGAGAATCACATCCGGCCCCACTCCATCCGTAAGCGCGGCCAGCGTATCCAGATAGCCCGGTTGCGTGTGATCCAATACGATATGCGCTCCGATGCTGCGGACAAGTTCCATAGAGGCAGGGCTCCCTGTGGTACCGATTACGAACGCTCCACATGCACGCGCCAGCTGTACGGCGACGGTCCCCACACCTCCGCTCGCGCCGTGTATGAGGATGCGTTCTGCGGGCTTAAGGCCTGCACATTGAAAAAGAGCCCTATACGCGGCCATACCGGGAAATCCCACCGCCGCACCTTGCTCAAGCGTAACGGCATCGGGCAAGAGATGAACAGCCTCCGCATCACAGACAACCTTCTCAGCATAAGTCCCCGTATTGCGTCGCGCCGTAAGAGCCGTCACAAAAACCCTATCACCGGGTTTACTGCCTTGCACCCCCTCGCCCACCTTGTCCACAACTCCCGCGCCATCAAACCCGGGGGTATAGGGCAATGTGGGTTTGAAGAAGGCATACTGGCCCGTTCTGATATAGGCTTCGGCAGGATTGACCCCCGCCGCATACAGCCGAACACGGATCTGCCCATGTTCCGGTTCTGGTTCCGGAATGTCCGTAAGGCGCAAAACCTCCGGACCGCCAAATGCCGTCATGACAATAGCGCGCATAACGATACTCCCTCAGTCTGTAAGCTACATGGGCATTTCCGTCGCCCCAATCATTGTTACCTGAAGCCCTTACCTCTGAGGCTTCTTTATTAAGATGCCTCCTGTTGCAAGTATATGATTTCCCAAGAAGCACACTATGGAGATAGGGCTATCCTTCATATTCAAAAATCCCAATCATACTTCTCGCGCCATTGCTGCCCAGCGCTACATGGCATGGGGCACATTGTCCATGAGAAGCCCATCTTAGACCTTGCGATTCAGATACCTCGCTGTTATTTTGGGTAACCTTCAACCGTAGATATGTATTTTCTATGGCGGGCCACCACAGCAGCGTGACGAAGAGCCCAACGGCGAACGTCTTACACTCATGATGGCGGTCCATTGCGATGAGGCTGATTACAACAGGAGCACAGCATGGCAAGTACGGAATCCGGTCGTCAGATGTACCCTTCGTTTAAAGAAGCCCACGAGGCCTTTGTGGCGGAATACACCGCCTTGTATCAGGGATTTCCCAAATATCTCGAAGATCTTGTGATCGGTTTCGGCTGGGGGGAAGACGCCTCGGGGCAACGGTGGTTCATTATTTCGGCCAATCCGCAAGGTTTGCAACACTTGACCTATCCTGAACTCGTGAGCTGGGATTTCGAAAACTTTACCGACATCCCGGAGCTTATCCAGCACGCGCATCTGGATAATATCAGCTTCTAAGTCGCCTATGCTGCATATTCCGACGCAATACGATACTTAAAAAGGCCCGCTTTGGGCGGGCCTTTTTAAGTATCAGGCAACGGCGCATCAAGCGCGCTTGTAAACCGTATTACCGCCCACAATAGTTTCTTCCACCATAATGTCCTTCAACTTGACCGGATCCACCTTGGTGGGGTCCTTGTCCAAGATAACCATATCCGCCAGCTTGCCCTTTTCCAGAGAACCGATCTTATCCTCGAGCCGCTGCATATAGGCACCGTTAATGGTTACGCCGCGCAGGGCTTCCATAACGTCGATGCGCTGATCAGGGCCAAGAACCTTACCCGAGGACGTGAGACGATTGACTGCCGAAAAGACGTCCATAAGCGGACTGATGGGCGTCACGGGCGTATCGTTATGCAAGGCGAAGGTAATCTTATGATCCAGTGCCGCCTTCAACGGGCTGATATGGGCCGCACGCTCGGGACCGGCCACCATGTCGCGGTGGATGTCGCCCCAGAACCATGTGTGGGTCACGAAATAGGAAGGCACAAAGCCCTTTTCGGCAATGGCCACCACCTGATCAGGACGACAGAACTGGCAGTGATTGAGAATATGGCGATGGTCCTTACGCGGATTCTTTTCCAAAGCGGCGCTATACGCGTCAATCATGTCCTGAATGGCTTGGTCGCCATTGGTATGTGTGGTGATCTGCCAGCCCGCATCGTGGAGTTTCTGGACCAGCGCAAACAATTCTTCCTGCGAATTGAATACCGGAAAACCGCGAAAATCTGCCGGCTTACCGGGCAACTGCTTGAAGTAGGGCTTGGAGAACCATGCCGTATAGCCCTGCGGGCTACCATCGGCAAAAAGCTTGGCCGGCCCAAGGAACACCTTGCCTGCCTTATCCAGCTGCGCACCCTGCCGCTTTTCGCCATAGCTTTCTATCAACTTGGCATTACGGCCGTTGGGCCAGATGACCACACGGATGCCCAGATCGCCGTTTTCGCTGGCCTTAAGGAAAAAGTCATCCACTGTGGGGCTGCCGCCATTGTTGGCCGTCGTAATCCCCGCAGCGGCGTAGATCATATTGTCACGACGCACGGCCTCTTCATATTGTGCGGCCGTAGGCTTGGGACGGATGGCTGAAACAGGCGCTTGGGCCGCCGGACCTTCCAACACCCCATCCAGCTTTCCGTCCGGACCGCGACGGAATTTACCGCCTTCAGGATTCGGCGTCTCTTCCGTAATGCCGGCCAACTCCAGAGCTTTGCTGTTCGCCACACCTAAATGGCCGGACACATGCTTCACAAAAATGGGGTGCTCGGTGGACACCGCATCCAGATCGGCACGGGTTGGATGCCGTTGTTCTTTAATCGCTAAATCGTTATAGTTATAACCGACGATCCATTCACCCTTTTTCGTCTGGGCTGCACGTTCCTTCAGCAGGCTCTGCATATCCGCAATCGACTCAGCACGCCCAAGAGGAGGCACGTTGAGATTGACCATCGTCAACTCATTGAAAGCCCCTGATGGGAAGTGGCTGTGCCCGTCGATCATGCCGGGGATAAGCGCTTTGCCCTTAAGATCCACTACGGTGGCGCCCGAACCCGCAGCGGCCATAACCTCGGCCTTCTTGCCCACGGCCAGAATCGTTTCACCTTTCACCGCGATGGCTTCTGCGATGTCGTTGTTCTTGTTCATGGTGAAAATGGGGCCGCCCACATAAACACGCACCGAATCCTTGGCAAAAGCTGTCAATGCCGGTGAAACCATGAGAGAAAACGAAACAGCAGCCGCACCTTTTAGAAACGTTCTACGGATCATGGATACCTCACAGGGGGGTAAAAAAGGAGGGGAGAAGGGAACCCTGCCATGGTTTGACCCTACTTGCTCTTTTTTTCACTGTCAATGCATTTCTGCATTACAATTTCAGTTACACATATGTTATAGTTAATGACTATCTGAATTATAATCTCTTTCGCTTTATTGCCGCCGTGTTTCACTCCTGTCTTCTATTGAGATACCTCAAGAAAAGAGAAATGAACGCAGACAACGTTACTTTTTTCTCAATATCTACAGCATAGTTATCATCAATTATTTATCAAAAAGGGATAACATATAATGGAAGTCCCACCATGTTGGAGCTCAATGTTCTACACCGCACAGCCGCACAAAGTCGGGGATGCAAAGCTGTTACGGCTACCCATTTGACTGCATTCCCTTGAGACTCTGAACTTTTCTATGCCCGTTGACGGATGAGATGGCTCAAGCCTGTTCAAGCACCTCAAAAGGAAAATTAGGCACATGCTGAGCCTCTGGAGGGGCTCAGTTGTATCCCTCCAGAATTTCTATTTTTACATTTACAAGTAAAATAAAAATGTCATGAGTAAAAAATTGCAGAAATGGTTTATGCATGTGGACATGGACGCATTTTACGCTTCCATTGAGCAGAAAGACCATCCTGAACTGCGCGGCAAACCGGTCATCGTTGGCGGAGGCGGTCCCAGGGGGGTCGTCAGTGCGGCTTCCTACGAAATCCGGAAGTTCGGCGTCCATTCCGCAATGCCCATAGCACAGGCATTGCAGCTCTGCCCTCATGCTATCCTCGTTCCCGTGCGTATGGCACGCTATGCCGAGGTTTCCCGAACCGTCATTGATGTCTTGCGCTCGTATTCCCCCCGAGTCGAAAAAGCGTCCGTCGATGAAGCCTATCTTGACGCGACGGGGCTGGAACGGCTCTTTGGCCCTGTGGAAGACATGGCCCGGCGCATCAAACTCGAAGTGAAAGAAGTAACCGGAGGATTGACCTGTTCCATCGGGCTGGCCCCCGTCAAATTTCTTGCCAAGATAGCTTCCGATCTGAACAAACCTGATGGGCTCAGTATCCTTTACCCAGATAAACTGGCCGCCTTCCTTCAGTCGCTTCCAGTGGAACAAATACCGGGTGTGGGAAAAACAATGGTCAGAGAGCTCCAAAGTCTTGCCATCCGCACTGCAGGTGATGTCCCCCGTTATCCCAAAGTGTTTTGGGAGCGCCGTTTTGGAAAAGCCGGCATAACCCTCTACGAACGGGCGCAAGGCATTGACCCTCGCGAAGTGGAACCCTATACGCCTCCCAAATCAGAAAGCGCCGAAACGACCTTTGACATCGACACCCGCGATATAGGCTTCCTCAAGAGCTGGCTTTTCCGCCATGCGGATCGGATAGGGCGCACCTTACGGAAACAAAAGCTTCAGGGCCGCGTGATCACGCTCAAAATCAAGTATGCAGATTTTCGGCTCATGACCCGCAGGGTCACGCTTGATGCCCCGACCAGCGCTACGGAAACCATTTATGAAACAGCGTGTGATCTGCTCGATCACATGCGTCTTGAGGAGAAAATCCGGCTCATCGGTGTAGGCGTCTCCGGTTTCGACAGCCCGCCGCACCAATTGCGGCTCCCTACCATCGGAAAGGACAGTCAATCCAACGAAGAACGCCGCACCAAGCTGGACAAGGTCATGGACGAGCTTCAAGACAAGTTCGGCCAAACATCAGTCGTACGCGGGCGCCTCTTCCAGCAGGCGGCACAGCCCAAAAAACGGACCTGATCCTTTCCCTCCTGCGGGAAAGCCCCCTATCCCTCTTCCTTTCTCTTCGGCGCACTGCTATACTCTTCCGCCATGAACATCATTATTATGAATAATAGGGCCAGTTTTCTGGTCAGCTTTTGGAGTGTGCTCATCTCCCGCCTACAGGAAGAAGGGCATCAGGTAACGTGCCTCGTCCCTGCGGGCGATTCCGAAGCCGAAGCCACCCTCAAGGGGTTTGGGGCGAGTATCCGCAACTATCCTTTGGACAACAAGGGGCTGAATCCAGTCCATGATTTAAAAACTTGCCTTGCCCTGTACAGGATCTTCCGTGAGGAACGCGCCGATATCCTGTATGCGTCCACCATCAAGTCGGTCATTTACGGTATTCCGATGGCAGCTTTGGCGGGCATCCGATCCCGCTACGCCATGATTACGGGGCTCGGGTATATGTTTGAGGCCAACACCCCAGTAAAAAAGATGCTCACGTATCTGGCCTCCTCCCTCTATCGTATTTCGCTTTCTTTTAGCGATGCCGTGTTCTTTCAGAATACGGACGATGTCCAGACGTTTCGGGATTGGCATTGCCTGCCGCGCGGTGCCCATGTCGTCATGACCAAAGGTACGGGAGTGGACACGGACAAGTTTGCCGTGGCACCTCTTCCCGAAGCCCCCCTTACATTCCTTCTTGTGGGAAGGCTTCTTGAAGCCAAGGGATTGTATGAATATGCGGAAGCGGCACGTCTGGTAAAGAAACGGTATCCCAATGCCCGTTTCCAGCTTCTGGGTGCTCCCGAAAGCTCCAGGGGCGGAGTCCCTCTTGAAACGGTCAAGGGATGGGAACGGGAAGGTATTCTCGAATACCTCGGCGTCACGCGTGATGTGCGCCCCTATGTCGGGCAGGCGAATGTTGTCGTTCTCCCCTCCTGGCGGGAGGGCTTGCCGTGTTCGCTCATGGAAGCCATGAGCATGGGACGTCCCATCGTGGCAACCGATGTTCCCGGATGCCGGGACGTGGTCGTCGACGGGAAGAATGGTTTTCTCGTGCCTGTACGGACCCCCGAGGCCTTGGCAAAGGCGTTGGAGTCGTTTTTGGAGGATAGCGCTCTGACGGCCCGTATGGGGAAGGAAGGAAGGTTCATTGCGGAAACAGAACTGGATGCCCGCAAGGCTGCCGATCTTATCCTCAGCGTCATGAAGTTGGTTTCGTAACGAGGATTCACTGGAGGTTTCCCTTGCTTATCAGCGGTTATCGCAAAGGGCTGTTTAAAGTTCTGGATGCCGTCTGCATCCTTGCGGCGCTCAGCATTACCGGGTGGTTTATGCTGCCTGCGGATCTTTCCGTTCTGGACGACTACACAGGGGCGTCGCTGTTTACCGTCGTCTCCTACCTTTTCTTCTTTTACGTGCTGGATGCCTATAACGTCGGGGCTGAAGATTTCAAGGACACCACAGGCCGGGTCCTCATAGCCTTCTTCCTTGGCGCCATCGCTTCCGCCTCCGCATTTTATGCGTTCCAGCACTGGCGTTTCGATCGCAGGACACTGCTGCTGCTCTTCAGCTTGTGCCTTTTGTTCTGCCTTGGCTGGCGTGCGCTCTATTACAAGCACATCGGCCGCTTTGTGCATAAAGCCAGAATCCTGCTCATCGGGACCGACCGTGCCGGGAAGGTACGCCAGACCATTTCCGAATCCCTGACCGACGCCGACATCGTCGGTTATGTGGGCGACTGCGATAACGACAGGGAAATCCCCTATCTTGGCACCCCCATGCAAGTTGAGGAAATCGCCAAACAGCAGAACGTCACCATGATTGTCTTGCTGCCCGACGCCCCCATCGACGAAGACATCGCTACCGAACTGCTACATGCCAAACTGCACGGGCAGATGATCGTCGATGTCCGCTCCTTCTGCGAACATATGGTGCACCGGCTCCCCGTCTCACAGATCAGCTCCGAATGGTTGCTCACGGAAGAAGGCTTTTCGCTCAATACCCGAGGTTCCCTGCGCCGCCTCAAGCGGGCTTTCGACCTGTTCGCCACGCTCGGCCTGCTGATCTGCACATCGCCCATCATGCTTCTCACCGCCATTGCCATCCGTGTGGAATCTCCCGGCCCCGTCATTTACCGGCAGCGTCGCGTGGGCCTGTTCGGGCAGGATTTCACCGTCTACAAATTCCGCTCCATGCGTACCGACGCCGAGAAAAACGGTGCTGTCTGGGCCATGAAATCCGACCCGCGCGTCACCAAGGTGGGGAAAATCATCCGCAAGACCCGCATCGACGAATTGCCCCAGTTGTGGAACGTGCTCAAAGGGGAAATGAGCCTCATCGGACCTCGCCCGGAACGCCCTGAATTCGTCAAGGAACTGGAGAAGGAAATCCCCTTCTACAGCCTGCGCCACGCGGTCAAGCCCGGCGTCACCGGCTGGGCTCAGGTGTGTTACCCTTACGGCTCCTCCGTCGAGGATTCCCGCCGCAAGCTGGAGTATGACCTGTACTACGCCAAAAACATGTCCATCCTGCTGGACGTCCGGATCATCCTCAAGACCATCGGCGTGGTGCTCTTCCCCAAGGGCGCGCGCTAACCCTTCCCCTTCTCTCGTCAGGGAAAAGGCATACCGGAAAAAACGGTATGCCTTTTTTGTTTTCTCGGCACATTCTAACGCCTCAACGCCTCCAATCCCGCATTTATCATAGGGATACAGCTATCATGCGGTTGACGGACATCCCCGAAAAGGCTTCAGTGTGAAACAGGTACGGCAGAAAAAGAAGCCGTCCGTGCGGATGTGTCTTTTGCCAAGGACCCGTCTTGAACACAACGCTGACCAAAAGAAGGATGTATCCATGTTCAACCCAGAGGAAACCCAGTACGAAGTGCTGCGCCGCAGAGGCATCTGTCGACGTGATTTCCTGAAATTCTGCTCTATGGCGGCGGTTGCCTTGGGTCTTGGCCCAATGGGCCACCTCGAAATCGCCCACGCTATGGAAACCAAACCCTATCTGCCCGTTCTCTGGATCAACGGCCTTTCGTGCTCCTGCTGCACGGAATCCTTTATCCGTTCGGCGCATCCTTTGGCTTCCGACATCATCCTTTCCATGATCGCGCTGGACTATCAGGACACCATCATGGCGGCTGCGGGCGATCAGGCTATGGAATGTTTCGAAGAAGCCATCAGCACCTACAAGGGGCGCTATATCCTCGCGGTGGAAGGCAATCCGCCTCTTGGCGAAGAGGGCATGTACTGCATCGACGGAGGGCGTCCCTTCATGGACAAACTCCAACGCGGAGCCGCCGGAGCCAAGGCCATCGTCGCATGGGGGACCTGCGCCTCATGGGGATGCGTGCAGGCTGCCCGCCCCAATCCGACTCAGGCGACCCCTATCCACAAAGTCATTCACGACAAGCCGATCATCAAGGTCCCGGGCTGCCCCGCCATCCCGGACGTTATGAGCAACATCGTCGCCTACATCCTGACCTATGATCAAATCCCCAAACTCGACTCTCAGGGACGCCCAGAGGTCTTTTACGGCAAACGCGTGCACGACCAATGCGTACGCCGCGCCCACTTCGACGCGGGCCAGTTTGTGGAATCTTGGGACGACGCCGCGGCGAGCCTCGGCTACTGCCTCTATAAAATGGGGTGCAAGGGGCCGACGACCTACAATGCGTGCCCCGTCACCCGGTGGAACAACGGGGTTTCCTATCCCATCCAGTCCGGCCACGGCTGCATCGGCTGTGCCGAACAGAACTTCTGGGATCACGGTTCCTTCTACAGCCGCATCACCAACATTCCCCAATTCGGAACCAACACGACTGCCGAAACCGTGGGCGTGGCCGCCGTCGCCGGCATCGGTGCCGGCGTGGTGACGCACGCGGCCATCAGTACCGCCGTGCACCTCAAGCACCGCTACGGCAAGGACGGCGACTGCTCCAAGGAAACCAAGACCGCACAGGCTGAAAAACCCGCTTCCAACGATTCCACCCCTTCTGAAAGGAACTGATCATGGCCTACGAATACACAACGCAGGGATACACCGTTAACGACTCGGGGCGGCGTCTTGTCGTCGACCCGGTTACGCGCATCGAGGGACATCTCAGGTGCGAGGTGAACATCAACGACGACAACGTGATCACCAATGCCGTCTCATGCGGGACCATGTTCCGGGGACTGGAAATCATCGTCAAGGATCGTGACCCCCGAGACATCTGGGCCTTTGTGGAACGCATCTGCGGCGTCTGTACGGGCACGCACGCACTCGCCTCCGTCCATGCCATCGAGGACGCGCTCAAAATCGACATCCCCGACAACGCGAACATCATCCGCAACCTGATGCAGCTGGCCTTATGGTATCATGACCACCTGGTGCACTTCTACCAGCTCGGCGGGCTGGACTGGATCGACGTGGTTTCCGCTTCCAAGGCCGATCCCAAGGAAACGTCCAGGCTTGCCCAAAGCCTTTCCCCGTGGCCGCAATCCTCTCCGGGCTATTTCGCCTCCGTAAAGAAAAAGCTGGTCCGCATCATCTCCACCGGTCAGCTCGGCATCTTCAAGAACGGCTATTGGGGGCATCCCGGCTACAAGTTCCCGCCCGAGGCCAACCTCATGCTGGTGGCCCACTATATTGAGGCTCTCGACTTCCAGAAAGACGTCGTCCAGATCCATACCGTCTTCGGCGGCAAGAACCCCCACCCCAACTGGTTGGTGGGAGGCGTGCCTCTGGCCCTCAACATCAATGGCAAGGGCGGGGCCGACGTCATCAACATGGAACGCCTAGAGCTCGTCCTGTCGATCATCAAGCGCTGCCGTGAATTCTCGGCGCAGGTGCTCGTCCCCGACAGCATCGCCCTCGCCAAGTTCTATCCGGAGTGGCTGCACCTCGGCACGGGCCTCTCCAACCAGTCGCTGCTGGCGTATGGGGCGTTTCCGTCCATCGCCAACGACTACTCGCAAAAAAGCCTGCTCATCCCCGGCGGGGCAATCATCAACGGCAACTTCAATGAAGTGTTGCCCGTCGACCTGTCCGACGAGGATCAGATCCGTGAAGAAGTCGGGCGCTCGTGGTACACGTATCCCAAGGGCGTTACCTCCCTGCATCCCTATCAGGGCGAAACCGTGCCTCACTTCGAGCTTGGACCCGCCACCAAGGGGAGCAGGACGGACATCAAGCAGCTTGATGAAAACGCGCCCTATTCGTGGATCAAGACACCCCGCTGGCGCGGCAACATGATGGAAGTGGGGCCGCTGGCAAGGACGCTTATCGCCTACCAGCTCAAGCAGCCGGACATCGTCGCCCGCGTCGACGATCTGTGTGCCCGGATCGGGGCGCCCGTCACGTCGCTGCAATCGACTATGGGCCGCATCCTCACCAGAGCGCAGGAAGCGCATTGGGCGGCCGACACCATGCAGGTCTTCTTCGACAAGCTCATAACGAACCTCAAGAACGGCGACAGCACCGCCGTCTTCACCAACAAGTGGGATCCCGACACATGGCCCCAGGAAGCCCGCGGCGTCGGCTTCACCGAGGCCCCCCGCGGCGCGCTCGGGCATTGGACGGTCATCAAAAACAAAAAGGTGGACGTCTACCAGTGTGTCGTCCCTACCACATGGAACGCCGCACCGCGCAGCGACGGCGGCCAGCTCGGCCCGTATGAGGCCGCCCTGCTCGGCACGAAGATGGATGTGCCCAAGCAGCCGCTGGAAATCTTGCGTACGCTCCACAGCTTCGATCCCTGCCTTGCCTGTGCGACGCACGTCTTGGGGCCGGACGGCAGCGAACTGCTGACGGTCCATATGGACTAAGGAGAACGCCATGAACGAACCTATTCAGGAAGGGAAACCCATCTATGTCTTCCAGCTGCCGATCCGCATCTGGCACTGGAGCATGGTGCTCTCGTTTCTCGTGCTTATCCCTACGGGGTACATCATCGGCAAGCCGTGGCATTCGCTGGACGGCGACCCGACCTATCTCTTTTACATGGGCTATACCCGCATGGCCCACTTCATCGCCGGATTCATCATCACCATCGGCCTGCTCTGGCGCATCATCTTCGCGTTCTTCGGCAACAAATACTCCAGACAGGTTTTCATCATTCCGTTCTGGAGAAAAAGCTGGTGGCTGGACCTGCTGTCGGACTTCCGCTGGTACCTATTTCTCGACAGGACCCCGCGCGAGCACATCGGGCACAATCCGCTGGCCCAGCTCGGCATGATGACCTGCATCAACCTGCTCATCATCATGATCCTGACGGGCTTCGGCATGTACGTCCAATCGTCCGACTCGGTCATCCTCCAGCCGTTCCATCTGGTGGTGGACTTCATTTACTGGATCGGCGACAGCGGGCGAGATCTGCACAGCTACCACCGCTTGGGTATGCTGTTCCTCATGTGCTTCATCATCATTCACTTGTATATGGTCATCCGTGAAGAAATCATGGGCAAATCCACGCTCGTCTCGACCATGTTCAGCGGATTCCGGCTGCTGCGCTCAGGAAAGGGAGGCTGATCATGGAACGGATCGTCGTATTGGGGCTTGGCAATATCCTCTATGGGGATGAAGGCTTCGGCGTCCGGGTCGCGGAACGGCTCTATTCGCGGTATGCCTTTCCCGATAACGTGGAAATAGTGGATGCCGGAACACAGGGGCACCCCTTGCTGGCCTTCGTGGAGCGGGCCACGCGCCTGCTGTTGCTGGACGCCGTGGACTTCGGGCTCCAGCCGGGGACCACCGTCGAGAAGGACAGCACCGGCATCCCGGCCTATTTGAGCGCGCACAAGATGAGCCTACACCAGAACAGCTTTTCCGAAGTGCTGGCCCTTGCGGAGCTGAAGGACTGCCTCCCGGAGGAAATCCGGCTGATCGGAGCCCAGCCTCTGGACATGACCTATGGAAACACGCTGAGCCCCCTGTTGCTGTCGCGGCTGGACACGTTGGTGGACATGGCGCTCCATCAGCTTCAGGCATGGGGCGAGCCCGGCCGTCCGGCGTGTCCCGAATCCGTATTCCAGAACCCTGAGATCTCGCTTGAGCGGTATGTTCCCTTGCCTGCCTGAGCGTCCTGCACGCTGACCCAAAGAGCGGGGAGAGGAAAACTCTTCCCGCTCTTTTCCATGCCTGCTCAAACACCAACGGGGCACACGGCGGATCGGCCACCGCTCTGGTGCAAGAAGTTTCCGTCCCCCACACTGACCGCTCCGCCGTAACAAAACCCTCTTTCCCCGCACTGTCCGCCTCTGGACATTCCTTCCACCCTACGGGTATGAGACATAAAAATATCCGATAGGGAGACTAAGGAAGTGAACATAGACGGAAAAGCGTATCGGACGATCTGGCTTGATGAGGCGGATCGCCTGCATGTTATTGACCAGCATGTGTTGCCCCATCGTTTCGAGACGGCGACGATCATGTCGTTCAGTGCGCTTTGTGACGCCATCCGGAACATGCTCGTCCGAGGTGCGGGGCTCATCGGCGCAACAGCCGGATACGGCATGTGGCTTGCCGCCTGCGAAGCTCCCGCGAAGGACACTGAAGCTTTCGACACGTTCATGTCCGACGCCGCAACCGCCTTGAAGCGAACCCGCCCCACGGCCTCCAATCTGGCATGGGCCGTTGACCGCCAGCTTGCCGCCATGACGCGGGGACGTTCCCCGGAAGAAAAGCGGCATATCGCCAAAGCTACAGCCCAAGCCATCGCCGACGAAGACGCCGAGGCGTGCAAGCGCATCGGCGAACACGGAAAAACGCTGCTCGAAGCGCTGGCGGCGAAGAAAGCGAACGGGGGCCCCGTCAATATCCTCACACATTGCAACGCGGGCTGGCTGGCCTTCGTGGACTACGGGTCGGCCTTATCCCCCGTGTACGCGGCGCACAACGCGGGACTTCCCGTGCATGTGTGGGTCGACGAAACCCGTCCCCGTAACCAAGGTGCAAGCCTCACGGCGTGGGAGCTCTCCCGGCACGGCGTGCCCCACGCGCTGATCGCGGACAATGCGGGCGGGCATCTCATGCAGCACGGGCAGGTGGACATCGTCATCGTCGGCGCGGACCGGGTTACCCGCAGGGGCGACGCGGCCAACAAGATCGGTACCTATCTCAAGGCACTGGCGGCGCACGACAACGGCGTTCCTTTTTATGTGGCGCTCCCCTCCTCGACGTTCGACTTTTCCCTTGATGACGGCGTGGCGGAAATCCCCATTGAAGAACGCGGTGCTGCGGAAGTCCGCATCATGAGCGGGAAAACGCCCGACGGCAGCGTGCTTGACGTCCAGATTTGTCCGGACGAAACCCCCGCCCGAAACTGGGCGTTCGACGTTACCCCGAATAGGCTCATCACAGGGCTCATTTCCGAACGCGGCGTCTGCCAGGCTACTCAAGAAGGCATCGACTCCCTGTATCCCGAGTCCGCAGGAACGGCACGCCATGACCGCTGAACCGATTGACGGCGTCGTCAAATACCAAGCGAGCCATACAAGGGGAGACGTCGAGACGTCCCTCCGTACCTTGCCCGCTGGAATACGCGAAACGGCGCTTGATGCGCTGACGCTTTTTCCCGAACTGGATGCGGCGCGCACGACGCTTCATGACGCGGGGCTCATCGGCGTTTACCCTTCCGGCACCGGTTACGGGAACATCTCTTTGCGGCTGGCGGGGAACCTGTTTCTCATCAGCGGGAGCGGAACGGGCTCCAGCCGCCTTCTGGGAAAACAAGGTTACAGCCTCGTCCGCGCGTTTGACCCCCTCGAAAATACCGTGGCATCCTTCGGCCCCGTCCAAGCCTCTTCGGAGTCCATGACGCACGGGGCCGTTTATGGCGCGGCCAACAAAGCGCGCTGCGTCATCCACATCCACAGCCCATTCCTCTTTACGTCCCTGCTGGCGGAAGGCTTCCCCCGGACTCCGGAATCCGTCGCCTACGGAACCCCCGCCCTTTCCCGCGAAGTGGCACGCTTGATCACGGAAGAGCTTTCTCCTTCCGAAGGAGTCTTTGTAACGGCCGGGCATAACGAAGGTGTTTTCGCGTACAGTGAGAGCATCGCCTCCACCCTCAACCTCATTCTTTCCCTGAACATGACAAAGGACTGATCATGGACATCAAAATAGGCATCATCGGCGGCAGCGGCCTCGACAACCTGAACATTTTTACCAACGCGCGGGACACATTTACCGGCACGGTATGGGGCGAGCCGTCCTCGCCGCTCCGGGAAGGCGAAATCGCGGGCATTCCCGTGGCCGTATTGGCGCGTCATGGGCGCAGCCATACGATTGCGCCCTCTTCAGTCAATTACCGGGCTAACATCCAGGCACTCAAAGATGCCGGATGCACGCACATCCTCGCAACGACGGCGACCGGTTCCCTCCGGAAGGAAATCCGGCGCGGCGATCTCGTCATCCTCGATCAGTTCATCGACTTCACCAAACAGCGGAAAATGACGTTCCACGATTATTTCAAGCCGGGCCAGCCCGTCCATGCGCCCATGGCCGAACCGTTCGACGCCTCTCTTCGCCAAATCCTGATCGACGGCTGCCGCAAAAACGATTTCCCTTTCCATCCCACCGGAACCGTCGTCACCATCGAAGGCCCCCGCTTCTCCACCAAGGCGGAATCCCGCATGTTCCGGATGTGGGGGGCCGATGTCATCAACATGTCCGTTTCCACGGAAACGGCGCTTGCCAATGAAGCGGGCATCCCTTATGCCGCCGTGGCGATGTCCACGGACTACGACTGCTGGAAGGAGGACGAAGCCCCGGTAAGCTGGGAGGAAGTCTCTCTCGTCTTCAAGCAAAACGCCGAAAAGGTGACGACGCTGCTGGTTGAAAGCGTCCCCGCCATTGCGCAGGCCGCGTTGAAATAACTCCATCCGCCGCCTTAACGCCCGCAGCATACGCACGGCAAAACAAAGACAGCCCGAAAGGATTCCGGGCTGTCTTTGTTTCTTTCTGCGAAGCAGCAGGTCCTAGTGGAACCACCATTCCGAGCCTTCCGGCTGAACCGTCGTTCCGTGATAGGCAATCATCACGCCTTCGTTATCTTCGTTACGGTGGCAATATCTTTGGGCGAAGCGAATGGCGGTTGCCTTGTCCACATTTTCCGCAATCATTCCCGCATTCTTGTTTTCCGCATTCTTGCGAGCGACAAAAATGACGTCATAGGTCTTATTGTCCATCTGTCCTGTGCTCATATCGTCTCCGTTCGGATGAAAGCTTGAAGAAGCACCGAGACCATCCGGGAACGCACCGGGTGAAGGCTTCTCTTTGCATGGTTCTTTTTTGAGCCTGTTTGCGTGCACTTGTCAACCCTGCCGGACGATCCCCTTTTCCCTTTTGGTCAGATCACCTCTCCGTCCGCGGCATGTTGTGTATGGAATACCGATTTACAATCTTTCAACCTAGTTACTTTATTTAATAAATAGAAAAACAATTAGTTCTTGTCCTTTGCGCCACAATTGTCTATGACCGTAGAGCCGTACCTTGGTTGCCCCTTTGCAGGCAGCCGTTTTGACTACATCAATCGTATGAGGGGAGGAGATTATGTCAAAGAAACATTCCAAAATGAGCCTTCCGATGCAGATGGTCATCGGGCTTGTCCTTGGCGTCATCGTCGGGAGCATGACTTCCGCCGAGTTTACCGCCGCCTACCTGCGCCCGTTCGGGCAGCTTTTCATCACCCTGATCCGCATGGTGGTCGTGCCTCTGGTCCTTGCCACGATTATTGCAGGGGCCGCGGGCATCCATGACCTGAGCAAACTGGGGCGCGTCGCCACCAAAACGCTCGTCTACTACTTCCTCACCACGGGCGTGGCCGTGGCCATCGGTTTGTTCCTCGCCAATGTCATGCAGCCCGGCATTGGGCTGGATCTTTCCACAAAAGGCTTGGAGGCAAAGCAGATCACGCCGCCCAGCCTGATCCAGACCCTGCTCAACATCGTGCCTATGAACCCCATAGATGCCCTCGCCAAGGGCAACATGCTGCAGGTCATCTTCTTTGCCGTTATTTTCGGCTTTGCCCTGAGCTCCCTCGGCGAAACGGGCAAACCGCTGCTCCGTATTTTTGAACTCATCGGCGACGTGATGATCCGCATGACCAATATGGTCATGATGTATGCCCCCATCGGCGTGTTCGGCCTCATTTCCTACACCGTCAGCCAGCATGGCCTCAAGGTGCTCCTGCCTCTCGGCAAGCTCATCCTCGTCTCGGCCATCGCGTCCGTCCTGCACGTCATCATCTGTTACAGCCCGCTGGTCAAATATGTGGTCCGTATCCCGCTTCCCACGTTCTTCCGCGGCGTTTTCGAACCGTGGCTCATCGCCTTTACGACGTGCTCCAGCGCGGCGGCCCTTCCCACCAACTTGCAATCCGTACGCCGCCTCGGGGCCTCCAAGGGCGTTGCCAGCTTCTCCATCCCGCTCGGCAATACCATCAATATGGACGGCACCGCCATTTATATGGGCGTCGCGGCTGTTTTCGCCGCCGAAGTGTATGGCATCCCGCTGACCTTGAGCGACCAGCTTACCGTCATGCTCATGGGGCTTCTCGCCTCGATCGGCACCGCCGGCGTCCCCGGGGCTGGCCTTATCATGGTCAGCCTCGTCTTCACCCAGATCAGCATCCCGCTGGAAGCGTTGGCCCTGATCGCTGGCATCGACCGTGTGCTCGATATGATCCGCACCTCCATCAACGTCCTCGGCGATGCCACGGGTGCCCTGCTCGTTTCCAAGCTTGAAGGGGATCTGAATACGGAGCCTTTCGCGGAGAATGAGGATGTCAGTGAGCTGAACACCGGCACGGAAACCTTCGAATAATTCACCGCAACATCTTTGGTATTGAGGCGTCTTCCCCAAAAGGAAGACGCCTCTTCCTTTGATCCGGCTCAGTTGCGGTAGAAACCAACACTATTGATACGGCCCCATGCCATATGCGGACTTTTGTCGACCTGGTGGAGGCTACACCGCTCGACCGGAATACGCTTACGTGATATGTATGAAAAAAACGGGGAGGAGCATGGCCTGTTTCTTCCTGTTTTCCCCGTCCGGTTTTGTCCATTGTGGTCAAGGCCATTCCCCAACGGACGGGTTTTCCGACACTGAACCGTGAGGGGTACTCATGGGTAAAGAAAATAAAGAAGCGTTGCAGGTTACGAAAGAAATCATCGTCAAATTCATCGAAACCCAGCGTATTTCTCCGAGCAACTTTGCGGAACATTTCCCCGCCATCTACAAGATTGTTCTCGATACGCTGGAAGACAACGCGACACAGGATGACACCAGTGAACGCTGAAAACTCTCAAGAACTACTTGAAGAAAAAAACGGAACGGCGACCGACGCACACGCGGCAAAAGTTTCGGGGCTCTTCGCCCGTATCGTCAAATGGTATGATCCGTTGAACAGGCTCTTAAGCCTGGGTTTGGACCAAGGCTGGCGAAAATGCCTTGCCGATGCCGTACTTCCCGGGCAGGCGGAAGGAAAGCGGGTTCTCGATCTTGCTGCGGGTACGTTGGATGTTACATTAGCGGTGCGCAAGCGCCACCCCGCCGCACAGGTGCTGGCAATGGACTTTTGCCCTCCCATGCTGGTGCATGGGCAAAAGAAGCTTTCGGGAGAAGACAAAGACTTCGTTCTTTCCGTCGGGGCCGACGCACGAGCCCTGCCTCTCCCCGACGCGTGTATGGACGGCCTCACCATGGCTTTCGGCATCCGCAACATTGCCCCCCGCTCAGCCTCCTTCGCGGAGATGGCGCGAGTCCTCAAGCCCAGAGGCCGGGCCTGTATCCTGGAATTTGGGACGGGAAAGACGCGTATCTGGCTCGGCATCTACAATTTCTATCTGAAAAGGATATTGCCTGTCGTCGGCAGGCTTTCCGGAGATCCCGGTGCCTATGCCTACCTCGCCAGGAGCATCATCGAATTCCCCTCGGCGGATGCCTTGAGCGATGAAATGCGCGCGGCGGGTTTCAAACGGATTTACCATATTCCGTTGTGTTCGGGCATTGTCTGCCTGCATGTGGCGGAAAAAGGATAGAGGCATTGCTGCGGCAGGAAACACAGGAATCATGCAGACTGGTTTGCTGAAACAAGGAGAGGACTGTGAAAACATTTTTCTTTTTTGGCGACTCCATCACTCTGGGGGTCAACGATACCCTTGCCGGAGGCTGGATCGGAAGATTCGCCGGATTGGCGTCCCAGCGCGCCGGCCTTCCCGTCCCGCCTTCCACCTTCTACAATCTGGGCGTCCGCAAACATTCGAGCCTTCAAATCCGAGAACGCTGGGCTTCCGAATACCGCTCCCGTGTCAATGACGCCACCGTGCCCTATTTGATTTTCTGTTTCGGCACCGTAGACATGGCGGCTCCCAACGGCAATGTCGCTGTCCCTATGCAGGAAAGCACCCAAAATGCCCAAGCCATTCTTTCCGAAGCGCAGATGAAAGCTCCGGTCCTCATGATGGGGCCTCCCCCGGTGAAAAACCCGGATCACCTGGAACGGCTGAACAAATTGAACGAAACCTATGCCGGGCTCTGCCTCGATCTCGGTGTCGCCTATCTTGATCTTCTCAAAGGGCTCCCCGCCGTATACGTCGCCGATCTGGATGACGGGCTCCATCCGGGAAAAACGGGAAACATGCTGATTGCCGAACAGCTTCTCAATGCCCCAATCGTACAGGGCTGGATCCGAAGCTGAACCGCCCATACCCATAACAAAAGCGCCCGCTCATGATGCATGAGAGGGCGCTTCATTGTATTCCTCCAAAGCAATCTGTGCCGGGAAGCGGGAAATGCGGAAGCGATGGGACAGGTTACAAAAGCCTTTGAAAGGGAAGGACGTACTCAGCACAGGCAGAGCGAGAGAAGGGAGGGAAAGCTTTTTTCAAAACTTTTCCCTCCCTTCTCCATACATATCTTTCAACGTTAAAAGGGGCTAGGCTTCAACTTCCTCGCCGTTCAATTCCGCACGGAACTTGCGAGACAGACGGAACACGACCACCTTGCGGGGAGGGAGCGTAATGGTTTCATCCGTTTGAGGATTGCGGCCCTTGCGCGCTTCCTTGTCGTAAGCCTCGAATTTCCCGAATCCGCTCACCAAGAGGGCATCATCCTTCTTGATGGCCTGCTTCATCAGACCAAGCAGAATTTCCACCGTGTTCTTCACATCAGCGCGATTTCTGTCGGTCTTCTCATAAATGGCTTCTACAATATCCGCTTTGGTCAGTGCTCTGTTCATAGTTCCTCCATACTTCCCAAAATGTTCGAGCATCCAGAGCATTCCACAAGTATCGTTTCCTCCGCGAGACATTCCGTCGCAATGCCCTTTGACGAAAGGCCTCTCTTGAGGAGAACTGGAGACTCTTCGTTGTTGCCGACTCCCAAATATGCTTTTCTCAACGCCCTGTGCAACCCGTCGTCGCTCCTATCGGGCCCCTACACAGTTTTTTTGTAAAGAAAAACAGGCAAAACCACTTTTCTCGCTCCTTTTCGGACACATCTTCCCCCAAAGACGCACTATCACTCGAAACGAGGTTTGCCTGTCCCTAAGTATACTCTCTATTTATCTATAGTTCAAGAAGATTGCACGCCTACAGCGGGAGAATATGACCCTTTTCTGCTCATCCTTGAAATCGTCGGTTATAGTTTTTCCCGGATGGCGTCAGCAAGGGCCGCCATCTCCTGCATATCTTGATATGCTCCCTGCGGCCACGCCGTATAACCGTCATCAGCAAAACGGGGAATGAGATGCCAGTGCACGTGCGGAACTTGCTGCCCCGCAGCGGAATAGTTATTCTGAACGACATTCAGACCTTCCGCACCCGTCGCCTTCATAACGGCAGAGCCCACCTGCTTCATAGCAGCAAATAACGTTTCGCCTATACCAGCGGGCATATCGAACAGCGTTTCCATATGCGCCTTAGGAACAAGCAGAGTATGTCCTTTGTTGACGGGGCTGATATCCAGAAAAGCTATCAGCTCTTCGGATTCAAAGACGGATGTGCAAGGGATATCCCCACGTGCGATTTTACAAAAAATACAATCTTCATGTTGTGATGCAGGCATAGCGGCTCCTTTTTCTTACCTCGGGCTCGACCTCCACGGTGAACTGTGGAATAGTCTCTGAACAAAACACTGTGTACAAATCGATAAGCGCCAAGGTATACCAACACTTATCGTCTAATACCAAACAAATCAACAGGTATGAAAAAAAACTCTTCCACGGGACGCCATGCGCGCGAGTGCCTTTTTCCGGTCGGCAACCCCGGCGCATCAGCCCCGCGACAGCGTCCCGCCATCGTCCCTTTCTTTTTGCCTTTTGCAGGCTGCCCACATCGTTGCCTCTTTTGCGCTCAAGACAAGCAGACGGGGCACACGCGACCTTCTGATTGCCTACCATACCCACAAGCTCTTGCCAATCTTTTGTCCGAGTTAGAGACGCATCACATGGAGCGGACGGCCTCTCGTCCCATCGAATTGGCCTTCTACGGCGGTACGTTCACCGCTCTCCCTGAACGCCTCCAGATGGAATGTCTGGCGTTGGCCATGCAAGCCAAAGAAAAAGGCATCGTATGCCGGGTCCGGTGTTCGACGCGCCCTGATGCGCTCCGCCCGGATCGGTTGCAGGCATTGCGCCATGCGGGACTGGATCTTGTTGAGCTGGGAATACAGTCATTCCATACCGAAGCGCTGTTGGACGTGCAACGGGGCTACAATGGCGATAGGGCACGGGAAGGCTGCCGTTTGATCAAGGAAAGCGGCCTCAAACTCGGCATCCAGCTACTCCCCGGTATGCCCGGCTCCACCCCGCAACGCTTCTCTGAAGATGTCGAAGAGGCCCTTGCGTTTTCTCCTTCCTGTTTGCGTTTTTATCCCTGTCTCGTCGTGGACGGTACGCCGCTGGCGGAACGGTGGAGGATGGGCCAATATGCGCCCTGGGAACTGGACACGACCATAACCACCCTCGGGAAAGCCCTTGCCTCTGCATGGGCACGGAGAATCCCCGTCATCCGGTTGAGCCTCGCCCCGGAGCGTGAACTGGATGAATCCGTATTGGCGGGGCCCCGCCACCCGGCACTCGGCAATATCATCCAAAGTGAAGCGCTGTTCGAAACGGTCCGTTCGCATTTCGCTTTGAACGGCTTCCTGCCGCCGGATGAACTCTTCTTCCCCCAATATTGCCAAGGCTTTTTCTCTGGCCATAAGGGGAGCCTGCTTCCCCGCTGGGAGAAACTCGGCATTCAGCCCTCATCCATCCAATGGGTTGAGGGTGAATATGCTTCGTTGCGTTGGAACAAGCCCTTAGAAGAGGTGTTATCATAGGAACGAAATCCTTCATGGGCTCTGCTCTCCCGAAAATACCCACGAAACGGCCTCTCTCAGAGCTTGCCTTGTGTGGCAGGTCTGTTATCATTCTTCGCTTGCGTTGCTGAGGTTTGGCTTTTTCTTTTTTCGACTGGCTGCCCAACATGCCGTCGGCTCTGCTTGCCGGAGACCGTACGAGACAATCCTTCGTAACGCCTTTGCCGTTTTTTGTTTGAGAAAATTTCCGCTCCGTACCGGGCAACCATCGTGCTATGTCGATTCGGCTTTCCGATACCTATCAAATAGGGACGTTCCCGGAGCCCGGAGTTCTCGTTTCACCTTTTCACTTTTGGACATCACATGACCGAACAAATGCAAGAGGCCAAGGCCACCCCGGCTGCCCAGAAGGCCAAAGCCAAGTCTCACCCCTCCAACACCATCCAGACGTCTTCTGAAATCATCTCCGTCGACGAGCCCGAAAACGCCCTCCCGGAAGTCTCCCTCGCCGATCTGCCTCAATTGCTTCAGACAGCCTGCGCCAAGGCTGGGTGGAACAGCCTTATGCCCGTGCAGTCCCGCGCTCTCCCCTATCTGCTCGAAGGGAGGGATCTCATGGTCCAGTCCCGTACGGGCAGCGGTAAGACGGGAACCTATCTGCTTCCGCTTATGGCCCGTCTGAACCCGGCCATGCCCGCCGTACAGTCGCTCATTCTCGTTCCGACCCGCGAGCTTGCCGTTCAGGTGGAACAGGAAGCCAAAACGCTTTTCAAAGGGAGCGGCTTTACCGTGGCCGCCGTCTATGGCGGAGTCGGCTACGGCAAGCAGATGGACGCGCTCCGTCAGGGGGTCAGCGTTGTTGTGGGGACGCCAGGCCGTGTGCTTGACCATCTCCTGCGGCGCACGCTCAACCTTGATCATATTTCCGCTCTGATTTTTGACGAAGCCGACCGTATGCTTTCCATCGGCTTCTATCCGGATATGAAAGAAATACAGCGGTACCTGCCCGAAACGTCCATCCATGCGATGCTGTTCTCGGCTACCTATCCGCCCCATGTGCTCAAGCTGGCGGGAGAATTCCTGACCGATCCCCAGATGCTCTCCCTGTCCACGACGCAGATCCATGTGGCGGAAGTCCAGCATCTCTATTGCGAATGCAAGAGCATGGAAAAGGATCGCACGCTGATCAAGATTCTGGAAGTCGAAAACCCGGCCTCCGCCATCATTTTCTGCAATACCAAGGCTACGGTGCACTTCGTGACCGCCGTATTGCAAGGCTTTGGATTCAACGCCGACGAGTTGTCCGCCGACCTGTCCCAGAGCCGCCGCGAAGATGTCCTTTCCCGGCTGCGCAAGGGCACCATCCGGTTTCTCGTCGCCACGGACGTGGCCGCACGCGGCATTGACATTCCTGAACTCTCCCATGTGTTCCTCTACGAGCCGCCGGACGACAGGGAATCCTACATCCACAGGGCGGGACGCACCGGGCGCGCCGGAGCCGCCGGTGTGGTCATTTCCCTCGTCGACATCATGGAAAAAATGGAACTCCAGCGGATCGCCAAGTATTTCAAGGTACCGCTCACCCAACACATGGCCCCTACGGACGAAGAAGTCGCCCATGCGGTCGGTATGCGGGTTACGGCCCTCCTCGAAGCCCGTTTCCGGCAGCTCAACGGGCTGGAACGCGAACGCATGAAACGTTTTGAGCCGCTGGTGCAAAGCATTGCGGAAGATCCGGAACAACGGCATTTGCTGACGCTGCTTCTCGATGATTGTTACCAGAAGAGCCTCAACCCCACGGCATTCCTTCCGGCGGGTACGCCGCGTAAGGAATCGGAGGGTGCAGCGCGGCCCCCCAAGCCCCATACCGGCGGCGGGCGGCGCGGCCCGCGGGAAAACGGTCCTCGCCGAGAAGGCGGCCGACGCGAAGGCCAGCCCTTCTCCAAGGAAGGCAAGCGCGAAGGCGGCCGCGGCTTTAAGGGGCGCAAACGTTCTTCCGACAAACCTTCCGACTGATTCCGGAGCGGATTGTGCCAACAGTCTCTCAAGGCTCTCTGCCCGATATGACGGAAGAGGTGCTGGGAAACTTCTCCGCCATACTGGAAAGTATGGATTTTGCCCAGGAGCTCGAGCTCCTGGGCATACGGAAACTGCATTTTCGCCAGAGAAAACGGGCCATCCGGGAACTGCGCGCCATGGTTATCGGCCTCTGGCGTCTTGGGCTGAAACGCTCATTCCCCTCCGATGGCGAGTTCCTCTTCGAACGTTTCATGCTTGGGCTATACGAACAGGCACATACCAATAAAGAACGGGAACAGGCCAACGCCTTTGATCTCCTCGTGCGATCGTATATCGACAAATTCGGGGAGCGCGGCGATACGGACTTTACGACCGTAAGCGGGCATATCGTTTCCCTCTTCCGGCGCAAGCCTGGAGACACTGCGGCACAGCGGCTCAAGCTGGCCCTGCTCATGCGGAACACCTATACCGATATCTTTCGCCATCTTATCTGAGCAAACGCGTTTTCACACACAGCGCTCCGAAAGAGAGGACGTCATGCGCGTAATCATCATTACCTCGTCCAGCAACCGCAGCGGCGGTACACGCCAAGCAGTCTACCAAGCCCAGGGGTTGAGCGAACGGGGCCATGATGTGGCTCTCTGTCTCCCCCATGATTCGACGCTCTGGGAATTGCCCAATGCGGCATCCAATCCCCTCTGGAATATGTTGCCGGAAGATCCGGCGCAACACCGTACCTATGTGGAAAGCCTCTTCCCCTCGCCGGATACGCCGACCATCGTTCACGCCTTTCACAATAAGGCTGTAAAACGCGTTGCATGGTGGGGCCTGTTTTGGCGGAACCGGAAGCTGGCCTGCGTCGCACATCGCGGCGTCATATACCGCCCGGGTAATCCCCTCCCCTACCTTTCGCCTTCAATGAAGGCCTTCCTTCCCAATTCGGAAGCCTGTGCCCGGGCAATCAGCTGGTGTTGCCCCAAGCACAAAATCCACGTCATCCCAAACGGCATTCCCGATGATCGCGTGATTCCCACGCGCCCCGCCTCCGCCGTAAAACAGGAACTGGACATCCCCGAGCAAGCCCTTATCTTTACCTATGTGGGAAACAATAATCCTGCCAAGGGGATAGAACCGCTTCTGAAGGCTTTTTCCTCCGCTTGCCTTGACGCGTATCTGGTCATGGTGGGAGCCAACCCCGATCTCTGGCTTCCTCTCTGCGATACGCTGGGAATCCGAGAAAAAGTCCGTCTCATAGGGCAGACCGAACGCGTCAGCGATTACCTCCAGATAGCCGATGCATTTGTCTTCCCTTCAAAGAATATGGACTCGGCTCCCAATACGCTTCTCGAAGCCATCCGCATGGGGTTGCCCGTAGTGGCGGCGACAGTGGGCGGAGTTCCTGAAATAGCTGAAAATAATGGGCTGCTGGTTCCGCCGGATGATACGGAAGCCTTAACGCGGGCCTTACAGGAAATGGCCTCTGATCCTGAGCGCCGGAAACTGTGGGGAGCGAACAGCGCCCGCAGAGGGCAAAGCTACTCCGTCGAAGCGCGATGTGTCGAATTGGAAAAAATATATCATTCCGTCCTGTAACCTGCTCTCGGAGCAAAAGGAAACGTTATGGATCTGTTGCAGAGCATCGGAAAAACGCCGCTGATACGGCTCGCCAAACTGACCGCAGGTCTTGACGCGGAGATTCTGGTCAAAGTCGAATCCCGCAACCCGGGCGGCTCCATCAAAGACCGTGCCGCCCTCCGTATGATTCAGGGGGCTCTCGAAAAGGGCACCCTCAAGCCGAACGGAACCATTGTCGAACCGACCAGCGGAAACACCGGCATCGGCTTGGCGGTCGTATCCACATGCATGGGGTTCAAGCTTATCCTGACCATGCCGGAATCCATGAGTGACGAACGCAAAGCCCTGCTCCGCGGTTTTGGGGCGGAACTCATTCTCACCCCCGCCGCGAAGGGTATGGGCGGGGCCGTTGAGGAAGCCCAGCGGCTGGCCGCCACGGAAGGCTATGTACTTCTGGATCAGTTCTCCAATCCGGATAATGCGGAAGCGCACTACCGCACGACGGGTCCGGAAATCCTCTCGGACGCCGGAACGGTGGATGCCTTTGTTGCGGGCGTCGGCACAGGCGGAACCATCACGGGGACAGGGCGCTACCTGCGCGAACACCTTCCCTCGGTGGGGCTGTTCGCTGTCGAGCCTGCGGAATCGGCCGTCCTTTCGGGCAATCCCGCAGGGCCGCACCTTATTCAAGGCATTGGCGCCGGTTTCGTTCCCGCGTTGCTGGATCGCTCCCTGCTGACCGAAGTGCTGCCTATCCCCGGCCTGGAAGCCATCAAAATGGCCCGGCGCGTCATGACGGAAGAGGGCATTTCCTGCGGCATTTCATCCGGCGCCAACGTCGCGGCGGCGCTTCTTCTGGCGAACAGACCGGAATGGAAAGGAAAGCGCATTGTGACGGTTCTGCCCGACACCGGCGAGCGCTATCTCTCCACCCAGCTTTTCAAAGCGTAACCGCTGCCATCTCCCAATCACTCAAAACAAAAAGGACGGCGTTTCAACGAGCCGTCCTTTTTGTTTTGAGCTGTCACATTCGCTTATCCGCTAAAAATCCGCCGAGTCCAACAAGAGCGTTACCGGCCCCCAATTTGTGAGGGAAACGTCCATGTCCGCAGCGAACACACCCTGCTGGACTCGTCCCGGCAGCCTGGATCGCACATCTTCCACAAAATGCTGAAACAATGGTTCCGCCACGCCCGGAGGCGCCGACAGGTGGAACGAGGGGCGCCGCCCTTTTCGGGAGTCCGCATACAGCGTGAACTGGGAAACCAGAATGATTTCTCCGCCGGCTTCCTCTATCCCTCTGTTCATCTTCCCCTCATCATCAGGAAAAATGCGGAGCCCCACCATCTTTTCGATCAGCGTATTCCAGAGCTTGCCGCCGCGCAGATCAATCGTATCCTCCGGGCCAAAACCAACGAGGACAACCAAGCCCTTGCCGATGGATGCCACGTTCTGACCTTCAATGGTGACTTTTCCCTCACGGACCCGTTGAAGAAGCAGTCTCATGCGTTTCCGTCCGTCTTCTCGGGTTCGCCCTGCGTTTTTGCTTCCTTTTCTCCGATTCCAGCCTCCGGAGCAGAAACCTCTTCCTTCGAGGTTTCTTCGGGGACAAGCTGTTCTTTATCCTGTTCCGTGTCGCTCTTGTGCAGTTCCTCTTCCCGCAGGATGCGCCGCAACACTTTGCCGACCATCGTCTTCGGCAGTTCCTCACGGAATTCGATCAAGCGAGGCACCTTGAAGGAAGCCAGTTTCTGGCGACAGAAGGCCACGACTTCCGGTACGGTCAGATTCGCCCCTTCCTCCGGGACGATATACGCCTTGACGGTTTCACCACGGGAGCGGTGATTAACGCCCACGGTAACGGCTTCCCGAATTTTTGGGTGCGTGTGGAGGACTTCATCGATTTCACGAGGATAGACGTTATAACCACCGACGATGATCAAATCCTTTTTACGGTCGACAATGTAGAAATAACCTTCTTCATCCATGTAGGCGATATCGCCGGTGTACAGCCAGCCGTCGCGGATGGTCCGGGCGGTTTCTTCCGGGCGGTTCCAATAGCCCTTCATAACCTGCGGCCCCTTGATGACCAACTCCCCGATCTCATTGTGAGCCAAAACCCTTTCACCGTCTTCCGTGTCGACAATACGGGCGAGGGTTCCGGGAACCGGCACACCTATGGAACCCGGCTTCTGCTTCCCAAACACGGGGTTGGCATGGGTAACGGGCGAAGCCTCGGTCAGCCCAAAGCCTTCCGTAATGGGCGTGCCCGTCACTTCTTCGAATTTCTTCAGCCATTCGACAGGCATAGGGGCTGATCCCGAAATACAGAATATGATATGGTGCAGATCATACTGGGCCAGATTTTTCTGCTGCAACAGGGAAATATAGACGGAAGGAGCGCCGATGAACGCCGTGAACTGGTACTTTTTGAATGCCTCCAACATGTCGGCGGGGACATACCGCGGCATGGGGACCACTCGCGCGGCCATCCTTGCGGGCAGCAACAATGTAATCGTCAAACCGAACACATGGAACAAAGGCAACAGGGCCAGAAACACATGTTCCTTTTCCGGGGGCTGCTGAATGATCGCCATCAGCTGGGTAAGGTTGGCCAATAGGTTCGCGTGGGTCAGCATGGCCCCCTTGGAAAGCCCCGTGGTCCCCCCCGTGTACTGCAACAAGGCGATGGTCTCATGAGCATCCGTCACTTCCACGCTCAGGCGCTCGGTCGTTTTGAAAAGGTCCTTCCACGCTACGACCTCTTTTCCGTCAAACGGAACGGGAACCCATGTACCCTGCCGCCGGGCCGAAAACGGCTGCAGCCAGCTCAAGGGAAATTTCAGCGCATCACGGACACGCGTCACATAACAGACGTCCAGTTCGAGCTGTTCCCGCAGAGCCGCGATCTTGGGCCAAAAAATATCGAGGGTGATGAGATGTTTTGCGCCGGAATCCTTGATCTGATGCGTCAGCTCGGATTCCATATAGAGAGGGTTGGTCATGACGGCGACCGCTCCGGCCTTCATGACACCCCAGAATGCGATAAATGTCTGAGGGAGATTCGGGAGCATGATGGAAACGCGATCTCCCGGCCTGACCCCGCGCCGCCGGAGCGAAGCGGCCAGTTTTTCAGCTAATTCTTTCAATTCCTTATAGGAAATATGCGTATTTTGAAAGACAATGGCTTCACGCTGTCCGTATGTTTCCGCCGCAGTGTCGAGAATATTTTGCAGCCCTCCCTCGGGGATGACTATGTCATGCGGCACACCTTTGTCGTAAGAAGAAAACCAAGGACAGTCCATGCCCTGCTGAAGGTCGCTCATAACGGCTCACGATGCGAAAAAGGTTAGAATTACCCCACGGAAAGGGCCCGTACTGCTTGTTACACCAACATACAAAGTTTTACAAGAACGACATGGAACTTTCATTCAACCCAGAGGGTTATCTGTTATTTTCAGTATACTTGTCGGGATATTAAATTTTACATAATTTAAAGTCTTATGTGTCTCTATTGCCACGAAGCCCCGTAACCACGGCGACGGCCTTTATCCCCAGCCGTTCACCTGTAAAACCAAGCCCTTCCTCCGTCGTCGCCTTCACATTTACCGCTCCCATGTCCAACCCGAGCAGCCTTGCCACATTCCGCCGAATCATTTCCCTATGCGGGCCGACTTTGGGAATCTGAGCAATGACAGTCAGATCGACATGGGTAATGTGCACATTGGCCTTCTGGACGTGCTCCAGAACCGTGTCCAGCAACACAGCCGAATTGACATTGTCGAATGCAGGATCGGAATCAGGGAAAAATGTTCCGATATCCCCCCCCCCGATACACCCAAGCAAGGCATCCATCAACGCGTGCAGTAAGACATCTCCATCGGAATGGGCCAGCACATCCGGCGAACCGGCAATGGGCACCCCCCCCAACCGCATAGGCCGGGCAGGCTGTCTCGCTTCATTGCCATCAGCATACTTATGGACATCATACCCGTAACCGACACACGGGATACGCTCTCCTGTCATCCGCAACATTTCCAAATCCTCGGGCGTGGTAATTTTTTTGTTTCCCGCTTCTCCCTCCGCGACATGCACGGCGTGTCCGCACAGTTCAAGCAAACTGGCGTCGTCAGTGACAACCCAGCCTTCCTGTTCCGCACGCTGATGGGCAGCCCGCAGAAAAGCGAGGGAAAAACCTTGCGGGGTCTGAACCGCCATCAGATGTTTCCGATCAGGTGTGGCAACGACCTTTTTTTCTTCATCCATCACTTTAATGGTATCCACCACGGGAATGCCGGGGATATATGCGGCGACACACTCCCCCGAACCTTCACCATGCAGCCCGTCCAGTATCCGGTTGACCAGCACGGGCGAAACAAACGGCCTTGCCGCATCGTGGATCAGGACCTCCATGCAATCATCCGGCAAAGCGGACAAGCCGTTTCGGACGGAGTCTTGACGCAACGCTCCGCCAGCGACAACCTTCCAAGGAATCCCTAGGGACGCATTCCGCATCAGGCCCGCTACCCGTTCGCGCTCTTCGTCGATGCACGCTTCCGGAAACACGAAAACAAGCCCCTCCACGCGCGCGCATCGAGAAAAGACGAGCGCCGATTCCCAATACAACGGAGCGCCTTTCCAATCCAAGAATTGCTTGGCAAGCCCCCCTGTGGCCGAAGCCAACCGATTCCCCTGCCCCGCCGCGAGAAGAAGTGTCCACGCCATGAATGACCTCACTTGTGTGCTGAATGCGAGAAAGCCCCGGTGAAGTCTGCATATGCAAAAACCGTCACCGGAGCCTCAAATCGGGAGTCGGACTATAAGCCGGGTTCTGTACCATTCCGCCCTTGCGGACGGCATGGCGACTGTCATTCCTCTAGGAGCACAGTTACCTGTACCCTCAAGCAACCTACCCGGAAGCGTTGATCGGGCCGATCCGCTTCCCTATTTGGTCTTGCTTCGAACGGGGCTTGCCGAGCTCGTCACGTCACCGTGCCGACTGGTGGGCTCTTACCCCACCGTTTCACCCTTACCGCCCGAAGGCGGCGGTTTGCTTTCTGTGGCGCTCTCCGAGGATCACTCCCCCTGGGCGTTACCCAGCGTCCTGCCCTGTGAAGCCCGGACTTTCCTCTCCGTCCGTCACGCCGAAACGCGACGGACGCGGCGACAATCCATCCGGCTCCCGAAAATTCAAAAACTATTCGGCGTGGTGCGCCATTTCATCAGCCGTCTGGTTGGTTTCTTCGTTGAAGTGCTCCACCCAGTAAATCAAGCGCTGACAGTTGGGGCAGTTGATGATCTTATGGCCTCCCTGCAGTTCAATGAACGTCTGCGGGGGGATCATGATCCGGCAACCGGAACAAACCCCGGCAGTCACGGGTACGATCACGGGATGGGACAGACGGCGGCGGATGAACTCATAACGGTCAAGGACGGGACGCGGCACAGCGGAGCCAGTTTCGGAACGCACCTGAGCCAGCTCATCCAAACGCTTGCGGGCTTCGTCCTGCCGCGTTTCGAGGCTGATCTGCTTGGCTTCCAGCTCGGCCTTGAGGTCGGCCCATATAGCGTCGACTTCCTGCAGCGCGTTGTCCTGATGCAGCTTTTCTTCCAACAAGGCGGCGCGTTCCTCTTCACGGGAACGGTTCACCTTTTCCATATTGTCCATTTCCCGGGCCATAGCCTGATATTCCCGGGAGTTGGATACCTGCATCATCTTGTTCTTGCTCTTCTTGATGCGGCTGCTGTCGTCATCAAGTTCGCCGGTGATGCGCTTTTCCTGTTCCTTCAAATGCGCAAGCTTTTCCAGCACCCGCTCACGCTGCGTGTTCGTGGCGGCGAAACGGTTTTTGAGATCTTCCAATTCTTTCGGGGCCTGTTCGAGTTCCATCTCCACGGAATGGATGGCATCGTCCACGCGCTGAAGGGCCACGAGTTGGCGGATTTGTTCGAGATAAAGGCTCACAACTCTTCTCCTGAAATCTGATAACGGATTACGCCTCAGTCTGTGGGGGAAAACGGCGCAAGAGGATCCTGCGCGGGCACGAACTGCACGGCGACATCAGACACATTCTCTTTCAATTGCAGGGCAAAACGCCGCATCATCTCTTCTTCAAGGCTGAAATGCCCCACATCCAGCACTGGAAGGGGAAGATCAAGCGCGGTATGATACTTCAAGTCACCGGTAATGAGCAAGTCCGCGCCACGTGCAGCGGCCTCAGGCGCAAGCGAACTTCCCGATCCGGGGCAGATGGCAATGCGGCGGATACGCTCAGGCAAGGCCCCAGCCAAGCGGGGGCAACTCCCCACCAGCCATAGGGCCAACATTTTTTTCAGATCTTCCGGGGTCATGTCAACCGCACAATCGCCGACGACGCCGAAGCCGCAGGCATACGAACCGCCGCCCCGCTCCATTGTCCCCGTCTGTTCCAGCACGGTCAGCGGCAAGGGCATCCCATGCCCTGCCTCGCCATCCTTCGTGTCAGAAGAAGGGATGCGGCAAAGCCCCAGCTCGTCCGCCAACCAGGAAACCGGACCCAAAGGATTCGCATCGAGGGACGTATGCGCCGAATACAGCGGCACATCGGCCCGAAACACCAGCGAAAGGACTTCATGGTAGCTGTCCAGCCGATCGGTGAACCGCCCCTCCATCGTCAACGGGTGATGGGCCAAAATCATTTCAGCCCCCCCGGACAACGCGATGCGGATGGATTCCGGCGTCGGATCAAGGCACACGGCGAGGCTGTTGATATCCTGCCGTGCGGAAGCGACCTGAACACCCGACCTATCCCACGGCGCGGCGATCGCGAGCGGTGCCGTCCGTTCAATGAGCGCAATGAGTTCCGACTGTTTCATGCTTCCAATTCCTCTGTCTTGCCGAACCGGCGCATCCTAGCTGTGGTTGACGGGGTTCTCGCGCAGGTACCGGACAGCGTTCGCAAAGAGTGCGGTTCCGGGCACGGCGACCTCCCCGCGCGTCCAGCCGGGATGGTTGGTGGCGTGGTGGAACGCTTCGGGGTGCGGCATCAGGCCGAGGATATGCCCGGTCGGGTCCGTCAGGCCGGCAATGGCCAGTGGAGAACCGTTGGGATTCCAAGGATGCTCCTGCGTGGCTTCGCCCGTTTCAGGATGCGTATACTGCAAAGCAATCAGGTTTTCGTCCTGCAACCGCTGCAAAGTCGCGGCATCGCGGGCCACGAGTTTGCCTTCGCCATGACGGACAGGCATCGGCAGCACGCCGTGGACAGCCAATCCTTTGGTGAAAATACACGGACTGTCGGGGTTCGGCTTGAGCTGGACCCATCTGTCCTCATAGCGGGCGGAGTCGTTATGGCTGAGGGAAACCTGCCGCTCAAAACGCTTCCCGTCCAACGCGGGGAGTACGCCGAGCTTGACGAGCAGCTGGAATCCGTTGCAGATTCCCAGCACGAGGCCTCCCGCATCGACGAACCGGTTCAAGCTGTCCAGCAGAGGCTGGCCTTCCGCGTCGGAAAGATGCAGCCAGCGCTGTGCCGCGGCCTGTGCCGCCCCGAGATCGTCGCCATCAAGGAATCCGCCGGGGAAAACAAGGAACTGATACTCGCTCAGGCGGACCTTCGCAGCCACAATGTCGGAAAAATGCACCACATCAGCCCTGTCCGCACCGGCCAGACGTGCGGCATGCGCTGTTTCCTGATGCGAGTTGGTGCCGTATCCGGTAATGACCAGCGTGTTGACCTGACTCATTGTCCACCCTTTTCCTGCATAAAAATTAAAAGCTTACTTACTGAAAAAGCGATAACGCGCCTGCATGCTCCAGTTGGGTTCCCTCGCCAAGAAAAAAAGGGGAGCCAGTCTGGAATGGGGGATTTACTTTATGCGGGTGTTTCTTTTCAGTCAATGGCTGTTTTTTTTCTGAAAACGGCCTATAGTTGGCGGATATTGTTTGCGTGCATCTGAATAGCCTGCTGAGGAGCAGAGGAATTACGGTTTTGGAACAGACGGAGCGTCCCCACATTTCCCAATCAAAGGCGTTGCTTTTGTTACAGAACCAGCCGCATGTCGACCCGCTCAGGCGGGCTTTTTGTGTTCGCGTTCTCTCCTTTTCTGATGTATCCTGTTTCAGAGCGAGTTTCGTACACTGTATCCCCTCCGTCACGGCGGGAAAATCATAACTCGAGGTTTTTCATGAAGACCAAGTTTATCTTCATCACTGGTGGCGTCCTTTCCTCTCTCGGCAAAGGGCTTTCGGCGGCTTCCATCGGCGCGCTGTTGAAAACGCGCGGGCTGACCGTGACCATCCAAAAACTTGATCCCTATATCAACGTGGACCCCGGAACCATGAACCCCTATCAGCACGGTGAAGTGTACGTTACGGATGATGGGGCGGAGACGGACCTCGATTTGGGGCACTACGAACGCTATCTCAATACGGCGCTCTCTCAGAAAAACAACACGACCTCGGGTTCCATCTACTATAAGGTCATTACCAAGGAGCGCCACGGCGACTACCTCGGCGGAACGGTGCAGGTGATCCCCCATATCACTGATGAAATCAAAAACGCCATCCTCAGCCTCGCCAAGGATGAGCCCGAAAACCCCGCTCCCGACGTCGCCATCATCGAAATCGGCGGCACGGTAGGCGACATCGAAGGCCTCCCCTTCCTTGAAGCCATCCGCCAGCTCCGCTCCGAACTGGGCCGCGACAATTGCCTGTACATCCATCTAACGCTCGTGCCCTATCTCCGTTCCGCCGGAGAACACAAGACCAAGCCCACGCAACACAGCGTCAAGGAGCTCCGTTCGATCGGCATCCAGCCTGACATCATCCTCTGCCGCTGCGAAGAGCCCGTCCCCGCCGACCTCCGCGCCAAAATCGCCCTGTTCTGCAATGTGGACAAGGATGCCGTGTTTTCCGCCGTGGATGTGAGCAACATCTACGAATTGCCCTTGAAACTCTATGAGGAAGGGTTGGATCAAAAGGTCGCCATCATGCTGCGCCTGCCCGCCCGCAACGCCAAGCTTGAGCCGTGGGAAGAGCTGGTCCACAACGTCAAGAATCCGCAGGGCCGGGTCACCATCGCCATCGTCGGCAAGTATGTCGAACTGAAGGAAGCCTACAAGAGCCTTCACGAAGCCTTGGTGCATGGCGGCATCGCCAACAGGGTCGCCGTGGATCTGCGCTATGTGAATTCCGAAGAGGTGACCGCCGAAAACGTCGCAGAGACCTTCAAAGGCGCTGACGGCATCCTCGTGCCCGGCGGCTTCGGGTACCGCGGCGTCGAAGGGAAAATCGAATCCATCCGGTATGCCCGTGAAAACAATGTGCCCTTCTTCGGGATCTGCCTCGGTATGCAGTGCGCGGTCATCGAATTCGCCCGCCACGTCGTCGGCATCGAGGAAGCCAACTCCGAAGAATTCAACCCGTTCGCCAAGGACAAGCTCATCTACCTGATGACCGAATGGTACGATTTCCGCAAAAAGGCCGTGGAGCGCCGCGATGCGGAAAGCGACAAGGGAGGAACCATGCGCCTCGGTGCGTATCCCTGCGCCATTTCGGAAGGGACGCACGCTTTCGAAGCCTACAAAACGGCCAATATCAACGAACGCCACCGTCACCGCTACGAATTCAACAACGCCTACCGGGAACGCCTTGCGGATATGGGCATGGTTTTCAGCGGCCAGTCCCCCGATGGCACGCTGGTGGAAATCGTTGAAATCCCCGATCACCCGTGGTTCCTGGGCTGCCAGTTCCATCCCGAATTCCAGTCCCGCCCGATGAAGCCCCATCCGTTGTTCAAAGACTTCATCCGTGCGTCTTGCCTGGCTCGCAAGAAGTAGACTTCCCTTCCATAATGCTTATTCCTTTGCGGTCATTCCGGCGACAAAACCGGAATGACCGCAAGGTCGTCTCCAAGCGAGAACTCCTTTCAACGCTAAGGAATGCCCATGATGACATCGGACGAACTCTATGGTCAGCTTCGGAAGGACCACTTTATTTTTGCGGGCCCCTGTGCCCTGGAAAGTTTCGAATTGGCGCTGGACACGGCGCATGCCGTAGCCGAAGCCAGCAAGGAAGCCGGATTGTTTGCCGTCTTCAAGAGTTCGTGGGATAAGGCCAACAGGACCTCAGGGAAAGGTTTCCGCGGTCCGGGCCTGGTCAAAGGCATGAAGTGGCTGGCTCGGATTAAAGAGGAAACGGGGTTGCCCATTGTGACGGACATCCATCTGCCCGAACAGGCCGGACCTGTAGGTGAGGTAGCGGATATCCTTCAGATTCCCGCTTTTTTATGCCGCCAGACGGACCTGCTCTTGGCGGCGGCGCGGACGGGGCGCGTCGTCAACGTCAAGAAAGGCCAGTTTGTGGCTCCGTGGGATATGGGCCCCGTGCGCGATAAAGTGACCGAGGCTGGCAATGACCGCGTCCTTTTGACGGAACGGGGCTCCTCTTTCGGATACAATAACCTCGTGGTCGACTTCCGTTCCATACCTATCATGCGGGCATTGGGCGTCCCGGTGATCTTCGACGCGACGCATTCCGTTCAGCTTCCCGGAGGGCAAGGCAGCTGCTCCGGCGGTGAACGGCATCACGTGCCCACATTGGCCCGTGCCGCCGCAGGGGCGGGAGTGGACGGCATTTTCATGGAATGCCACCCGGATCCCGACAAGGCCCTGTGCGACGGCCCCAACAGCTGGCCCGTAGCCAAGCTTCCGGCGCTTTTGAAGCAACTTTCAGCCATATGGAACATTCCTTATGACTTGTAATACTCTCTATTCCGATGGGACCGGGATATCCGGCCACTCTCCCACTCCCCGGCGCGAATCGATTGAAAGCCTCGCCAAGCACATCCGGCTTCTCGTCCTGGATGTGGACGGCGTCATGACGGACGGCGGCCTCTATTATGACGCCAACGGGCTGGTCATGAAGCGGTTCCATGTCCTCGACGGCATCGGCATCCGGCTGGCTAAAACGGCGGGTATTGAAGTCGCCGTCCTGTCGGGCATGGATGTGCCCTGTGTCGTGAGACGGCTGGAAGTCCTTGGCGTGACCGAGTATCATGGCGGGGCCGACAACAAATGTACTATTCTGGATGGGATGCGCAAACGGATGTCCCTTGAGTGGCAGGAAATCGCCTACCTTGGAGATGATTGGGTCGATCTCGCACCAATGTCCCGCGTGGGGCTGCCCGCTGCCGTCGCGAATGCCATGCCGGACGTCAAAAAACTGGCGAAGTTCGTGACGCAAAAAGAAGGCGGATGCGGCGCCGTCCGGGAATTTGTCGACTTGCTGCTGACTTGCCAAGGGAAACGGGAAGCTCTGCTTGAGCACTGGATGCGCTTGGAATGAAACGTTCACGAATCCTGCTTATTACCGCGCTGGTGGCGCTTCTCGCCGGAGGTTGGTACGTCGCGAAACGTGGCGGAGAAACAACGCTGATCGGCAGATTGCTTGATGTCGCCAACAAGGGCGGCATCAAGTCCCTTGACGGGGCGAAGCTTCAAGGCAACGCCACGCAATCCGGCAATCCGCTTGAGGAAGTGGCTGGGTTGGCCATCAAGGGGATCAATCTGTTCCAGGGAAATAAAGGCTTGGAGCTGTGGCGTCTCAAAGCGAGCTGGGCCCATATGTCCCAGAACGGTGACACGATCGATGTGGACAAACCCGTCGTCCGTTATGCGCTCGGCGAAGGCTCCGCAAGCAACCCCGACGACGATGTTCTCGATGTGCAGGCCCAGCTGGGGAGAATCACCGACAACCAGCGTTTTCTCACGCTCTGGGATGATGTCGTCATCACTCGCTATGATGACGTCATCACCAGTTCGCGCATGAATTACGACGCCAATAAACGCCTCATGACCTTCCCCGAGGGCGCTGCGCTTGAAAGCCCCACGGCATCCGGGACGGCCACCTTTTTTACATGGAATCTTGCTACCAACGAAATGCATGGTTCGGGAGGCGTGCTGGTCGTACTCAAGCCCCGCCCCGACGCCCCAAACGCCAATGCAGCACCTTCTCCGCGCGAACCGCAAGCCAATCCACAGCAAGAATAGCCTCAGCCTGCAAGGAAATAAGCCCGTCATAGATCCAACGGTTTACAGCTAGGAAAACATCATGAAAAAACTTTTTTTAGGTATAACCACACTGAGTTTGAGCCTCTTCTGCTCCGCCCCGCTGTGGGCGGCGCCGGTGACGCCCCCAAAACCCGCCAAGAATGTTGAAACGCGGATCACATCCGATCAACTGACCTATCTTGCTGAAAAGCAACTTGTCATCTTTGATAAAAACGTCCATGTGGTACGTCCCGACATTGAAATATGGGCCGATAGGATCACGGTTTATTTGAAGCCACCCAAAGGCGACGCCCAGAAGAAAGAAGGCGAAAAAGGCGGTATGCCTGCCGGAATGGCAGCCGGTGACGTCGATCGCATCGTCGCCGAACGGAATGTGCGCATGAAGAGCGAAAACCGTAACGGAACTTGCGCGAAGGCAACCTATACGATGGATGACGGCGTTCTTCTCATGGAAGGCGATCCTCGCCTGACTGATGGCGAAAACACCGTTACCGGGGAAACCATCAAGTACTTTACGGAAGAAAACCGCAGCGAAGTCATGGGCGGGTCCAAGAAGCGTGTCGAAGCTGTCTTTTCCGGCTCTAAAAACTCCAGTCCGATCCGGGGGAACCGCTGATGGCCCGATTGTCCGGCGTTGACTTGCGCAAATGGTACGGCCAACGCGAGGTCGTACGCGGTGTTTCCCCCGAAGTGAACCAAGGGGAAATCGTCGGTCTGCTCGGCCCGAACGGGGCGGGCAAAACCACTTCGTTCTATATGCTGACCGGAATCATCAAACCGTCTTCCGGGCGGGTTCTCCTTGAGGATCAAGATATTGGCACGTGGCCGCTCCATGAGCGCGCACGTGTGGGCATTTCTTACCTCCCGCAGGAGAGTTCCGTCTTCAGAAAACTTACGGTGCGTCAAAATCTTCAGATTATTCTGGAGCATACGGGCCTTTCCCGTAAGGAGCAGAAAGAAAGGGCGGATGTATTGCTTGAAGATTTCGGTCTCACCCGACTGGAAAAATCCCACGCCATGCACCTGTCCGGAGGAGAACGCCGGCGTCTGGAAATCGCCCGTGCGCTTATCCGGGAACCGAAATTCGTCCTGCTCGACGAACCGTTTGCCGGCATTGACCCTCTTGCGGTGGGTGATATCCAAGGTTTGGTGCGCGCCTTGCGCGATCGTGGGATCGGAGTTCTCATCTCTGACCACAATGTCCGTGAAACACTGACGATTTGCGACCGGGCCTACCTCATGGTGCAGGGGCAGGTCGTTCTTTCCGGGACACCGGAAACCATCGTCAATAACGAACAGGCCCGGAGCGTGTATCTTGGAGAAGGTTTCTCGCTCTGAGACGCCATATTCCGTCATTCTCTGTGATTATAAAAAAAGATCGTGTGCTCCGGTACCGATCTTTTTTTGTGAGTTGAATACGATAACCAGTCTTTTTCTCATTTCTTTTTCATCCAATAAACATCTCCGAGAAAAGAACAGAGAAAAAAAGCGTCCCTGTTCTTGCAACATCCCTAAGCATGTGGCATAATCCCTGCATGTAAGGCATAAAGATGCCCTGTTGCTCTTCGCCTGACGGTTACCGTCGGTTCCCCTCCTCTCACAAGGTGTACCTGCGGGTTGGACAGACTCTTATGACAACGGGATATTTGCATGGCATTGGAACTCAGACAGCAGCTTAAACTTTCACAACAGCTGGTGATGACACCACAATTGCAGCAGGCTATCCGCCTATTGCAGCTATCCCGCTTGGAGCTTGTGGAAACGGTCCAGCGCGAGCTGCTGGAAAACCCGTTCCTCGAAGAAATGCAGGATGAGCCATCCAACGAGCCGCCCGTAGAAGTCCGTCCCGAATCCCCGCGAGATGAGCCTACATACGATCGGGAAGTGGCCCGCTCCGAAGACTGGGAAGACTATCTCGGAGAATTCGCAAGTACCCCGCAGCAAGTCCAGCCCAGAGACTATGAACTCCCCGAAGAAATGAGTTCTCTGGAGGCCAGATATGCCTCCAGCCCCACTCTTGAAAGCCACCTCATGTGGCAGCTCCGCCTTTCCTCCCTCTCCGATGACCAGAAAGAACTCGGTGAAATCATTATCGGAAATCTTTCTTCTTCCGGCTACCTTCAAGCTTCTCTTGAGGAAATGGCGGAGATGGCGCGGGCGGATTTTGCTGGCGAGACTTCGACCGCCGAAGCGAAAGATAAAGCATGGCCCACTGTCGAAGAGGTGGAGGCGGTCCTTAAGGCCATCCAACTATTCGATCCGGTAGGTGTCGCCGCCCGAACTCCGCAAGAATGTCTCCTCATCCAGATAAAAGCATTGGGATATGACAGGGATCAGGTACTTGTCGATCTCGTGCGCGATCACCTTGAAGATCTGGAAGCCCACAGATACAAGCCCCTGCTCCGCAAATTCCGGCTGGATATGGATGAACTCAAGGAATATTTGGATATCATCCAGTCCCTTGATCCCATGCCCGGAGCGAGTTTTGGCGAAGGCGTGTCCACCTTTGTCAGCCCTGACGTCTTTGTTTACAAGGTGGACGGGGAATTCCTCATTGTCCTTAATGAGGACGGCCTGCCGAATCTGCACTTGAGCCCTGTGTATGATAACGCATCGGAAAACGCGTCAAGCAAGGAAAAAGAATACTTCAACGAAAAAATCCGTTCCGCGGCGTGGCTTATCAAAAGCCTGCACCAGCGGCAGCGGACATTGTACAAGGTCGTCGAAAGTATTGTGAAACACCAGCGCGGCTTTTTTGAGGAAGGGATCAGCAAATTCAAACCGCTTATCCTGAAAGACATCGCCGATGATATCAACATGCACGAATCCACGGTCAGCCGCATCACGACCAACAAATATGTGGCAACGCCCTTCGGCGTGTACGAACTCAAATTCTTTTTCAACAGCGCGCTAGAGCTGGATGACGGAAGCCAGGTGGGTTCGGAGAGCGTCAAGGCGCTCATCAAGAAATGCATCAGCGAGGAAGATCCTAAAAATCCTCTCTCCGATGAACGCATCGGCGAAATTCTCAAGGAACACTTGAAAGTGAACATAGCCCGGAGAACGGTAGCCAAGTACCGGATGGCAATGGATATTCCGTCCTCGTCCAGGAGAAAGGCCCATTTTTAGCCGTTCGAGGCCGCTTGAGAACCCTTGACAGGACCCCTAAAAGGCTGTTGTAAAGAAGCCATGCCTGACAAAGCAATGTCCGTTGCGGATATCTCGGTATTCGCTGTGCGGACCGGTTATCAGCCAAAGGAGGCTTCATGCACATTTCCTTTACTTTCAAGAATTTCGAGCCGTCTGAACATTTGCGTAAGTATGCCCGCCGCCGTATGGAGAAGCTGGGAAGATTCTTCGGCAAGAATCCCGCTCTTGATGCGCAGGTGAATATGGCGGTCGATAAGTTCCGCCAGCGCGTGGAAGTTCAGCTTACCGGTGACGGCATCAACATTGCCGCCAGCGAAGTCTCGGAAGATATGTATGCCTCCATCGACCTCGTTCTTGATAAGCTGGAAGCTCAGGTCAAGAAGTTCGTTTCCCGTAATAAGGAAATCCATCGTAAGGGACGCGCTAACGATATCGATGTGTACACATTTGAAGTGACGGAAGAAGATGGAGAACGCACGATCACCGGGCGAGACCATTTTTCTCCCAAGCCCATGAGCCCCGACGAGGCGGCCATGCAGCTTGATGCAAATGACTTTGAATTCCTCACGTTCCTGAATTCGGAAAATGATCGCATCAATGTCATCTATCGGCGTAAGAACGGTAACCTTGGACTGATAGATCCCATCTTCTAGGGCTTGTGCCGGTACACAAAGCGATTTCAACAAGCCCGTCCGGGGAGTCTCCACCGGACGGGCTTACTGTTACTACGGAAAATACCATGACGGATGATCAGCCTCTCCTTCCTGAACATGCCGCGGAAAAGCCGACGGACTCCGCTTCTGAATGTCCCAAAACGAATGCGGATAAGCCGATTTTCATCATCACCGGCCTCTCCGGCGCGGGCAAAAGTACTGTGCTCCATGTCTTCGAGGACATACGCCTGTTCACAGCGGACGGGGTGCCTCCGGAACTCATGCCCGAAATGGTACGCCTTCTGCAAAGTTCCTCCGTTGAGCCGTCTCATGGCATAGCTCTCGGTTTCGATCAGCGGCGCAGCGAGTTCATGGCCGAACTGGATCAGGCGCTGCATCGGCTGTCCGGCATGGGATTCCGCACAAAGATCCTTTATCTGGAGGCGGATCCGGCCGTCATCATGCGGCGCTATGCCACAACCCGCCGTCCCCATCCGCTTGAACGGGAGGGGGTCGGTTTGGAACAAGCCGTACGCGAAGAAATGGAACGCCTTGCCCCCGTCCGGGAAATCGCCGATAAGGTCATCGACACATCTTCCTTTTCCATCCATGACTTGCGGCGGATCATTCAGCGCAAATGGAACAGCACCCTGGAACGGCTTCATACCATCAAGGTCAATCTCATTTCCTTCGGATTCAAATACGGTGTCCCCCGCGAAGCGGATCTCGTCTTTGATCTGCGTTTTCTCCCCAACCCCTACTTCGTTGAAGAGCTACGGCCACAGACGGGAAAAGAGAGCGCCATAGCCGAATATGTTTTCAGTGAACCTTCGGGTAAAGAATTCAAAAAGCGGCTTATTGATTTTTTATCTTTTCTTCTGCCTCTTTATGATGCTGAGGGGCGCTACCGCATCACAATCGCCTTAGGATGTACAGGAGGGAAACACCGTTCCGTGGCGATGACTGAGGCACTCATGCGGGCACTCAAACGGCAAGACTATACTGTTTCCGTGGAGCATCGGCATATGGAGCTCGGCTGATCCGCTCATTTGGGATTTGCTTTTTCCGCTTCGAGGCATTAGAGATACGGCCTGTCATTACACATCAATGCCATAGGGAATGTGAACATGCTGCCTCTCGAAACCCTCGGAGCGTTTTTTGTTACCGCCATAGTGATGGGGCTGGCCCCCGGACCCGATAACATTTTCGTTTTAACCCAGTCCGCCCTGTATGGCTTTCGGGCCGGTATCGTGACCACGTTAGGGCTGATGACCGGGCTCTTCGGGCATACGGCAGCCGTTGCCCTCGGCGTTGCGGCACTCTTTCAAACATCCGAGATGGCCTTTACAGTCCTGAAATGTGCAGGGGCGGCCTACCTGCTGTATCTGGCATGGCTTTCTTTCCGTAGCGGCGCTTCCAGGGCATGGCTGGAGCAAAGTACATTTCCCGGATACTGGGCCCTGTATCGGCGGGGTGTGATCATGAACATTACCAATCCCAAGGTCACACTTTTCTTTCTCGCCTTCCTTCCACAGTTTGCCAAGCCGGAACTCGGGAATGTCCCGCTTCAGATCGTCACCCTTGGCCTCCTCTTCCAGCTCGCTACGCTGGCCGTCTTCGGAGGCGTTTCATTCCTTGGCGGCAGGCTTGCCGAATGGTTCAACGCTTCCATCCGAGGTCAGATCATCCTCAACCGGATCACCGCCTGCATCTTCACCGCATTGGCGCTCCTGCTTATCTTCTCTTCCAGATGATAAAAGGCCCCGTCATGCGGGGCTTTTCTTCTTTGTAACTCTGAACTAAAGTACTAAAAACCGCTTGATATTGCGGTAAAAAACATTCTCAAGAGCGCTCTCCGGCAATCCACAGACTTCCGTCCGCAGCATTTCCACCCGATAATGATGGAACGGCGCATCGCTCCCCCAGAAAACCCGTTCGCTACCGACCGTATTGTAGGCCTCACGGATTTTGGTGTGCATGGGCATACCCGATGTTTCGAGGTACACATTGTCGTGTTTCTTGGAAAGATCAATGGCGGCCTGAACATAGATGCCGTTTCCATGTCCCATGTGGACCATCACGATCCGTACTTTTGGAAAATCTTCCGCAAGCTGAATGATGCTGTGGGGAAGGGAAAAAGGTGGATGCCCCGAATGGATGAATACGGGCAAATCCATCTGTTGCGCCACTTCCATCAGAGGATGCACCACGGCGTCATTAGCCGTAAAGGCATTGAGAAGAGGATGCAGCTTAATCCCCTGAAAACCGTGCTCACGGACTTCGCGGACGACCGTTTCGACGGCCTTGTCCCCTTCGTATGGATTGGCCCACGTAATCCCCACAAAGCGATCGGGGAAACGTTTCACAGCCTGCTCCACCACAGTATTGTCCATATAGCTCACAACGGACTTTTCGATACCGTACCGATCCATCTCGGCGACCATCTGCTCGTCCGTATACCCAACGTCGGCCCACCCGCCGAAATAGCCCACATGCGAATGCGCGTCGATCTTTTGCATCATGCCCTCCTCAAAAGGATACCGCCCGACGGCGTTTCATGTGACCTACGCCCGCCAGGAACAACGGTCAAGCAAGTCTCCCCTTCTCATCCGTCCGGCTGGACTCACCACTCTTTTTCGCCTACACTTCTTCCCTGTGCCTCTGTCCAAAAACTGCCGAGCCTTGTCCCAGGAATCAACCAGAGAAGTTCTGCCATGCACGAAATGTCTGTCGTTACAAGCCTGTTATCCATTGTCCGCGAAGAGATGGAAAAGCATGACGTCCATCGTCTGCTACTGGTACGGGTACGATATGGAGCACTCTCCAACATCGTCCCGGAAGCCCTTTCCTTTGCCTTTGAGGCGCTTACGGCGGGAACCGACTTCGAAGGAGCTGTGCTGGAAACCGAAGAGGTTCCCATCACTCTCAAGTGTTCCCAATGCGGACATACTTTCCCGGCTGTCAAGGGAGAGCATTTCTTTGCGCCGTGTCCAGCCTGCGGCGAGCAATACGGGCATTCAATGGAAACGGGCCGCGAGCTGTACGTCCAGCATATCGAGGCGGAATAAAGGAGCTTATTGTGGAAATACCTGTCATTCGTAATGTTCTTGAAGCCAACGGAAAGCTGGCGGCAAGCCTGAAAGATCAGTTTGCCAAACACGGCATCCTTGCCCTGAATCTCATAAGCTCTCCTGGTGCGGGCAAAACGTCTCTGCTGGAACGTACGCTTACGGATCTGGCTTCCGAATTTCGCATGGCCGTCATTGAAGGCGACCTCCAGACGGACAACGACGCACGCCGCGTCGCCGCCACCGGGGCCAAGGCCGTGCAGATCAATACGGACGGCGGCTGCCACCTCGACAGCAACCTTGTCATGGAAGCTCTAGGTGCTTTCGATCTGAACGAGATCGATATCCTGTTCATCGAAAACGTGGGGAACCTCGTTTGCCCCGTCGAATTCGATTGCGGCGAAGACGCCAAGATCGCCCTGCTCAGCGTAACCGAAGGCGACGACAAGCCTGAAAAATACCCACTCCTTTTCAACCGTGCCAGTGCGATGGTCCTCAACAAGATCGATCTCCTGCCCTATGTGGATTTCGATGTAGAGGTTGCCGCCCGCCATGCCCGCCACCTCAATGCGGATCTGGCCCTCTTTGAGGTTTCTTGCCGCACGGGCGAAGGGCTCGAAAAATGGTACTCTTGGCTGCGCCAAGCGGCGAAAGCCAAAAAGGGCGCTTGATTATCCCGTTTTTGGGATCATAAGATCAAAAAAAGCCTCCCGGATTTCGAGAGGCTTTTTTTGCATCAACGATCTATCCGTTACATATGGACATGCACGCCGAAGGCATGGTTACCGACAGGCAGCAGCGGGGGGAGTTGAAGGCGCTTGAAGGCACTTCTGCGCATAAGGGATTGCACACGATTGACATCTTCAGGCGTGACGCCGGGCAGATCAATATCCTCAGCCCGCTTCGATTCTTCAACCAACGCATGAAGGATCGAATCCAGCACATCGTATTCGGGCAAAGAATCCTGATCCTTCTGGCCCGGACGCAACTCCGCCGACGGCGCCTTATCGAAGATGTTCTGAGGAATGGCGCACATCCCTTCGCGCTCATTGAACCATTGCGCGAGCTGGTACACTTCCGTCTTGTACAAGTCGGCAATAGGAGCCAGACCGCCGCAGGTATCCCCATACATCGTGCAATACCCGGCGGCCACTTCGGACTTATTCCCCGTAGCCAAAAGCATCCAGTGGAATTTGTTGGAAAACGACATCATTACCACGCCGCGGATGCGGGACTGGATGTTCTCTTCAGTGACATCCCGTTCCCTTCCGGCAAAGGCGGGGGCAAGCGCTTTTTCAAAGGCTTCCATCATCGGCGAAATCGGAACCGCGAACGTTTCCATCCCCAGATTGGCGGCCAGTGCCTCGGAATCGGTAATGCTTCCCTCACTCGACCACGGGGACGGCATCATCACCCCGTGCACGTGGTCCTTGCCCAGCGCGTCGACGGCAAGCGCCGCGACAAGTGCGGAATCCATGCCCCCGGAAAGGCCGAGAACGACATCCGTGAAGCCGTTTTTCCGAACATAATCGCGGATGCCGGAGGTCAGCAGTTCCCAGACCGATTTCCAATCCTTGGCAGGAATACTCGACATTATTTCAACCTCGACTTCAAGATATCGCCCATGGCATATACCTTGCCGCCCGGCTGTCCTGGCAACCAGCTCGCGGCACGCAGCGCACCCTGAGCGAAGTTTTCCCGCGAGTGCGCGTGGTGCGTCACCTCAATGCGCTCTCCGGGGCCCATGAAATAGACGGTATGCACGCCGACCACATCACCGCCGCGGATGGCCTGAACGCCGATTTCCTTCTTGGGGCGCTCTCCGATGATGCCTTCGCGGTGGTAGCAGGCAACATCCTTGAGGTCCCAATCTCTGGCCGAAGCCAAAGACTCGGCGAGGCGCAACGCCGTACCGCTTGGGGAATCCTTCTTGCGGTTGTGATGCAGCTCGACCATTTCCAGGTCATAATCCGGGCCGAGCATCTGCACGAGTTCGGGCAACAGTTCCAAAAGAACATTGACACCGACGCTCATGTTCGGGGACCAAAACACCCGTCCGTTTTGGGCGATTGCATCCAGCTCCGCCTTTTGCTCCGGGGTGAAGCCCGTCGTCCCGATGACGATAGGGTTGCCGTTCTTGACGGCGCACCGGGCATTGGCAAGGCTTGCTTCCGGTGCCGTAAAATCGATCACGACGGCCCCGGGAACCTGCGGGTACACGACTTCGGGATCCGTTCCGGCGAGGCATCTCCAATGGGCCAGCGCGTCCAGCCTTTCCGGACGTTCCAGTACGGCCGCAAGCGTCATGCCCTGCTCTTTCGCAAGATTGGCAATGGTCGTACCCATGCGCCCGGAAGCGCCCATCACGATAATAGAAAGACTCATTTTCCCCACCCTCTTTCCTTATTCAGAATCCTGTGCCGCGTTTTCGGAAGAAGACGCCGTCACCTCATTGTCCGCCTGCAACAGAGCTAGAAAACCGGCTTCGTCCACGATGCGGATGCCTAATGCCTGAGCCTTTTCGCGTTTGGAGCCCGGTTCATCCCCGACGACCAGCAGATTCAGCCTGCGGGAAACGCTGCCAGCGATTTCCGCACCTGCGTTTTCCGCCATCTGCTGTGCCTTTGAGCGGGGAATGGACAACGATCCGGTGAAGAGGATCTTCTGCCCGGCGAGCGGTCCCACTGGCATGGAAGCCACCGCCGCCTCCTGGCGCACAGGCCACAGCCCGAGCTCCCGCAACCGCGCCAACAAGGCCACATTGGGCTCGTCGTCAAAAAATGCCTTAATGGAACTTGCCACTTCCGGGCCGATATCCGGCAAATTCTGCAATTCTTCAGGGCTCGCCGCTCTCAGCACGTCCATATCGGCGTACGTCGCCGCCAATGTTTTCGCCGTCTGCTCACCCACATGCCGGATGCCGAGCGCGCAAAGAAGACGCTGCAACGTCGCTTCTTTTTTAGCCCGATCCAACGAATCCACAAACTTGGTGGCGAGTTTTACACCCATCCGCTCATAATGCAAGAGCTCGTCAACCCTGAGCGTAAAGAGATCGGCAGGGGTTTTGACCCGTCCCGAAGCGACAAGCAGTTCGATCCAGCGCTGGCCGAGCCCTTCGATATCGAGTCCGGCCTTGGACACGAAATGCGCCAACGATTGCCGGATCATGGCGGGACAGGAAACATTCACGCACCGCCAAGCCACTTCCCCTTCCAGACGGGACGCGGCCTGGCCGCAGGACGGGCATACATGGGGGAAAACGAAAGGCTGCGAATCCGGGGCACGTTCCGAAAGTACGGCCCGCACCACTTCGGGGATAACATCCCCGGCGCGCTGGACCACCACACGATCGCCGATTCTGACGTCCCGATTGCGGATTTCATCCTCATTGTGGAGGGTTGCCCGGCTGACAAGCACACCGCCGACGTTCACCGGCTCCAATTCGGCCACCGGGGTCAGGACCCCCGTCCTCCCCACTTGAACGGTAATATCCAGCAACAGGGTCGTCGCCTGCTGCGCCGGAAACTTCCACGCAACGGCGAACCGCGGAGCCCGCGCCGTATAGCCCAGCGCCTCTTGTGCCTCAAGGTCATTGAGCTTCATGACCACGCCGTCGATCTCGTACGCCAGCGACTCCCGTTTTTCACTCAGCGAGGCATAATAGGCTTCCACTTCTTCGGAACCCAGGCAGAGGCGGCCTCCGGGCGGCGTCTCGAACCCAAAGTCACGGAGCCGCCCCATGACCTCCTCATACGTACTCCACGGCTGCACCCCACCGAACCGGACATCCCCAAACCCATACGCCAAAAACCGCAACGGACGGGACGCGGTAACCGAGGTATCCAGCTGGCGTATGGAGCCGGCCGCCGCATTGCGCGGATTGGCAAATGTCTTGAGATTTTCCTTCCGCAACCGCTCATTAAGCAAGGCGAAATCCCTTCTGCGGAAAATGACTTCCCCCCGCACTTCCAGACGCTCAGGGGCATCGCCGTGCAGCACTTTGGGCAGGTTGCGCACCGTCTGCATGGCCTCCGTCACGAGTTCGCCGACTTCGCCGTCTCCGCGCGTCAGTGCTTCGACAAACCGCCCGTTCTCATACACAAGCTCAAGGGCGAGGCCGTCCATTTTCGGATCACACCAAAAAGCATGCTCAAGCCCTTCCTGGGCGTTGTCCAGACGCTTGAGAAAGCCCTGCCACTCCTCCGCATCGAACACGTTGTCCAGGCTGTACATCCGCCGCGTATGGGCCTTGGTTTCCAGCGACGACAACACCTGTCCGCCGATCCTGTTCGTCGGAGAATCGGGCGATCGCCATTCGGGATGCCGCTCTTCCAGCCTCAGAAGCTCCTGAAAGGCGGCATTGTATTCGTCGTCGGTGATTTCCGGCGCATCCAGCGTATGATACCGATGGTTATGGTAAATCACAAACGCACGGAGCTCTTCCAAACGTTTTTTATCGGCATCCTCGACCAAAAGGGATTGCAGCGTCCCTTGATTCATGACGTCATCCTTCGTTGCCCCGCTGCCGAGGCTAAGCAATCAAAAACTGTTCCCGAAGCTGCTTGATGCGATCCCGCAAGGCAGCCGCCTTCTCGAATTCCAGATCCCGGGCGGAATCGCGCATCTCGCGCTCAAACTGCTTCAAATACCGGGCCACGTTCTGGGCCGTGATGTCCACGGATGCAGAGGCTTCCGCAGGTTGTTTGGCCTGTTTCCCCCGCCCCCGCTTTCCCTTTCCTTCGCCTGAGGAGGTGTACAGGGAGTCAAAAGGAGTGGCAAGCGGCTTACTGATGGTCGTCGGCGTAATGCCGTGCGTTTCGTTCCAGTCCTGCTGCTTCGCGCGCCGACGGGCCGTTTCGCCCATAGCCGCACTCATGGACGCCGTCACCGTGTCCGCATACAGCAAAACCTTTCCGCCGGCATTACGTGCCGCCCGTCCGAACGTCTGGATAAGCGATCCGGTGGACCGCAAAAAACCTTCCTTATCCGCATCCAGGATAGTGACAAGGGAAACTTCGGGAATATCCAGACCTTCGCGCAGCAGATTGATACCCACCAGCACATCGAACTCACCCGCCCGCAGGGCTTTGATGATGGCCATGCGTTCCATCGTGTCGATGTCCGAATGCAGATAGCGGGCCGCGACGCCCATCGAATTCAGATATTCGGTCAAGTCCTCGGCCATGCGCTTGGTCAGCGTCGTGACCAGCACGCGCTCATGCTTTTCCACACGGGCCCGGCATTCCCCAAGCAGATCGTCGATCTGCCCCTTTACGGGGCGGACCTCGACTTCGGGGTCAAGCAAGCCTGTCGGGCGGATGATCTGTTCCGCCACGATCCCCTGCGAACGCTCCAGTTCCCATTTGCCCGGCGTTGCCGAAACATAGACTACCTGGTTCAGGCGTTCCAAAAATTCATGAAATTCCAACGGCCTGTTATCCAAAGCGGACGGCAGCCGGAAGCCGAAATCCACCAGCGTCGTTTTCCGGGAACGGTCTCCCTTGAACATGCCGCCGACCTGCGGAATACTGATATGGGACTCGTCGGCGAACAGCACAAAGTCATCCGGAAAATAGTCGAGCAAGGTGGCAGGGGGATCTCCCTCCTTGCGGCCATCCAGATGCCGGGAATAGTTCTCGATGCCGGTGCAGTAGCCCAATTCCTGCATCATTTCCAAATCAAGTTGCGTGCGCTGCTCCAGGCGCTGCGCCTCAACCAGCTTGTTCTGGGACTGGAACAGGCGCAGCCGCTCACCAAGCTCGTCCCGGACGTCGGACATGGCCCGCTCCAGGTTATCCCTGTCCGATACGTAATGGCTTGCCGGGTAGATGACGGTTTTTCCGATATTCCCCAAGATTTCACCTGTCAGCGGGTCGATCTCCCGGACGGCTTCAATCTCGTCTCCGAAAAATTCCAGACGCAAGGCACGTTCGTGCTCATACGCCGGAATCACTTCCAGCACGTCGCCGCGAACCCGAAACGTTCCCCGGTGAAAATCCATATCATTGCGTTGGTACTGAACATCCACAAGTTTGGTGATGATTGCGTCCATGCTGACACGTTGACCGACCTCGACCGGAATGATCAAACGGGCATAGTATTCCGGAGAGCCAAGGCCGTAGATACAGGACACGGACGCGACAATGATAACATCCCGGCGTGTCAACAGGGCATGGGTAGCTGCGTGCCTAAGCTTGTCGATATCGTCATTGATGGCCGAGTCCTTTTCAATATACGTATCGGACGCGGGAACATAGGCTTCCGGCTGATAATAGTCGTAGTAGCTGACGAAATATTCAACGGCGTTTTCCGGAAACAACGCGCGGAATTCATTGTAAAGCTGTGCTGCCAGGGTCTTGTTCGGGGCAAGCACCAGCGCGGGCCGGTTGACCTGAGCGATGACGTTGGCCACGGTGAAGGTCTTCCCCGATCCGGTAACACCAAGCAGGACCTGATCCCTGACGCCCACTTCGATGTTGGAAGCGAGCTGCTCGATGGCCGCAGGCTGATCGCCTGTGGGGACGTATTCGGTCCGCAGCTTGAAAAGTGGAGTTTCGGTTGTATTCATAGGTGTTAAATAAGCGTCTCTTCCCCCGCAGGCAAGAGGAATCATCGTTGGAGCTCACCTTACATGCCGGCTGCGGTTTTTCCCCTCTCAGTTGTCCGAATCCACCGTGCCCTCCCCTTTTCGGTCATAACTGTTTGCGGGGTCAGTATTGTCGTCTTCCCTTGCATGGGATAAAACGAAAAAAGCCACTCAACAAAGGACCGTTTTTTCGAGCCTCCCCTCTCACCTTGTTCTGGAGCTACACGGATGCAAAAGGATTTTCTCCACGTCCTTCCTGTCGAGGAAGTCATTTCCCGGCTACTCGACGTTTCTCCCCTTCCCAAAGAAAGCAAAGGGCTGGACAAGCTTTCCGGCGGCCCCATACTGGCTGAAACGATTATGGCCACGGAAACCTTGCCGCCAGCCAACCGCTCGGGAATGGATGGCTATGCCGTGCAAGCTTCCGATCTCTTCGGGGCTTCGGAGGCTAATCCTGTGTGGCTTGACTGCGTCGGGGAAATCGCCATCGACCGGCCGCCCAACTTCACGCTCCAATCCGGACAGTGTGCTGCTATCGTGACGGGTGGCTACCTTCCCGAAGGAGCGGATGCCGTCATTATGGTCGAGCATACCAAGCCGTTCGGCGCTGGCGTCATTGAAATGCGCCGTTCCGTCGCTCCAGGCGAATATGTCATGCAAAAAGGGGATGATGCTCAAGAAGGTACCCCCCTCCTTGAGCGGGGAACAAAACTCCGCGCACAAGAAATCGGGCTCTTAGCGGCTCTTGGCATCACCGAGGTTCCCGTTATCAGGCGTCCGAGGGTTTCCATCCTTTCCACGGGCGACGAACTTGTATCCCCTGAGCAAACCCCACGTCCCGGCCAGATCCGCGACGTCAACACACTCGCCCTTTCAGCCATGCTCCGTCCGGTTGCCGATGTCTCCACATTCGGCATCGCGCCGGATCGGCTCGGACCGCTGACGGCTTCCCTCAAAGCGGCCCTGGCAGGAGAAAACGGCCTTTCGGCGGATGTCGTCTTCCTGTCCGGAGGAAGCTCCATAGGCGTCCGGGATCTGACCCTGGAAGCCCTGCAATCCTTGGGCGACACGGAAATCCTTTGCCACGGCGTTGCGCTCAGTCCGGGCAAACCGTTGATATTGGCCCGCTGCGGCCAGACACTCGTCTGGGGGCTTCCAGGACAGGTAGCCTCCGCGCAGGTCGTCATGCACGTTCTGGGGGTTCCCTTTCTCCGCCACCTTGCCGGGCATTCCCTCATGGCACAGTTTTTTGGGCAGGGGAATTTCCGATACGGACACGCTTTTGATCAGACATTCTGGCCTTCGCGCCAGGCCATACTGTCGCGCAACATCGCTTCCCGCCAAGGACGCGAAGACTATATCCGCGTGAGGTTGGAACATCAGGCGAACGGCCTTCCGCGCGCCGTCCCGGTCCCCGGGCTGTCGGGGCTCCTTCGGACGTTGCTGGATTCGGAAGGGCTGGTGCGCATTTCCGCACGGATAGAAGGCCTTGAGGCGGGAACGCCTGTTGATGTCTTACTTTTTGAAAGCTGAATTTCTTGAAAAGTTCACGTAGCCTTGCAGGTTTTCCCCTCGCAGTAAAAAAGCCCTCCTAGGAGGGCTTTTTTACTGTTCAATGACACATTACCATTGGAATCGGTTACCCATGATTCCGGCACGGCGGTATTTGACGTAGGCATCCCGTGCCGCAATATAAGGTTCCACAGCACTCTTTTTCAGCGATTCGTATGTGCTGATTACCGTCCCCATATCGTTGAAGCGGAGGCCAAGGCTTGCCGCCAGCGCAGGTTCAAACTCAAGGGGACCGATGGGTTCCGAAATCCAGAAGAATGCGGACGTCGTCCAGTCTCCGGCAAGGCCTACCGTGTCACGTACCGTACTCGGCCCGACGACAGGCCATACAAGATAAATCCCCTCGCCAAATCCCCATACGCCGAGCGTCTGGCCAAAATCAGCATCTCGATTATCCACGGGGATGAGCGGCTTACTCTGCTTGGCGACATCGAAAACACCGCCAAAACCGGCAGTCGTGTTCACAACGAAACGCCCGACTTCAATCCAGGCTTCCCCGAAACGTCCCTGCAACACGCAGTTCAGAAAACGGATAGGCATCTGGATATTGTGAAAAGCATTGCTGAGCCCGGTCCGCACAGGCGACGGGGTAATATAGGTATACCCCGTGTAGACGGGCTTAACGACCTTCAACAGGAGGACGTCATTGAAGCCGAACCAGAACCGGTTCCACCCTTCCAAGGGGTCGGCAATGGCCTCAGATTCTTCATCGTCGTAATCCTCGAAGGCAGAATCGGAATCCGCCACGCTAGCCGCTCCAACCGACGACGTTTCAACCGCCTGCACATCAGGAGAGTTAACGGCCTTATCGCCATGCTTTGCCGCGCATCCCATCAGGGACAACACAACGGCGGCACACAGACACATCTTCCAGATTGGGAAAAAACGTTGCTCAGCAGTCATGAAATAGTCCGTTAATTGACGGTGGATTGGGCCTGAAGCTCTCTGGCGCGGGCTTCAACCCTTTCGATCAGCTGTTCAGGAGTCCCTCGCGTCAAGACATCCTGGAACTGCGAACGGTAGTTCTTGATCAGGCTGACATTCTCGATCAGCACGTCATACACGACCCACTTTCCGTTCTTCAACATCATCCGGTACGCCACCGGAACGGGCTTGCCGTCGGACAGGGTGACGATGGTCTGGATCTCGGCGCGATCACCCTTTGTCGAGAGGACTTCACCGGAATATTCGATCTTTTCCCCGTTGTATCCCTGAATTTTGTCAAGGTAGGTTATGAGCAGGAGATTCGCAAAGGCCTTGTCGAACCGTTCTTTCTGGGCATCGGAAAAACTCGGCCAATTTCTGCCCACCGTGCGCGCGGAGAATTCACTGAAATCAAAAATTTCATGAACATATTTCTCGATTTGAGCACGGAGAGGAACCCGCTTAATCGGATCTTTATAATTGGGTTCCTTCAGCACATTCAAAATCTGATCGATCTCCGTCTGCAAAACCGCGAGCGGAGATTCCGCGGCATGGACGGTACCGCAAAGGACAAACACACTGCACAACGCCAAAACCATATGTCTGATTGTACGGATCATAATCACACCTTCCCAAACACATACTTGCTGATGAGGCTTTCAATATCCACCGCCGATTCGGTGTCCGTAATTTCGTCGCCGTTCTTCAACGGTTCCCCAGAACCGCCGGGCTCCAGGCTGATGTACTTATCGCCAATAAGCCCGCTGGTTTTGACCGAGGCGATCACGTCATCCGTAAGATGCACATTATCCCCTAGCTGCAATTCTACAACAGCACGGGGCTGTTTGTCATCCAGCCGGATGGACTTGACCCGCCCGACGCGGACGCCGGCGATCTCGACCTCCGCACCGGGGCGCAGGCCGGACACGGAATTGAACGAGGCCGTCAAAACGTATCCCTCGGAATGAAAAACTTCCATGCGCCCAAGCTTTACCGTCAGGTAAGCGACACAGACCAGTCCGAGCATGACAAAAAAACCAACAGCGGCTTCTTTGGAAAACGACATGGGGGTTCCTTCCTTGTCCTTGATGAGAACGTTTACCCTTCGAGCCACGCATCCAGCGCGGCCCGAACGTCCGGATCCGTCGCGGTGGTTGCGACACGACTGGCTTTTTCTTCAGCCTTCCTATCCATGAAGCGCCGAAGATATTCATCCGTAGAAGCCTTCAGCGCCTCATACGAACCCGAAAAAACGACGCGCCCGTCACGCAAGACCAGCACGTGTTCCGCAATGCGGGCCACGCTCGCCAGATCATGGCTGACCACGATCAGGGTCATTTCCGGGTATGCCTTGCGCATATCCAACAGAAGCTGATCCATTTGGGCCGAGTTGATCGGATCGAGCCCGGAGGTCGGCTCGTCGCAAAAAAGCAACGGCGGCTCCGTGACAATAGCGCGGGCCAATCCGCCGCGCTTCTTCATCCCGCCGGACAATTCATTAGGATAATAATCGGCAAACTCGGCAAGCCCCACCAGATCCAGAATACGCAGGACGGTAGAACGGATAGTCGCTTTGGGCAAACGGGTGTGCTCATGCAGCGGCAACCCCACATTCTCAGCGAGCGTCAGCGAACCGAGCAGGGCCCCATCCTGAAACAGCACGCCAAAGCGCCGCCGCACCCGCCGGAACTGGCGTTCTGGGAGCGCGAACAGATCTTGCCCCCCATAAAGGATATGCCCCTGCATAGGCCGTGAAAGCCCGATGACGTGCCGCAGCAAGGTCGACTTGCCGCATCCGGACTCGCCCAGGATGACCGTGATCTTGCCTCCGGGCAAAACCGCATTGATATCGTCGAGGACGACGCGGGACCCGTAGCCTACTCGGAGGTGTTCGAGGCGTATATCCCAAGAAGAATGCTGATCCTTCACCTGAACCTCCTAGCGCAGCATGGCCGAAGTGACCACATAGTCGGCCACGAGAACGAACACGCACGAAATCACAACCGCGGAGGTCGTTGCATTGGCGACCGCTTCGGGCCCCATGCCGTCACGCCGCCTGTGCGCATTATATCCTTGATAGCAGCAGATCAACGCTATCAGCAGCGCGAACACAAACGACTTGATAAACCCTTCCGTGACGTCGGGCATCAGGACACTGCTCTCTATGCCGTGGAAATAGGCGCCTTCATTAACGCCCAACAGCAGTACGCCGGTCAGGTAGCCCCCGATGATCCCGACCACATCAAAAATAGCCGTCAAAAGCGGAAAAGCTATCAACGAAGCGACAAAACGGGGCGCGACCAGATACCCCATGCCGGGGATATCCATGACTTCCAGCGCATCGATCTGATCCGTGATGCGCATGACCCCGATTTCAGCGGCCATGGACGAGCCCGCACGCCCCGTGACCATGATGGCCGTCAGGACGGGACCAAGCTCCCGGATGAGCGTCAACGAAACAGCGGCCCCCAAAAAACCCACCGAGCCAAACTTCACCAAGACATAATATCCCTGCAAGCCAAGGACCATTCCCGTAAACAGCGCAATCAGGCAAATGACGAACAACGATTTCGTGCCGATCACATACAACTGCTGAAGGACCTTGATGAACAGCTTAGGAGCTATGAATATCTGCCGCAATCCCTCCAGCAGGAATAAAAACGTATCCCCAAGGGCATCTATCCAACGCAGGAAGAGAGCACCCGGAACAGCAAAAAAACGAGACAAGATATCCATTCGCTCACCGCCCCCGAACAGGCTTTTTCGAAACCTGTGTTGCATCCTTCAATCCCATTTTGACGAGGACCTGCTTGGCGGCCGAGGCATCCGCATCCGTTCCACGGACGAGGACCTGCACGCGGAACCATTTGGGACGCCCCTTGTTGTTCTTCTCAATGGTCATACGAGTGCGCAACCCTTCGCCTTCCATGCGTTCGCGCAGTTTGTCGGCACTGTCTTTGCTCTTGTACGCCACAGCCTGAAAGACGAAGTCGTATTTGGCCTTATCCGCAGAAGCGGCTTCCGGTTTGGGCGTCGCAGCGGCCACGGGCTGAGCGGTTGGGTGCGCCGCCTTCGCTTCGGGCTTGTTGGGAGCCGCATTGGCCGCGGGCTGCGTCTGCTTGAGATCCGTCATGAACGTCAGCTCCTCAGGCTTCAAGATCCCTTTCGCTTCTTTCGGAGCGTCCTGCCCTTCAGGCGGCGGCAACAAGCGCGCCAGCTCGGGCATTTTCTTTTCGGGATTATACCCCCTGCCGACGATGACTCCGAAGGCAAAAATCCACCCGATGGCGATGATCGTAATGATCCCGCTCGTAATGAGGCCGGAAAAACTCAAACTGATCGTGTATTTCCGGTTAGACAACTTTTTTTCGCCACCAGCATCGCCGCCCCCGGATGAGCGCGACGAAGAGCGACTGGAAAATGGCATCAGAGACATGTTCTATCCTGCTGTCTGAATGGCGTCTCAAGTGAGGGAACCGGAAGGCCGGACCCCACGGGACAGGGTCCGGCTGAGAGCGAGGCGATCCCCCTACATGCTTTCAGGAGCACTTACGCCAAGAAGTTCAAGACCATTTTTTACCACCTGCCCCACGGAACGGAGCAACGCGAGACGAGCCAAGGCCAACTCAGGATCGCCAGCCTGAAGGACGGGATGTTTGGCATAGTAGCTGTGCAGCATCCCAGCGAGTTCCATCAAATAATAGCTGATGTGATGCGGCGCCAAGGCTTGTGCGGCGCCCTTGGCCACATCTTCAAACCGATCAAGGAAATGCAGGAGAGCCAGATCTTCCGCCTCGGAAAGGGGAGCCAGCAGCGCCAGATCCGTCTTTTCAGGCAGCGTCAGCCCCGCCTCGGCGGCCTTCCGCAACACGGACCGTACACGGGCATGTGCGTACTGGACATAATAAACCGGGTTGTCCATGGAACGCTGTTTCACCAGGGCGAGGTCGAAATCAAGATGGCTGTCGCTCTTGCGGGACAGGAACATGAATCTCGCGGCGTCCACGCCCACTTCCTTGACCACATCGGCCAAGGTTTCGAACTGCCCGGCGCGCGTGGACATGGCCACCTGCGTGCCGTTCTCCAGCAGGTTCACAAGCTGGATGAGCACGACGTCAAGATCTTCCGCCTTCCGGCCCACGGCCTGAACCGCCGCTTTCATGCGGGGGACATACCCATGATGGTCCGCGCCCCAGACATCGACCACGCGATCAAACCCACGGCGATACTTATCGTCATGATAGGCGATGTCCGAAGCGAAGTAGGTCAGCGAGCCATCGGACTTGCGCAGGACGCGATCCTTGTCGTCACCAAAATCCGTCGTACGGAACCACAGGGCTCCGTCCTTTTCAAAGGAAAGGCCAGCCTTCTTCAAGCGCTCAAAGGTTTCTTCAACAGCTCCGCGCTCCACAAGAGAACGCTCGGAGAACCACACCTGATGCTCAACCCGGAATTCCCGCAAGTCTTCCTTGATGCCGTCGAGGATGGTCTGCATACCGTAGGCAAAACACCTGTCCTGCCCTTCCGCATCGGAAAGGGAGGTCAGCCCTGGATCTTTGTCCATCATCTCGCGCGCAATATCAATGATATAGGACCCTCGATAGTAATCTTCAGGCCATTCCACAGCTATTCCGGCAAGTTCCTTGGCACGCAGCCAAATGGAAAGGCCAAGGAGCCGCATCTGACGGCCAGCGTCGTTGATATAGTATTCCGTCGTGACGTCATAACCGGCAAAACGGAGGATGCGCGCCAAGGTATCGCCCACCGCCGCGCCCCGGCCATGACCGATATGGAGAGGGCCGGTGGGGTTGGCCGAAACGTACTCCACCTGTACCTTGCAGCCTTTCCCAACAGTGGCCTGCCCAAAGCGATCGGCGGCATCATCAATGCGCCGGATCGTTTCACGCCAGAACTCAGGGCTGAACGTCACGTTCAGAAAGCCGGGGCCAGCCACTTCAACGGAGGCCAAGGAAGCATCCTCATTCCGCAGGGCTTCGGCCATTTTTGCGGCCAGCTCGCGCGGCGGCATCCCTGCGGCCTTGGCGGATACCAACGCCAAGTTGGAAGCCAGATCGCCGTGCTTGGGATCTTTGGAAGGTTCGATGACGGCCTTATCCGGCCAGGGAAGGTTCATATTTTTCAGTACAGCCCTGAAAGAAGCCTCAAGATGCTGTTCGGCGCGCATGTAATACCTCGAAATCGGAACGGTTAATAAAGATAGACGTAAAGCGGTTATTCTACCGCAACACCCGCAAAAGTAAAGTAAGCTGTCTCGGGGACTGCCCGCGGCCTTGCCGGGCAACGAAAAATGAGGGGAGCCTTTTCGAAAAACAGCTCCGCCCTGCGGGACAAGCCGAGAGAGTTCCCCTCTACGATCTGTTCTGAAGACGCCGATTCGTCAGCCGTGTGGGGAGGGTCGTAAAAGGATCTTCAGGCCACGGGTGCTTCGGATACCGCCCCCGCATTTCCGCTCTGACGGCTGGATACCCATTCTTCCAAAATCCTTTGAGATCGCGGGTGATCTGCAAGGGCCTTCCCGCAGGGGACAGGAGGTGGACAAGAACCGGAACCTTCCCTTCAGCTATCGCGGGGGATTCCTGCATACCAAACATCTCTTGGAGCTTGACCGCAAGAACCGGCACTATCCCTTCCGCCGAGGCCTCGTAGAGCAGACGGATAAAGGATCCTGAGGGCACTTCCATATGAGTGGGAGCCATCGCATCAAGCTCCCGCTGCTTGCGCCACGGGAGCAACGCATGAAGGGCCGCCGCCAGATCGATTTTCGAGAACTGAGAACGCCGGGATATGCCTTGCAAAAAGGGGACAAGCCAGTCTTCTAGACCCGTTAAGAGCGCTTCTTCCGAAACGTCGGGCCAGTCTCCGCCTTTATCCACGGCCCGCAGCAGCTCGACGCGAAGCCGCCATTGATACAGCTCTTCCGTCCACGGCAAGCATGACATCCCGAGTTCCCGGATACCCGAAAGCACCGCTTGCGCCATCCGGTCCGCAAGGGACGCGTCACCGTTTCTCAACGGGGTTTCTTCTATAATGAATGCCCCGAAGCTCACGCGCTTCCGCGCCGCTACAGCCTGTTCCCGGCTGTCCCACACGACCTCTTCGTTCTTGGTAAACTGAGTCTGGTACAATGCCGCAACCGTTTCCTGAGAAAGCGGCGCAGCCTGCCAGATGCGCACATTGCCGGAGCCACCGTTGACGGCCCCAACAGCCAGCACGGGCTCGTCGGCCAACGAGTCCGTATCGTCCAGAAAGCCGCCGCGCCCGTTGGCCATACGATAACTGCCCCGGCTCCGTTTCTGGGCGAGGCGATCCGGGTACGCCAAGGCGAGCAAGACACCGGCCTGTTCTTCTTCCGGTATGCTCATGGGGGTCCGGTGCGGCGGTTCTCCCGCCGCATCAACCAACCGCCCTATCTGGCGGGCCGCCTCACGAATGCGGAAAACGGCGGGCGAACCCTGACCGTGTCCGAGCAACGCCAGACGCGGGCGGATATCCACATCGCGCAGGCGCAGCGGATCACGCTCATCAGCCATTGCCGCCAACAGGCAGGCGGCCTTGCCAAGCCCAAACGCTTTGGCTGCAAGAACCATGTGCGCAAGCCTCGGATGCAAGGGAAGACGGGCCATAGCCCTTCCCCGTGCGGTCACCCTCCCCGCCGCGTCGACTGCCTCCAGGCTGCGGAGCAAGGGAATGGCCTGATTGACCGCTTCCACCGGGGGCTCGTCCAGCCAGTGCAGGGAAGCAGGGGCGGTGATCCCCCATGCGGCAAGCTCAAGGCACAGCGGGGCCATGTCGGCGTCCAATATTTCCGGGCGGATATGGACCGCCATTCCCGCTTCGTCCCCTTGATGCCACAGCCGGTAACATACGCCCGGCTCCGTCCGCCCTGCCCGGCCCCTACGCTGCTCGGCACTGGCGAGGGATACGCGCTCCGTGACAAGCCGGGACATGCCCGTTCCCGCGTCGAAACGCACTGTGCGGGCCAAGCCGGAGTCGATGACTACCCGCACACCTTCGATCGTCAGACTGGTTTCCGCAATGGACGTCGCAAGCACTATCTTCCGTACCGGAGCCTGAACCGGCGCAATGGCGGCATCCTGCTCCGCTGCGGGCAGATCGCCGTACAGCGGACAAAGATGTACGGTATCCGATCGCACGTCTTGAAGTAACGCTTCAACTTTTCGGATTTCGCACGTTCCCGGCAGGAACACGAGGATACTGCCGTTCTCCTCCCGCAGCGCGCGCCGGACGGCGTCCGCAACCCACCTCTCCATTGGAATGTCTGCCCGGGGCAGCGGAAGATGGTGCGTCTCCACGGGCCACGCGCGCCCCTCGCTCCTCAGCACCGGGACCGCTCCGGAAAAATCCTGTTGCAGCAGCTTGAGGAGCGGCCCGGAATCCAATGTGGCCGACATGATCAGCAACCGCAAATCATCACGCAGGCCCTGCTGGCAATCAAGCGCAAGGGCAAGCCCCAAATCGGCGTTCAGGCTGCGCTCATGAAACTCGTCAAAAATCAGGCAGCCGACGCCCTGAAGCTCGGGATCGTCCTGGAGCATCCGGGTCAAGACGCCTTCGGTCACCACCGTAATCCGGGTGGACGCGCTCACCCGGGAATCCAAGCGCACCCGATATCCCACGGTCTGGCCGACCTTTTCCCCAAGCAGAGAAGCCATGTACCGGGCCGCGTTCCGGGCCGCCATGCGCCGGGGCTCCAGCATCAGGATGCCTTTGCCGTCGAGCCATGCCGCCCGGAGCAATGCCAAGGGAACCCGCGTCGTCTTGCCCGCGCCGGGCGCCGCTTCAAGTATACATCGGGTCCCGCTGCCCAATGTTTCAAGCAGATCCGGGAGCAGGGCCTCAATGGGCAGGACTTCTGTGGTATGATTGAACATGCCCCCCTCTAGCACGAATCCCCCCTCCCGGAAAGCGTGCCTTCCAGCCGTCGGGCGGTGAGCTTTTTCTTGAAGAGCGGCTTCGCCTGATCTATGTTCCCAATACCGCCTGAGCCGCTGGATCGGCGGAGGCCGGGCGTTCATGAACCATTCATATTTTCTGGAGAGCGATATGTCCCTTATGGAAGCGCCGGAGCGCAACCTCGCCTTTGATCTTGTCCGTGTCACCGAAGCCGCCGCTCTGGCATCCGCGCGCTGGCTCGGGCGCGGCGATAAAAACGCCGGAGACGGCGCCGCCGTGGACGCCATGCGCCTGTCCTTCAACTCCCTGCCCATCGCGGGCAAAGTCGTCATTGGGGAAGGGGAAAAGGACGAAGCGCCCATGCTCTACAACGGCGAAATCATCGGCATGGGCAATGGGCCTTCCCTTGACATCGCCGTGGACCCCGTCGAGGGGACCAACCTGCTCGCTTATGGGCGCCCCAACGCCATTGCCGTCGTCGGGGCCGCTCCGGGAGGAAGCATGTACAACCCCGGCCCCAGCTTCTACATGCAAAAGCTGGTTGTCGGCCAAGCCGCCCGTGACGTCATCGATCTGGACGCGCCGGTCCACGTCAATCTCCGCCTCATCGCCAAGGCGCTGGGCAAGGATACCAACGACCTCGTGGTCTTCGTCCTCGATAAGCCCCGCCATCAAAAGCTCATTCAGGAAATCCGGGCCGTGGGCGCGCGCATCCAGCTGCATACCGACGGCGACGTCGCCGGTGCCCTGATGGCCGTGGATCAGCGTTCCGAAGTCGACGTCATGATGGGGACCGGCGGCACGCCTGAAGGTGTGTTGGCGGCCTGCGCCATCAAGGGAGCGGGGGGCGCCATGCTTGCCCGCCTCGATCCCCAGTCCGAAGCGGAAAAAGCCGCCATTCAGGAAGCGGGCATCGACCTTGCCCAGATCCTTGACGCCGACACGCTGGTGCAGGGAGATGACGTCTTCTTTGCGGCCACCGGCATCTCCGGCGGCACGTTCCTGCGCGGCGTCCAGTTCTCCGGGCAGGGAGCCGTTACGCATTCCATGATTATCCGTAGCAAAACCGGTACGATGCGCTACATCGAATCGCATCACAACTGGAACAAGCTCATGCAGATCAGTTCCATCAAATACGATTAATATACTATACGCCGGGGCACAGGGGCTCTATCTTTTTGTCCCGGCGCAACAATGGACGCCGCCCATACCTTCAACAAGCGACGTGACACATGGCTCTTTTTTTCCGCCTCGGCCTTGCCGGGCTGCTGCTTCTGCTGACCGTACTCCCCGCTTCGGCGGAAACGCTGTACAATCAGCCTCCGTTTTCCGAAAAGGAACTCAACCAATTTATCGCCGATCTTCCCCGTTTCCGGGCATGGATCAAAACCAACAAGGAAAAGGCCCACCCGATCGTCAATGAAGCGGGCGAACCCGATTTCCTTTATTCCAAGAACGCCGCCGGGTACATCGAGGCTGCGGGCTGGAAACCGGAACGCTTTTTCTGCATTATGGGGCGGGCCGCCGCCGCTGTCGCCATCATCCAGCAAGGGGACGCCATCACGAAGGAGCCCCCCATTGAAATGCCCAATGTGAGCGACGACGAACTCGACGTTGTCCGGCGTAATCTCCCTGGCCTGCTCAAGGCCATCAGCCCGGCCCCAACCCCCAAAAAGTAGAGGTCTATATGTCTACTGTCCCCACCGCCGTCCTTTTCCCCGGCCAAGGTTCCCAAGAGCCCGGTATGGGCCGCGATGTTGCCGAAGCATCGAAAGAAGCCATGGAACTCTGGAAAAAAGCCGAACAGATCAGCGGCCTTCCCCTGCGCGCCGTCTACTGGGAAAGCGACGACGCGGCGCTCATGGCCGACACCAAGCACCTCCAGCCCGCGTTGACGGTCGTCAACGTGACGCTGTGGCAGGCGCTTTCCGGAAAGCTGTCCCCCGCCTGCGCCGCCGGCCACAGCCTTGGCGAATACAGCGCTTTGGCCGCTGCCGGATCCCTATCCCCTGAATCGGCCCTTGAACTGGTAAGCCTGCGCGGGAAGCTGATGGCGGACGCCGATCCTGACGGCAAGGGCGGCATGGCGGCAATCCTTAAGCTCAACCGCGAAGCCGTGAACGAAATCGCCAAGGCCGCTGCGGAAGCCACGGGAGAAATCCTCATTGTGGCCAACCACAACACCCCGGCCCAGTTCGCCATCAGCGGGGCCAAGGCGGCGGTGGAAGCGGCCCTTCCGCTCGTTAAGGAAAAAAAAGGCCGGGCGGTTCCCCTTCCGGTCAGCGGAGCCTTCCACAGCCCGCTGATGGATACGGCCGCGCAGGAACTCGCCAAGGCGCTCAACAAAATGACGTGGTCCAGACCGCGTTTTCCCGTTTACAGCAATGTGACCGGCAAAGCGGTGACGGATGGCGAAAGCCTGCGCGAACTCGCCACCGTTCAGATGATTTCCTCGGTCCTGTGGATCGATACTATCGCCAACCAGTGGCACAACGGCATCCGCTCATGGGTTGAAGTGGGCCCGAAGGGAACCCTCTCCCGTATGGTCAAACCCATCCTCGACGCCGTTCCGGTGGAGGAAGAAGTCGCCATCACGGCTGTTGGCTCTCTGGAAGGCGTGAACGCCTTCGCCTGATCCCTCACGCCAAATCAAAACCGCCCGCATACAAAAGAAGGGAGGACGTTGAAAAACGCCCTCCCTTCCTTTGTATCGGATCAATCTCTCTATCGGGTCAGCTTGCGGAACTTCAAGCGGTGCGGCTGATCCGCGTCCTTACCGAGGCGCTTCTTGCGATCTTCCTCGTATTCCGAATAGTTCCCGTCAAAGAACACAACCGACGAATCGCCTTCAAACGCCATAATGTGCGTAGCGATGCGATCGAGGAACCAGCGGTCGTGGCTGACGACCAGTACGCAGCCCGCGAAATTTTCCAGACCGTCTTCAAGGGCACGCATGGTGTTTACGTCAATATCGTTCGTCGGTTCGTCAAGCAGGATGACGTTGGCACCGGATTTGAGCATCCGGGCGGTGTGTACGCGGTTCCGTTCGCCGCCGGACAGGACGTCAACCTTCTTCTGCTGATCCGAGCCCGTGAAGTTGAAACGGGAGCAATAGGCGCGGGCGTTGATTTCCCGGTTGCCGAGCTTGATGGTCTCGGCACCGTCGCTGATCAGCTCATATACGGTCTTGCCCGGCGTCAGGGACTCACGCTGCTGATCCACATACGCGAACTGAACGGTGTCGCCGATGGTCAACGTGCCCGCGTCAGGCTTTTCCTGCCCCACAAGCATCTTGAAGAGCGTCGTCTTACCCGCACCGTTCGGGCCGATGATGCCCACGATAGCGCCCGCCGGAATGATGAAATTCACATCTTCCATCAATTCCTTGTCGCCGAGGGCCTTGCTGATGCCCACGGCTTCGATGACCTTCTTGCCCAGACGGGGGCCTGCGGGGATATAGATTTCCAGTTCGGGAGCCCGCTTTTCGCTTTCGTGGCTCAGCATGGCCTCATAGGCGTTGATACGCGCCTTGCCCTTGGCATGGCGTCCCTTGGGGGACATGCGGATCCATTCCAACTCACGGCTGAGGGTCTTGCGGCGCTCGTCCTCGGCCTTGTCTTCCTGAGCGAGGCGCTTTTCTTTCTGCTCCAGCCAAGAGGAATAATTGCCCTTCCACGGAATCCCGCGGCCACGATCCAGCTCGAGAATCCATCCCGCGACGTTGTCGAGGAAGTAACGGTCGTGGGTCACGGCAATGACAGTACCGGGGAAATTCCGGAGGTACCGTTCCAACCACGCCACGGATTCGGCGTCCAAGTGGTTGGTAGGTTCGTCGAGCAGAAGGATGTCGGGATTCTGCAGCAACAGGCGGCACAACGCCACGCGGCGCTTTTCACCACCGGAGATGACGGAAACGGGCGTATCCCCCGGAGGGCACCGCAAGGCATCCATCGCCATCTCAAGCTTGGAGTCAAGATCCCATGCACCCTTCGCATCCATGAGCTCCTGCACCTGCCCTTGGCGTTCGATGAGTTTATCCATTTCCTCCGGCTCCATGGGCTCGGCGAATTTGGCATTGATCTCTTCGAACTCCTTGACTAAATTAACAAGTTCCTGCGCCCCTTCCTCCACGACTTCACGGACGGTCCGCATTTCGTTGACCAGCGGTTCCTGCTCCAGATAACCGATGGTATAGCCGGGAGCCAGCACGGTCTTTCCTTCAAAGGATTGATCCACGCCCGCAAGGATCTTCAGCAGCGAAGATTTGCCCGATCCGTTCAGGCCGAGGACGCCGATCTTCGCGCCGTAGAAATAGGAAAGGGAAATATCTTTCAACACTTCACGCTGCCCATGACGCTTGGACACGCGGATCATGGAATAAATAATCTTATCGGGTTCGTTGCTCATGAAATCTCCTTACAAAAAAATGGCCCCATCGTTGGACGTTCCGCTTCAACGACAGAGTCTGAATGAACTCATGACATGTTACATACAATCATAGATGTCCGATTGTCTTTTGCCCTATTTTGCTGCACTATGCAACCATCGGAGAAGACAGCGTTTGCACTTTCCTGTGTTTTCCCACAGTATGCGCTCGTGGTTAGCCAACTGGTTAGCATTTCCGCCTCAAGGTTAGCAAAGGGTAAGCACAAATGGCCCATCGAGAGAAGACAAAGTACACTGGCGTCTATTACCGCACAAGTAGCACAAAACGCTATGACGGTAAGCCTGACGTCTGTTTCGACATCGCTTACAAGCTTGAGGGGAAGCTGATATGGGAAAAGGTGGGCTGGCGTAGCGAAGGCTATACAGCCGTATTGGCAAGCGAAATCCGGGGCGAACGCATCCGTAAGAAACGCCATCCCGAACTCTTTCCCGAACCTCGGACTCAAGATCTGACTTATCAACAGGCATGGGAAATTTTCAAGGAAAAACGTCTCCCCTCCCTGAAAAACCGTGCCGCGCGCGTCAATCATTACAACACGCACATCGGCCCTGCGCTCGGAAACATGCTGCTGAGTGAAATCACCACCTTTCAGCTTGAGTCCTTCAAGGCTGACCTCATGATAACCGAGGCGATCCACAGGGCGAGGGACGGCAGGACAATCCCCTTGGGGCAATCCCTTGCTCCCGCCACGATCAACCTGATTCTGATCGATGTTGTGAACGTGATGAAACGGATGGTCGACTGGGGATTCTACTCCGGCCCTGTCCCGAGGCTCAAGCTCCTTCCTGCCGAGAACGAACGGCAGCGCTTCCTCACGCCGAAGGAACTCGACAGGCTGCTCGATCTGCTCCAAAACCTGTCCTGCCGCGTATACCGGATTGCCCTGCTCTCCGCACACACGGGTATGCGTCTGGGGGAAATCCTCCAGCTCCGCAGACAAGATTTGGACTTTACGAACAGCTTCATCCACGTTGACGGCAAGATGGGCAAGCGCGTCGCCTACATGGACGACACGGTCAAAACCATGTTGGAACGCATCGCCCCGCAGCAACCTTCCGAGTTTATCTTTTCCAACAAGGGCAAACCGATAACCCAAGGCGGACTGCGCTATACCTTCGCCAAGGCCGTATCTATCCTTGGCCTGAATGACGGCATCACCGACAGACGATACAAAGTCGTTTTCCACACGCTGCGCCACACGTTCTGCTCTTGGCTGGCAAGCAAAAACGTCCCTCTGTACACCATAGGCACGCTTGTGGGCCATAAAAACACCCGTTCGACGCAGCGGTACGCGAAACTCAGCCCCGACGCCAAATGGGAAGCCCTCAAACTCATTGAACAGACAGCTACCGATCACAAGTCTTGACCTTCCTCTGCTCCATATATCGCTCAAGATCCTTGCGGGCATACAAGACCTTGGTGCCGTCCTTGATGTAGACTGGACCATGACCGAGGTGACGTTTCTTTTGAAGCGACTGAATGGGGATGCTGCAATACAGAGCCGCCGCCTTCTCATCCATGTATTCCCTGTGCGGAGTCGCCGCCAGCTCAACGAGCGGAGCCAACTCCTCTTTGATGGCCTTGAGGATCTTTTCATCCCTTTCAAGCGATGTTCCGTCATCGCCTGTGGCCAAGATGCCCCGTAGAGCCTCGACAAGCTGCTTTTCATGCGATTGCGACATGCTCACTCCTCCATGCGTCCGATGAGCGCCGGGACGCGCACGGCTGTCTTGATGATGTCCTCGGCGGTGCGCCCGTCCTCGAACTTCTCGCCGGGGCTGATGCCCTGGATGCGGGGCTTCGAGAGCCCGAACCCCATCATGACCCGGCGCACGTCCGCCCTGCCCCGCCCGACGACGAGGTGCCGCCCGTTGACGAGGTAGAGCGACGGCTTGCGGCCTTCGGGCTTCGGGCCGATGACGGCATCGCTCAGGCGCACGATGCCCATGATGGCGTCTTCCTCATAGTCGGCTTCGCCTTCGGGGATGATCTCGCCATAGAGCGCTTCCACGCGCTCCTCCAGTTCGCGCATCCCGTCCAGCAGCCCCGGCCGCACGGCGCGGGCCACGGCCTCGCCCCTCGCGTCGCAGATCACCGAGCGGATCACGTCCCCGACATGACCGAGGTGGGCGGGATGGCCCGGAGGCCATATCCCCGCTACCTCGCCCATCAGCGCGGCGTGCAGCGCGCGCCGGACATGATCAGCACACGGGAAGACCTTGTGCAACGCCGCGAACAATTCCCCCGTCGTGTCCTGAACGGCTCTCGCGGCTCCATACAGCCCAGAGTCCTCCGGCTCGGTACCGAGGATCGGATGGGCCAGAAACCACCCCAACGACGCGGCTCCGCCGACAAGCCTCCACGCCTCCCGCACCTCGGCTGGCGGCGTGTTGTACAAGCGGCACACCGCCGTCCTCGTGCAGCGTTCGGCCATGCCCGCGTGCCGATAGCCCCTCTTGCAGATGGGGCAGCAGTACGCCCCTGCGGGCTTCTTTTCCTTGCGAAACAGCTTCATCTCAACAATCCGGGTTTGCGTAGTACATGGGCATGGACGCCCTTTCGGTCTGGACGGGCCTTGCGCCTCGCGGAGCCTTCGGGCACCGCCCGCCGCGGAAACAGCTTTCCCGCGTCCCGCAATGGCGGGCCAGCATCCGGCAACGCATCCTCCCGCAGTCCACCAGTTCGGAGGCATGGGACTCAAGCCATGCCTCCGAAGATTCGGACGGCGAGACGGAGGGGCTACCCTTCCTGTCCCGACTCATGGCGGCATTCCCTCGCCATCCGGCGAAGGCGGCGCTTGCGGGCCACCTCCTGCCGGATGAACAGGCCGACGAAGCCGACGCCCATGACCGTCCCGGCAAGCCAGTGGCGGTACTCAACGAGCAGGTCGATCATTCCCCTTTCTCCTCCTTGCCCTCAGCGAGAGCCCGGATTTCTTCGGCGATACATTCCGTCGCGCTCGTCAGCCCCGCCCGGATGCGCTGCTCCAGCTCCGGCCCTGCCAGACGAGCCAGCAGCAGCGTGGGCGCGCTCGGAGGCAACGAGGCCGGAACCAAGAATTTGGAATCTTCGCCCGTCAGAACCCACGCAGGGTTCACGCCTTCGCGGGTCAAAAGGGTCAACAGCCACGCGGCAGGAATCATCATGCGCCGCTTGGCGTCGGAGATGGAACTCTGGCGGATGCCGAGATACGCGGAAAGCTCCGTCTGCGTCTTCATGCCGCAGACCTCGCAGATCCGGGCGTAGGCCGCGTCGAACTCATGCCGCTCCATCGTGGCCTCCTTCCGCCAAACGGCGTTCGATTTCGTCAAGGAACTCCCCGGCGCGAAGGACACGCTTGAGAGAACCAAAGGTCGGAAGCACCGTGAGGCGGCAGCCGTGCAGCCGATACTTGAACTGCTCCAAGTACGTCTCTGCCTCCTCATAGGAAAAGAAGACGTATTCTATCCGGCTGGTGAGCCGCGTCTCGCCGTCATCGCCTTCCTCTTCGATCCGACGCTCGATAGCGAACAGCGGGTCTTCCGCCAAGGTTATCTCAGTGGCCTCCACACGTTCGGGCCCCTTGCGGCGTTCACGGAGCATCACGAGCAACGACTCGTCCACGGGGAGGGCCGCACCACGCTCCAGCTTTGCGTGTTCGCTCCAGTCCAGCGGCATCATTGCACACCCCCGTCCTGCTTGGAGGTGTCCATCCTCTCGAGCAAGTTTTGTATCCCCTTGCTAAAACCATAAAGCATATCAACCTGATTAAGCTTACCCTTTGCAAAGAGGCATGTGTGAGCACCCTCATCCGTGAAGCCGATCAGAATGGCCGCAAAACCATTCACGCCTTCCAGATTGGCAAACTTCTGCAACGTTTCGTTGATGTCTTCGATATCCAACTGGTTGATGACGCTCATGCTTCCTCTCCTTCGGTTCCGGTGACTTCAACGAAAATGGCCTTTTTCTGGCGGATGAACGATTCGGGGATGTAGTCCTCATGGCAGACGGCGCATCTCGGACAGCGCCATCCGATCTTGATGACGCGCTGGCCTTCCTTCTCAGCCCACTGATACAGATCAGAGTGTCCGCTCAGGGTGGCCTCCGACTTGGAGAGGAAACGTTCAAGCTTCACCAATACCCCGGCCTCAATCAGCGAGGGGAGCCTTTCGCCATATTCATAGGGAGACATACGTGTCGTCGGACAGGCTTCCTTCATCAAAAGGGTCCTGCCGGGCCAGTCCTTTTTGTACTTCGGGATGGCGCATTCACGGATTTTCAGGCTCATACGTCCTCCAGTTCGTCTTCCCGGACGACGATTTCGAGGCCGGAAGTAAGTTCCACGCAATACCCGTCGCCTTCGTAGCCGATGATCGTCACCCACGAGTAACCGCGATAGGGAGTCACGAGGCGGGCGCTGTCTCCGATGACGTACCTCATGCCGCAACCCTCCCCATGAGATCCTTCATGCGTCCCCCATGCGGGAAAAGAGCCCTGAGCAGTGACAGCAACGCCGCAAACTCACCCTTCGTCGCGCAGCGCAGGACGATACCGTTGCCGCGATTGACAAGCCGAGCCTTGCCCGTGTAGATTTCATTTCTATCCATTTGAGTTCCCCTCACTGGATGTTTGCCCTCGGCGTTGTTGGTAGCAACTCCGGGGGCGTTCTTTTACGCCCTGCCCCGATCCCGGGCCTCCGCCTCGTCGATCTGGAACAGCAGGGCCAAAATGTCGCCCACGGCCCTGTAGCCGAGCCGGGCGAGTTCCCTTCTTTCCTCGCTGGTGATGATGTTGTCCTCCAGCGCCTTCGCCGTGCCGACCATCATGTCCCCGAACGACTTCACCGAGGCCATGCACTGGCCATGCACCGGATGCGCTGCGTCCGACACCGGGAGGAAGTCGACGTACACCCCGCCGAGGGAGCGGGCCATCTCGTGCAGCGGCTCCGTGGAGCCCGCCAGCCGCATGAGCGGTATCAACAGATTCACGTCGAACTTGTGCGTGTCCCGCAGGGGCGAAAGCTCGGACATCAGCGTGTTGTACGGACGCCCGAGCCGATAGGCGATCTGTTCCGCCGACAGCCCTGACGGGGCGTGCTTGGCAAGCCGCTGGCAGACTGCCCCGATGTTCGGTGTGCCTTCTTTCATGCCAAACTCTCCTTTCCGTTTGCGTGATTCCGGCGGGATGCCGGGTTAAACTCTTTGTGACCGAACGCGGCAGTATTCTTTTGTCCCTTTGAGAAGGCGTTTAAGAAGTCGTATCCTCAATAAGGGAAGGGCCTCCCGACTGAGGCCACGCGATTTGGATACCTACCAAGCGCATGGACAAACAATTCCGCTCAGGCATGGCTTGCCTCCTGATGGTTCTCCTCGAGTCCGGGGAACCGAGGCTCCTTTGGGCGACGCCCACGGGGAAGATCAAGCGGAATGGGAAGAAGGTCTTCAGGAAACCCCAAAATGCGCAGTTGATTGTAGCGCCTCACGGGAATGGTTTCCCTCGTAATAAGCATACGGGGACCCGCATCACTCTTCATCCCCAGTTGCCTTGCCAGTGCAGGAAACGTGATGTCATGTTCCTGCATCCACTCCCGACATCGAACAGCTCGTGGACGAGTCATGTCGTTGCCTCCTTTATTTCGTTCTGGTATTAAATTTTGTAGTTTAGTTCTGTATAAAGATTCTTTGTTGAGAATTTTATATATTGAGTTTTTAGTTTTGTCAATTTAAAAACTCATTTTTAGGTGGTAAAAATGGAGCTTTTCAATAGAGTAAAAGAAATTGCAAAACATTTCACTGGTTCAGACAAGGCGCTTGCTGAAAAACTCGGATTCAAGCAGGCTACCTTCTCTGGATACCTGAATGAAAAGCGCCAAGATAATCTGTGGCCCCTCTTGCCCAATATTTTATCACTTTTCCCTTCACTCTCCCGCGACTGGCTCTACTTTGGTGAGGGACCCATGCTCAAAACAGACGCCGCAGAGTCTCCGTCCCCAAATCAATCTCCGGCTCAAACCGATAACTCGGCCCTGCTCGAGCTGCTGGTCAGAAACAAAGAGCTGGAAGAGAAGGTATTTGATCTCAAGGGAAGGCTTGCGGATAAGGAAAAACTGATTGCCCTACTGGAAGAAAACAAACGCTTGGCCGAGTCGGTGAGCGCCGTAGTGACGCCCACCGAGGCTCGCCGGGACAATCCCCAACATGCCACCTCGGTCAGACCTGTGACTGGTGTTCCCGACGGTGGCATCTGAGGCCCTATCAGTAGTCATAGGATGAGAATAGATACTACTAAGCAAGTTGAAATAGAGGGAGGAGGGGAATGCCATCAAAAGAAAGTTCTCAAGACACAAAACAAGCCATTTCTTGTCTTCAAACTCTTCTGGCCATCATTGCCGTTATCGTTGGCGCGATAGCGATAGGATTTTTGGTTACATCACTAGATTTTCAGCATGCCGAAAATGGTCTCTGGATTCTATTTGGAATTGGTCTTGTATTTTTTATGTTGGTGAGCGTAGTCATCAAAAGAAAACAAAAAAAATCCCAAGACCTCACCTCCAAACAAATTGATATCCCCAAAAATGACTTCATTCTCCCGAATACAGCCCTGGGGCATCCCCAATCAGACAAGGTGGAAAAAAATTACTGTGAGTCAAGCAATAAGCTACAGGCATTACCTTCTGTAGAAGGTCACGAGATAACAGAAAAAGAAAAAATGGAAGAAGGAATTCCAGTCAAAAGTTTTTCCTCTCCTGCTGTGTATACTATCTATCCACAGCGGGTGGAATGTACATGTCCTGACTGGAAAGAATCCCGCTCTGCAGAACCATTGGATAACCCTTGCCGAATTTGTAAACATTTAGCGAATTACTACTCGAAACATTTTGCCAGCCTTCCAGAACAGCTTTCACCTTTTCTGCGACTAATCGTCATAAGGGGTGCTAAGCAACGAGGGCTTCCCTATGGGGGAGGAATGACCATTCCATATTTTGGGAGAGAAGGTGCAGCTCTTATAGAATTTGCGACGGGAATCCCTTGGGTCAGTATCCACAAGGATTCCCTGCGATATAGTTTCAATATAGAGGAAAACAGATGGTCATACGGGGAAAAACCATCAGAAGCGTCCAAAATCGTCGCATTTATCTATCAACATCTTGGCATGATCCCACCGTCTGAACAGGCGGCACCTCAATATTCAAAACATACTGAATTTTTTGATAAAAATCATAGTATACCCTCGGTAGAACCCGTCACTTGGGAAAGAAATGTATTTCCAATGTTAGAGGATGCGTTGGGTGAGCAAACTCCAGAAAAATTGGAATGGGTAGAAAGAAAAGGTTACTTTGTTATCTACCACGAAAAAATTTCAAACTGGATCTGCCGCGTCTATTATGGTTCAGGCTATCTCAAGTATGTTATGTTCAAAGATAAAACAACGCTGCATATGAAAGCTGGTGATCGCTTATACAAGCGTGACTGCCCTAAATTGAAAGAAGTCTTCCTTCAAGTCTATGATGGAAAACGGGAGGCTTGATTTCCGGGGCCTTCTCTTACTTGCGCTTCTGCCGCCACTTCCACGGCGGGGTCGGGTTCTTTCGGGACCACAGGCCCCGCCGCGCTTCTTTGGCGTCCTGCTCCAGCTTCTTCCAGCCGTTGCGGGACGTCCAAAATCTCCTTCCAGTTTGGGTATCCTTTCCTACAGACGCCATAAGGTTGTTGAGGCTATAACAACTTTCTGATAATGTAATACCGAGAATTTCATGCAGAGGACCAATCATATTTCACGAAACCGGAGCCGCCATGTCCTTCCGCACCGCCGAACCCAACCTGAAAGACGTCCTTGCCAACATCCACAACGGAATCATCCAGCTTCCCGACTTCCAGCGCGAGTGGGTGTGGGATGACCGACATATCCTTGAACTGATTGCCAGTGTCTCACTCTCCTTCCCCATCGGCGCCGTCATGTTCCTAGAAGCCGGAGGCGTCCCGTTCCAAACACGCTTGTTTGAAGGAGTCGAGCTGTCCCCCGCGCCTGCCCCAAAAAAACTCGTTCTCGACGGGCAGCAGCGCCTCACATCCATGTATCTGGCCTTATACAGCGGCAAACCCGTTAAAACAAAAACGGACAAGGATGATGTGGTTCACCGCGTCTACTTTTTGGATATGAAGAAATGCCTTGATCCCCGCGCAGATCGGGAAGAAGCCATCCTCTCTCTTCCGGACACGTTCAAAATTCTCAGCGATTTTGGGCGTAAAATCGATTTGGATCTTTCCACCCTTGAGCAGCAGTACGAAAAGAAGATGTTTCCCGCATCGATCATTTTCGACCCTGTGAAATCAAAAGAATGGCGGAAGGGATACCGCAGGTACCACGGCGAGCAGGAAGACTCCTTCCTGATGGATTTTGAAGACGACGTGCTGAGTTCTTTTCAGCAGTTCAAGGTGCCTGCCATAGAACTGGGAATCGACACCACTCGTGAAGCCGTTTGCAAGGTCTTTGAAAAAGTCAACACAGGTGGCGTCACCCTGACGGTATTCGAACTCGTGACGGCAACCTTTGCCGCCAGCCATTTCAACTTGCCGGAAGACTGGAAGGCACGCTCAGAACGGATGCGCGAACGACATAGCCTTTTGAAAGTGGCTGACGGTACGGCGTTCCTCACAGCGCTCACATTGTACGCGAGTTTCCGGAAAGCCCAGTCCGAGTCCTCCGCAGTTACCTGCAAACGTAAGGATGTCCTCGAGTTGGTCGTCGCCGATTACCAGAGACTTGCGGACGAGATGGAGTATGGCTTTAAAAAAGCCGCCCAACTTCTTGCCGAAGAAAAAATCTTTGATCCCCGCTTCCTTCCCTACGCGACTCAGCTCATCCCCTTGTCCTGCATTTGCGCGGCGCTCTCGAACCAGATCGATAACGCCTCCATCAAGGAAAAAGTCCTCCGCTGGTACTGGTGCGGGGTTTTCGGGGAATTGTACGGCGGGGCTAACGAAACACGGTTCAGCCAAGACCTTCCCGATGTCGTGGACTGGGTGAACGGCGGAGACACCCCCCGCACCGTCAAAGACGCCAGCTTCGCACCTCGCCGCTTGCTCTCGTTACAGACCCGTATTTCCGCAGCTTACAAGGGGCTGTCCATTTTGCTGATGCAGCGCGGCGGCAAAGATTTTATTTCCGCTACGCCCATAGCCATTAACGCCTACTTCGTGACGCCGGTTGATATCCATCACGTTTTTCCCAAAGCATGGTGTACGGCAAAGAATCTCCCGCGCGAAAAATGGAATAGTGTCATCAATAAAACACCTCTTTCTACCACAACCAATCAATATCTCAGCGGTGACGCGCCAAGCCTCTACCTGAAGCGTATCGAAGAAAAAAAAGGGGTTCCATCGGAGACGTTGGACGCCTGCCTCCGCTCCCATGCCATCCCGGTCGAAGAGCTTCGTCAAAACGCCTTTGACGATTTCATCCGGCAACGGGCCATCCTGTTGCTCGACATGATTGAAGCGGCGACGGGCAAGGCCGTCTCCGGGCGCGACAGTGACGAAACTGTGATGGCATTCGGAGCCGCACTTTAATTTATATAGGTGAGCATTGATGCGTTTTCTTGCGCCCTGCCTCGCTCTCGTGCTTCTGCTTGCCCTGTCGCCCATACGGGCACAGTGTGCATCGAACGCTACGGAAACCGTCCGGGAGGCTATAAACGACCTTCTGGACGACTTCGACGACTTCAAGGACTCGGAGATATTCCGGCAGTGTGTCTATGGGTGCGGCAGCGAGAATCCGGGCAACGAGTGGCGCGACAGGATCAAAACGCTCCAGCGGCAGGCCATGCGGCGTAAGGAGGTCCCGACCCGGCTCAAAGATGCCATCGGCGAACTGTGGCAGATGGGCCGGACCTACGCCCGAGGCAATGCCCGCAAAGCAGCTGAACTGCGCCAGCGCATCAAGGTTGTGTTGGAAGAGTAAAATAGCGACAACAAATCAAGCAAATTCGCGAAACCGGAGCCGTCATATTTTTCCGCACCGCCGTCCCCAACCAGAAAAACGTCCTTACCGACATCCACAACGGAATTATCTAGCTTCCCGACTTATATAGGTTCATATGTTTTGTACAAGAAATAGTTGCTTCAAAGCAGAAAAAGGCGGTCAGCCCTCCATATCGAAGGACTGACCGCATACATACACATACGAATATCGACTTTAAGAAGATTTATCGGTTAAACTGAAAGTCTCATGAGATTATTGCTGTGGGTCTCCCATGACATTTTGTCCGAAATACAGCACATGCCCATTGAATTTCTTGATTTGCTCAGGGGTAACCACGATGGATGAAGCTACATTTTTCACAGAGGGCTGAGTTGCGACCCATTTGTCCGCTGTATGAAGTGTTGAGGCCACTGAGCTTACATTCTTGATCAGGTAATGGGTTGGGATCACCACATGAGGCTGTAGTTTATCAAGAATAGTCCTGATTTGTTGGCCATTGAGGACATGAACGGAGTCATCAATTGGGAGGATCAGAATATCGGGTCGTCCGATGGCCTTATAAACGGCTTCAGGAGCATCCGGTCGGTTATCCCCCCAATGTACGATTCGCAGCCCACCGGTCTCTATGATAAAAATCGTGTTGTCAAGGATGGGGGGATTGTTCGGGGGAACATGAGTTATCCCACGCTCCGCGAAGAGCTCAGTCCAGCGGACCAGTCCCGGGGCCTCGTACTGATGTTTGTCGGCAATACCGGTGACACGGAGATCGGACAGCGTCCATTGCCCGGCCATACGGTCAATAACCATGTGTGACACGACTCGATTCAGCGCGTTATGATCATAATGGCCATGCGTGGATGCAGCTATATCCGCCTTTGTGAGGGGAAATTCCTTGGGGAACCAGATGCCCCATGTCCCTGAGGGATCATTCTTCCAAGGATCTATGAGCATAGAAAGGCCGTTTGGAGTGATGATCCGAAAAGCCATATGCCCGTAGTATTCGAGTTTGACTTTCCCCGCCCTCATTGGATCGCCAGAAGCATTCTGCAACGCAATGATTCCATTATTGTTGGTTTGAGTGACGTTCGAAGCATGGGTTATCCCTGTAAGGCAAAGTGTCATCGCGACAAATCCAAAACATGAGATCCTCAGCAGGTGTGCGAATATCATAGATTGTTCTCCTTTGTCTTTTGTGCACTATGCGGAACCAGACTCGAACTGTTCATGGAACCAAGAGGCACCATAATTCAGAGGGAAGAGGAATAGAGCCTTCTATAATGTCGACATTCGACATAAAACTAACAAGTATACTACTTCCTGTCAATGGAGAGCACTTCAAAACACGTATGCCCAGGCAAGATGTAGTAGAGCAATAAAATAGGAAGATTAACAAACTCTTTTATAATCAAAAACCATGCTGGACATCCTTTTATAAGATATATGATGGAAGTATAAAGAAGGTATGTTCATGTGCTTATACGCCTGTGCAGCCTTGGCAAAGAACGGAAGATCACGGACTCTCCGGCGGTGATAGAGGGCGTCCTGAGCCATGACCAAGCACCCGTCAACCTCTGCTTGAGACGTTTTGAAAAAACTTTAGATATTGACTTTCATTTTCATATAGCTATAGTCCGTTCCTGAATATGACCCTTTTTCATGGACGGCTTCATGACTCCTTCTCAGATTTTTTCAGCGCTCCATACGCTTCTTTCCGCTCACCAACCGGTATTTCTCTGGGGCGCACCGGGCGTGGGCAAAAGCCAGGTTGTGGCCAAAGTCGCTGCGGATCGCGGCATGGCCCTGCGTGATATCCGTGCGGTTCTGCTCGATCCCGTCGATCTCCGAGGGCTTCCCCGTCTTGAAAACGGACGCGCGGAGTGGTGTCCGCCCGCTTTTCTTCCGGGGCCGGACGATTCGGAACAGGGCATCATCTTCCTTGATGAACTGAACGCTGCGCCGCCATTGGTTCAGGCCGCCTGTTACCAGCTTGTACTGGACAGGCGAATCGGGGAATACTGTCTGCCCGACGGCTGGAGTATCATAGCGGCGGGCAACCGCGAAAAGGACAAGGCCGTTACCCACCGGATGCCTTCCGCACTGGCGAACCGCATGGTGCACCTTGAATTTGACGTCTCGCCTGATGACTGGATCCTGTGGGCACAGCAAGCGGGCATCAGACGGGAAGTAATCGCTTTTCTGCGATTCCGCCCCAAATTGCTCCATGACTTTGATCCGCTCTCCTCCGGCAAGGCGTTCGCCTCTCCTCGTTCATGGGCTTTTCTATCAGGCATTCTTGATGCCAACCCTGATCCGGATGTGGAATACGAACTGTTCCGTGGAACGGTGGGGGACGGCGCAGCTGCGGAATTCATGGGATTCCTCCGTGTCTGGCGCGGGCTCCCCTCAGTAGAAGACATCCTTGCCAATCCGGCTGACGCGCTCGTGCCAGATGACCCGGCAGCGCTATATGCCGTGTGCGAAGCCCTCTCAGAAAAAGCCGCCGATGGAACGGTCAACGCCCTTGTGACCTACGCCGGACGCCTACCCTCCGAATTTGGTGTCCTGCTCATGCGTGACGCAGTATGCCGCGACGAGCGCATTGTCCGCACATCCGCCTTTGCCGACTGGGCTCAAGCCAACGCCCATGTATTGATGTAACGTTATGACAGCACTCGAACGGCAAGCCCATCTCGCCATGATCCGCGCCCGTGCGGCGCTCGTGCTGGACCATCCGTTTTTTGGTTCCATCGCCCTGCGCTTGACGCTGAAACCTGATCCCACATGCAGCGATCTCTGGACCGACGGGCGCACGCTCGGCTTCAATCCGTCCTACGCAGCCGCATTATCCGAGGCCGCGCTCATAGGAGCACAGGCACACGAAGTCATGCATCTGGCTTGTGCCCATCACGTCCGCCGCGAAGAACGCGATACAGCGCTCTGGAACAAGGCCTGCGACATTGTCGTCAACCAGCTTTTGCTGGATGCGGGATTCTCCCTCCCTCAGGGTGCCGTGCATGATCCGGCGTATGCCGGGTTTTCCGTTGAGGCACTGTATTCGGAGCTGGCCCGCCTTCAGGACGAGGCCCCCAATAAAGGTGCCAAGCGACCGGAAGCGCAGGAAGAAACCGAACAAACGGAAGGAGGCAGCGGGCAGCCGGGCGAAGGGAAAGGCCAAGGGAAAGGACAGAATGATCCCACCGAAGGCGAACGCGGCGAGGCCGAACTGTTGGGTGGACACGGAGCTTCTGAAAGCAGCCTAGACAAGGGGAAAGGGCAACGTGCGAAGCCCGTGGCCTTTACGGGAGAAGTACGTGATCATCCCGTATTGGACGGAGGCAGCGGGACAGCCCAAAAACAGGCGGAACAGGAAGCCGACATTGAACTCGTCCAGGCCATGCAACGCGCCAAGCATATGGGCGACATGCCGGCAGGCCTTCTCCGTTTGTTCCGAAAGCGGTTGCACCCAACGCTGGACTGGCGGGGCATCCTTCAACGCTTCCTCGAAAACTGTGCGGACGGCGACTCCACATGGACCACTCCGAACCGCCGCTATCTTTACCAGGGCATCTACCTCCCTTCGCGGCAGGAGCCCCGTATCCCCCATATTGTGCTCGCCGTGGACAGCTCCGGTTCCGTGGACAACGCCCTTCTTGAAATGTTCTGCACCGAGCTGTCCGGTATTCTGGAAAGCTACGACACGCTTCTGACCGTCTTGTTTCATGATACGCGGGTCCAATCCGCCCAGACGTTCACCCGGCAAGACCTGCCGTTGCGGCTGGCCCCGGCAGGAGGCGGCGGAACGGACTACAGGCCGGTTACCGCCTATATCGAGGAAAACGATCTCGCCCCCACCTGCATGATCTGGTTTACCGATCTGGAATGCGACAGGTTTCCAGAGGAGCCCGCCTTTCCCGTCCTCTGGCTCGCTGAGCAGCCGAACGGGACAACGCCCCCCTTTGGGGAAACAGGGTATCTCAAAGAACGTCCATCCGCCTAGCGACACAGGAGCAACGCCATGCATATTGAATGGAACATCACCAAGCGGCGCGGCAACATCCGCCCTATCCTTCATTACACGGTAACGCTTGAGGAACACGAACGGGAGTTGGCACTGCCGTTCATCCGCGTCGTTTCAACCATCCCTGAACCGCCCGACTCGTGGCAGGAGTTCTGCTATCCGGGGCAGCACGAACGTGCGGGGAATCCGGCATCCGGCAAAACTTATGATCTGGAAATCCCTTCCCACAAAGGACGCCTCTGGAAACAGAGCTTGCGCCTTCCTTGGCGCGAAGGAAACGACTATCCCGAAGTCGAACAATCATTCAAAAAATTGCGCGACGCTTTCGAAGCGGAATTGAAAGCGGCCTACGACAGCCTGCCAATGGATGAATCCAACTCTCTTGAAACCAGCTTTGACGCTCGCCGCTTCATCGCACCTGGAATTCTCGCGGAACGTTTTCTCATGCTCGCCAGAAACGCCAAGGCGTCCTGAACCGGCATAGCATTCGGAACGCATCTTGTTCTTATCCCATTTGGCGAAATTGGCTCCTTTTTGGGGGTGAGGTTCTGGCCCCCGGTGGCACGGGGGCCGTTTCAGTTACTCGGCTTCGGTCTGGAACGTTTCGCACTCGTTCAGTACGTCGAACACGACGTCTTCGATGGAAGAAGAAAGGCTGCTGACGGTTTCGCTCATCGCTCCGCCGCGCAGGGCGTCCCGCATGTTTTCAAAGTGGGCGTCGAAGTCGTCGGGGTTGCACCCGCAGCCAATGAACTGGTCAAGGGCGATGTAGCGGATGAAGGCGGCGCGGAGGGAATCACGTTCGGCGGTCATGGTTTCGAGAGTGGCGTTGTTCATGTTGTCTTCCTTTGGGTTAAATTGTTTAAGTTGTTGAAATCGCATGAATTATTAGTACCATAGTACCCTCGGTTGTAAAGAGAAAAAGCCTGTTTTTTCAATAAAATACATAAAAAAGCCCCGTGTTTCGGCGGGGCCTTCGGTCAGGCGGAAAGCGGGAGGCCGTACTGGTCGGCCCGCCTGTTCCGGGCGCGATCCTCCCGCTCCCGTGCCTTCACATCGTCCGGGAGCCAGTTCTTGCCGCGCGCGGCGGTCAGGTTGAAACGCTCCCAAAGTCCTTTATCTTTGAAGTAGATATGCAGCGTCCCCTTTTTGTAGCAGCGCATCTCAAAGTAGGTGCTCTCGAACAGGACGCCTGAAAAATCGTCGCCGCATTCCTTGAAATGCTCCTCCAAGGCGCATACAGCCGTGCGCGGCACGGATTCCAGCTTTTTGCCCTCAAGAAAGGCCATCGCCCGGTCTATGTCGTTCAAATTCTGCCGGGAGTTGCCGTAGCTCACGTATCCGGAACCGCTGAACGTCACGCTGACGACGCGGGGCAGGACGACGCGCCGATTGACCTTCCACGCATCGTTGGTCTTCCAGCCCTCGACGTGGACGCGGTTCTCGTCGTAATAGCGGGTCATGAGGTCGAAGGCCTCGACCACGCATTGCTGCAATATGGCACCACGATTCAGGAAAATGGACTCGACGAGCGCGTAGACGTTCTCTTCGGAAAACGCCATGCGCTCGTTGCTCTCCAGTATCCTGTCGATCTCCTTCTGGACGCCGTAGGACGCCAGATTCCTCACATCGGTCAGGCGCAGGACCTCCCGCCATGCGCTCTTTTTCAATGACCGGACGAAGCGGTTGTACGCATCCTCCTGCGCCCTGCGGGTCGGCTTTTGCCGCATCAGTTCCTTGAGCGTTTCCCCGACCGTTTCCCCGCCGTCCGTGCCGAGCGGCCCGGCGTAGTGGGCAAGCTCCTGCGCCAGATGCGCGATCCGGACGAACAGTTCCCGGCAGCGCCCGTACTGCGCCACGAGGTTGCCCACGGTGTCCCGCGTCGCCACCTCGCCCTCGAACCGGGAACCGTCGCTGAAAACGGCGGCGCCCTCCTCGTCCGAGCCCGCGTCAAACGAGAACTTCGGCTCCTCCCGCTTCTTGCGCAGATGGACCATCGAGACGCGCACCTGCGTCTTTCGGAGCGCATCCTCCGCGAAACAGCTTCCCAGATGCTCCACTTCGCCGTGCTCCTCAATGATCGTGGCCAGCAGCTTTCGGTTTGACGTGCAGGGGTTCAGAAGCGTCTGCTCGTTGAGCAGGCACACGATGTCCCCATGGTCGAGGATCTCCCACGCATGGAGCAAGTGCGCATCGCCGTTGGCGAAGGGCGGGTTCATGAGGATGAGGTCATACTTTTCGTCCGGCCAGAACGTGAGGAAGTCCGTACCGACCAGAGGATAGCCCTTGCCCCGGATCGCGGCCTGCAACTCCGGCTCGATCTCGATGCAGTGTACCACCTCACGGCAGCGGTTGTAATACCGATCCAGCTTTCCCACGGCGGCATCGGCAAGGTCGCCCTTCCCCGCCGAGGGTTCGAGGATCGAGCGCTCGTAGAGCTTGCCCACCTTGGCAAGCATCTTCTCCGCCACTTCGGGCGGCGTCGGGTAAAAAGAGGCGTTGTACATGCTTGGCTCCTTTTTAAGTAACCTATTTGAATTACTTGATAAAAAGATACCATGCAGGCCTCGTTTGTCAACAAAATATATATTCTTTTCAATATGTTATATAAAAATTCCCCGGTTATCCCAAAGGGATTTCCGGGGAAGCACGACGAAGAGCAAACAAGACTCAAACGGGATAGGCGATCTCTATCCGCTCCAGATCCTCACGGCTGGCCGCGCCGTCAACAAGCGCGAACAGCTCGTCACGCCGGGCGCTCAGGATGCTTTGCACGTATTCAAGCCCGGCGGCGTCACCAGCGGCAAGGAGAGCCGCCTCCGTCGCCACTTCCACGGCGGAAGGGTTTGCCGCGGGCATGGTCAGGGTTGCCGTCAGCGCCGCCGTATAGCCCGCGGCAACCTCACGCCGCTTGTCGTCACGGTACTCGGAGAGCGGACGTTCGGGCTTCGTCAAAAGCGCACCATCGGGAAGCGGGCCAAGTTCCTCCGTATACCGGGGCTCGGAACGCCACGTGTCGCCGGGAAGCCAGTACTGCGTCCCGCCTTCCTTGCGGCCACGCTCGTCCATGTGCTGGCGGTGGTCTTCCACCGTCTCCCATGCATCCCCGGTCCAGCGGGCGACATGGCCGGAGGGGATGGATGCGGGCAAAGCAACGGGCGTCGCGCCAGTCGCCTCAAGAATATACTCGCCATTCGGACGCTGAGTGGCATCACGGCTGCCAGTGTACTCGCCAGTCTTCAAATCATACATATGAAGCTGAGGAATGGTCATAACTATCTCCTATGGTTAATGGTTTTTTATTGATAAAAGTCTTTCCGAGCTTGGACGCAGGGGACGGGCCGGGAGGCGGGCTCGGCGCAGGGAGATGCTGCACGTAATATCTCAGCGAACGCTCCGTACCTTTCGACAAATCAGATTGGCGCACAAGCCGAGGGCGCTTTTTCTTGGCATACACTGATCGGTCCTCTGACACTTATAACATATGAAACAGAAGCGTCAGGAGGTCTGTCTTTTGAGTCGTCTCGTGTGGTCCCGACAGCCGAAGAAAACCGCCCGGTCAATGTCGCGCTCCCCGTGTGTATATATCTTGGCCTCCCGGCCTAAGTGTGGAGGCCGAGATACAGGCAGATCGGGATGTCAACCGAAGCTGGCATGACCGTAGGGCTTGCCCCGTAGATCGTGTTATTGCGCGACGCGTCAAAAGTGCATCCTTGGCTCGACAAGTTAGACGAGACCTGAAACGATGCATAATCGACGTCGTATGACGTTTCTGTGATGCGAAACGCGCCATTTGCCTCAATAATCGAATTATCAATAATCATTGTGCCGCGTACGCCAAAAGACCCCGAAACCTCTGGCAACCCCGGAGCGTTGTACCTCCCAGACTCTCCCGCCCCCGTCCACCCTCGGAAACGCGGGGGGTAAGGGAAAAAGTCATGCAAGGATACCAAGATATAAAATTACAGGGAGGTTAATTGACGCGGGCATGACAGTAGCAGACGAGCCGTAGATCGGGTTTGATGCCATTGCAGAAAAGGTTGTCGGTAGCTCGATCCCCATCCCGGACGGGCTTCCCACTATGTTCCCATACAATAATCCATCGCGAATAAAAGCTCCTCTCCAGTCGGATATGCTGTCTCCGAGGATATCGCAGCCGTCAAAATGCCCCTCAATTTCAGGTAGCCCCGGCGCATTGTACCCGCCCGCGTTTCCCGTCCCTCCCGTCCAAGCTCGGAAAGGCGGGGGGTAAGGTCAAAGATCAAGTTGAGAGACCAAGATACACGATTACAGGCACGGAGATATTTGACGGCCTCGTTTCATTTGCCATTGTTTGT